>Ga0315279_10000061_pt1 | contig 231118 bp, 228 predicted proteins | sample YL17G06_20_MG_FD_203694 | JGI IMG/M metagenome (GOLD analysis project Ga0315279, IMG submission 203694) | Sediment microbial communities from Yellowstone Lake, YNP, Wyoming, USA - YL17G06_20 | ecosystem: Environmental > Aquatic > Freshwater > Lake > Sediment | place: USA: Wyoming | collected...
GACACGCCTGGCACCTGGTAGATGTTGCTGAGGTCTACTATTGAAAGTGATGCATCTCTTCTGAGGGAGAGGACGTAGATGCTGCTCGCTCCCATCTGGCTGATCTGTCCGACTATGGCGTCATACAAGCCCTGAGTCTGAGAGAGCAACACTATGTACAGGGCTATCCCTATTGAGATTCCCACTACTGTCAGGGAACTCCTGAGCTTTCTCGACCAGAGCGACTTGGCCGCGAACCGGACATATTCTGTGGGCTTCATTCCATGACTTCCCGCTTCTTCCTGCCGAACACAATGTAGCCTAACCCGAATCCAACGACGAGTGGGACAAGCAAGGCTGCAATTGCAGTGAGGCCGAACCCTCCAGCCGTAGATTGAGTGCCCCCGGTTTGGCCCGTGCTGGCTGCAGCCTTCACAACGAAGTCGACCTGCACGGTCTGGCGCACCGAACTGACAATGCCGAAGTCGTCCTTGTAGCTGATGATGAATGTGAGCGGATATGTCCCGTTGGTGACGCCCGTGCCCGTCAACTGTAGTGTATACGGCGCCTGAGCTCCGACAGAAACATCACCGACGAAAGCAGGTAAAGCTCCCGAGAAGTGTGCAGATGACTCCACTGAGAGTACCACAGTTCTCAACGCCACAAGTCCAGTATTAGCAATCGTCCCGGTCACAGCGAACTTGGACGTGGAAGATGATGGCGCGACCGCATTCACCACCTGAGCTTCAGTGAACCCCCTGACCGGCATCGTGATGGTTCTGGTCTCACTCTTCGCGAACCCAAAGGCTGTCTTGTAGGAGATCGTGACAGTCATCTGAGCCATGGTCCCGGCAAGCGTGGAGGCGCTGAAGACCCTCAGATTGAGCGGAGCCGATTCCCCGCTGCCAACTTCGGCGACATAGAACTTGTTGTCAGTTCCAACTATTGCCAGGCCTGTACCCAGTGACACTGACACGTCAATGCTCCTCACATCCACTTCGCCGATATTCGCCAGACTCAGTGTGACGTTGGCCGTCCTCCCAGCGGTGATGTACTCCGGCGAGACCGTCATATCTAGGACAGCTCTTTCGTACAGGAATATGGGAACGGTCACGCTTCCTCTCCAGACTCCTTTGTAGACACTCACATATTGCTTTGATGTTGAATTCCAGCTCGTCCCGTATTTCGCGTATTCGATCGTGGCCTCGCAGAGATGTGATCCCGCGCTTGCTGCAGCATCCACCGAAATCCTGAACTGGAAGTCCATCCTCCCTCCATACGATATCGATCCCTGGTAGGAGGATACTCCTGTCGTCCCTCCAGTCGAGTTCTTGAACCCGACCGGCAGCGTGATGGTCATGCTGGGATTAGTTATCGGATCTTGACCCAAGTACCTCACACTCACAACGAGCGGGGCGGCTACGTCACCAGCCAACACCTCAATTGGACTCCCCACCGCGCCCCAGTATGAGTCCAGTATCACGAAATCCGAACTCTCCGCATAGAGCGGCACAACGAGCACTGCCGCCAGCAACAGGACTACCATCGTTCCACTCAAGAACAGTTTCATGGTCACACCCTCACCTCCTTTGCGATTATACCGTCTCTTAGTAGTATCTCCCTTTGCGCCAACACGTTCACCAAGTCGAAGTTGTGAGTCACGAAGACCAGCGTCACATTGCCCGCCTCGCAGACGCTCTTCAGCAGCTCCGCGATCTCTATCCCGGTCCTTGAGTCGACATTGCCTGTCGGTTCATCTGCCATTATCACTGAGGGCTTGTTAGCCAGAGCTCTGGCTATTGCCACTCGTTGTTGCTCACCCCCACTCATCTCGCTGGGCTTGTGCCTCAGCCTTTGACCCAGACCAACAGATTCCAGAAGCTGCTTTGCCCTGGCCCTGCGAGTCACGCCGGGCACGTCAGCGATCGCCATGGGCACCTCGACGTTCTCAAGCGCATTCAACCAAGGTATCAGATGAAACTGTTGGAAGACGAACCCCACGTGGTCTTGGCGGATGGCGGACGCCTCATCCACGCCCATGCGTTCGACGCTCCTACCGTCGAAAATCACCCTACCACGGGTTGGCCTGTCCAGCAGTCCCATTATGTCCAGCAATGTGGACTTCCCGCTACCAGATGGTCCTATTATGGCCAGCCTCTCTCCCGTCTCAACCGTGAGATCGATGTTCGACAGTGCTTTCACCTTGGTCTCGCCCATTTTGTAGTCCTTGCTCACGGACTCCAAGACTATGATCCCCTTCTTGTCACTCAACTTTAACACCTTCACCTAGTTCTATATCGGAAACGATATCGGAACCGTTATATAAGCCTTCTGCATAATTCATCTCTGCGGTCGTGCGGGTGACCACGACTTAATAGGCTCATTTCAAGGACGAAAAGCTAGGGGAAAAAGAATGGAGGCCAAGAAGAGATTTACTGCCGAAGAGGCAAAGAAGGTCGGAGAAGCACTGGGCATTGATTGGAGCGAGTTCGACGTGGAGCAATTCAGGGCGGGAATGGACGTAGAGTTGGAGCACGGCAGGAGAGATCCTCACACGGATGTCACGCACGATGACCCTATCACCACTGGCAAGATCGCTCTGGCGCACCTGAATGAGTTCCCTGACTACTACACGAGACTTGAGAAGATGGAAAAGGAAGCCGAGGATTCCACGGAAAACACTAGCGAATTATTGGTCTGACTTTCGTAGGTCATGACGAGACGTAGAGAAGACAGCAAGGCGTAAGCGAACCTTCAATCGCGCTGCCATAAACATAGAGGCGAAGGAACTATGCAACGGCTTCCAATCCAGCGAAGGGCCATTGAGCAAGCTCTTGGAAAGGGGAGATTGGATTCAGTCATAACGTACGTGACCGCCAGAAGGAATGTAGATGGAGGGTACACTTTCGCGCGAGGGACCGATTCCAACTCACTGGACACTTACTTCGGATTGGCTGTGCTCCACATGTTGGAGCATCCTGTGGAAGATCCTGACAAGACGGGGGAATGGCTCGACAGATTCCCAGTGAGAGACCTGAGATCGGCCTACTACGTGACGAGCGCCTATGCAATCCTGCTCGACGGGGGCGCTTACCAACGCAGCGAAGAAGCCCATCAAGTGACCGCTATGGTTCGTGACATCTACAGGCCAAATGGCTACTTCGGAAGCGACCACACGCATCGAGAGGCTGCTTCAGAGTTCGAGACCAACTCCATGGCCGTAGAACTTGCCAGTGCCTTGGGCGTTCCGTTTGACAGAGATGGACTGGTCAAGAATCTGATGTCGACAATGAACCCTGACGGCGGTTTTGGCCTCAGTAGGGGATCGGACATCATCTCCACATTTCATGTAGTACTGACTGTGGCGACAGTTTCGAATCGAGCGCCCGAGTCATCAAAGGTACAGGAATGGATCATCTCATGCGAGAACCCAGCTGGCGGATTTCCTGTCAGACCGAAGACTCTTCCCTCTTGTATGGAGTACACCTACTCGGGGATCATGACGCTCTCAGTTTTCGGTCTCAGTCCGAAGTTCCCGAGGCGGATGCTGGAGTTCGTCAAGAGCTGCCAGAAGAACAACGGGGGGTTCGGCCGGTCAGAGATAATGGGAATACCGACGTTTGAGCACACCTTCCAAGCCATCAGAATCATCGCGGAACTGGCACGGCTTTGATGGATCCGCTTCACCGGAATCGACCCCGAGCTATGGAACCATATAAGCTGACCTTGAGCGTGTTCTTCGAAGTCAAATGAAAGCGTGCGTTCTAGTCAGGGTCATACCAGGAAAACACAACGAAGTGGTCTCTGCAATGAGAAAGCTTGGCGGAATCAAGATCTCCTTCTCGACTCTTGGCAGGCAAGATGTCGTCGCCCACATTGAAGCCGCAGACACTCGGCAGTTGGCACTGTTGGCATCGCAGATCCAGGCCCTACCGCAGGTCAGAGGGACTGAGACGCTCGTAGGAGTGGAGGTGTGAAGCGAGTGACCAAAGCGCTGATACTGATCAAGAGCTCATATGGCGGAGCACTAGTCCTAGCACAAGAGGTCAAGAAGATCCCCGGAGTCAAAGAAGCCTATCCAGTATTCGGAAGATATGACGTGGCCGTGTTCATAGACGTAGCTGACTTCCCGAGAGTCAAAGAGACCGCAGTCAAGGTCGGACAGCTGGAAGGAGTGAGAAGCACAGAGACGCTTCCAGAGGGCGACTAGTTCGCCCTCAAGCGTTTTTCATTGAAAGCAAAATAGCTGTCGCTCTCCTTCTCCCTAGTCTGTGGCTAGAACCAGTCCGCCATCCATATGTATGGATAGCCAGCCGGGAAGAGCGCCTCCAAGATCCCTCGAACGTTGCCCTCTGTCCTGACTGTGGAATCAGCAATCACGTCCGAGACCGGCCTGTACCCCAATATCAACTGCATCAATACCCATTGGGGCAACTCTACCCAGTCAGCAGAGGCCTTTTCTGAGAAGGACATTCCAGAGTCTGACAGTTCCATCGTGATGCTTCCTATGTCCGTTCTGATGGAAAGACGCGAAGGATAGTCCCTCAGTTCAGCGGAGGCCAGTCTTCTGGACAACTCGGGGCGTAATCTCTCGAATGTGGAAAGTATGTTCATGATCCTCCCCATTCCCATCTGGTCATAGTAGTAGTTCAAGGTCGCAGTGCAACCCATTCTCTTGCACAGGTTCGCGAACGGATGGTCAAGTGGGGCGAAGACTTCGATTTCGGGCGCCTGTTTCTGCCCCGCCACTTCGCTCGCGTGTTTGAGCATGTTCTCGTAGAACAGCGGCTCGCGCGCACCCACTTCGGTGATCCTCATCACTCTAGGCCATCTGTCAGCTGCGTAGTACGCGACTATCTTGCCGGACTCGTCCTCGAAGATGGTGCCGTCGGCCAGTATCCTCCAGTCTGATCCCTTTCTGAACTTGAACCATGTTTTCCGGTCTCTCTTGACAGGCCCTGTTCTCTGCTCATTCGTCAGCTCGTACAAGTCTAGCACCTGACCCGCGTCCTCCTTCGTCATCGGTCTCGCGTGCAGTCCTTCGCGCGCTCTCTTCGCATTCCTAAGGGGCACAGTGATCTTGTAGTCGGAAAGAGTAGAGGCGTACCCCCACTTGCTGTAGTAGTCAGGTATGCCGTAAAGCATCGAGATGTCGCAATCATGCTCGGTCATGAAGTCAACGGAGTCCTCCATTACTCTCCTCGAGTAACCCTTCATTCTCTGCTCCTCAAGAGTACCGACACCACCTATTCCGCCCATCTTCAGGTAGGACACGCCTACTCTTACCTCGATGTCATTCACCCAGAGCCAACTCGTCGACACGCCATCCGCTAGGAGTTCCACTTTGTGCGATCGCTCCTCATCGGTCACACGCATCTCGATAACCATGGTGCGGGCAGACCCGAGACTCGAATATAGGATTTCGTGGCTGGATCAAATACCCCGAGTCGGGTAAGAGGGGGGAGGCCAGGCGCAATTGAGATGTACGACAAGGGAGACGTTGAAGTGAGTATCTCTGAGTGACTGATAAGGATCAGGCAACTGCCAGAGAGACATCAGAAGTGGACCGCTGCGAGGGCGTTTGTGTCTGTTGAAACTCTGGAAAATGCGTGACTCAAGCAGGCTTAAAACCGAGCCGAACGTGCGAAGCACGTCATGTCGAGGATAAGGATAGCAGCGAAGGATGTGACGGCCGAAGCAGAACTGGACGACAGCCAGACGGCGCGGGCCATACTGAGTGCGTTGCCCATTGAATCCAAGGCGAACAGGTGGGGAGAGGAGGTCTACTTCTCCACGCAACTGAAGATCGGCGACGAAAACCCGAGGGAGGTAGTGCAGATGGGAGACGTGGGGTTCTGGCCGCCCGGCAGGGCGATTTGCATCTTCTTCGGGAGGACACCTGCATCCAAGGGAGATGAGATAAGACCCGCCAGTCCGGTCAACGTGTTCGGAAAGATACTGGGCGATCCCATGGTCTTCGCGCAGGTCAGAGAAGGCACCAAGATCCGCGTGGAAGCCATAGAGGGGCGAAGTCCACTGATAAAATAGAGAAGACGGACTTCGCGCCAGAAGCCGGGGTGGGGAAGACCGTCAGTACAAGCAATATATGTCCGCGGAATCATGGGCAGACCGGTTGATCGTCAAGGTTCCCTTCGGAAAGGGGTTCGAAACCTGTGAGGTCGACGACAGCAAGATCCTAGGTCGTCTCGAACCCTCATGGCCTTCCGCCGGCCTCAGCCAAGAGCGCTGCATATCAGAGGCTCTGGCCAGACCGATTGGATCTGAATCTCTCAAGCATCTGGCCTCGGGTGTGAAAAACGTGCTGGTCTTGACAAGCGACAACACACGACCAGTGCCCAGCAGACTGACCCTGCCTCCAGTTCTGGAAGAGATCAGGCAAGCTGCCCCGGGCACATCAGTGAAAATACTTGTCGGGACGGGCCTCCATGAATGGTCTCCAACCAACAGCGAACTCAAGGAAAAGCTCGGCTCGACTGTCGATCGTGTGGATGAGGTCAGAATCCATTCCGCCAAGGACAAAGATTCGCTCGTGCAACTCGGGCGATTCTCAACCGGAGACGAACTGTGGGTGAACGACCTGACAACCGGGACTGACTTGATAGTCGCTGATGGCTTCATAGAGGGGCACTTCTTCGCCGGTTTCACCGGAGGGCCGAAGAGCGTCCTACCGGGCATCGCGGGGTCTGAAACAATCATGCACAACCATTCCCCCAGAAACATCGATGACCCAAACGCTAGGTGCGGTGTGACAAGGGGCAATCCCATTCACGAGGAGATGCGTGAAGCAGCGAAAAGAATAGGTCTGAAGTTCATACTGAACGTGATCCTCGACAAATCCAAGAATGTCATCTCGGCCTTCGCAGGCGATCCCATACTGGCTCACGGCCAGGGAACCCTGTTCTCGCTCAAGTGTTGCAGGGTTGCTCCAGTGCTCGGAGACATAGTGGTCACTTCCAACGGTGGGTACCCGCTTGACAGAAACCTGTACCAGCTGGTGAAGGGGATCTCAAATGGCGCGTTGACTGCGAAAGACGGCGGTGTCATAGTCGCGTGCGGCGAATGCTTGGATGGAGTGGGGCATGAGGGATTCCGGAAGATGCTTGCATCGGCCAGCGATCCGAGTGAGTTCCTGCGGAGACTGAGGAAGGGAGAGATATGGGAGGAGGCCCAATGGGAGGCACAAGTCCTCGCCAAGGTCCTTGAGAAGTTCAGGGTCATCATCGTTTCTAGAGGCGTCGATAGGAGGACTGTCGAATCAATGCACATGTCGCACGCGAAGTCGTTGAGAGAAGGACTCGAAGAAGCATTCAAGCTCAAACCTCAAGGGAGGATAACGCTTCTGCCGGATGGCCCATCAGCGATTCCCCTGTGAAACAGCCTTCAGATTCCGCTCACTGTCAACTCTCGGACAAGACATGTCCGCTCTCCGGTTACCACTTGGTGAACTCTGCGGTCTTGTCTCTCTTGGACTCCACGCCCGAGAGGTGGACCAGGTACCTTATCTGCGACGCGGCCTCCATCATGCAGGTCACGTGGTATGCCTCTTCCAGGAGCTTTGCCGCGGCGAACGTACCATGTCCTCTGACTACGACTCCCTTGTACTCCTTGAGAGCCGCCGAGACCTCCTTCTCCAAGGCCTTCGACCCGCTGACCTCCTTGACTGATACCACAGGTATCTTCCTGAGCACATAGTCCCCCTCGGCATCCATTGGTATGATCTCGTCGAATATGAGCGAGCATACTATCGAGTACGGAGGGTGCGCATGTATGACGGCAAGAGCGGATGTTTCCAGATACACTGCTCTGTGGACCATTGTTTCGGTTGAACTCAGGATTATGGAACTGTCCTCTTCGAACAGATCCACCTCGACTACGTCCTCGGGCCCTATTTCGTCCGCGGCAGCACCTCGCCTCTTTATGTACATCTTGTCGCCGCCCCTTATGCTGATGTTGCCGCTGTGGCTGACCATGTAGCCCTTATCGTGGAGTTTCTTGCCGTACTTGCTGATCTCCTTCCAGATCTCGCTCTCACTGCTTGAGGCCAAGTCTATCCAACGTCCTCCTAGTGGGGTTCCCTTCTTGGTCCCACCCTCTAAACCTGTAGTACTCGCTGAGCATCGGTTCCAGTTCCACCACCTGTCCCTTGGTGGGTCCAGTGGACAGGGGTTCCTTCAAAAGCCTATTCGGGAGCGTGTCGTCCTTCCTGCCGAACCCCTCCCTGTTGTTGAACAACCTCTCCAAGTTCCAGATCCTTTCCCCGGCCAACATGAAATCCTCCCCCGTATACTGAACGCCGGTTCCCGCAGAAAGCATCCTCGAGTAGTAATCTTCGTCCAATCCATACCCGGTGAATCTGCAGACCACTAAGGTGTCCATGCCTGCGTAGAGGTTCTGCTGCGAGATTGCGAGACCCGCCTTGTTGACAGTCGAGAACCTGTCTATCCTCCTCGGTATGCCAAGTATCTCCAGACCAACCATGTACGACCTGAGGTGACATCCTCCTCTGTTGCTGGTCGCATACGCCAAGCCCTGTCCCTTGGCACCCCTGGGATCGTAGGCTGGGAGTTCCAGACCTTTTGAGTGCATGGCCAGTTCTGGAGCCCCGCGTTTCTCAGCAAGCCTCCTTGAACCCTCCGCAAGATCATCGCCCAGACCCTCTCTGCGAGCTGTCTTGCTGACCAACTCGATCATCTTCTCTCCGTCACCCCACTTCACTTCTTCTCCGAGGAGCCCTTTCTCGCTGAGTTCCATCGCACACGCGATGGTCACGCCCATCGACATCGTGTCCAAACCAAGGTCATTGCACAAGTAGTTGGCTTGAGTGACTTTCTCGAGATCCCATATCAGGCAGCATGACCCCAAAGCATAGACAGTCTCGAACTCCGGACCCTCCCCTTCCACGCCATTGACTCGCGTCAGCCTACCACACGCCATCTTGCAGCCGTAGCAGGGTTTTGCCCTGACCAGTATGTCCTTTGTGATCGACTCACCCGACAGGTTCTCAGCTTCTGGATGACAGGTTGATCTGAAGTTCTCAGCGCCGAGCACTCCCAATTCATTCATCAGGTTTACCAGCACCGCAGTGCCGAACCTCGGTAGCGCCTTGCTGGTAATCGGGTGCATGTCGAAGACCCTGTTAGATTCCTTCACGACGAAAAGGAGCTTCTCTTTGTCGGCTATCTCGGTCCTAGCCGTCCCGTTCGCCACGATCGCCTTGAGCTTCTTCGATCCCATCACCGCTCCAACTCCTCCCCTCGCGGCCGTCCTGTGGTAGTCGTTCATTATGCCGGCTATTTTCGCGAGGTTCTCACCGGCGGGACCTATGCACGCCACTTCTACTTCCTTGCCGAACCTTTCGGTGAGTTCTTTCGTAGTATCGAATACGCCCTTGCCCCAGTATCTCTCACCATCCAGCACTTGAATGTCCTTATCGCCCATCTGGAGGATGACAGGGCTCCTGGCTGCGTTCTTGATCACGAGAGCATCTACACCACATCCCTTGAACTTAGGACCGAAGAATCCGCCAGCGTTGGCGTCGAACACAGTGCCTGTCAATGGCGACTTTGTGGACACGGAGTATCTTCCAGAAGTCGGCGCTGCCGTTCCCGTAAGCGGGCCAACAGCAAACACGAGAACGTTGGCTGAGTCAAGAGGACTTGTCCCCGGCTTGACGTTGTCGTACACTATCTTAGCACCGAGTCCTCGTCCACCAATGAACCGGAGCATTGTGTCTTCGTCGTGTTGGAGGAACTTGACACTCGAGCTAGCTAGATCTACTTCCGCTATCCTGCCCGTCCATCCAGCCATGGCTTCCAACACCGTCTAGGTCAAGGCATATCCTGACGCGACCATAGGCGGGCTCGCAATTCATATAAGCATGAGTCGTCTTCCTCAAGTCGGGACCACGATGAAGGTGCTTGTGAAGTTCTTCGCCTCCTATCGAGAGACAGTTGGAGCGGCCCAAGAGACCGTTGAGGCACCCGAGGGTTCAACCGTCGGAGACATAGTCGAGACTGTTGCGTCGAAGCATCCCAGCTTAGGGCCCATGAAGGACGCAATACGTGCTCTGAACCAGAATGTCGTCGATGCGGACGCGAAAGTCAAGGATGGCGACACGTTGGCGATCTTCCCTCTTGTGGGAGGGGGATAGTTGTCATGGGTCCGGCACCTCATTCTTGGCCAGCACTTCATGCTGGAACTGAAGTCCCATTGCGTGACTGAATCTGTGCAAGTCTTATAATCCGGAACGCGATACGCTGCTGAGTCCTACCTTGGAGACACACGGATTGAACTTCCCGAACCAAGACTACAGCCGGATCCTCGAGAAAATGTGTGAGTATTTCAAGCGATATCCCGGGACAAATGCCATTGTGCTCACGGGATCACTGGCGAGAGGAAAAGCCGTGGAGGGATCTTGCATTGATCTCGCCGTGTTCCTGAGCAAAGAAGCGTTCGCATCTCTGGGTTCAACCGTCAACCGCAGGGCCAAAGCATACGCTCGCCTCGGCGGGAAGATATGCTACCACTCTGGCAACGTGGAAGGCGGTATTAGTTTCGGCAACATCAGAGTTGACCTGATTTTCACCGATGGGCGCCTAGACCCACAGCAGCAGGACTCATACGACGTGACGAGGGATGAGTTCGAAACCACAGTAGGCAACTTGTTCGTCTACTCAGTTCCGATATATGTCAAGGGAAGAGCTTACCAACGGTTGAGAGAGGGCTACCTCCCGTTCTACGACGACACGCTGAGAAAGATCAGGCTGCAAGCGACAGCAACTGAATTCCGGCACAAGACATGGAAGGCGCGTTGGCTCGCGGAAAGGAGAGAGTACACTGCAGCATTGTATTCCCTTCTGGAGGCGCAGCGCATCTTCATCCAACACTTGTTCATCAGGGAGCGGAAATACCCAATTGACTATGTGAAGTGGTTGAGGGAGCAGTGCGAAGGGATCCTGCGAATGCCTAGCCTCTATCGAGAACTCATGTCAACGCTCGAGGGCATCGAACTCACCCGAGATGGAGTGGCAGAGAGAGTTGCCTTGATGGAAGCCCTTTTCGACAAGTACTGCCAGTGAGATGACTGACCTCCGCACGTCAATCCGTTGGCCTAATCCAACGGAACGCCCCAGCGGCCGCACTATGACCGGCGGGCGGACAGCGCCTCTGGGTTCACTGTAAACCTCGGGGTCTTGCCGAAGAGCGCGTCGAGGAGGTTCTGCGCTGCTATTTCTGCCATTTTGTCTCTTGTCTCAACGCTCGCGCTGGCTATGTGAGGTGTGATGACCACATTCTTGAGCTTCAGAATAGGGTCGGACGCTGGGATCGGCTCCGTCACGAACACGTCCAAGCCAGCTCCCAGTATCTTTCCAGACACAAGCGCGTCGTAGAGATCCTCTTGGTCCACGACCGGCCCCCTGGACGTGTTGATCAGAATGGCAGTGGGTTTCATTTTGCCAAGCTCAGACTTGGCTATCAAGTGCTTGGTTTCCTCTGTCAGCGAGACATGTAGGCTGATGAAGTCCGATTCCCGCAGAAGCGTGTCCAGGTCAACGAATTTTGCGCCAGTCTGCTTCTCGAAGTCCTCCTTTCTGTCGTTGTCAGTGTAAAGGACTCTCATGTTGAATCCGGCCGCGCGCTTGGCAACCGAGGATCCTATTCTGCCAGCTCCGACTATGCCGAGCGTCTTGCCTGCGATGTCGACACCCAACAGCAGAGTGGGGCCCCACGTCTTCCACTCGCCCAGCCTCGTAGATCTGTCAGCCTCGACTATCCTCCGCGCGCAGGCCATGAGGAGAGCCCAGGCGAAATCAGCCACCGTCTCGGTGAGAACTCCGGGTGTGTTCGTCACGACTATTCCGCGTTCAGTCGCGGCAGCGACATCGATGTTGTCAAAGCCGACCGCGTAGTTACTGATCACCTTCAAACGGGGGCAGCTGTCCATCACTTCCAAGTCTATCATGTCGGTTAGCAGGGTAAGCAGCCCGTCCTTGTCTCGCGTGTGTTGAATGATGACCTCCTTCGAAGGTGGGAGTTCACCCTCGTACAGGTCGACCTCAACATGTTCTCTCAGCAACTGGATTCCCTTCTCTGGGATCCGTCTGGTTACGTACACTCGCTTTTTCGTCGTGCTCATGCTATCGACCTCATTGCCTCACTGAGTACCGCCTTCGATTCAGCTATTACTGTTTTCGAGTCTTCACCCGGTCCGGGTCTGACTTCGAAGCTAACGATCGAGTCTGACTTGTCGAAGTACCCTACAGACTTCAGCGCCTGGAGGAACTCCTTCACCTCGTTCAAGCCGTTGCATCCACCCGGAACTCCGAACCTCGGATGGGAGTCAGCGTCTGGCATGCAATTGCCAATGTGGCTGTGAACCAAGACGTCCTTTGCTTCATCAAGAGAGTAGCGCGGCTTCTCGTTCAGAAGCGGAAGGTGGCTGAGATCAATCGTCAGTCCGATGTTCGCACTGTGTCGCCTGATCTCCGACACCAGATCCACGGCTTCGCGCGTTGGTCCGATTAGCCTTTTCTTGTCCACATCCCTGTCGAAGGACTCCAGCGACACCATCATTCGTTTCCCGGCGTAGTCACATATCTCTGTGAGCGAGCTGACGAGTGCAGACTTCGCCTCCCTCCTGTGAGAGATGCCCGGATCCGGGCCGCTGCACAATACGAAGATACTCGCACCGTAAGACAGGGCCTCATCTACAAGGCGTTCCACAAAGAGAACCGCTTTCTTCCTGGCGGAGGACTCCAGCGCGTTCAGATCGATCTTCCCTCTGATCAAGTTCCCTCCGCCACAGAACACGACGCCCTTGCCAGAAGAACCCAGCAAAGACGAGAGAGCTTGTCGCGTCGAGTCACTCTTGACTGAGGAAACCTCTATCACATCAAAGAAGCCGTCGTCGACCAAGACCTTAGCCGTCTCTAGCACCGGCCCCGATCCATCCAAGGTTTCGGGGAAGGCCATCGAATGAACGATGCCCATCTTGAAGGGGTACTTGCTCATGATAGTACTGTGATGAACCCACCGGATTTAATCGTTGCACCTGGCTCAGTCGGGCGAACCAAGGTCACCGAACAAAGGAGCTACTCTCGAGTACAGTTCATTGTAGGTGGCGAACATCTTGCTGTACAGTCGCGTCATCTCGTCTCGGGGCATGTATGTGGACTCCGTCGGGTTCAACCGAGACACCAATCCGGGCAGATCGCCAAGGCTGACTTGCCCATTTGCCACCATAGCCAGCGAAAGTGCGCCGATGGAAGCCCCATCCAGATTCTTCGGAACTTCGACTTTCATTCCCAACACGTCACTCTTGATCTGGTTCCAGACAACAGACTTCGACCCCCCGCCCATCGAAGCGACTTCCCTCAGGTGGATCCCGAGGCCGCTCAGCAATCTGACGCATGCCAGCACCTCCAGTGCTACACCCTCCATGGCACCTCGCGCCAGATCCCCGACATTGTGGTGAAGCGAAAGTCCGAGGATCACCCCTCTCGCCGAAGGGTTCCATCTGGTCGACTTGGCGCCCATGAAAAAGGGTAGCATCACTATCGCGCCCGGCTTGGCCTCAGCAGCCAGCCTGTTCATTTCATCGTAGTCTACGCCGGTGAGATCTCTCAGCCAGCTCAATATCGCGCCTGAAGTGGTCATGCCTTGTTCGATCAGTCTCGACTCGCCCACAACGTGGCAAGAGCTCGTCACCCTGATGTCGTTGACCGGGGACTCAGAAACGCAGGAGAGATTGGTGGTGGTTCCCGTTGATTCCATTGCCCTCACGTTAGAGGCCGACGAGCCCAGCGCCTCGCACTGCCTGTCTCCTCCTCCCAACACGACAGTCATACGTCCCGGGAGTTCAGGACTTGTCGCTTCGCCTATGACTTCGTACGACTTTCGGACATCGGGCAGTTGAGAACGATTCAGCCCCACGAATTCCACCAGTTCATCATTCCAGTCCATCCTTCCTGGGTCGAAGAGCATGGTTCTGCAGGCCAAAGATGGATCGGTCACTGGCTTCCCGGTGAGTCTCATGACGATGAAGTCCTTGGCCTGCAGGACGTGCTTGGCTGATTCCAGCAATTCGGGCGCGTTCTGCCTCAACCACAGCAGCTTCGGGGCGGTGAAGGTTGTGTCGGGGATCATCCCCGTGGCCAGCCTCAGGTAGTCGCTTCCGAACCGCTCGACCATTTCCTGAGCCTGAGCCGTCGCCCTTCTGTCCATCCAGATTATCGCCCGGCCCAAGGGATTCCCGTTCTTGTCAGCCAAGACGAAGCTCTCCCTCTGGGAGGAGAAGGCGAGGGTTGTAGGGGCCCCTTTTCGGAACGCCTTCCGTGTCGTCGCGACGACGGCGTTCCACCAATCGAGCGGCTCCTGCTCAGCCCAACCGTTCTGTGAGTAGTGTGTCTTGTACGGCTCTTCCAGTCTGAGGACTTCGTTGCCTCTTTCATCAAAGAGTGTCGTCTTCAGCGAAGTGGTACCGATGTCGTGCACGAGGTACATGCTCACTCCTAGCCTCGATGTCGGATCTGAGGGGGCCCCGGCAATGCCGGAAGTGTTACGATTTGGCTGAAGGTCATTTCCACTCCCTCAGAGCATCTGCTATCATCGGTGCCACTGAGACTCTGGAGGTTGAGCGCGGAATCGTGTCCGTACTCACGAGATGGGACATCCCGGCCTTTCGGAGGAGACTCAAGGCACCTTCGACTAGCAGGGCATGAGTGGTCAACACGTCGATCCTTTTCGCTCCCTTTGACCTGAGCCTACGTATGGCCCCGACCAGAGTCTTCCCCGTGCTTATGATGTCGTCCACCAAGACCACGGTCTTGCCTCTGACTGACGGCGACCCGGATATTTCCACGTCTCTATCTCCGAGCCTTTCCTTGTTCAGGATCGAGTACTCAGTGGACAGCGTCCCAGCAACAGTACTTGCCCATTGTTCGGACTCGCTGTCCGGCCCCACAACTATAACGTTGCGCACACCGAACTCCGTCTTGTAGTACTCGGCCAGCAGAGGCATGGCTGACAGGTTCAGGGTGGGTATGGTGAAGACCTCTTTCAGCGCCCTCAGACGGTGCAAATGAGCGTCCACTGATATCAGCCGATCGGTGCCGGCACCTTCCAGACTTCTCGCAACCAGCTTGATGCTCAAGGGCTCACCTGAGCGGAAGCGCGCATCCTGACGGGCGTATGCAAGATACGGTATGACTGCTGTGACCGTTTTGCATCCCATTCCCTTCACTGCATCCGCAATCAGGCAGTACTCCATTAGCAGCCGGTCGGGCCTCATGCCGAGGGATTGAAACACGGCTACATCCTCTCTGGACGCATCTCCCATAACTCTCACGTAGAGTTCTCCATCTGGGAACCTTCTGGTCTCTGTCTCTGTCACACTGAACCGGGTGATCTTCGCCACCGCCCGAGCCAGATGCTCGCCTGATGAACCGAAGGCTATGATCAATTCAACCACCGAGAGCTTCGTGCGGTTGCTCCGCAATAGCTCAGACATCTGGTGAGTGGCTTACGAGTGTTTAAGCTTATCGAGGAAACATCACAGAGGGCTGAGTTCCATCGGGCCAAGCGCACCTTGATAGGTTGCCTTGTCCCCGACAAGCACTAGGCATGATCCGCCTCTTAGCTCTGCCCTGAACGAACCGCCGGTCACTGTGTAGGCATCCCAGCTTATCACATCCCTGTAGATCCCATCGGGGACAGGTACATCGATGACCTGCGGATCCCCAGTTCTCCTCATGATGACAACAGCGGTCTCCTTCTCTGTCCACCTCTGGAAAGCCACTAGGTCAAACTGATCGTCAACTGCAAGCAACCTGAGCCAACCAACCCGAATCGCCTCAGAATCCACCCTTACTTTCAGTAGCTTCTTGTACAGCGCGAGAACCTCTTCGTCCCTATTGCCCGCTTCCCAGTACATGGCTTTCCTGCAATCAGGATATGGTCCACCGCTCATTCCTATCTCGTCACCATACAGTATTGTTGGAGATCCGGGATATGTGAGCTGAAAGATGGCAGCCATCATGGCTCTCATCTTATCTTCTCCGGCGGCGGTGAGAGCCCTGGCCGAAAACTCGTTGCCGATCTGGTTGCACTGAGCCAACGTGGCTGCCCAAGGGGTCAGCGCTCTGGACCGCGTGAGCTGGGCCATGAACTCGGATGGCGAGGATTTGCCTTCCAAGAAGAATCCCGTGACAGCCTTCCTGAACACCGAGTCGGTCGCAGAATCGAGCTCTCCAGAGCCCAGCCAAGGGGCGGGATCTGCTTTGACATCACCTATCAGCACAGCGTCCGACTTGATGTGCTTCACCGTCCTGCGAATCTCGGCCAAGAAGAAATGAGGAAGTCCGCTGGCCACCGGCAGCCACACGCCATCTAGCAGGGCCTTCTTCATCCAGTGCGTGACTATCTCTCTTATGAATCCCCTGACCTCGAAGTTGCGGAAGTTGAGTTCAGGCCATTCAGGCCTGCTCCTGTAGGCCTCGTACGCTGGGCGATCCGGTTCGCCAGCCAATCTGCGCACTATGGTGCCCGTCAGCGACTTCTTCCGCGTTACGGGCAACTCGTGTATGTTGTACCAGTTCACGTATTGCGAGCTCTCCTGGTTTCTGACCACATCCCTGAATGCGAAAAATCCTCTCCCGGTGTGGTTGAAGACCATATCCAAGACCACCCTTATTCCCTCTTTGTGAAGGGTCTCCACCACTTCGGCGAACATCTCGTCTGTGCCCAAGTGCGCATCTACGTGGTAGTAGTCGAAAACATCGAAGTTGTCGTTGGAAGGAGAAACGAAGGTCGGCATCAAACGCACGACTGAGACTCCGAGCTCCTTGAGATAGCTCACAGCCTGGAACAAGCCAGCCAAGTCACCTCCGAAGTATCCGGTCTTGGTGGGGGGACGACCCCATGGCAGGACATCCTTGGGATCATTCGTAGGGTCGCCATTCCTGAAACTGTCCGGCAAGATCTGATAGTAGGTACAGCCGAGCGCCCAGTCCGGACAGTCGTGAGTCGGGATTGATCTGGGAGGAAAGGGGAACGCCTTGCAGTGGTCCAGCGAGTCGGCCGGGCCTTCTGATCCCAAGAAGATTTCGGCCCCAGCATCTACCACCTTGAACCCGTAGTCCACCGAGAAGCCGACAGGCAACCTGCATTCGTAGTAGTCAAAGCTCTCGTCGTAGGACGCCCAGTCCATTGCCACCTGCCTCCCGTCCTTCAGAACGAGGTATGCTTTTTCGACATCGTTACGTGCGACTTGAAGCTTGAAGACAACCTGCTCGCGGAACACCTCTAGAAAGGGCAAGGACTGATCGTGATAGAGCGAAGCCGCATCGATCGAACCATCGCCACGCGCGCACTCACCAGCCGGAACCCCGAACCTCAGGACGCTGGCTGTAGATCCGTCCGATCTCTTTCTGGATTCCGGATTCTCTGGATCGGCAATTGTACGCGAGCCGTCTGCAAGGAAGGCATATTCGTATACCCCCCCGAGGAGTCTCAGCACTATGCGCCAGGACTCTCCGTGCTTGTCCATCTGATGTGCTCTTCTTGAGAAGCCATCAAGCGAGCACAGGAGGTAGACGCTTTCCGCTTTTGGCTCCACGATGGTCACCTCCACAGCGTACCTTCTGGAGAAACCGCGCTCTGGAGTCGGCGACTCACGAACTATTGAAATGCCCATGGGTCGTTCAGATCCTGCCGAGACCGGGCTCGAACATTCGTCATATGTTTCCCAGGACCTTGCTGAACTCCTCGTTGGCTTTCTCGTAGCTTTCCTGGTCAGCTATGTCAACGAAGTCGGCGTTTGGCTCGTAGACGTACACTGGTAGGCCGCTCTCGGTCATGCGTCGCACTACCACGTCCATGCTGACGACCTCGCCTTCCTTCACGAACTTGAACACGTCAGGTTCCATGATGAACGTCCCCGCATTGATCAAGCTTCTGATCACAGGCTTCTCTTCCCAACCGGTCAGCCTGCCGTCGCCGTTAACCTTCAGTTCCCCGAACCTTAAGGGGATTTCTATCCGACGAGCGACTATGGTGACTTTGGCCCCCTTGTCAGCATGGAACTTTAGAACGGGATCAATCGGCATGTCAGTTATGATGTCAGAGTAGGTCAGTACGAAGGTCCCTTTGACCAGCTTCTCGACCGTCTTGAGTTGACCTCCTGATGAGAGCGGTCTCTTTGATCTAGCGTACGTGATTTTCACGCCCTGATCAGAGCCATCGTCGAAGAAATCCTCTATGATCTTCCCCAAGTAAGCTGTCGCCATGACGATGTCAGTTAATCCCTCCTTGGCGGCCCAGCTGACCACATGACTGAGGATCGGTCGGTCGCCCATTGGCAGCATGGGCTTGGGCAAGAAAAGCGTGAATGGCCTGAGCCTCTTACCCAGCCCTCCGGCGAGGATGACCAACTTGGGCTTGCTCAATTGGATCACGACTCCGGCCAGTGCGTTGTGAGAATGGTATAGCCTACCCAAGCCACCAATGCGAAAAAGGAGACCACTGCCAAAGTCGATACAACCAGTATGGCCATCTGGCTCAGCCCGCTCATCAGCATCCCGAAATAGGCCAGCACACCTACGAGCGAAATTGCTATCAAACCTACTCCCCATATCTTTTCCTTCAACATGGCGAGGTCATCCACACATCCCGAGATGCCATTTTAAGGTTACTTAGGTCACTCTCAGTCCACTCTCGGTAATTCACGAGTTCTGAGCTTCGTTCACGTAGGCAAAACCACAGCACTACCTGGCTTGGGTTTTGTCGATTCAAACATTGCACTCAAGTAGACCTGTTCTAGGGCAACTCGTCGCGTTCCATTATAGGTTCCACCTCGATCTCCAGGCCGAACCGCCTTCCCACCTTGAAGAGGTTCTTTTGTGTCTTCTTCGTAAACCGCCTGATGTCGCTTGAGGGCACTGCGACTCTGATTTGGCCCTCCGATACTTCGATGCTGTAGCCGGAAGTCTGGCCCCCGAGAGCTTCGTCTATGGCCGCTCTGATGTGGTGTTCCCTAGAACTCCTGCGGCCGATCACAGGCACCACGAAGGTCTTCTCTCCAAACACGTAGAGTTCGTATTCGGGCTTCCCGGTCATGAGGTTCCTCATAATCACGGTTGGTCTGGCCAAGTCCGGCCTTGATAGACCCGCCGGGATCTTGACCTCGGTCTCTAGATCGTGAACCGATCTGACCTCTCCTCCGTCCATGAAAAGTATCGTGTCGATAATCGACGGGATCAGCCCTATGTCGACCCTGTGGAGAAACCTCTGGACAGCGTCTATCGCGGATGTAGCGTGAACCACGCCCACCATGCCGATCCCTGCCAGCCGCAGGTCAACGAACAGCTCGAAATCCGAATCCGATCTCAGTTCGTCGAAGATGGTGTAGTCAGGGCGACTGAGCAGTAGGACATCGTGGATCTCGCTTGGAGTTGCCATGGTCTTGGAGTACTGAGTTATCTCCGGAGGTAGCTGAAGGTCTCTGGGGCTCTCGACGGTCTTGACGACCCTGCGCTTGGACATGTAGAATTCTGCCAGTGCTTGGGCGAAAGTCGTTTTGCCCATACCGGGAGATCCTGCTATCAGAATACCCTCGGCCCTCGTGCCTATTCTGGTCAGAATCTCCTGCGGCAGTCGATAGTCCGGGATCGCTTTTCTCGTCACCGGCCTGGCGGCAGTTATCTCCAGACCGTCCGAAAATGGAGGCCTCGCTATCACGATCCTCCGATCTCCGAGTTGCACGATGGTCGAGCCAGGTTTGTCTATTTCCACGAAAGCTGAGCCGTCGGTGGACGACTGAACAGCTGCCATTATGTCCAGTATGAGAGACTCCAGCTCCTCGCGGTTTATCGGGCCAGTGCCCACCTCCTCGAAGGTCCACTTCCCTGGCACTCCCTTCTTGACCCTAGGGACCACTCCCTCCTTTAGGTGAACTGACATCACGTCGGTCCCAAAGAAGTTGTCAAGGCTCAGCAGACGGGCTGGTCTCCTGTAGATGACGTTGAGTCCCATCGCTTCACCGGATCTGGCGGCCAAAGGGTCACACGTCACGAGAGTGGCCCCAGTCAGATGGGCAAGCTCACGGGCCGCCTCGCGGGCCGCCGTGATCGGTCCAGGTCCGTGTTCGAAACTGACCTCGATCCCTTTAGCCGAGGATCTGTCCGACACTAGCTTCAGTCCCTTCAACCCAAGGTCATCTCCGTGCTTCGCACGGGTCTCGAACTCTTCCACGACCTGGAGCGGGACTATGACTCTCCTGACATTCTGGCTCTCGGCTAGCACTTCTAGGGCAACACCCGTGTAGATAGACGAAGGATCGAGTACCACATCGATTGCCTTTGGAGGGCCACTTTCCCCTTTCACAGTCCTTTCGTTCTCAACCCGAAGACTGAACCTAATATGCCTTGCCTGGAAAAAGCATCGTCATGCCACGCTTAGAATCGGCTTTTCTTGGCCTGCACATCATGTGCGTTGCATCGCCCTCAGAAGAGGACCATCTTCCATGGATCTATGCTCACCCCGACCTCCTTTCCCAGCATCCCGGAGAGGAAATCATACTGCGTTGATGAGCTACCCGTGCACTCGATCTCACCCAGATCTGAGGACACCCTCGCTACTAGTCTGCTGCCTCCGTACATGAGATTCGTCAGTCTGCCTCGGACCATGCCCTTGGTTGAATCTGTCACATAGCTGTCATCCGGCCTAAACTGCAGCTTGGCGGCACCACGTCCGGGACTCCACCATCTAGGTCTCGCCACATTGAGAGTCGCTCCTTCGACAGACACCAAGACCTCGTGTTCGGCCACGCTCTCGATCTGACACTGAATGACATTCGTCGCGCCGAGAAAGCGCGCGGATTCCTCGGTAGGTGGCGATTCATAGAGTTCCCTGGTTCCGCCGACCGCATCCAGCCTGCCCACGAACATCACCGCCAAGAAGTCACTGATCAGTACAGCTTCGGTCTGATCGTGGGTCACATAGAGGGTTGTCACGTTGAGTTCTCGCTGAACATTTCTAATCACACTAGAAACCTCACTCTTGAGCGCCGGGTCGAGCGACGCGAGGGGCTCATCAAGCAACACCAGCCCAGCGTCCGCGGATATGGCCCTGGCTATGGCTACCCTCTGCTGTTGCCCTCCGCTGAGTTGGTGCGGGTATCTCTTCTCCAAGCCCTGGAGTTCAACGAGTCGGACAACCTCCGCGACCCTCAAGTCGATGCTCGAGCGGTCTCGCCCTCTGGCTTCGAGAGGAAAGGCGACATTCTCCTCAACCGTGAGATTGGGAAATAGGGCAAGATTCTGGAACACCATCCCGATGTTCCGCGAGGCGGACGGAACCCGAGTGACATCCTGCCCGTCGAACAGGACACTCCCTGAATCAGGAGAAATCAAGCCCGCAATCACCTTCAGAGTCGTTGTCTTACCGCAGCCGCTCGGACCCAGCAGAGCCATTACCTTGCCAGATGGGATCCTGAAGGAAACGTTCGTGACAGCGGCTGTACCATCATATGCCTTGCTGACATCACGCAACTCGAGTTCCATGGTCATATCACCCTGAGGGCCTCATCAGACAAGAACGAACTCATCACCTCTGCAGCTATCACGATGACAATGATGATCCCGTTGAGAGCAGCGGCCAGATCCATCCGTCTCAGGTCGATAAGCGACACCACTGACACAGGCAGGGTGACTAGGTTGAACGTGCTGAAGAAGTTGGCCATCGTGAACTCGCTTATTGACGAGGAGAACGCCAACAGGAACGATGCCAATACGGCCGGGGCTATGAGTGGCAGCTCCACCTTCAACAATGTGAAGATCCTGCTCGCCCCGAATAGCTCGGCTGCTTGTCTCACGTCAGCACCAATTCTGGTCCATGAAGCCTCAATCACCCTAGCGGTTAGCGGTACGATTATGGCGATCTGGCCGATGACGATGATCGTCCAACTGCCGTAGAGCATCAGTAACCCGAACCCGTAGCAGAGCATGATGCCGAGAGCGAGAGAGGATCTGGAAATCGAGAGAGGCAGGGAGAGAATCGCTGCTGTAATCCTCCTGATTCGTTCGTCCCGGGAGCCCCGCCAGATCAAGAAGACAGACACAGCTACCGATGAGAGAGCAACCACCACCCCAATGGCTAGGCTCTGGAGGAGGACGTCGACAAACTTCAAGCCGAAGCCCAGGTTTGCCGAGAACAGGTTGGCGAAGTTGACCAGTGACAATGAACTGGGGAAGAAGAACACGGTAGAGGGAGAGACAGACTGCGCGAGCACAAGATAGACAGGGAAGAGTTCTATCGCCGTGATTGCCAAGCTGTAGCCCAACAGCGCCTTGCCTTGCCAATTGGAGACAGAAAGGCTTGTCCTTCTTCGCTCGACCGTCTTCCCACGAACGTACAGCCTGTCCCTCAGCGCCAGAATGGACAGAGAGAGCAACAGTGTTAGCGCGAGTTGGATGAGCGCGAGAGAAGAGGACACGGACCTCGTCCGCGTCGAGTAGATCTCAACCTCAAGGGTGCTGAAACGACCCCCGACCAGAATGGGTGTTGAGTAGCTTATGAATGAGAAGGCGAAAACTAGGAGGGCAGAGGCCGACAAGAACGGAATGAGCTGGTTCAGATACACGGCCTTGAATGACTTAAGCCAACCGGCCCCGGAAATTTGCGCGGCGTCGATCAGGTCTTGATCAACGCTTGAGAATCCCTGCTCCAGTATCATCACCGCCAGTGGAAGATAGTAGAACACGTGGGCAACGACGACCGCATCCATCGAATACAGGATGTTGATGACCGGAGTTCCAGAGTGCAGGAGAGCCTCTAGGATCTGGTTCACCGCTCCCCTCTCGCCCAACATCAGTATCATTCCTTCAGTCACTGCAAGGGCTGGCACGAAGAAAGGCGTGAGCAACAGGTTCCTCAGCATCTTGGACCACTTGAATGAGTAGCGGGATAGGAAGTAGGCGATTGGCACGGCCAGAACCACTGACGGAAGCGTGGACAAGAGAGCCTCCAAGGCGGTCGCGCCCGTCAGCCTCAGAACGTATGGATCGCCGAGCAGGCCGACTAGTTCAGTCAGGTTGAGCGAAGCTAGGACGTACAGTATGGGAACAGCGTAGAAGAAGCCGAAAAACAGAACAAGCGGCAGGTAGTCCAGAGCGAGAACTACCCAGCCTTGACCTCTCTGCGCCATCTATCCAACCACTCAATGACGTTACCGGCTATGCTCGGGTTGAACGTGATCTCAACCTGAGGCTTCGGAGAGGATGACAGTGATGAGGACGAGGCATCTGGATTCACCGGATACATGTAGCCTGCAGGGGAAACGATGTTCTGACCGTCGACCCCAAGCACGAACTCGATGAACTTCTTTGCGATCTCGGAGTTCTTTGCGCCCTTCACCAAGGCTATCCCCTCCCTGTACACGAAGCCTTCCACAGCGGCTGACTTCAAATGCGGAACCTCCACGTACTCCACATCCGTGTTGTACATTGAACCTATTGCCACCTCCCCTGCTTTCAGAGCTACTATGGATGTTGTCCAGCCCGACGGATGCATCTTCACACTGGGTTCCAACTGCTCAAGGAATGCGAACCCGGGTTCCGTCCCCTTCACGGACAGTACCCAGACCAAGAACGAGAGACCGGTTCCGCTGGAAGATGGGTCTTGATAGAAAACCAGCCCCTTGTACTCCGACCGCAGAAGGTCATCCAGTGTCCTCGGGATAGGGATCCCTTTCTCAGATATGATCGTCTCGTTGTAGGTGATCAGAACATATCCCTTGTCCACCGGGAAGATGTGGCCAGTCTTGTCCCATCTTTCGTTCTCTGGTATCATGCTGAGGTTCGCAGGGGTGTAAGATTCAAGCACGTCAGCATCCAGCACCTGTTTTGCGTAGAATTCCGGGAGCCCGATTATCACGTCCGCAATGGGGTTCCCTTTCTCGGAGATCAACTTGTTAGCTATGCCAATGGACCCCATATCGTAGTGGACGAACGCGACGATCACATTGTATCTCCTTTGGAACTCGTCAATGAGGGCGGTTGCCATGCCTTCTATTCCCCGAGGCCCATACACAATCAACCGAGGAGGTGGAGGCTGCCGCAACACAAGATACAGGACGGAAGCCGCCAAAATCGCTGTCATTCCGACAAGCGCAATTGCCGTTCGTTTGCTCAATTCCATATCATTTCACTTCTTCACATGGTTGCAGGGGGCTGAGTTCCCGAAAGAGAGGGCTTTACTAACGCATCCCTACGCCGGTATTACCCGGGTCAGGTGTTGAGGGTTAACGCCACGTCGCGTCCTCTCAGCCGGAGACCAGCACCCCTTGCTTGGTGGGGGCTCAAATCCTCCACTTAAAAACCTGTTCCGGACCCGGAGCATTCTCGCCTGATTAGGGAGGCGGAGGAGGTTCGGGCTCAAGCCAATCCTGTTCCTTCTTTCGCGTTGCTCTCCTAGCTACAACGAAGATAGTTCCAGCAGCGACCAGCAGGATGAACGCATATTCGATTGACGTCGTGTAGTCGTATGCATAGACAGATACTACTGTTGTCGGGGAGTCGATGGTCACGTTGTTCGGATCGATTGTGTCCCCGAGGTCATTCCTCCAATCCAACAACACGCGCCTGACTCCTATCAGGCCCAGTATTCCGTCGGCCGGAACGGACCGCGGTGCCACTACGCTCACTTTCGACCCATTGTCGCACCATGTTTCGCTGACGAGATGCCCCTGATCGTCAATCACCCGCAGAAGGAACTGCTGGACCCACACTGCGCCGATGGCTAGGGGGGAGTCGACCGTCAACGGTACTGTGATGTTCCAGCCCCTGAATACCGCCTTGGCTCCCGCTCCCAGCTGGAGTTCGGTCGGTCCATTGCCCAAGCCAAGGGCAGCCCCTTTGGCAAACCATCCGGAGGAACTCAAGTTTCCGTATTTGCTCTCTATGACGACGCGGTACTCTGCGTTGAACGGGAACGTGATGTTCCCACTGGAGCTGACCGATATCTCGGGAACCAGCGTGACGTATCTTGTCCAACCCTCCTCAATAATCCTAGGTACTGAGATCAGGTGGCTCGTCTTTCCGCTGAGGTAAACATTCGCTGAGTTCGGTCCGCTGATCCTCGTCTTATTCAGCCCATCCACAGTGACTTGAACGTCGACATAGTAAGGTACGCCCTCGACCTTGACCGTCACACCCATCATACCAGTCGCGAGCCTAGCATCGAGTTTGCCCCAACCCCAAGCGAAGTCTCCTACTGACTTGTCTATCGGCCCGGTTTTGGCGTCAAGGCGCGCCGACTCTCGCAGGATCTGCCCCACCGACTGTGGAGACAGAGACGAATTCTGTTGCAGCAACAGCGCGACCACTCCTGCTACATGTGGCGAGGCCATGCTCGTCCCGGAAAGAGCGACATGTGTTTCGTCAACCGAATAGGGGTTGAGGCCACTGGCAGCGGAGGACTTTGCCGCCACAATGCTGTACCCGGGAGCTGCCAAATCAGGTTTGATTCTGCCGTCTCTTGTCGGTCCCCTACTGCTGAAACTGCATATCTCGCCAAACGGGAACCCGGGGGAATCCCGGGTCGAATATGCTCCGACCGCTATCACGTACGCTGATGTCGCTGGGATTCCTATCGTCCTGGCAGAGGTTATGGTGTAGCTCGGATCGGGCACAAACTCGCTGGAAAGCGATCCAGCCGGAAGGTCGTCCAGCCAAGAATCCCAACCACCAGTGGAGCTGACCGAGACTGGGTCTATCAGGAGAGTGTATATCCCAGTGGCGAGATACCCGTTCTCTCTGATGACCTCGACCAAGTGCCCTTTTCCCTTTTCGGATTGTTCCTCGGCAATCAAGACCGAACCGCCCGATGTCATCTCTCCTTGATCGGCGGTGGGACCGTGCACAGTGACTCCCCCGGGTAGCACGAGCGTTACCGCTGTCACGTCCTGCGTGCCGTGCCAGAGGTCGACATCGAATGCGACAATTTGTCCCGGGACATACCACCTCAGCGCAACCGTCCTTCCTGAAGTGAAACGCCCCTGAACGTGGATATTGCCGGCACCGGAGTTGCCGGCGGACACGATTATCGTCGCTCCTTCCTTGACCGCCTCTTCCAGCGCAAGCTCCAGCGGGCTTGTGCCGTCATGTCCACCTATGTTCGAACCCATGCTGAGATTGATCACAGCCCTCATGCCCAGTAAAGTTGCCTTCTGCATGATGTAGGCAATGCCTTCGATTATGTCGCTGTCGTTGAATGACCACATTGTCGGCATGATTCTGGACTTGCCTCCCGCCTTCACGACTATCAGCCAAGCGCCGGGCGCTACCCCCTTGTACTTCCCGTTCTCATCGTTCCCCGTGCTGGTCGCGATCGCACTCACGTGTGTGCCGTGACCCTCGCTGTCGCTCACTATCGCCACTCTTGCTTCTATCTGGCTTCTGTTGTACTCCAGACCTATGCCCATCGGACCGGGTCCAAGGCGGCCTCCCATCTGGTCCCAGATGAACAGGATCTTCGAGGATCCGTTGTCCAAGTAGAAGTCACGATGATATGGGTCAATCCCTGTATCGACCACTCCCACTACCACTCCTTGCCCCGTGAGTGGCCTGCCTTGCGAGTCGTTGAGACCTGCCCAGACATCACTCGCTCCTGTTTCGGACACACTCACATCGAGTGATATCTTCAGAAGTTGGCTTGTCGTCACCGTCACAACGAACTCCAGACCTCTGATGTCCTCAAGCGAACCCACAGTGGTGGTCATTGTCAGGACACGACCAAGAACTGTCCGTACCGTGCCGTACGCATCGAGGGCTCCGAGACTGGATCGGTTCACTCCTTCCTTCAGCACAATCGAAATGTTGACAAGAGTATCAGAGCTTAGCCATGGCTGGAACTCGCGGACGGCCTGTGTCGAAATCCAGGGAATGCAGCCCGCCAGCAATATGCCCAACAGGACGATCGCTGTGATGGAATGATGGCCAGCGAATCCGTCAGCGTCAGCCACCGACCGAGGATGGAACAACTGATGGCGCGACAACGGACAATCAACTTGCCTTCATCATATAACGATTCGCTTAGAGCAGAAGTTGACGACGAGCGTTGGCTCTATGTCGAGCGGCTGTGACCGAGAAGACGCAGTAGATGATCTTTATCTCTGACGCCCATCAAGCTTTGTGCTGCAGCATCGAGGACGGTTTCGACCCCGACCGCGGAGACGCCCGCCCTAGTCAACGGATCAAGACCCCCACCCTCTGCGAGTCTATCCAAGTTGTACTTCGGGAGCAGCAGCTTCTTGGCAAAGCGATCGCTGAGAGTAGCCTCTATTTTCCCCATGCCCCTGTAATCCAATCCTCCCACCGGCCAGACCTCTCCCTTCGCGGTTATCGCGCCAGTCGCGACTGTGTGGGGGTCTGGCCTCAGACCCAGGACGGCCGAGAGCATCGCGATTGCTATGGCCATTCCCGCAGACGGGCCTGAGATCGGCGGGGAGGTGGTGCCTATGCCCGAAGGTATTCTTTCAAGTCCCTTTGCAGGCGTGACCAATTCCACGTAGAAGTCCCAGTCCTTGAACCTCCAGCCGGATACGGAGTTCAGGAAGACGAACGCATCTTCGGCGCTCGCCTGAACACTCTCGCCCACCTCGCTTCCCAGCACCTTCACCTTTCCTGATCCTCGCCTGTTCGCCTGCACCTCGATGGCAGCGATCGCGCCGCCCAGTCCGCTCTCGCCGAAGGCCATGAGTCCGTAGACCTTTCCCACTTCAGGCACCTGGAGCCTGACAGTGCTCTCGATCATCTTCCGTGCCTCTTCGGTAGATTCCTCTGAGGTCATCTCAAGCGCCTTCCTGAAATGATAGAGCCTAAGGGGATAGTTCTCAGGAGAGATCTTCGAGAGCGCATGTGCGAATTCCTCAGTGCCCTTCGGCAAACCTAGTATCTCAGAGAGCCGGGTCTCCTCTTGGGAGTATATCATTATGACCTCCTTGAGTTCATCCTCACCTTCTTCCTTCGCCGAGAGTAGCATCCGCGCACCGTCAAGCTCCTTGGCACGTAGCCTGTTGGACTGATTGATGACATCGGCAATGCGCCTTGGACTCAGAACCTTTCCTGCGAATACCTCCAGAACTGACTCGGGAGTGACCTCACCAGCACAGATGTCGGTGTACTGACTGAGGTGTATTGCGACTATGTCCGTCCTCTCACTGACATCTTTCGGGTAGGTAAACTCAAAGCGGTGGGTGAACCTCTCCAACAGCGCGGGGTCCATGGCCTCTAGCCGGTTAGTGCCAGCAATCACTACAACGCCGGAAAGCGGGACGAACCCGTCTATCTCAGTGAGCAACTGACTCGTGACTCGATCAATCACAGGATCCGCTGATCCCCTCCTTGGGGCAATCGAGTCTATCTCATCGAAGAAGATCAGAGCGGGCGAGTGCTTCCTGGCGTCATCGAATATGTTCCTGATGGTCTTTTCTGGGTCTCCGTACATGCCTTGGAGAATGGACGGACCGTTTATCCCATAGAACCATCCCTTGTTCTCGTGAGCGATCGCCTTCGCGAGAAGAGTCTTCCCTGTGCCCGGCGGCCCCTGAAACACAAAACCCTTGGGCGAAACGTATCTGGCCTTGATCGCGAGGTCTGGGTTGAGAGCGAGCGAGAGTTCCTTGATCACCTCTTCTTTGATGCCCTTCAGCCCCCCGACATCCCGGTAGGTTTCTTTCGGCCTGACCCTGAGGGCTGCTCTCTTCGCGGCCTCCGTTCTCTCCTGTTCCACATACGTCTTGAGCGAGCGGGCAGCTGCCCTGAAGTCATCTATGGACACGGATTGTCCCACATTTGGCGGCGCAGTTCCTAACCCACCTTGCTGAACGGAGCCCGCGAGGAGCTGCATCTTCTCATGAACAACTATACTGAAGGCGTTGACCACGTCTGCAGGGGTGAGCGCAGAGCCACCCATCGACCTCAGCACATCCTCAAGAGCGTCAACTACTGCCCTCGGGCTCAGCGAGATCTTGTGTTTCTGGCACTCGGCTGTGGCAATCTTGACCAGCATATCTCTTGAAAGCCCAACGTCCAGATCGATTGTTCCAAGCACACCCCTTCTCCTGATAGGCTCGAGCAATGTCTCGTACTCTGTGGTGGACACGAAAAGGATCGTCCTGTACGGTCTCTTGAGCAGTTCGTCTATCTTCTCCAAGAACACCGTCTGCACTCTTGTCTCTTCCATTCCGACTTCTGTGGAGGCAGCCACCTTCCTGCCATATGCCTGGAATTCATCCACTAGAACTACACTCGGCCTCATGAACGAGGACTCGAAGAAGCTACTGAGTCTGGCTGCGCTCTGGCCGTACCACATTGTGTACACTTGCTCGGGCTTCAGGGAGTTGTACTCCACGAGCAGACCGTACATGAGACCTTCCTCAAACGCCCATCTCATCAATGCCTCAGCAAAGACTGTCTTGCCCGTCCCGCTGCTTCCCTTTATCACGAAGAGTTTGGGCGGCGGAGCGGTCGCGATCCTGCGGACTTCTTTGTCACGAAGAACGTGGTACTGTATGCTCAGCATGACCTGCCTGAACTCCTTGTCCCTGCCCGCCAGATCTGCAATGCTGGTGCGAGGGAAGTCGTACCGTGCCCTGATCTTCTTGGCCTCTGCCTCCGCTTTCTTCCTCCTGACCTCGGGAGGCTTTCTCAGGAAGTCCCAGAGCCTGAACCTCCATGAGGTGAGGTAGAGAAGAGGGTAGAACATCGTTCTCAGGAGCTCATGTGAGTACCACCATTCGGACTCGAACTCCTCCTCACTTCCGGGGTCTTGGTTGCGCACGGCCAAGCTGCTGAAAACTGAGCGGAGTAGCCGTTCCACCTTAAAAAGGGTTGTTCGACTTACTCCTCCAGAGGGATCGGCATCACTGCGACGGGGATTACCCTACGATTGCGCCGTACAACCACGCGATTGCCACTGCCACGACCAAGACAGAGATCAAAGCGAGAACCTTCCGCGCGATGCTCAAACCAGACAGCTTGTTCTGGAAGTAGGACGAGAGCAGGAAAAAGGCCTCGCCGTACGAGATGCCCACGGCGATTGCTGCGAACAGGACTAGCTTCGCCGCGTCGGATAGGGTGATGGGCGGCAGAATAGAGCCGCCATTCTGATTCTGTTGGTTCTTCTCGAACTTTGCTACCATCGAGATTGTCACATTCCCAGCGGGCATGCTCAACACAGGCGAGAACGGAACGAGGTAGGCATCGCTGTAGCTGTAGAACAGCTTACCAGGGTAGTTGGAGGAGGGATACAGCGTCAACGCACCGTAGTAGAGCCTCGTTTCATTTCGTGCGACGAATTCTATCGTCACGTTGTACAGCTCGCCCTCGACACCGAGCTGGATCATCGAGAAGGGCGAGGCAACGTGAAGGCCGCTAACTATGGCTTGGTTCGATTCATTGGTTCTGATCAGTAGGACATGCCTATTCCCCGAAAGCTGTTGCACATTGACCTGCATGTCAGCGGGCGACGGCGCAATGATCACCAAGAGGACATCGGATTGCTTCAATTCCACGGCCTCGAACTCGTACTGAGTTCCACGAACCGCACCCAGAAAGGGTAGTACCCCGACTACTGACAGAATCACGACCAACACACAAAATCGCTGCAGAGGACTCGGGGAGATCCTCAAGTTTGTTCGAAATGCAGCGGGCACCTATATAAGCCGAATCAGATGGATACGAACAACGCTATTGCTGCAGCCGCCGCAAGGGAGGGCAGCATGTTGCCAACGCGCAACTTCGTGACCCCCAGCAGGTTCAGCCCAATAGCCATGATGAGCACTCCACCGGTCGAGGTAATGGCCGATACCACCCCGGTTGGCATGACTCCACCGATCACCACGCCGACCAAGTAGAACAAGCCTTGGTAGATGAAGACTGACACGGATGAGAACAACACCCCGGGCCCAACCGAGGCAGCAAGTGCTACGGACGAGATTCCATCTATCAGCGACTTGGTCAGCAGTATTGACATATCGCCACGGACCGCCTCGTAGATCGGTCCCAACATCGCCATTGGGCCAACCACAAAGAGGAGGGTCGACGCGTAGAAGGACTCTGCTATCTTCGATCCACCCTCAGCAGTCGACTTGATCCTTGATCCCAGCGCACTGAGACGACCATCTATGTCAACGGCCTCTCCGAGCAGCGTTCCGACTATGAGCGAGATCAAGACAGTCAAGATCGAGGTGTTGCCGGAAAACATGCCCACACCTATCAGGACCGATATCAGACCAACGATGAATCTGATCGATTCAAGCTGACGCTCGGAGAGGCCAACCTTGAGTTTCATGCCCAACAGGGAGCCGACGACTATTGACGCTGAGTTGATGAGGGTGCCGATCATGCTGCTCTGTCCCTTGCTCGTCTCTTCCTCCGCCAGCTAGCATTGGTTCTCCCCCTTGATTTCATGCAGCATTCCATGGTATTCAGCTCATCAAGCAGTCCGGTCAGGTTGCTCCTCATCGGCCAGCCGTGCAACATTCAGCTAAAAAGCCTACCTTTTGCGCAGGTGTTCCTGAACACTCTTCACAGCGAACGAGAGCCCCACCCATGCAGCAGAGAAAAAGAGCACGTCAAGCACAATCCCCAGCAGGTCGGGTCTAAGGGCGACGAGGCTTCCCTCGATGGGATCTACGACCTGAACCAGCGTCGGCAACGGAAGTCCGTTGTACACCAAGTGATATGGGTCACTGGGCTCATACCTGGCAAAGAGGCTGAAGAGAACCGTCAAGACCAGACCTCTCATCACTACCGACGCGACACGTCGCAGTGTCGGGACGTGCAGGGGCATGTATCGATTGGCGCCCCCCAAATCAATCGAGGTTTAAACGTTTGACCAGCAGACCCCTTATAAGAGCGGGACCTCGGTGCAATCTGTGGTTGCGAATTCTGGCCCGCCGAGCCCCGAACACCATCCTACATGCCCCTCGACGGACGAAATGAAGTCACTCCTCTCGGAATCGATTGAGAGGTTGGCGAAGCAGCCCTCGCTGATCAGCATAGGGAGGGGCAGGGTTGTTGTAGTCGGGGACACACATGGTGATTATCTGACCTCGCAGACTGTAGTGAGCGAGTATCTGAGAGGCGATAACATGCTCATCTTCTTGGGCGACTACGTGGACAGAGGACCATTCCAGCTGGAGAATATGCTGTTCCTGCTCGCGAAGGCGAACGAATTCCCGAAGACGCTGTTCCTGTTGAGGGGCAACCATGAAACACCTGAGATGAACAAGTGGTACGGCTTCTATGAGGTGGTGAAGGCAAGATACGGTGCTGAGTTCTACGATCTTTTCTCCTCACTTTTCTCTCAACTCCCTGTTTCCGCTGTTGTGAACGAAATGTTCCTAGCGGTGCACGGCGGGATAGCGACCTCGCTGGGCTCAGTCAGACAGCTTGCTGATCTGCCTAAGGGAGTGGTCACGCCCACAGGGACCTACGCAGAGATACTCTGGAACGATCCCGATGAATCCATAGACGGTTTTGCCCCGAGCCCTCGGGGGCCTGGCATCTTCAGGTTCGGCGCCGGCGCGGTATCAAGATTCTTGGAGGCGAACCACCTCAAAGCACTTCTCAGGTCACACGAGGCAAGGATGGGTGGCACATCCGTGGAGCTGGGCGGAAGAGTGTACACGGTATTCAGTTGTAGATACTATGATGTTGATCCCGGCGTACTGGTAATAGAACATGGTAGTGTTACGCCGCACATGCTTAGCGGAAGCCTCTAGTACCTTACAGAGAAGTCGGAGAACTCATCCGTCGGTTCTTCCCAGGTGAATCGAAAACTCGTCACTCGAGCGTGAGGAGGCCCTTTCTTGGTCCATTCAACCATTTCGTCGACAGCTGCTCTCTCTCCTTCATAGATAGCCTCAACCGAGCCGTCATCTAGGTTCTGCACGTACCCGAGCACTCCCAGCTTTCCGGCCATGACCGCAGCGTAATGCCGGAACAAGACACCTTGCACCCTGCCGAACACTCTCACGCGAGCCCTTGCTCTCATCATCGGTCAGCGAGTGATGTCTCCTTTTTCAGCTTGTTGCGCTCCCAGTTCGATCGAGACGAACTCGCGGAGATTCTGATACATAGCAGACGGCTTGCACGAGCTGGGCATCTCAACGCGGAGATCCGACGGCCCAGTCGAACCTGACAAGACCAAGATCGGCCTCCATCCGAATGAGTTGCCCGCAACCATGTCTGTGTCAAGCCGGTCTCCCACAATGCATGTTGAGGCCCTGTCCAGGCCCCAAGTGGTCTCAGCTATTTGGAGTATCAGGCTCGACGGCTTTCCCACGTACGTGGCGGTTACGCCAGACGCGACCTCGACGGCGCTTGTGATCGAGCCGGCGCCTGGAACGAATCCGTTCTCATCCGGGACCACGGGATCCATGTTCGTGGCCACAAGCGGGCAACTTCGCCTGACCGCCTTCATCGCATCATACAGCTTTTGGTAGGTGAACTCCTGGTCCAGCGAAGTCACCACGACTTCAGCATCGTCCCATTCCGTGAGGCTAACACCCTCCCTCGTCATCTCGGATTTGAGAGACCTGCCACCCACGACGTATGCCTTGCGCATCCCCAGTGTCTTGCGTATGTAGATCGCAGTGGCCATTCCGGAGGTGAGGATGTGAGCAGGCTCTGCTCTGATGCCCATGCGGGATAGTTTCTCGGAGTACTCCTCCGAGGTCTTGGTCGCGTTGTTGGTGAGGAACCTCACCTTCCTGCCTGCTTCCTGTAGGTCCGTAACTGCTTCCGCAGAACCGGGTATGACAGTACTTCCCCTGTAGATCACTCCATCCAAGTCCAGCACAACTGCTTCCGAGTTCATGTCCGCAGTCGTGTGAATCGCCAAACTCTTTTTAGGCTTAGCTGTACACACCGCTGGTATGGTCATTGAGAGTGTGGCTGATGAATTCGGACCCGAGGTCGTACTCGAAGTCCACGATCACTCCACGGGTCTGCAGGGATTCCTTGTCATCGACAATACAGCCAGGGGAATAGGCAAAGGCGGCATAAGGATGACACCGACCGTTGCGCCCCTCGAGGTCGCAAGACTGGCCAGGGCCATGACCTGGAAGAACGCAATAGTGGATCTCCCACTTGGAGGAGCCAAGTCAGGCATAAGGGCGGATCCGAGACAATTGAACAGAGAACAGAAGCTCGGGCTGATCAGGGAATTCGCGCGAGCACTGAAGCCCTACGTCCCCAAGAAGTACGTCGCAGCACCGGACATATCGACAGGGCAGGAGGAGATGAGGGCGTTCGCTGAGGCCGCAGGATCATGGAAGGCCTGCACTGGCAAGCCGATCGACTTTGTGACCGGTAAAGGGAAGAAAGCGGGAATACCTCACGAATTGGGAAGCACCGGGATAGGTGTGGCGTACTCCACCTTCGTGGCAGCGCCTTTTGCCAACGTTGACCTCAAGCAGGCGACGGTCGCTGTCGAAGGTTTCGGGAACGTTGGTTCGTTCGCAGCCGTAAAGCTCGAGTCAATGGGAGCGAAGCTCGTCGCCGCAAGTGACAGTGTGGGGGGAGTGTATGAGCCCAAGGGCATACCGACCGAAGAACTCGTCAGACTGAAGTCCAAGGGGAAGAGCGTGATAGAAGCCAAGGAAGGGAGGAAGATCAGTCACGCAGAGCTGTTCGAGCTACCCGTGGACATCCTGATACCAGCAGCGATGCCTGACGTGATCAGGGAGGACAACGCGCCACGCATCAAGGCCAAGCTGGTTGTCCAAGGTTCGAACATTCCTGCAACGCCTGCCGCCGAGGCAATGCTGCACGAAAGAGGCATCTTGGTTGTGCCGGACATAGTGGCGAATAGTGGAGGAGTCATATCGTCCTACGCCGAGCTCAGGGGCTACGGTATCGAAGAAGCTCTGAGCCTCGTCGAGCAAGAAGTCACCAAGGCCACCAAGACGATACTGGAAAGGGCTCGATCGTCCGGCTCCACGCCCAGAGACGCGGCCATGGTGATAGCTAAGGAAAGGGTTCTCGAGGCAATGGCGAGAAGAGCCCCAGTCTTCTAGTGCTGTGATTCAGACCCAAAGCCGAGATAATGTATTTATCGCCGGACACCGACGCCCGCAAGCACAGATGAAGATCGGCATTCTCACTGGTGGTGGCGATGCTCCTGGGCTGAATGCGGTCATCAGAGCATTCACAATGAGGGCGACCAAGTTGGGCCACGAGGTCATAGGCATAAGGCGTGGCTGGGCAGGGCTTCTTGACAGAGTGGAGACCGTGCCGTTGACCCCGAAGGATGTGGCTGACATCATAGACGATGCTGGCACGATCCTGCTCACGTCAAGGACCAACCCCGCCAACAGCCCTGAGGGGATAGAGAAGGTCAGGGACAACATGAGCAGGCTTGGGCTTGACGCCATAGTGGCGATCGGAGGAGACGACACCCTCGGAGCAGCGAAGAAACTGTCTGAAGGAGGCGTGAAAGTCATCGGCGTGCCAAAGACCATAGACAACGATGTACCTGGCACCGACTTCACGTTCGGATTCCTGACAGCTGTCGAGGAGGCGACCGAAAGTTTGGACAGGCTGAAGGTGACAGGCGCATCACACGAACGCATAATGGTGGTCGAGATAATGGGGAGGCACGCGGGATGGATTGCTCTTTACTCTGGGATTGCGGCAGCTGCCGATCTGATACTGCTGCCAGAGGAGCCTTTCAGCTTGCAGGGGGTCGTGGAGTTCGTCAAGCGAAAGAAGTCTGAAGGTGTTGGTTCACTGCTCATCGTTGTGGGAGAGGGAGCCGTCATCAAAGACTACGCCGGTCCTGTCACGAAGGGCGTTGAGAGGGATCAGTTCGGGAATGTCACGCTTGGGGGGATCGGCGAGTTCTTGGCTGACCAGTTGGAGAAAGCGACCGGAGTTGAAACGAGGTTCGTGGTTCCCGGTCACATTATCAGGGGAAGGCGCCCGATAGCGTTCGACAGGGTGCTGGGGACTAGGTTCGGGCTGAAGGCGGCGGAACTGGCGGACCACGGCAAGTTCGGTCGCATGGTGGCTCTGCAAGGGACAAGGATAGTCGATGTGGATATCAAGGAAAGCCTCACCGGGACCAGGAAAGTGAGCCAGGAATTCCTGAGGGAAAAAGATCTCATCGAGTAGGACTATCCGATGCTCGGGCCCTGAGCCACTCTAGAACTTCTGGCATGGACACCGCACTGGAGACCACTCTGTCAAATGAGTCAGTCCCACAGTACGCCCAGGTCTCTCCAGCGATGTCTGTAATGTCCAAGATGCCGAGGGACCTGAAGTCTCCCTGACTCATCAGCGCAATGAGCGTCCCTAGCTCATACTTCACCTGGCTACGCATCAAGCCTGGGTCTAACATGAGCCTCTTGGCATGTCGAAGATGCCGTAGCAGGTTGGAGACCCTCATCCTGTATCTGGCAGACGGGCTCCTGGCGAGAACATACTTGGGGATCTCTGCACGCACGACCTTCGCACCGGTACGCCGTTGGAGCGCCTCCGCTTGATCATCTGATCCGAGGAGGACGACGAGATCCGCTCCTATTGCCTCCAGAAGCCGCAGCTTGTGCTCAATGCCTCCATTCTCGATCCAGCCATCTGTGTTGAGGAGCAAGTAGTCAGCTCCGGCTCCCAACACCCGGCTTGTCACATCGGAGACAGCACTGACGCACTCGTTCGGGCACGTCGAGGGTGAGGTGACTCCCACGAAGCTGGTGATTGATGGGGAAATCCCCCTCAGGTCTATCAGCTTCGACTTGATGATGGCGCCCGACACACAAGTGGGGGGGCCAATGTCGCCTTGTCCCGGATCGCCATCTACGACACCCAACCTGCTTGAGAAATTCAGCGAGATGTTTGCCAAATAGGTTGTGAGGGCGCTTTTGCCTGAGTCCGTGACACCCAGCACGACAACCTTCGGCGCAGTCTCTGTCAGAAATGAGTCGGGTAGCTTTCTCCATGAATCCGGTATGGGATCATCTCTCACAACCGTAACAACGAATGTACCTATCGTGTTGATGCTTGCGTGATCATCAGACGCGTAAACTGGGAATCTCTTGCCAGGGCGTATCCTGAGGGTTGAGCCACTGCCGAACGTCGCACCCAGAACCTCAACACTCCCCTCTCCCAAAACAAGATGCCCACGACCCGAGACCAAGGCACATTCACCCGGGCTCAGCCTAATCGTCGTGCTCTTCTTTGAATACATGTACTCACCTTCGCCTGAGCGTGATGAATCCGCGTTCTCGTCATGAAGTCTGCCCAAGGGCCGCATTAAAGACTTCCACCGGGCTCAGCGAAAGAAGGAACGAATGCGGGCGGCGTTCCAGGTCAAATACTTGACGACCTCCACAATGACCAGCATGCCGAAGGCAACGGCAAGCACCAGAACCCAGTCGTTGAGATGTAGTGGCACAACGCCTAAGATATTGTTCAGGAAAGGAACGTAGAGAGCGAGGAGCTGCGTTGCGAAACCTAGGGCTACTGTGCCGAAAAGTGGCCTATTCTCGAAGAAGTGGCCTGACTTGAAGACGAAATGCCTGAGACTCCGGTAGGCGAAGATGTAGATCAACTCCTGTACGGCTAGGACTGTAAACACCACGCTCCTCCCGGACAGTATGTCACCGGAGACCTGCCAGAAGTACCAAAAGAGTGTCAAGGAAGTCAAGGCAGAGGCAACGCCGATCGCAAGTATGAGCACCTTGCCCCATGAATCCAGAATGCTTTCCTGCACGTCCTTTGGCCTTTCCTCCATTATCCCTGGTTCTCCTCTCTCGAACCCCAGCACAATGTCGGAAGGCCCATCACATATCAAGTGAATCCACAGAATCTGCGGCACTGTCAAAGGAGTCGGCCAGCCCATGATCATGGCTCCGAAGATCGTGAAGATCTCGGCGAAGGAGTTGGAGAGAACGTATGCGACGACCTTCTTTATGTTGTCAAAGACCACCCTGCCTTCTTCAACGGTGTCAACAAGCGTCTTGAAGTTGCTGTCCAAGAGAATCAGACTCGCTGTCTCTTGTGCTACGTCGGTGGCATTCCCAACTGACACACCGATGTTCGCCTTCTTTAGAGCAGGTGCATCGTTCACACCGTCACCGATCATGGCGACGACTTCATCACGCTTCTCAAGGGCGTTGACTATCTTCAGCTTGTGGCGGGGCGAGACCCGGCAGAACAACACAACCTTGGTGACAACCTTCTCAAGTTCTGGCTCTGACATCTCCTCGAGATCCTTGCCCTCAAGGATCTCGTCCAGCTCAACATGCAGGCCTATTCCGGCAGCCACCTTCAGTGCCGTTCCCCGGTAATCCCCAGTGACTATCTTCACCTTTATCCCAGCCTTCTGACAGAGAGCGACAGATTCTTTCACGCTAGGTCTCACAGGATCCTCAATTCCAACGAGGCCAAGCCACTCGAAGTCCTTCAGTTCCCTGAGGGCCCCTCCCTTCCTATATGCTAGACCGAGGACTTTCAGACCGGAATTGGCATACTCCGTGAACTCATCTGCTATCCGCTTCTTCTCATCTCCTCCCAGCGCGCAGGATTCCAGAACCACCTCAGGCGCCCCCTTGAGCAGAGCGACTTCTGCTCCCTCGACTTCATTGACTGTCAACATGTACTTCCTCTCGCTCGAGAACGGAACTTCATGAATCCTAGGCCACTTGTCGACAAGTAGCTGTGGGTCGGCGCCTGCTGTCTTCGCTCTGTTCCAGAGCGCTACCTCCAAGGAATCCGCGAGGTTGTTGCACAATGCCATGACGTAGGTCGCCATTTTCTCCGAACGGAAGTCCGTGCGAACGACCTGCATGTTGCCTTCGGTGAGTGTCCCTGTCTTGTCAGTGCAGATGACGGTCACAGACCCCAGCGTTTCGACAGCCAGTAGCTTCTTGACAAGCCCCTTCCGACGCAGGATGGCGCGCATCCCTATGACGAGGATCATGGTGACAGCTATGGGAAGCCCTTCAGGTACAGCGGCGATAGCTAACACAACGGAAACCATCACCATCTCAAGGAAACCCACTCCGGAGAGGATCCCGACAACAAAGATCAGGGCGCTCACAACGACCACAAGGTAGGTCAGGGAGCGGCCGAATTCCTCTAGTCTGACCTGTAGAGGGGTCGGTTCCTCCTTCATCTCAGATAGCGACCCGGCTATCTTCCCGAGTTCAGTCGAGGCTCCGATTGCGTTCACTTTCATGAGACCTCTGCCAGAGAGCGCAGTTGTTCCCATGTAGACAGCTTCTCCAACGGTCTTGGTAGCAGGCTCGCTTTCCCCAGTGAGAATGGCCTCGCTCACGTTCAGATTCACGGCCTCGATCAGAGTGCCGTCCGCGGCGATCTTGTCGCCGTCATTCACGGCAACTATGTCGTCAGGCACAATCTCGGATGCATCCATCTCGATGATCTGACCGTTCCTCATCACCTTTGCTGTGGGTTTCAGCAAGCGTCTGAGAGCTACCACTGTCTTCTCGGCCCTGTATTCCTGGAAGAAGCCCACAACGCTGTCCAATAGTATGACGACCGCTATCATCAACGCATCACTGTATTCGGCCATGACAACTGAGATGAGGGCGGCAGCCGTGATCAAGTAGATGAGTGGGTTCTTGAATTGAGCAACGTAGATGGCGAGAGCAGTCCTTCCCTTCTTCTCTGGAAGCGAGTTGAGGCCGAACTCTTCCCTTCGCTCCAGGGCCTGTGAACTGGTTAGACCCTTCTTTCGAAGGCTTCCGCTATCCTCTGAGCCTTGTACGAATCCTTGTGTTTCCTCTGACAATCTGACGTGAAACCCCCACCTCTGTGGGAATGAAGACCCCATTTTCTGCCTCTTATAGGCATTGCGTCCCGAGCCGGAGGCTTACAGCCCGTATGAATGCACGGGAGAAACCTCAACTCGACGGGCTTCCAACCCTTCAGGACGGACAGTGCAAGTCAACCGTGCTGTCTTCTCAAGCCGAAGTGTCTGTAGACCTAAGGCAGCCTAGGGCAAGCACAAGAGGTCACGATCAAACGAGGATTCAGGCTCATCACAAGGACGGCGCGAGAAACGGAACACTCGGCTGACGAGCTTCACCCGGACAAAGACTTATTCGCACATTCCGGATGGGTTCATCTGATGAGCGAGGAAGAGAAGCGGGGCTTGGCTGACCTGAAGCAAAGGCTCCAAGGAAGAGTCGACCAGCTGCAGGCTGAGGTCGACCTCATGAGAGAGGCGATCTCAATCATTGACGAGAAACTGGTCGGCATAAGCTTCAAGAGGGCTGACGAGCTAGGGTCACCCCAAGCAGTACCGTCAGAAGCAAGCGGGGAGAAGAAACAGGTCGAGACGGGTGAGGAGACCGTACCTCTGACATACAAGGGGGCCGGGCTGGGCAAAGTCCACCTAGCAGGCAGTACCATGACAATCGAACCGGATCCCTCGCTGGAACTCACAGCAGCTACTAGGCCGTTCGACGCGTTCTTCGTGAGGAAGATAATGGAAGGAATGAGGGAGGCCGACACCCTCTCCGTGGCGAACAAGACGCTGAGACCGGACCAGATCCTGTCGTATGACCTAGAGGTCGAGGGGCCCTTTATCAGGAGGATAGTGATAAGGAACGTGGGTGGAAGGGACAGGGTCAGGGAGATAATGAACGCGGCCGGCTGGACGTTCAGCACCATGGTTCAGAACATCAGAAAACAAGGACCATCTCAACCGCAGTAAACCTAGCAGAGAGCATGAGTCAGGAACTCTCGAACCTCTTTCATGTCCGAGAAGGCCGCTTTTGCACCCGCGACCAGAAGACCTTCGAGTGCAGAGACATTCCGGTTGTAGCCCACACCGCTGACGCCCGCCAACAGAGCTGCCCTCATGTCCGCCCAGCTGTCTCCAACGAAGTACACATCCTGAGATGGGGCGATCGACATCCTTGAGAGCCCCTCAAGTATCATATCGGGATGCGGCTTGAGCCTCAGATCTTGTCTTCGGGCAACGACTGTGGAGAACTTGCCTCTCAGGTTCAACTTCCGGAGGACTGCTGACGCGGCGCGCTCACTGCTATTCGTGATCAGCATGGTCGGCACCGATCGCGCCGTGAGGCTGTCAAGAAGGTCACCGACTCCAAGCGTTGGCTTCGGGTCCACTGCGGACAGGAGATCCAAGCGTTCCAGTTCGTCGTAGGCCTTATCGAGGACCGAGGAGGAGTCCTTTCCGTGATCCTCCAAGTACCGACTGCCCAAGCTGAGCATCTGATACGTCAGGAGGTTAGCGGACAGCATCTCGTTTGGCACTCCGCTTTCTCTCAACACTTTGATGACCACTTCTCTGGCGCCGACAAAGTCGAAAGTGAACTCTATCACAGTCCCGTCCATGTCGAAGAGCACCGCCTGAACCGGCATGACCTTCACTCTCCGTTTTGGTGCGAGGCCCCGTCCTGTCGCAACGGTGAGGTCAAGGAAGAGCACAACCTAGAGCAACAGAGAGGATCTAGTCGGGCTTATCAACGAATAGACATCCTTGTGCTGCGTCATCGGCCCGCCTGAGGATTTCCAGACCCCTACCCCTCCCGTCACCTTCCCTGCAGCTGAGACGGCGACCTTCTGCTCGGTCAGTGAACGCATCTTTTCCTCCGCCTCGTTTCTGTCCAAGATGGCGATGAGGGATCCGTATGACGTGGCAGACGACGGATCTCCATCTAGAGATTGCACTATTTTGAGCCCGACCTCGTCCCACTGTATCTTCTCGACATCGAACATGAGACCGCCCTTTGCCTCACGTGAAATTCTCTTTGCCGCTTTGACAACCCCACCATCTCCCATCAGTGCAATGGATTTGCTCCCTTCCCGGTACAGGAACATGGCTGCCTCAACGGCGGAGATCTTGGTGTAGGCACTCCTGAGGTACTTCGGGTTTCCGCCAACCGCTTCGACGAGATCCGGTCTGTCGTGAGAACACCTGAGGGCGAGCTCCGCCAAGGGCCTTCCAGCTATGACTATCACGTCACCCTTGGCCAGCTTCTGTCCCTGCGTTTTCTGCCCTGAACCTAGGACCGTGACGTCGGCGATCGAAGCTGAGATGCCAGCCAGCGAGGATATGGAGACGTCGGATGCCGTGATGCCTATTCTTTTCATCTCCTTGCCCAGAGAGGTGAGAATCCTGCGGACCAAGAACTCCTCAGTGCCGAGCGGAAAGAGCAAGTTCACGGTTATTGATATGGGCTTGGCCCACCTTGACCAAGCCATCGCCACGGGGAGATTGGCCGCCAAGTACCCGAGTAGTTCAGGTGGATCTGTCATGATGGAGTGAGCCACTGTGATAGGGTTGCCGTCGCCAAGACTTCGACTTCCAACTTCTGCCACAGGGATCACGCCTTTGATCAGCTTGTCCACATCAGTCGGAAGCATGGCCCCGGGTACAAGCGTCATCCTGCTGGTATCCCCCCCTTCGTTCCTAATATACTTTCGATAGGAATTTGATATAGCTCAGAAGAGGAGGCCCCCAGAAAGAACACGAGGGCCTCTGAGAGGGCAACGGACCGGACTCAGTCCCCCCGGTTGATGGAGCCAAGCGATCACTTGGCAAGTGCCGGCTACTGCTCTCCTGATGGCTCCTCTCCCAGAACGAGGTCTACCTTGAGCCAGTGCCCGCTTCGCAGAATGTCCAGCTCAACGGACTCTCCCGGGTACTTCGTCCTCAGAGCTCTCCTTATGTCGACGAAACCTTTCACCTTGGCTCCGTCCATTCCGATGACGACATCGAGGTTTCGCATGCCGTAGCGCTCCGCCGGACCCCCGCCAACAACAGACGTTACCAAGACTCCCTCGTTGACCTGAAGGTTGTACTGGTGAGCGTAGAGCGGAGTTATGTCGATGCCGAAAATCCCCATCCAAGGCAGCATGACCTGACCGTGCCTCTTGATGTCCTCGAGAACGCGCCTGAGCGCGTTGATCGGGATTGCGAACCCTATTCCCTGTGCGAAGGGCACAACGGCCGTGTTTATGCCTATTGCTTCCCCCTTCAGGTTCGCCAGCGGGCCGCCGCTGTTCCCCGGGTTGATTGCGGCATCCGTTTGAATCAGATCCTCCAGTCGGACCTCCTCACTGTACAGGTTCCTTCGGAGAGCGGACACAACACCGCACGTCATCGTTGGCCCACCTGCCAGTCCTAGCGGATTGCCCACGGCAAGCACCACTTGACCCATCTTCAGTAAGTCGGAGTCCCCAAGACGAGCCGCGGCCAAGCCCGTCTGCGTGACCTTGACGACAGCTAGGTCCAAGGTCCTAGCACTGCCGACGACCTGCCCGGCTAGGACCTCACCCGTTGAAAGCGTGACCGATATGCGCTCAGCTGATTCCACGACGTGATGGTTCGTAGCGATGAGTCCATTCTCGTCAACAATTAGGCCGGAGCCGAGTCCCTTCATCGGCGTCACCCCGAAAAGCCATTCTACGCCGAGCTGGACAGTCGTTATGCTCACGACTGAAGGTATTATGATTTCCACTGCCTTCGTGGCAGCATCTTCATCGATTAGTGGCATCCTGCTCTCCGGCCCAACGCCCAGCACAGACCGTAATAATGTTGACTCCGGTTCAGGACTCCCGGGTATTGATATCACGGAGCTCAACGAGGTCGAGTAGCTCCTCGAAGGACCTCACGATCGCCACGTGCGGGTAGTTTCTCAGTTCCTCAATCTCACCCACTCCCCATGTGGTGAGCACACATCTGACGCCCGCTCGACTGGCCGATTCGGCATCCATCCAAGTGTCTCCGACGTAGAGGCAGTCAGGCTTCCCTATCCCCAGACGACCGCAGGCGTAGACAATGGGCTCTGGACTGGGCTTCGGAGTTGGCACGTCATCAGCTGTTACGACTAGATCAATGAGGTGATCCACTTGACCTTGTCTCAAGTAGAGTGGTATCTCCTTCGCACTGCCATTTGTCACCACCGCTAGCTTGAACCCTCTTCGCCTCAGCTCGGTGAGCCCTTGCCTGGCCCCCGGGTAGAGCTTAACGTACGCAGGCAAGTACTGATCTATCCAGAGTCTTTCTACCCTGGACATCCAGCGCTTCACGAATTCTGGGTGCTTCATCTCTGGAGGAATCAGTTCGTTGGCGATGTAGTCGTTGGTCCTTCCGATCAGCTTCACTACGTCATCCCTCTTGGGAAGGGGCCATCCGGTTTCCTCGAAGACATCCCTTATCATGAAGTAGAACGCATCCTTTGAGTCAAACAGCGTCCCGTCTATGTCGAAGAGTATTGCCTTGGCAGGGATCTTCGATGTGGCGTGGTTCATCGGCGGGTCTCGACTTCGTTCTAGCACATTTAAGCTCACGTTCATAACAATGTGCACATGACTCCGCCCGGAGGCATCGAGATAGGGACAGTCCGCAAGGATGAGTTCAACGAGGCGTTGGAACTGCAAGGCAAGGTCTTCGGCTTACCAGCGGACTACTTCAGGACTCTCGCGAACAAGGATCCGTTGTTTGACTATGAGAACGTGTTCGTAGCCAGATCAGACGGGAGAATAGTGAGCCACGTCCAAGTGTTCCCCAAGGTCATGCGAACTGCTGGCGTCAGGGTGTGGATGGCAGGAATAGGAGGCGTGGCAACTGATCCGGCCCACAGAGGAAGGGGATTGGCATCAGACCTGCTGAAGATGTCGATAGGTTCGATGATGCGAAGGGGCATGGAAACGTCTATTCTGTTCACTGGCATCCATGACTTCTACAGGAAGCTGGGTTGGGAAACGGTTTCTGGGATGAACAGCTACAGGATCCCCACCGAGAAGGATCTGGAAGAGGTGCCTGGATACGACGGCAGAGAATTCACGCATGACGATCTGGGTCCGGTGTCCGCCATATACGAGACACAGAACTCAACGCGGGATTGCAGTGTTGTTAGATCTGAGGAAGTATGGAAGCTGCAACTGAAGTTCCCGCAGGCCCCCTCGCCGGTCGAAGACTCTGGTGGGTTCATGGTTGCGGAGAAGGAAGACAGAGTTGTCGCCTACACCAGACTCGGGAATTCAGTCTGGATGGGATGCACTATCATCGAGGGCGGGTGTTTGCCTGGTCATGAGGCAGGGCTACAGACATGTCTTTCCAAATCCGTCCAGAGGGCGCGAGTCACCGGACACAAGGAGTTGTCGGTCTTCATGCCGGAAGACCATCCCCTAGCGACCGTCTTCTTGAAGGTTGGAGCGGAGAGGACCAGGGAAGAAGGCGGCGGCATGATGTTGAAGATAGTGAAGCCGAGTGAACTCATGATCAGATTGGAGGATCCTTTGTCCGCCAGACTCGGCACCAGCCAGTTCAGCAGAACGAAGGTGGAGCTTCAGGTGGGTGATGAAGTGATGTCACTTGAAATGAGCGGAGGGTTCGTGGCCATGGGACAGGAGCGCGGTCTGTCGGAGTTCTACCGGGTTGATGAACGCGGGTTTGCCAGAATCGTATCCGGATACTCGCTACCATCGGAACTGGTGAGGTCTGGGTCAGCCAAGAGCAGCGATGCCGCGCTCAGGGCAATGGACAGATTGTTCCCGAAGCACTTCCCGCACATTTACATCCCCGACGAGTTCTGAACTCCCAACCAGGCACCTCGCATTGAGAACAGAATCCCACGACGACGAAAAGTCGCGATTTCGTGGGTTACAGGCCACGAAACCTCGGAAATCCTTAATTAACGGGGCATGCTTCCAGAGCCAGTATCATCAAATGACAGTTGACCAACTTAGACTGGCCGCTGAACTGGAGGCTCAGAAAATGCGGGAGTCGAACCCCGCACAGTACTTCGAGAGGAATCTCCATCAGCTCGGCTTCAGTGACCCCGAACACTCTCTGCTCCAGACATTGAAGGAGATGATTGACAATTCGCTGGACGCCACTGAGCTGGGTGGCATCCTACCTGACCTGCGCCTGGAGATCGAGGAGACGAAGGACGAGATCACGCTCCCATCACAGACCGGTAGAGGCCGGAAAGCGTCCATCTACAGGGTGAGATTGGAGGACAATGGAGTCGGGATCATGCCCGACAAGGTCGGTGACTCCATCGGGAAACTGTTGTACGGATCCAAGCTCACCACCTTGAAACAGAGCAGAGGCCAGCAGGGGATCGGGATCTCGGCGGTTGTGTTGTACTCGCAGCTCACGACCCTCAGGCCGACCACAGTGATCAGCAGAGTCGCGGGCAACCAGAACGCGAAGAGAATCGTCATGAGAATAGACGTCGACAAGAACGAGCCGGTGATCGTCGAGGAAGGCGACGTTCCATGGGTTCAGGATCATGGCACCTTGGTCGAACTCTTTCTGCCCGGAAGATACTCGGACAAAGTGGAACGCTACCTGAAAGAGCTGTCAATAGGCAATCCGCACATGCGTCTCACCCTCGCGAAGAAAATCGCAGGCGAAAGCAGCGAACTGATGTTGGATAGGGCGACTGGCAACATGCCTCCGATGACGAAGGAGATCAAACCCCACCTCTCTTCGATAGACGCTGGAACCCTTTACAGAATGGCTGAAGTGGACGATGACTGTAGGACATTGGCGAGCTTCCTTTCCAAGCACTTCGCAATGATGTCCGGGAAGACCGCCAGGAGGATATTACAGGTGGCCAAACTGCCTCCGAACCTGAAGCCCAAGAGCATCAAGGCGGACAGGGTGCTTGAGGCAGCCAGAAACATGAAGCTGAGGCGACCCAAGCTCGACGTTCTCAGCCACATCGGAGAGGATGAACTCAGGTCCTCGTTGAAGAACTTGTTTCCCGACGCGGACTTCATAGATGCAGTCTCGAGGCCGCCTTGGAGCTACCAAGGCATACCGTTCAGGACAGAGGTCGCGGTCGCAATGGGAGGCCAGTCCGTGGCCGACTACGGCGAGCAGAAGAAAGTGGCCGTGATAAGGCTGGCCAACAAGGTGCCGCTTCCCTACGATCTTTCTGACTGTGAGCTATATCGCGCAGTATCAGAAGTGGACTGGAGAAATTACGGGCTTGAGATGGGCGAGAAGGGGATCCCAACTGAGAGCGTGATCTTCGTGGCGTCGATAGTCGCCAGCAGAGTCCCTTACACTAGCCCAGGTAAGTTCGCGGTGGCCAGAGTCGCAGAGATACACGATGAGCTCACCCTAGCGCTGCAGGAACTCGGAAGACGGATGAGGACTCACATCCAGAGGAGAAACAAGGAGGAAAGCGCGGTGAAGAGACTCGAGTACTTCAGGGGATATTACGAGATACTGGCCGAAGAAGCGGCCACAATCATGGGTACCCAGAAGTTGGACTATGAGGGTACAATAAGGAAGCTCTTCGGGAGGACTGACACTGATGTCTGAGAAATCCCTGTCTGTTCAGGAAGTAATGGATAGGCTGAAGGAACTCGGCTCTCGGATAAGCGACACGCTGTCCAAAGGGGATATCCCCAGTGTGGAACACAGGCGGCTGAGCAAGTCGAATGTCAAGTTTGACTTGAACCTACACACATACGAGCTTGGAAATGGTTCAACTGAGATCAGAGGGGACAGGAAGAGCAGCCTCAAGAAGCTGACCGCGCTCGCGTTCCTGACTAGGGTGTCGCACGAAAGGCTGGAGATCGGGCTCTCGACGACGAAGAGGGACTACTACTACCTGCAGAAGTCCAGACACCCCCTTCTCATACCGTCGAACCAAGCCGAGTCGGACGACGTGATCAGAGTTGCGGAGGTCCTTCACGAGCTCAGCAGGGAGACCTTTGGCGTTGTCGCCCAGTCCAAGGGATACCTGTACGGCGACATCACCCTGAAGGAGCCCAAGATGACGATCAACTGCATGCAGACAGGAGGAGATGGCTACTCTGTACCGGGCAACGTTGAGTACATCGAAATAGGCAACTCAAACATCAAGGCCCTCATCGCAATCGAGAAGGAAGGTATCTACAGGAACCTGATGGAGCTAGGCATCCCGGAGAGGTTGAAGATAGGCGTAGCCATGCTAGGGGGGCAGCCCTCCAGAGGAATGAGGAGGATGCTCAGGAAATTCAGCGACGCCGGATATCCCATAGGCATATGGACGGACCTGAACCCCTACAGTCTGAGAATAGCAGCCAACATCATCTACGGATCCATCCAGTCGGCGCACATATCTAGGCTGTCCGCTCCGAACGCGAAGTTCATGGGACTGGAGACTCAAGATGTCGACAAGGTCTTCTCCAAGGTCAGAAGGGTTGTTCTAGAACCTCTGACTGAGGAGGATCTCAAGGCTACAAACGACAACGTTTCACTGCCGTACATGCAAGGGGACGACGGGTACTGGCTTCGCGAGAACCAATGGTTCATCGAGAACCTGAAGAAGACCGAGCTTGAGGCGTTCAACGCGCTAACGAAGCACGCACGAGACCTCGAGGAAGTGTACCTGCAGTACCTGAAGGCGAAGACCAAGGAGAAACTGAGCGTAACACTATGATGGGTCGTCGCTCGAGTTGGCCGCCAGTTTGGTTCGGGCACGGGCACGCTCCTCAACCTTTATAATGGCCAATAGCACAAGGACCCCAAAGGGAAAACCTCTTGAAGACAACTAAGCAGAAGGTCGCAGAGCTCAGTCCTGACTCGCGTAACACCGACATCACAGTCAAGGTAGTCAGCCTGGGAGAGACCAGAGAAGTCGCGGACCGATTCAGTGAGAAGATGAACAAGGTAACGGAGGCAACCGTTGGCGACGAGACCGGAACAGTACTCCTCACACTCTGGAACGAGAACATCGACCTCGGGAAGCCGGGGGATGTCCTTGAGATAAAGAACGGATACGTCTCATTCTTCAAAGGAAAGATGAGGCTGAACGTCGGCAGGTACGGGTCCATAGCCAAAGGGGAGACAGACGTTCCAGAAGTGAACACCGAGAACAACTTGTCAGAGAAGGACTTCGGAGAGAGAGCTTTCAGGCCGAGAGGACGCTTCCGCAGAGGCTACTAGGTTCGCAGTATTACGGACAAGAAGCCAAAGCCCGATAGCTTGAGCTGGGCTCGAAGTACATGTGCACTCGAACGAATTGAACACAGGCGTCTGTTCCACATTATCTCGCTATCCTTTTATAGGGAGTGCGCGTTTGCACGAACGCTTTGAGGGTAGTCATATTCGCCATAGAGAAGGGCCTGGAGAGTTCCGCGGCCGAGAGCCTATCCAAGATAGAAGGGATCACCGAGGCATTCGAGGTGACCGGCAAGGACGACATCATCGCGATGGCGGAAGTCCTATCTGGCGACGAACTCAAGTGGCTGGAAAATCACCTGAGATCCGAACCCTCGATCGAATCATTTAAGATGGCAGTCGTGAAAGCGGAAAGGAAGAAATGACCAAGTTGGTGGTATTGGGTTGCAGGCTCTGATAGTCCTCAAGATCAAAGAGGGAAATGAGGAGGAAATATGGTCCAGCCTGTCCCAGATAGCAGGCGTAGATGAGATTCTCTTTCTTGAGAACGAGACCGCGATCGTGAGGTCGTCGTTCGCCGACATAGTAACCCTGACCGACGCCGTCAAGTCTATCAGGAACCTGAGGTTCGTCCAGTCCAGCGAGACTAGGGTTGTTCTCAGAAGAGTGGAGGGACAGGCTGTACCTTCTTAGTCATTCTGCAAACCGAGTTTGTACTGGATAGCACCCTTCCTTTGTTGCTCACCTCTTGATTGTCTTGCTTTCTGTTCTCACTTAGGCAAGGCGTACAAAACGTATGTGTTCATCGTACTGCCGAAGACTACAGTGAACCGAGCTCTTCCTCGACGACTTCCCCCATCGGCTCAACCTCTTTGAAGACTTTTGCGGTGAAGATATAGACATTCACGTTCTTGGTCAACCAAGAATCGGGAGACAAGCCGGCCTTCAAACACCCCAATGCGAGGAACCCCTCCGAGTCACAGCCCTCTTCGACCGCCACCTGGGGCAACAACAGGCCCCTGTTGAAGCCACGCTCGATGATGATGCCATGCTTTCCCACTTCAATCGAAGCTGGTATCTCCTGCTTCGGAACATCAACAAGCTGTGGCTGAGAGAGTATGCTGATCTCAAGCGATATGTGAGGCAGTTCATCTTCTTCTACGGGAGGGAACCTCGGGTCCGCAAAGGCTGCCGACACAGCTGCTTTCGTCAGGCCCCGAGAGAGTTCGTATATCGGTTCGGGGAATCCTATGCAACCCCTCAGCCTTTCGCCGTTCTTGTTGTGCTTCTTCAACGTAACGAAGACGCCGACTGGCTTGTCTATTTCCTCGGGTAGCTTGGCTCTGGTAACCTTACCTGACTTGAGATAGTACTGGATGGCTTCCCTAGCCTCACCTATTGACAACTTCGCTTGTTGTATGGTGAACTCTTCCATCGCACCACAGATCTCTTGCAGGTTAATCAGTCTTGTGTCTGCTTGACCGCGTCGACTGAGTGTGTTGGCGCCGTGTCGCGCTCATCTGATGATTCGGACCCGGTTGCACTTTCCTTGCGTTTTCCTTATATACGAGGCCACGCGATTGAGCACAAGTGGTGCAGAAATGAAAACGTTCGACACGGTCTCATCCGTGGGTAAGAGCGTCAGGCTGAACAAGATACTGGGAAACGGAGACGGAAAGGCTGTCATTCTCGCCATGGACCACGGGATCGAGCACGGTCCCAGGGACTTCCCTCCAGCACATCTTGACCCGAAGGTCATCATAGGCAAGGTCGTGGATTCCGGCGTGGATGCGATCATGATGCCCAGAGGCACTGCGAGATTGACTTGGGGAGTTTGGGCAAACAAGACTGCACTGGTCATTAAGCTCACAGGGAAAACTACACTCAGACCGCCCGAGGGTGAATACACTCAGGATCCGATCGCGACAGTGAAAGACGCGGTGGCACTCGGCGCCGACGGTGTGTCGGCCACTGTATACTGGGGTGCACCGCACGAGGACAAAATGCTAGCTCAGTTCACGGCAATCGCTGCCGAATGTGAAGTGTTCGGAATGCCTCTGCTGAATCTGGCCTACCCGAGAGGGCCCCACATGCAGAAGAAGGAAGATGTCGAGATAGTCAGGTATGCAGCGAGGGCAGCTGCCGAGGTCGGAGCCGACCTGATTAAGACGTACTATACCGGATCAAGGGAAACGTTCGCAGAGGTGGTCAAAGCGTGCCCTGTCCCTGTGTTGATGTCAGGAGGAGCGAAGGCCAAGACGCCTCTGGATTTCCTCAAGGTCGTCCAGATCATAATGGAAGCAGGTGCTGCAGGCGTGGTTGTGGGGCGCAATGTCTTCCAGCATGAGAACCCCGGCGCCGTCATCAAAGCCGTGATGAAGGTCGTTCACGAGGGGGCTGACGCGGAGAAGGCCTCCAAGGGCCTCTAGAGGACGTCACTGAGGGCTAGCAGATTCTGGGGAGAGACATACCCCTCAGCATGCTTAGGTATCTCTTTCCTCCGATAGACGTAGTCATTGTGACCCTGTCCTTCGGTGATCCTGCAACTGCTCCGATTGTCATTGCCCTACGTGCACCTCTTTTCCGCAACTCGCGCAACACCAAGTTCTCAATTCCTCTGTCTACGATCAGAACCATCGTCCCCTCGCATGCCATGTACAGAGGGTCCATCCCCAGAAGATCGCAAGCAGCTTTGACACCGGGTTCGATCGGGATGCTCTTCTCGTCTATCTCGATGGCGACGCCAGACTCAATCGATATCTCGTTCAACACGGTGGCTAGGCCGCCCCTCGTGGGATCACGCAACGCGTGAACCTTGGACCCGAACTTTCTCAGCAATGGCAACACCAAGTCAGACAGAGAACCGCAGTCGCTCCTTACATCTGCAGACAGTCCGAACTCTCCCCGAGCTATCATGACCGCGACGCCATGGTTGCCCACGCTACCTGTGACGATCACTCTGTCACGAACCCTCGCATTTGAGCCGGATACGTCCACCCCTTGAATGACTGCTCCTATCCCTGACGTCACTATGTAGACCCCGTCCGCCTTTCCTCTCTCCACTACCTTGGTGTCTCCCGTAACAATCTCAACCTTGCACTTCTTGGCCGCAGAAGCCATGTCTGATGCGATCTGGTTCAACTCGTCAAACAGAAACCCCTCCTCGATCACGAACGAGGATGAGAGGTAGAGCGGTTTGGCGCCGCATGTCAGCAGGTCGTTGACTGTGCCGAAGACCGAAAGCGCGCCCAAGGAGCAACCAGGCACTTGCCTAGGAGACATGACGAAAGCGTCAGAGGTGAAGGCAATCCTGTTCTTTCCCATCTTCAGCACTGCCTTGTCTGACGCCGTGTCCAGGTACTTGTTTCCGTACCTCGAGCTGAAGACTTGCTCGAACAGTTCGTGGGACATCTTGCCGCCTGCACCGTGTTCCATGCTGATTCGGTCCATCACATCACCCGTAGTTGTGATACGCGGCGCATGCGCCTTCCGAACTCACCATACATGGCCCCACCGGATTCTCCGGAGTGCACTCCTTCGAGAACAGCGGACAGTCAGTGGGCAGGGCAACGCCTCTTAACACCTCCGGGCACATGCAGCCCGCTGGCTCTGGGACCGTGGTGGGTCTCAAGTCGAACCTGAGCCTTGCATCCAAGCCAGAATGTTCATCGCGCAGGGCCAGGCCGCTCTTGGGAATAGTTCCCAAGCCCCTCCATTCGGAGTCAACCGGCTCAAAGTACTCTCTGACGATCCGGACCGCATCAGGGTTCCCTTCTGCCCTCACGCTGCGGGTGTATGTGTTGACGAGCATGGGTTTCTTTCTCTTGATCATCTTCAGCAGGGAGTAGACGGAGAGCATCAAGTCTATTGGCTCAAAGCCAGCTATCACGCAGGGGACATTGAACTCTTTCACCAAGAAGTCGTATGCACTAGAGCCGATGATAGTGCTCACATGTCCTGGGAGGATCAGCCCGTCGATTCTTACGTCGCTGCCCTCCAAGAGTGCTCTCAATGCCGGTGGGATCAACTTGAAACATGAAATGATTGACAGGTTCGTCACCTTTCGTCTCTGAGCCTCCCTGAGAACGGCGGCCACTCCCGGGGAAGTTGTCTCGAACCCGACTCCGAAGAGGACAACTTCCTTATCAGAGGGAAGCGCGAAAACATCGAAGGGAGAGTAGACCGTCCTCACGTCACATCCTCTTGCTTTCAGTTTCAGCAACGAGATTCCGTCGACTGGAACCCTCATCATGTCCCCGAAGGTCGCCAAAGTGACGCCCTCAGTTTTGGCAACTTGGAACGCCTGGGACAGGTCCGAGTCTGAGGTGACGCACACCGGGCAGCCCGGGCCAGAGACTATTCTCACGCCCTCGGGAAGCAACGCCTTTATGCCGTACTTGGCCAGCGAGACCGTGTGCGTTCCACACACCTCCATCAGCTGAGCATTCGCAACCCCGAGCGAGGCTATCTTCGCCGCAAGGTCGGCGACGAGCTTCGGATCACCGAACTCGGAGGCTACCATCCGGACTTCTCACCCAGCTCGACAATCGTGTTGATCACTTCAGCGGCGTCCTCCTGGCTCAGCTTCTGTATCGCGAACCCTGAGTGTACGAGCACGACATCGCCAGGGCGGACATTCTCGACCAAGTCAAGGCGGACTGCCCTCTTGACGCCCGCCACAGTCGCTACGGCATCGAGTCCGTCGACCTTCTCGATGGTACACGGGATTGCTAGACACATGTCAATCACTTCACCCCAGCAGCAACGACGACCTGACCATATGATATGCCACCATCGTTGGGAGGGAGCAGTTTGGGCATGATCAGTTGGTATCCGTCTTCCTTCATCGCTACCTTCAGCTTACTGACCAGCAGGGAGTTGCAGAATGAACCTCCACCCAAGACCACTCGCTTGTACCCGGACTTCTCAGAGCCTATTCGTATCATCTCGGCCATTGCCCTGACTAGGGTGTTGTGAAACCTCCCTGCCACAATCTCCTTGGGCCGGCCTGATTTGATGTCTTCCACAATCGCCCTCAGCACTGGCCTGTGATCGAGGTTCAGCATGTCGGAGAAAGATAGTTCATACGGGTAGTGACCCTCCTCGTCACGCTTCGACACCGCCTCGAGCTCGATCGCGGGTTGCCCTTCATAGGTCGTGGATCTGCATACACCCAAGATCGCGGAGACGGCGTCGAAGAGTCTGCCGCAGCTCGAGGCTGTGGGTGTGTTGATCTTCGAAGTCATCATTCGTGCTATGAAGGCGACTTCCTCAGGCCCCAGTCCGACATCGACCCTCATGGCTTCGTCACCTAGCGCTTGGATGAGCAATGAGAGAGCCACGCGCCTCGGATCCATAACGGCTGAGTCGGAACCGGGAAGACTGAAGGGAAGCAGTCTGCCGATCCTCTCGAACCTGTTGGGGTCGAAAAGCATCATCTCGAACCCCCACACCTGCCCGTCTGTTCCGTATCCTGTCCCGTCACATGCCAATCCCAAGGTTTCATCAACTATGCCGTTTGACGCGGCCGACGAAACCAAGTGGGCGTGGTGGTGCTGGACAGGAACCCTTTCCGCTTTGATCGATTCGGCCAACTCCGTGGATCTGTATCCCGGGTGCATGTCGTGGGATACTCTCCTTACCTTGCCACCTATCAGTCTGCTCAATCTGGCAATCGCGGGTTTCACAGCCGACAGAGAGTGCATTGAGTCCAAGTCCCCCACATGCTGACTGATGAAGACGCGATCCTTTCTCCCCATCGCAAAGGTGTTCTTGAGGTCTGCTCCCACGCCCAGTATTCCGTCCACGTTTCTAGGAGCACTAATCGGGATAGGCGCGAAGCCTCTTGACCTTCTGGCCATGACAGGTTCTTTGTCGACAACCCTGATCACCGAGTCATCCTCGAAATTCAGGATGTCCCTGCCATGCATCAGGAAGGAATCTGTCATTCCCGAGAGTCTTTCCATCGCGGCTTCGTTCTGATAAGCTATTGCTTCGTCCTTAGGATTTCCGCTGGTCATCACCAGATAGGGCGACTTAGTCCTGTGCAAAAGCATGAGATGTATGCCCGAATAGGGTAGCATCACTCCTAGGGTGTCCAGACTCGGAGCAACCGAAGGGGCGATCCTTTCAGGCAACCTCTTCTTCAGAAGCACTATGGGAGAGGCAGGCGATGCTAGCCATCTCTTCTCGGCTTCATCTGCGAACGCTATCTTGTCAACAGATGTGATGTCTCTAGCCATCAGGGCGAATGGCTTGGAGTGCCTCTGCTTCAGGTTCCTGAGTCGTCGGATCGTGGCCTCATTGGTTGCGTCAGCTGCTAGGTGGAAGCCGCCAATGCCCTTCACCGCCACCACCTTCCCGTGGTCTATGTCGTGTGCAGCCTTGACTATTGGATCTTCGGTCCGGAGAAGGTGCCCCCCCGACACATACCACAACTTGGGGCCACACGTGGGACATGAGATGGGTTCGGCCCTGAACCTCCTGTCCAGCGGATCCCTGTACTCTGATTCGCACAGTCTGCACAGTCTGAACTTGCCCATTGTCGTCCTCTTTCTGTCATAGGGAAGAGAACGGATTATCGAGAACCTAGGCCCGCAGTTCATGCAGTTGATGAGCGGATAGCCGAACCGTCTGTTGCTTCTGTCAATTAGCTCAGCAGCGCAGTCCGGACATATCGCTAGATCCGGTGGGGGGAGTGTCTCGACTTCGGTGCTCTTGCTTGAGAGCACGCGGAACCCATGGAGTCCTGACAATGCCGTATCCTCGAAAACGATCTCTTCAATCAGCGCCATCGGGGGCGGATCATCTCGCAGCTTCCGCGTGAATTTCTCGACGGCATCATCCTCGCCCTCGATCAGTATCTCAACCCCTCTGCCAGTGTTTTTCACATGACCCGCCAGACCAAGTAAGACGGCCATCCTGCATACGTGTGGCCTGAATCCAACTCCTTGGACTATCCCTCTCACCTGGAAGCTGCGGGCCTTCATTGGCCTGTCTGGCTCTCTTGACTCCTACATTAAAGCTGTTTTGACAAGCGCGGTGGGCTCTGAACTGTGTCACACGCGTGAGAAAAGGGGAACCCCTGAGGTCTAGTACCTCAGAGGCACCTCGAAGGTGAACGTGAACGACCTGACCTCTCCGGGCTCCATGAAGACCGTCCACGTGAGAGTCGTCCCGGCTTGGGCCGGTTGACCGGACCAAGCTTTGATCTGCGAAGGCGTCGGCAAGGTCTGCTTCAGGACCACCAGTGCGCTCTTCTGTCCGTAGTTCCTAGCAGTTATCTGCACGGTGTATCGTATCACGTCGGCGGTTTGCTCTGACGAGATGATCTCGGAGACCACTCCGATGTCATGCGAAGGCCCCGCGGACAGGGTCCGGGTGGCACCGACAGGTATGTAGGCGGTTGAAGTGGAGCCGATCCAGTCACTTCCCTCGTAGAGGTTGAAGTATCCCCAAGGTATTGGGGTCGTCAGCGTGTTGGTCACGTTTACGCTCAGTTGCGCCGATTGCTCCGTGCTGGAGACATATCTAGGGTCGTACGACTGCCAAAGGTGGAACTGGACCACGCGGACTTCACCTGACTGCAACTGCACAGCGAGTTGCTCGCCTGAGTTGAGGTCAGTCTTGCCTTGAAGCGCGAAGGTGTAGTAGGGACCGGTCATCTCCACGTTGGCTGAACCGGTCTTAGCAACGGAGGCAGCCCCAGCGTAGTCTGCGCGCACGACATCTCCTCCGAAGACAATCGTCGGTTCTCCGATAACCAGTCTGACTGATGCGTCAGTCCAGTTATCCGAGCTCCATATGAAAGCCTGAGTTGCCAACGCGTTGTCTGAGAGATCCAGCCCTGATGTGGCAAGCCAACCCATCCCCCTAGCTAGGAAGCTGACCGTGATCGTTTGTGTACCGCTGAGGTTACCCTCAAGCACAATAGTCATGCGGCCACTGCTCTCTGTCAGTGGAGCGAGCCTTGTCAGCTCAATGCTGACTATCGTGTCGATCTTGACAAGCACTGACTGGCCGTTGACCTCAAGAACAAGGTATCCTTCTGATACCCCCGTGTACTTGCCCGTGTAGGATGTGGACGGTGTCCTGACCGTGATCGAGTCTCCAGCCTGCAGCAGAGGCGGCGCCGACTGCTGGGACAAGAACCTCCACGATGTTATCCGGCTGTCTGTCACGCGCAGCGAATACGGAATGGCACTTGTAGGTATCTCGATCCTCGCGATACCCCCTTGGAAGGATGCTGTCAGGTTGACGATGACATGACCCACATTGACTTGGTATATGGAGATCGCAGCGCCGCTGAAAGGAGTAGGCTCTGCATGAGGCAGGTTTGATGGTAGAACGAGAGCTGCAGCCACTAGCGAACCCATCGCTATGATAGGAAGCAGTACCCACAGAATGTTCGGTTTCATGAACCAGATGGCGAAGATGCTGCCGGATAATGGTTTCTGCGTATCAGAGAATGGAACCGCGCCCCATGGGAAACACTAAGGGGTTCTATTGCTTGGTACGTTCTTCCCGGCTCAGGACAAGCCTCTACGGGTTCTTCTTGACCTTAGAGACGGCCGACATCATCGCAGCCAGTGGCAGGAGGGCGCATCTCTCCCTGACCGGATCCATGGATCCTCCGAACATTCTCAGCACATCGTCTCGCCCGAGCGCTGCCACGTCAGCCAGTTTCCTTCCGTTGGCGAGTTCAGTGAGCATCGAGGCAGAAGCCCTGCATATCGCGCAGCTCTTTGAGGTGAACCGAACCTGCGTTCGTCCATCATTGTCCACCTTGAGGTAGAACGTCACCTCGTCGCCACATGACAAGTTCTCCTCCCTTGACACGACGTCCGCACCTTCGACTGTCCCATAGTTGCGCGGGTTCCTGTAATGGTCCAGAACGCGCTCGCTGTAGAGATCCGACGCAGTCATGCCAATACATCCCGTGCCCTGTTTACAGACGTAGCAAGGGCGTCCAAGTCTTCTGTCGTGTTGTACAGGTAGAAGCTCGCCCTGGCAACCGCGGACACGCCCAATGAATTGACGAGAGGCTGTGCACAGTGATGACCAGCCCTTATCATTATGCCGTCCTGATCCAGGAATGTGGAGACATCATGTGGGTGCACTCCTTTCAGATTGAAAGACACGATGCCGCACAGCGCATTGGGTTCGCGAGGCCCGTATATTTCGACATCCTCCGTCTGAAGCACATCGAAGACATGTCTCAAGAGTTCTTCCTCGTGCTTCTTCACGGAGGTCATCCCGACCGACTTGAGGTAGTCCACGGCCGCTCCCAGACCAATCGCTCCAGCTATGTGAGGGGTGCCCGCCTCGAACCTACCCGGAGGGTCCTCCAAGGTCTCATTTTCCAATGTGACTGACCTGACCATTCCTCCCCCAAACTCCCAAGGGGTCAAGGAATCGAGGAGCTCTTTCTTGCCATAGAGCACGCCTATGCCAGTGGGGCCGAGCATCTTGTGGCCTGAAAACGCCAAGAAGTCTGCGCCCGACTCGTGCACGTCAACGGGCAGATGAGGGACTCCTTGAGCAGAGTCAACGACGACCAGTGCGCCACGCTTGTGAGCTTTTTGCGCGATCGTCGCTATGTCGCTCACCGTTCCTAGTACGTTGGACACGTGAGTGATAGCCACTATCTTTGCCCCCTTCTCGAGTTCCTGCTCGATCTTGTCGAGATCGACCCTCCAGTTCTTGTCCGCCCTGACCACGACGAGCTCACCTCCCTGTTTCTTGACCTCGATACGCCAAGGCAGTAGGTTGCTGTGGTGTTCCAGTATGCTTGTGACGACCTTCTCTCCTTTGCCGACACATCTCTCCGTCAGCGTCCTGGCAAGAATGTTGAGGGAGTCCGTGGTGCCCTTCGTAAACACGACTTCATCCTCATTCGCTCCAATGAAAGATGCAATCCTGCGCCTCGAACTGATGTAGAGTTCTGACGCCTCAGCGGAGAGAGTGTTCGCGCTTCGAAACACGTTGGCGTTGTACTGCAAGTAGAAATCCCCGATCGCTTCTATGACCCGCTTGGGTTTCTGTGAAGTGCCAGCGCTGTCTAAGTAAATCATGGACTTGCCTCCGATCTTCCTCTCGAATATCGGGAAGTCCCTCCTCAACACATGCGGGTCGAAACTTGTCAACGCCGACAGGGTATGCGTCGGCGGTAAAAAGAGTTGCTCGACCGAGGTCAACGGGAAACCAGGCTCCATGGTCGGTTACTGAGTCGCTCCAAATAACTTGGCATGCCTTCTGCGCGTGACTGCTCAAACGCGCCAACTTCGGAAAGAAGTCTTATATCGCCAGTAGCGATGATTATCGTATGCTGTTCCAAGACTACCTCGTAGTTGGAAGTCTCCTCGTCTCGGGGACCGGAACCGCAATGCTGTTGCTCGATAGATCGAGGTTGTACCAGTGGGCCAGCAGGATCAGCATCATCGGCCTGTTCTTCCCCTTCCTGTACATGATCGGCGCGGCCGAACCGGGCAAGTTCGTGCTGTTCAACGGCCAGTTCAACCTGTTCTATCAGGTGCCAGCCCTGGTGATAAGTGTCCTGAACGTGTTGTTCGCATACCCGACATTCGTCGGCGACCTCAAGGGTAAGAGACTTGCTGTAAACTATGCGCTTCTTTCGGCCACCATGCTCATCGGTGCGATCTACACTCTGCCAGCACTTCTCTCGTTCACGGCGTCTTTGGCCGCCTCCTCTGTTTTCGCCACGACTGCGTTCTTCGTGTACAAGATGGACAGAGACAGAGGGATTCAGAGGAAGAGAGTGCTTGAGGCTATAGGTAGAAGGGGCACTGCGAAGTTGGAGGATGTGATGGAGGACCTCAGGCTGAGCGACGCCGAAGCGGACTCCCTACTGTACGAACTGTGGACTGACGACCTAGTCGAGAAGGACGAAAGCACAGGCTCGTACAGCAAGAAGTGACGGAATGACAGAACGGCTCCGAACAACTGCGGGGGAAGTGTTTAATACGCAACGCCCGACTGTGTTACGCTGAAGTGAAGGCGTTATGCCTGTTTCTCCTGTGAGGGATATCGTTGGCATCCTAGCGGGACTTGTGCTGATCTTGCTTGTGCCGTTTGTGCTGTCGATGTCAATCTTCCAAGTGACCGCGATCCCGATCACTGAGAGCTTTCAGCTTCAGATCGTCAGCGGAGATCTAAGCCACTCCTACTTTGTGTCGTTGTTGGGCATGTCGCAGTTGTCGTATGATCTCCTGTCGACTCAATTGGGGGCAGCAGACCTGCTGAGCCGTATGTTCGCAGCTATCGCGAGCGACTGGGCAGCCCTCTCCGTCGCATTGTTCTTGGTGACGGGGATACTTGCAGCTTGGGCTCTTGGAAGCGACCTCGAACGCATAGCCATCCCTGCGGCCATCGGCCTCGTCGCGCTGGCAATGGGTGTGCTTTTCGTCGAGAGTTTCGTGCGTGGCATCACTGGACTCGAGGACTTCACGAAGATGGGATTGGCCAATGCGCTGAACATGTTGGTTGTTGCTTCTTACGGCGTGGGCACGCTGTTTTCTGGCTTGACATCATTCGGACTGGGCAGACTTCTCCACAGAGGAGCAGAAAAGCATGGGGCCGTCCAAGGGCCCATAGGGCCGGTCGCAGTTGCCAAGGAGGTCGAGGCTGGAGCTGCGAAGGTTGGGACGGCGAAGAAGGAACCGGCACTTGTTGCCGAGAAGGAAGTCACTCTGGAGAAGGAAACACTGGCGCCCAAGGTTGAGGGAGTTGTGGAATCTGCCCCTGTCGAGATGACTGCGGAAACTACGGGAACGGAGCAGATCAAGGCTCTGAGCGCGTCGGAGGCAGCAGCACAGGCCGGAGGAATAGAGGGGATCGTGCGACAGACACGGGAATCCAGTGTCCGACCTCCCGCACCTCAACAGGGCATGCCTGAGACAGAGTGGGTTCCACCCTCTGTTCAACGCTCGTCAGACGCACAGTTGCCCGAACGACCCGAGCACGTGAGGGAATCGCGCGACATCTTCACAGCTCTGGAAGAGCCAATGCAGCGCATCTCCTCGAGAGTCGAGAGAGAGCCAGGTGCAGTGTGGCAGCCAATACCTTGCCCGGTCTGTGGGTCCGAGCTAACCTGGTCACGTGAGAAGCAGGCCTACTACTGTCCCTTCTGCGGCACGGTGCCTTAGCGGGCTTTGGCGACCGAGCCAGCCGATGAGGTGGACCTCGTGAGACTAGCATCCAACAGATCACGCTCCGTCATGTTGAGACAACTCATGGCCGGTCCAGCCAACCTAGGCAGCATCGCCAAGAAGACAGGTCTGTCCCGTCAACTGGCATCCCACCACATGAGTGTGCTCATGACTTCTGGCATAGTGGAGCAACGCGCTGCTGGTCCGGTGAGGCTGTACACCTTGACCGAACGCGGATCGAAGATAGCGCAGAAAGTTCTTGGCCCTGCACCCCAGATCTCCGATAATCGCGACAAAGATCGTGTGCGGCCAGCGGATCTCGTGGCACCTGCCGTCGCCGTCGTCGTGATGCTCGTTGCCGCAGCCAAGTTCCTTACTACGCCGGAGGCTCCCGTGAGCTGGCTCTTGGGTGGAGCGATCGTTTCGGGCGTACTTTTCGTCATTCTGCGAACCCTCAATCGACCGAGCAAGAAAGGCGGGAGATGACCAACGTCTCCAACACGTGAGACAGCGCGAGATTCTGCAGTTGAGCTCGATAAGTTTTTAGTTAGAAAGTATTTTCATTTTGAAATAAGCCTTAAATAGGGATGCGATGCTCCTCCTGAAGAAGACAGATGTCGAAGAGAGCTGGGAATCCTCTCCTGAACATAAACTACCTGTTGATACTGTGGATGCTATCCAAGGCACCGGCGCACGGGTACGAGATCCTGCTGAAGTTCTCGGCGTTGTTCGGGCGCAGGGTGACCTCGGGGGCACTCTATCCAATGCTTTACAAGATGGAGAGGCTAGGGCTCATTTTCAGCGAAGTTGCAAGGGGTACTGGAAACAGGACAAAGAGGATCTACCACATAAAGGACAGTGGTTTGGAGGCCGTTTCGAATTTCGCATCGAAGTTTGGGGATTTCTTTGACTTCATGGTAAACGCCAAGGAAAGTCATTACGGACAGACGGTCACAGTTCCAATCTAGTGAAATCGTCGGGTGTCTATCCAGTCCCCCGTCTCTTTTTCTCGCGCGGCTCGCAGAATACCGCAAGTCTTGCCTTTTTATCCAGAGTGAATGTGGGTTGGGCCGAGCTTGAAGATTGCCCTCTTCACTGAGTGGTTCTTTCCAGTAAGGGGAGGGGTTAGCTCCCATGTCTATGGGCTAGCCAAGGAACTCGCTAGGAGGAAACACGATGTCAAGGTATTCACGAAGAAGCGTTCTAGAAAGGCGTCGTCAGGAACGGTGGACTACCATGGGATCGCAGTGAGAACCCTGTCGCCTTCCATCCCGGTCAACTTTCCGGTGATCCCGCCCTCAAGGGGGCAGATGTACGAGGTATTCAGCAAGGGTGACTTTGACCTAGTGCACGCCCATCACGCGTTCACTCCAACGCCGCTGCTGGCGCTGTGGCAAGCCCATGGCGCCGGGATTCCATCTGTTCTTACCAACCACTCGATCCCTGGCCGCGGATACGGTGGGGCCATGGGCGACTTACTGATTTCTGCTCTGTATCCGATCAGACAGTACCTCAACATGGCCGACCACATCGTGGCTGTCAGCCGTGCCGCTGCCGACTTCATGAGCCTGCTTGTTGACTACGTTCCGATCAGCGTTATTCCCAATGGCGTGGACTGTGAGCTCTTCAAGCCTCGTCCAAGTGAACGCAGAACTGGGAAGAGAATCCTCTACGTAAGCAGGCTGGTGAACAGAAAGGGGCCTCACGTGCTGATCAGGGCGTTCAAGAAGGTGCTTGCGAACGTCCCGGACGCTGAATTGGTCATGGTCGGAGAGGGTTACTTGAAGCCGGTTCTTGAGATGATGGCGTATGATCTCGGATTGGGCGGATCAGTGAAGTTCCTCGGTGACGTCAAGCCCGAGATGCTCGGCCAGACGTATGCATCATCGGATGTCTTTGTACTCCCGTCGCTTCACGCAGAGTCGTTCGGCATGGTGCTGCTAGAGGCAATGGCAAGCGAAGTCCCCGTCATCGCTTCCAGGACCGGCGGAGTGCCCGAGGTGGTGAGCGACGGTAAGGACGGCATTTTGGTCAAGCCAGGGGACGAGACGGAGCTTTCCGAAGCCCTGACGCGACTGCTGACGAACGAGAACGAGAGGTCGGAGATGGGAAGGGCAGGGAGGAAGAAGACCCTGAAAGACTATGACTGGCAAGTGATCGGGGGCAAGATAGAGGAACTGTACAGATCGCTAGCGTGAGCTGGTTCGCTGGTGCCGACGACCCAACACGGATCCTGCCAGAGCGCAGGGGTCGTCAGTTATCACACCGTCCACTCCTAGGTCGAAGAGGGCGACGGCCGCCGCTGGATCGTCCACCGACCAAGGGATCACGGACATCCCAGCCTGCTTTGCATCCTTCACGCCGCCGCTGCTGACGTCGGCAACCTCCGGCAGGATGGATTCGGCTTTCAACTCGACGGCGGCCTCCAGCGCACCCTCGAACGCTCCCTGTTCGATGATTCCTGTCCTGCAACTGGAAGAGACCAACTTGACCTCGGACACGATGTCAGGACTGAACGAAGTGAAGAGCGTCCGGTCCAGATCACCATAGGTTGACATCGTCTGAACCATCTGCTCGGCATAGCCGGCTATCTTTATGTCCAGGTCTAGAGCGACGCGACCCCTGACCGCGCTGGCTGCTTCCGAGAGAGTGGCGACCCCCTCTCTCCCCGACCTGACGGCTCTCAGTTCTTCGAGAGTGACCTCAGAGACTTCAATGGGGTTACCCGAGACCCTCTCTAGGTTTGAGTCGTGGGAAAGAACGAGCACGCCGTCTGCGGTTGCCCTGACATCCACCTCGACGGCAGTTGCTCCACAGGAGATGGCCCCCTCGATCGAGGAGACTGTGTTCTCCGGAAAGCGGACACGATAACCCCTGTGACCAGTGAGCAAGAAGTCGAACATCTGACAGCAGATAGCGGGTTCGTAACCTCTTTAAGCTGACCCGCTCCATGCCCGCACCTCTGGAGAGCCGGCCCGATCAGCGGCCCCAACGCCCGAGTTACTGGAGCTCTTGGACCTTCTTGGGAAGCACCGATACCGTTAAAAGGGTTGGATATTTTATCCAGCGGGTTGGCCAATACCAGGTCCATCGTTCTAGCGTCGCTACTGATAGCCGTCTCTCTAGCCACTAACTACGTTCTCTTGGGCATACCGAACGTCAAGCTCATGGACGTGTGTACGTTCTTGGCTGGGAAGCATCTGGGCCTCCTTTGGGGGGTGATAGTGGGTGCCTCAACTTGGATCATCTATGGCACACTGAATCCCATCGGTATGTCCCCTGTGACCACCGCGATAACTATCGCCGGCCAAGTCTTCTACGCCGCTGCGGGCTGGGCAATGGGGAGCTTCACTTTCTCCTGGGGATCCACAGACGAGAAACATCCGACTTGGCATGCAGCGGCCGGGCTCCTCTCGACTCTTTCGTACGACCTGTTCACGAATGCTCTGGTCGGCATCGTCTTCTATGGTTCGATGACCCTCGGGCTTCTTGGGATGAACTTCCCGCTTCCGCTGGGGCTTATGCACGAAGTCTCGAACTTCATCCTCTTTCCTCTCATCGCGGTTCCGATTGAGGGGAGGATGGACCAACTCGTCGGGAAGAAGGCCAGCAAGAGGGTGGTGAACCTGCGCCGCCTTGGACAGGCAATGGTGGTAGTGGCATCGGTTTCGGTGCTGCTCAATGCTTTTCTCCTGCCGAACTACTTGGCACTCTTGGATGAGAACGGCAAGCTGTCAGACTTGCTGAAGGAGAACACGGTGAAAGTGGACGTGTTGGTCAACTTCGGGAATGGAACGAGAAGGTGGTACAACGGGACGGTCTCGCCCTCGGGCTCGTCTCTCTTCAACGTCACTGCCAGACTCTTCGTGGACAGCATGGTGGCTACATCCAGCCCGTACGGTGTCATGATCATGAAGCTGGGAGGAGCAGGACCTTCGCCCGAGCATCCGAGCTTGTACTGGATCTGGTTTGAATGGGATCCAAGCTCCGAGACTTGGAAGATGGGCGACACGGGCGCGGATCAGCACAGGCTCACCCTCGGGGAGTCGCTGGCTTGGGCTCTTGTTGACTTCTCCAATTCAAATGTTGTTCCCAGTCCGTAGGTGGTCGTGCAAAGGTTTTTCACAATGGTCGTCAGATCTAACTACGGGTTGAACATCGACGAGGCCCTGATAGTTCTTGACGGCGTGGTCGAGCAGGATCCGGAGAGGCCCAGGTCCTTTCACAGGGGGCATGTGCTGCTCAGCATCATGACCCTTGAGCCAGAAGTGGGCCTGTCGAGGAGCGACCTCCAGATTATCTTGGGCTTGGGAGGAGGATCCATTAGGAGCCTGATCAGCAGGTTGACCATGAACCACCTGACCGCAGCTTCGCCCAGTGGGATGAGGTTGAAAGGCCTTGGCACGAAAGTCAAGGAGGCCGTGGTGGGCATGGTAAGAGGTCCGACGGAGGTGAAACTAGATTACCTGCACATGGATGTCAGCAACGTGGCGTATCTTGTGAAGAACCTTCGTACGTCCGAAGCCGAATCGATCAAGCTAAGGGACACGGTCGTCAGGTACGGAGGGACAGGCGCCACGACTTGCTCTGTCAGTGGGGCCGCCATCTCGGTTCCAGGAGTGACCGAGAGCTTGGAGGACACCTCACGGACCGACGCGCTGGCCTTGAAGAAACTCAAACCTTCTGACGGCGACGCGATCTTCGTTTCGTCAGCTCCCTCAAGGGCCGTTGCAGCAGCAGCCGGTGCTGCAGCTCTGTTCGAGTTTTTGTTGGAGAAGAGGTCAACTCTCTAGCGTCCCGAGATCCGCGTCTCCTCTGGTTTCTCTCTGTACGAAGCTATCATTGGACAGCGGCCATCTCGCTTGCGTATCTCCTGAGGAACCTAATCATGAAGGCATGCCGTCCCTGGGCGAGACGCCTGCCGGTCTCTGTGCACATCATATCCTTCAACCTCAACAGCTTCGAGGCGAAGTGCCAAATCGCCGAGGGATCTGGGCCAACCTCGCTCATTCTGAGGTCAGGTGGCTTCTCTGGATCCCAGTCCAGAACCCCCAGAGATGCCCCTCGATACCAGCCGATGAAAGCAAAGGCTCTGGCGATTCCTCTAGTACCCATGGCTTCGAGGAAGTCGGCGTCCCTGAGCACCTTTGCTTCGACTGAAGACGGAGCGCGTCCAGAGAGAAACGCCTCGTAGGATGATTCCTCTATGATTGACCTGACCGCGTGGGACCTTTCCTTAGACAGCCCTTCGGACCTCAGCAGTGACTCGGCGTACCTAGCAGAGGCCAGATGATGGGGCAGACCTTTGCTTCTGTTCCTCGGCACAGCATCGTGCAGGTAGGCCGCTAATGCCAACAGCTCCGGGTCAGCTCCCTCGCGCTTGCCGATCTTCATGCATAGCTTCGCCACGCAGACGGCGTGGTCATATCGGTGGGAGATGTCTCCCTTTTTCATCAACGACTTGGACCGGCTCGCCACTGCTCGGACCAGTGATTCTGATGCTATCAACCCGCATCCTCCGCTGGTTGTTGGGCTTATGTGCCTTGCATCATCATAGCATCGGTCAGCGAGAGGCCATCCACAAGCTCTTATTCCCTTGCACCGTGAAGTGGATCCCGGCGTGGGAACAGGTGAGAGGACTGTGTTCGTTGTAGTCAAGGTTCCGGTTCTGGACATGACGGCCAAGCCTCAGAATGGATCTGAGAGGGTAAGCCAAGCCAGACTCGGTGACAATCTTGCCGTCGAGCGCAGAAACGGGGAGCACCTTCAAGTTAGATCGGACGACGGCTACGAGGGATGGGTTCAGGCATCAAGAGTCACAAGGGGCCGAAGGGTGCGCTATGTCAAAACAGGTCATGTGATAGTCGTCGACGTCCTGTTCGAGCCGATTTCTTCTAGCCCTTCCTATCTTCGAGCGATCCAAGTTGCGCCAATGGGGAGTGTACTGCAGGTCTCTGAAGTGAAAGGCGAACGGCCAAGGGTCGTGCTGCCCGATGGGCGGGCCGGGTTCGCTCGGACGAAGGAGATCAGGAATGCTCGGAACCCGTTCCGAAAAGAGGGAGTTGAAAAGATCATCCAAAGGGCGCTCACATTGACAGGCGCGCCATATCTATGGGGAGGCACGACGCCATGGGGGTTAGACTGCTCGGGGCTCGTGCAACTAGCCTTCAAGATGGGAGGATACCAACTGTTGAGGGACGCTGATATGCAATTCGACAGCAACGGGCAGACAGTGTCAAAACAAGACATGAAGAGTGGCGACCTGTTGTTCTTCAGGGGGACGAAGAGCCCGAAGGTCGGTCATGTCGCGATGTACCTTGAAGGAAGACTGATGATTCACGCAAGTGGCAGCGAGGGCATCGTCCTTGTGGAACCCATCTCACGGCTGCAGAGGCTCTTGGTCGGGGTCAAGCGGATTGTCCGAGACGAGAAGGATAGCCATCCTGCATACCACGCATGAGAGGCTGAACCGATGCTCCTGACTGAACTCGCTTTGACATCACTTCTCGCGTTCTCGTATCTCGTCGTATCGTTGCCATGGCTTTGGAGGTCACCTCCTAGACCAACAAGAGTGAACGTCGGCCGTGACATCACCCTTTTCGTTTCCGACCTGCATCTGGACCGCGCGGAGGAGGCACCGAGTGAGTTCGTCTCTGTGCTTGACGAAACGAAGCCCGCGAGTCTGATAGTTGTCGGGGACTTGTTTCACTCCCCCTCTGTGGCCGGATCAGCTGACAGCGCGAAACGCTTCGTCGCAGACCTCTTGAGGAAGGTGGACCCCCAGGAGCGACTCAGGAGGGTACTCGTAACCATGAGCGAGAACCATGACCCGAAGTTGGCCGAACGAGAGACGACATTCAGGGCAGATGGGAGAGAGGTGCTGCTGACCTGCGACCCTCTGATCGTCGAGACCTCGAGCATGGAGATCTTGGCAGTCCATGGCGACTACTTCTGCAGTGACGGGCTCGTGGCGGCAGCAGTTGAGCTTGTGCTCTCATTCATAGGGGTTCGAGGAGCAATAGAGAGGTTCCTGAGGTTCAAGATCAGCGGAAACAGAAGCGAATGGATAGTGATGGGTCATACGCACATAGCATTTCTCGATGAAGAACACAGATCGGCCAACTGTGGCTCCTTCCACAGCCACTTCCTGAGATCGGCCTCGGACACGGCCGTTCTGGCAGAAGGAGGACATGTCAGGCTGGTGACCAAGGGGTCAAATCGTTAAATCCGATGTCTAGTATCCATGAGCTGAATGGGCACGAGGCCCGAGAACATCGACAGAGCCGCGCGCGATGCCGCACCCATCGTATCACGTCACACACACAGGACACCAGTCTCATTGAGCAACTACCTCAGTGAGACCTCTGGATCCGAGGTCTACCTCAAGCTCGAGAACCTTCAGAAGACCGGTGCATTCAAGATCAGAGGCGCGCTGAATGCTTGCTGGAGGGCGAGCCAAAGGGGAGCAAATCTGATAGTCGCGTCCTCGGCCGGAAACCATGCCCAAGGGGTGGCGTACTCATGCAAGGCACTGGGTCTGACTGCGCACATATTCATGCCAGAGTTCGCCTATCCGAACAAGGTCGAGGCTACCATGTCATACGGGGCGAAAGTCCACCAAGTCGGAGAAACGTATGATGACTGCTATGAGAAAGCGGTCGAGTTCGCCAAAAAAGAAGGGGGCACCTTCATACACCCGTTCGATGATCTGGAGGTCATAGCTGGACAGGGGACCGTCGCGCTGGAATTCTTGGAACAATCCCCACAACTCGACGTTCTCATCGTCCCCGTCGGAGGGGGCGGGCTGATCTCAGGCGTTGCGAGCGTCTTCAAGAGGTCGAGCCCAGGTACGAAGATCGTAGGAGTGCAATCGAAGGAGTACCCGGCCTTCTGCGAGTCCTTCAGACAAGGGAAGCTCGTAGATGTGCGCAGAGGCGTGACCATAGCAGACGGCATTTCAGTCAAGAGGCCGGGCAAGATCACGCTGGAGGTCGCCTTGGACACGGTTGACGACATGGTGGCTGTCTCAGACAACGACATCGTGAAGGCAATGTTCATCCTGCTGGAGAGAACTAAGATGGTGACCGAGCCAGCGGGAGCTGCAGGAGTCGCAGCGCTGCTTTCCAATCAGATAGATGTCTCCGGCAAGAAGGTCGGGATCATAGTGAGCGGAGGCAACGTGAATCCGCTGTTGCTCGCGCGAATCATTACCCAGAGCCTGAGGGAGTCGAAAAGGCTGATGAAGCTGTCGGTAAGCATACCAGACAGGCCTGGAGCCCTGAGAACCGTCTTGGGATGCGTGGCGTCAGCCAGAGCGAATGTGGTGGACCTAGCTCACATCAGGCAGGAACCGGATGTTCCACCGTCTATGGCGAGAGTGGAAATAATGCTGGAGGCCGTGGAAGGTGAATCGTTCAACAAGATCAGGGAATGTCTCTCCTCGAAAGGGCTTAGCTTTGAGATTCACTAGGGAAGAGAGCAGAATCGCTGTCGTTCTTCCCACAGTCAACGAGGCCGGAACAATCGAGCACCTGATCAGAAGGATTCTGTCGCTGGATAGGAGAATCCACATCTACGTGGTTGACGATGGATCAACTGATGGGACGATATCCATAGTGAAACGTCTAGCAGAGAGCGCCAGTGAGCTGACTCTATACGAGAGAGAAGGCAGTATGGGGCTTGGAGATGCTCTCAGGTTCGGGTTGAAAGTCGCCTTGGCCGACGACAAGAACGAGATTCTTGTGACCTTGGATGCGGACTACAGCCACGATCCGTTCGACATGCAGAGGTTTCTAGAGGTGGATGCGGACCTTGTCGTGGGATCCAGATACATCAAGGGCAGTAGAATACTGGGTTGGTCATTCCCTAGGCGACTGATGTCCATGACCGCCAATTGGCTCGCAAGGTCTATCCTCGGAATCAAGGTCAGAGATGTGACCTCAGGCTACCGGGCCTACAGTAGGAAAGTCGCGGAACTTGTGGTTTCCGAATCGGCACGCGACGGATTCGAGTTCCAAATGGAAACAGTCTGGCTCGCAGAAAAGACTGGCTTCAGAATCATGGAGGTGCCGATCAGATTCAGCGAGCGGACTCTGGGTAGTAGCAAGCTTGCCCCATTCAGAGAGATAAGGTCGACGCTGTCCTTCCTAGTATCTCCGACGAAGAAGAGGGCAGTTCACACGTAGGCTATCATGTCTATCTCCAGATCGACTGCTTTGGGGAGCGATACCACTTGAACTGTGCTCCTAGCCGGAAATGGCGGCTTGAAAACCTCTGAGTAGGCCTTGTTCATCGCATCGAACTTGGACAGGTCAGTCATGAAAACCGTGACCTTGACTACTTTCTCCAGAGAACTGCCTGCCTCAGCCAAGATCGCGGCAGCGTTTCTGACGATCGTCTCGAACTCCTTACGGATGTCGCCCTTTGTGAGGGTACCATCGGACGTGATCGGGATGAGGCCAGAGAGGAACACGAAACCGTTGACGACAGTTGCCTGAGAGTACGGCCCTATGGGCTTCGGAGCCCCCAGGCTCTCTATTGCTCTCTTCATGATGTGAAGATTCAGCACGTGATAATAAGAGTTGAATTAGGAACCACTAGTCAGCCGTGCGGATTGGGGAAAGGTTTAGAACACTCCCAAAGCTTGAGCAGTTGCGAGAAAGCATGGGCATAGTAAACATAGAGGATTTCCAGAAACTCGACATCAGAGTCGCAAAAGTATTGAAAGCGGAGCAACTCAAGGGGTCCAACAAGCTCATCCAACTCACCCTTGACCTAGGGCAGGGACAGAGGACGGTGGTGGCTGGAATTGCCGAGACTCACAAAGCAGAGCAACTGGTGGGCAAGAACTTGATCATACTCGCGAACCTCGCTCCGAGGAAGTTGATGGGCGTGACGTCCGAGGGCATGGTCCTGGCGGCTGAACAGGGCGGTAGTGTGTACCTGCTGACAGCTGACGGGAATCCGCCTGCCGGTGCGAAAGTCCTCTGATTTACTGGCCATCAAGTTCGATTCGAGCATTCAACAGTTATATCGAGGAGTTGGAGACAGGTCTCTGAACGCCATGCGCATCGCCTTCTTCGTGTGGGAGTACCCACCGATGGTTGTGGGAGGGCTCGGGACCTATGCCTCCTACATGACTCGGGAGCTCGTGAAGAACGGCAACGATGTCACAGTGCTCTCGATAAACCCAGGGAACCTGCCCACTAGGCAGGTGCTCCAAGGCGTTGAGGTCCACAGGCCACAGATCATCGACATTACGAACGTGTTCCCCATCTTCATCACACAAGACATAGTCGGCTGGGGGCCGTCGACGAAGTTCTTCAACGACATTCTGATGTACAATGTCCTCACGACTTCGAAGCTGATCAACCAACTGGAGAAAGAGGAGAAGACCGGCCACGAGATCGTCGCGTTCCACGACTGGCTCAGTGCGATAGCGGGCATCAGCGTCAAGAATGGGCTTCCGAAGATGCCCACCGTGTTTCACGTCCACTCCACTGAGTTTGGAAGGACCGGAGACGGATCCAAGGTCATCGGTCATCTTGAGATGGAGGCTGCGATCTCGGCTGACAGGCTCATCACGGTCAGCTACGCGATGAAAGATGACCTGGAGAAGCACGGGTGGCCCGCCGAGAAGATCTCCGTTGTGTGGAACGGCATAGATGTAGACACATACGACCCGAAAAAGGTCAGCGCAGATCAGGTCGCGCAACTACGCAAGTCATACGGCATAGCTGACGATGAGAACATGCTTCTCTTCGTCGGGAGGCTGACGTGGGTCAAGGGAGTGCCGAATCTGATCCAAGCTATGCCAGAAGTTCTGTCCGAGTTCCCAAAGACGAAGCTGGTGATTCTGGGAAAGGGAGAACAGCAGAACTCTGTGCTAGAAACCGCGGAAAGGCTGGGGATCTCGAAGAACGTGATAGCCAGATTCGAGTTCGTCCCCGAACAGGAGAGAATCGTCCACTACGCCGCTTGTGATCTCGCCGTGTTCCCCAGCACATACGAGCCTTTTGGAATAGTGTGTCTGGAGGCGATGTCTATGGAGAAGCCGGTCGTCGTAGGCGCATCGGGTACAGTGGGGTTCAGGGAGCAGGTCGTACCTTCTGGTCCGGACCAGAATGGTGTTCATGTCAACGGCAACGACTCTCATGACATCGCTTGGGGGATAATGGCGACGCTGGGCGACCCGAACGCAAGGAAGATCTGGGGAAAGAACGGAAGGAGGAGAGCGCAGATGTATTTCACGTGGGAGATCGCAGCAGCTCAGACTGTTGGGGTCTACCAGAAAGTCATTGATGGATCACGGGCGGGCAAGTAGTCTCCCAGCTCGTTCTAATGAGTTGTCTTGCGACCCCCGTCTGCTGTGCTTACAACATGCCGGTCTCTTCTCTGAATTGCAGCCTGTAGAAGGAGCTGTACAATCCACCTTTTGCCATGAGTTCCTCATGGGTTCCTCTTTCGACGACCACGCCCTTGTCTAGCACCAGTATCTCATCACACAGCCTGATGGTTGACAGCCTGTGCGCTATTATTATCGTCATCCTGTTCTGTAGGAGGTGTTTCAGAGCCCGCTGTATCACAAGCTCAGTGTATGGGTCGATCGAGGACGTTGCCTCATCGAGCACGAGTACCTCCGGGTCAGTGAGCAGGGTCCTAGCGAAGCTGATCAGCTGTCTCTGGCCAATCGAGATGTTCGATGACCCCTCTGTTATCATGTACTTGTACCCGTGAGGGAGCTTCTCAATGAAGCCGTGAGCGCCGATCGACTTGGCAGCGTTGACCACTTCTTCATCCGTCGCCTCCGGCTTGCCGAACCTTATGTTGTCCTTGACTGAGATGGGGAACAGGAAGGAATCCTGCAACACTATTCCCATGTGCCTTCTCAGGGAAGAAACCGAGACATCCCTGATGTCGTGGCCGTCTATGAGTATCCTTCCCTTGTCCGGGTCGTAGAACCTAGCCAGCAGGTTTATTGTCGTGCTCTTTCCAGCGCCAGTTTCGCCTACCAAGGCCAGCTTCTTCCCGCGGGTCAGTGCAAGGAACACTCCCTTCAGCACTGGGACTCCAGCCTCGTAACCGAAGGTGACATCCTCAAATCGGACCTCATGTATCATGGCAGCTCTACCCTCCTCTCGACGGGTGCCTCCACCACTTCGGCCTTCGTGTCTATCAGGTCAAACAGCCTCTCTATCGCAACCATGGCAGATTGGTACTGGTCGAACATCGTCATCAGATCCATGAGCGGCATGAAGTAGTTGAACTGGTACTCGGTGAAAGCCACGAGGATGCCAATGGTCACACCCGCAACCTTGAACAGCTCAGCCCCATACCATAGAATTGCCACGGTGCCGATCAGCCTGAGGGACATGATGAGTGGCATGTACGATGAGGAGATCAGCAACGCTCTGTTGTTCGCCTTAACCGTGTCATCCTGCTGCTTCTCGAATTTCTCTTTCGCGTGCTTTTCAATCACTAGTGATTGAATCACCTTGATGCCTGCCAGATCCTCTTGCATCCTGGCGGTCAGACCAGCCGTCACTATCGCTGCCTTCCGGTAAGCGGCTCTCGAGAACTTTCCGAGATACCACACCAAGAGTAGGGAAACAGGCAACATCACCAGTGCAAGAGTGGCCAGCCTGTAGTCGAGCAAATACATCATGAAGAACGAACCCAGTATTGAGGAGGCATCCAAGAGAACGCTTGTCAATCCCACCCTCAGGAATATCCTGACCGTGTTCGCGTCATTGATGGGCCTCGATATGATCCTGCCTATCTCGCCTTCCGAGAAGTAACGCAACGATATGGACTGGAGTTTCTCCATTATGTCATCCCTCATGTCGGACACAACGTTCTCCCCGACCAGCCGCATCTGGTATGTCTGCACGTACTGGAAGACGTAGTTGGCCAAGGTGATGATGACGAAGATCGGGATCCACCAAGTGAAACCTGAAAGGTCACCCGGGACGATGATTTTGTCAATGGCCAGCTCGTGCATATACGGTGAGGCTAGGCCGGTCAAGGAGGTGAGGAAGATCGAGGCGATCCCGAGGAACAGGCTTCTCTTGTGCCTCTCGGCGTAGCCGTAGACCCGCTCCATTAGCACTCTGTCCGGCGTGGTTCTCTTCCTGCTCTCTTCCTCCCTTGTGGAAAACGCGCCCCAAGGACCAGGACCGGGACCTGACATCACTCACCACCCTCCTTCCTGTCGTTGTTCTCAGGAGCCTTCCCGAGGAACTGAGTCTCGTATATTCGCTTGTACGTCCCTTTAGCCCTCATGAGTTCGCTGTGCGTTCCGAACTCGATGACTCTTCCGTTGTCGAACACTGCTATCCTATCTGCATTCTTAATGGTGGAGAGCCTCTGAGCGATTATGAAAGTTGTTCTGGACTTCGTCGCCTCTTCAACCGCGGATTGGATCTCCTGCTCAGTCCTCGCATCCACAAAGGAAAGGGAATCATCCATTATCAGAATCCTAGGGTTCGCGATGAGTGCCCTCGCTATGGTTACCCTCTGCCTCTGGCCACCTGAGAGCGTGACTCCTCTCTCTCCTACCATGGTGTCGTACTTGCCGGGTAGCGACTCTGCGAAGTCATGAATCCTAGCGGTCTTCGCGGCCTCAATGACTTCTTCCAAGGAGGCGTCGGGTTTCCCAAGCGCTATGTTGTCCCTTATCGACCCCGAAAAGAGGAAGACATCCTGTAGAACAACGCCAACCTGCCTCCTGAGTGAGGAGAGCTTGAACTTTCTCACATCGATTCCGTCGATCAGTATCCTTCCGAAGTCGACATCGTAGAATCTCGGAATCAGGTAAATCAGCGAACTCTTGCCAGACCCGGTCGCCCCCAGAATGGCTATCTTCTCACCCGGGTTTGCGGTGAAACTGACCTCGGTCAACACGGGCCGTTTCTTGGAGTAGCCGAACGTCACGTTCTCGAACTGGACCCTTCCCTCGCTGACGGTCAAGTCCTCCGCGCCGGGTGAATCTTCCACCGTCTTCTGCGTGTTTGTCACCTCGAGGACTCTCTCAAGCCCAGCCGAGGCGTTCATCCACGTCCCGAGCAACATGCTGAGATCCCGAAGCGGGAACGACATCCTCATCATGTAGCGCGCGAACATGATTATGTCCCCTACCGTGAACGCCATCCCCGCTGAGCCCGTCGAGAGAGCCGCGTAGACGTACACTAGGGTTATTCCGAGGCTGAGCAGCGTCCCGGCGATCGGCATGTACTCGGCTTGGATCTTGCCCGCGGTGATCGCCGTGTCGACATACACCTGCTCCACTTGCTTGAAACCGTCCACTAAGTCATCCTCCCTTCTGAATATCCGCACGGTCTTCATCCCGATGATATTCTGCTGAATGTAGGAGCTCAGCTTCCCCAGTATCAACTGCATGTTCCTGAACAGCGGCATTGTGTTCACCCAGAGGCGAGTGGTGAAGTAGAAGATCAGCGGCATCGTGGCCAGAGGGATGAGCGTCATCGTCGGACTCACCGAATAGAGTATCACGAACATGCTCGCGACCAAGAAGATGGCGTTGAAGATGGTTCCGAGCCAGATCCTAACGAAAGCGTCCACTCCTTGCAGATCCATTGTCGCCCTCGAAATGAGGTCGCCGACCGCTATCGAGTCATAGAAACTGAAGGACTTCTCCTGAAGTGACGAATAGTATTCGGACCTTATGTCTCTCACGATGTACTGGGACATCACGCCTTGAACGTACGCCATGGCGAAACTGAAAAGGCCAACTCCCACTCCAGACACCAAGATTATGGCCAAGAAACCCAAGAGGAGGTCATACGCCCCACCGATGATCACCTTGTCTATTATGAAGGATGTGTACAGGGGTTCGAGCGTGAACAGGAAGGATCTCACTATGGAGAGTACCACCGTCAGGAGTATGTACAGAACATACTTCTTGTGATACGCCAGCAGCCTCTTCAGCGCTGACGCTGATTCGGTGAAGCTCTTCCTCGGCTTGAGGGCCTTCACGTAGTCAAGCAGTGGTTTGGCTGCACTCATCCCCGCGCGAATCTCGAGACCGTGGTATAAGAATTGTGCGCTGTGCTTTGCCCGACTTTAGAGTACTCCCTGAGTGACAACGGAAAAACACGCGACTACCCCTCAAGCATCGTGTTCAGCACAGACATCCAAGCCTCCGCTGTGTTCTTTGGGTTGTACCCTCCACCTCCCAGCGCTAGGAGCCTCCCGTTGCATTGCTGGTCAGCAACCTTCCTAGCCGTTTGCGTCATCAACCTGTGAGTGTCCTTGGACAACGAGAGGTCAGCAACTGGGTCCCCTCTGAGGCAATCTGCTCCGGCCTGCAGTATCACTAGTTCTGGGTGCGAGTTTCTCAGGAAGCTTGACACCGTTTCGAGCTTCGATTTGAAGTAGTCATCGTCGGCTCCTAGAGGCAATGACACATTCCTCTTGGAACCCACCGCGCCAGGTCCACCAGTTTCACGCTCGAAGCCCGTGCCCGGATACAGATCTCTACCGTTCTCGTGGAAGTCCAATGTCAGGATGTCCGCGTCATCATAGTATGCATACATCACACCATCCCCATGATGAGCGTCAATGTCGATGTAGAGTACGCGCCTGAGACTCCAGCTCCTGCGAGCGGCCTCTATCGCTACGCCTATGTCATTGAAGACGCAGAATCCAGCCGCATGATCTCTCCTAGCGTGGTGAAGCCCTCCCATCGGGTTGAACGCATATCCCCGCCCTTCGATCGTTCGTTTCAGGCATTCAAGCGTTGTCCCCACTACGTACTTGGAGGCTTCGTATACTCCCTTGAAGGACGGGGTGTCCTCGTCATCCAATAGAACGACTGGACTCGTTGAACTCTGCCGAACTAACTCAACGTACCTAGGAGTGTGAAAAAGGAGAAGCTCGTCTTCAGTGGCCATTCTTGGGGGTACGATGCTGACTCTCGGATCCTTGAGGAGGCCCGACTCCCTGCATCGCCTGAAGAACGCCGCAATCCTTCCTCTGTTCATGGGATGGTTCGGACCGAAGTCGTATCTGAGGAGTTCGTTCCCATAGGCGAGTGAGACTCTGGGACTCGGGGCCATTCAGGTCTGATAACACAGCACATCGTTTATATCCGTGAGGCTGGCGGGCCCAGCATGGATCACTCGACCGCGATGATGACCGGTCCTGAGTTCAGGTATCGCGTCAAACAGTCGTCAATGAGTCTGATACAGGTCAGTGGCCTGAGGGATCACGGGCCTCACCTTTCTTCCGGAGCCGAGTGGGAACTGCTCGGCACCTACGCTGCCAACGCGGCACAGCGCCTGCATCCGTACATACTCCGTGCGCCTCCGATCATACAAGCTATGGGCGAAAGAGCGCTGTTCCCCGTAGCAGCTGAAACTCTGAAAGCGACACTCGCCAATGCGATCGCTGAGATTGCCGCCTTGGGCATAACCCGCGTTGCAGTGCTCTGTGCATCCGAGGCCGAACTTGAGACCATCAAGGCGGCGACCGAGGGCGCGAAGGCCAAGGTCAAGATCCTGCCCTTGTGGGAGCTGTACCCCAAGCTGAAGGAGCTCGAGGGAGAGGACCCAAAGGGGATAGGGAATGCGTTCCTCACTGCTCAGCTGCTGAACCTGAGGCCGGAGATGGTGAAGACCGACAACATGAAATACGCTGATACATCTTTCGGCGTGCAAGGAGACCCAAAGAAGGCAACACCCGAAATCGGCAAGACCATATACGGTCAGGCGTTCGAGACCTTGGTGGCAGCCCTAGACAACTTCATGCGAGAGTAGACGGGCAACCGAAGCGGCGCGACTATCTGAAGCACTCCGTTGGAGTACGTGGTTGTGACACTGCGCCATAGAAGCGGCAGTCCCAAGAAGAAAGTCAACTCCTTACCTTTCACCGTTTTCAGCTTCAGCCAAGAACCGTCGTAGCGCAGGCTATCCGGCGACACCAGATCTGGAGGGGTTGTGATGAGCACACGTGCCTGACCGTTCATAACCCAGACTTCCTCTAGCTTCACTGGTGCCTGCTTCTTCCTCGTGACCCTGGCGGTTTCCGGGACGAACAACTTGACCCTTAGGATGTAACCCGGCACTCCGTCCTTGACCGCCTTGTTGGCAAAATAGGTTCCCACGATCTTGCTGTCGTCCAACTTGTTCAGGAGGCTCTCAAGGTCCTTGTTGGACTTGAAGAATCGGCGGAAGTGCTCCTCGAAATCGTCCGTCATCGGACTAAGGTGCCTCTTGTGGGCCTCCTTAAAAAGCTACCCCGGATTCTCCATCTAGTAAGGCAGAGAAGCCAACCAAGGATAGAGCTCCCTTATCTTCTGGATTGCCTCCTTCACTTTCTCTTCTGGGTACTCGTAGGGAGGAAGCTTGCCTGCTAGGTAGTCCGCATATGCTTGCAGATCGAGATGGCCGTGACCTGAAAGAAGGAACAGGATTGTTTTCTGCTCGCCTGTCTGCTTGCATCTCAGGGCCTCGTCAACTACTGCCTTGATCGCGTGGGCGGGCTCTGGTGCAGGGACTATTCCCTCTGTCTTTGCGAACAAGCTTGCGGCTTCGAAGACTTCGACCTGATTGTATGCGATGGCGTCGACCTTCTTCTCAGCGGCTAGGACTCCTAGTGTCGGGGCCTTGCCGTGATACCTCAGGCCTCCCGCGTGGATTGGAGGCGGTATGAACTCATGGCCGAGAGTGTTCATCTTGACAAGCGGTGTGAGTCGTGCCGTGTCTCCGTGGTCGTACATGTACTCGCCCTTCGTGATTGATGGACAGGCAGTTGGCTCGACGGCAACCATCCTCGTATCCTTCGGCGCCTTGCCCGTAACCTTATCGTAGTAGAAGGGCCAGAACAGCCCAGAGAAGCTACTTCCACCGCCTACGCAACCGAACATGATGTCAGGGTACTCATCTATGAGCGCAAGTTGCTTCTGAGTCTCAAGACCAATGACCGTGTTGTGCATGAGCACATGGTTGAAGACACTGCCGATTCCGTACTTCACGCCTTCATGAGTGAGCGTGTCCTCGACTGCCTCGCTGATGGCCACTCCCAAGCTGCCGGGGTGGTCCGGGTTCTCCTTCAGCAGCTTCCTGCCCGCCTCTGTCTTCTGGCTCGGACTGGGAAAGACCTCCGCGCCCCAGAGTTCCATCATTGTCCGCCTGTATGGCTTCTGGTCGTAGCTGGCCCTAACCATGTAGACCGTGCAGCCGATGCCGAAGATGTTGCAGCCGAACGACAGCGCTGAGCCCCACTGCCCAGCACCAGTCTCTGTGGCCATGCGTGAGGTGCCCTCCTTCATGTTGTAGTAGGCCTGTGCGACCGCGGTGTTGACCTTGTGGCTGCCTGCCGGGCTCGTGCCCTCGTACTTGTAGTAGATCTTGGCTGGGGTCTTGAGCGCCTTCTCCAATCTGAGTGCCCTGAACAGAGTGGTTGGCCTCCAGAGCCTGTAGACATCCCTCACTTCCTCGGGGATGTCCACCCAACGCTCCTGAGTGAATTCCTGCTCCAGAATCGCCTTCGGGAACAGCCTCGGCACTACACCTGGCCCAGGCCCCTTCGTTGCTGGGTCTATGACCGGGGGGAGCTTCCTTGGGAGATCGAGGAGGATGGAGTACCATCTCTTGGGTATCTCCTCCTCTCCAAGCACAACCTTAGTCTGCTGTACCATTTGCGACATGCGTGCCATTTCTTGTACCCCGCGCCCCGCAATAGGTCAATATAAGCGTTAGCCAGTCGACTCCTCTGTTTCAGACGGGTTTTCCCTCGTATGGCCCTATCAGATTGCACGTCTCTTGCAGGTAGGATGGAATCCAGACAATCGTGATGAAAAGGATCGTGAAGACCACCAGAATCCAAGGCGATAGTCTGAATGAGTATGCCCACCACTTGTGCTGGCCATCTTTCCCCTATGGGTTGCTCTGTTGTGGAACCTCTTTCGCCACGACTGTCAGCACCCTCACCGCTTCCTTGCCATCGTCAGTAAGGGTGTATTTCCCACCACTCGTCTGTCTGACGAGACCCGTTAGCTTCGCCAATTTCCGCTGCTTTCTATATCCAATGCCCTTTTCAGTTCGGCAAACGTCAGAGGCTGAGCCTCAATGGTCCTGAGGATCCTAGTCCTAGTTTCGTGGGATAGGGTATCGAAGAGTTCTGTTCTTTCGCTTGACTCTTCTGCCGGATACCCTCCGTCAGACAACTACCATTTGTAGAGAGCGGAATCCGGATATAATGCCTCGTTTCTTGACCAGTGGCTCCTTCAGTGGTAGCCAATCACACGACAGATGTATCTTGCGGCGGATTCTCAACCGAGGGAAGCCCGGCGCTCAACTGAAGACCCATCGCTTCGATGATCCTGAAGATCTGCCTAGGCCACGCCCATCGAAGATGAAGGTTCAAGTCAAAGACCCGCTTGTTCTTATAAGCTGCACTCGAAGTCCTCCTTCTAGTAGAGGAAGCAGCTTGTGGAGCAGAATCAAAGCGAAGCTTGAGAAGTACCCCAGCAGGGAAAAGGTCGTCAAGCTCATGGTCGAACTCGGCATGTCTGTGAACGAGAAGGGCAAACTGTTTCTCGGACCGGTGGAAGTCTCTCACGCGAAAGTGGCCAAGGCGGCGGGGGTCGACAGGCGCGTGGTCAGGGAGACGGCCAAGTTTCTGAAGAATGATCCCGAACTGGCTCCCATATTCAAGAAGATCAAACCAATCGGCCCGTCGCTTGCCGGAATAGCAAGCATGTTTGGGATGGGTGTACTTGAGGTCAGGGCCGACCCCACCAAGCCAGGGATCGTGACAGGAGTATCCGGGGCAATTTCAAGAGCCGGCATCAACATCAGGCAAATCATAGCTGACGACCCCGACCTGGTCCCGGATCCGAAGCTGTATGTCGTTACCGAGAAGAAGGTGCCCGGAAAGGTTATCGAGGAGATCTTGGGTCTGCCCTTCGTCGCTTCGGTCTCGGCAATGTGAGGACGACCTGAGTAGTCCTATCGACATCATGTTCGAAGTCTTGAGGGCTGGGATCATCGCCATTCTGCATCCCACTTCCTAATTGTTATCGTGCCATCAGGGAATGAAAGACTTGGAAAACGTAAGGGAACGAATAGACATCAAGATCGTCTTTCTAGTGCTTCTCTTCGCGTCCTGTCTGGCGCTCGGTCTCGTCCTAAGACCAGCGGAGAACCTATCTCCTCCCGGCCTTCAGAACCATGGCAACGTCACGTTCGCGGGGGTCAGATCGTCAAGCTATGGCATAGAACCCTTTCCGGCGCCCGCCGGGTGGGAGAATGCAATAGAGGCGATGAGCAGCTATTTTATGAACTCAACACCTTGCGCGATCTGGATAGTCGGCGAGATGAGTGGTTCTGAGGATTGTCACCTCTTCTTTCCCAGTGACGGCAAGGAACACCCTCACATCCAGTTCGACTCTGTCGATAAGCACGAGGAATTCCTCACCGCTTTCGATGAGGCGGGGATAAGCGTCTTCCTGCAGGTGGAACCGGCCAATGCCGATATGATCACTCTGATCGATCTCGTGCTGGGGAGGTATGAGCATCATCCTTGCGTGATCGGCTTTGGCGTTGACGTTGAGTGGTACCGAGAAGCGGATAGCCCGGGGCGGGGAGTCAAAGTCGATGATACGACTGCCCAAGAGTGGGAAGCCAGAGTGAAATCCCACAACCCGGAGTACCGGCTGTTCCTGAAGCATTGGGACACCAGCTGGATGCCTCCGACGTACCGAGGGGGCATCATCTTTGTGGATGATGGCCAACAGCTTAGGGATCTCAATGCCATGGTGGACGAGTTCGTGAACGTATGGGCCAACCACTTTTACCCGAACGTGGTCTTCTTCCAGGTTGGCTATCCCTCGGACAGACCTTGGTGGGGGCAGCTGACGAACCCCCCGAAGACGATCGGAGATGCCCTTCAGGCAAGAACAAGGCAAGACTGCGGGATCTTCTGGGTAGATTTCACCCTGAGGGAAACCTTGCCTACCGGAGAGGACGGGAACCCATGATGAGCGGTGAAGGGATATCGCATACGACCGTAGCAGTTTGCTCTCGCAAGACAGACACAGGGTACGCCGTCACGAGCTTCGAGGAATGCACATTTGCCGTAATAGTGTCGACTCCAGACAAGCGAGTGTCGCGAGTGGTACCATTGATTCCGGAAGGCCCCAGGCCCAACTTGGACAAGGCAGCCAAGCTCAGACAAGAGTCTCCAACCGTAACGATTACTTCGGCGATTGACCCCTATTCTCTTGTTTCACTCTCGGCCAAGGGCATCGAAGTAAGGCTGGTCGATGACGGCGTCACACTGGAAACTGCGCTTCAGCTCTACACGGACAACAAGACTCGTCTCGCGTGTAATGTGATGCGACCTACGGAGAACTGAGTTTGCTGAAGACCTCTGGCCTGATGAACCTTGAGAGTGCCAACACGACCGCATCCTCGTAGGCGTGAGTTCTTGTCAGCCTCCCACCCGTTAGAATACCAACCGCTCCGAGAGAGTGCTTCGTGCCCTCTGAATTCGTGATCTCATCCATCACGGCGCCCAGTTCAATGCCCGACTCTAGCTTTTTCACGAGGCCACCTGGCGCCAACCACAGTGGAGTCGTGGATACGCCTTCCTCACTTCGACGGTTCACGACACAACAGACCGCCCCTATGTAGTGTGATCCGAGAAGCTCCAGCAGCCCACCCTCGAGCCCGACGCCGAAGTCTGCGTCAGCTGTCTCCTGCGCTCCCTTTGCCCTGTTCCTAGCACCGATCAAGGATTCGATCCCCAAGGGTTGATTTTCCACGCCAGAACCTATGCTCACAGGTCTGACATCGCACTTGATGCCAAGTCTCTGGACGGCGCCCAGAGTCGCGTTGTACTTCACCTTTGAGAGAGAACCGACCGCAATCAGCATGCGCAACGTGTTGCCAATGAACAAATAAAGTTCCCCCCTTAAGAGGCACGCTGCAATGCAGCAGAATGCAGCCGCTATCATGAGAAGTCGGGTGATCGTCTGGAGATGAATTGGCCGGAGAGCATCACTGTTCTAAGTGGTGGAGTCGGGGGCTCGCGGTTTCTGAGGGGTCTCGCCCAGGTCGTCCAGAACGAGAGGATAACTGCAGTGATCAACACCGGAGACGACATCGTGCTCCATGGCCTTCACGTCTCACCCGACGTCGACATAGTCCTGTATTCTCTGGCGGGATTGATCGATGACGAGAAGGGATGGGGGATCAAGGGTGACACTTTTCGGTGCCTTGAAGCTATGGGCAAGCGGGGGATGGAAACTTGGTTCGCCCTGGGCGACAGTGATTTGGCTACGCACATTTTCCGAACAAGTCTGCTAAGCCAAGGCCAAACCCTATCTGAAGTCACGCATGAACTTGCTGACAGACTCAACGTCAGAGTCAAAGTCATCCCCATGACGGACCAGAAGTTCGAGACCCGTGTCAAGACTCCGAGCGGCTGGATGAATTTCCAGGAATACTTGGTCAAAAGGCAAATGCGTGACGACATCCTCCGGCTCGGGTTCTTGGGCAGGGGGAAAGCACTACCCGCTCCAGGCGTCCTGAGATCCATCTCCAGATCAGACTTGCTCATACTGCCGCCGAGCAACCCGTTCGTGAGCACAGGGACCATACTCTCTTTGCCAGGAGTGAGAAAGGCCGTAGAGAAAAGGGAGGGTCCGACTGTAGCGATCTCACCCATCATTGGTGGCAAGGTGGTGAAGGGACCACTCGGGAAAATGATGCGAGCGCGCGGAATGGAGGTCTCAAGTCTGTCAGTAGCCCGCATGTACAGAGGACTGCTGGATGGTTTCGTGTTGGACGTCCGCGATTCCAGGTTCAGGGACCAGCTCAAGCTGGCCGGCATGGAGGTACTGGTCACGGACATCATGATAGCGGATCCGGAGTCCAGCAGGAGGTTGGCGGGAGAAGTTCTGGAGTTCTCCAAGACGTTGACCTGACCCGCGCGCCCGACCTGCAACGTTAAATCCGGGCTGGAACCACCAGCAAACATGCGGGCTAGGTCCATTGCCTTCATCGCGCTGATGGGAGCACTGGGCAACGTCTTTGGCTTCTTTCCAATAAGTATTCCAACCGGAAACATCCCCGTCAGCGTGGTCGTCAACTTCTCGCAGCTTCCCGCGCTCCTGACTGCAGTAGGCGTTGGACCGATGGAAGGAGGCTTTGTCGGGCTGCTTTCCACGCTGGCTTCGACGATACTGTACATCAGGAACCCTTTCGTGCCATTGGGCAACTTCATTCTGGGATACGCGGCCGGCTACTTCGCTAAGAAGAGGCGTCCGATTGTGTCTTGTCTCCTTGGCGAAGTTGCTGAGAGCCCGTTCCTGTGGCTGTCAATGGTAGTCTGGTCCGGAGTGGTCATGGGCGTTGCTTTCGAGATTCTGTTGCCCATAATAATCACTGTGAACGTGAAAGCGTTCGTTGAGGTGCTGGCGGACAGCTTGGTGATCGAACTCCTCCTCAGCAGAGAGGACATGAAGAAGTCACTCACCCTCTTCAGGTTTGACTGAACCGATGGCTCACTTTGCGGTGCTGCCTGTCAAGGAACGCTCCTTGTCAAAGACCAGGTTCGGTGCCGTCCTGAACCAAGAGCAAAGAGCGACCTTATCCAAGAACATGCTTCTCGACACGGTTGACTCAATGATCAGCTCTCGCGTGTTCGAAGGCATAGCGGTGTTAACGCCCGAGCCTGAGAACTGGAAGGAGGAAGTCCAGTCGGTCGTCCGAGTAGTAGGTACAGAGATCTCGGGATTGAACGAGAGTGTCTGGGAATACATGCAGAGTCAGAGGCTAGCTGAAGGAGATTCCCTGAGCATTGTGCTTTCTGATCTTCCAGCGTCACAGAAGGAGGACTTCCTTGAACTGGAGAAGGCCCTTGGTACCAAAGGATCCGCTGCCATCGCGCCTGACAGACATCTCACTGGCACGAACGTACTGGCGGGGACTCACCCGCTCGCTTGGAGACCGATGTTTGGGGCCGACAGCTTCCGCAGACACTTGACGAGCCTCCTCGACAGAGGCATGCAGCCACAGATTCTCTGCAGAGACGGCCTGATGTGCGATGTCGACAACCCTGATGATCTTGTTGACCTGCTCAGCAAAGAGCGATTGGGACAGAGAACCAAAGAGTTCATGATGAGCAACGCGAACTCGATTGGTGCCCCTCGACTGGAATGATCTTCCGACACGGAGCCACATGAGGCCGAAGAACTCACTAGGCACTGTACGGGGGAAACGGGTAGCTTGGGTAGTATCGGGGAGGAGGCGGCGGGGGGAGAGGCCTCTGCTTCTTGGGAAGGATGCGGATCAGGAGGAAACCCGCGAGAAAGCCGCCGATGTGCGCCCAATAGGCAACGCCCGACACATCAGGGGTGGAGGCGTAGAGCAGCTGGTAGAGGAACCAGAAGCCAAGGAAGAAAATCGCGGGTATCCTAGCGATGTAAAAGAAAAAGCCAAGCGTCACGACAGTCCTTATGCGCGCGTATGGGTACAGCACCATGTAAGCCCCCAGCACACCGGAGATAGCTCCTGATGCTCCTATGGCCACCATCTGTGTGTATGGGTCGGAAAGAAAGTCCGTGGCCGTAGCGATGAGCCCGCACACGAAGTAGAACAGGAGGTACTGCACGTGTCCTAGAGTGTCCTCAATGTTGTCGCCGAAGACATACAGGAAAAGCATGTTTCCCAGAATGTGCAAGATGTCAGCGTGAATGAACATGGAGGTGAATATCGTCAATACCGCAAAGAGGTCGACGGACGGGAGCGGACTGGAAAGGTTCGCTGCCGTGAACCCGTACCTCGTGATGAACTGATCCTGCGCTCCTGAAGGTAGCATGATCTGGTACAGGAAGACCAGGACGTTCGCCGCTATCAGCAGGTAGTTCACAACGGGCGTCGAACGAGAGCGGTTCTCGTCCCCCAGAGGGATCATGCGGGATCGCAGGTACGATCGCATGACTTAAAAACGTATTTTCAGTCGGCGGGGCTATGGCAAAGAAGACGGCTCTCGTCGTGAACGACGACGGAATCCGAGCTCCTGGTCTGAGGCTAATGGTAGAACTCGCTAGCACCTTGTGGGAAACTTACATTGTCACACCGAAAGAGGAACAGAGCGGCATGGGCAAGGCGATCTCAATGAGGGTCATCAGCGCCGAACCGTATGAGTACGCCCCAGGAATACCGGCCTATGCGATCGGAGGAACTCCGGCCGATGCAGTTCTGTTGGGGATCGATCACCTCATGCCAAGGAAACCCGACATAGTCCTCTCGGGCATGAATCTAGGCCCCAACTTGGGCATTGAGGACTACTTGGATTCGGGCACAATTGGGGCTGCTATCGAGGCCGCGCTACACAAGATACCTGCCGTCGCGGCGTCGCTTGCCATAACGAAGCAAGACAAGCTGAAGGGCAATTACGGGTTCGACTGCGCAAGAGACTTGTTGCGTCAGTTGCTAACGGCCATAAGCTCGGAGCGGGACTCAGTGCCCCCCGGAGAAATCGTTTCTCTGAACGTGCCTCACCCTGACTGCCGTGGAGTGGCGGCCACCAAAGTGAGCGCAAGGACAATGGACGGGGTCCACATCCGAGTGCAAGGCGGCTACGCCATAAAGCCATGGGACATGTCGTTCTACGGAACGGGTGAGCCAGACTCGGACATAAACGCCGTAGTTGTCCAGAAGAAGGCATCGGTGAGCGTAGTCAACTTGAACTTGGAGTCGCGTCAGGAGACCGCGACCAGGCTCGCAGAGCGATTGTCCCTCAGCAAATGAGTTCTTCGTCATTACAGCGGGATAGGTTCCCCTGCCGTCGGAAGATAGACTTCGGATCCAAGATCCCTGAAGTACCTCACCACCATCTCAGGGTGCTCGCCGTGTATCGGGACTACTATTTTGGGCTTGACTTCTGACACGAATCGCCTCAGATCCATTGGCATAGCATGGCCGGACGCATGCACTTTGTACGCTGGCATTCCTATGGCGTCCAACCAGTTCATCAGTCTGTCGTAGTCTAGCTCCATCTCCTCGTTGAACGGCTCTGAACTCGAGAAAAGGAACACGCTGCCAGGCCTGGTCGAGATCCTCAAGACGTTCTGGATATCAGCTGGGGGTACTACCAGAACGTACTTGTCCTGACGCTCGTGAATCTCCGTCGTCGAGACCGTCCCCCACTTGTTGCATATGGAGTCCTCCCAAGTTTGGGATCTGGCTCCGACCTTCTCCAAGACTCGCACTGCATCCTTGTAGTTCGGCACGGATATCCGCGGGTCTTCCATCAATGAGTCTATGATGCACGCCCTCTTCGGTGTTATCACGAGTTGCCTGCCGTTCTCGGTCGCAGCCGCATGAAAGGACTTGTATCTGTCTATGTCGGCGAGTGTGAAATCCCCGACCACCAGTGCCGGGCTCGCTCTGATTATGGATGAGAGTTTGGACTTGACCTCCGCCTCCGTGGACACCTCTCCCTCCAGTATGTTCGTGTGCTCCATCAGAAGAATGTCCGGCCTGTTGGACTTGAGCGCATCCATGAATTCCAGCGACATCTGTGACATCGGGCCGTGCATCCGAAAGTCACCCGTGTAACCGATGATTCCGTCCGGAGTCCTGATGATGAAACCGTAAGCGCCCGGGACCGAGTGGTCAACGTGTATGGGCTGAACCTCGATCTGATCGAACCCGAGCATGTCCTTCGTATGGAACTGCTTGAGCTCCCTGTCGCCTAAGGAGAACTCGAACCTCTCCCGTGAAGTATCCCTTAATGCCAAGAGGATTCTCGATGCAGCTTCGCCCGCGTGTATGTCAATGTCCCTCCTGGTCAAGCCAATGTGCCCCGAGTGATCTCTGTGCGCGTGAGACAATACTATGGCATCGAACGGCCTGTCGCCTTCATCGGTGTACGCGCATGGTATGTTCGGGATAACCCCGAGCTCGACCATCGTAGCCACGTCCCTCGGTGGCATGTACGGATCCGTGAAGAACTTGCCCCGGCCCTTGTAAGACAATCCGAAGTCGAGCATCACGGAGGCGCCGTCGGCTTCAATCAGGAATTTGTTCCCGCCGATTTCATTCACGCCTCCGAACGGCGTTATTGATACCAAGTTAGAGTGTTGGGGGCCATTGCAGGTAATATCTCTTTTGTAAGTGATTTCAGTCGAAACTGATTAATACACAAGAGCAGAGATACCATCAATGCAGGCAGTTCAGGACGCGCGCGAAGTGTTAAGGCATGAAAGTGATAAGGTTGAGAGTTGTTGAAGAAACTTCTCTATATGAGAATAGAAGTCGTTCCTCACGACCGGAAATGGGCTGAGAAATACCAGGCCGAGAGTCGGAGGCTCAGGGCCATCCTGGGTGACAACGTGGTCTCCATCCACCACATCGGGAGCACAGCCATCCCGGGGATTTTGGCCAAGCCCATCATCGACATCCTAGTTGAGGTCCGCGATCTTTCTCTGGTGGATGCCTTCAACGAGAAGATGACCCTGAGGGGCTACCTACCCAAAGGAGAATATGGCATCCCCGGAAGACGCTATTTCAGGAAGGGAACGGACACCCACCATACCCATCACGTGCATGTCTTTCAAACCGGAGACCCTAACGTCGAGCGACACCTCGCCTTTCGGGATTACCTGAGGACTCATCCCCTGGAAGCCCAGGTCTACAGCCAACTGAAAGAATCCCTAGCACTTAGGTTCCATGATGACCCTGAGAGTTATATGGACGGAAAGGACGAATTCATAAGGAAGATAGATGATAAGGCCAAAACCTGGAAGAGAGAGAATGCTCCGAACACCCGCCTGAAACGCGGAACTCCCCGCAATGATCGCGCGAGTGTAGGGGAGGGTGAGCGCAGGATCAGGCTGTGATCTCTACCCATTCTGCTATGATTGTCGCGCGCGAAGCCGCTAGATCTTTGGCCTTCTAACTGACTTTGACCGAAAGCCGTTGCTCAATATCTCTTTTAGGTCAGGCGGGAGAGGCAGGGGCGAGTCCATACTAAGGTTCAGAGGCAAAACACTTTTCAGCGAGAGGCCCATGACTTCATGGGCGTCCGATGACTCCTTCCAAGAGGCTGGACCTAGGTACGAACCCGAGGCGGACCACCACTGGCACATCGTCATCGATATGTCTCCTGTGCAGGGGCACCAAGTTCCTGTGCGGCAAGCCATCTTGCCCAGTCCTGATGAGGGTTGGAGGGTTCATGAGAATGAAAGATGTCTTGGACAAGTCCGACCTCCAAGGATCGTCACCGCCGGGAGTCTTTGTTGGCAGGTACGGGTATCCGAAGGTCTTCGTTGGCCCAATGGTCCCGCCGACAGTCGGAGACACCTCGATCATGGCCTCGCCAGAGTCTTGGTATCACATGCCGATCAGCAGCTTCGTGGAGATGATGTCCTCGCTGGTGAGGGGAGTCCATCCTGTCAGGGTTGACCGCATCGCCGAGGCCGGGAAGTTCATGGACGACGTTCATGATCTGGTGCTGTCATCGTCATCGGTGTACACCGAAGTGGAATTCTCAAGGCCGATCCGAGGAAGGATGACCTTCAGCTCCGAAGCAGAGCCGTTCGGCCCAAGTGGACCCGTGTCGGACTTCGAGGTGTCTGCTGGGCCGACGAATGTGAGAGTCGAGAAGGCCTTCGAGGACACTGACCTGAAGGCAGTGGATGCCATGTGGACCCTGTACTCCTCCGGCGAGCCGGTCCAAGTTATTCAGAGGGCACTGAGCGCCGGGATGCTGGGAACCGAGAAGAAGAGGAGGCTTGTCCCAACACGCTGGAGCATCACTGCGGTCGATGATGTCCTAGCCAAGAGGACAAGGGAGACTGTAGCCACCTACCCCGAACTGGGGGAGTACAGGCTTCATCATTCCAGAAGCATGGGCAATCTCTATGCAGTCCTTCTCATGCCCGGCAGGTGGAGCTACGAAATGATCGAAGTGTTCCACAAAGGATCGATCTGGAACACCTGGGGGGATGAGATAGCTATGGGCGGAGACTTTGAAGGTCCTGAGGGGCGGACTACGTATGCGGCAATAGGCGGATGCTACTATGCTGGCAGGTTGGCCGCCCTTGAACATCTGGAGTCTATTCACAGGAACGCCACTGTCGTAATCATTAGGGAGGCCCTTCCGTCGTATGTGCTCCCTGTCGGGGTATGGACGGTCAGGCAGGGGGTCAGAGATGCCCTGACGCGCAGTCCACTCGTGCTGGGATCGCTCGAGGCAGCAATATCAGAGGTGTCGAGCATGCTCAGAGGATCTGCCAGCGCAATCATTGGAAGTTCGAGGATCATCCGCGGGCTGAAAACGCAGACCAGAATGACAAGCTATTTCTGACTCAACGAACCAGTGCTATCCCTGCTGATCAGCGCACCGTCAGCTGAAGTAGGCCCCCACAGGTTCACCGTTCTCGGAACGTGCGTCACCGACGTCCACTGAAGCTACCTTGTGGGTTGTCTTGAAGTCCTCTGAGAAAGGCGCCAACTTTGGGTTGAGGTGCACGGGGCCCTCAATCGGTGAGTTGAGGCTTAGGCCTAGTTCCTTTTTCTTCCTCCACACCGCCGAATTCGCCTTCAAAAGGAGGGACAGGACCTGCTTCTCACCCTCGGAGACTGAAGGTATGGCGCTTGGGAATCTCTGTTCTAGGATCTGTTGGCCGTAGAGTTGCCTGTATGTGTAGTCAGTGATAACCGGTATGACTGGATGTAGTGTGATCAGAACGAGTCTTAGGATCTCGTGAAGAGTCGCCCTTGCGGATCTTTCGCTGGGGCCATCGCGCTCCGAGTAGAGTCTGGGCTTCACCATCTCCAGATAATGATCAGCCAGAGTGTTCCAGACGAAATCTCTCATGACCGAAGCCGACCCGAACGGGTCTAGGTCTTCGTACTCCTTCTCAGCTTTGGCAACGGCGTCAAGAGCGACCTGCAGGAAGAGTTTGTCAAGAGAATGAGTGACGTTACTTCTGGGTTCGGCTGGGAACTGCGAGGCGAACCTGCATATATTCCAGAGTTTTGTGATGAATAGCGAAGCACCTCTGACCCTTTCTTCCGAGAACCTGTAGTTGTAGCCCAGTTTGCCCTCCGACGCCGCCCATAGTCTGAACGCATCCACTCCGTATTTCTCGATCATCTGCTCAGGGTACACTGCGTTGCCCCTTGACTTGTGCATGGCCTCACCTTTCTCGTCCAGGCCCATTCCGCTGATCCTGACCTGCTTGAACGCCCTATCACCCAGAAGAAGGAATGTCCTGAGGATGGAGTAGTAGAGCCACACCCTGACGATGTCTATCCCCTGGGGTCGCATCGAAGCAGGTCGTAATCTGTTGAACAGCTTCTCATCTCGCCCATAGCCTATGATGTACAGCTGAGACACGCTGGAATCCATCCAAGTGTCCAGAACCCTTGTCTCTCCCGTGAACTTGCTTGCCCCGCACTTGACGCACCTAGACCCGGTTGGAGGATCCTCTCTCCAAGGTTGATAGTATCTACCCTTGGGAGGCAGGAACGGTGTGCCACAGTCCTTGCAGTACCAAATCGGGATCTCTGTGGCGTAATATCTCCTTCTGGATATCGGCCAGTCCTGCATGATGCTGTCTATCCAGTTGTAGAGCACTTGCTTCGACCAAGGCGGATGGAACTCCATCGAGTCAGCCATCCTCCTGACATCGTCCCTGAAGTTGAGCTGCTTGACGTAGAACTCCTTAGTGTCGACTATCTCTACCGGCTCGTGGCATCTCCAGCATGTTGGAGTTCTGTGGCTTATGCTCTCCTCTTTGGAGACGATTCCTTCCTTTCTTAGCCTCTCAATGACGCGACTTCTTCCCTCTGCTACTGGTAGCCCTGCGAACTCGCCTGCTGCCTCTGTCAGGTTGCCGTCGTTGTCAATCGTAGTCCTGGCCTGGAGCCCCATTTCTCTGAACAGTCTCACATCGGTGAGATCTCCGTAGCTGCACATCATGACGATGCCTGTTCCGAATTCTATCTTTGCCACTGGATGCGAGACTATCTTAACCTCTTGGCCGAACAACGGCACAATAGCGGTGAGCCCCTTGAGCGCTGTATAACGCTCGTCATCCGGGTTGAAAATGAGAATCGCACAAGCAGGCAGCAACTCTGGCCTCGTGGTAGCCACCGTGACGTCTTTGCCAGTCTCCTTGACCTTGAACCCTATGTGCGTCAGCGAGGAGGGTCTGTCCTGGTACTCTATCTCGGCGTCTGCGATCGGGGTCCCGCAGCGAGGACACCAAGAGGTCGGCCTGAAGTCTTCATACACTAGCCCCTTGTTCCACATTTCTATGAACGATGCTTGTGTGACTGCTCTGTATTCCGATGAATCGGTTCTATAGAAATTGACGAGATCCATTCCCATTCCCAGTTCTCTGATCTGAGATAGGACGTCCCCCTCGACGGAGTCCAAGTACTCTTTGCAGAGCTTGAGGAACTCGGCCCTCGGGGTGTCCTTGGCTCTCACGTTCTTCGTCTTCTCCACCACCACTTCGATTGGGAGGCCGTTCCTGTCTGCGCCGAATGGGAACAAGACATTGTATCCCTTGAGCCTCTTGTACCTGGCGACCATGTCGATTTGAGCATAGTGAGCTGCACCACCCACGTGCCACTTGTCCGTCAGGTAGGGCGGTGGCGTGTCGATTGAATAGACTTCTCCGGCCCTGCCGGGATCGAAGCTGAAGACCCGTTCGGCGTGCCATGCGTCTATGGTTGACTTCTCGAGCTCTCGGGTCCACCGTGAGTTGCCTATCTTGGGCGTCTGTCTCTTCTGGCTCACTTGCTCTTGGCACCTCTCAGGACGAGATTGAGAAGAGCAGTAGGTGAGGGGGTCCTCATTAACAGGCGTCGCGAGACCGAGCTGATTTAAGCTTAAGCAAGCTAGCAGTCAATTGCTTTAAGTTCCTCATGAGTGGAATACGCTCGTGTCTCGGATAATCGAGGCGCGAGTCCTCCTGCTTAGAACCGCTAGAGAGAAGCCGTTCAGAACATCCGTGAGATCGAGTCGGATCTCCGAGAGTGTCATCATCCGTCTAACGGACGACGAGAACACCGTGGGATGGGGCGAGGGAGTTCCGACGCACCCGTACTTTGAGAGGGAGACGATGAAAAACTTGACTGCCACACTGAAGTCATTATCGAGACTGGCCATGGGAAAGAACCCCTCGGAGTTGGGTGACACGATCAGAGCCATCCGTGGGTCCACGCTAAAGTCTAGGTCGGCGCTCGCCGCCATGGACATTGCGCTCCACGATCTCTTTGCCAAGAAGTTGGGAATCCCCTTGAGTCATTTGTTCGGGCGCACGAAGGATTCGATGGAAACAGACTACACCATAGGGATTGAATCCCCTCAGAAGATGGCGGCCGAGGCAGAGCGAAAGGTAGCTGAGGGCTTCAAGACAATCAAGATCAAAGTGGGAACGGGCATAAGAGAGGACACTGAACGCGTGAAGAAAGTGAGCAACGTCCTCGGAGAAGCGCGACTCAGGGTTGACGCAAACCAAGCCTACTCCCTCGGGAAGGCGATCGAATTCTGCAGATCTCTGTCAAAGGTGGAGAATCTTGAGTTCCTAGAACAGCCGTTGCCGAGAGGAAGGATCAAGGAGGCCGCCGCGCTCAGGAAGAAAACGGACGTCAAGATAATGCTGGACGAGGGAGTGAGGGATGCGGGCGAAGCCTTCGCAGCCCTGAAAGCGGAGGCAGCTGACTACGTCAACGTGAAGCTGATGAAATGTGGCGGCATAGCAGAGGCGTCGAAGATAGCTTCGGTCTGTGAAGCAGGAGGCGTCAAGTGCATGATCGGATGCTACTCGGACAGCAGCGTCGGGATAGCTGCGGCGATGCACTTCGCACTCGGGCACGAAGTGATGCAGTTCGCTGACTTGGATTCTGACCTGATGAACACCAAGATGCTCTCCAGGTCGGGAGGAGCCTGGATCAGGGACGGCCTCAGGGGAGTCGGGCCATCACCTGGGCTCGGCATAACTGAGATCGATCAGTCCATGCTGACCCGCGAACTCTTCGTCACGAGAGCCCCCTGATGCGTCACGCCAAGTGCAATTGCCTTCCGAACAAGTCGTCGAGCGTTTCTCTCCTCTCGCACGGCCATGCCTTTCCACCACTGATCGCAACGGTGGCAGGCCTCAATCTTCCGTTGTAGTTGCTGCTCATCGTTGAACCGTATGCACCTGCATCAAGGAGCAACAATATGTCACCGCGTTCTGTCTTGGGCAGATAATGGTAGCCAAACGTATCTCCTGACTCGCAGACTGGACCGCCGACGGAGTATCGCTGTTTGCGCCCGGCAGATCTCGACGCGTTGATGATTCTATGCTCATCCGAGTACAGCGCAGTTCTCATGAAATCGCTCATTCCGCAGTCGGTGATCAGCCAAGTCATCCCAGCAGTCTTCTTGACGTAGAGAACCTTCATCGCCAGGATCCCAGCCTGAGCCACCAAGTACCTGCCCGGCTCGATGACAAGCCTGGAGGAATCTGGCCAAGTGCGAGAAGAGATCATGGGCTTGACGACCTTGTTCACATAACTCTCGGGCTCTAGGGACGGCCTCCCACTTGTGTAGTCCAAAGCCAGCCCACCTCCTACGTCTATGATCTCGGGAGCTTTTCGAAGAACCTTGCGATACGCGTTGGCCGACCGCACCAACCTCCGGTAAGCAGCTGTGAAATCTGATCCCTTGCTGATCTGCGAACCGAAGTGCATGTGAATGGAGGTCGGGTTGAGGAGCTTGTTCTTCCTAGTGAGCTGAAGGGCCTGTCTGAACGACGGCGGATCTAGGCCGAACTTGCTGCCTCTAGAGCCGGTCTGAAGGTACCTGTGGGTCTTCGCCGCAACTCCCGGGTTGATCCTGAATCCGACGTTCGCCGCACGGGTCAGCTTCTTGCATGCTTCGGCGACCGTCTGCAGTTCTTGGACTGATTCAACGTTCAGCGACCTCACACCCCACTTGATGGCCTCCTCGATTTCGTCAGTGCTCTTGCCCGGGCCGTTGAATACGACATCGCCCGGGGAGAACCCTGCTCTCCTCGCGGCTTCCATTTCTCCGAGCGACACAACCTCAGCACCTCCGCCGAGTTGGAGCACCCTTCTGAGGACCGCCAGCAGAGGGTTGGCCTTGACAGCGTAGAGAATCTTGTGGTCTATATCGGCTTTGAGCAGGGCTCTGTGCAGCCTGATGAAGTTGTATTCTAGTGTGTCTAGGTTGATGATGTACAGCGGTGTTCCGAACTCGCGTGCCAGCTCAGGCGGGTCTAACCCGAAGGAGACGCGCCGTGTTAGCATGTGGTTCAGTGTTGCTGTTCGAATATTAGCATTGACTTCTTCTTGGCATGAGGAAGGAGGACAGCCCAGATTGGCCGTGTGCTTTGGATTCAACCTCTTCTTCGGTGAACCCAAACGGCTCCAATATCGAGTGGCCCGCCCTTATCAGAGCTGTCTCGTAGAATCCTAGGTCAGGGGCTGAACTGACCAAGTCAGACGGTTGCGGGCCATCTTCGGTCATAATGAACGAAATCTCCATGCCTGGCATCACTGTTCCACCTTCACGTTCTATGAACTGAGAAGCCAGAGCTTGTGCGACCCTGTGTCTGTACTCGCTTGGAGAACGAGAGAGCTTCTTTCTAATTACCAGTAATTCGGGCTGAACGCTTCCCTCTCTGAGCGTCCTCAGGCTGGATCTCAGACCATCAACAGCAACTACAGGCGCTTCATCAAGGCCAACCTTGGCCATTGACTCCAACATAGAGAGCTGTGAGATCGATACGAACGGTGGAGTATCGTTCCTCCTCGCCTCTATACCCCTGACCTTTATCCCACCTTCCTTTGTCACTCCGAAGTACCTGGTCGGGACCGGCACATTTGGGTTGATTCTGGAATTGAGGAACGCCACCCATTTGTAATCCACCTTCAACTTCGCCGGCACTCCAACCGTTTCCGACATTCTCCTAACTAGTGATTCGTGGTCCGTTTCGCCTTCTCTCACCCATATTGCGTCGACTATCGCGTGCACGACTTTGAACCCCATGGACTCCGCCAACCCGATCACCTTCAGGAGCGCTTCCCTTGCGAAGGCCGTGGTAGCCATGTGAGCCTCCACCCGACCGAACTTCGCCTTCCTGAACCCCAAGTAGCCGAACGCTGAGCACAGGATCAACTTTATCGCCTTCTGCCTCCTATCGTACACATCGTCCTCCTTCGACGACATGTGGGAACAGGCTATCCTCCTCCTCAGCAAGAAGGCGACAGCATCTGAGACTATTCCGAACCTGTTGGAAGCGATGCCGAGGTCGAGCTCCGGAACGGTTATGTCGCCCTCGACCGCCATCGGGCGCATGGTTTCAGACGAGATGTTCCTCATCGCTATTAGGGAAGGATACAGGGACATGAAGTCAATCTCCACGACGTCTTCGTGAACTCCCGGAATTGGATTCATTACGAACCCTCCCCTGTCTGATCTGATCAGCGAAAGAACGCTCTTGAAGTACTCTGGCTGGTCTCCCTCCATCGGTATGGCTATGTTCCTCTTGAACGCCACCAGATCCTCCAGCGACGACATTATTCCTCCTATGCTGGTCCTTGCTGTTTTCTGGACCGACACACAGCACGAACGCGACAGGTCAAACACTCCCTCCAGGCCGCCCTCCGGAAGCCCCATGAAGTTGTCCAAGTCTATGTGGTACCTTCCCCTCAACAGGGCGGGCCTGTACTTCCACCGGACCACACCGTAGCTGGTGAACGAGAAACCTCCTCCACCAAAACCCATCTTTGACATGTCTCTGTTTAGCGAGAAGTTCTCTGAAACTCCCAGCTGATCTGCGCTCTTCTCCATAGACTGCAATAGGAAACCGTCTCCTCCTTTCGTGAACAGTATGTCTACCCCTCTCCTCAACACTTCGTCAGACAAGGAGACGAACTCCTCTCCTTTCTTCGGGTCATAGGAAATGGTCTCGGCTCCTTCGAACGAGAGGTTCAGTTCCTCCAGATCTCCTGTTTTGAACGGACGTGAGGTCTTGGCGCTCAGCAGTGCGCGCTTGAACTCGGGCATGTCGTACTCAAGCGATTCCAGATCGTCCCTGAGCTGAAGCTCGAAACCTCCTGAAGCCCTTCTTGCGTCCACCCTAGCCAGAGGAAAAAGGCCCCTCTCCATCAAGAACTGACGTTCGACCTCAATGTCCGCGTCAAATGCGATCACGTCCTGATCCCTGAGCAATTTCTTCAAGAGGTGTTTCTTTGACGGACCGTCCTTAGCTCTGACCATCAGCATCCGCTTGAACTTTCCGGATGGCAGACTCTTTTGCACGAACTCAGAACTCGTTGCTCCCATTCCTGAGACGCGCTCGTGTATCTCCTCTAGCTTCCAAGAGGGCGCCAGTAACAGGAAGTACGGCTCATATTCGAACAGGAGTTTTATCGTCGAGCCGGTCTCCGATTTGAACCACATCGCCACTAAGCCTGGCCCATCTTGGTGCACGTCCAGTATCCAGCCCCTCACCTGTGATCACACCTTCTCAGGCTAGTCCTTCATCGAAAGACTGAGCAGAGCGATCTCGAACCTTGACATCTGCTATCCACCCCCCTTGTCTATCGCAGTCTTCAGGTCGTTCAGTTCAGCCTTCAGGTGAATTACCATCAAGATCAGAGCGGTTTCGCTTGGCAACGGGCTGGGCACCAGAGACCCCGCGTCCGACCTAGAGGAAACCACGTCCAAGAGGTTCTTCAACGCCGACCTTTCCTTTTCTGGCAGCACCCTCATCATCTTGAGGCACTCGCTGGACCATTCCTTCGTGAAGGCCCTGAAGGTCGGAGTAGACCTGCCCATACTACAAATCCTGTTGAAGAAGAGGGTCGAATATTATTGCATGAGAGCCCTCAGACTTGGTGAGAGACGGGCCGAAGAAAGTGCAGACGACATAGCCTCAGGTGCGCGCAGTTCCTCAAATTCGTCTGCAGCAGAGATGGCCGAACCCAAGAGCCCGCTTGATCCCTTGTCGTCTGCAGATCTGAAGATCATCTCACATGTCAGATCGCGAGAGTTGTTCTTCATCTGCCAGACCGATTGAGTGAACCTTCTCGCCCTGTCCGCGAAGTTCGTTTCGTCTAGGAAGAGTTCGTGAATATCAACGGCAAGGAGGACGCTGGCCTTCGATTCCAGCGCAGCCCTCGGGCCCATTTCCGACATGAGGTTCTCAGCTTGGAACATGTTGAACGCTCTTGACAGATAAATCCCCCGGAGGACATCTTGCGGGTTCATACCCCTCGAGGCCGCGATCAGCGATAGGGCTACCACGTCCAGAGAATGTTCTGAGCTGATTATCATGACTTTGCCCATTTTCTCCCTATAATCTATGATCCTCTCCTCTACCTGTTTTGAATCGGGCGGGGCGACTATCACCCGTAACATGTCTAGACGATCGTGCTAGAACGTGTTGCTGATGGATTAGCCTTAGAATCGCAATGCCCTCTGCGTGACCGTTGGATGAAAGTGCAACCGGACCGATAAACCAATTAGGTGACACCGATTCGTGACAACAAGTTGAAGGTCAAGACAAGCGAGATCCAACTCTCCACCAGCGGGGAAGGCGACATAGTGGACGTCACCGAGAAAGTAGAAGCCGAGACGAAGGCGAGCAAGCTGAGCAACGGCATAGCCACGATTTTCGTCCCAGGTTCGACAGGAGCGATCACCACGATAGAGTATGAGCCGGGCCTTCTCAGGGACCTCCCAGCTGCCTTGGAGAGAGTGGCACCGAAGGGCGCGAGCTACGAGCACCAGAAGATGTGGCATGATGGCAACGGTCATTCGCACGTCAGGGCGTCCATGATAGGCCCCAGCTTAACGATCCCAGTAGTCAACGGGCACCTCTCTCTAGGGACTTGGCAACAGATCGTGTTCCTCGAACTGGACGTCAGGCCGAGGAAAAGGTCGCTGGTGCTCACGACAATCGGCGAGTAATCCCGCGAGCCACTAGACTTCTGCGCCCGTTCTCCTCACGGCATCCACCAGTTGTGGAGAGAGGCGAGAGTGGTATTCCTCCAGAGCTACCAACACCGACCCCAGCCATGGTCCCATCATCGGTTTCCCGATGTGAGCCTTTGGAGCCACGGCGTTGACAGCTCTGGTCAGCGGGCCAGTGACTATCTCCCCAGCCTTGAACACGCCACCAATCGTGGCCACCGGGAAAGACCTGCCCTGCATTGCCAGCCTGCGTATCACCGTGTTGATCATTGATGCCAGTCCCTGCACTGCCTCCTCCACTATCTTGGCCGCCACAGCATCTCCTTCTTGGGCAGCCTTGGTGACGACGGGAGCCAAAGCTGCGATATCGGTGACCGACATTCTCTCAGCATAGACCTTTCTGATTATGTCGTCAATTGATTCCACGCCGAGCGCCATCAGTATCCTCTCCTCGAGCATGGTCTTCGGAAGCCTTCCGTCGAAAGAATACAACGCTGCTGTTAGGGCCTTCCTTGCTATCTCATACCCGCTTCCGACATCATCCAGTATGTTTCCCCAACCACCTACCCTCGCCGTGTTCCCCTCTCCATCTGTCCCGGCAGAAACCGACCCCGTGCCTGCAATCACTATGACTCCGGCGGCGCCCCCAGTCGCACCGTACAACGCATTCCTCGAATCATGCACAACCAAGAACTTCTTGGCTATTCCGGTTTTTGGCAGCTCCTGACCCAACACAACCTCATCATGTCTGCAGTCCAGACCGGCAAGCCCGGCAACTGCTACCTCGATGGTAGACGGCTCACCTACCTGAGCCATTGCGGCCTGGAACGATTCGAGGATTGCACGCTTCGCCCCTTCAATCCCTACAACGTGATAGTTGGACGGACCCCCAAGGCCGCTTGAAACGACTCCTCCGTCCAGCGTCGCTATCACCGCCTTGGTCTTTGTAGCGCCTCCATCAAATCCAACCACAGCACGCATACGCCGACAAGTGGCTTGGCTGAGGATTAAAAGTGCAGAGGATCGGATGTTCTCTGCTGTCGCGACCCGCAACGAGCCAGCGGACCTTTGGGCTTATCTACCCCAGCGACGACAGCGACACAGTGAGTTGAGGAAGCTCTTCCTTCTGACCGGGCCCCCAGGATCCGGAAAGACCACAGTGGTCATCGAGATCGCCGAGAGGCTTAGGACCAAGGGCATTAAGGTGGGAGGAATGACCACATCCGAGGTCAGGCAAGGAGGGGCTCGCTCAGGATTCCAGATCACTGACATATCAAGCGGCAGGGCTGGCATGCTCGCCCGGGTCAGCAACGTACCCGGCCCCAGGATTGGCAGGTATGTCGTGAACCAAGCAGACCTGAGCGAAGTGGGAGTGAAGGCAATAGAGAATGCGAGAGAGAATGCGGACGTGATAGTCATCGACGAGGTTGGCCCGATGGAACTGACCAGCCCGGCCTTCGTCAAGGCTGTCGAGGCAGCCCTGAGTTCTACAAAGCCCGTGATTCTCACGCTTCACTGGAAGGCTTCGCATCCGCTGCTCGACAGGATCCGCAAAGAGGCCCGTGAGAACCTGCTGACTGTGAGTCCTGAGAACAGAGTCACACTGGCGTCAAAGATCGAGCAGATGATGGGCGAGACGCACCTGTGGAGTGAAGAAAGGGGATGAGCGAATCTCGGGTCAGCTCGTTGCATGGCTCGTCGTTGGGAAGGCAAGCAACTAGAAACGCTGGACTCTCCTACGCTTTGAGCTTCACCTTCTCTGTCTTCGTGGCATTGCTTGTTCCAGTTGTACCTCTGTTGGCCTATAGGATGGGAGCTAGTCAGTTCGAACTCGGCTTGATAGGGGGTGCCTGTCCTTTGGCCTATGTGCCCCTCGCTCTGTTGTCTGGTACGCTCGCCGATCGCGTCAGCCGGAGGAGTTTGATTGTGCTCAGTTGTCTTGTCTACTCCCTATCATGCATTGCCTACGCCTTATCGTCAGCTCCACTTCATCTTGTGGTCGGTAAGCTGTTGGAGGGTGCCGCGACCGGAATACTGTGGCCCGCGGTGGAGGCGTTGTTGGCCGACAGCACCGATGTCGGCGGGGGCAAGCTGGTGTCCAACTTCGGCGTCCTTTGGAGTTCTGGCAGTTTCTCGGGCGGGATCCTGTCCAGCTTCGTGTTGGGAGCGGGACAATACAGTGTAGCGTTCATCCCGTGTGCCGGTTTCTCATTGCTGATGGGCGCAATGTCGCTCTTGGGGATATCAGAGACAAGAGGAATGACAAGTGCCAAAGCAGAACCCAAGAACGACTCGGCGATTTCTCCAAGACGCATGTTGACCACTTGGGGGGCGGCCATGCTCTATTCGCTCTGTCAAGGCACGGTGTTTTCGCTGTACCCGCCGTATGCGCAGATCATGGGAGTGCCGGGTGCCCTGATAGGCTTGGCGATCGCCTTCGGCTTGGCGGGCAGAACGCTCGTGTTCTATCTGTACAGGTTCCTGACGGTCGGATTCAAGACGTTGGCCCTCGCCGGTTCGGTCTTGGCTTCTGTGTTCACTCTCCAACTGATCCTGTCAGCCGACCCATTCTTGATCCTGTCCGGCGGGTTTCTCTTGGGGGTAGGAATGGGGCTGTGCTACAGCGCTGCCATCAGAAGCGCGCTTGATGTAGATAGTGCGAGCAGGGGGAAGTACGCAGGTCTCTTTGAAGGCAGCATTGGGCTCGGCTACTTCTTGGGGCCAGTGATGGGAGGCGCAATAGCTGAGTTCATTCTCCAAGCACCCTATGTGATCTCTTCGGTTGCTGCAATGTCCTTTGCGATTGTTGTCGCTAGGGAGCACCCGAAGTGATTACCCATAGGAATCGAAAGGGGACTGCCCTCATATAGACAAGGCGAGATACTGCACGTGCAATTGAGCAGGCCATTGACAACGACCGTTGGCAGCTTCCCGCCCGAAGGCAGAACATCAGAGGAATCATTGCGATACTACGTGGAGCTTCAGCTCAAGTTGGGTTTTGATCTGATCACTGACGGGGAGCCCAGACACGACATGATCTCATACTTGGTCGGTGACATACCAGGGCTGGGATTCACTGGTAGAAAACCAGCAGTTGTGGGAAGGATAACAGAGCCGAGGAACCTAGGGGAATGCCTGAAGGTCAGGGACTTAGCCCTCGTTAGGGATCTGCTTGGTGAGAAGGGTTCAGACAAGCCGATTAAGATCGCGGTGACCGGTCCTGTCACGCTTGGATTCACGTGTGCCTTGGTGGGGAGTGGACCGTACAGTGGTCCCGTTGATCCCACGCTGTACGATGACCTAGCACTCTCGCTGGGCTCATTGGCTTCATCCCTTCAATCAAGTGGCGCTATTGTGCAGATAGATGAGCCCGGGCTGTCCGGAGGATTCATGGATCCCACGAGGGGCGTGGATCACCTCCGCCGGATGACATCTCACCTTGACCCCAGCAGAACCGTCGTACATGTCTGTGGCAGAATACCCCGCCGTCTGAACGAGGAATTGTTGAAGCTGGAGGGTGTCAGCGTCCTGAGTCACGCCTTCGCCAGCAGTCCTGAAAACCTAGAACTCTTGGATCGCAAGAAATTCCTCGAAGCAGGGAAAAGTCTGGGCGCGGGCATTGCCCGTGTTGGGATAGCCAAACCGGAGACGGTGGACTCTCCCCAGGAGATCGCAACTCTTCTCAAGAGCATTCGGAGCCGCATCGGAGAGGATCTGATCAGACATGTCCATCCCGACTGCGGTCTTAGGAGCACAAGGATCGACGCAGCAATTGCATTGTTGACGAATTTGTCACGCGCGATGAGCACTTCTGCTGAGTGAAGGGGAGCTGACAACGGGCCCGGAGGGATTCTCGGACGGATTCTCTCGAACCCTCATTCTCAGGCTCACTTCGATGAGCCTCCGAAGGCCTGCGCACGGAAACTGCCTTCTGCGCCCTGTCCGATTGGGCTACGGGCCCCAGTTCCAAAAGGTCTCGGTTAAATATAAGCGATGAGTGAAGTCTTGGGATTTGCCAGGGAAACAAGAACGTTTCTGGGCTAAGCTGTCCGCAACAGAAGCGATAGAGCATGCCGACAGATCTGGGAATGAGGTCGTGACAGTACGGGCGGGGGCTTCGCCATCGGGCCCAAAGCACATCGGGAACATGAACGACCAAGTGAGGGGGCACTTCATCAAGATGAGCATAGATGCGCTACGAAGACCGTCGAGGCACATGCTGACGAGCGATGACATGGACCCGCTCAGAACTGTACCGCTCAGGCTACCGGATGGAGATGGAACGTGGAGGGAGACCGACGAAAGGACCCGCGCAATGCTCACGGAGGCGCTCGGCAGACCTGTCTGCAACATCCAAGATCCTTACGGCTGTCATGGGAGCTACGCCGAACACTTCACACAACTCATGATGCAGGATCTGGAGGCGATCGATGTTGACCTGAAGATGAGATACGTCAGCGCGCTGTACAAGGAAGGTGCATTCGACGCTTTCATCGAGCAGACGCTAGACAAGGCTGACGCGATAAGAGAGGTCCTGAGTAGGTTCCAGTCAAGGATCCCGAAGGACTGGATGCCGCTCAACCCCGTCTGCGACAACTGTGGAAGACTGACTACCAAGGTGATCGCGATTGACCGATCAGCGGACTCGATCACATATGAATGCACGGACAGAGTCCTCCACGGCAAGTACAGGGTGAAAGGATGCGGTCACAAAGAAACCACAGATCCTAGGAAGGCGAAACTTCCTTGGAGGCTCGAATGGGTCGCCGACTGGAAGATATTCAAGACTGACATCGAGCCCTTCGGGAAAGACCACTATGAGGGATCCTGGAAATCTGGCGTGGCCTTGGCGAAAGAGGTCTACGCCTTTGAGCCCCCTGTCCCTCTCGTGTACGAGTTCTTCCTGATCGATGGTGAGAAAATGTCCAGCAGGGGTGGGAACGTCTACTTGATACGTGACCTGTTGAAAATCGCCGAGCCCGAAGTGGTCAGGTACCTCTACGTGAAGAAGCCCCTTGTCCAGAGGGACATCGCGGTCAAGAAGATCTACACGTTGGTGTCTGAGTTCGACGAAATGGAGCGACTTGCGATCACAGGGAAAGGCGAGAAGGCGGAGGACGCCAGAGCCTACTACTGGTACGTTGTAGGCGAACCGAGGGAACCGCCGCCGTACAGATTGCCCTATGACCTCGCGATGTACATCACCAGGTTCTACTCACCGGAGGTAGCATTGGAGAGGCTGAGGAAGTCGGGACTCGTGCCGCGGAAACTCTCCAAGGAAGACGAAACGAGGGCTGTGGGAAGATTGTCAAAGGCCAAGAACTGGAACTCCTTGTTCGGGGAAGGACGCGCGGATGACGTGACCAAAACACATGAAGTGACTGACCCGAGGGTCGTAGAGAGCTTCAGCCTAGTGAGACGAGAGTACGCAACAAGCGAGTTGAATGGAGATGAATTGCAGGAGCTGATTTACAGGACTGCGCGCCAAGCTGGCCTGCCGCCGAATGAGTTGTTCAAGGAGGGGTACAGATTGTTCCTAGGCAGGGATTCGGGCCCGAGGCTAGGTGATTTTCTCGCCACGCTAGACAAGGACTACGTGCTGGCAAGGCTGGACTCCGTCAGGCTCAAGGCTGCTAACTGATAAATCGGCTGCGCGACCCGCTTCACCGATGCTCTCCAAGACAGTGTTCGGTCCCGCAGGCTATCCGATCAGAGGACCTTCCGGGCCCGAGGCCATGGCGTACCTCGCAGGTGAAGGCCTGTTCGCAATGGAGTACCAGTCTGTCAGGAGCGTGAGGATTGGGAGAACGGCTGCTGAAGAGCTAGGGAAAGCGGCGAGAGAAAACGGGATAGTTCTCACCATGCACGGCCCTTATGCGATAAGCCTCTCGTCAGAGGACAGGAAGGTGGCGAGAGCATCGAAAGATAGGCTGGTCAAGGCGGCGATCGCCTGCCACAGCATAGGAGGATTCCACCTGACCTTTCACGCCGGGTTCTACGGAAGACGGACGAAACAAGAGACGTTCGAGCTGCAGCTCAAGTCGCTGCGAGAGATCATAGACGTATTGAAGTCGCAGGATGTTCACATAGAACTAGGGCCAGAAACCACCGGCAAGGAGAGCCAGTTCGGTTCCCTCGACGAACTGCTTGAGTTGTCCAGCCGGCTTCATGAGGTCAGACCGACAGTTGACTTCGCGCACATTCATGTAAGGAGTGAGACCAGCAGACTGAACGACAGTGGTGATTTTCTGGGTATACTGAACAAGATCGAGAACAAGCTCGGATCTGCAAGAATGGACGCTCTGGTACTGCACTTCACCGAGGTGCAGCCGACCGCGAGCGGCTTCGGTGAGAGGAGGCACTGGCCTCTCGGGAGCAAGTACGGCCCCAGATTCGAGTGTCTCGCAGATGCGATGGCTGAGGTCGGGTTCAGCATGGTTGTGATATGCGAGTCTCCGCTTCTCGACGAGGATGCCTTGAAGATGAAGAATATCTTCGAGAAGAGGTTAAGTAGCTCAAGAGGCATGGGAGGGCAGGGACTTGGGATATCAGGAGGTCATCAGGCTATGTCAAGAGGCACTGGCTCTCCTGAAAGAGGGCTCTCCGATCCAAGCCCAACAGTCTGAGCCGAGCATGCCGCGAGTCGAAGAGGACACCGACTTGGGCGGAACCGACGACTCGCCCGAATCCCAACCAGTCAGTAGGTTCCTTTTGGAGACGGATCAGATTATCTCCGAGACATACTCGTCGATGAGGAAATACGAGGCGATGAAAGATGTGGAGGACATGAGCCTCGACGCTCTCGCAGAGAGCATCCACGCCTTCACGTCAGCTGCACAGGAAAGGTTAAACAAGCACTAGAAGACGCGGGTTCAGAGGCGGCAACGAATGCGACGGAAGCTTATGCCCAGGGAATACTTCACAGTAGCGGGCACTGGAGAGAGCGACACATCGGAGTTGAACGCCTTCGATAGAGCTCTCGTCGCTGCTGGAATATCTCAGTGCAACCTGGTCCCGGTCTCGTCTATACTGCCCAAACGCGCGAGAGAGGTCAGGCCGAGGAAGATAGAACCTGGGGAGGTGACCTTTGTCGTACTGGGGAAGGCAACCGGCAAACGAGGCGACCACATATCAGCGGGTGTAGCCATAGCCTATGTCGCTGGAGGCGACCATGACATGATTGCCGAACTGAACCGACGCGGAGGATTGGAGGAAACCAAGTCGGGCCTCTCAGTCCTTTTGGAGGAGATGGCCTCAGCGAGGCGCTGGAAAGTCAACCGGGTGAAGAGTCGTGTTTGTGATGTCAGGGTCACCAAGGCCTACGGCGTCGCTTTGGCAGCCGTCGTACTCCTGCTGTGACCTACGAGGCGGTGCAGGTCTTCTTCTAGGATTCCCGCTAGTTCCCTGTGGTTCAGGTTCTCCTCTGATCTGAGCAGCAGATATCGATCCCCGCCGAATCCAGCAAAGAACGAAGGCAGGTATGGCCCGAGGCCTCTGGCCGCAAGCCAGTCGCTCCCTACTACTCTAAGTTCCAGCCCCAGCTTGTCCGAGAGCAACTTGACGGCCATGATCGAAGTCCTGTAGGACGGCAAGTATGGCTCCGCTGCCACTACGAGCTCGATTGGGCTGTCCGAGACTGCGCCGCTCAACTCTTGAACCTGGATCTGATCAGGACGACCGCGACTATCACTATTATGACAAGCGGAACGCCGACCAAGACGGCGAGGACTGGGAACGAGATGGTAAGCGTTATGCGATACTCTGTTTGTGGTACGGTCGCATCTACCGTAGAACTGCTGGAGAACCCAAGGAACGAAGCCGTCGCATTCAACTTACTCAATGGAACCTTCGCCACAACCACTATTCCATCGGACGGAGTGGTCGTGCTGACCGTCGTGCCGTTCAGGAACGTGTAGGAGAGTGCCGCCCCCTGCACAGGCAACCCGAAAACGTCCACAACCCTCAATGTCACATCCCTTAGGTTTAGGAAGTAAGTCAGATCCAGCGGAGCCTCGACCGTCACAGTTTGATTGATGTCGAGCAAATTGAGCCCGCCCACGTAAGCTCCGATAAGCCTTGACACGCCTACGGGCATCCAGACGGTTCCAGGAGTGACGAATGACCGGACGGTTGAGTTCGGGAAGCGCAACCTGTACGTTATGCCGCTCAACTCTCTGTTCACTTTGTCCTTGAACGTGAAGGTACACAAGTAGTACGATTCGTAGACAGCTTCCAGAGTCGTGGCCGCGGTCATATTGTACGTGATCGTCCGGTTTGTTGCCCCAGTGGGTCTCCATTGCTTGAACATTAGCCTAGTCCCCGGTGTTTCCGAGACGGCTGCGGCAGAGACCCTGACAGGTCCCCAAGGCAGCGTGAACGCCATCGAAATGCCGGCTGATTCCACGGTCTGGGTGCCGACCGTAATCATGACCCCTGTAGGGGCGACGACTGACAGGGTGAGCAGACCGGTCGAAAGAGTCTTCTCCGCGACATTGTTCGCGGTATTGGCCTCGTAGATTCCACCGACAAGACTGACTTGGGCGACGAAAGTGAAGCTACCATCACCCGCAACCCAGTCAAACGCAACGCTCCCAGTATCTCCAGGCGTCAGACTCCCGGCAAACACCTTGGATGGAATGGGCCCTCCGTTGATGGTCAGGTCAACTTGAACGTTCGATATAGGTGACGGACCAGCGTTCTTGAAGGTGACGTATATCTTCGCGTTCTGGCCCGCGATGATGTCATACGGATTGTAGGTTATCCCAACCACGGCTAGGTCCACCTGACCCCAAAGCGAGGACGAGATCATCAGTCCCCACGTGGTCGGATCTAGTGGATCGCCGTCATCGGGCTTGACCAACAAGCTGGTGTTGGCATCATAGACCCGCAGAAGGAAACCCAAGGTTCTGTTCTGACCAGGAGCGATGTCCAGATAGGACGAGTCAAATGGGATCTTGAGTTCGGCGACCCAAGAGGATGTCCCGGGAGTGACCACGACCTTTATTGACGAGGGGAAGGTCGGTTTGAGCTTCCAACCGCCAGAATACCAGTAGAACCCCTTTCCGCCCAGCCTGTTCACCTCGATCATCCAATCGGTCGTCATGAGATTCTGGGAAGCATACGGCTTCATGCACAACTGGAATCTGTCCTGCGGGTTGTTCGTTGCGTCCAAGACGGAGATGGCCAGAAACAGGGCTGAGCCGTCGTGAGACGTGTAGACCTTGACGGTCGGATTGATGTAAACCGCGGCAGGATACTCCCCGGTTGAGATCGCTCCGTTCAGAGCCGGAGTCCTGAAGTACTTGACATCTATGACTTCGGCTGCTGTCGCCGAAGCCAGAATGGACAGCGGCAAAATCGCACTGATAAGCGCAAGAAAGGCTATATTTCGCCTTGAAAACATACCACTTCGCTTTTGACCTTCATAAAAAAGCTTTGCCGACGTCCACAACCGCGAATTTGATTCAGTAAAGTAGTTTCAGTTCGGTCAATCTCTTGTAGAGATTGTCAACCGCCTCGCGGACCGCTTCCTCCTTTCTGGCCCCCGTGCATACGAACTTGCCGCTCGCGAACAGCAGTAGGACCACCTTTGGAGTGCCCATTCTATATATCAGGCCCGGGAACTGCTCGGGTTCGTACATTGTCCTCTCCAAGACGAAGGCGCACTTTTCCAGGTCGATTTTCCCCGGCAGAGATCCAGACGACACTATGTTCTGGATCGTGATCTCCGGCTTGTTGACGATGTTGATCCCCTTTGCCTTCAGCTCTTCCACCACTCTGTGAACGGCCTTGATGGCCTGCTTCTCGGACTTGGCCCCGGTACAGACCATCTTGCCTGAGCTGAAGATCAGGGTGGCCGTCTTGGGTTTCTTGAGCCTGAAAACCAACCCAGGGAACTGCTCAGGGTTGTATTCGACCGTCGTCTCGTCGAATGAATTGACAATGTCAAAGAGCTGGATCCTCTGGTTCAGGACCGCGGAAGCGACTACGTTTTGGATGTCGAAGACCGGCTTCTTAGTATCCTTTATAAACTTAGAGAACAACGTGAGTCGGGTCGGTTTATATAGGCGCTTATATAAGCGTTCCACTCCCCTGAGAAGCTTCCGAACCGTCTTGAGAACCCTCGGCGACTTTGGACTCTGGGAACAATATGGAGTAGAGCGATAGCGCAACTATGAGCGCGATTGTGACATAACGACCCAGAGGTTCCATCACGGCTATGACGGGCAACCCGATAAGCTGAACCTTTAGACCCGACCACCTGCCGAGCAGGCTTTCCTCATCGACCAATGGAGTGTCGGGTATGGGATTGTAGTCACCTTTGGTCCTGAAAGCCCGATGGCCGTCGCCCAGCTCCACGATCTGTATCACTCTGTGGATGATCGGGTTCGCAGAGTAGGATCTGGAGAATATGATGATGTTGCCCACCCTAACATCTTCAGGTCTGACGCCCTCGATCAATATCACATCGCCAGCTATAAGGGCGGGATACATGCTTGTCACGTACCAAGGACTCATGTCTATCTGAACGAGTCTCACCGGCGTGCTGTTGTGAACGGCAATACCCAAGCCGAAGTAGCCTGCCACGAGAACCGCAAGAAGGACGACTGTGGGGATCACCGTTTCTTTGACAAAATGCTTCACGCGCACGGACAGAGACATTGAGGAGCTCATGCACGGGCTCTTTTCCGACTCAACCTAGCGAGACTGGGTTTGTGCGATAGGTCATGTACAGCTGGCTTTCTGTCGACTCGCGAGCTTTCTTTGCCAGCCCCCTTAAGCTGATGAATCCGAACGCCAACAGCACAAGCCCCAACACAGCTGCGCCCGGGAGAATCACGGTTTTCACGATGCTCAGCACTGACATTGTCTCTGTCACCGGTTCATAGTATTCGTAGTAGACGACCAGATTCACTTGGGCGGCATAGGGCCCACTCTGCTTGCTGATGACCAAGTAGAGCACCTTCGATTCATCAAGGTGGAGTTGGTAGCTCACATTCTCACCAATTGATGAGGCGACATACTTCAGTGGATTTGAAGGGACCTGATTGACGAAGCTGTTGTAGCCGGCCGAGTCAAATATCGAAACGGCCAAGGATGAATTCCCTGACACAGACCCTGCAATAGTGTAGTTCGACCTCCCTTGTAGGGATGCGAAGTCGGCTAAGGCGATGTACGTCGACTGAGGATAGATGACTTGCCTTTGCAGTGGGACCAGTACGTCTCTCCTGAGCCTGTAGACCGTCCTGCTCGTCACATCGTATGCCGGGCCAGCCACCAGCAGACTGAACAGCGAAATAGAGCAAAGAGCGAAGAGCACGGCACCCAAGATAGAGACCGCTAGGAGGATTGTGCCTCGGTCCAACGTAATCACCCTATCCTCAACGGGATGAGCCCATCATGAGTCTTGACCACGAAGTACACCTTGCCCTGCAGGTCTGCGTACATGCCTCTGACTCCCGTGGCCACAGCTTCTGTCGTCGTCTCATCGATTTCCTTTTCCAGGAAAACCTTGGCAGAGAAGACCTGACCGGGCTTGATCTTCTTCTTCAGTTTGCCCTTTATCGTCTTGGCCTCTTCCTCCGTCGCCTTGTAGGCTTTCACGACTCCGACGGCAGCTCCGCCCACGATCAACTGACGGGTTTCGACATCATCCTCCGAAGTCGTCGGGTCGGAGAACTTCACATCTACCATTTCCGGCCTTCCAACGGCCTTCCTCTTAAAAAGCTATTCTGTGATACTGCAATAGCATCAAATCGAGAATATTCCCGTGATTTCAGTCAGGATGCGTCCTCTGCTTCTGTTGGTTCTTCGCCTTCGCTCTTCTCCTGTTCCGGCTCAGGTGACGGAGCTTCTCTTCTCGGTCTTGGTCTTCTCCTGCCGACCAGCATATTGACGGCAAGGGCGTGGGAGCAGAAACCTCTGGTCAGAAACCCCTGGCAACCGCAATGGAAAAGACCGTCAACACCTCTTATGACTATGTAGATTCCGTGGTCACCGACCACCTGGAATGTGTTGTGATCGATCCTAGTTACCCTGGAGGATCTGGAGATAACCTTGGCCTTCTCAACCATCTTCTCTAACCCGCTAGGTTGCTTCTCCTGCTCCGGAGGAGTCTCGGCCATTCATCCAAACGCTTTAATGGAGGTTAATAATGATTGCCGACCAATGAGAAGCAACTTCCTCATTTCCGCCATAGTGGTTCTGCTAGTTGTTGAATCGGCAGCAATAGTCCTCCTCGCAGACAATCAGTCCAAGTTTGACGACCTGATTCTCTCCGCTGCCGAGTACAGATCCAGGCTGATCGCGCTGCACTCCTCTGACATGGTGTACTTCCGGCTCTTCTATGTGAACGTCGGCGGCAGAACCCTCACTGTTCCCTTGACGGTAAGTGGCGCAGACTACATGGACTTGCGGGATAGAGTCAGGCAGAACCTCACAGTCGGGTATGAACAGATGGACTACCAGCAGTTCGTGACACCCAGTGATCCTACCATATCGGGCATCAAGGCGAGACTGCGGGCTACCTTTCCGGCCGACTTGGACTACGCTGAGGCCGTCCTTGACATAGTGCACCAGCTCTACTACTACTCACCACCTAGCGGGAACTGGTACATGAAATACCCGACCGAGACCCTAGTCGAAGGGAGCGGACTGTGCGCCCACCTCTCTGTGCTGGCTGCATCCCTTCTGAAGTCAGCCGGTATAGACACGATACTGATCGTTTACCAGAACCCGGAGGCCGGGCAGTCCGGTCACATGAATATCGGCATCGGACTGGACACCGAGCCATTTCCCGGGGCCTACTACGTGGAGCGTTCCGGAAAGAAATACTACGTCGCCGAGACCACGAACTCTCTCTTCAACGAACAAGGTAGCTTCACGTGGGAGGGGACATGGAGGGTAGGTCAGCAGCCGAGCTTTTTGTCCGGATGGAGCACAGTGACGATCGAGGCATAGCACGTTCATCTCTCGAGAGCTTTATTAGCGGTCGGCTCCCGAAAACCACAGATGAAGTCATCGCTCGGCTGGAGGGAGATAGCGGGTAGGATTGACGCTGCACTTCTGAAGGCAACTTCCTCAAGGTCTGACCTCCTGATTCTGTCCCAAGAGGCGGCACAGCTTGGCTACAGATCGCTCTGCGTCGCCCCGTATCTTGTTGAGCCTGCCTCCAGACTTCTCGAGAAAACGAACATCAAGGTTGGCACAGTGGTGGGGTTCACACTTGGCTTCAACACATTGTCCTCCAAGTTGCAGGAGGTCAGGACAGCAGCGCAGATGGGCGCGAGAGAAGTTGACTACGTGGTGGGACTAGGTGGATACTTCTCAGATGGCGTCGAGTTTGTTGAGATAGAAGCGTCAAATCTGATCGGGGAGGCAAGGGACTTGGGGATAGACGTCGTGAAGGCCATAGTCGAAGTCGGCTACCTCACGAAGGAACAGACGAGGGAGATCTGTACGGCCTGCTCGTCAGCCGGCGTGGACTTCCTCAAGACTTCCACCGGATATGGCCCCAGACCAACGACACCTGAGGATGTCAGACTGATGGTGGAAGCGGTGTTGGGAAGAACTCCCGTGAAGGCAGCAGGAGGCATCAAGAACCTTGAGGACGCTATGTCCATGTTTGGGGCCGGTGCGCGATTGATTGGGACGAGCAGCGGCAAGAAGATAATAGACGAGGCGAGAGAACGTGAGGGTCAAGCATAACGACAGGGGTGAGGACAGACTTGAGCAGCGTGTTCGTTCGTGATGGAGTGTACAAACTCAGCCTTTCGTACATTCCGGAGAACCTACCGCACCGGGAGGAACACGTGGATGAGATCACACAACTGTTCAAGCCCTTCACTGAGAAAGAGGATCAAGTTCCTTGGGCTGTCATGGTTCTCGGACCGAGCGGAACTGGAAAGACGGTGGCAGTTCGTCGGGCACTCGACAGAACAAAGAGAGACATAGTCCAGAAGCGTTCGGAGGCACTCGTTGACTATGTGAACTGCAGATTCGCCACCTCGGATTACTCACTCGCCCAGATGATTTCAATGAAGATAATACCTGGGATGTCAACCCGCGGGTATGGCGCTGGCGAACTGGTGACCGCGGTCCAAGACTACTTGGAACACAGAGGACAGCGTGCGTTGATTGCCCTCGACGATTTTGACTCGTTCACTAGGATCACAAAGGGCAAGACCAGTCTGGTGTACGACATGCTGAAGTACCACGAGCAAGGTAAGGGCCGAGTGTTCTTCATACTGGTGGGAATAGAGGACTTCTCATCCAGTTTCCTAGAGGCTTGGATACGGAATTATGTTTGGAGGACGAGGCTACCATATCTCCCGTACGGGTATGAGCAGATGCGACAGATCCTCTCGGGCAGGAGCGAGGAAGCCTTCACTACCGGGGCAATCGGTGCAGAGGAAATAGTACTGGCGAGCAGGATGGCGACCAAGTTCGGGTATGGGTCGGCAAGATACGGCCTTGAGCTACTGCTCGCGTCCGGAAGAGAAGCTGATTGGGAGGGATCTCGGCGCGTCACCCCTGAGAGCGTGAGAGTCGCGCAGACCAGAATAGAACCGATCCTGAGGCCGGATGCGCTCGCCGGATGGCCTCCTGAGATCAAGAGGATTCTCAAGAAGATTGCAGATGTCTCGTCCGCCGGTGAAATGGCATACTTCTCCCTCTCGGAGATCGGCGCTGACAATGAGCAAGAGGTTGCGCTCGTTAGAAGACTTGAGTTTGAGGGGATTGTGGATCTGTTGGTCGAGGGTGGCGAAACAAAGGTGGCACTCGTCTCTCCACCGCTCAGTGTGATCAAGAACTACTTGGCGAGCAAGAGTTGAGGACAGACTGGCTGGAGGTCATTGGAGATGGGAACAACCTAAAGATCCTGATGGAGCTGGACCACGGAAATCCCCTGACGCTGTATTCACTCTCTAGGAAGATAGGTGCCTACCCGCGCACTACCAAGGGCCGGCTTGAGATCCTGATGAAATGCGGCGTGGTTGAGCAGGAGGCGCTGGGGGGAGTCCAAACGTACAGATTGAAGCCAGCAGCACTTCCAGACGAGGTCAAGGGTTTCCTCATGTGGCTCAAGGCACAGACCTCTGGGACCAATTCACTTTGACAGTATCACTGCGCTCTCCCGAGCTTCACCTATCTTGACGACCCGATCCCGGGTCGCAACTCTTCTGTTGAGGGCGAGTACCCTGTCTACCTTGAAGCCCAATTCCACGGCCAGAGAGCACAGGTAGATGTCGGAGTCCACCACACCGGTTGGGAACACACCTCCAGCGATCAGTATGGTGGCTTTTGATCCGTCTTTCATGACCCGCCACATCTCGGCAAGTGCACTTCTCAGGTCGGTGAAGTAGGCGTTTGCCACGGGCGGTAACGAAGGAAACAGCTGCTTGTCGGGTTTGACGTCCAGACCGATGAACGACCGCATTGGAGCCTGAGCTACATCCGGCAGGAAGAGCGAGTACTCTATTCCGTACACTCTCGTGTATTCTATCTTGTTGAGATAGGGTGGCGAGGTGACTATGCAGTCGACTGAGGAGTCATCTAAGAAGTCCAGCCTCCTGGCGTCCCCCACGTAGAGAGCCGGTTCTGACCCAAGCGGCTTGAACCGCTGAAGCTCCTTTATCGCTCTCTTCGTCTTTGCCCTGAAGAACTTCCTGAATGGGGGCGTGTGTCTCTTCCGGACCCTGAGGATGGCCCCGTCCTTGTACGCATATGATGCCTTGATCGCCGAAGACATGAGCAGGACATGGAGAAAGTCCCTGACCTTCTGATCCTGAACCCGGGCTATCAGAGACCTGAGGAAGACAATGTCCTCCAAGGCATACTTGCTGAAGTATCTTCTGACTTCTCTCGGCACCACAGAGAGATCAGGCCTGGCGAACTTCGCCGAGAAGATCTCGGTTGCAGACTCGGAGAGTGAATCTACATCGTAGTCCTGACACTTCACGCGGCTCACGAGTATCATCAAAGGCGAAACATCCACGCCGACCGAACTCATGCCCACCTCTCGGGCGGTCAGGACGGTGGTCCCGGACCCTACGAATGGATCCAGTATCGTGCCATTGCTGACACCCATCCATTCTAGGCTCGCGACCACGAACTCTCTGGCAAAACCTTCCTTGTAGTAGAACCAGTTGTGAATCGACGTTCCCTTGTTCGGGACGAAGGTCGTGAGATGCCGCAGATCGTACCTCTCCTCTATCGGAGGAATCCCGGCGACATCAATTTGAATATCTGTCATATTCCTTCAGTACTTCCGGAAGGGCTGTCAGGAGATCTGAGGCAGTGTAGTGAAAGCCCTTTGATGTGAAGAGCCTGTCAGCGGCCTCGCCGCAGATGTGAGGGGCAGCACAAGCAGCCTGCAAGGCGCCTGATCCTTGAGCCAGCAGACCTGATACAACGCCAGTCAAGATGTCTCCAGTCCCCCCCTTTGACATCCCAGGATTGCCTCCCCTATTCACCTTGACCACGGACCCATCGGAGATCACCGTGTGGTATCCCTTTAGGATCACGGTGCAGTTGCGTGACTTGGCAAACTCTTTGACTTCATTCACTCTCTCAGGCCACTGAGGCCCGACCTCCTTTCCCGTGAGTTTCTTGAACTCTCCCGCGTGGGGCGTCAAAATCACCGACTTCGGAGACGCGGTCGCAACAAGCTGCCCGCTGATGCCCAGAGCGTCAGCATCAACGACAAGCCTTTTTCCTTCCGCAAGGACTCGCTCAACGATCTCCAGAACACCCCTAAGGGAATCCTCAGCTCTGCCCATTCCTGGCCCGACGGCAACGACCGTCGCTCTGTCCAGTTCGGCCTTGAGCAAGTTCAGATGACCCGAACTTAGCCTTTCGCCGGGCAGGCTCCTCACGATCAGATCCGGCGACATCGATCTGATTGACGAAGCGACGGATTCGGGCGAAGCCACCAGTGACAATCCCGCCCCTGTTCTGAGCGCTGCGAGGGCAGCCAAGGCAGGAGCACCTGAATAGAGCTCACTGCCTCCAACAACCAAGACGACTCCATAATCACCCTTGTGTGTGAACCGATCTCTTGCGGGCAGCGCCGAGACTACGTCCTCCCGATTGACGAAAAGTGAGGCGGGCCTCGGCATGCCGATGTCAACCACAGAAACCTTGCCAGTGAGGTCGGGCCTAGACGCCAGCCCTTTCTTCATGGCATGGAAAGTCACGGTGGCGTGTGCATGCACTACCTTCGAAGAGGCAGTGCCAGTGAATGGATCCAGCCCAGAGGGAGTATCGACGGAGACTATCGGCTTCCTCGATGAGCTAATGAGGTCAATGACGGCAGCCGCGTCTCCCGAGATCTCACCCCTTATCCCGGTTCCGAACAGAGCGTCAACTATCGTCTTGCTCCTGCGCATCTCCAGTCTTGCCCTCTCCAGCCATCCTTCTTGGTCCGTGGCGATGTGAGTGCCTTCCAGTTGCGAGTACCTGTTCCAGTTCAGCTTGGTTTCATCCGCCGCTAGGGATCCAGGAGGTACAGCGAGCAACACAACCACCGGATAGCCACGTTCGAGAAGGCTTCTTGCCACCACGAGGCCATCACCTCCATTCTTCCCCGGCCCACAGACAACAAGAACTCTGCCTGACCTAGTCAATCTGGCTACGGCATCAGCAACAGCGGAGCCAGCCTTTTCCATCAGCGCGAGGCTCGACACCCCCAACTGGACCGCGTTCAACTCAGCGATCCTCATCTCATCAGGGTGAACCATTACACCATTCAGATCGCCCTCTCGCGGTGACCTATGTCTCCGCATGGTTGCGTCAGGCCTTCTCGGGAAGATAAGTCTTGGAATAGTGTTCTCAGCTCCTGTTGAGCATTCTGATGGCACGACTCCCAGTAGCAGACGATCGGCAACCGAACCACGAGTGTCCGGAAGCCGAGCGTGAAGAGTCGCAGGCTGACCAATCGGGGGGTCTCGGTTGCGCCCACAAGGGAGAAATACCCCCTACGATAATGATCACATGGATGGCCCGGAACTAGCCCGGTCAAGGCCATAGCCGCCGAGTCTAGCGGTCAAAGGAAATCCGGCCAAGGATAGCGGGCTCTGGTTCTCCCCAAAGGAGAGAAGAGACCCGTCAACGAGAGTTCGAATCTCTCCCGGGCTATCCTACAGTACCTCTGCAGAGTGAAGAAGGTCCCCACAGTCAAGCCGCCAGTTGGGGCATCGCGGAAGGGTAGAGGGAACGTTTATAAGAAAAAATGTACGGAACACTTAAATAGGCATCCTTGACGAGCTGTTGCCAGTAGTTATTAAGATATCGTGAGGCGATGGAAATGGAAAGCAAGTGGGAACGGGCGCTTCAGAGGAACATATGCCCGAACTGCGGGTCGATTGAGCTAGTTACTGATGAAAAGAGCGGCGAAGTGTATTGCAGCAAGTGCGGCTTCGTTCTGTCGAAAGTGTACAACATGGGTCAGGAATGGAGAGAATTCGGCGACGAGGAAAGTGAACAGAGGGACAGGGCCGGAAGCCCACTGACGCCACTCATACACGACCTGGGTTTCACAACAGCGTTGGAGTTCGGCACGAAGAGCGCCTCTGGCAGAGGCATGACGAGCGAAGAGATCAGCAGAGCTCAGAGGATGAGGGTCTGGCAGGAGAGAGGCCGTGCCATGAGCGCAAACGAGCGGAACCTCATGGCTGCGATGAGACACATCAGTCACCTCGCGGATCAGCTCAACATCGGCAAGCCAATCGTCACCAGAGCTGCGAGCATCTACAGGCAGGCCCTTGAGATGGGCCTCGTAAAGGGCAGGCCCATAAGTTCAATGGCGGCAGCAGTTGTGTATGCAGCCTGTAGGAGCAGTGAGGTGCCGAGGACTCTCAAGGAAGTTGCTACCAAGGCCGGACTGAGGAAGAAAGAAGTGGCCAGAGCATACAGAAACATCCTAAGGGCTATGGAAGGCGAAAAGATGCCGATCAGCGACCCAATGCTGTACATATCGAAGGTTGCTTCGAAGCTCAAGTTGGGACCGGAGATTGAGCGCGAGACAGAGAAGATACTCACCGAGGCTAAGAGGCAAAAGACCACATCCGGGAAGGATCCGATGGGGCTTGTGGCAGCAGCGATGTACATGGCAACCCTCAACCTCGGGATTACATCAGTCACCCAGAAACAGATAGCCGAGGCCGCGAACGTGACCGAAGTGACAGTCAGGAACAGGTTCAAGGGTCTCAAAGACCTAGTCGAGAAGTCATAGGGTAACTCTGAAAGTCGCTGAGAGGCTGACTTTGGAGACAGCCTTATCAAGACAGCCACGATTAGGCTTCATCATACATGAAGGACAACATGCCGTTCCTTCTCATTGTGTTGGATGGCCTCGGAGATCATGCATACTCTGAACTGAGGGGCAGAACCCCCTTGGAGGCAGCAAGTCAATCAAACATCGCGAAGCTCAAGGCAAGGGGAGCTCAGGGACTGATGGATCCGATATCGCCTGGAGTCCCTCCCGGCAGCGATACGTCCCACCTGACAATCTTTGGCTACGACCTGAAGACGGAGTACTTCGGGAGAGGGCCCATAGAGGCCTCCGGTGAGGGCGTTGAGCTGAAGGAAGGCGAGATAGCCTTCAGGGCAAACATGGCAACCGTGGAGCTTGGCGAAGACAGGGCCACCGTAGTAGACCGAAGAGCGGGCAGGATATCATCCCAAGAGACGAGCGCGCTGGCGAAGATGCTCAACGAGGTGATACCAGAGATAAACGGAAGCGCGTTCAGATTGGTGCCGCTTGCAGAGCACAGGTTGGCCATGATAATCAGTGGTCAAGGGCTTTCTCACCAGGTCACTGACAATGATCCTCACGCGGACGGTAAGCCATTGCTGAAGTGTCAACCTGTGGAAGAAGCTGAGGACATCAAGGGCGCCTCCAAGCTGGCGGGTATTGTGAACAGGTATGAGGTCAAGGCGATTGAGGCACTCAGCAAGGCGGAAGTCAACCTGAGGAGAAAGAAATCCGGCCTTCCCCAAGCGAACGCCATGCTTGTCAGGGGCGCAGGAGTGGCCAAGAGACTGACACCATTTGAGGAGAAGCATGGAATGAGTGCCTGCGCGATCGCTGGAGGAGCTCTGTACAAGGGTGTTGCGAAGGCGGTCGGCATGAAACTGATTGAGGTCCCGGGCGCAAACGGCATGCCAGACACGAACCTGAGGGGCAAGGTCGAGGCATCTACGAAAGCGCTCGATAGGTACGACTTCGTGTTCATGCATGTGAAAGCGACGGACAACTTCTCTCACAAGGGCGATCCGGTCGGCAAATCGGGCTTCATCTCGCTGTTCGACGACAATCTGTCGTATCTTGCAGAAGCCTACGCGGGATCTGCCACAGTGATGATAACCGGCGACCACACAACCCCGTGCGATCGGGGCATGCACACTGGCGAACCTGTGCCGATCCTACTGAGTGGACCTAGCATAAGAACTGATGAGACCAAGCTGTTCTCAGAGAGAGAAGCCACGACCGGCGCACTGGGTAGGATCAGTGGAGCTTCAGTAGTTCAGATAGCTCAAGACTCCACTGAGCGGACCGTTGAACTCGGAACCAGGCCATCTCCAAGAGCTCTCTCGTATCTGCCAAAGGACTTGGTGCCTCTGAGAATAGCGGACTTCAGATGAACTGACTTAGAGAGTGCCTGCCCTCACCTTCAGACCTCAGCTCACCGTACACGCCGTCGTAACCCGGCTTGACCGCCAGCTTTCCCGACCTCATTCTCTGTATCACAGCAGCGAGATCCTTTCCAGCCACTTCGCCCAGCTCAGTGAGGTTCGCGTCTATGAGCACGGAGAACTCGTTCCCAAACCGGTCGACCAGAGCCCTGAACTGGTTCCACACTTTCCCTGATGAGACCGTGGAGCCCATCGAGTAGGCCAAGATCTCAGAGAGCGGGATCACTCTCACGAAATCAGCAGCCCCTGCTGGTCTGAAACCCCTTGGCCTATCAGCTCTATTCTGGACTTCAAGATCAACGCCGGTTGTGAGCCTCTTCCCGCACTTTGGGCAGATACCCTTGAGCTTCGTGAACTCCTCGGGCGAGACACTTACATTGCAGTTCCTATGCCCCGGCCAGTGATACTTTCCGTACTCAGGATAGGTTTCTACGGTCATGAGCAGGCGAGAGGGGCCCTTCTTTCTCAAGGCCTGCAACACGCACTCATAGTCCAGAGAGGACAGTTCAAACAGGTTGGCCTCCCTGCCCATGCGCCACGGGTACGGAGAATGAGAGTCTGAGTTGGACACAAGCAGGTACTGGTCAAGCGAGGAAAGCGTCCAGTTCATCTCGGGGTCAGATGACAGCCCGGTCTCAAGCGCGTGAACCTCGCCTGACATTGAGCCGAAAGCAGACTGCACTGAGTCGTACCCATGCATCCCAAAGAGGCTGTAATGAGGGGTCCAGATGTGAGCCGGGAAGAGCTCGATCCGGTCGCTGATGCGCCTGAGCTCGGACAGCAGGTCCTCTGAACTCAACGACAGAATAGGACGACCGTCCGATTGAAGATTGCCGTACTCGGCAAGCACCTCGGCGGCGGAGTCCGCGTCATCAAGTGAGGGGTAGAGTACGACGTGGTGGAGCCTCTTCACGCTATCACCGTCCTTGTAGATTGTGCTGACCTCTCCCGATAGTGCGAAGAGTGGGCCCTCTGGTCTATCGACGAGAACGAACAATCCTCCGACGTCAACGAGCTTCTGGCGCAACTCGGACCTCCACCTCGGGTGCAGGACGTCTCCTGTTGCTGCGATCCCCAGTCCCTTGAACTTGGAGTAATACGCTATATGCTCCAAGTCCATGCTCAAGCTTGTGGCTGCGCTGTACTTGGAGTGGAGGTGCAGATCAGCGTAGACTCTCACCAATCTTGCTGCAGTCTAGGCTTGGAAGATAAAACGGTTTCAGACTGGAAGAAGACGACAGAAAAAGGAAGGCCCCGCGAACTGGGTTCAGGTTCCCGGGTTATCCCGACCTCGATCGCTCGGGTTTCAGACGACATCGAGGAACGGTGCCCAAGCACTCCTGAGAGCGACTCCCTCCGAGCGGCCACCTTCCCAACAGTTTCTGCGCCCAGTCCTGTAGGACCTAGGTGTCCTCAGGTAGACGTTCTCATTTATGCAGACCCAACACACGGAAGGTTGCCCCACCATGCAAAGGGCCTGTACCCGACCTACCCTCGCGGGACGGTAATCACGAACGGGCGTATCGCTAATTAAGCTTGCCGGAGACGGAACTAGCTCTATAACGACACTCAAGTTTAGGAGCGCGAGCTCCTAGCCTCCATTCTGTTGAAAGCGTGTGTGTTAGGCCTTTGACTGTCCTTGTTGCTTGGAGAAGAACCTCACGTACAACAGTACGGCTAGACCCACTAGCATGGGTGCGATCCCGTATAGTCCCAGCCCCTCTCCACTGGCAACTCCCAACTTCACTAGTATCGGCTCTAGCAGCGCACCAAATGCCGTCAGGCCCGCGCCTATCAGCTCCAGCAACCTGAACCCTAGGCCCGTCTTGTCTTTGCTCGGCACTGTCCTAGCCCAGCCGATCACGAAGACCACAGCCAAGACAGCAACTGTGAGAAGCGTGGAAAGCCTCAAGCTCGGAAGGAAGGCGAACTGGACTGCGGCAACTGCAGCCACTATCAGAAGTCCTCCAGCGCCTCTGCTCAGAAACCTCTCGTACGACTCCTTCGATGCGAACGGAAAACAGGGCACAAGCACAGCCAAGAGCAGGGCTATGTGAGAGCCATAAAGCAAGAGGTCGTTCTCGAAGAACGCAGTCACGCCCAGAATCACCATCCCGCCCATGAACCCGAGCAGGGACAGGTAGAGGAAGGCGTTGCCAATCAGGTCTAGGTTTGATCTTTGCTCCTTCTGAGCTGCCATGGCAACCGTTCCGCGCTTGTGTCTGTTTTAACCTTTTGCCACTGATTTTGCGGCCACGACCAAGAAGGCGTTGTGACTCCTAGCCAACGGCATTGGCCTCACAGCTCCCCTCTTCACCTTTATGCCCTGAGACATGATGTCAACTGTCTCAAGAACGACGAAGCCGCCCTGCTCGAACGCTTCGACGATTTTCTCAAGCTGGTTGTACGTGGGCACGACTGCCACCACTCTCGCTGAGGGCTTCAGACTATCGTAGTACGATTGAACTGCCTCCCAAGGTGAGGGCAGATCCATGACAGCTGCGTCGAACGTCTCTCTCTGCCCGATCCCCGTCACTACGTCTCCAAGTTTGAATTCGACTATGGCGTCCAGTCCGAGCGACTTCAGGTTCCCAGCTGCTATGTCCAGCGATTCTTGATTGTTGTCTATGGAGAGCACATGGCCGCCCGGCCCGACGAAGTTCGCCATCAGTGCAGCTGATGCTCCGCTGCCTGTGCCTGCATCCAATATCCTAGATCCAGCTTCTATCCCCAAGGAAAGCAAAATGTAGCCCAACTCTTTGGGGTACAGGATCTGCGTCCTCCTCGACATGACTTGCAGGAAGTCCGCCAAGACGGGCTTCAATAGGACAATTCTTCTGTTTGTATTAGTCGAAACTGAGGCGCCATACTCCAATGAGTCGTCGAGCTTGACAAACCCGTGATGAGTGTGTATGGAGTCCTTCCCCACCTTCTGGATCGAGGACTTCCCTCCCTCAAAGATGACGCGCACATATTGGCCTGGTGATATTCTCTCGCCCATGAGCAGCTACTAGTGCGACAGGTGGTAAATGAGTGTTCGCACGCTGCTCACCACAAGTCGATGATGGTCGTTGACCTCTTGGCAGGGAAGGCCACGTTGAAGACTCGCGCCCCGTAGACGTTCGCTGAGAGCGTTGTGGCATTGTGCGCGTGGCCGTGAATCACGATGTCCGGGGAGGTTTCCTTGACCACCTTCTCCATCCTTGGATCAGTCAACACGGGGAGGATGTGCTCGGGCTCACCCTGCGTCGTGGCCCGGACCGGGGCATAGTGAGACAGCAGAACCACGGTGTCATCGCCATTCCTTCTTTCCAACAGGCCCCGGACCAATTGAACTCGTCTCGAGTACACCTCTAAGATGTCAGGGAGATGCGCCTTCTGCCAGCTTGTTGGCTCAGCCAGCGACCCTCTCGTCCCAACTATTCTGACTTTTCTGCCCTCTATCTCCAGCACGACGTCCGAGTCATCGAGCCAGCGCACTTGCTGATACTCCTTCATGAGAGAGTCCTTGACCGCGTCGTGTTCCTCGTTTCCGAGCGTGGCGATGATCTGTCCGGAAAACGCCCTGTTGATGCCCCGGAGAACAGGCGCCAGTTGGCTGACCCTGGACCGCAGGATCATGTCCCCTGCTAGGAGGAAAAGGCTGCATTCCCTCACCCTGAGACCCACGTTGGCCAAGAACTCCCTCAGGTACAGTGGAGAATGCACGTCGGATACTGCGGCAACAGTCACCATGCCTGTCAGTGTGCAGGCAGGCCCGGTTAAAACCCCTCACGCAAGACCAGAAGCGGAGCCTGTCAGGCCGGAGACGGAGAAGGGGGCGGTGGCAACAACTCGGGGGCCTTTGCCCGCGTTGACGACCGGCTTAGCATGGCACCCGCAAGTGCACCCAGTTCCAAGGAAGCTAGAGGGACGGCCGATCTGGCCAGCAAGTCGATGTCAATCGACACCGCGCAGAACAGCACGTAGGCTAAGGCGGCAGATAGGATGGCCGAACCCATCGCGAAGCCCTTGTCTTTGATCCCGTAGGTGCACGCGAAGGACACGATGAAGTGCGTTACCGCTAGCGAGATGAGGAACGCCCAGTTTGAGGGTAGCGTTCGCGGGATGCCCCACACTAAGGAGAAGATGGTACAAGAAAGATCAGCTAAGAAGAACGTGGCCAGCAGCAGGAAGAGACGGCCGTACTCGATCTTCATGAGATCCGGGCCCTGCAAGTTGGGTTTCATAAGCCTTTGACTGCGATGATGTCGCTCTTCTTGTCCGGCATCCTTTCCCTGATAGCATCGCTGACCTCTGCCGTAATCTTGACAGAATAGCGATCTGCCAACATCTTCGCCAGCCTCCTCGAAACCTCAGAGTTCGTGTGTCTGCCCGGAGCCAGTATGCACCGAGGAATGTGAGCATCTGCATTGGGGGGCATTGTCGTGACATAGAGCTTGTTCTCCTTCAATTCGGCGCCCAAAGCGATTCCCAGATTCGCACCTCTGATGAAGTTTTTCTCCCCAGAGACGAAGAAAGCCCCCTTCGTCAAGAATGTCCCCGACGGCGGAGACTTGCTCAGCTGTGATGCTCGAACCCAGTAGACATCGAGAGAGGAGAAGCCCATCTCCCATGCCTTCGATGTGTAGGATGCAGTGATTCCTGCAGCTTCTTGAATCTCGCCTTCGGTCATCTCCCCGGGCGGCCAAGCGACCGCGAACGGAGAACCTGCGAAGTCCGAGTGGAAGACCTGCGTGTTCTCGTCCGTGTGTTTCTTCACAAGGATCTCGTTGGTGATGGCATCTTTGCCCAGCAGGAGCTTCCTGGAGCTGGATAGAACGGCCCACCTGAATTTCTCGTACCATGCCATCTTCCTGACCCTCTTCAGTTCGACTTCTTTCACTTTCTGTTCCACCTTCGTGGATTCCGCCTCCGCCATGAGTTCACCGGCCCTCGACCTCAGCTCCTTTGACCTGCTGAACAGTATGGATGCGTTGGCTGCCGCTGACCTCGTGATGTCGAGCTGGGCTTCGCGACCTCCCATGAGAACCTTGGCCGTTCTTTCCCTGTAGTCTATCTCCTTTACGTTGATCCCCGCCTCGATCGCGCCCTTCGTGCCCTGCTTGGCTAGCGACAGTACGCGGTCGAACTTCGCTGCGTCAGCCATGATCATCTCAGCGATTTCCTTGAGTTGCGCTGACTGCTGAAGGAGTTCTTCGGCGGTCTTCTTCAAAGAAGCGAGTCTCCGGTTCGGTTTGGACGGAGCGACGATTCTCATCCTGCCGCCCATGGAGTAGTACCAGTCCATTGCCTCAGATACTGTGTCGAACCTCTCGGAGGTCTGTGAGGGAGGGTTCGGCAAAGGCACCAATGAGTATTCTATGGGATTCGGGCCGTCTGAGTAGACCGTGGGTGCGAGTTTCAGCGACTCGACTGTCTGTCTGATCGCATCCAAGAGTTTGTGGGTGTCTTCCGGAGACAACGAAGTCGGGATCGCCTCTGGGTCAATCCCTGCATTGAGACAGATCAAGTCGGAGAGATTGCCTAGCCCCAACCTAGTTGCTAGAGCTGGCTTTACGACGGATTCTTCGTTCAATATCCTGAGCAGTTCCTCTTTGTTGGCAAGGAGAGGGGAGGGGTAGGTCTGAGGAGGCAGGCGGTATTCCTCGCCTAGGAGGATTGACCTGTCCCTCATCACCTTCTTCTCGGTTGTGAACCTGACTTTCCCCTCTGAATCCAGTATCACGAAGACCCCTCCAGAGAGCATCTCAAGCACAAGTTTGAGGCTGGAACCCTTAGGCGTACTCAATTCGATTGAGATCACTCGGTCAAAACCTTCTTGCTCGACTCTCTGTACTCTTGATCCTCGCAACAATCGTCGAGCAGTTCGCAACTGCGGATGCGGTGACTTTTCGGCGGGATATCGGAACTCCGTCAGACAAGCCCTGAGGCCTCTTTCGTGGAGAAGCCTGCGAGGCCCATCAGATCCGTTCAGCTTTAAAAGGGTCAATCCGAGCTCCGTGTTGCTGTAGATGTTGGAGACCCGAGCTCCGCTCAAATATCGGTCAAGCTCAGATGCCAACAACCTGACCTCAATCCTTGATGGGGGTCTCCTCTGCATTCTGGTGGTCAATCGAGATTGACTGAGGACGAGGAGAAAAAGCTTCAGAAGGCGATCTACTGGGGGAGGGCTGCCGTAGGTATCGGATGGGGCATGCTGCTTGCAGCCTTCTGGAGGCCATTCATGGGCGGGCTACTCACGGCTGCCTCGATGTCTATATTCGCCTATCTCGCAACCTACCTCATCACAGCCAGTCTGCTGGGCAAACACAGGGTGGAATTGATCGGTGGCAAGAACAAGCTATATACTATTGGGATAGGGATATTCTTCTTCTCTGTGCTTTTCGCTTGGATACTACTCTACAGTCTCCTCTTTCACAGTTTGTAGGGGCTTAGTGAGGAGTCCCTGAAGATAGGAGACCCAACACTTGAAGTAACCGAGATCCCACTCCGTGCACAGATGTGAGGCCTCGGTCTCCCTGAGCCTCGCGATCTCGTTCTTCAGGAAACCCTTGTCTTTTTTGAGCCTGTGCACGAAGCTCCTGTGGTCGTTCGTTTTTAGCGAATTGACGATTCCCCGAAGTGCGTCCCTGTAACCGTTTGTGAACTCGTCATTCGAAACTGGCAACTGGTCTATCTTCGATTCGGCAATGTTCACCTTGCCGTCCATTATGATGCGGAGTATGGCCTCGAGGCCAGTTGCTTGCTGTGTCGTTGCCGCGGAAACTCGCGCTTTTCTCATGACGAGCGATCTGGTGCAGATTCAGGAGTGCTCTATTTAAGCAGTTCTCATTCTTCTCCGGCGGAAAACACTGAGAGTAATGTCCAAGTTGTTGGAAGCGCTGGGGTCAAGAGTTATTACGACACGCACAAGTCCTGTCGTCAGCAATGCCTGGAGGTTTCGCGACCAAGATAAGCCTGATCTCGAAAAGGAAAGGGTCCAGGCTTGTGCTCGCCCTAGATATGTCCGGTGAAGATGGAGTAGAGACCCTGAAGGACACCTCCAACAGATTGAAGGACTACCTTGTGGGGATAAAACTGGGAATCCCGTTCCTTCTCACTACATCACTCAAGGATCTTAGGAAAGAACTTGAGGACAGAAGTGACGACTTTGTATTCATTGCTGACGCGAAGTTGGCCGATGTATCGCACGTGAACGCGTTGACCTGCGAGATACTGTTCAGATCCGGTATCGACGCGGTCATCTCCCACGGATTCATAGGCCGCGAGGGCGGTCTGGACGGTGCAAAGGAAACAGCTGTCAGGCTCGGCAAGGGAATCCTAGTCCTAGTCAGCATGTCACACAAAGGCTCGGAGAGGATAATAGACAAGGTACTCACGGACATAATCAGCGAGGCGATCTCGCTCGACCCCGATGGCATAATCGCGCCAGCCACGCGACCGACCGTTCTCGCTGAGGTGAGGAAAAAGATCCCCAGTGGCATGCTGATCATCTCGCCAGGCGTCGGTGTACAGGGTGCGCCCTTCGGCTCTGCCATACGGGCAGGGGCGGACTACGAAATAGTGGGGAGGGCGATATACGCGAGTCAAGACCCGGTGGCCGCTGCACGCGCAGCAGTTGAGGAACAGAGGAAGGCGCTGAGAGGATGAAGTGGGAGCTTCTTCGCGGCATCTCCGAAGCTGGTATGATAAGGTTCGGAGAATTCACTCTGTCATCGCAAAAGAAGAGCCCCTACTACGTGAATCTGCGTGTTCTGCCCTCGCACGTTGAGCTGTTCAGCATGGCCCTAGGCGAACTCGATTCCATGATCTCACAGAACGAACAAAAGGGAATCGGAATCGCCTCAGTCGAACTCTCGGGCATACCGCTGGGAGCAGCACTGGCCAGCAAGATGTCCGTCCCGTTTGTTTATGTAAGGAAGGAGGCGAAGACGCATGGAACGGGCGAACTGGTCGAAGGGGAGGTCAGGAAATCGAACAAGTTCGTGATTGTTGACGATGTCCTGACGACCGGTGGGAACGTGCTGCACGCGGCGCGGGCGCTGAGGGACAAGGGCGCCGAGATCGGATCGGCCTACGTTCTTTTCGACAGGCTCCAAGGGGGAAAGAGATTCCTCGCTGAGAACGGAATCGTGACCAGATCCGCCATAGATGTCTTGAGCGCCATCGACCGGTTGGCTGCGGGTGGGGCAATGCCAACCGAACAGCGTGACAAGATAATCGCGTACCTTGGGTCAGAGGGGGCAAGTGTTTAATTCAGTCCGGCCCAGCGATAGGAGGATGTCCGACATCAAGGACATAGTGGACATTACCGATCTTTCTAGGAGGGAATTGGAGCATCTTTTCGAAGTGGCCGACCAGATAGAGAGCCACAGCGTCGATGTATCGCACTCACTGGATGGCAAGATGATGGCACTCGCCTTCTTTGAGCCAAGCACCAGAACCAGGCTCAGCTTCGAATCGGCGATGAACAGACTCGGTGGTAGGGTGATGACCTTCCTAGAATCCGCAATGACTTCGGCGGCAAAGGGTGAGAACTTCGCTGACACGGTCAGGATGTTGGACTTCTATTCCGACATCATAGTCATCAGGCATTCCGTTGAGGGGGCGTCTAGGTTTGCGTCTGATGTGTGTACCAGCCCAGTGATAAACGCCGGAGAGGGAACGATGTATCACCCGACTCAGACCATGATAGACCTCTATGAGGTGTTGAAATCATTCGGCAAGATTGACGGTCTGAAGTACGCTGTCGTCGGGGATCTGAGACATGCAAGAGTGGCCTCGTCACTACTGAGAGGCTTGAGCTTGTTCCGCCCGGACGTAATCCACTTGGTTTCCCCCGAACGATTGAGAGCAACTGAGGAGACAAAGCTTTCTCTCTCTTCCGCCAAAGTCAGGTTCGAAGAAGAGACGTCACTCGATGGGGTCATTGAGAAGGTAGACGTGATCTACCTGACTAGGATCCAGAAGGAGCGCTTTGGAGATCTCTTGGAGTACGAACGCGTGAAGGGGTCATATACCTTCGGCGAGGACTCTGTGCGAAAGATGAAGAAGCAGAGCATAGTCCTCCATGCGCTCCCGAGGGTCGACGAACTCTCGCCAGCAGTTGACAAGTATCCGCAGGCTAGGTACTTCGAGCAGGCCAAGCGAGGGGTATTCGTGAGGATGGCACTCTTGAACATAATACTCGGGTGAGAGGATGCCACAAGAGGAACTGAGAGTAGCCAAGATCAGGAACGGCACTGTGATAGACCATATCCCCGCTGGGAAAGCCTTACAGGTGCTTAGGATACTTGGGATAAAGGGAACCGAGGGTCACATCGCCACCATCCTGATGAACGTCCCCAGTGGGAAGTTGGGCAAGAAGGACTTGGTCAAAATCGAGGACATGACAGTGGGGTCCAAACAAGCCCAGTTGATCGCACTTATCGCGCCTGACGCCTCGGTTGACATAGTCTCGAACTACGAAGTCAAGGAGAAACACAGGCCAAGCCCTCCCGACGTCGTCGAAGGTCTCGTGAAATGCCCTAACATGATGTGTATCTCAAACAAACGAGATGAGCCCATAGTGCCGAAGCTCAGCGTGGAATCCAAGAACCCTGTCGTCCTGAGATGTGTCTACTGCAGGACGATTCTACCTGCGGACGAAATATCAGCGCACTTGGTCGAGTAGCAAATGGGCAGGTACTATGTGGAGGCTGAACTCGCCAAGAACAAGGAATTCGCGTCGGATCTCCGGATCATGAGTCTTGTGTTGCATGAACAAGTGTCCTGCAATGCTGGTCAGTACTTCATGTTGTGGCTGCCCGGGCACGGCGAGATCCCTCTCAGTCCGTCTGTCTGTCGCAGCAACTATGCGGAGTTCGTGGTTGAGGATGTTGGTCCTACCAGCTCAGCCCTTGTGTCGTTGGAACCCGGTAACCGATGTTTCCTGAGGGGACCATATGGAAATCCCTTTTCCCTTGGAAGGGAGGGCCCCTTCCTGTTGATAGGTGGAGGGACAGGGGCGGCTCCACTTCTTATGGCTACTCAGGAACTGGCCGACAGCGGCAGACCAGGCATGGTCCTGATCGGTGCGAGAAACTCCCAGAGGCTCTGCTATACGGAGGAGTTCCGGAAGCTCGCGTCCGCCGCCGTCTTCACCACGGAGGATGGGTCACTCGGGCGCCAAGGGAAAGTGACGGACTACGTCGAGGAGATGCTGAGTGATAACAAGGCGAGAGTTGTCCTTACCGCAGGACCTGAACCCATGATGAAAGCCGTTGTCAGGGTTTCGGAGAAACTCGGCATCTACTCCGAGGCCTCGCTTGTGAGGATCATCAAGTGCGCTGACGGGGTTTGCGGATCTTGCGTCTTGGACCCGGGTGGACAACTGGTCTGCAAGGATGGCCCGATCATTTCCGGATCTGTCTTGGTCGCGAGTGACTTCGGATCCAAGACCAGAGACAAGTTCGGCAGGAGAGTAGAACTAGGTTGACACAGCCCGACCTAGCCGTCTCTGGCAAGTTGTTCGTTGACGGAGAGTTCTACGATGGCGCTGTGGTGTTACGCGGGGACAGGATCTCCGACGTCAAGTCCTCAAGCGAAATTCCGTCGAGCGCCGAGCACCTGGATTTCGGCAGTCTCTGGGTGCTGCCGGGATTGGTCGATGTTCATACACACTTGAGAGACTTCGGCGAGAAAGCGAAGGAAGACTTCGAGAGCGGGACCAGAGCAGCCGTGGCAGGAGGGTTCTCCACTATTATCGCAATGCCGAACACTATCCCTCCGTTGGATTCGCCCGAGCGGTTTGCAGGGGCCATTGAGGTAGCTCAGAATCGGATCTTCTGTGACGTTGGGTTTCACTGCAGTCTGCCAGACTCCTTGGATGGGGTGAGAAAGATGGGATCAGACGGAGCATTCTCGATGAAGTTATACCCTGAGGACCTGTCAAGTCTGTTTGAAGGAATGCCCGGCATGGGTGCGACAGAGCTGAAGCAGGCGGGCCTAACCCTGTACGTTCATGCTGAGGATGAAGACTGCATAGGGCAGAGTAGAGCGTCTTTCGGCGAAGACTTGAGGGGGGCTGCGATGCACGGGGAGGTGAGACCATCCCGATGCGAACTCCTAGCGATCGAGAAGACCGTAGACTCGTTCGGCGAATGCGACCTGCATTTTGCCCACGTCACAACCAAGGAGGGACTAGAAGCCCTGAGTGAGCGTCTCAAGTCGAAAACGACCAGCGCCGAGGCCACAGTCCACCATCTTTCGAAAACCGACGTGGATACCCGATCCCGTGGCGGGGCGGCAAAAGTGAATCCACCGCTGAGGAGCGCGCGCGATGTAGAGGCCCTGAGAGGAGGCGTCAACCACGGATTGATCTCAGTGGTGGTCAGCGACCACGCCCCCCACCTCCAAGTCGAGAAGGACCAAGAAGACTATGACAAGATACCTTCTGGCACCCCGGGCCTAGAGACGGCCCTGTCTGCAGTGCTCAAGATGGCGAAGGCTGAACAACTCGGGCTGGTTGAAGTTCTCAGGTGCATGACAAGGAACCCCTCGCGCAGGTTTGGGCTCACTTACAACGGCAGAATAGCCTCAGGCTTCTTGGCAAACATCACCGTAGTTGACCCGAACGAAACGTGGACAGTAAATCCGGAGTTGTTCTTCAGCAAAGCCAAATACTCTCTGTTCGAGGGGGAGGAGTTGGTCGGCAGGGTGAAGATGACAATGGTCAGAGGGATGATAACATATGAAGATGGCTATGTCACAGAGAAACCCAAAGGGGAGGTGCTGAGGAGACGACCAGCCTAGAAGTCGAGCTAGCTGGACTCAAGCTGCGTAACCCATTGATGAACGCATCGGGTGTGCTGGGCAATGCGGCATCTCTGCTCAGGAAGGTGGCGATGGCCGGTGCTGGTGCGGTCGTGTCAAAATCTGCGACGATAGAGCCCAAGGAAGGTCACGAGAATCCAACATACGTCAAGCTAGACTGCGGCGCGATAAACGCAATGGGCTTACCCAATCCCGGGTACGAGGCTGTCGCGGAGGAGTTGGGTGAGCTGACTGACCTAGGTGTGCCGGTCATAGCTAGTATCGCCCCAGCGGACGACATCGGGGCCAAGTTGATGGCGAGGAAGATGAGTTCTATAGCGAGCGCAATTGAGATCAACCTCTCCTGCCCTCATGCGAGCAGATTGGGATACGAGGTCGCCGCTGACCCAGAGATGGTGAGGAGGATAGCTCGGGAGACAAAGGCTGCCTGTCCAAAGCCTGTGTTCGTCAAGTTGCCACCGATCAGATCAGATTGTACCTCGTTGGTGCAAGAGCTGGACTTCGTGGACGGGTTTGTCGTCTCCAATACCATGCGAGCAATGGCAATCGATGTCTCTGCTGGGAAGCCCGTCCTGTCGAACAAGTTCGGGGGTCTATCAGGGCATGCTCTGCACCCAGTGGTTGTGGGACTGCTGTACGAGCTGTATGAGACTACTAGGAAACCGCTTGTGGGAGCGGGTGGGGTGTCAGATTGGGACGATGCGGTCGAATTGATGCTGGCGGGTGCCACGGCCGTTCAGGTAGGGACCGCTTCCGAGGACCTTCAAGTCTTCGGCAGAATCAAGCAGGGGATGTCTCAATACCTGGACGAAAGGGGTATTTCAATTGGTGAACTGGTCGGACTAGCCCACGAGGCCTAGTCACTTCTCTTCCTTGTCTGACAAGTACCACTTCAGGACGTCCTTCCGCTTCTTCCTTCTCTTCTCGTCCTCATCGCTCATGGATGAGTACAATCGTTCCTTTGCTTCGATCAGCTGGCTCTGCGTGTACATCCTTCCACAGCTGGTGCAGATGTACACCTTGATGGCGGGGTCGTACGTCATTTCACCCCCGCACTCAGGGCAGAACTTCGCTGAGGACAATATCCGGAAGTGCTTGGGTGACAGGCGTTAATAATCTTAGTGGTTGTCTGGATAATGCGAGATTCCCGCCCGGACAGCCGGTGATTCTCTCGATACTGTCGTCCTGAAGGCGTTCTTGTCAGGTGAGTTCAAGTGTTAGAAGCCGCCGAGCGTGAGAGCTATCAACGCTATTCCGAGCAGCCAAGTGTAGAAGGCGAAATAGTGAAATCCCTTGCTTTCCACTATCCTCGAAACAAGCTCAATCGCGAGGTAGCCCGCAATCATGGCCACGACCACTCCCGCCAGAAGCTCAACAGAACCTATGCTCTGGATGGCCAGTTGACCGCGTTGTTTGTAGACCTCCACTATCAGGTCTCCGAGTATGGCTGGAATCGAGAGGAGGAAGGAGAATTTGAATGCCTCTTCCCTTTTCAGACCGAGCAGCAACGCCGTCGAGACGGTCACACCGCTTCTTGAGAGCCCTGGGAATACTGCAAGGCCTTGAGTTGCACCTATTGTGAGAGCTGTCCTGTAGGTTATCACATCCGTGTTTTCCCTTCCGTTTTTCGAGATGTAGACCATTGTAGCACCCGCGAGAAGAGCAATCCCTATTGCGAGCATCGTCTGCAACACATCTTCGAGGAACTGCACGTAAAGCAGGCCGATGATTGCCGTGGGAATCGTAGCCACGACCATCAGAGGTATCAGATGGCCACGTTCTGACCTGAAACCCACGTGCACTAGGGCCAAGAGGATGTCTCCGACCTCCTTCCTGAAATAGAACACGACCACGACCAGTGTTCCAACGTGCAAAGCTACGTTGAACAGTGGTGTGGCTGCAAAGCCCAAGAAATGCTCAACTATTTTCAGGTGCGCAGTGCTTGAGATCGGAAGCCATTCCGCCAGGCCCTGAATCAAGCCGAGGATCATTGTCTGCACCAACTGGTCGGGCAACAAGAATCACAGTGCACTTTTCGACCTGATGACTTTAAAGGTTGATTGGGACGACTCATCATATCTCCACGTTTGCACACACCGTGAGTGAATGCCCTCTCGGAAACATCAAGGATCGCATAATGCTCGAAGCCTTGCCAAGAAACTACTCCCGAGTAGATTCTTGCCATCGCGGCGAGAGCACGGGACGGAAATGGAGGATCGTGCGAACCTGAGTGGCGTGCGTTGACTACCCAAGCTTATTACCAGACGTCTCTTGTCCTCGCTCAAAGCGCATGAAATACCACTTGTTGTGTGAAGTAGGGCCCGATGGTTCAACGCAGGTATTCGTTCGGGAACTGCCTGGCTGCTACAGCAGAGCGCCCACATTCGATGGTGCTGTGACAAAGACCCCGCTCAAGATCAGAGAGTTCCTTGAATGGCTGCACAAGCATGGCGAGCCGATCACGGAAGACGCGTATGGCGTCGAGACAGAAGTGGCCGAAATCGTGAGGGGCAATTGGCCAGTGAACCTAGGTGACAGTCAGGCGCTGTTTGAGGCAGACCTGATATCCCTGGACAGGGAGGAGGTGAACCGCTGCATCCGCTTCATGAAATACGCAAGAGAAGATCTCATAAGTCTGTACTCGGGCCAACCCAAGGATTCCTTGGAATGGAAGCCTGATGCGGCCACGCCGAGAAACATCAAGCGCATCGCAGAACATGTGGCAGAATGCTCTCTGTTCTACATGGAGAGGATCAAACCGAGGAGGTTCGAGGAATGGCCCCTGACTTTTTTGGAGGTCGCAGATGAGTTGTCGATCATGAGACTGCTCAACCTATCTGATGAGGAGATGAATTGCCAAGTAAGCTATCATCAACCAGGAGAATGGACGGGAACACACCAGCCGGAAGGATGGACCGCCAGGAAAGTGCTCAGGAGGTTTGTCTGGCACGAAAGGCTTCACACCACGACGGTCAGGAAACTGGCACGACAATTCAGTGAAAGAGCAGACAAGTGACGCCGTGAGGGACCAGTCATTGCGCACGTGATGAACCAGTCCCAGTCGCACTATCGTCGCTTTCTCACGGATGTCACCTGGACCAACACTATTCCGACAAGGACGAGAATCATCCCAGCCATCATTGCCCAGGTTACGGACTCTCCCAGAAAGATGAAGGAGAGTATCGCTATTTGCACGAGCATGCTGTTCTGCAGGATCGACAGCTCATATGCCCTGAGGAAACGAAGAACTTGGTTCCACAGGTAGAAAGCCAACGCTGTGTTCACGACGCTGAGCCACACGAGAATCAACATCGCAGAGATGCTCGGTACACGGAACGGCTCGAAGAAGGGAACCAGAGCCACGATGCCCAGCGTACCGACGGTCATCGTGATCCCAGTGAGTCTCATTGAGGAGATGGTGCCAGATCTCTGAATGCGTCTGAGTATTATCAAGTAAGCTGCCCAACCGATACCCGACACTAGCACGAGAGCTATCCCGGCCGGATTAGCCGGCCCGATCTGACCACTGAAGTACAGCAATGCCCCCGACAACGCGGTGAACACGCCTATGACTTGGACCGATGTCGGTACCTCCCTGAGTAGCACCGCCTCCATCAGGAGGACGAAGACTGGGGTGAAGTTCAGAACGAGAGTGACCATCGTTGCTGGAAGATACAACAGCCCGACTATCTGAAGACCTTGCGCGACAGTGTACCCGAAGAAACCGGCCGCGACCAGTAGGAGGATGTCGTTCTTGGTCAATCTCCAACTCTCGTTTCGCGTTGACACGGCATTCGCAGCGATCAGAATGATAGATGCCATTGAGTACCTGATGGCAGCGAACAGCATGGGAGTCACTTCAACTAGGGCGATCTTGATCAAGACATAAGACGAGGACCACAGGAAGGTCACCAACAGGGCCTCCAGTATCGAGAAGAGCTTGCCACGATGGGCTTGAACACGCACTTCCATTGCCCGCGGAGATCAGCGTGCCTCGAAGAGCTTGTTGCTTTTAACGCTATTGAGGGGGCGACACTTCTCGTTTCTCGGATTGCCGCGTTCTCCGTTGTAGAAGCTCTCCCCAATGCAGCTTCAAGCTTGACGTTCCCATGTAGATCACAACCGCGCGCGGAGATTAGTGAGAGAGATGGGCGAGCATGTAAGATCCATGATCACATGGGGTCGTCGGGATTTGAACCCGAGGTCTCCAGCGCCCCAGGCTGGTATCCTAGACCAAGTTGTCCGACTGCGTCTCTAGACGACGACCCCTTGCCTAGGTCGAAGGCTATGTCGTTTTAATCCTTTGTTGCTATAGCGGATCGTGGTGCAGTCACGATCTCGGCGACCGACTTGAAAGTATGGGCATTTCTCGGCATCGAAGCTGCCGACCTCCTCCAACACTACATTTGTGTAGTCTGACGGGTCCATGAACCCCTTCCATAATTCCGGACATCTGAGCTCGATAGGCGAGATTCTGTCCCATTTCGTCTGCCGACACTCGGCGTCGGGCCTCTAATGTTCTGAAGGAGGATCGCCCCTCCGTGTTTTAAGCTCGGTTACAGTGACATGGAAACCGTTAAGAACGAAAGGCCTGAGGGAAGCCATCACCTGATCGCATGAGCGAAAGGAAGGTTATCAAACGTGACGGAACAGTCGTAGGTTTCGACCCTTCTAGGATTGAGCGCGCCATAAGGAGGGCCATGCTGGACGAGAGGCAGTACGACGAGAGGAAGCTGAAGTCTGTTCTCTCGAGTGTGCTCAAGGTGATAGAGGGGCTGCATTCCTCTGGGAAGGTCCCCTCCGTGGAGGAAATCCAAGACATAGTCGAGATGGAACTCGTCAAGCAGGATCTGTTTGAGGTAGCAAGATCCTACATAATCTACAGGAAGGAGAGGGAGAAGATAAGGGAAGAGAAGGAGGGGATACTGAAGAAAGAGCCCCTCGACGAGGTGGACAAAGACTTCTCCGTGAATTCACTCAGACTTCTGGCCGCCAGGTACCTTCAGAAGGACAGTGAAGGTAACTTCATCGAAGGACCGAAGCTGATGTTCAAGAGGATTGCCGCCCTGATCGTGATCCCTGATATACTGCATGACGTGACGATCTTCTCGAAGGCCGGCGATCAGCAGGCCCGGGAACCAGAGATGTGGAAGGCCGTCGACTGGGACGGCAAGGTGGGGCTCAAGGGACCCAGCGGTGAGTATGAGTTCACCTGGAACAAGTACCACCTTGAACGCATGAAGGAGCTGTACGACGAGCTGAACGAAGAAGGGAAGATGAAGAAGAGCTGGACTGAGTTCTGGGACGGCGTGCTCAGGGGTGAGTTCGACTCCCATGCACGTGCGTTCAGCGAATACTACTCTATGATGGCAACGAGGAGGTTTCTACCCAACTCTCCAACCCTGTTCAACGCGGGAACCTTGCTGGGCCAGCTGTCTGCCTGCTTTGTGTTATCCATTGAGGATGACATAGAATCGATAATGACAGCGGCCACGGACTCCGCTGTGATCTTCAAGAGTGGCGGAGGAATCGGTCTGAACTACTCTGGGTTGAGGCCAACCGGTGACATCGTATTCACCACATCCGGTGTGGCAAGTGGCCCCGTTTCCTTCATGCGGATTATCGACACGGTGACGGATGTCGTGCGACAGGGTGGGCGCAGAAGAGGGGCGAACATGGGAATACTCGACATAGATCATCCCGACATAGAGTCCTTCATCCTATGCAAGTCCGAGCCGGGTAGGTTCGAGAACTTCAACATCTCGGTCATGGTGAAAGAGAGCTTTTGGGATTCCCTTGCGAAGAACGAGCCCTATCCGTTAGTCAATCCGAGGAACGGAAAAGTGGCGGAGAGAATCGATCCGGCGAGGCTCTTCGAGACTATCGCAAAACAGGCATGGAAGAACGGCGACCCTGGAGTAGTGTTCTTCGACAACATGAACAAGAGGAATGTCATGAATGGTGTTCTCGGGCCCATAACAAGCACGAACCCCTGCATCGTGGGGAACAGCAGGGTGTCAACCGACAGGGGGATGATCAGGATCGCGGACCTGTATGACCATCAAATGTCCATTAGAGCGGTCACTGATGCGAGAGTCGGACCGGCCCCAGTCATGGTTTATCCTTACGGCATGAAACACAAGAGCAGAGCGTATCAGGCTTCGGGAACGGAACTGAAGGATGTTGCTGATGTCGTGTGCAGTGGTACGAAGCTCGTCTATGAGGTGCAGACCCGACATGGATACCGGATCAAGGCCACATCAGACCATAAGTTCCGCACGCAAGATGGCTGGAAACCTCTCTGCGAACTGACGCACAACGATGTCTTGTATCTACAGTCTGGAGTCGGAGGCTTTGGTGAGTTCGGTACACTGGAAGCTGGCAGAACGGTCGGCTGGACTGTCGGGGATGGTGACATCAGCGGCCAAAGGGTGTACCTGAGATTCTATGGCGAGGATAAGGAGATCGCTCCCATGATGGCCAAGGCTGTGGCCAAACTGACGGGCAGCCCCGTAAGGATCAATGACAATCCAAGACAGGACTGCCTCTACATCACATCTAAGAGACTCTATGGCGAGCTGGAGCCGGCGTTTCCTGATGGGAACAAGCTTCAGGCACCTGAGTTGGTGTTTCGCGGCTCCAAGGAATTGCAGAGGGGCTTTCTCCAGGGACTGTTCACCGCTGATGGGCACATCAACATCACCAAGAACAAGAGCTGCTCTGTGCGCCTGACAAGCGTCTCAAGACAACTCCTGGAACAGGTTCAGCTACTTCTGCTCAACTTCGGCATAGTGTCTAGGATCTACTTCAACAGAAGAGGCAAACAAGTCCGTTTCCTGCCGGATGGTCACGGGGGCAGGAAGGAGTATGAGTGCATGGCCTACCATGAGTTGTCAATCGATGGACAAAGCAGGGACGCATTTGCGCGGGAGATCGGGTTCCTGATCCGGAAGAAGCAGAACAAGCTCAGGCAGTGGATAGATGACAAGAGGAGGAATTCAAACAGACAGGAATACGTCACCAGCGTGAAGGAGATAAGACGAGTCGGGTACGAAACCGTCTTCGACCTCAAGGAGCCCGAGACCCACAGCTTCGTCGCAAACGGGTTGGTCGTTCATAACTGCGGGGAGGAACCCTTGTACGCCTACGAGTCATGTAATCTCGGGTCTCTGAATCTGTATGCCTTCATCAAAGAGAACGAAGAAGGAAAGAAGAGTTTTGATTGGGATCACTTCAAAGAAAGCATTCTTGTGGCACTCAAGTTCCTAGACAACGTCATCGATGTGAACAGATTCCCGTTCCCAGCAATCGAGAGAGCTACCAAGCGTACACGAAAGGTCGGCCTTGGAGTCATGGGCCTGGCGGATGTCCTCTTTGCTTTGGATGTTCCCTACAACAGCGAAGCTGGGTTTGAGTTCATGGAGAAGGTAGCCGAGTACCTGTCGTACTGGGCCATGTGGGAGTCAACCGAGGTTTCAGGGCGGAGGGGTCCGTTCCCTCTCTTCTCAAGCTCAGCCTATAGGAACGGGGAACTCCCGATCGAGGGTTACTATCACAGGGAGGAATGGAAGATGGACTGGGAAGTCCTCGTGAAGAAGATAGGAGAAGATGGCATCAGGAACGCAGAGTGCACAACAATCGCTCCAACTGGCTCGATATCGATGATCGCAGATACATCATCGGGCATAGAGCCGGCATATGCGTTGGCCTATGAAAAGCGTGTCACCGTCGGCAACTTCTACTACACAGACGAAGAGTTTGACAAGAGGCTGAAGCTGGCTGAGAGCTACTCCGAGAAGCTACTCAAGGACATCAGCGACAACGGCGGTTCGCTTCAGGGAATCGACGGCATGCCGGATGACTTCAAAGCTGTGTTCCAAACGGCACTTGACATACCTTGGTGGGATCACCTCAGGGCACAAGCCGCGTTCGCGAAGTGGATCGCTGCTGCTGTGAGCAAGACGATAAACATGCCCTCGTGGGTAGGAGTCCCAGACGTCTTCAAGGCCTACCTGTTCGCACACAGGCTTGGAATCAAGGGGGTGACCGTCTATCGCGATGGGTCGAGGCTGGGGCAAGTCTTGGTAGCCCCTTCCTCGAAGAAAGGAGGATATGCCGTGATGGTCAAGAACAGGACTATCGAGTTGATGAAGAAGGCTGGCATAGAGCCGGAAATCACTGCACCATCTCAGCCCGTAAACGTCACGCCAGTTGGCACGAGAATGGGCCAACCCACCGTCAACGAAAACACCGGTGCCCCACTGTCAGGTGGCAATCACGACAAGTGTCCCTCGTGTGGAAGCACTAGGATATCCATGGAAGGGGGATGTGGCGTCTGTATGGACTGTGGCTGGAGCTTCTGCCCGGTGGCGTGAGGGACAATGGGAAAGGTGTTCCTGTACACTGGCTCCGGTGCCGGCAAGACCACGAATGCGATAGGCCTAGCTATGAGGACGGTTGGGCACGGGAAGAAGGCAGTGGTCATCTTCTTCATGAAAGGCTGGGATCAGATCGGTGAGCATCTGATAGCTGAGAAGCTCGCTCCTCTGTATGAGTCCTATCTGTTCGGGTCGCCGAACTGGGTGGATCTGAAAAACCCGAGCGAGGACGACAAGAAAAGGGCAAGGGAGGGGCTTGCGTTCGCCAAGAAGAAGCTCGTCGAGAAGCCTCATCTGCTCGTATTGGATGAAATAAACCTGGCTGCAGCTACGGGCCTTGTAGATGTGAGCGAGGTGATATCGTTGCTTGACGAGTCTCCCGACGATACTGACATAGTGATAACTGGGAGGTACGCTCCTCCTGCGCTTATCAACAGGGCGGATTTCGTGAACCTAGTTTCTGACGTGAAGTCTCCGAAGGAAATGTACAGCAGAGTAGGGATAACCTACTGAGGAACCCGGACGATCACGTAATCACGTTCTCAAGGCCAGCAGCCTTTGCCATGTGAAGCGACCTCATCATCTCAGATCTGGTCAACCTCCTGCTCAGGTCCTTTCGGTCGAAAGCTTTCCATTCTGGCCTGTACTGCCACATCAGATTGACCCTAGTCGACCTGCCCAAGTTGTCTGATATCCACTCCAAGATGCCCTTCAAGCAGCAATCCAAGTGGTTAGGAAGCACCAAGACCCTCACTATCATCTCGCCTGCCGCTTTCGCCCTCATGTGATTCCTAGTCACTGCATCGAGATAGTGATCGACACCGGAGATGTCCTTAGCACAGTCATCATTACCATACTTGAAGTCCAGCAGATAGACATCCGCCACCCCGTCCAATAGTTCAGCCTGATCCGCAGAGTAGTAAGCGTTCGAGTTCCAGACGACGGGGATGCTCTCGCTCAGCAATCCGAAGACCTTGAGCCAAGACCAAAGGTACTGGTCAGGGTTCCCGCCCACGCAGTTCAGGTTTCTGGATCCATTTCTTCTGGCATTGTCCACTTCTGCAGCAACATCTTCGGGACACATTTCCACGCCTCTCTCCAGCCACTGCGAGATTGTGTAGTTCTGGCAATGCAGACAGTGGAAGGAACACCCCATTGTGAACACTGTGAAACTCGGCACTAATTCGGGCTCCTCGCCGTAGTGGTTGAACATCGAGGAAACGACCAGATCAGTACCGGCCTTGCACACACCACGCTCCCCGGCGAGTCTGTTCACTCGACACCTTCGTTCGCACAGCGTGCACTCCTCCATGAGCTTCCCAGCTGTTGCTAGCTTCAGATCTAAGAGATTGGGGTGCGAGACTGAGTCCAGATCTGTCTGCCCGCGGACGGAGTTCTCAAGTTCCCTGAACCTCTTCACGGCCTTGGAGTGTTCGGACAACATCTCATCGAGACCTGCGGCGGGAGCAAGGTCAATGCCAATAGTCCTTGCTATCATGTACTTGGCAGGGAGTTTCCCTCCGGCGACTCTGAGGTACCTTCCGAGGGCGTGCCTGACCTTTTCGTCGCGTGTGACACTGATCGCGTCGGGGCGGGTCAGCTTCCACAAGCCCTGTTGCCAACACCCCGCATGCGCTTAATCCTTTCGTTCCCGATGGAGACTCAGATTCGCTTTAAATCTCCCTTCTCACAATTGATCCAGACTTTGATTGAAGCCTCCCTCTACAAACGCCTGAATGGGGACGTGGAATGCCAGGTATGCTTCAGAAGATGCCGGATCCGACGAGGAGGCCTCGGCTTCTGCTACGTTAGGAAGAATGTGGACGGGAAACTTTACAGTCTGAACTACGGCAGACTCATCGCAGAAAACCTCGACCCGATCGAGAAGAAGCCTCTTTTTCACTTCTATCCTGGGTCGACAGCGTATTCGATAGCGACCGTCGGGTGCAACTACCGATGCTGCTTCTGCTGCAATAGTGACATATCGCAGAGCAAGGAGATTTCAGGGAGGGATAGGACACCCGAACAGGTCGTCAGAGATGCAGCCAAGCTAGGTGCGACATCAATAAGCTATACTTACACCGAGCCCACCATGAACATCGAATTCGTCGCGGAAACGGCCAAACTAGCCCACAAGAAGGGCATGAAGAACACAATGGTGACGAACGGTTCAATGACGGCCGAAGCACTCGATTTTGTCCATCCGCATCTGGATGCGGCGACCGTGGATCTCAAGGGCAATGGGAACAAACAGTTCTACCTGCAGAAGATGGGCGTGCCGAGCACCGACCACATATTCCAGACACTGAAGGGGATGAAGGAGAAAGGTGTTCACGTGGAAGTCACGGATCTGATTGTTCCCAAGTACGGCGAATCTACGCAGGACCTTATCAAACTTGTAGGGTGGGTGAGAGATGAACTAGGCCCGTTCGTTCCGTTTCATCTGCTCAGATTCTTCCCTTCTTACAAGATGTTCGATGTCCCCGCGACACCGCTGAAGCTGATAGAAGAGGGCTTGGAGATCGCAAAGAAGGAGGGGTTGCGATATGTCTACGCGGGCAACGTGCCAGGCCATAAGACAGAGAGCACATACTGTCACAACTGTGGGAAGCTGCTGATCTCCAGACATGGCATGTTCGTCGATGCGGTCAACCTCACTGAGGACAACTCATGTCCGGACTGTGGAACCGCCATACCAATCGTGGGTAATCCGACCGTCTCTTCGGCATCTATATTGTATTGATGTGTCAACGGCCAATAGGGTTAATACGAGAAAGTCACAGAGTGGAGTCAGATGGCAGTAAAACTGGCAGTAGGTCCGTCCTCAACCTCACTGGGTGTATCACTTGCTCAAAAGCTCGGCATCGAGACGATAGGAGTCACCTGCAGGCACTTTCCTGACGGTGAAACCTACGTGAGATTGGAGGAGGCGGCCAAGGGTGACGAACTGATCCTCGTACAGTCCCTGTGTTCTCCTCAGGCAGAGAACTTGATGATCCTGAATCAGATGGCTTCTGCAGCCAGAGGCCTCGGCGTGAGGAGCATAGTTGCAGTTGTCCCGTACATGGCCTACTCGAGACAGGATAGGAGGTTCCTGCTAGGCGAGGCACTCACCGCAGAGCTGATTGCACGGAACCTTGAAGCGTGTGGGGTCAGCAGGATCTTCATCGTCGAACCGCACAGTGAAGAGTCACTTTCCTTTTTCAGCGTGCCTTGCCACCCAGTGTTGCCTGCGAAGGACACTGCTGAGTTCTTGAGGAACCGGGGAGACTGTGTTGTGGTAGCTCCCGATGAGAAGAGGTTACCGGATGCAAAGGACCTAGCGACTAGACTCTCGGTCGACTTCGGCTGGATAGAGAAATCCAGAGACCGGGCCACTGGGAGTGTGACGGCAAAGATCGGAAGCGTGCCGAGAACTAGTCCGGTCGCGGTTCTCTTCGACGACATGATAAGCTCGGGAGGCACTATCGTGAAAGCCGCAGAACTGCTGAGGTCGGCCGGCTTCGAGAGGATCGAAGCAGGCTGTGTGCATGGTCTGTTTGCCCATGAAGCCGAGCAGAAAATGACAGAGGCTGGAGTGAGTTTCATCTTCGCCTCGGACACGATCGAAAGCAAGTTCACGAGATACTCAGTTGCACAATCGGTCGCCGAATCAGTGAAGAAGGAGTTTCCATGACGGAATCTCTCTTCGTCGCCTTTGCGCAGGGCTACGGGAGGTTGCCAGTCAGTGAGTTGGAGGGTGCGATGGAAGCCGAAGGAGCCGCCTTCGAGATGAGACCAGGAATTCAGGGTGTCCTTAGGTTCAGCGCAGATAGTGGCTCAGCCTCGCGCGCGGCGGCTAGGCTTTCGTTGTCTCAGTTCATGTGTGAGGAACTGACCTTCTCAAGGGGCGGCGCAGGGGATATCTCGAAGGAGATACGGAGAGGTATGCCTACCCCCAAGACCCAGTCATTCAAGCTGGTCGTGAAGAGAGTAGGTGCAGCTGTGCCAGCTGAGTCGGTGAACCCCCTCGTGAGCGAGATCGGCGGATTATTGGCTGGGGCGATGCGGGCCAAGGTCAGACTGGTCAATCCTGAAAGAACCTTCGTGATGCTCGTCGCGCCTGATGGGGCTGTCTTGGGCGTGAGGATCGTCCCCACTGCCCGCAAGGTGCTTCCGGCCCACAGGAACGAGGTGAAGCCCTTCTCGCACCATTCGACACTGCAACCCGAGTTCTGCAGAGTGCTGGTCAACCTAGCGAGGGTCAGGCGAGGCGACATAGTGCTAGACCCGTTCTGTGGAGCGGGTGGCATGCTGATCGAAGCCTGCGAACTGAGCGCAACGAGTCTAGGCCTGGACTTCAAGATTTCGATGATCAAGGGCGCTCGGGCCAATCTGAACAAGTTCGGCTACAGCGATTTCCATCTTGCGGTGGGCGACGCGCAGAAGTGCCCCTTCATGAAAGCAGATGCGATCGTTACTGACCCGCCGTACGGCATACTGTCGCCAATGGTCAAGGACCGGCTCGTGAGTGAGACATATCAAGATCTGGTGGAGTTCTCGAGGGACGCATTGCCAACAAACGGGTGCTTATCGTTGGTCTATCCCTCTGGAGAGTCGGTGGCTGACATGATCAGGAACGCAGGGCTCAAACTTGTCAGCAAGGATGAAATAAGGGTGCACGACTCCCTCACTAGGGTGTTCGCAGTCGCGCGGAGATGATTGGCATGAGAGGTAAACTGGTGTTCCTTGGCACATCCGCCGGCGTTCCCACTGGCGATAGGGGACTCTCCTCAGTCGCCCTGCAGTGGAAGGGAGAGGTGATGCTACTTGATGTCGGTGAGGGGACTCAAAACAACATGATCAAAGCGGGAATAAGCCCGATGAAGGTGGCTAAGGTGTTCATCACACATCTCCACGGAGATCATGTCCTCGGCCTGCCCGGCCTGCTGATGACGATGGATCTGCTCGGCAGGGAAGATCCGCTGTCAGTATATGGACCAACCGGACTGAACGCCTTCCTGAGCTGTCTGCTGCCCACGATATATGAGGACAACGTTGACTTCCCAGTGAGTTCAGTCGAGATAGTCAGGCCTGGGTTGGTTGTAGAGGGAAAGGACTACCGGATCCTCGCCACCAAATCACGACACTCGGTGGAATCTTGGGCGTTCAAGTTTGAGGAGAAGGACAGGCCCGGAAAGTTCGACGAGGAGGTGGCCAAGAGACTGGGAGTCCCTCCTGGGCCATTGAGAACAGTTCTCACCAAGGGGAAGGCGGTCACGGTCAGGGGCAAGACCGTAAAACCCGAAGACGTCGTGGGACCACCCCGCCCGGGGTTCAAGATCGTCTACACGGGTGACACTGCCTTCTCCGAGGAAGTGGTCGGGTTCTCAAAGGGGGTTGACATCTTGATCCACGAGGCGACCTTCGAGTCGTCAAGGGCTGAGTCGGCAAAGAAGGTGATGCACGCTCTAGCGGCCGATGCGGCCAAAGTGGCCTCCATGGCCGGAGTAAGGCAGTTGATACTGACTCATATCAGCGCGAGATACCAGAATGCGGAACCCTTGCTTGAGGAAGCTAGGAAGACCTTCAAGAATGTGGAAGTCGCGCAGGATCTAGCCGAATACGTCATAGATTGAGCCCTGCTTTCTGAACAGTTCGACCGTCTTTCTCTTGAGAGACTCTATATCCCCGTCGTTTGTGATCCTGACGCCTTCTCTGAACATCAGCTTCTCCAGACCTACCGTCAGTTCGGTGTCATCTCTCCTCCTCAGATCCTCCACCTTTTTCGGATCATCGGGCCGCGCCCTCTTCGAAAGCCTCTGAAACCTATGCTGGAGATCCGAGGCCACCAGTATCAGCAGTACTCTACCCGCAACTCGCCTGAAAGCCTCAAGCTCTTCCTCGGACCTGAGACCGTCGATGACGACCAGGGGCCCGCTGATTCCTCTCAGTTTCCCGATGACGAGCTCAGCCACGACCGCTTCACCGCGTTCCTTCCTCAGCTGGACCATGAACCCCCTCATCGAGTCAATGTCATCTGGCTTGCCTCGTCGTCTTGCCTCTTCTCTCATGACATCGCCCATCGAGAGCACTGGCAGTCCCTTCTCAGCTAGGATCTTCGCAACGGTCGTCTTGCCTGCACCCGGCAGGCCAGCGATCAGAACTAGAGAAGTTGTCTCCTCGTTTGTTTTCTCCGGGGGCCTTGACAATGGTTCGTGAACTTCGGGCTTTTCTCTTCCGAGATAAGCTTGTCGGCGACAAAGAAACGATTTAAAGCAGCGGAACCGAACCGATAATGAGCCACTTGAGAGCGTTCATGTCCTTGGACCTGACGGATGAGACGGTAAGGGCCAAAATCAAGGGGATTCAGGATATTCTGATGACTGCGGGAGCAGACCTCAAGTTCGTTGAGCCTGGGAATCTGCATTTCACAATGGCTTTCTTCGGCGAGATCGACGACAATCAGAGAAGCTTCCTGTGCCGTCGGCTAGCCTCCACCAAGTTGCCTCCTCTGATCATCTGCCTGCGGGGCGTCGGAGCGTTCCCGGGACCGAGAAAGCCGAGGGTGGTATGGGTGGGAGTTACGAAGGGCAAGGAGGATCTGGAGAGGTACGCAAGCGCCGCCCTGAGAATGGGTATCGAATCAGGGGTGGAAGTAGATCAACGTGAATCGTTCAAGCCTCATCTGACAGTGGCAAGGGCGAGGTCGCTCTTCGGGAAAGAGAACCTGACCCCGAAGCTTGAGTCGCTGGTGGATGCTGACATCGGAGAATCGCTGACCAGCCCTGTCAGGCTGAAGAGAAGCACGCTCACCCCGAGAGGCCCGGTGTACGAAACGCTCTGCGAGTCCTCCGGCTAGGTCAGGTGTGCCCTCTTTGACAACTCATGATGAGGTCCTGAGGAAAGTGTTGCTCAAGATCAAGCCTGCTCCAGAGGAAAGAGAGCGAATCATGGGCATCGTGAGTGAAGCCATCGATGTGATGAAGCGGGCCTTGTCTAAAGTCGACCCATCGCTTGAAGTCACCCTTCAGGGATCGCTGCAGAAGGATACTTGGATCAGGTCGGACGTAGACGCTGATGTGTTCATTCTGTTCCCGCCGAGCTACGACAAGCAACGGATGGGCGAAATAGTCATAGGCGAGGCAAGAAGAGCATTCGGAGAGAGAAGAGTCACGCTCCGGTATGCAGAGCACCCTTACGCGACGGTCAGGTTCAAGAGCGTTGACGTGGACTTTGTACCATGCTACAGGGCCACACCACCAAACTGGCTGTCCGCGACGGACAGGACGATATACCACACGCAGTTCGTGAACGAAAACTTCAACCCTTCGACGAAAGATCAGGCCAGGATCTTCAAGGCATTTCTCAAGGGTATCGGCGTCTACGGAGCCGAGATAAGGGTCGAAGGATTCAGTGGGTTTCTGAGCGAGCTACTGACACTATGGTCCGGCGGGTTCATGGACTTACTTGACAAACTCGCCGAGCTGAAGCTACCCCTCGTAGTAGATCTGAAAGGCCTGACCGCGGGCCAAGAGCCAAGACAGATTGCGAGCGCATTCAGATCCGACTTTGTTGTCATAGACCCCGTCGACAGGGAAAGAAATGTGGCTTCGTCCGTCTCGGTAGATCACTTGGCTGATCTCGTCTGGGCTTCAAGGGCCTTTGTTGCCCGACCTTCGGAGTCTTTCTTCTCTCAATCAAGAACGGGGCTCAAGCCCAAATCAGTGTCGGGGTCTGGTCTCGACGTGATATGCGTCCGGGTCTCACCTTGGGACGCTCCGCCTGATGTCCTTTGGGGGCAAGTTCATAGGATCAGGAGAAAGATCGAAACGGAACTGTCTCGGACTGGCTTCAATGTGATCAGATCCGGCGACTGGACGGATGAATCGAAGGAGGTCTTGATCTTCTTCGCTCTTGAAGACGATGTATTGCCTGCGTCTATCCTCCGCAATGGGCCCAGCGCGTTCGATTACAGCAACTCAGAGGCGTTCTTGGCGAAGCAACGGTTGAACCCGAGCATTGTGTCGGGACCGTTTATCAAGAACGGCAGATGGATGGCTGTGGTCAAAAGGGGCGTGACTGAGGTCGAGGACATGCTTCGCAGCTACATCAGCTCGGACAAGTTCAGCGCAGGCTTGTCAGATGATGTCGTAGAGAAGTTCAGAAAAGCAAGAGTTCTGAGCAAAGGAGCGCTTTCCCCAAGGACTGTCACGGTTGAGGGACACAGAGAGATAGACGAATTCACCCTTGGGAGGAAGAGGTGGATTCAGTAGCTCCTGAGCTGGGTTAACCAGCCGAGCCAGGCGCGACTTCGTCCAGCAGGTCCAAGAACCTATCAGCGATGTTCCTCATCTCCACCACGTTGAACATTATGTAGATTGGGCCTAACTTTGATCTTTCCACAGTCAGTTTGGCCAAGTCGTGCAGGTTGTCATCAGTGTAGTCGGACCTGTAGGTGAGTCGCTTTCCTCTCCCGTGCAGCTTGAAATACGAAAGAGGCAGGTCCGACAAAGGTATGTCCCAGAATGGGTCGACGATGTGCACTATGTTCAGCCTTGAGAAGATCCTGCGCAACCTGGTTTGATCGTCCGACCAAGTCCCTCTGGGCTCCCAACCGATCGTCAGGCCTCCTCTTTCTATGGTCGTGAAGAAGCTCTCCAGATTCACCTCGTTCTGAGCGCTCATTCCAAAAAAACGGGGAGATTGGATCACAATGAAGGAAGCGCCCAGTTCTCTCGCGAACTTCCTTGTCGCGTCCCAAGCAGCGAAGACCTCGTCCGTCGGCCTGAAGTGTCCGAACCTGCTCAGGTCGAATCCGGGCGGCATTTTCGACTTCTTCCATGTGGGGCTAGAAGCATCATGGGTTATGCCTTGCCAAGCCTTCATGGTGAAGATGAATCCTTCCGGAGCCGCTCTCGCCCATCTGGAGGCCGTGTCTATCCTAGGCAGGGAGTAGAAGGTCTGTTGTATTTCGACCGCACCGAAGCGCTTGAAGTATGAGCCCATCGAACCAGAGAACCCGCAGGTTCCGACGTGAATGTGATGAGCAGATCTCATGGTAGATCAGACCACATTCCCTCTGCAATCTGGAACTCGGCCGTCTCTGGATCCCCCGTCTTTATCATCTTGATGCTGCCCGACATCTTGAGGAGAGAACGACTTAAAGTTAGGTCAGGCTCAGAGGTTCGTGATTCCTGACGATCAAAGGATCTGCAAGATGCCGGGTTGGTATCATGCAGACAACTGAAGCAACAGTCAGAGACTGCGCGTCATCTCTAGTGACCCGGGGGCTATCTGTGACAGTGCGAACCTTACTGGTATGAGGCTAGACTCGCCTGACGTGCAGTGGACCTGACACATCCTCAGCTAGGCCCATCGGCGTCTCGGAGGAGAACCCTGGAATTGTGCCAGAACTCTGCTCCTGCGGAACAGGGTTTTCTTGAACCTGTGGAATAGAGTTGCCCTGAACTGGCTTGTAGGAAGTCGGCTCCAAGTAGAGTTCGGTCTGCTGCTTCGGCTCGAAGTCTACATCCAGGAAACTCAGTTCCCTTTCTAGGTCGTCCAGTTCCTTTGTTGACCTGTCTATGGCCGATTTTATCTCGCTCAAGGCTAGCCTGTAGATGTTCTCGTCTATTTCACCGGACATTGCCTGCACCTCTACAGTAGCCCTGACCTTCTCCAACGCCATGAGCCTCTTTGCCACGTCATCTCTCCTTGAATCCGCCAAGTCAGCCAACGTTTTCTTCTCCTCGCTGAGGGAGGCCAATTCCTTCTCGAATTCGGCCTTCAGTTCGTCGTACACTCTCTGGTGCATCTTACTGTTCTTCTTGAGTTCCTCAAGTGCTTGCACTCTTCTGAAGTTGACCTCAATCTCCTTTCGCAGTGACCTCGCCGAAAAGATGAGCATGTCCCTCACAACCACTTCAGATGAGCTGACCTCCAAGTCCTTCCTGTCGTACTCCTCGATGTTGCCGTCAGACTTCGATACGATAACCCTCTTGATGTCGCCAGTGCCATCGTGCGAACAGCAGATGACCTTCCCTATCTCCCTGCCAAAGTAGTCCTTGGCTGGCGCCCCTATCAACTTGCCTAACGCGTCAAATTCGCTCAACTGGTTTCTACACCGGCCGTTACATCTTGGGGAAGGGGGACTTCGGATAAAAGAGGAACGCTAAACATCCCTGTATTGAACACTCTAGCCGTCGAGCGCTAGTCGGACCGGAACAGCTTCCTCTGTTCATAGCTGCCGGATTTGAGGTCCTTGTCCTTGATGAGGCCGCCGACCTGTTTCTTTAGGGACAAGGCCAACCTCGACCCGATTCCCGGCACGAGGGATAGCCGTTCCACTGACGCTTTGGTTAGGTCGGACCTGTTCTTGAATCCTGCCTTGAACAGGCTCCTCGCTCTTGCCCTGCCGATCCCAGTAAGAGATACTAGGTCCAAGAGTTCCCGCTTTATTCCGAACTTCACTCTCTTGCTCATCAGAGCAGCCATTGCTGAAACTTCCTTGGATCCGGTGAAGCCTGTGAGTTCCGAGGCGGCATAGAGTAGCCAAGTCGCCTTCTCGTTCACCACATGTAAGTCTCCGGGCTCCACACCTAGTCTCTCATAGATCACGTCGAAGGCCGCCTCTTCGGCCCACATCTTGAGAGCCATCACCGTCTTTGCCTCATCGAACGCTGATGACTCCGAATCAGGCGAGAACAATTCCCTAGCGTGTTGCTGGAGGAATTCCCCGACGATCTCCATGTCGCGTTGCGTTGATATCAGCGTCGGGTTCATGTCAGGGGTGCCCACCACTAGGTGCATGATCGTCACGTCAGTGAAATCCGGCGGAGGCCTTGCGGCACGATCCATTATGGAAGCTGCCGTCTCGGGAAGGATGTAGAGCTCGGAGACCCGTCTCCCGAGCTTTGTTGCCTTCAACTCATCTCCATCCAGTTCAGCTACACCGATGTCAACCAGATACTTGACCATCTGCTTGATTCTCCAGTCAACGTACTTGGTGCCCCTTTGCCTGGCCAGCAGTGTGTTCGAGAAAAGACTCTGGACATCATTCATTCCCGTCGCAACGCCTGATGCGACCGAAGACAGAGTCGCCGATGAGAAAAAGTCGCTCTGGCCAAGCATTGACTTGATGGGTTCGACGGGAGCACTGATGTAGTTCTCCTCCAGGGTCTCGGCGTCCCTTTCGCTTCCTGCCCTTATCAAGGCAACGCCGTACTTGTCGAACTGCGGCCGACCAGCTCTGCCTGCCATCTGTTTGTACTCCATCGTGGAAATCTCCCGAGAGCCGAAACCTGAACTGTACCTGTGAATGGACGTGACACAGACATACCTCGCGGGAAGGTTGACGCCTGCTGCGAGCGTCGGAGTAGCCGCTATTGTTCCGATAGCCCCGTGTCTGAAACCGTCCTCGACTAGCCTTCTCTGAGAGGTTGGGAGACCAGCGTGATGGAATGCCACTCCCTTTCTAACCAAGGCCGACAGCTGAGTTCCGACCGGGCTGCTTTCCTCGACCTGCATCATGAGGCTGGCCAGTTTCTCAAGTTCCTTGACCTGTGATGGGCTCCGCGACAGCGAGGTCACAGGAGCTAACTTGTTGGCCAACGACACGGCCTGCTTTCTGGTGGGTGTGAAGAAGAGTATCTGTCCTCCGTCCGACATCGCGTGGTCAGCTAGATCCATCATCTCATCCCCAAACTTGCTCTCCACTTCCTCCTGCCTGTCGGGGAACGAGATCGTGTTGCCGTAGTAGACGCCCTCGTGTAGTGGCACTGGGCGCCAGTCGCTCCTTACCAGTTTGCAACCCATCCAAGAAGCTATCTCTTCGTCGTTCGAGACAGTAGCACTGAGCGCCAGCTTCTGTGCTTCTGGCAACAACTTGCCGGCCGAGGCCACGAGCATCTCGACTACTGGACCCCTGTCGGCAGAGTGGATCAGGTGAATCTCGTCAAACACCACTGTCGATATGTCCCGCAGCCAACTCGGTCTGTGGCGCAGTATTGAGTCCATCTTCTCGAAGGTGCATATGACCACATCGTAGTACCTCATCCCCTCTGTGGGTGAATCATAGTCGCCAGTGCTTATGCCCACCCTCGGGTTCCTGCCACTAGGCCTAACCAGTTTCGAGGCGACCTTGAATTCCAAGAGCTTCTCATACGCTAGTGCCCTGAGCGGAACCATGTACACGACCTTGCTGGGGCTTCTTTCCATCTCCTGCAGCGTCACGATTAGCGGGACGAGGGTCTTGCCGGAAGCAGTCGGCGCAGACAGCAGTACGTCCACTCCATCCAATACCCCGGCTTTGATGGCCTCCTCCTGAATGGGGTAGAGAGAATCCAAGCCGAATGAAGTGGAGAGCGCTGACTTGGCGGGCTCGCTTATCGGCAGGTCCTGAACTCTCACCGCTTCCTTTTCACCGCGTCTTCTTCAACGACACGTCATCAGGGGTGTAGAAGTATCCGTTCCTCAGCAGGTCGTTTATTATGCGCCTGCCGTCGGCCCTATCAACTCCCTTTCCCTCCGCTCTCTTGAGTACCTCCTCTATGTTGGCCGAACCGAACTCCTTCTCAAGGTCCTCTGCTATCTTGACTATGACGTTGTGCTTCTCCCATGAAGACCTGGCCTTCCCTGTCATCAGGATGTCTATGTCCGTTTTCCCTGTTTCAACATCAAGGCCCGCTTGAGAAAGCGAGGATCTGAAAAGCGCGATCACTACTTCGACATCCTCTTTGGTCACGATGTCTCTGAGCATCAACTTGGCCCTGGCTTCGCTCTCTCGTATCAGAGATTCAAGTTGCCTTGGAGTGATGTGGATCGACGACTCGCCCCCAGACTTCCTGAGGTCCAGGAAGAACCTGGATATGGCTTGAGCTGCCTCATCAGAGAGCTTTGGCGCGGACACCTTCGCGTACGCTACGTATCTTTTCAGATACATGGTGTCGTACGTTGCCTCCGCCGCCCGTTCCATCTTACGATGCTGTGCGATTATGTGCGCAGTCAACAGGGCGTCCCTTGTCTCGTCGGGCACGTCCCGCAGGACGAAGTACAGGTCGAACCTAGACAATATGACGGGCGAAAGGTTGACATTCTCCGCGAAGTTCCTGTTGAGGTCGTATCTTCCGAACTGTGGGTTCGCAGCGGCCAAGATCGAAGTCCTCGCGTTCAGAGTCGCCACTATTCCTCCCTTGGCTATAGAACAGGTCTGCTGCTCCATGGCCTCATGTATGGCAACTCTGTCCTCTTCTCGCATCTTCTCGAACTCATCAATGGCTGCGAGCCCCTTGTCCGCGAGCACCAACGCGCCCGCCTCCAATGAGAACGCGCCGGTCTCGTCGCGGATCGCTGCAGCCGTCAAGCCGGCTGCTGTTGCGCCCCTACCTGAAGTGTACAGACCACGAGGGGCTATCTTCTGAATGTACTTCAGGAGTTGCGACTTGGCCGTGTTGTGCCCTATGATCCCGTTCACTATCAGCGAGTTCGTCTTGGGCACCTCTAAGTCATAGACAGTTTCGGGTGCTCTCCTCTCGATCTTCAGGATGTGATCCATAACAGATCGCTCAGGAAGTCTTCGGCCATTGGAATAGCCTTGCAGTAGATCATTCAGCTGACCTCTCTTCCTTTCCGATACGAAACCTATGTAGCGTGCGAAGAGCCTCAGGCTCCTCGCGTCTCTTATTCGCAGCACAAAGCACTCTTTCTTGTTCGACTTGGCATAGATATGGCTCTCAACTCCGAATCGCAACAGGAGAAGTTGAATGTCTCGAAGCAACTCCATGCTCTTGGAAGAAAGGGCCACGTAGCGGTCGCGCATCTTGGCTTGGCTTCTGACGTTTCCGTCGCCCTCAAACAGCCACCTGACGTAGCTCGCCACGACGTTGTCGGGAGACATGAATATGCTGCTGGGAACCCTCTTCTCTTTGACCATGGGGTTGAGCCACTTGACGATGTGCGGATTGGTAACTCTCAGTCTAATGAGATCTAGAGTGCGCCCGTTCTTGCCGTTTCTCTTCAGTACGGATTCACTCGGTTCGTAGCCGAACAGGTTCTTGATGGTCTGCGCTGTTGATGCTGCCAGCTGCTTCTCATGTTGATTCACGGCCAGAGCGATGCTGTATGACCCGTCAACGTAACCTTCTGCGGTCAGAATGCCTATCAGAGCGGCGAGCCTCTCATCCACAACCTCAGGCACAGAGACGACGTGATTGCGTGAATGGTCACGCGAAACCAGCTTCCAGGCAGTCGGGTGATAATCCTTGATGTCAGAGTGAATCCGTCTTCGCATGCGGATCCTCGTTCCAACTTTGAGTTGGTCGGCACGTCTCCATCCCTTGCTTGTGAAGAACGGGTTGTTGGGAGTGGCTCTAATACTTCGTCCGCTGGCGAGAGTGATCTCGATGACTGGCTGACCCTCGTAGATGTGCAGTGCCGTGGCCTGCTCTTCCGTTCTGTTCTTGACCTTGAGTGATACTGGATAGATCCCTGGGGTCTCCGCCCCGAGCATCCCCGCGAGTTCCCTGAACGTGGGCATCGAGCCATCTCCAAGCACTAACCTAGTGTCGCCCGAATAGCACCCCGGATCACCAACCAGCAAAACATTCACATCACCCCTGACCTTGATTCCATCTCTGAACTCCTTCGGATTCCCCCCCGCCAACTGAAGGAGCACCGCCTCCTTGACGTTCTCCATTCCGTGAATCGAGGGAGCGATGGATGAAATCAACTTCTTGTAATGCCACGGTTGGGAGGCATCGGCCCTGAAGGACCTGATAGACTCCTCGTCGAGTTCCGCCTCCAGTTGCTCCCCGGTCTCCACGGCTATGTGGTTCGTGTCCAAGGAGAGTTCGAACACCCGGGATTTCGACCTTCCGAAGCCAGCTGCCCTTTGTTTCACGTTCACCATGCCGGTCACAACTACCCTGTCCCCGGGTCTGGCAGAGCTCACGAGATCATCCGTCAACGCCAAGTCCAAGGTCTGTGGCATCTGGCCTGCTGGCAAGTCCTCCGGTCTTTCCTGAAGTGAGATAGACTGGAAATCTTCGAACGTCGATAGGGAGGGCTCCAGCTCGAAAGTGCCTAGTCCCGATCGGTTGCAGACCGGGCAGGCCCGCGGCGTAGTGTACAAAGACCCGACCTGATCGGCTGGGGTCACTGTCTGACAACTCATGCAGCGGAAAGCACCAGTCTTGAGCTGAGTCATGACTTCTGAACTCCTCACTACGACGCCCGTGATTGACACCATTTTGCCAATGTATGATGAGTTGAGGCTCCTGATCGATACCTTCCTCTGATAGTTGGATACCCTAACGTTGAACCTCTGGACCTTTCTGGCGAATTCCATGTCCAGCTCGGTCAGCATTAGGAGGCCGGACTCGGAGAACAGCTTGAACATCTCGCGTGGGTTCTGCTCGAGCTCACTCGCCAGAGCCCCTTCGTACTGAACCAAGTGCTGGAAATCCACAACAAGGGAATGACCTCCCCTGATCGGGAGATCCCTCAGCTGGTCTAGGTAGGTGAGTTGTCCCTCTTCGCCTCTGAAGCCTCTGATGAAGGATGCGAAGTCCTCACCAATCTTGTCCCTATTCTCTTCCAAGTCCTAGCACCTCCTTTCTCCAAGAGGATGTGATAAGCCTCAGCAGTTCCAGCACATAGGATTCCTCGGGCGTGAGGTTTGCCACCACGTCTCGCGGAAGCGAAGGTACCAACGAGTACGTCAGTATCTTCTTCAATCTGGCTTCCATCACTTCGATAGCTGAGGCCTCCAGCACCCTCTTCGTCTTCTCTGCCACATTGTCGGACGAAATCAACATTGCGAGCTGTCGATAGAAGGAATCTGGGACTTTCGATATCTGGCTCGTCTTGTGTCTTTCTTCCCAAGCTATCATGGTCAGGACTTTGCTGTCCAGAGCCTTGTCTGCCGGATCTGCCATCCCGTCCTCGAACAGCTGCTCGGCCACGTAGAGCGGAACCTCGGTTTCCACTGAATTCTCGAGCTTCATTTCCACTCCAAGCAAGGACGAATACTTGAAGTCCTCTCTTGGAACCACTCTCGTTTGCTGCAACCGTTGATCCACTCCCAAACGCTTCATTCCTCTCTGGATGATCTCCTCGAGGAGAATGGACTCTGCCTTGAGCATTCCTTGGTCTTGAGCAGAGAATCTGATTTAACTCTATACCTGCAGGACTTTCCAGTTTGACGACTAGTCCGGTGTGTGGAGGTGGAAACCTGAGAGTTGACGCCCCAAACAGGGTCACACACCTCCGAGATCGCGTCACTCCGACTCAGGATGCAATCTTCCTCGTCCCTGCACTGCGAAAAGCAACCGCTGGGACATGGGTAGCAGTTTCAACATCCTCTCCCAGTCAGTTTCCGGCCGCAATGGTTAAAACTTCAATGGGTTCCACGCTTGCTCGTTCGGGTGAGTTTTGTGAGCATACGCGGTCTTGTGTGGACCGAGAAATACAGGCCTAGGAATCTTGGAGAGATAATGGACAGGGAAGAGATAGTGTCCAAACTGAAGACCTTCGCATCGACGAAGAACATGCCCCACCTGCTCTTCGTGGGACCGCCGGGCACATCCAAGACAACTGCAGCGTTAGCGCTCGTGAACGACATCTACGACGGCAATCCTTCGGGCAACTACATCGAGCTGAACGCTTCAGATGAAAGGGGCATCGAGGTTGTCAGGGTCAGGATCAAGGAGTTCGCCAAGTCCATACCCATGGCTGAGGTGCCGTTCAGGGTGATCATCCTAGATGAGTCAGACAGCATGACTAGCGACGCCATGCAGGCTTTGAGGAGAACTCTAGAGAAGTACTCCGATAACACCCGGTTCATACTGATCGCGAATGAGCTGTACAAGATCATAGAGCCCATCCAGTCTAGGTGCTCTGTGTTTCGATTCGGGCCGCTGAGGGATGAGATCATCCTGCAGAGGCTGAACTACATTGCTGAGAAAGAAGGGGTTCGCTGTGACGAAGACGCGCTCAAGATGGTCGTGGAAAGGGCGGACGGAGACATGAGGATGGCCATCAACCTGACGCAGGGGATAGCAGCTTCTCAGAAGAGAGTGGACACAAAGACGGCGAGGGAGTTCCTAGGAGTGTACGGCGTTGACAAGGTCGATGAACTCATAGACCTTGGAGTATCCGGAGATTTCTCTGCGGCGCTCGATCTGCTGGGCAAGATCATTCACGAATCTGGAGTGCAACCCAAGGACGTGGTCAGGAGGTTTCACAGGAGGATTTCAAGTATGGACATATCGCCTGAACCAAAGATGTCGCTCCTCTCGACTCTAGCAGAGACTGAGTACAGACTCATGGTGGGAGCAGATCCAGAGATTCAGTTCACACTGGTGCTGGCCAAACTGGCTCAGCTGAAAGGTTCCCGTTGAGATGCGCTGGACAGAACAGTTCAAGCCTGACGATTGGTCCCAGATAGTTGGGAACGAGGAAAGTCGTGAGCAGTTTCTCCAATGGCTGAGTAAGTGGAACCCTGAACGCGGGAAGAGGGCTGGGCTGCTGTACGGGCCACCAGGAACCGGTAAGACCATCACTGTGGAGATTGCCGCGAAGAAGCTCGGATACAACACCATTGAACTGAACGCGAGCGACGTTCGGACGAAGGATGTCCTGATGGATGAGATCTACCCGGCCTCACGCTCCCTGTCGCTGTACAGTCAGAGAAATCTGATACTGCTGGACGAGATAGATGGACTTCACCAAAGACAGGACATCGGCGGCGCAGCTGCAGTGTTGAAGCTGATTGATGGTACCAACAGCCCAGTAGTGCTGACCGCGAATGACCCATGGAAGCAGTCGCTGCGTGAGATACGCCTGAAGAGTCAGATGTTCGAACTCAAGAGACTGAGGAGAGATTCCGTGATCAAGAGACTTCGTGCGATAGCTAGATCCCAGGTTCTGACCGTCGAGGATCGCGCGCTGGACAGGATTGCCGAGAAGTCACACGGCGACATGAGAAGTGCTATCTCTGATCTGGAGGCACTTGCCTCGAGTGGTTCGGTTCTGGAGGAGGAGACCGTGTCGCAGATCCTGCAGGACAGGACCCAGGAGGAGAGCATATTCGAGGCAATCAGAGGAGCCATGCACTCGCGGAGCGTTCAGGAAGCTCGCAACCACCTCAGCAGCACTGGCCTGATGGTTGACGATCTCGTAGATTGGGTGTACGGAAACATTGAGAATCTCGCGGAGGATCTTGACACGCTGAATGTGCTGGCGGGAGCCGTGGCGGATTCTGACTACCTGTCGACCTTGATGAGGAGGGGGAGGATTTGGGCATTCATACCCTACATCCTCGACATCCTATCGGTTGGACTGATGGCCTGCGGCCGAAGCGGACCATCTTGGGTGAAGTTGCAGATGCCCTCCAAGGTATCACAAAGGTGGGCTCGCCTGGCCAAGGAGAAGGAGAGAGCGGCTGAGGCCAAGGAGATAGGAGAGCAACTCCACGAGCGGAGAGCGGTCGTCCGATCTCAGGTCATTCCTTTGCTTGAGTGCGTCGAGGTTGTCCCTGCCCCCTCCGAAAGAAGCAGCACGAAGGCCGCCAGACCGAAGAGAGCTAGAGGCACTAGGTCAAAAGCCAGAGGCCGCTAGTCTCCTGAATAGCGAGACTCTCTCGTCGCTGTAGTTTGCTTTGAACATCCTAGTCCGCCCGACCCTTTTCTCTGAGACAACTCCTTTGGCCTCAAGAAGCGAGAGTGCTCGTGAGGCGGACGGGTGGTTCAGGTTGGCTTCCCTGCAAATCGATGAGATGCTGACGAAGCCATCTGAGTCGGTCAGCACTCTCAGAACCCTGAAGGTCTGGGAAGCCAGCAGGGAGTGCTCGATGTCACGATGTCCCACAGTCACCTTGTGATCTCACTTGTCAACATCTGGTGCAGTGCGGACGCTGGGGCGAGCAGGGAAACTACGGAAGTCCTTCCCCTCCTCCCGAAGCTCTTCACGGATTTCTTGATTAGCCCTAAGCTCTCGATGCTCTCCAGCGTCTCCCAGAGTCTCGTGTGCGCGACGGGTTCCTTGCTCAGCCCTTCACAGTATCTCCTGTAGCTGGACTCCAAGTCTCCCGTTGTCACGAAGGATGCGTCTGTCCCTTGCAGACAGTTGACGATCGCCATGAGGACATCCCTCTGCAAGTCGCTCAGCAAGGACATCTCTGACTGGGAGGGAAAGTTCGGCAGTATCGACAGTCCTCTCCGCACGTGCTCAGGCAGGACTCTGCCCAACCCGGTTGCTTCCGCCATCCGGCAGGCGCGGGCCAAGACCTCTATCGCGTACCTGGCGTCGCCGGTCGTGCGTGCAGCATCGGCTATCATTGATAGTATCTCATCGTCATATGAGCCAGAGTTAAGCGCTACTCGAGCTCTTGCTGCCAGTATGTCTCTCAACTCGGAAGCAACATAGGGAGTCAGCCTAACCGTTGGAAGCACTGCGACATCAAACGATGAGTCGACAACGACTGATCTCATCGTCATGACGAAGCCCAGCTTTGAAGCAGCCGCCTCGAACCCCTCGTGGGATCTCAGCAGAGAGGATATCAGATACGACTTCCCCTTCACCAGCAGCGAGTCGGCGTCGTCCAAGACGACGAGGACTGGATCTTTGACCCCCGAAAGCGACTCAATGAACGAGATCAGTATCTCCTCCTTGGATACACCACGGATAAACCCGCTAGCCAACCTAGACTGAATCAACATTCTCATGGCCACGTTGTACTCCGAGCCTTCGACCCTGCAGTTGACCACGAACCCCATCGCCTCAGGGTTCTCAGCCAAGTATCTGTTGACCAACTGCCTAGAGATTGTGGTCTTGCCGCTCCCCCTCGGACCCACAATCAAGGCCCTAGCTGCCAGAGGGGGTTCTTTCAGCAACGGAGAGAGATAGCTCTCCAGTTCCCTCAGCTGGGGCTCCCTGTGGACGAGTTGCCCAGGCAGGAAGGCCGGGTCGAAAGGCCTCCCGTCTACCACCACCTGTTGCGGCATCTGGATTGTCTTTCCCGCTCAAACGCCACCCTTCGATATATATCTCATCGAAGAGATTATGTCCTCTCGCACTGACTCCATCGAAATTGGAAGGCTGAAGGGAAGGGCCGCCACGCCCGCGAAATCGTCCACTACTTCCACGTAGACCACAAAGTCGGGACTCTTCAGATTCACTGCCATCCCAGTTTTCTGGCATAGATGCTGCCCTACCGTCACCTCAAGGTCGTCTGAGTTCAACACAGAACCTCTTGTCTTGCACCTCACGACGAAGGAATGGCCGGACATTCTTCGAGCCACAGTCAAGGCAGCGTCAGCTATGGAGCCGAAATCAGGCTTACACTCCTGTTCTATTGGCACTACTCTGGATATGCGCCTCGGGAGGGAGGAGAACAACAACGAACGCGCCAGCAAAGGATCCAGTGATGTCCGGACGACAAGCACCCCCTCGTGTCGGGTCATCTCCACGCGTGCGTCTCGGTCCTCGGGAAGCAGGGCATCCATAGCTTCAATTGCAGCAGCCTCACCTGAACCTGATCCGCAGGTGACAACCAATACCGCCATCTGTCGCGGTTCGACAGAGTTGGACCAAGTATTTATAGCCCGAGTCTGGCGGGTCCGACCCTTAATGGAACAGCCGAACGAGGCAAAGCAGGAGACACCGAAGGCACTGTATCAATGCCTATCCTGCTCCGAAGTGTTTGCCCCAGATATGATCTCCACGAGAGAGATAAAGTGCCCCTACTGCGGCTACAGGATCATCAAGAAGGTCAGATCTGGCGGCATGAAGATGGTTAAGGCTGAGTAGACCTTCCTAGGACAGATACCATTCAAGATAGGGGTCGTGCCAAATCGACCAGAACTGTGCGGGGTTCTTCAGGGGTATCAACTGGTCTTGGGTTGCGCCTGATGGGCTTGGGTTCCTGCCCAGAGGCAGGCCGTAGAGTTCGTTCACATAGAAAGGTATCACCTCAGATACCGAAGCGTCCAAGTGGTTGAGAAGCAGTCCTCTCTCCTCATCACGGCGTCCCAGTTGTCTCATCACAGCGGCGAGATATGGAGCATCTCTTGGCCAAGTCACGCTGGTGTGGTACTGCCTGTCTCCGAGATACGGTTCAAGTGCCCTTCTCTGGACGATCATGCCAAAGGGAGCCACCTCCAAGCTCAAGACCTTCATCTTCCTGGTGACGAGGAGTTCCGAACACGCGTGCGAATAACCTTCCTCCAGTCTGTCGAGAGGAATCTGGTCCTTGAACATGGCCAACGCAGAGAAGGAAGGTGAGGACGGTGTGGTGTCCTCTCTTGTGTCTGTTTCACTCACCATGACTAGGTTCGGAGGAAGGCTGTGTTTCGTCTTCGTCACGTAGCGCTCAAGAGCCTGAGTCGCTAGTCTCTCATGATGCTCCAGTGTTCCCACGCTTGTTCTCAGTTCAGTCGCTGACCTCACTGCATGCCTCAAGACCGACACGAATAGGGCTTGCACCTCCGGCAGAAGGAATTTGGGCGCGTTCATCATGGTCTCGATCTGGTGGGCTGACAACCCTTCGGAAAGCATGTCGCGAAGCCATTCGCCCGGAACTCTGCATGGAATCGAACCCAAGCGGATACCGTCAACCTCAACGTCTGACTTGCTGTCTACCCAACTGTGGTTAGGAGGTGAAAACAAAGCTCCGTCAACTATCCTTGCAGATGGAATGGCGTTGCGCTCCAGAGCCTGCACAAACCTCTGCATGGAAGAGATGCCTCTGGACATAAGTTGCTCGTCCCGGATGGTCTCCCCGTAGTTCAAGAGCAAACGGTGGAAAAGGAGCGTTGAGTCCACTGACCCATAGGAAGCCTGTATGGTCCCGGAGACCGCGGTCAAGTTGTCAGGTGTCAATCCGTTTGCATCCATGTACTCAAACCCGAGGTCGAGCTGATCCCTGATGAACCGTGACAGACCGAGGATCGTCAGCGTCCTGAGGTTCCAGAAGAGCCCTTCGTAGATGTCCCTGAACCACACTTCCCTGAACCAGTGAGCTCCGGCCTCTCCTGAGACTCTGCTGGGGCTGTCTCTGATTCTGATCCCGAACGACATGAGCGCTGCCAGTCTGCCGTACAGCGCGTCCCTTGTTTTCTTGTCTACACTTGGTTCGGGGAGGGAAGACAATACAGCATCGAGTTGAGCCGCTGTAACGCCTGAGGAAGCAAGCATCCTGTCCTTTGTGTCTGAGTTCAGCGGCCAGGCACCTGATAGAGAGATTATGAGGGTGTGAGTCTGGGACGATATCTTGACGCCGTAGGGGCCCATGACGTTGATCGTGCGTTCTTCAGGTGAGAACTGCAACCCCCGCTCGGTGACCCTTCGGAACCCGTAACCCTGTTTGTAGACCCAGCTCAGTGTTGACACCGAGGCCTTGGAGCTGTCAATCTCACCATCGCAGGACAAACCAAGACTGACCCCAGAACACGACGCGAGCAGCCCTCCGTTCAGACTCCGGTTCAAGCTCACGACCCGAGGAGCTTCCTTCAGCGGTCTGAGGTCGACCAAGAAGAAGAGATTTACTCGTCCGCCGATCAGGCCGTCAGGGAAAGTGAGAGTCAACTTCAATCCACCAGCACCAGCACTTCCCGGGTCAGCTTGCGCGTACTCCACTGTGATTAAACCGTCGTCGATTAAGTAGTCGTACCTCGCTAGTCCGACCGAATAGTGAATGGTTGAGGGGGTCAGCCTTCGGCCGTCCTCGAGCGAGATGCCCACGCCGTCCATCACCTTCCACGGCTCTCCCCGAATCAGGACTGTCAGTCCCTCTACAGGCATGTTGCGGTTGGGGACCCAGAACTTGGCCAAGTCGGGCATCTGGACCTGAACAGAACTAACGCTCGATGACCACTCCATGATAGGAGACCTGACCAAGACCTTCATCGTCCTGGCGTAGTCCCAATCCGGGTCCTCGACCGGGTCCATTTCCAATGAGGGGCTGACGGACAATGAGGAGACTCAGCGAGAACTAGCATATGTCTTTTTATGTGCGAGTTGGCCGGACTCCACTGGATCACCGAGGTCCTCACAGTCGTGCCATGTCACGAGCCACCATCAAGTTCGCTTTCCCCAAGATGTCGGATCACATTTTCCTAGATAGGATCAAAAACAATCTTTATCAGGCGTCAACTTGACCGTAACCGAATGTCAACCGAATCGCGCAGCGTCTATGAGGAACTCCTATCGCTCCTCAGGCCTGATAGTATTGCTGTGATAGGCGCAGCGCGAGAGCCCCATAAGATGGGGCACACAATCGTGAAGAATCTGATAGTCGGAGGTTTTCCCAAGGAAAGAATATTCCCAGTGAATCCGAACGCCCATCAGATCCTTGGTCTGAAGTGCTATCCTTCGGTGAAGGATATCCCTTCTGAAGTGCATATGGCGGTAATCGCGGTACCTGCGAAGGCGGTCCCTCAAGTGCTGAGGGAATGTGGGGAAAAGCGGGTAAAGGCCGTGGCGGTGATCGCGGGTGGTTTCAAAGAAGCCGGCAACGCGCAAGAAGAAGAAGAAATCGTCGAGATATGCAAGCTGGCTGGCATGCGTCTTCTCGGACCTAACATCGTCGGAATAGCAGACACAGTGAAGAAGATGAACGCTACTTTCGTCGAGTCACCGCCAATAAAGGGGGACATAGGCTTCATAAGCCAGAGCGGAGCGCTTGCGATGGTTGTGGCTGAGTGGACGAGGCAGAGGGATATTGGATTATCGGACTTGGTAAGCATAGGAAACAGGGCAGATGTGAATGAGACTGACCTCGTCCAGTTCTTCGGTGAAGACAAGCACACTTGTGTCATAGCTCTATATATAGAGGGCGTAATGGACGGACAACGTTTCATCAGAGTCGCCAAGAATGTCAGCAAGAGCAAGCCAATAGTCGCGCTAAAAGCTGGAAAGGCGTCAAGGACCGCGGCAGCCATTCTCTCGCACACAGGATCCTTGGCCGGTTCAGAAGCGGCATATGAGGCCGCCTTCAGGCAAGCGGGGGTCATAAGAGCCCCGACTATCTCAGAGCTGTTCGAATGGGCATCGGCTTTGACGATGCTGCCTCTACCGAAGGGTGAGGAGACGGTCATATTGACGAACGGGGGCGGAGCGGGCATCATGGCCACCGACGCTGCTGAGGCATTCAATGTCAACCTCATGAGCCTATCGAACGACCTAGCCGAGCGTGTGAGGAAGTTCATGCCGCCGTTCGGTAGCGTTCTGAACCCGATCGACCTCACGGGAATGGCAAGAGTTGAAGACTACGAAGGAGCTATCCAGACACTATTGAGCGACGAGAATGTCAAGAACATAATCGTGGTGTACTGCGACACTCCCATTACTCACCCAGTAGAGGTCGCCAACGCCATAATCAGGGCAAGTCGCTCGTCTCCGGTGCAGAAACCAATCGTGACCAACTTCATAGGCGGCGAGGAATGTATCACCGGGATGAGGCGGCTTGTGAAGCACCGTATCCCAGCCTACGTCACCCCCGAGGAGGCTGTGGCAGCATTGGGTCAGCTACTTGACCGCTTCCGGTTCTTGAACAGAAGCGACCGAGAGCAGGTGGAGATCAAAGCCGACAGGGAGAAGGCCAATTCAGTCATCGACCCCGCAAAGCGAGAGGGCAGGAGAGTCCTGATGCCTTCGGAGGCTGCGACAGTTGCAGGAGCCTACGGGATACCGACTCCTGACAGGATAATAGTGTCCAACCCAACCGCTGCAGTCAAGAAGGCCGAGGGACTGGGATATCCAGTAGTGCTGGAGGTTGAATCGCCCGACGTTGTTCACAAGGTCGATGTTGGGGGCATCAAGATGAACTTGGCTGGCAAGTCACAAGTCCGCGAAGCCTTCGAGGAAATCACGAGAAGTGTCTCGGCCAAGGTTCGAGGAGCTGACATAAGAGGTATCGCCGTCAGAAAGATGTTACCCCAAGGAAGGGAGCTATTCGTCGGAATGCACAGGGATGCGACATTCGGCCCACTGATAAGCTTCGGAAGTGGCGGCACACTTGTCGAGCTGTACAAGGACGTGTCCTTCAGAGTGGCACCTCTGACGGTCAGTGACGCCAAAGAAATGATGAGGGAAACGAAAGCTTACGACCTGATACAAGGCATAAGGGGACAAGAGCCAGGCGACTTCGATGCTGTCGTTGAGGTCATCTTAAGGGTCGCGAAGCTATCCGAGGACTTTCCTGAGATCACGGATATTGATATCAACCCATTGTTCCTGTACGGAGCGACGGAGAAACCTAGGCCGCTCTTGGCGGCAGACGTCAAGGTCATGATAGAGCCAAGACAGTAGGCCCATCAAGGTAGTCCTCCGCTGTTGCCGGAGTGCCTCTACTTGCTTTTCAGCTCGTGGCACTCTGTTCAGGTCGTGGCACCTTGTCTTGGCCAATGCCAGGGGGTTTCATAATCAACGTTAGCACTAGTCCGACCACCGTGAACCCCGCCGTGATGTAGAAGCCCTGTACGTAGTTTCCATAGGTTGGGTTGGCACCCAGCACTGATGACATCAGCATAGGTAGTACCACGCCTCCGACTCCGTAAGCGCTGAAATACAGGCCGTAGTTGGGCCCCACGTTCTTCGCTCCGAAGAAGTAGGAAACCATTGTAGGCATGACCGCTAGGTATCCCCCGAACATTGCGCCGAAGATGGCAACGGCCAAGAACAGGAAGGCGGGCGAAGTCGCGTACGGGAACAGTGCGAGCAAAGACGCCAGTTGCAACACCAACATGCTCAGCAATGTCGCCCTTGGACCAATCATGTCACATATCTTGCCCATTATCGGTCTCCCGAAGGCGTTGGCCATGGCGAGAGCCTGTACCGCAAAGGTTGCCATCCATACGAGTTCTCCCTTCAGCCCTGTTACGTCTGTGGCAATCTGTGCAATATTACCGATCACCATCAACCCAGAACCAGCTCCTACGAGGTAGATCAGCCAAGTCAGGTAGAATACAGTGGTCCTGACCATCTGATCCGTTGAAAAGTCAAGCGAATTCACGGCCCAGGCTTTCCTAGATGATGAAGCCGAACTTGGAGCTTGCTTCCAGTCTGCAGGAGGGAACTTTAGAAGCGAGCCGAGCAGGGACAGGAGTATCGAAAACGCTACCCCCAAGATCAGAAAGGTATTTGCGATGCCGTAAGCATCCCTGAGAAAGATGACGACAGGTGCCGTGATGAGAGCCGACAGGCCGAAGCCCATCACGGTCAGACCCAGCGGTAGTCCTGGCTTGGTGGGGAACCATCTGCTGACGGTAGCGATTGGTGGATTGTAGGCAAAGCCGCATCCGGTGCCCGCAATCAGACCAAATGCGAATACTGTGATGTACAATGCCGCTGGTGGAACGAGTGCTATGCCGTAGGACAGAAGGTAGCCGAGCCCCAGCAACACAGCGCCAATCAATGCCGGCTTTCTCGGTCCGACCTTGCCCACCATTCTGCCCGAAAAAGCGAATGTCACGCCGAAGACGAGCAGAAAGACACTGAATGGAACTATGGACTCAGCTGGAGTCAGGTTGTACGGGGCCTGTTGAAGCGCTGGCCTGAAAACGCTCCACGCATATATCGTACCGAGGCATAGGTTGATGATGAATCCGGCGACCACAAACATCCATCTGCTCGGTACCTTTTCCTCTGCCATCTCGTCATCTCATCTTCATTCGTGACTCGGACCGATATGTCTCAACAGCCTTCCTACTTCTGTGCTACAGCTCTTCGGAAGTCTTCCAGAGCCTTTGTGACTTCTCCTACAGCAGCCTCATCTTCAAGAGTAGTTGCGTCGCCTATTGGGGTGTCAGTAGCGATGGCTCTAATGACTCTTCTCATGATCTTCCCACTTCTCGTCTTAGGCAACATTGGCACGAGGTGAACTTCGGAAGGCGTAGCTACGGGGCCTATGACATTCCTCACGTGTTGCTTCAGTTCCTCAGCCAGCTCCGGCGATGGTTTGTAGCCTACCTTCAGCACTACGAAGCACACAGGAACTTCTCCTTTTATGGGATCTGGCTTTCCAGCTACAGCGGCCTCGGCAACGGCTGGATGGCTAACTAGCACATCCTCCAGCTCTATGGTTCCCAGCCTATGACCTGCCACCTTGATCACATCGTCTGACCTTCCGAGCAACCAGTAGTATCCTTCACTGTCTTGGACTGCGTAATCTCCCGTGTAGAAGAGAGGTGACTTTGCCTTTGGGTACCTCTCCCAGTAGTATTTCCTGTACCTGTCGTCCTCCTTGAACAAGGTCATGAGCATGCCAGGCCATGGCTTCTTTATGACGAGGTTGCCCTTCGCCCCTCTCGGAAGGGGACGCCCCTCTTCGTCCACTATCTCAGGTTCTATGCTTGGAAGGGGCAGAGTTGCTGATCCAGGCTTTAAGGGTACGAGTTCGATTCCTGGCGCGGGGGCTATCAGGAACCCACCGGTCTCCGTCTGCCACCAAGTGTCCGAAATCGGACAGCGCTTTCCACCTATCTTCTCGTAGTACCACCTCCAAGTCTCCGGGTTTATCGGCTCTCCCACGGTTCCGAGCATCTTCAAGCTACCCAAGTCGAACTTCTTGGGCCATTCATCCCCGTACTTTATCAGCAGTCTAATGAGAGTCGGTGAGGTGTACAACTTCGTGACGCCGTGTTTCTCAATTATGCTCCACGGCCTGCCTGGGTCGGGAAAGTCTGGGGCGCCCTCATACATCACTTCAGTGAGCCCTTGGGCCAGAGGTGCGAAGACTATGTAGCTGTGTCCAGTGACCCAGCCTATGTCGGCAAAGCACCACCACACGTCGTCATCCCTCACGTCGAAAGACCATTTCAAGGTCGAGCAAACGTATGCGAGGTACCCGCCCGTGCAGACTTGAACGCCCTTGGGCTTGGCTGTTGTTCCCGAAGTGTAAAGAACGTAAAGCGGGTGGGAGGCTTCCAAGGGTTCGGGGGCCACGTACTTCTCGGGTGCTTCTCTCAAGACATCAGAGTACCAGACGTCTCGCCCCTTTTGCATGGGCACATCTTGGCCGGTCCTCTTGACCGTTATGACCTTCTCGACAGATGGACAATCCTTGAGGGCCTCGTCGACCGTTCTCTTGAGTTCGATGACCTTGCCCCTCCTCCAGGCACCGTCGGCAGTTATCAGGACCTTTGACCCAGTGTCTCGCATTCTCTCTGCGAGGGCTCCAGCGCTGAAACCGGAATAGACTTGCGTGAACGGTGCGCCAATCCTTGAGCAAGCCAACATCGCGATCGGAAGCTCAGGCAACATCGGCATGTACATCGCAACAAAATCTCCCTTTCGAACCCCCATGCTCTTCAGCGCGCTGGCAAGCGAGTTCACCTCTCGATACAAGGTGTTGTAGGTCAGGATCCTCGCGTCGCCAGGTTCGCCCTCCCATAGTATCGCTGCCTTGTCCTTTTTCCACGTCTTGACGTGTCTGTCGACGCAGTTGTAGGAGGCGTTCAAGAGCGCGCCCACAAACCATCTGGCAAACGGAGGCTTCCAATCTAGAACCTTGTCCCAAGTCCTGAACCAGTCAAGTTCCTTCGCCTCTTCGGCCCAATAGCCCTCCGGGTTCTCCAACGACCTCCTCCACTCGTCGTATAGCTTCTGAACTGGCACCACTCTCTCTTCCGTCGGAAGAGCTTCCAGCTCGGCTCCTCCACTCTTGGTTTCCATACTGTCAGTCTCCTCTTCATCTCGCGCCCAAATCTTCTCTCTTAAAAATCTTTGTGGCTGTATAATTGTGAATCGCGATAGAGGATCTGGAGATGATGAACAGGGAAAGGCGAGAGACCTGATTGCGACGAAGATGACGCGAAAGAGGAGGGTGCTGGCAACGAGAGCGGGAGAGAAGAACGAGATGTTAGGTCGTGTCTCGGGTTCCAAGTTCCCAGTCGAGGAACCGCCAGCGACACGAGCCGTCGTCGAACTCCCACCTCGCCGTGGAAGTTCGGCGCGAAAGTCATGATACACCCTACCGTCTGGCAGCCCGATCGATGAACATCTGTTGGTACGCAGGCATGATTTGGAGAGACAGGTTTAAATATCGCTTCCGATATCGTTTCCGATATGAAAAGTGGAACAACCCCAGCTGATACGGCCCAACAGAAGGTTGGCCCGGCTGGCGGGAACTTAGCGGACCGGGTCATAATGAGAGCTGATGGCCTGACTAGAGTATTCAACCATGATCTCGTGGCAGTTGATCACGTGGTATTTGAAGTCAAGCAGGGCGAGATCTTCGGGTTTCTTGGGCCGAACGGAGCTGGCAAGACGACCACGATCAACATGCTGATAACAGTTCTGAGGCCGACCGAAGGAACGGCCTCCGTCTGTGGATACGATCTCACAAAGGAAGCGAACGACGTCAGAAATTGCATAGGAGTCGTGCCACAGGAATACACTGCGGACGAGGACTTGACCGGCCAAGAGAACATCCTGCTTTGCGCTGATCTGTATGGTATACGTAGAGATGTCTCCGAGAAACGCGCGGACGAATTGTTCGAGCTTGTCGAACTGACGCCGTTCAAGGACAAGAGAGTTGACACCTATTCCGGCGGGATGCGACGACGGCTCGAATTAGCGTGTGGGCTGATAAACAGGCCCAGAGTCCTCTTCTTGGACGAGCCGACACTCGGCCTCGACGTACAGACCAGAGAGGCAACTTGGAACTACATCAAGAAGCTGAAACAGGAATACGGAATGACGCTCTTCATGACAACCCACTACTTGGAGGAAGCGGACACGCTGTGCGACAGGATTGCGATTATCGACCATGGGAAGATACTCGTGATTGGTTCTCCGGATGACCTGAAGAGTGCTCTCGGTGGAGACATCATCACCCTCGGCGTTGAGGGAGAATCCGACATAACTGACCTCGTCAGAGGACTGAAGAACGTCAAGGAAGTGAAGAAACAGAACGGAATGTATCTGATCAAAGCCGAGAACGGTGACGTCACTGCACCGATCATAATCGAAGCCCTACGACGGAACGGACACACGGTCACGCGGCTCTCTCTTGCCAGGCCCACTTTGAACGAAGTCTATCTTGACTACACTGGCAAGTCAATGCGAGATACGGAGGAATCGAAAGAGGAGTTCCGTGCGCAGAGGATGACACTGCGGAGGGCGAGACGGAGATGAGCCAAGCCAACGGGCCCAGTAATCCCTTCCACGGGCTCTGGGCTCTGACGAACAGAGATCTGAAGAAGTGGTACAAGGAACCGTTCCAGCTGTTCATGTCCATTCTGCAGCCGATCCTGTGGATGGGCTTGTTCGGCAAGGCGATGAACATAGGCGCGATATTCGCAGGCAATCCGAATATCCCACCGCAACTTGCGGAACTGCTTATGACAAAGACATTCGGCACCAGCGACTACTTCTCATACATGGCTGTGGGCATGCTTTCGTTCGTCAGTCTGTTCACTACGATGTTCAGTGGGATGTCGATCGTCTGGGACAGACGGTTCGGCATCCTCGATAAGATACTGAGCACCCCGGTTGCACGATCCGTCATAGTGTTCTCAAAGTTGCTGTCCGCGACCGTCAGATCCATGGTACAGGCTGGAGTAGTGCTGGTCATCGCCGTTATCCTGGGACTGAAAGTTGGTCCCAGCTTCACCCCCCTCAACATTGTCGGAGTGTTTGCGATAACGTTCCTGATCTGCATTGGCTTGTCATCTGTGTTCCTGATGATAGGCATAAGATCTACTAGGTGGGAGACCCAGATGGCCGTCATGAACTTGCTGAACCTCCCTCTGATGTTCAGCAGCAACTCGCTGTTTCCGATCTCGACTATGCCCGACTGGTTGCAGCTGATAGCCAAACTAAACCCGCTGACATACGCAAGTGACGGCATAAGACAACTCCTGGTCTACCAAATGGATGTGTCACAGCTCTTGGCGGACTTCACCTACCTGGGGGTGTTCGCAGTAGTCTTCGCTACGATAGGGATAATCCTCTCGTGGAAGTTCCTGAGCAAGTAGCACGTAGTGAGCGTCTCTCAAACGAGGAAGCTAATACCAAGGAACTGGTAGCAACCAAGCGCTTATATGAAGCCGCAGTCGCGACACGTGCGTGAGAGCGACGGAGGGTCTGGGCTGGCTGCTCGTCCTGCTGGCAGTAGTCCTGGTCGCGGCTTCTGGTTGGCCGCCCCCATCAATGGCGCTCTGGGCTTCGATCGCGATGGGCGTCCTTGGGGTCTACATCCTGCACTCGAAACCTAGGGCACGAATGCTCTCATCCAAGGAGTTGGTGATGGTGTCGTTCGGCGCCGCGCTTTCTGCCGTGCTCGGCTTCTTTCCGCCCTTCTTCCAAGTCCCTTGGATGATGAAGATAGACCTAGTAGCTGTGCCTTGGGCAGTATGCTGGCTCTCGCTTGGGACGTTCCCAGCAATGCTCTCAGCGTTGATCAGCGTGCCAATCGTTGGCTTTCTGGAACCCTTCGGCGCGGGAGGCTGGATTGGCGGCATATCGAAATTCCTCGCATCGATCTGGACCTTCTTGATCCCCGCAACATTGGTTAGGATCGGGATACAGAAGGAAAGGCTGACGAGTGATAACAGGGCCGCATTGCTCGCTACGGGTGCGATCGTGGTAGCCAGATCCGCGTTCATGACGGCGTTCAACTACTACCTGGCCATCCCGTGGTACTACGGCGTTAGGATCGACGACTTCATAGCGCTCTTGGACAGAGGACTCGGCCTGCTGAAGCTGGTGGTTCCTGTGTCTGGGCTGACGCTCTTCGTCTGCGAGATGTCGTTCTGGAACTCGGTTCAGGCTGTGATCGAGTTCTGGGTTGCCCTCCTCTTATATAGGGCCTTGAGAGGGAGGCTTGGACAGACAAGATGATAGTGAAGGTCACCGGAGTGAAGGAGAAGGGGTTCACTGACGAACTAGAGGAGTTCCTGAAGAGAAAGACCAAAGCGAATGTGAGTCGCAAGGGCGGATCCCTGGAACTACCTCAAGATGTGAAGAGGTCCAAGGTGCTGGATGCTGTCAGGTGGTTCGTGTCCAAGAAGTCGATGCAGCGAGAAGTCCGCTTGATCAGAATAGGCACGGACATTGAGATAAAGAAAGTAGAAACCTAGTACAGGAAAGTGCTCGGGTCGTCCCCATCTGAGATCTCACCCGCGAAGTTGAACATCATCATTTTCTTCACATCTTCCACATCGTAGCCGTGCCCTAGTAACCAACCGAGCTTCACGTAAGCCACCTCGGAGAGCATGTCGCTCAAGAACGTCGCCCCGGCCTCTGCCAAGAGCCTTCCGTTTCTGTAGACGAACGGATCCACCCTGCCGTAGATGCACTGCGAAGTCACACCGACGAAGGCCCCCTGCTCTGTTGCTCGCCTTACCGAGGGGAGCCAAGAACCCTTTCCGTCAGTGGTCTGCGTCGGCACGTGACCCAATCCTGTTCCGCTGACTATGAACCCCCTGTAGCCGCTGTCGAGAAGGTGGTCCATGATCTCTGGTTCGGAGTTCGGATAGGCTGCTAGGAGAGAAACCTTCTCTTCGAAAACTGCGTCAGTCCAAGGCGCCCCTTCGGATCTAGGCTTCAAGTCGTGTTGCAGTACCTCGATGGCTCCTCCCTTGCTCACGGTCGCAATTGGCAGGGCGTTCACTGGTCGGAAGGCGTCTCGCCTCGAGGTGTGCATCTTTCTCGCCCTCGTGCCTCTCAGCACGAAGGCCGACTGATCAGAAGTTGACGAGTGAAACGCTATGCAGACGAGCGCATGAGGCAGATACGCTGCGACTCTGGCCGCTGCCAGCACGTTCAGGTCCGCGTCTCTGGATCCTCTGTCCGGCGACCTCTGTGCTCCCGTCAATACCACTGGAGCGCTCAGACCCTTTATCATGAAAGAGAGGGCAGCAGACGTGAAGTGCAGGGTGTCAGTGCCGTGGAGCACCACCACACCGCGATCTCCTTCTTCGATGCACTTAACGGCCTTCTCCGACAGCTTGATCCACTGCTCAGGCCGCATGTCCTCAGAAGCTAGGGAGGATAACCTCTCCGCTGTTCTTACCCTGACAATACCCAACAATTCCGGTATGCCATAGAGGATTTCCTCAGGGGAGAAGAGCATGGCAACTCCTCCCGTCGAGTAGTCTACTCTGGAACTGATCGTGCCGCCAGTTGAGACGAAGGAGATCGGCGGAAGACGCTCGTCCTGTCCGATTTCCCTCAGTTTCGGGAATCTCTCCAGTTCTATCTTGCCTGCCAGCTTCTTCACGCTGGAGATCCTGTCTGTTTTGAGGCCCGCGTTGTACCCGTTCTTCAGCTTCAAAAGGAGGACGTTCGGGTCGCCGAGGTCCAGCTCTTCTCTGGGAAGGATGTACCCGTTGAGCTTCATGCCCTCTGCCTCGATCTGCACCTCATCGCCCACCTCTAGCCGGTGGGAGTTCAGGAATCTGACCACCTTTTCCGAGTACGGCATCTAGAGCATCGCCTCGACCTCCTCCTCTAGCAGTCTGTGGATCACGGTACCCGGCAGCTTTCCTCTGAGCTTCTCCATCGCTAGCCCCATGAGAGGTTTCACTGATTCTTTGCCCTTCTGTTTCACGAATTCAACCTTCCCCGAAATGATCTCCCTTATGACAGTTCTGGCCTCCGCCTCGCTTACGGCTGGTGTCTTGATTGCGCCGAGAGCCTCTTGCACGTTTCTACTTGCGACGAGCTCCCGCATGAAGGGGTCAAGTGACTCTTTCGGCAAGTTAGCTCTGGAGAACTCAGCGATTCCATTGACATAGACCACATCTTCAACGGAATCGACATCGACACCTTCCCTCCTCAGGGTCGGGATGATCGTGAGAATAGCAGTGGCAGCGATCGTTGGCGCGGCTCCCGCGGAGACGACAGACTCGAACGCTTCGATCCTAGGGGATCTCACAAGCTGAAGCGCAACTTGCTCACTGAGTCCCAGGCCCATCAGCTGATCCTTCTTCTGGGATGGAGTGGGAGGCAGGGATTTCTTGAGTTCCTCAAGCGTTTCGGCTCTGATAACGATCGGCGGAAGATCGGTTTCAGGGTACATTCTGGCTGCGCCGGGCAGTGGCCTGAGATACGAAGTCGTACCGTCCTCGTTGGCCTTCCTAGTCTCAGACGGAACTCCCACAGTTGCCTCGACGAGTCTCTTGTGGACAGCCTCAAGCGCGCGCCTGGCTGTTTCTCCGTCTGCTAGGACAATCACGAATGCACCAGCTGACCTGAGTCCGCACGTTCTTCTGACGGCTTCAAGCTCTGCTTCGGATATCCCGTAACCGGGCAGTTCGTCTGAATGGATGATGCCACCAACTCCTGCCCAAGCCCTCGCACGCTCCGCCAGTTCCCTCCCGAACCTTCTCCCGGGTGAGATCTCTACGCCCAGCAATCCCTCGAAACCCGCGGCGGGAAGACACAATGCCCTGTGCTTCTTCTTCAGCGCTCCCTGAACTAGAGATGAACTCGAATCTTTGAGGGAGTCCATCACATCCACGCACTTGAATTCCAAGGGAGGAATCTTCCTCCTGCTTAGTTCGTCCCGTATCTTGAGCAGAGCAACCTGTCTTTCGCCCTCAAGGCCTACCATGGTTCCCAACAGCTTGAGCTCTTGAACCCCCTTGATCTCCTGTCTGCTGCCTCCCTTGATGCTGACGTTTATGTCCTGCCTGATCGATCCTATTCCCCTCTGCATTTCACCTGTGAGCCGGATTCTCAGGCCGACTTCCTCGGCGATTTCCCTGACTTGGTCAGCCGAGTGTATGTCGGGAGCGGTCGCGAGTTCGATCAGGGGTATGCCCAGTCTATCCAGCCTGTAGATCGCCTCTCTGTCCTCGGTGCTGATTATGAAGGCGGACTCCTCCTCGAGACACAGCGTCCTAATTCTGACACCACCGGTTGAGGTGTGAACTTTTGACTCGTCAGTTCCGACTGCGACGAGCATGGTCCTCTGAAATCCAGATGTGTTGCTGCCGTCCAGCACGACCTTGCGCATGACGCGGATCTCATCCAACACCTTCATATTGAACATGAGAGCGACTTTCAGGACGATCCTGAGCGCGTCCTCGTTCACCAAATGTGGTGGCGCCTCGTCGAGTTCAACCAGACAGGAGTTGTCAGTGGAGTACTTGTACTCGAACTTCCTCGACTTCTGTGCCTCCAGTAGCGCGGCTGCGTCCGTCTCGCCCAGTTCGCTCGAGGAGAGCCTGAGGAATCTGGTATCAGTGCGATCGGGCTCGCTCCCCAGCTCCGACGGACAGTCACAGAACAGCTTGTGCGTCTTCAGTCTTTGATGCCACTCCAGACCTACGGTCAGAGCAGGGGTCTCATCTGTCAACTCTCATCCCTCACTTCGCTCACACAGAGGCCTAGAGCCGTCGTCTTCAATTGGACAAGCTCAACCGTCCGTAACGCTAACACTTCTAGCGTTTTTGTCTGCAACAGCATAAAAGAGTATTGCCCCGAACGCGACTACAGAACCTTGGATACATACGGTCCCTCGTCATTGTAACCCAACCTGTGGTAGTACTCCTTGGTCCCGAGAGCTGAGATCACAAAGAGCTTTCTCGAGTTCCATTCCTCCTTTGCCATGCGTTCTGCTTCCGCCATCAGTGAGGCACCATATCCTCTGTGCTGTCTCGACTCACTCCACACCTGACCCAAGGGCGTCGCTCTGCCCAAGGCCTTCAACTCTCTCACTATGGCGGAGTCACCACGAGCGAGTTCGGGGCGATGCGCTTTAGAGGACGGCAACCTCAGCCTCAGATAGGCCAAGACACGATCCGTCTTGCTTCCCACGAACTCCAAGAATATCTCCTCTCCTGAGGACGCCGAGTAACACGTTCTCTTCATCTCTATGTCCTCAGCTGTATCCGAGCTTCCGTACAGCCCTATCTCCCTGCTTCTGATCTCGGAAGTGCTTAGTCCTCTCTCAGATAAGAGCGCTAGGGCCAGCTCTCTGAGGTTCCCGTGCTTGGGGCCCGCAAGAATCTGGGGCGCCGGTATGTCCCTCTGGACTCTCATCACCCGAACCCATCTGGGCGCCATGACCAATGCATCTGCCACGATCTCGGACGCCGTTTCATTCGTCAACGGTGTGTAACACCCTTTCTTGTAGAGTTCCTCCAAGCCAGTGCCCGAGATCACGAGGGTTGGGTAGATCTTCAGCATGTCTGGACGGAATCTATCATCCTCGAAGAGAACTCGGAACATCGCTGTGTCCTTCTCGCTGGTTGAACCGGGCAGGCCTGGCATAACGTGGACACATACCTTGAGCCCAGCGTCCTTGGCGAACCTTACTGCGTTGATGGAGGCCTCGACTGTGTGGCCCCTCCTGATCGTCACGAGCACGTCAGGGTATATGGTCTGCAGGCCGATCTCGACCCTAGTGACCCCCATTTCCAGCATTGCGTCAACGTGCGTCTCCTTGCAGTAGTCCGGGCGAGTCTCAACTGTAATCGCTACGTTTCTCCTCTTGGCTGATCGACAGCGAGACTTGGCCACATCCAATGAGCTGGACTCATACCCGGTCAGCGCGTTCAGACACTCGGACATGAAACGCACCTGATATCTCAGGGGAGTGCTGAGGAAGGTTCCTCCCATGACTATGAGTTCCACCTTGTCCGTGCTGTGTCCCATTTCCTCAAGTTGCCTCAACCTCTGCGTCACTTGCGCCCTCGGGTCGAATTGGTTGCTGATGGCACGTCTCGCGGCGGGCTCGTGACCCGTGTAGCTCTGAGGCGTGTTGGATTTCGGCCCCCCGGGGCAGTACAGGCAACTGCCGTGCGGGCAAGGATAAGGCGAGGTCATGACAGCGACGACCACAACGCCCGAGGCAGATCTTGTCGACTTCAGCAGGAGCAAAGACCTGGCCTGTTCGCGCATCTGAGGATTCAACAGTGCGAGGATCTCTGGATTAGATGGAACTTTAGTCAGCAAGTGCTTGGATGCCATTGACCTCTTGAGCTTCTCAAACTCGTCTCTCGAGATCGGCCAGGATTCGCTCAGCGCGACAGCAATGTCCTTCTTTGCCTGCTCGTAGTCCGACTCGAACATCAGGCCGGGTTAACCTAGTACCGCTTCTTTACACGTCCCAAAATTATTCTCTTTCTATATAGAAGTCTGTTGCGAATCCTAGGTATAGCTGACCTCCTCGGCTTCTTCTGAAGCTTGGGTGTCACGCTTCTGACCTTCCCGGCAAGTATCGTGCCTCTCCGTTACCGGCTCGAGGTGTCACGCTGCCGTGAGTTACCATATATATATCACCTCCTGCGCCTCAATCATGTGTTGATGGCGGGATCAGCTCAAAGGACTTATAAACGTTCCTCATCTCAGCTCAACAACCGACCAGCCCTATCCGCGTTGACGCTTCTCTCGGGTTCTGAGACTCTTATTGATGTCGTGACGGATCAGCTCACTGAACTGGCACAACAAAGAACTACGATGATATCATGCATGTGATTTGACAAGATGATAGCTCTTCCTCCTACGCCGTAGAGTTCCGAGGCTTTTCGCGCAACGTGGGCGCCTTTTCCCGATATCGCAGTTCCGTCATGGTGTCTTTCGCCGCCACCAATGGTGAATCTGAACGTGAGGTAAGGTCAACAGTTGTCCACCTCATGAGAACCTCGTCCTCCGTTATGTACATCCCGATGGCATAGCCGAGATTTGGAACAATCTTCACTTTTCCCTCCACATCTCTGACCCTTCTAATTGTAGCAGGCACGGCCTCTGACAAAGCACTTGAAAGCGAGAGGTTGGGATCAGAGACCCTACGCCACCTTGATTTCACTTCGCCTAGCCAGATTACTCCCCCCTCGCTGTTCACGAAAACATCGAAGTACCTGTCCCCCGCGTTGAGTCCCTGTTCATCCACTTCCACCTCCCAGCCTTCCTTGATTCCAAAGGCGCTCCTTAGCACATACGACTTCTCAATCAACTTCCTGAAGATCATGACCGCCATGGCACCAATCTCGCGTGTGTCACTTAGTCCCCAAGCTCCCGCAACTCTGTCAGCAGGATGGACGCGACGAAGTGTCGCTCTGGTCTGGTGCGTACCCCTCTGAAGGGTGCATATGTTCACTCCTTCATAGGCTTCCTCGATGAACTGGAGAATAGCATCCCCTACTTGATGCAGATTGAAGAAAGCTTTCACATATTCTTCTCCGCTGTACTTGAAGAACGCTTGGCTGCTTCCTCCCCAGGTCCTGTATCTTATCATGATGCAATGAGGTCCACTTGGACCAAGGTGAAGGACCTTGAACATCTCGACCTCCGTCCAATTGGAATCGCCTCTGCTCAACCCAGTAGAGTATCTGAGATCTATCGCCAGTTCGCCTTCGTCATCAAGCTTTGCCCTGATAGCGAGTGCATGGCCTCTGTTGTCAATCGTAGAGGTCGCAAGCACTATCCTTTTCGCTCCGATGGACTTCTGCCCCTGAAAGTGCAATTCCGTGCCCTTGATCTTCCATCTCCCGGTTTCCTCCCTAGTCAGATGGAGGAACTTGGGACTCCCTTGAAGCTTTAGGTAGCGCTCGAAGACCCAGTCCGCATCCAACTTGTCCGCCAGACGGACTTGATAAAGCCCTGGTTCCCGGAACGGCAAAGTGAACACCTTACCGGGTCATAGTTCACCAAAGGCGTGCCTCACCTTGGGGATCACCCGCTTCGAAGCTTCCCTCCCACAGACCGTGAGCTGTCTTACCTCAACATGGTACAGGCCCTCACCTCCCCCGAGTTCAAGTTCCCTAGCAACGGTGGTTACCCTGAGTAGATGCCTTCCTTCACGTGTGCCGACGAAGAGGATATCGGGCCTGACTGGGCCATTCAGAATAACAACCCGGTCTCCGTCTTGCACACCCATGTTTCTTAGGATGTCTTGATGGGCGGTGACTTTCCGCCAGTAGCATGTCCCTCTTGCATGTGACAGCATCCGGAATTCGTGACCAAATCTGCGGACCGTTATCGTGACTTCTTGCCCCTGCTCTGCCCAGTGTCCAGGTACGCGGATTTCCATGTCTTTCCCGTATTGGTTGACACGCACCACAATTCGTTTCTTCGCCATTGCTTCCTTCTGCTTGATTGATCGTCGGTTTTCCCATAAGCCCCCCGGGAATAGTTAAATGGGGGTAACAGAGTTGTTACCTAGGTGTGATAATGACTAGGAGCATCTATGCGCTGCGGGACAGGATACTGAAAGAGGGGCGACTGGTGCTCCCCCTAGCCCAACTAGCTGGCATGTCAGGCGTTCCTAGAGGCTCCGTCAAGGTCTATGCTGATAGGCTCGTGAGAAAGGGGTTTGCCCAGAGGGTCATCGAGGGGACCATAGCGCTGACGAGCGACCCCTTCGTGATCGCAACTCAACTGGTGGAGCCGTCCTACGCATCACTCACAAGCGCGTTCTACTTGCATGGGCTAATCAAGCAGGTGCCCAGCTTAATCGAGTGTATCACCACTAGGAACACAAGGAGATTCGAGGACTTGGAGGTCAGATACCATCGTGTCCATCCCTCCCTCTTCTTCGGTTATGAGCGCGTAGAAAAGGGAGGAAGCTACGTGTTCGTAGCCAAGCCCGAGAAGGCGCTGCTTGACATGATTTACTTCGGGAGTCTGTATTCACAGCTCTCTGACGAAGTCCTTGAGCACCTCGACAGAAGACAGCTCAGATCTTACGCCGAGAGGTTCGGTACCACTAGGGGGTTTAGAGCGAAGAGAATCATGAATTGGGTGAAAGGGCATGCTAGATGAAGACGAACTAGTGAGACTAGCCAAGTCTAGGAGGATAAGACCTTGGCAGGAAGAGAAGAGATACCTGCAGGCATTGGTCCTGTACTCGCTGAGCCAAGCTCCTCCTGTGTTCAAAGGAGGCACGTATCTGTGGTTCTTCCACGGCTTGAATAGATTCTCGGAGGATCTGGACTTCACGGCTACCGGAATCGTCAACAAGACCTTGTCCGAGAGTGTGAGCAATACGCTGCTCTTGTTTGGCGTGAGCAATGAGGCCCGAGTGATGAAAGATGACAAATTCATTCTGTCTTTCAGGATAAGTGCTAGAGGGCCCCTTTACAGATCCGAGAAAGATCTATCACGCATCTACGTGGAGATAAGCAGAAGGGAAAAAACAAAGCTCACCTCATCTGTCGCTAAGCTGGACGAGGCATACTACGGCATACCCATCGTCTTTCTCAAAGGCATGGATCTGAAGGAGATAGCCTCCGAGAAGATCCGAGCGATAATGACAAGAGCTGCGGCGAGAGACTTGTACGACCTGTGGCATGTCGTAGTGAGGCTACACATCAACCCTGACTTGAAGCTCATAGAGGAAAAGATGTCGTTCTACGGAAAGGCGTATGACCCCGAAGAGCTTAATATCAGAATTGACAGCTTGCGAGACTCTTGGGAGAAGGAGCTGAGACCGTTGGTGCCTGGCAGGCTGCCCGAATACACTGAGGTTAGACAGGAGATCCGAGAGGCTCTCGCAAGTGCAGGCGAACGTGAAGGTGAGGACTAATGGCTACCGGCTACTTGGTGAGAACGCCGAATTCTATCCACTTGTTGGACTCGGATCTGCGCCCTTTCGCTGAAGTCAGGAGGGGCGGCGAGTTGACAATCGAAATGTGCTCTGAGGCGATGGACGAACTCGAACAGAACCTTCGAGGGTTTGAGAGGATCGTTGTCGAGGAAGATGCCGTGAGGGCGATGCTTGAGAAAAGAGGGCACAAGGCCGCATTGACACAACCTTCCGAGGGGGGGAGATACATTAGGTCGAATCTGGACAAGATTCTGGGGACACCTAGGCAAATCCGTCTTGCTTCGTACAGATCTATTGCGGCGGGTCAAGTCCAAAGGAAGATATCTCAGTTGTCCTCAAGTCTTGATCAGGAACTCATCGGATTGGTGTATGCGCACGATACCCTCGCTGCATCAACCAACGAGGTAATGGAGAAACTGGTCGACTTGGTGTCTCTGTACTTCCCAGAGCTCAGGAGGTTCGCGAGATCACCCGAGAAGCTCGCGAGCCTGCTGGAGAAGCACCCGTCCAAGGAGGACATGCTGTCCACTGGAGAGGGCAATATCTCCAGCGAGGTAATGGAATGGGCGCGCAGGTCCAGGGGTGCGACCACTCCGGCCGGGACGGCGCCAGTGGTCCGGGAGTACGCGACCACTGTTCTGGCGATGACCTCGCTGAGAGAAAAGATCGCTCAGAGGATCTCTGAGATAATGGGCGTCATAGCACCCAACACCTCCGCTGTTGCGGGTCCCCTTCTGGGTGCCAAACTGATGGCGAAGGCCGGGGGTCTGATCAAGTTGGCCAAACTCCCGTCGTCGTCGGTCCAGGTCATGGGCGCCGAGAAGGCGCTGTTCAGGGCCATGAGGGAGGGCGGGAGACCCCCCAAACACGGCCTCATCTTCCAGAACCCGATGGTGCACAACGCGCCGAGGAAACTCAGGGGCAAGGTGGCGAGAGCGCTCGCGAGCAAGATAACAATAGCTTGTCGTATGGATGCTTTCTCCGGGACGGATCACGGCGAAGAACTCACTGAATCACTGAGGAAGAAGGTTGAGGCGCTGTCAGCCAAAGGAGGTCCCGAAGCATGAAGCAGCTGTTCGAGGGCGTCTTCGAGGATGATCACGGATTGCTGACGAGGAACCTGTCCCCCGGAAAATCGGTCTACGGAGAAGAACTTGTCAGCATTGACGGCGCCGAGTACAGAGTCTGGAACCCCTACAGGAGCAAACTTGCCGCGGCCATAAGGAATGGACTACAGGAATTGGACATCCGACCGGAGACGCGAGTTCTCTACCTAGGGGCAGCCAGCGGAACGACAGTCAGCCATGTCTCGGACATAGTCGGTGCGAACGGGGTCGTCTATGCTGTCGAGTTGTCATACAGGCCAATGAGGGATCTTATGGAGAGGGTCGTGGAAGCGAGGCCCAACGTCGTACCGATGCTCAACGATGCGAGACAACCCTTCGAGTACAGCTACTTGCTTGAGGAGGTGGATCTACTCTACTGTGACATCGCGCAGCCTGACCAGACCGAGATCGCACTCACAAACGTTCGGGCCTTCCTGAAACCAGAGGGAACCATCTTGTTGGCAGTGAAGGCGAGCAGCATAGACTCCCTGAAGCCACCAAAAGAAGTTTTCGAGTCAGAGGTCAAGAAGCTACTTGAATCGGGCGCCGAGGTCTTGGAGAGAATCGACCTCTCGCCTTTCTCCGCCGCTCACGAGTTCGTGCGGGCCAAGTGGCGAAGCGCTTGAACAAGTCCGGGACGGACGAGGCTGGCAGAGGAAGCATTGTCGGACCATTGGTCATAGGTTCGGTCCTGCTTGACAGGCGAGGAGCCGACCAGCTGAAGAAACTTGGGGTGAAGGACTCGAAGAAGCTGAGTCCCAGCCGAAGGGGAAAGCTAGCTCCGGTGATAGAGGAGATCAGTGTGGCCCACGTGATAACTTACGTCACGCCCTGGAACATAGACAGCTACGTCAGGCGAAGGAGGAAGTACATGACTCTCAACAGGCTCGAGGCAGAGGTGGTTGCTGTCCACCTTCGGGAGCTTAGACCGTCAGTGGCATACTTGGACTCGCCCTACCCAGTTCCCAAAGTGTACAGAGACATGGTCAGGGACTTGGTCGGTGACATGAGCGTGAGGATAGTGTCGCAGAACAGGGCGGAAGATGCGCACATCGAAGTGGCAGCAGCCTCTGTGTTGGCGAAGGTCAGGAGGGATGAGATCATAGGAGAATTGGGGCTCAAGCTCGGCGACTTTGGCAGCGGGTACCCGTCCGATCCGAGGACTAGGAGATTCGTTCTCGGGTTGCTGGGCAAAGGGGAGAAACAGTCCTTCATTAGATGGTCCTGGAAGACGATAGGCAGGTTGCTCAGGACTCGGGGCTATCCCTCTTCCACTTCCTCGTCAATCACGTAAAGAGCACCCGTCTTCCCAGCCAGCTCGGAAACCAAGAGCCTAGCAGAGAACGCATGCAGTGTCTGCCCGATACCAAAGTCAACAGCTATCCCTGCGGCAAGGCCAGACACCCTGAGCACCAAAGACATCTTCTCCCTCCAAGTCTGTCCAACGCTTATGGGTCCCGACGAAGATCCGGAAGCTTGACTGAGAAACGCTAGGAGATCATGAGCCGTCACAAGCAACGCACCTACTCTTCCGGATACGCCGACAGTGGAGTCCAAGTAGCGGTAAGTGCCCAACAGGAAGGCATCCAACTTGGAGTAGAGATCCTCGTTGGCTTCCGCAAACACATCGCGACCCGAAGGGAATTCGAGTTCCATCCCCGCAGTGGCCGAGGTCAACAGCAGAGTGTACGAGCCAACGATGGCCTTGACTGTTCTATCATCGGAACCGTTCCACGGGGCAGTCAGCAGTTGGCTGAACCAGACTTCCGGCAGGCTGGTGGGCTCTATTTGCATGCCAGAGGAATCAGCAAGGCGCGAGGATCTCAGCTCGGAGACCCTCTGTGTCAGGTTGGCAGACGGGGGCAGGTTCTGAGTCAATGAAATCAAGTTCATGGGGACATCGTGTGTGGAGATCCTGAACGGGAATTCCCATGCTCCGCTGCTTACCAAGTCCGAGAACTTCGCGAGCAGTGTGGCATCAGTCAGCTTCTCCTCCGTCAGCGTCTGACCGAAAACCGAGACTGCGGCAGATGCCAAGTGGGACGAGTCCATGGAGTCGAGGCCGAACAGGCCGCTGTAGAATGACGCGAGTCTGGACCATGCGGAGATGTTGTTTGCCACCACGAAACCCAGCACAGCCAAGAAGCGCAGGTCCTGAGACCTTTCGAAGCCGGTGGCATAGTTGACCCAGATCACGGAAGCCTGAAACCTAGTGAGGTTGGTCGAGTATCTGAACCTCTCCGAGCCGAGGCTCTCAAAGAGTAACTCGGGATTAGGCAGGCCAAGGCTGCTGAAGTAAGCCTTCATGTCCGCTGGTAGCCTAGAGTAATACTCCCCGTCAAGCAACCGTGCTGCTATCGTGAGCACGTAATCCACCTTGTCTACGCTTCCCCTGACGGAGACGGCATCCGGAGCTATGGTCGTCAGTAGCTGAACGGCAGAGTTCAGGGCTGACCTGTACAGAGGGATCACTATATCCTCCTCCGTCCATGACAGGGAGGTTATCGCGGCAGAGGCTGCCGTATAGGCTATGAGCTCCTGCGTGAGCAGGGATGTGGTGAACTTCTGACCCGGTGCACCTGCGAGCAGTGAGAGATCCACACCTGACGACGCTCGTTCGAGCTTCGACGTATCGTTCGTCAGCAACTGAGCAAAAGGTAGCTCCTCCTTGCTCGCCGGTCTGAAGCCCGAGGTGGCGGACCCGGTCATGAACGCCTCGTCAGAGCGAGCTTTCGCATAGTTGCCAGTTCCGAGCATCAGACCAGGCGGGAAGCCAAAGAATGCGGCCATGGAGATGACAGTGGCCAGCAGAGCACCCGCCATTGCCATTCTCTCGGCCTTCATCATGATGTCTCTCCCAGGTCCGGCTAGATGATAAACCTAGAATCTGGACAATCAGAAAGGCATGGTCTTGAAGGCTCTATATACCTCATACCAGCTGAACGCGAGCGCGAAGGCACCAAACACCAAGAACAGGATGGCTTCCCTAGTGAACGATCTCATGAAGAACGCGACGTAGGCCACGTACATCACCGTGAGGAAACAGGAGTAGAACAGGAATCTGGGAATCGGCCTTCCGACGACGAAGACGAAGTCGCGGAGTGGTCCGACAGTGGCTCTCCTCTTGACGGAGTAAGTAGTGCTGCCCTCTTCGCGATCCAAGAGCCCCAGATCCTTCAGAACCTCCAAGTGATGCTGGGCTATGCTGGGGCTTGAGAATCCGAGCGACCGCTGCACCTCCCTGACCGTCACGGGCCCACCCTTGCCTAGGGCGAACCAGTAGACAGCCCAGGACTTTCCCTTGAGCCTAAGCTCGATCTCCTCGTCGGAGAGGCGCATGTCTTTTGAATTCGAAGCGTTCAAATAAACGTATATCGTATGAGCAGACCTCAGCCCCAGACTTCTGCACGCAACGCTGGGAACAGAGTGCGGGCCAACACTGGTGATCGTTCTGTCACACCATGTTGAGGGCTGCTCGAAATGGTCAAGCGGCTTTTGTCCCGATCGCATTGGGGACCACAGAAGATCTGGTGAGGAGACGGTCGAATCTCAGCAGACCTCTGCCTCCTCAAATCCTTTAGCGTACGCGCTGTCCAAGATTCAGAGAGTTGGGAGTCGGACGCAAACAAGCTCCACTGTCACCACGCGATAGGAGAGGGACCCCAATAGGAAAGTCCAAGGTGCAAATCTTAAGAGCGCGGGTGAGCAATGGGCAAGGTTGCTTTCTTCAGGGTGAAGCGCATTGAGCGAGTTTGACATCGAGTGGACGATGACCAGCGACCCAATAACGCTCGGACCCAAACGCATCAATGAGTTGTTGAAGTTTAGCGGATTACCGGAAAACTGGTTCAAAGGCAAACGGGTTTTGGATGCTGGCTGCGGTGTAGGTAGACTCACTTGGGCGCTTCAGCAACTCGGCGCAAAGGTGGACAGCTTTGACATCTCTCCAGTCGCCGTTGAGAGGGCGCGGGCGGTCAACCCTCAAGCCTATGTTTCGAATATTCTTAGCCTACGTGAGAACAGAGTCTACGACTTCGTTCTATCTTGGGGCGTGCTCCACCACCTTCCCGATCCAAGGCTGGGCTTCAAGAGGGTTGCCAGTCAGGTGAAGTTGGGCGGGTTACTGCTTGTGATGCTCTACCATCGCGGGACGCAGTGGCGTTACCGAGAGGGTCGGGAACTCTGGCCTAGTCTTTCTCATGAACAGCGTCTCGCTTACTGCAAACGCTGCGCTGAGAGGATCGGCGGAGAGGTTCAGGAATGGTACGATGCCTTCAATCCGAAGTACAACTGGAGTTACCTGCCCACTGAACTAGCCGGTTGGTTCCAAGCCGAGGGTTTCCAAGATATGGTTTTAACGAATCGTTTCAGCGTCAACATGCGCGGCACCTACATGGGGATGGGAAAGGCACAAGAACCATCTTTCCTGCAGCTGGAGGATGCCTACTGGTTGGCGAGGCTCTGGATCCGGCGCTTCTTGAGAAGGGGTTAACGATCGTTGAAAGTCGCCTATGCCTTCAACATGGCTGGGAACCAAGCCGTACTGGCGAAGAATACTGAACACAAGTGCATCATATGCGGAGCAGTGAGCGCGATAACTGTGCCCGGAGACATGCTGAAGTGTCGCAACTGTGGGACTGTGTTCGTGTTTCCAGAAACTTGTCTGGATCCGGCCCAGACATATCATGAGGAGTTTCAAGGGCGGAATATGCCACGACTACATTGGAGAAGAGCATGTCCGCACCAGACTGTTTGAGGAGAGATATGACCTAGTGAGAGAGCATCTACCCGAGAGAGGAAGACTGTTGGATGCTGGGTGTGCAGCTGGTTTTTTCTCAAGGTCGCAAGGGATCACAATTATCAGACATATGGTGTAGAGATCTCGCAATATGCCTCGAACTACGCAGAGATGTGCTAGGACTCAACGTGATCACGGGCAACTTCTTGGATGCGCGTCTCCCTGAACGGTTCTTCGACATAGTAACAATGTGGAATGTGCTCGAGCATTTCTCGGATCCATTACAGTCTCTCACCAAGGCTCGTGAAGTATTGAACAAGAGCGGCACACTTCTGGTCGAAACACTTAACACAGACTCTCTCGCTTTCAGGATATTCGGTAGAAATCACCCACTGTTCGCGCCTTCGTACCACTGTGTCTTCTTCAATGTCAAGACGCTCAAGCGTATGCTGGACAAAAGCGGATTCAGAGCCATATGGGAAGCACCCATTCAGAGCTATGTCCGAACCCCAAGAGGTTACAGAACTCTCAGATACTTCAAGTATCGCTTGTTGCGAGGGAGTTTTGGGAAGCTCTTCAATGATGTTATTCTAGTAGCAGCTACTACGTGTGAGTAGTCTAGGATCGCGCGTGCGGACAGGTCAAAGGGGATTGGAGATGTCCTCACGCGTTAGGCAACCTGAGACCGCACGAGACACGTTCAGCGCCCCGATAATGGCGTGCGCTCGCCTCGGCTACCTCGGTGCGCAAGACGCCAAGTACTCGTATGTTGACCTGACCCCCTCGGCGAGAGACACCTTGGACTCCCATCCCGTAGCGACCCTCAACTTCTCGTTAGCGTAGCAGGATCTTCTCAGGTCGCCCACTGCCATGCCTTTTCTGATAGGCTTGAGGTCTGAACCAACAACACCTGCTGCAATCTCGAAAAGACGGTTCACTGTGGTCTCGGTGGCTGTCGCAACATTGAACAATTCATTATCAGTTGAGGGTTCCTCTAGCATATCTACCAACGCGTCAACCACATCAGTCACGTAAATGAAGTCCCTCGTCTGATTACCATCCCAGAATATGACCGGACTCTCACCCTTGATGAGCGAGGTCAGAAACTGTATCACCACTGGGTGCCATTCTCTCTCTTCATCTATTCGTTGTCTTGGACCGTACACAGTAGCAAAGCGAGCGATTGTGTACCTGATCCCGAAGCTCCTAGAATATAGCTTGGCGAACTCTTCGGTCGCGTACTTGCCCAAGTCGTAAGGGGTCTTGAAGTCGGAGGCCGGGTACGTTTCAGGAGTTGGAACTATGGATGCGTCTCCGTAGATCCCAGAATTCGACGAGAAGATGAATTTGGCATTGTTTCTCCTGCAGACTTCCAGCATCGAGACGGCAGCTTCGACATTCACCCTGACATCCCTAGTTGGATTCTTGAAGCTGAAGGACCTCGGATGGCAGGCCAGGTGGTAGACCACGTCGAATCCCTTGGATGCCAATTCTGGGGGACTGATGTCCAAGATGTCCCTCTGCATGAGCGTCACTTTGGATCGCACTGATTGGATGTTCTCGATGTGTCCGTTGCTTAGGTCGTCTATGACAGTCACGATGTGCCCATCAGCAACTAGTCTCTCACAAAGATGCGAGCCCACAAAGCCGGCACCACCTGTCACTAGAACCTTCATTGCGAATCCAGTCGCTCGTGGTCACTCATATTAACCTTTGGAGTAGCATTGGCGAGTATGTTCTGGCTTTCGGCCTCTCGACTTGGGTCCCGTCACCATGCATCCACTTCAAATCTTAAATAGAAAGTATGGGCCGACGATGGCTGTGCCCCTACTATTCATCTTCTTCATCGAGCACATTGACCACCGGTGATAGCTCACTATGAGGGTTCTTATCCTAGGCAACATGGCCAATGATGGCTACTCGGTCGCCAAGGCAATGCGCAAACTCGGCATCAGTGCTGATCTGGGCATCAACATTTCTGACTTCGGCATGGCGCTTCCTGAGTGGGAGGATGCCAGCGCCGATGGTCTGAACCCCTACGACCTGATACACGGCAAGTTTGACTGGCAACCTCCGGACTGGATCGTTTACTTCGACTTCAAGAACAGAAACAGACTCCAAGACGCCTTCCTTGAGAAGATCAAGGCCCGAATAGACCTCTGGAATCTCTCCTGCAAGTATGATGTGGTTGAGGCTGGCCAGCCTTACAGCTTGTACTCCCAGTTTCTTGGAAAACCCTACTGTGTCTACGACGCTGGCTGGATCCGTTATCTCCCGGCCGGAAGGGGCATCAGAATGAGACTCGCTCGCAGGGCATACTCAAAGGCGAATAGGGTGATGTTCACCAACCCTGATACGCTCAGAATCTTCGAGAGCGTAAGCTGGATCAAGATAGGTCGTCTGAGGTTTACTCCTTTTGCTATAGATCCAGAGAAGTACAGAACTTTCTCTGCTAGTGAGGTCTATGAGCTGAGGAAGAACGACCCAGCGGATATCCGTCTCTTCTCCCCAGCTAGGCAGATCTGGCGTGAGAAGGGCAACGACCTTCTAATCCATGCCTTCGGGGAATTCTCTCGTATCTATCACCATGCTCGAATGACACTTGTCGACTGGGGGCCAGACGCCGAGCGAAGTATGGCATATGCAAAAGACCTTGGGGTCGCGGGCAAAATCGACTGGATTAAGCCAGTCACCAAGAACAGGCTAATCCAATTGTACAACGCGGCCGATGTCGTGCTCGACCAGTTTGTTCTAGGTAGCTGGGGAACAGCCGCGCCAGAGGCCATGTCCTGTGGTAGGCCTCTCCTCATGTTCATCGATGAGATCTACGTAGGTAGATGTTTCGCCTCGCTGCCCCCGCTCCTCAACTGCCGCACCTCCACAGACATTCTCAACAACCTGACGTTACTCGTTGAAGATGACGGATTCAGGAGGTCATACGGCAAGAGACTTAGAGAGTGGGTCATCCGGACTCATCACCCAGAGGCAGTGGCGAGGACACACTGCGCAGTGCTGGAAGAGGCATTGGCCGGATGACTTCACTTCTCCAGCGCATCAGGAACAAGTTGGTTAGAGAGATCATAGTTCCCGTCTTCAACTTCATTCCAGCCATGCTTAGGTGGGAATGGACCCGAGAAACCGAGCACGGTCAAGAGGACGATTCACCAGACCTAAGATCAGCATTCAGTGAGTTTGTCGGATCGACCGAGACCCTGCTCGATGTTGGTTGCGGCAAGCGCAGTCTGTACCACGCGAAGAGGATCGTCGGCATTGATCCCATTCCGAATCCAGAATATCCCTATGACTTCGTCCTTGCAGTCGGCGAGCACCTTCCGTTCAGGGATGGAGCTTTCGATGTTTGCACCTGTTTCACCAGCTTGGACCACACTTTCGACCCAGCTAAGGTGATATCAGAGATGAGAAGAGTCTCTAGGCGCGTGGGCATCGCAAGCACGGTCACGAGCGTGAAGGACCTCATCCATCCCAGCAGGCTCAACAGGGAAATGCTACTTTCGCTCGTCAGGCCGACCGAGTTTCGTGTTCTCCCCTTGACTCCTGCCTCGGAGTTCATCATGTTGAAGGAAGAGGGGCTCGGGCGAGACGACTCACAGAAATGAGTACTCGGGTTCGACTGACGCCGTGTTCTTCACCCCAGAAGTAGCTCGGAATTCATCACAAGTCATCACGAAGTCACGCGGAGTGTCTGATTCAGGAGTGGCTGTGTCATTCGCCTAGTTGAGGAGAGATGCCTGGTGTGGTGTACAAGTCGGCAGAACGTAAGCGAAATGTTCATAACAAAAGGTATGGCAGCTTTGTGCCCTCGCGATGAGTGACCAAGAGAGCAGATACACTGGGCTTACGTCGTTTCTCGCCTCATTGCTCTCCGTTGGGACGGGTCTTGTGTATTCCGTGATGGTCACGAGGCGACTAGCGCTGACGGAGTATGGCGTATGGCAGTACTACTCAGTGATAATAACCCTCCTTTCTCTTCCCAGCTCGATCATAGGCTTCTGGCTTACGAGGGAGCTGGGCAGGGGCAATTCCGTGGTTCACACTGGACTCTCGGTCAGCGGCCTGCTGTCAACGCTGGCGAGCGTCACCTTGGTTGTGGTCTCGTTTTTCCAAGACCCAACACTCCACGTTGGTTTAGAGGTTCTCCTCGCCCTAGCACTGTGTCTGATCCTGACCTATCTCTCCAACTCACTGGATGCAACGGTCAGTGGGGTGGCGCCAAGACTCTTCGGCCCGGGGAGGCTGGTCTTGGAGGTCGTAAAGGTATCAGCTGGCGTGGTACTCGTCGTGTTGTTGAGGATGGGATTGCTCGGCGCGGTGCTTTCCATAGACATCGCGTTTGCGCTGAAATGCCTCTACGTCTACCTCGCTGTTCCTAGGAACAAGGTAGGAACCGTAGAGATATCCAAGGGCCTGTTGTGGCTGAAGAGGTGGTGGGTGCCCAGCATCGCTGCCGCGCCCGTACTTGTCTCGTCAATGGACCTACTCGTCCTGACGTGGCTGGCCGATTCCACTGTCCCCACCGCTTACCTAGCGCTGTCTAAGACTGTGTCCGCCATAGTGGGCTTCTCAGGCCTCATGGCAATATCGCTTTACCCTCAGCTTCTCGGCGGGGGCACGAGGAGAAACATAGAGGAATCTATCAGACTTGTGTTCATCTTTGCGTTGCCCATGACTGCTGGCATAGTTGCTCTAGCCTTGCCGATAGTCCACTTGTTCGGATCCAACTACGCGCCTGCTGCAACGGCGCTCCAGTTGCTTTCGCTGTCCGCCTTTTTCGCTGTCTTGAGGGATCTCTCAGTAACGATCATTCTGGGCACGGAACAGGTTGATAACAAGAGTGACGTATCGGCAGCCGACCTCGCGAGGTCGGGCTTAGTGGTACCCCATGCTATTGAGATTGTCGGATACCTTTTGTACATCGCGATCGTGACTGCTGCAGTGTCTCTCATCGGGATGAAGGGCTTGTCCCTAGAACACTTGACCACGGTTACGGCTCTCGTCAACGTGTTGGTTACGATTCCGATGTCACTTCTCGTTTGGAGGCTGTCCAAAAGGTCCTGCCAATATCGCACCCCATGGGGAGACATCGCTAAGTACGCAACAGCAACCGTGGCAATGCTCGCTGTCGTCTTGGCTCTCTACCCTAGCCAAGCAATTAGCGTCAGCATATCGGATGTCACGTCTGGCTTGTTGCCAGTGGTCGCCGTTGGAGGGGCAGTCTACTTCGTCGTGTTGTTCTGCATCGACAGGAGGGTGCGGGAAGACGCTGAGGAGATCTACCGGCACTTCTTTGGACAGGGAGGGAAATCCCTTGGGACTCGGTGAAGTCTGAACCGAAGGATGCGGATCTTGATCAACTCGTTTGGGCGACGCCAGCACGACCAGACCTGCCGATGTTGAGCCAATGCTCCAGTGCGACCAAGCCGAGCATCTTGTTGATGTACCGGGGGTCACCTTTCTCTGCGCGTTCGAAGGCGAGGTCAAACCATTCCTTGCTTATTAGACCAGACGTAAGGATTCGGGACCCTTCGGAGAGAACGCGAACGATCTCGCTCTTGCCGTACCTGCGCCACAGGGTGGGCAGGTCCATACCGAACCCCCTCTTTCCACTTCTGACCTGAACTCCATGCCTTCTGAGGATTGACCTCAACACTAGCTTTCCTTCGTCCTGTATGGGGTCATACTTGCTCGCCGCAGGCAGATGAGTGGAGAAGTCAATGACCGTTTCCTGGAGAAGGGGCGAGCATGCGTCGACTCCTAAGCTGGAGTATATCCTAGTATCGGTCGGTATCCAATCGTACAGCAACTTCCCGTTGAAGTCCGCGAGAAAGACCTGATTTAGTGAATCAAGGGGATTGTCAAAGTAATCCTTGAACAGGGAGTACATCCTCTCCCATTCAAAGCGCACACCCCCTCCGAACATGTCCTTCTGATCTGGAACCCAGTCCCTCTCATGGCAGTTCAGGTATGCGACAGCTTTGTCCCTCCAGCCGAGAGCGCCTCTGGTGGACTCCATGAACTTCCTGTACCTGAAGGTGTATCCACCGTACAACTCATCTCCGCCGTCTCCAGTGAAGAAGACCTCACCATGCCGAGAGGCCTCCTCCACAACGTGGTAGAAGTAGAGGTTCCACCGTGGCTCTTGTATCACTCCAATCAACTTGGCCAAGTCCTTCAACGGATTCTCTAGGTTTATTACCCGGAACTCGCAGTCGAATAAGTCGGCGATCCTCTTCGCCTCTGTCGACTCATCCATGTCATCGTTGAATGTCGCCGCAACGGCTGTAACGCGAAGATGAGGGTACAGCTTTCTGATCAGGGTGAGGATCAGAGTGGAGTCGACCCCGCCGCTAAGGCCGATGGACACGGCCTCTGGCTTCCTTTCCTCGATCTTCCTCCTTATCTCGTTGCATATTAGGTCCTCGGCCTTCTTCTCCGGCGATCCGACCTCCGAGGGCATGAAATCCTTCCAAGTCCTTTTGCGAATCGGTGGCCTGCCGGTCGGGTCGTATCTCAATGTCAGCATGTTGACTATGTAATCGTTGCTGACCTCCTCGGTCATGTCGAGCGGTAGAATATTGAGTGTTAAATATCTTTTACTTGCCGAAGGGCCAGACAGCTCCCATTAGTCTCCGCTTCTGGAGCGAGCTGACAAATCTCCTGAACTCCTTGTCATAATACTGTTCATATCCTACATAGTAGGGATCGCCCCTGTAGACGAAGTCCGAAAGGACATAGTCAAAGAGCATCCTTGCTGAGGCTCCAATTGGGAACTCCCCTGAACCTCGGAGCATGTTTCTGACGGATCTGGCCAACGCGTAGAGAGGGTAGTAGCCAAGGCACCTCATCATGGCTCCGTACTCTACGAAGCGATGCTGGGACCCAAACTCCCTGCTGTGGGCATACTTCAGGTCTGTGAACTTGTTCACTCGGTAGCCATGTTGTAGTGCCTTGTACAGAACCCAGGATTCATAGCCGTACTTGGGGGGATATCTGCCTCCCTCGGACTTGAAGAAGGACTGTCTCACTAGTCTTCCAGCACCTTCCGGAAGGTTCTCCTCCGTGGTCCGGATCTTCAAGCCCCGGGTTCCCGAAGCAACCGCGAGCTTCTCGTCCTCTTGGAAGCGCTCCAAGAGAAATCCCACATAGTCAACGGGGAAGACGCAGTCGTCCGCGGTTATGAAGTGATAATCGGCCCCTCCTAGGTCGTCGGCCAGCCGCAGAGCCTTGTTCCAGTTGTGAACTATCCGCCTGATATCGTATCCCATGACCTCGTTCGTTATTACGTGAAGGCCGGGGAAATGGTGTTGCATGTCCGACAAGATCCGTGCGGTCGAGTCCGAGGACCCGTCATCCACTACAATGACGTGTCGTGGCGGTCGAGACTGGCGCAGGACGCTCAGCGTCGTTTCTGAGATCGTATCCTCGGAATTCCTTGCGGTGGCCACAGCAACCCAGTCTGATGCCATCGACTAGTCGCCGATAAGGGGCAATATTAGAGTTGCAGAGGGTAACGCTCGCGGGATCCGGAACTCCGTGCAACCAAAGAACGCACAACACGACAAATCCCATAAATATCCTCCCTCGACTGCTGGCAGTTCGATGGCGAGCGACAGCAAGAAGGCTACGTTCTTGATAGATAGGGACCACGAGTTCTCTGAGTGGTACAACACGATCATACGTCAGGCTGAGCTGATAGATGACAGGTTCAACATCAAGGGAATGGTGGTATACAGGCCGTACGCAATGCGCATCATCAGAGAACTGTACCGGTTCTTCGAGGGAAGACTTGAGGCAGGCGGGCACCGCCAAGTCCTTTTCCCCGTGCTCATACCTGAGGAGAACTTGGATAGGGAAGCTGAGCACGTCAAGGGCTTCAAGCCCGAAACCTTCTGGGTGACGATGGGCGGAGATGAACCCCTTACCAACCGATATGCGCTGAGACCTACGTCCGAGACCGCCTTCTACTACATGTACTCGCAGTGGATCAGGTCCCCGAGCGACCTACCGCTGAAGCTGTACCAGAGCGTGTCCGTCTACAGACACGAGACGAAGGCCACGAAGCCGCTCATCAGGGGCAGGGAGTTCCTCTGGATAGAGGCCCACGATGTGTTCGCGACAAAGGAGGAAGCCATGAGACAGGTTGAGGAAGACGAGAATACGATGCAGGAGGTCATCGAAGGCGAACTCGCCATCCCCGTGCTGTTCCTGCGAAGGCCTCAGTGGGACAAGTTCAAGGGGGCGGTGGACACGTACGCTGCCGACGTGGTAATGCCAGACGGCGTCACGCTGCAGGTTGCCTCCACGCATTACCTGGGCACCAACTTCAGCGAGGCCTTCGACGTTGGATACTCTGATGCAGAGGGCAGGAAGAACAAGGTGGAACAGACTTGCTTCGGTCCGGGCATCAGTAGGATACTGGCAGCCGTCATCTCGGTCCACGGCGACAACTCGGGTCTGGTCTTGCCGTTCAAGGTCGCGTCGACTCACGCAGTCGTGATACCCATACCGGGGGAGGGCGTTCATGAATACTCAGTCAAGATCGTGCAGAAGCTCAAGGACATGGGCCTCAGGGTCGAATTCGACGACAGGGACGAGACTCCTGGAGCCAAGTTCTACAAGTGGGAGTTCCTCGGGGTACCGCTGAGAATCGAGGTAGGTGGCAGGGAGGTCTCATCGTCAACAGTCACCGTCTTCGATAGGGCGACCAAGAAAAGGACGATCATCAGGCTGGACGAACTGGAAAAGTTCGTACACGGGTTCTCTATGCTGCAGCATCAGGAGCTCCATGAGAGGGCGGAGGGCCTCATGAACAAGTTCTTGGATGACGCGGAAACACTTGAGAAGGTGAGGAGCGCGATCTCTTCGGGCAGACGAATCCTGAGATCCTATCTGTGCAGCATGGAACTCGACGGGGAGGAGTGCGCCGGAAAGATCGAGACCGAACTTGGGCTGTCCGTGAGAGGAGAAGAGTTGAACGCAGCTCCGCCGAAGGGCAAGAAGTGCTTGGTGTGCGGCAAGGATGCGAAACACCAAATCTACTTGGCGGAAGCGTATTGAGAAGCGAACGTCTCATTCCCCTGACAGCATAGCACTGCGACAGAAACAGTGAGCTTCTGCCCCAAGTCGGTCAAAAAATCCGACCCGCAACGGTTAAATCAGCAAAAGCAGATTGTTGTGCGACTGTAAATATGGGAAAGAAGAGAAAGTCCCGTGGAAGATCCAAAGGAGGAAAGGGGCGCTCCAATCTAGTTCAGTGCGCGAACTGTGGCGCTCTCACTCCGAGGGACAAGGCGATAAAGGTGGAGAAGCCAGTATCGCTAGTTGACGCATCGCTCGCGCGTGAGTTGAGAAAGATGGGAACTTTCATCCCGAGGGTGAAAACCATGAAGTACATGTGCGTCTCCTGTGCAATCCACAATCGGGTCGTCAAGGTGAGGGCGAGGGCACAGAGAAGGTACGGCCCGGGTGAGTTCACCTAGATGGCCATGAAACGGCTCAAGAGGAAGATCACCACTGAGAACCTGTGGATGCACATACTAGCCGCACTCAGGGAGAAGCCCATGTACGGATATGAGATAGCCAACTACTTGAAGAACAGCAGGGGATTGGACGCTGCGGTCATCACTGTCTACACAGTCCTGTACAAGATGGAAAGGGAAGGGCTGATCGCGAGAAAAACAGGGGATAGGTTCGACCTCAGGAAGGTCTACTACGAGACTACGGAGCAGGGGAAGGCGGTCCTTAATGAAGGCATTCAGTATCTGCAAACCCTCTTGGACGAGATAAGGGGGCCGTGAGTTCAATGCTCGGGGGTCTCAGGAAGGCGGTTCGGAGGGCGCTGAGACCCTTTTCTGGAGTCGTGAGACAACTCGCGATCCACCCGAACGTCGTCACGACCGCAGGGATCGCATTTTCAGTGCTAGCAGCATATCTTCTGGTAGTCAAGGATCCCGTGCTCTCGGCCATCTGCATAACGGTATCCGGGGTTTTGGATGTGCTCGACGGGTTCTACGCGAGAACACTACACCTGAGGTCTAGGTTCGGAGGCACCCTAGATGCCACGTCCGACCGATACGGCGAATTCCTGATAGCGATGGGCGCTTCCATGGGAGGATACGTGGGTTGGGATCTGACGGCCTTCGCGATTTTCAGCATGTTGGTGCCGAGCTATGTGAGGGCGAGGGCTGAGTCCACCGGTGGCATGCGGAATTGCTCGGTCGGGATCATCGAACGACCCGAGAAGCTTCTACTTCTGGCCGGAGCCTCGGTGCTTGTCGCATATGACGTAAACGCACTGGCCTATGCGTTCATCATCATATCGATACTGGGCCAAATCACGGCCGTTCAGAGGCTCTGGGCGACGTGGGACTACAACCAGAGGATACATCTGTTGCACAATCGAGAGGCGGGGGGAGAGACGCCTTGAGGACGCTTCAGATACACTGCGGGAGTTTCTCCTACACTCCGCTGACGAAAGCGGTAGAGTCGCCCGAGGAGGCCGAACAGGACAAGGAGGTCCGCTTTGGCGAGTGTTTAGTGGCATTTGTGACCGTGGAGAGAGATGACGCCAAGGATCTGGATTCTGTCACCTCGGAGGCTACGCTCTCAATAGGTGAACACGCCTCCGGCGTGAAGGCAAAGATTGTGATTATCTACCCATATGCGCACCTGTCGAGCGCACTCGCGGGGCCTGATGTGGCGAAGAAAGGGCTGAGCCAGTTGGCGGAGAAGGTTTCCAGCCAAGGCTTCGAAACTCACAGGGCTCCTTTCGGATGGTACAAGTCGTTCAAGATGGACAACAAGGGGCATCCGCTCTCCGAACTGTCAAGATCATTCACAGGAAAGGCCAAGCAGGCTGCAGCCCCGAAGGAGAAATTCCACAGGTTCTTCGTCATCGATGGGGAAGGAAGGGAGCACGAGATGATACCCGAGAGCTGGAAGGAGAAGAAGGAGCTCTGGGACAGGGGAGGAAGATACGAACTCCTCAGGGTGTTCGTGGGCAACGAACTCGAGGGCAGGACGGCCGGAGGGAAAGCGCCCAAGCACATAGAGTACATGAAGAGGCTTGAGCTGGTCGACTACACACCCGAGAGTGACATCGGCCACATGAAGTGGTACCCGAACGGCGTCCTGATCAAGGACCTCATAATGGACTACGCGCTGAACAAAATCGCGCTGCCGTGGGGGGCCATGAAAGTGCAGAACCCGCTCTTGTACAGGACGGACATTGACGCGATCAGGAAACTGCAGGGGGAATTCCACGAGAGGGACTACATGATAAAGGAGGAGGACAAGGAACTCGTCCTGAGGTTCGCTAGCGACCCAGGCGCGTTCCCCTTCGCGCAGCGGATGATCTTCACGTACAAGCAGATGCCAATCAAGATCTACGAGGAGGCCATATGCTTCAGGAAGGAGCAGAAGGGAGAACTGAGCGGACTCATGAGGGTCAGGAACTTCTGGATGACAGACCAGCACGCGTTCTGTTCTTCTGAGGAGCAGGCGATGGAGGAGTACGAGAAGCTCACTCTGATGTTCGGGAGGTTGATGGATGAGACCGTGGCGGGCGACCACTGGGTCCTGGGATTTGAGATAGTGGAGGGCTTCTACGAGAAGTACAGGGAGTTCTTCAGTTCTGTGGTGAAGAAGCTCGGCGTGCCGGCGTTCTTCAAGCTCATGGGGGAGATGACGCACTACTACGCCTTCAAGAACGAGTTTCAGTCCATCTTCTCCGACGGGAGCAACCTCCAGATAGCAACGGTCCAATGGGACGTGAAGAACGGGGAGAGGTTCAACATAGCCTACGTCGACAAGGACGGACTGAGGAGGCCGGTCCCGGTCATAATCCACGCGTCGTCCTTTGGAAGCGTAGAGAGGGCGCTCGCAAGTCTGCTTGAGGGCGCGGAGTGGATGAAGGTGAACGGGCTCCAGCCGATGTTGCCACTGTGGCTTTCATCGGAGCAGGTGAGGATCATACCGGTCAGTCCGCAGGCCCACCTGGATCGCACGCTGAAGGATGCAGCCGAGATTTCGGCAGGTCAGGTTAGGGTCGGAGTGGACGACAGGGACATGACGCTCTCGAAAAGGGTAATGGAGGCGAGGACCCACTGGATCCCGTACATAGTCGTTGTGGGGGACAAGGAACTGGCAGGCGAAGAGCTGTCGGTGACGGTAAGGGAGGGCAGCGAATTGGGAAAGGACAGAACCGAGAAAATGACCGCGAGCGAGCTGGTCGAACACATCAAGGAGAGGACCGGTGGGTTCCCGTTCAGGCCCATGTACTTGCCCGCCCGAATGAGCCTCAGGCCGATTTTCGCCGGCTAGGATCTCGGGTGCGGGTTCGAGTGCTCAGCTCTCTCCGCCGAAGAAGTACTTCCTGATCCTCATGCTCTGTATTAGCCCGATGAATGAGATCAGGATCCCCAAGAAGCCCATCAGTAGGTTCTCAAGCTGACCAGTGCCGCTCGGGCCACCTATCAACTGCACGCTCGTGGCGCTTGCTATCTGCATGATAGAGAGCGGCAGGCTGATGACCATGGCGAGTATTCCCAAGAGGTAGAGGATAGCATTGACCTGCATCAGCCCAAACGCAGAGAGGAGCAGTGCGAGTCCTAGGACGAACAGCAGACCCACGGTGAGACCAGTGGTTTCAAAGCCCGGCGGAGGGCCGCTTATCATGGGGTAGAAAACCTTGACGTTCCCGGTGAGGGCGAGCACTGACATCAGGAGGTTCCACAACCCCCAGATCAGGAACATTGCGGCGGCTGGGGTGACCCCCTCGAGCGAGTAGCCCTCGAACGAGAAAAACCTCTTCTTGGAGGTGTAGTAGCTCGGGGAACCCTTGTTTCCAGGGATGGTCCTTCTCTTCAGCCAGACTTCTACGTTGAAACCACAGCTCGGGCAGTACTTGACCCCTGCTTTCAGGTCGAACCCGCAGTTGGGGCACTTGGTGGGCCAGCTGGCCACTGGCTGCGTGAACTCCGAGGCTGTTCTCACGCGTGGCACGTCGCCGGGAGCCTGTCCGCTCGGCTGCGGCCTACGTGGCACCAACTTCTGAAGGATGCTCTGGCCGGCTGTGCGTGCCGCCCCTGCACCGCCCTGCTCTGTCTTTGGAGGCTCGTCCAACCTGTAACCGCACGAGGGACAGAATTTGAGCTCGCCCTGGATTGAGGCGCCGCACCTCGGACAATCCCTTGTGCCACCTGAGCTAACACTCAAGACGACCGCGGTTCTAGGCGTTGGACTTTAAAGGTTTCGCCAGCGAAGTCACGATGTTATCCGCAATAAAACTCCGTTCGCTGGATGGAACCGTGATTGTATGAATTTGACTTAAGGAGAAACAAAAAATGAAAGAAGGGGGAAACCCCCCTCTTGTGTGCTATCGCGAGTTCTATCTAGTTGGTCCAGCTCCGAAGAGCTGAGGTAGTCTCTTGCGTCTGTAGATGTTGTACTCCTGTGCGGCTATTACGAGTATTAGGACCACGATGAGTATTGCGATGACCCACAGGGCGAACCCTGCGAAGGTCAGCCCTTGTCCGAAGAGCTCTATGAATACTCCCGTGGTGATCTTCTGCACAGTGTCTCCAGTGACGGCTATTGTCGCTGTTGCCTCAACGCCCTTGTGCGAAGCTGTTACGCTGTAGGTACCGTATGGCAGCTCTAGTGCCGCTACTCCGTCGTTGTTCGTCATGCCAGTGAATACTGTGGTCGTTCCGATCTTGATCGTGACTGCTGCCTGTGGTAGACCCTGGTTCTGAGCGCCTACGACCTGTATCTGGACGAGAGCAATCTTACTTGCGGTTAGCAGGTAAGTCCTCGACAGCGTGACTGTCAGCGGGACGGTCGGGCTGATGTCCTGACCATACCAAGCTGATGTGACAGTGTAGCTGCCTGAGGGTATGCTCGCGGCCAACACATTGCCTGCGGCGTCAGTCATGCCCAGAGCCACGCCACCAACGGTGAGAGTAGCGCCTACTATCGGCTTTCCAGATGGAGTTACCAGAGTTACGGTTGCGTCGAAGATCGGCAGCGGGACATTGATTGTTGCAGGGGCGTCTATCACCCTTGCCTCCACGCTTGCTACGATCTGCGAAGCTGGCTTACCGAACAGTGCAACCGGTGAGGTTGCGACTATCTGGTACTTTCCAGCCGGCACCAAGTTGAGCGTGACTTCTCCTGCAGCAGTGGTTGTCTTGGACATTACCCAAGCTGGACTTGCGTCTGGCATAGTTATGGTGACTGGAGCGCTTACGATCGCCCTTGCGGACGGTGATTGGTCAAGCACCTTTAGCTTGAGGTCGTAGACCTTCGTGTTGAAGGTTCTGACCTGGCATGTGGCGTTGTCCTCACCAGTCGCGCTATTTGGCATGTCTACGCCCAAGTAGATGTAGCGGTGCTGTGGTTGGTCCCTGAAGGTGTCCCATACTGAGACTCCCTCCACCTTGCCGAATGTCTTGACTGCTCCTGCGTCGGGTGCCTTCCAGAAGACCTTGACGATCCACTTGCCACTTCCACTTGTGCAGTTGACGATGATGTCTCCGAATGGAGCGTCGATGACGTATGCCCAGTCTTCGTAGCCCAAGTTGAACCCTAGGTTCAGCCTCGAGCCTGATGGGTTGCCAGTAGCCAGTGGGTCGAACTGCCAAGCTGTGACCAGAGCTGGATCGGTGAGGTCTATGCTGTTCGGGTACCCTGCGTCATCGGTGAGAGCTGCCGTTATGTTGTCATTCGTCACTGCATCCACTATGAAGACCCAAGCGTTGTCCAAGTACCTAGCTGCGTCGCCAGCGTAGACGGTGACCTGTAGTTTGGTCGGCCATTGCAGGAACACTTCCCATGACCACCAGTCGATGCTACCACCTGGTAGCTCGGCTACTAGCCACTGCGGGTCGAGTTCCCACTCTGCCTCAAGATCGTGCGTTGGGACCTGCGTTAGGTTCGTGGTGGCGACTTCGAAGTTGTAGAAGCCCCAGAGTATGTTGGTTGGAGTCGACTCGATGTAGAGGATCGAAGGTGAGTCGAGTGGAGTGTAGCCGTGGAACATGAGTGCTTCGATGTCCACGTCAGCGTCGCCCAAGTTCCAGACCTCAACGTACTGGTTCGGAAGATCGTTGCCAAAGCCGAGTACTCCACCACCGGAGAAGTCCGGACTGTCCAGGACCACTACGGCAATGTCGTTGGCTATTGTCATGACCTGTAGCTTGGCGTAGAAGTTGGCGTAAGGCTGCGGCGGACCGACTACCGTGTCCTCGAATATGTCGATCGCTTGGCGGCCCTGGAACACTCCTCCTGAGAGCATACCAATGCCACCCCATAGCTCGGCGGGTGCGCGCGAAGTGGTATTGAGTGACTTGACGATGTCGTCTGCTGGGGTGTCTCCGTAGTATGTCTCAGTGTTCACGAGACCGGTAGCGTTCACAGAGAAGACATTCGGCCATATGTGGTCCTGTTCGAGTGCCAGCCAAGCTGGCTCGAGCGTAGCTGCTAGCCTCACGATGTCGTCAGCGGGTATGTTGTTGGTCGTGCCCGGTATGGTCGTCCAGTTTGCGTACACTGGAGTGCCGAAGAAGCCCTGTGGAACGCGCTGTCTCATGGCCCAAGTTGGTAGAGTGATGCCCAGCGGCCCGAGTGCCTTGACCCATGGCATTGCCGGACCACCGACCTTTATTTCAGACCAAGTGCCTGCTACTACGTCCGAGGCGAGGAATGTGAACGTGTGGCTTGAGTACGAGTAGTTCCAGACCGGTACCAGAACCCTGAACTCACCGTCCTCGTCGCTCACGCCGCTCTCAACGAACAGGTTCGAGCAGAAGAACGGCGGAACTGGCGTGTACGGTATCTCGATCAGTGTCACTGGGTTCACTGGGGTTGGTCCCCAGAGCCTCTCGAGCACTGACATGTTGAAGCCCTTTTCCAGCTTTGATGCGTTGAGCAGCGAGAACTCCTTCACCGCTGTCTCAGTCACCAAGCTGAAGCTTGGCCACCACGTCAGATTGAGGCCTGCCCAGAACACGTCGACGTCCAAGTTCTGGATTCCGAAGCGCCATGTCTCATCGGGGAGCGGGTAGTTCGTGACCTTGAAGATGTACGGGTAGACTGAGGTGATTATCGGGTGGTCTTTGCTGATGTACGGGTTCTGGAGCGGGACGCTCTCGTTGAACACGAGGACACCCTTGTAGTACACCATGAACCTGTACGGATCGGCCGGATGGAATGTGCTCGTACCAACTAGGTACCTGCTCTCCTCTGGGAAGTCGTCTGCTAGTCTGTCGAAGTGAGGATCTGTCGGCGGGTCAATAGCTGTAGCGTTGACTGACTCCAGCGTTGCATGGCCTGTTGCGTCGGTCGAGTTGATCCTGACGAAGTACGGGTTGAACTCATCTGCTACCTTGTGGTCGTAGAAGTCTGGAGCGGAGTCATACCAAGGCTCGACTAGGAATATCGCTGACTGAGATCCTAGAGCTAGCTCCAACGGAGCTCCACCAGCGTCCTCTATCGAGAGCCTCGGGTTGTACACGTAGGTGTCTATGTCTAGTGCAGCGTGGCCGGTCAGGCTGTAGGGAGCACCGATCCATGGGTCTCGTGTCCAGTAGAGCGTAGCGTTGATGTCAACGCTCCTGAACCCTGCACCCAAGGCGGTCTTGCCCTCCGTACCCCATATTCCTGTGTCTTCACTGGTTGAGATCCAGATGTCGTAGTCCTTCGCTGGTAGCTTCTCGAACATCGCAGGCAGAACTTCTTCGGATACGCCTGACCACTGAACCCATTCTGGTCCAGTCGCGTACTCCCATATCGGGAATCCGCCTGCCCCGATGGTCGCGTTGTAGACCCAGCCAGCTGGTAGCACTGCGCTGTACCAAGCGGCCTCAGGGTCGACGAGCATCCTGACTATGTAGAACGGAAGCCCGAACTGGGCGAAGTCAGTCTCCGAGAAGAGCTGCACCTTGACGTCCACGAGGACGAACGGGTCCTGGCTCCAGCCAGTCACGTTCAGGTCGTACACTGGGAAGACCAGTAGTGTGTTGTTCCTGTTGTCGTCGAGGGTTATCGACTGCACGTTGCTCGCACGGATGACTGCACCCTTCCAGACTATCATGAAGTCGGAGTAGGTTCCTCCTGGTGCGGCCTTGACTAGGTCGTATATGCCGTAACCCTGCTCTTCCTCTGAAGCAGGCACCGTGATGGTCGGGCCTATCAGCTCGCCGTTCGGGTACCTGAAGAAGAATGGCGTGTAGTACGGCACTGGCCTTGTCTCGTCCTTTGGTCCAGGACTGAACTCAAGCACGAAGCCGAGCTCGTAGATAGCCAGTGAGTAGTTCCATTGCATGCCGTAGTGGAGTGTCGGGACAGCCTTTGACCCTAGAGGTAGTGGTAGGTTTCCAGCTGGGTAGCCGCCGTCCACGGTTGTGTCAAGGACCTTTATGCCCTTGAACCAGGCCAAGAAGTTGGTCTGACCGTGGTAGACTATCGGTAGCCATCCGCTGAAGTTCAGATCGTTGACCATGTTTAGCGAGTACTTGTCAGTAGTCCACCAGAGTAGTTCGTAGATGTCCGAGTCCGTCCTCAGAGCTGTGGTGTCAGGTAGCGTCACGAAGCCTGTGTTGTTCGTTACCCATGCGATTGATGCGTTGATCGTGTGAGCGATACCAGCGGGGAGTATGATCTTCAGGGCAATCTCGTTCCTCAGTGCCTGAGGAACCTCAGTCGAGGAGTCGAGCTTGATGCCCTTGATGTAGGTCATGTTGCAGACCAGCACGTTCGAAGAGATGTTGTTTCCGCCTTCGCCAACCCAGTCGTGGTCATTCATGTGACCGAAGTCGCTGTTCCCCTTGTTTGTGCCCGGAATGAGGCCATAGTGGACAACGTTATCGATCTCTCCTGGGAGAGTGTGAGGTAGGTCCTCTGGGTGGATGCCCTGAGTGAAGTTGACTATGCTGAACCTCCACTCAACGCCCAAGGCGAGGGTGAATTCGTAGCCTGTGTCTCCAACGAGGTGAACTGCGTTCTCCACGTTGCACGGGTACCTCATCAGCACCCTGCCGGGAGCGACGTTTGTCCCCACGAACTGGAAGGATCCTATCGGACCCTGCTCCCACTTCATGAAGACCTCCGCCTCCTTGGTGAGCCAGATCGCGCCAGCGTCGGGCCAGTGCATGACGTCAGTAAGGTTCTCGTACTTCCACCTGACATTGCTCCAGACGTACGGGTACATTTCGCCCGACTTCAGAGCGTCTATCTCAGTACCTAGGAATGCTTTGATGTCGGCGCCTATGGTGTCGTACAGCGGGTCTGTGTCAGTTCCGTGAACTGGAGCCCATACCACGTTGGCTGCGGAGTCTATGCTCTCAGTGTAGAACCTGCCCACTATCGGGCCTACAGTCGGGTCACTTGTCTTGTATCTGACGATGAAGGTAACGTTCTCTAGTCCAGTCCAAGTTCCGAATGTGTCCCAAGCGAAGTTGTGAATCAACATGTCTTCGTCGTGGAACAGAGCCGGGACAACCACTTTGACCCAGCCCACGTTGTGCGAGCCAGTCCAAAACGGCGTAGTACGCACCTGGATTGGGTAGCCCAGTGGGACAGCGTACGGCATGTTGCCTATGAACTCGCTGCCGAAGGTTCCGTTGGCGATCGCGGCGCTCAACTGGATGAAGTCAGCGTCTGCGAGAGTGTGAGCCGTGTCGGTCCAGACCTGCGCCCAGACCTCAAAGCCAGCGCCCACGAGCGGGAAGCCTGCCTCGTCGATGACCCTGAAGGCCATCGGAGCCAAGAACGTGATGTAGCCTGGTCTGGTCTTGACGGTTTCGCTCGCGGCCAAGTCCTCCCAAGTGAAGTGGTGGTTGATGACTGCTGTCGTGTCGTTCAACAGGCCGGCTAGGCTAATCATCGTCGCGCCTCCACCGCCTAGGTTGAATATCCTAAGCAAAGGCAGCACCAGTATGTCCGTTACGGTTCCGTCTGCTAGAGTGTAGTTGCCTGAAATTGCGTACTGCAAGTTGATCCCTGCTGTACCCTTGTTCCAGGTATCACCTGGTAGGCCAGGGAATGTCACGATGCCGTCAGCACCGACAGTTGCGTAGCTCAAGAGGTATTGTTCAGCAGGGTATGGACATGGAACGGGGCCTGCGATTGGCCACGCGGGGTGCACTGGAGCAATGGTACGTTCAGTGAGGTTCCAGAGGTAGACTGTGACTGAACCAGCTGGTACTGTGTTGTTGCCCAGGTCCTGGAGCTTGATGCGCCAGGTGCCCGGATCATAAGCGAATGCACTGGTAGTGAAGAGCCTAGGTATTATTGCGATTGTTGAAGCTGTAAGCATTAGAGTTAGAATTGCGATAGCTGCTAGTTTTCCATATGATATTTTCATTTTTCAGGTTTTCACCTGTGGCTCGGTCTTCGTGATTTGTCGTATTTATCGGTTGGTGACGCAAATGCCCCGAAAATCGGGCCGTTTTGTTTCAGTAGGCTAGAACTGTCGGTTGCAGGTCATACTTTGCGAACTCTTGGGATGACGGATACTATAATGCACAACATATCTCGCCGAGATCGCCCCAAGCGCCCGTCAGTCAAGAAGTGTGGATCATCCTGAGCGGACGGCAATGCTGGCTCTCTACTGTCCTTATGTCTGCGAGAACCCAAACGAGTAGGATCTTCAGCTTGAGCGCCCTCGAAAAGCGAGCAGTCCTTATATGTCAGAACTCTCTATTGTTGATGCCAATTGGGAGAAACGATCACGAGGGTGAGGGTCTATGGACCGGACGGCACGAGCGAGCTGGAGGCGCTTGTGGACACGGGTGCGACTTTCACGAAGATATCCCGCAGTATTGCCTCGAGAATCGGAGTGAGACCGAAGAGAGAGGTGCTGACCCAAGTGGCCACGGGCGAGATCATCAAAAGGCAGACCAGTACGCTTGACGCTGAGATCAAGGGTGTGAGGGACACCGTGCCCGTAGTGATTGGCGAGGATCATGAACCGACGGTGATTGGCTACACGACCCTGGAAATCCTCGGCTTCAAGATCAACCCTGTCACGGGAGAACTGGAGCCGACGCACGCCTTGGATTACTGAATCTACGGAGACAAGGGTTCATGGAGAGACAAATGATAGCACTATCTTTTCCTTCTACAGAGAGAAACCACTTGAGTTCCGACAGCAAAGGTTTTAGAACCGCAGCTTGGCGCCGCAGGTAGAGCACCAAAGCTATGGCTGAACGGCAGGGAGGGATAGAATCCCTCGTTCAGGCACTCTCGCACGACAAGAGGAGACATATAATCTCACTTCTTGCCGAAGAGGGGCCGCTGGGAGTGACTGAACTCAGGTCCAAGCTGAACCTGAGCACTGGCAGCCTCTACCATAACTTGGGCTTCCTGAGCGACTACATAGAGAGGGAGGGCAAGAAGTACAAGCTCAACTCCGCTGGCATGGAACTCTACAGGATGATCCGCGCTGGCAGCGTCGACGCTCAGATGGCTGGCTTCAGTTTGGTAGAAAGGCTGATGCCAATCGGCCCGATGGGCATGCTTGCGGACTCGAACGGAGTCTGGGCGGTAGCTGGGCTGGTCTTGGCTCTCCTGCTGGGATCAAGCCTCTTGTGGAGGACCGGACTGGTCTTTCTGGAGGTGGGTGGTCCTTGGGTGGAATCGTGGTTTGCGACACTGAGCACAATCGTCAGCGTCGCGATGTTCGTGGCATTGACATCGATATTATTCAGGACCATCAGGCTGATGGAGTTCGTACCGCTAGCCATCACATCGCTCCTGCCTCAGGCTCTGTGCTCGGTAGCGCTCGGCCTGATACCGATGGTCAGCCCGATGAGGGATATTGTGTTGCTGATTGTGTCTGCCACGGCTGTCCTCACTTCTGCAAGCGCGATCAAGGTGGCATCCGGGACCAGGGTAGAATATGCTCTGATATTCTCGTTCGCCTCGGTCTATCTGGGCACAGCTCTGATGCTGATGCTGTAACACTCACTGCACGACTCTACGATGCCGTGTGATCTCAAGGGTTCAACCCACCGATCGATGAATGAGGAATCTCTTGCGCTGGCTGCGGGACTAGTACCTTCTGCCCTGTGACTTGAACTGTTCTGCAAATTTCGGCAGAGTGTCCCCGATGACGATGCCGTCAATCGGTCTTATGTCGTAAACGTAGGGAGTCAGGTCTATCTTCGTCCACCTCATCTTCCTCACGGTGACCGTCCTCACGTTGAAATGCTCAAGCCCCTGTATCTGGAGAGCGATGATGCCTGCCGAGAGGAACTCCTCAACGCCGAACCTGCTGAGCGACATGGAGCCAGTCGGTATCTCCGACGTGACAATATTAGTCGTGCCTATGAACCTCTCAATCGCTGTGATGAACGCACGGATGTAGTCCCTCGTCCAAGAGACATCCACGACCTCACCGAGCAACGGGGCGACCGGGTCGACCACCAGCCTCTTCGCGTGAATTCTGTCGACGTGCCTCTTAAGCTCGCTCGTGATCTTCCTGACAGTTTCCGCCATGAACTTGTCCCTCACTACTTCGGCGAAGAACGGCCTGACATCGAGTATCTCAAGCAGGCCAGCTCTGATCGGTTCCATTAGATCCCAGCCAAGAGTCAGCGCTCCTTCGATCGTCCCCTCTATTGTCTCGTCAAAGGGTATGTAGACTCCGGGTTCTCCGTTCTCCACTCCCGTCAGCAGGTACTTCAACGAGAAAAGCGTCTTGCCCGTACCGGTCTCGCCAGCAACGAGGTAGGTCTTGCCCCTCATGAATCCGCCGCTTATGAGACGGTCGAAGTTCACAACACCGGTGGGTATTCGGAGCGATGCCGCCACTTCATCACCACTCACCTTCTCTTGTGGTAGAGGCACTTCACTGGTTCCTCTTGGCTCTGTCAACCATGATCACCTCAAACCAGTGATACTTACCGTCTCCCGCCACCTCATGATAGCCGAGCACGTCCATGTTCTCGAACTTCTTGTGTGCTCTATTTACTGCAATCTTCCCCCTGCTGATGCCTGGAGTGAAGAGGACGGATCCGGCGTGCTTCGGCCTGCGCCCTGAGTTGGGCCTGGGCTTCCTCCTTCCGCCTCGTGGTACCCTGCTCAAGATGACGATGTATCCCGGAAGGGCCTTGTATCCCAAGCTCCTCGCTCTCGCGGGTTGAAGGGGGGCATCCAGCCTGCACACCGCAGGCTTCGCCCTGAGTGAGGCTACTAGCTCTATGCGCAGACTGGCCAGAGCTCCTCTCATGCTCGCTTCGCTGGCTTCCGAGAGTCTCGGTTTCATAACTGGTGGGTCGAACGACCTGATGAGTGATTTAACCTTATTGTGGCCAAGCCTCAGGGTCAAAAGGGACCGAGCAGTACTGCCGCGGTATTGTGATCCATACTATCTTCAGATGCTATCGAATGTGACCGAAGTTGATCTTGGGGTGCGATCCTCTCCTGATCGGCTCGACAGAGCAACTTTTAAGGAATGACAGCACCGTGTGGTTACTCGATGAGGCAGGTCGGGGTAACGGGCAAACCGAATGTCGGTAAGAGCACGTTCTTCGCAGCATCCACCTTGGCACGAGTTGAGATTGCGAACTATCCCTTCACCACAAAGGAGCCCAACGTCGGAGTTGGATATGCAAGGGCCAAGGAGATAGCTGATGAGTTCCACGTTGTGCCCCAGCCCAACAACTCCTACTCCAGGGGAGGCTGGAGGTTCGTCGCAATACAGCTGGTTGACCTACCCGGCCTAGTGCCAGGCGCTCACGCCGGGCGTGGACTTGGGAACCAGTTCCTCACCGCGGTCAGCACAGCCGACGCGCTTCTCCACGTCGTTGACGCCTCGGGAGGTACTGACCAAGAGGGCAGACCCGTCGCCGTCGGTTCCCACGATGTCCTTCAGGATGTGACGTTCCTGGAGGAGGAGTACGAACTCTGGCTCTCTGAAGTGATCAAGAGGAACTGGGACAAGGTCTCGAGGAGGATGGGTACGACGAAGATCGACCTCGACCAAGCCATATACGATGCGATAACGAACCTCGCCAAGGACAAGGCGATCGTCAAACAGATAGTGGAGGAGCTGGAACTCCCCGAGGACCCGAAGGCATGGAAGGACGAACACTTCCGGCCGTTCGCCAAGGCCCTCAGATCCAAGACCCAGCCTGTCCTCATAGTCGCAAACAAGGCCGACACGCCTGAGGCTGAGGAGAACATCAAGAAGCTCAAGGAACAGGGCTATGACGTGATTCCAACGTCGGCCGAAGCGGAACTCGTGCTGAGGAGAGCCGACAAGGCCGGGCTGATAGAGTACATCCCGAGTTCCGGTGATTTCGTGGTGAGGGACAGCACCAAGTTGACAGCGGAACAGAAGAAAGCACTCGACTTGCTCAGGGAGAAAGTCCTGAGGAAGTGGGGCAACACCGGGGTACAGCTGTCGATAGACAGGGCAATTTTCGACCTTCTGGGGATGGTCTCTGTCTTCCCGGTGGAGGATCCGAGGAAACTCACGGACGGCAAGGGCAGGGTGCTTCCGGATGTGTACCTGATGGATCCAGGTTCGACCGCCAGAGACCTCGCCGGGACAATACACACTGATCTCGCCGCAGGTTTCCTCTACGCGGTCGACGCGAGGACGAAGGTCAGACTGGCCGAAGACTACGTGCTGAAGAACGGCGACGTTGTGAGCGTGGTCTCCGCCGCGAAGTGAACCTAAGCAGGAGTCTCTGTCTTGAACACGAAGGGCGACTTGAGCATCTTGACCTTGATGACTCCGGTGAACTTCACAAGCATGTGCTTCTTTGCGAAGTTGAAGAGGTCGGACTCAGTCTTGCCCGAGAGTATCTCCTGGATGAGCTGGGAGAGCTTGAGCGATGAGCACCTCTGCTTGACTATGCCCGCCATCTGGCTCGAGAGGAAGACCTTCTTGTTCTTTGACACCTTGTGTCTGGATATTGCTAAGACAGTGACCCTGAGCTTGAAGCCGTCCTTGGTTTCCGCATCGACCACCTGTGCGATCCTTGAGGAGCCCTTCCTCAAGACGCTCCTGAGGTAGTCCCTCGATATCTCGTGCCCCCAGTAAGTGGTGCGGGCCTTGCTGCCCGACGCATCTATCACCTTGATCGTTATCTTCGTGAAAGAGTGCGCCGGATCTTCGGTCAGGTCCGACTGAAGCAACATCAGCTTCTTGCCGATGGCCTCCTCGCTCGACGAAACCATTATCGCCCCGACTTCCTTTCCGCCCAGGTAGTCAGGGGTGACCACGTCAACCCAGGTCTTCAGCGCCTCCTTCTCCTTCTCTTTCTTGGAGGACAAATTTCGGCGACTGTTTCCCCTAAAGTATTTAAGGAATTCTTCACCGTCAAACTTGATTTGGGGATAGAGAGCATAAGGTTCGAAGCGACGGTCACACTCAGGCTCAGCTCGAAGCTGAACAAGAAGAAGACAGCAGCGCTCGAACGGTGGTTCAAGGACATCGCGCCCGACGTGTTGAGGAAGGGAGCACGAGAAGAAGGGGAAGGAGCATCTGTTGAGAGTGTCGAGATATCCGGAGATGCAGTCAAGCTCAAGCTGGCGACAGGGAGATCAGTGAGACCTCACGATGCAGCAGCGAGGCTGAGGAGGAGCATCACTGAGGACTTGGGCCGTGAGCTGGGCGCAGGCGTGAGGGGCATAGAGTTTCCCAGCTACAAGATCCGCTTGAAGGGTAAGGGACTGAAGACCACTAGCCTTCCGTTCACCAAGAGCATCAAGGAGACGGCGGATGGTGTCACTCTCGATCTCGAGCTATCCGAGAAGGACATATACGACCAAGTCCCGGACAGGTTGATCAAGCTCTACGTCGAGAAGATGGAGGGAGCGCCCAGCGGTCGCGAAGTCTTCGAGGAGGTTTGGAGGAGCAGGACCAAGAGCCCGAAGTACTCCCGCGATCCCAACGAGGAGTTGGTGGAGCGAGGCTGGGTCAAGAAATTCACTCAGGGGATATGGTATTACATGCCTCCATTTGCGTCCCTGGTCAGGGCAATGGAGTCGATCATAGTCAACGAGATTGCCAAGCCCAACGGATTCGTCGAGGTCTTCCTGCCGAAGCTGATCACGCTCGACGTCATGAGGAAGAAGGGGCAGCTCTATGGCATACCGAACGAGATGTTCTACGTGTGCGAGCCGCTTTCGAGGGACATGTCTGGGTTTCAGGACTACGCAGATCTCGTGAAGATCACCGGCGAAACTCACCCCGAGAAGCTGAGGGAGAAGCTGAGACCTCCTGAGTATGGGCTTCCTTTTGCGCAGTGCGAACCGTTCTATGAGATCTTCTCCGGGCAGGTGGTCGACCTTGATCAGCCTCCCGCGAAGTTCTACGACAAGAGCGGGTTCAGCTTCAGGTATGAATCTGGCGGGCTGACCGGACTGGAGAGACTCAACGCGTTCACGAGGATAGAGCTGGCTTTCTTGGGGAACCCGGAACAGGTGATGCAGACTAGGGACAGTCTGATGAGTTCATACCAGAGAGCACTTGACGGCACACTCGACTTGGAGGTGAGGACCAAGGAAGTGACTCCGGTCTGGATGGCACACGCTGGCATGACGAAGGATGTGTCAAGGGACGTGCCCGCCACTCTCGACATAGAGGTCTACATACCGCACAGGGGCGACAGGGAAACGAGCGAATGGCTTGAGGTGGCGAACGCGTCGGTCCACTTCGACAAGTACGTTGACTGGTACAACGTGAAAGAGAAGAAGGGAAGGGAGACTTGGACGGGCTGTTCCGGAAACGGGCTGGAGAGGCTCGCGGTCTCGGTCCTAGCGAACCACGGCTTCGAATACGACGGCTGGCCCAAGGGGCTGAAGAACCATCTGGAGAAGCTGCCTGAGCCTTACAGGATGGTCACTTGGCCAAGGAGTCAGTGATATCTAGCACCATTCTAATCGCTCTGAGAAGGTCGTCCAGAGTTTCAGACATGGACCGCGCTCCCCTCTCGCATGAGATGCGTATCATCACGGAGTTGCCCTCAAGTTTCGAGCTGATCTTCAGTCCCTGCAGTCTGAACTTCTCATCCGGCTTCAGGGATCTGGCCAGCGTCTCCGCTCTAGCTTGATCCTTCAGGTCGAACCTCAGCACTGCCCTTATTCTTTCCGAGTGTTTCTCCAACTATTTCCTCCACCTTCTCGAGGAACTTGTCCGTCTTCTTCCTTGGTATCGTAGCGCCGGCTGCAACGTTGTGGCCTCCCCCTTGCCCTCCAGCCACCTTTGCAGCGACTTCCATCACTTGACCAGCGTTCACCCCTTTCTCGACGAGAACTGAGGATGCTCTGCACGACACTTTCACGTTGTCCTCGTCTTGGAGGCAAAGCGCGAGCAGTAGCTTGTCGTCGCTGTAGAGTATGCCCGTTGACAGTATTGTGATCAAGGGGCTGAGCGTGTTCGACCTCAGCAATCCCTCGCCCCTCACCACTATCGTTGAATCGGACTCCGCTATCGCTCCCGGCGTGGACAGAACTGTCCTGATGGCCTCTTGTATGAGCGAGGAGTATGATTGCGATACCTCTTCAGTCTCTTCCAACACGTGTCCCCTGTACCCCATCACAAGTGCGAAAGCAAGGTCGAATCTCTCCGATCTGCCCAAGGAATTGAGCACGAAAGAGAACTCCCTCCCGTCCCTAGTGGGCGACCACTTGTCCTCCTTCGTGAACGTGTACACCTTGCCTATGAAGGGAACGTCTGCGGGGAGTTTGACCCCCTTGCTCACCATAACTTGGAACAGGCCCGCGGCCAAGCGCTGTTTCTCGTCATTGGTCAGGTCGGAAAGCGATCTCAGCCTGTCGTCCTCCTTGAGCGGAATGTCGAGGGAATCGAGTAACTTGTACGCGGCCATCTCGTCTCCGGTTATGCCAGGAATCTGGAAAGAGTAGGTGCCGGACAGCGCTCTCGCAAGAGGTCTGGTCTCCCTTCCGAAGAACACGAAATCTTCTTGGACTTCAACTGCACCCATCTCCTCGCCGCGGCTCACTATCAGGGAGTTCAGGCTTCTGAGTTCCCTGAGCTCGTTCTTGTCCTGCATGTCGGCGAGAGCGCCCGTGACGGCCACGACTGGCATGAGTTCTACGCCCTTGCTGATGGAATCCCCGACGAAGAACGCTGTGCCCGACCCGGAGAGATCCTTCCCGCCGTCGAACCCGAACTCCATTGAGTTCAGGTACTGTACGTACCTCGTGTCCCCCTGTTTCCGGTGATGATCGATTATTGCGACTTTCCCTCTGAGTCGTTCTGAGAACAGGTCCAGTTGACCAGCGCCCATGTCAGTAAGGACGACCGGCAGTTCGGATTGCTCGAGTGTCTGTATCACGGTGGCCGTGAGCGAATCCAAGAACTTGATCTTGAAGGACGAACCCTTCGAGGACAGTGCCAACGCCATTGCCCCCGCAGCACAGATCCCGTCCGCGTCCCAGTGCGACACAATCGAGATGTCTCCCTCGTCGCACCATCCCACAATCGCTTCTGCGACTGCGTTGGCTTGATGCAGGAACCCCTCTGTATCGCCTTCTAGATTCCCCGTGCTACTCATAACGCCAGTCAGCTGGAAGGATTCCCTTCTTCTTATAGTATTTCGCGAGCCTCCTGATCTTGGACTCCACCAGCTGAATGTTGTGGACGTTGAGCCGGTCCGACCTGTACTTCTCGGAATGCCTCCTCATCCCCTGAGCCTTCTTGATGAGCAAGTTGAGATCCTCTGCCTGCATTGGGTCCTCTCCGGCTTCCTTCAGGATCTCTCCGACTGTCATGCTGGTCGCGCTCTTCACGGACGGTATTCCGTGCCTGTCCCTCAGGGTGATACCTATCGAACTCTTCGAGTGACCCTCTCTGGCTAGGTTCACCACTATTCTCTTCAGCTCTTCGGGAGGAGCCTGTACCCACTTCGGTTTCAGTCTGGCTGACGGTCTCTTCGAGCCGCTCTTCCCTCTCCTGTGGCTGTACATCCTAGCCATGTTTTCGGAAGGACACCAGTTTGGGCCCCGGTTAATAAAGCTCACTTGATTATTTCTGGGCGAGAGGAGAGGTAGGAACCCAGCGACTCAAGCGCTCTCGCTCTGTGCGAAGTTTTGTTCTTGTCTTCAGCCCTCATCTCCGCGTACGTGAGGTTCGAGCCCTCCGGGATGAATATCGGGTCGAAACCGAACCCGCCGGTCCCCCTTGGGGATCCTGCTATCTCGCCCGATACTTCCCCTTTGAACAACAGGACCTCTGGATGAACCGATGTGCTGGTGAACCCGACAACCGACTTGAACGAAGCGCGCCTGTCGGACGAGCTCCCCATCAGCCTCAGGATTCCTTGGAGCCCTATGGTCGAGAACACATAGGAGGAGAACACACCGGGGAAGCCGCCGAGGGGATGGATGAAGAGCCCAGCGTCTTCGACGAACAGAGGAGACTTGAGGATGCCATAGGCGGAACCCGCCGTCCTCTGGGAAACGTACTCCAAGGTGTCCGATTGAGGTTCGTCCACGTCTAGGTCCATCATGCGCGGCTCAATGCCGAACCTTGGCAGAATCAGGCGGGCCTCCTCAAACTTCCCTCTGTTGCCCGTCACGAAAGTCAGCGGGATCGTCTATCTTCCTTCCTCCTGTATCTACCCCTACCCTGAACCAGTTTAAGTCGTTCGATCGTTTCCCTGCATCTGGGCGAACCTTCCTCAAGGTATCCGGATTCGAACTCTTCCCACAGATATTCCCATCGTTCACCCACGAGTGACTTCAGTGCGCCTATCATCACGTTCAAGTCCTCGGCGAACCTCTCGATGTCGTTGGTCCTCTCGCTCAACCCGAAGTCCAGCAGCACCACTTCATCCCCGCTCACCAGAAGATTGGATGGGGTCAAATCCCCGTGTGATATCCCCTGCGTGTGCAGTTTCCCGACGGACGAGCCCGCCGGTCGGACCCAAGAGCCGTTGCCCTTCCTAAGCAACTCGGTGAGGGTAGGGCCCTCGACGTATGACATCAGTATTGTGCCGGTCTTGGGGTTGACGTAGTAGACGTAGGGAGCCCTGACGCCCGCCAGTTTGCATTCATGCAACGACAGGGCTTCGCCCGTGGTCCTGGAGATCCTCAGCCCTTCGTCGAGTTCCCCGTTCCTGTATGCTTTGGGGAGCCTCTGCTTGAGCACGATCCGCCTGTCCATCCAAGTGCCGAGCCAGATCTTCGACTCGGCGCCCGAGTAGAGCACCCTCTCTGGCTCAAACCCCTCTGGGAAGTCTGACATCATCCACTCTCCACCTAGACATCACGGTCGAGTCGTCGACTGGGAGCGTGTCGCCGTGAACGAAGCTGCTTAACCCAGTCAGGGCAATCATCACCCCGTTGTCCGAGTAGAACTTCTCGGGATAGTCGAGGAACTTGGCCTCTCTGTCCTCACACATGACCTTCGCCATTTCCCTCAACCTCGAGTTTGCGCCGACGCCCCCAGAAACGACCAGCTCGTCCTTCTCAAGGTACGCCATGGCCCTCTCGGACGCCTCAAGCAACATGGCGAAGCAGACCTCTTGGACGGAATACGCGAGGTCTTCGATGGGCTCTTTGCCGATGAGAGACTCAAGGGCGGTCAAGGTGCCCGAAAGCGAGACGTTCATGCCCTTGACGGAATAGGGGAGCTGAATCAATTTCTTCCCCTTGGTGGCCAGCTCCATTACGACCGGTCCTCCGGGAAATCCCACCCCAGCGGCCCTAGCGAACGAATCCAGCATGTTCCCGAGCGCAACGTCCTCGGTCTCGCCGAAGACAACGTACCTCTGATCGACTTCACCGATCACTTGGGTATTGCCGCCAGACACGTAGAGGAAGACCGGGTCATGAGCTCCTGACATTTGTCTTGCCAGCTCGAGGTGCGCAACCGCGTGGTTCACTCCCACTAAGGGTCTGTTCAAGAAGAGGCTCAGAGACCTTGCTGCCGTTGCGCCGACCCTGAGGCATGGACCCAAGCCCGGGCCCCTCGAGAAAGCTACGACGTCTATGTCCGATGGTGCGATACCCGCCTCGCTGACAGTCCGTGAGACGACCGATGAGGCTGCCTCGTAGTGATGCCTGGACGCGTCGCGCGGGTGTATGCCGCCAGTCTTTGTCCTGTAGGACTCCCTCACATCAGACAGAATCCTGCCGCCTTCTTCGACTATTGAGCCCGCAAAGGTGTGGGCGGTGGACTCCAACCCAAGGGCGTACAACTAGACGTACTCGGTGTAGTAGCAGTGGCCGCAGTAATACCTTTTCTTTCCCTGCTCGTGCAGCGCCATGAAACCACCACACCTTGGGCACTTCTTCTTGAGCCGAGTGAGCTCGCCTTTCTCGACGTCGATCTTGTAGTATTGCCAAGCGCCTCTGGTTGCCTTTTCCTTCGCCTTTGGCTTCTCGCTTGCTTTCGCCTTTGGCTTCTCGCTTGCTTGCGGTTTTTCGGTCACTTCTTGGCACCCCCTGGCGTTCCGCTCTTGGCGGCCTTGGCCTCCATTCTGGCCTTCTTCAGCTGTTCAAGCGCCTGCTTCTTTTGGTCCATCTCAAGGTTTGCCATCATCACGTGCTTTGGCTCCCACTTCTTCGCCTCCTCCTCCGACGGATAGACGTGGGCTAGCCCTCTCACTTCCTGCGTGCCCGTGCGGTGTATCACCTTCACCACAACGGTTCCGCCTGAATCGAAGCCGCCCTTCGCGGCCACAAGCTTTCTGACCTCTGTCATCGTCGGAGTAGGACCGGGTTTCTCAAGCGTGACTGCGAAATCCACGTCCTTCCTGCCGATCAGCTTCCTTTCGGAGGTCCCGGAGATCTCGACTTTCATTGGATGTGCCCCGCCGCGCAGGGGTGGGATTAATTGCTTTCGGCCTCGACCCTTGGGATTGAGTTGAGGAGCTCCGAGTTCCTCTCTCTGGTCTCAGCGTCCACTCTTACCACCACGGCGCCTTCTCCCGGCTGGCCGTAGATGACCAAGTCTCCTTCCCTTGACAGGTCTATCGCGAACAGGGTGAGCAGATCCTCTTCTCCTTCGACGACGACTATGGCACCCGCACCGACTGACAGGGCGTTTCTCATGACCTCCAGTGCGGCCGGGTTCAGGTATCCTCTCGGGTTGTTCGTCCTGAACACCTTCCCCTCGACCCGTCTCGGGATCCTTACGGCCTTTTTACGCACCTTGGAATCAACAACCGCAACCTCGAACGGTATCCGGCCCCGAATCAAGGTCGAGGTCACGGCGTCGCCCACGCAGAAGGAGACACGAGCACCCGTTCGGAGGAAACGCTCTCTCAAGATCGCGGGAAGCGCCCCACTGGGCTTGGCTACCAGTTCACCTAGCGGTCTCGACACTAGGCTCCTCTGTGCCGCAGTGGGGCGAAGCATTGTGGCACTGTGTTCATCTTGCCTTGATGGCATATCTGCCAACTTTCTTCGCTCCTATCAGCTTCGCCAGCGAGGACTTGCCGGGATCGAGTATGAAGATCACACCCGACCAATCGGTGGTGAAGGCCTTGGAGCCGCAATTCGAGCAGACTTGCTCATCTGTTATGAACTTGCACTGCAAGCAGGCTCTTTCCTTCATACGGTGGCACCTGCCGCCAGCTTCTTGAGATCTTGGACTATCCAGTCTTCTTTGCCGAGGAAGGGCTGTCTTGTCGTGACGCCAACTCTGTCTCCTCCTCCGACACCTCCGATGGACACAGCGGTGACCCTCAGTCTTATCCAGTCCCCCACGGAGAGCACACGACCCGACTTCCTTCCGACGAGCGTAGCCTGTTCCTTGTTGAAGTCGACGTAGTCGTCCAGTATTGAGCTCACGTGGAGCAAGGCTTCGAACGGCCCTATTCTGACGAAGGCGCCGTATTCCTCTATCTCCACCACCTTGCCCAACATCACCTCTTGGACTTCGGGAAGGAAAGTGAGCACGCTGAAGGAAACGTTATGATAGGATCCTCCTTCGCCGGGTGCGATCTTCCCTAGGTAGTCAAACTTGAAGTCGACGACACACACGACAAATCCCAGATCCTCGAAAACCATCCCCTCGTACTTGTCCTCCAAGAGCCTTCTGACTGACTCCTGGACGGGGCTCCCGTACATATCAGGAGGGACCTTTATCACATCCTCTAGGGAGAGTAGCCTAAACAACCGACGCCGAGGGAAAGTTTCCTTCTATTCTTATTCTTTTTCCCTTTGAGACGAAAACTACCGGGATCCTCCTCTTCCTCAGCTCTTTTCTCAGGAGGGAGTCGGCAGTGGCTACTGCCGCGCCAGTTTCCTTGGCCAGAGTCACTATCTGCTCGTCTGTGTTGGTCGCGTCCGAATGCAGAACCTTCAGATCTTTGGAGAAAGCGAGCGCTTTCTCGGCTGCCATGGACAGGGATGGGCTTCTCCCCCGGCGGATGGACTCAAGTTCCCTTACGACGCCGTCTGTGACAGCAAAGGTGGCGGGGGCCAGCACCATCTCCTGTATTCCTTTGACGAAGTCGACACCTGTCTGGAATGGGTAGATCAGGGCGCTAGTGTCGAGTATCACCAGCATGACAACCTTTGGCTCGCTCACGCTACTATCCCGTGCCCTATCAGACGCCATCTCCGCTCTATCTGCCTGCTGACAGCGACTCTCTGACCGGTCTCTGCAACCACGGGGACAACCAGTTCCAACTCCACGGCCCCACCTTTCTTGGAGGTTACCGTGCCTCTTGTCAGGCCGACCCCGACGTTCAGGTTCAGCTGCTCTCCCATGGAGACCGGTTTCACCTCTTGGAGGTCCGGTGTGCCCAGCAACTTCTCGAACAAGCTCAGCTCGAGTTTGATCGTCTTCACCACTGGCGGAGGCTGGTCAGCCCGGGTGAGCACTGACCCGGAAAGCCTGTCGTCCTTGGTGAGCGAGGGGTCCAGACCAGTTCCCACAGCAACGAGACCTCCCGAGTCGGCCTCCTGCACGAGGGTACCGTCGAACATCAGGGAATCAGCCCTGCAGCGGATTGGCTGACTTGAGAAGTTGCCGACTTGCCCGGTTATCAGACCTGGACTGATCATGATCTGATCTCCCACCTTGACCTTGCCTTGGAGTATGGACCCGCCCACCACGCCTCCCCTGAGTTCTGCCATGGGAGTGCCTGGTCTGTTTATGTCGAAGGATCTGATGATGGGCATCTTCAGCGAGGCGTTCAGATCTCTGACCGGAGTCGGGAAGTCCTTCTCCATTCGATATAGGAGGACATCGATGTTCAACAGCCTCTGAGCTGAGACCGGGATTATTGGAACGTCGGAGTAACCGGCTTCTTTCAGGAAGCTCACTATCTCCTTGTAGCTGTCTATAGCCCTCTCCTTGCTAACCAGGTCTATCTTGTTCTGCACCACGATCATCTTGTGCAGGCCGAGCACCTTCGCAGCGTAGAGGTGCTCTCTGGTCTGGGGTTGGGGGCATGGCTCGTCGGCGGATATCACCAAAAGCGCTGCGTCGATCACGGCTGCGCCGCTGAGCATGGTTGTCATCAGGACCTCGTGACCGGGCGCATCCACGAAGGATATGCCCCTGACGTATTCGCATGTGTGACCCTTGGGGCACGTGTCCTTCGCGAAGAAGACGTAAGGTGGTTCGCAAGTAGGACAGCGGAATATGCTGACAGAAGCATACCCCAACTTTATCGTGATGTTCCTCGCGAGCTCCTTGCTGTGCCTGCTCGTGAGCACGCCGGTGATCGCCTTGACGAGAGTTGTCTTGCCGTGATCCACGTGCCCTATGGTGCCGATGTTTATCTCCGGCTTCCTCACGCCGTCCCTTGTTTTACTCATCTCACTCTGTTCTTACGAGATTGACCTGAGCTGTGTCTTCTGATATAGTTTCTCCTCTGAGGGTCACCCGGAGCCGCTCCCCCTTCTCGGCCTGCCTCGCACCCCTGCCCCTGGTCAACAGCGTTCTCTTCTGCGCCGCGCCGTGTATGCCCTTGAACATCGGAAAACCGGACGTGTCGCTTCCTCCTGATATCCTGTACTTGCCTTCTTTCCTGCCTATGAGCGAACTGTCTATCACATCTCCAATCTTCAGGCCTAGCAGACGGGCTGCCTCGTTCCCCTCAAGGGTCAGGGTTTCGCCCTTTCCCCCCTTCTTCTCAACGATATCGATTTTTATTCTGGGAGACAACTAACGTCGTCGAGGCGACCAAGGGCGTTAAAAAGGCTTGTTCTGTTAACTCTCAGGGGCGTGAGTTGGCTCAGAAGCGATGAGCCGAAGGGTTGACGAACCAGAAGCTACCCTTCTCGCTCGACCTCGCCCCAGTATCCCCAGTAAGGTTCAGTCTTTCTCTTTATCGTTCCGACTTCCTCCAGCGCCTGCTGCAGATCCGGAGTGGCCAGAGAAGACAGAGTTGTCTTGATCTCATGAGCGTCAGACGAGGGGACATCAACGTAGAGGATCTGCCCTTCTCGAACGTTCCTGCCCACTGTGGCATCCGACACCGATATGGAGATCTCGTCGCCTGTCCTGGCCTCCTTCGATACCTCGTCCTTCAGCCGGATCGAATGGACATGCCCAACGGCTTCTCCCCCGGAGTTGAGCAACTTGGCCCCATCTCTCAGTATGCCCCTTTCCACTCGCACACCGAAGATCGCGGGTTTGCTCCTCCTGAACACGTAACCTGGTAGCACCAGCAACGTCGCGGGCGTCTGTATCTTGGCGAACCTCTCCGCATCTGTCGACTTCTCGTATTCTTCCTTCCAGTGCGTGTAGTCCTCCGTCAGACCGTAGATTATGTCCCCGGTGAATATCCTCACCCCTAGGTCCCTAGCTGATGACTCGACCTCCTGAGCTACCTTTACGTTGAACGCCAACACCGCCCTGTTCGTAGCGCTTGAAGAGGCAGTGGAGGCCTCCACCACATCCTTCCTCGACACTGGTCCGATGTCGGCGGTCCTCACCTTGATGTTGACCTTCTGGAGCTCAAGGACCAGCGCCTCAAGGGAGCCCAAGGCGTCGGCTTTGACGATCAGGCCCTCGGTCTCCCTTCTGAACATGAAGGTCGAGTACTCCTTGGACAGTTCATCGACAGCCTCCTTCTGCTCGGACTGGGAGTTGGCAACCATCAGGCTTGAGCCAGCGAGTGCCCCTTCGAGATCCGGTGCCCCCAACTTCACACCAGCCGAGGCGCGACAAATGCTGACCTGGGTGAACTTGTCCCTAGGATCGCGCATCTCATCCAGCGGCTTCGGGACGAGAATCGCCCTCACCTTCGTGATGATCGGGCCAGAAGATCCGGACAGGACCACCGTGTCATTGACTGACAACTCGCCGTCGTACAGGATGACGTTGAGGGTGGGTCCCATCCCGACTTCTTTCTTGACCTCGAGAACTGTCCCCCTTCCCTTCTTGGACTTCACAGTCAGCGAATCGGACAGGTAGCTCTGGATCATCCCTGACATGACCGCTATCATCTCGGCCACGCCCTCGCCTGTCTTGGCGCTGAGCGGGATGACCGGTGCCTTTCCCTTGAACTCCCTGATGTTGTAGAACAAGTCCGCGTTGGACCCCAGCCTCGACAGCTCACCGACTATATCGTACAACTTGCCCTCCAATGTCCTGCGAACCTGCTGGTCCTGACTCTTCATTGACTTCAGGATGGACCGCGTCTTCTGTGGGACCCAGCCCTTCAGCAAGTCCACTTTGTTCGCGGCGATCACATAGGGCGTGCTCCGCGTGTTGAGTATCTCAACTGATTCTATCGTCTGTGGCATCACTCCGGCAGTGACATCCACGACCAATATTGCGAAGTCGGCAATTGAGCCTCCCCTTTTCCTGAGGTTCATGAAAGCCTGGTGACCCGGCGTGTCTATGACCAGAAGGCCCGGTATCTTCAGCCTAGCGCCGACCTCTATTCCCTCGATACCCTTCACCACATCAAGGATCGTGTCTAGGGGTAGGTAGGAGGCACCCACGTGCTGGGTTATTCCTCCAGCTTCCCTCTTCGCGACCAGCGTCCCTCTGATCTTGTCTAGGAGGGAAGTCTTGCCGTGGTCCACTTAGCCCCCTCGCGGGTGTGGCCTAGAACCACGACTATCGGCTCCCTTAGGTACAGGGTTTGGTTCACCTCGAAAACGCGGATGAATCCTCTTAGCTCTAATAAAGGTAATCTGAAAGCGGTTGATCCCAGTCCACTATCTCGTCGTCCTTGAACAGGATGCGGATTTCCTCCTCTGCTCTCTCGGCTGAGTCGGATGCGTGGACGAGGTTCTTCCCTGTCGACATCGCGTAATCCCCCCTTATTGTGCCTGGAGCTGCTTCTGCGAATTTGGTCGCGCCCAACATCAAACGCACGACGGACACCGCGCTCGGTCCCTTCACCACTATCGCGACCAGCGGACCCTTCGACATGAAGTCGACTAATTCCTGGTAGAAGGCTTTGCCCTTGTGCATTGAGTAGAGACGCTCGAGCTTGGCCTTGTCAGGAGACATCATCTTCAGGGCGATGATCTTCAGCCCTTTTCTCTCAACCCTGCCCATGATCTCCCCGATGTAGCCCCTGACGGCCGCGTCAGGCTTCAGCAGCACTAGGCTTCTTTGCGCCTGAGACAGATTTCATCACCCACTTTACTTTCCTCGGGTTCCTCCTAAGCTTAAGAGAGTTCTTCCTGCACTTGGAGCTGCAAAACCAGAGCACCGACCCATCGTTCCGTGCGAAGAGAAGTCCTGTTCCGGGTTCAATTCCTCGGCCACAGAATGAGCATTTCCTCTCCCCGGGCATCTACCTTAGCCTCCTTGCCTCCCTCTCGTCATCCCTGAGCACTAGGTTCTCGCCAACTCGCACGGGTCCCCTTATGTTCCTGAGAATGACCCTTCCCTTGTTCCTGCCGGTCTGAATCCTGACTCTGGCTTGGATGACCTCGCCTGTAGCTCCACCCCTTCCGATCAGCTCAACGACTTCGGCGGTTATGTCTCCTTCTGAACTCAAAGGCGGTCACCCATACCTTCCTACGCACCTGACCTGAGCTGCTTGATCTTCTCGACCAGCTCGTTCAGTTGCTTGGTTCCTTCTCCGGGATCTTCTATCGTCACGCTTGAGGCTCCAACAGGTAGCCCAACCTGGCTTCCGAGCGTCTTCTTGTCCGGCACCACGATGTACGGAGTGTTCCTGTCCTTGCAGAGCAGCGGAATGTGCAGGATGATCTCGATCGGGTCGACGTTCTCCGCGATGAGCGCCAACTTGGCCAAGCCTCTTTCAATGGACTTCGTGGTCTCATTGGTGCCTTTCCTCACCTTGCCAGTCTGGGCGGCCAGCTTGAGCACCTCGAGCGCCTGACCTTGTAGCGCTTCTGGAGCTTCATATTCTGCCGTTGTTACTTTTCCCACACTAGACACCTCGACGGTTAGCCCGCTACTGAATCACTCTTACTTAAAGTTACTGTCAACTGGAATCAGTCAGTGTCGACAATGCAGCTTTCACATCTCGTCTCACTCGCAGGGCGACAGCACAACTCAACGGTGAGAGAAAACGGCGGAAATCCTTCCTGCTTGAACCTCCTCGAGCTTGACGAAACCCACTCTCATGAGTTGCACGAGTTCACCTTCTTTCTCCTTGCAGAGGTTCGACTCACCAAACCCCTTGAGCCAAGTCGCGTCCGGCATCAACAGCGCAGTCGGGACCGCCGAAGCCTCTGGCACCCACTGCACGGTCTTCATGCCCCTGTCAGAGGCAGACCCTGCGGACATGTTCTCGAAATCAGCGGTCGCCTGGTTTCCCGTTCTGCTGCCAAGCTTGACGACGAACAGTCCCATCAGTCTGAACGGGTCTCCACTGGAAGCGGTCGACAAATCCTCAGACGAGACCAGCAGGCGCATCTCCCCCTGACTTGGACTGAGGACAATCTTCCGTTCCCCGAGTTCCTTGTTCGCGGGATGATTCGGAAGGGTCACATGCTCCATGGCTGGTGCTCCTCTCACGACCAAGCTCACCGGATTCCCGACGAAGAAGAACCGCTTGGTTGTTCCGTCCACCATTGCCCTGTTAGCGGAGCTGAGGTTGTCCCACTTTATCATTGCTTCCACCGGCTTTGCGCCCAAGTCCAGGATCGTCTCCCTGATGACCTCGGGAAGTATCCCCCTCCTCCTGAGTGACTTCAGAGTGCCCAGTCTCGGATCGTCCATTCCCAAGTAGGAACCCTCCTTCAACCCGGCCATAATCTTGGACTTGCTCAGAACCGAGCCCTCGAGTTTCACTCTCCCTATTGTCACGGTCGTGGGAACCTTCCAACCGAAGTGCTCGAAGACGTACTGCTGCCTCGCCTCGTTCGTCAGGTGTTCCTTTGCCCGCACTATGTGAGTAATTCCCATCTCGTGGTCGTCGATCGCAGCGGACCAGTTGTACAACGGCCACACCCTGTATTTTGAGCCCACCCTTGGGTGAGGAGCATCGTCTATTCTCAGGGCTGGCCAGTCCCGAATAGCTGGGTTGGGGTGAGAAAGATCTGTCTTGACTCTTACGACCGCTTCGCCGGCCTTCAGCTTGCCTGACAGCATGTCATCCAAGAACTCAAGGTTCTTGGCCGGGGTTTGTCCCCTGTGGGGGCAAGGCTCCTTCCTTTTGACATATACCCTGAACCGCTCTCGATCGCACAAGCAGACGTACACACCCCCTGCTTGAATGAGTTCCTTTGCCTTCGAGTAGTAGAGTTCAAGCCTGTCTGACTGATAGTAGACTTCGTCCACCTTCACGCCAAGCCAGTTCAGGTCCTCGAAGACCCAGCCATATGCCTCCGGCAGCGGCGGCTTCACAGAAGGAGATGTGTCCTCGAACCTGAGCACGAACCTGCCCTTGTACTTCTTTACGAAGAAGTCACAAAGCAATGCTGGTCTGGCATTTCCCAAGGTCAGTGGTCCGTCCGGGTTAGGTGCGAACCTTAGGGCGTATCCCGGAAGTCCCGGGTTCGGTGCCAGCTCAAGCTCAGAGGGTGCAGCCCTCTGAATCGCGACCGGCGGGGCCTCGCCCAACTGATCGAGTTCTCTCTGGGTCTCGTTCCTTGACAGCGAGTTGACCTCGTCACAGATGCTCGTTATGAGCGGCATGAACTCCTTGATGGATCGTGCCAGTTCTGGTCTCCTCGCTAGGAGATGACCTGACACCACGCCCGGAGAGGTCTTCCCGAATCGGCTGGCGTTCTGGAGTGCCAAGTGTCTCGCGAGCGCGGCTATATCCGATGTGTCCGTCAACGCGTCGAGTACCTCTCAACGTCAAGCTTCCTTGACTTGGCCCATGCGTACAGGTTTCCAGTTATCACTGCCGGCTTCTTTCTCAAGGAGTTGATGCTGTCCGCGCCGACCAAGAACATCGCAACCCTCATCTCCTTGGAGAAGCCTCTGATCCAACTGATCGCAGAAGATGAGCCACCCTTGACGACGCGCTCCAAGATCGGCCTCGCGACAGCCACGTAGCCCGCACCCAAGACCAGGGCTTTTGCGGCGTCGAGGCCGTTCGTTATCCCGCCCGAAGCAATCACCCTCACTCCCGGTACTGACGTGGCTTCCATGATGCTCGCCACTGTGGGGATCCCCCAGTCCGAGTAGAGCCTTCCGAGCGACGCCCTCTCCTCATCCCCGGCTTCAATTGCCCTCCTCGTCTCGATCGAGGCGAAGCTCGTTCCCCCTCCTCCGGCCACGTCGACGAACTTGAACCCTATTTCCCTGAACGACTTTGTCACTTCCTTCGAGATGCCGGCCCCCGTCTCCTTTGCGATGCAGGGAACCCGGAGACCTCTCACGACGCGCTTGACCGCGGACCTCACTCCCTTCATTCGTGTCTCGCCCTCGGGCATTATGGCCTCCTGCACTTTGTTGAAGTGGATCGCAAGGGCGTCACCGCTCACAATGTCTACGGCCTTCTTGGCCATTTCAAGTCCTCCGCCGACCAGTTGCTGGGCGCCTATGTTCGATATGATCGGCGCTGAAACTGCTATCTTCCTGACGATGGAGAACGTGGGCCTGAGCCTGTCGTCCTCGAGTCCAGCTCTCACACTTCCAACCCCGATCGGAAGGTGCTCGGACTTGGCAGCCAGAGCCAACTCCCTGTTGATTCCCAGCGCTCCCTCAAATCCGCCAGTCATGCATGAGATGATTAGGGGCATTGAGATCTTCTTTCCCAAGAACTCAGTGCTCAGGTCTATGTCATCCGTGTTGATGTCGGAAAGGGGATCGTTAATCAGATGGACCTGTTCAAATGCGATCGGTTGGGGTCCGGAATTCTGCCCTGACTCGACCGCGATCCGAACATGGTCACTTTTCCTGCTCTCCAAAGGAGTCCATCACCTCCTACCAAACCACCTCAGTTCCCCTAAAGGGTTTCCCCGAGATCGCATTGAACAACCTGTTCGGTCTGAAGGGGCAGAGGAAGAGAACCGGAATGCCTCTCTTCACCACTGGCTCAAGTTCCTTCAGCTTTGCTCCGAGACCCCCCGTCACGTCTATCCTTCCCTCTTCGGAAGGCCACAACAGACGATCGTATGGCTCGCTGAGCTTCACGCGATCCAGCAGCTTGGAGTCCGGGCCGATGATCCCGTCTTGATCCATGCACATCACTAGCCTTTCGGCACCGAACGAGATCGCCAGCCTTGACGCCAGCGCGTCACCGGAGACTATGTCGACATTACCCTTTTCCCCGAACACAACATCCCCTTTGAGCAGCGGGGAGAAGCCCAAGTCAAGGGCTAGCTTGATGTTTGACTCATCGAGCTTGAACTCGCCATCATTGGCCGACCTCCCGATGGCGTGCGTAGGTAGAGTGACCGCTGGTATCCCCTTCTCAATCAGATGAGAGGCGATCCTCGTCGAAAGCTTGTCCATTTCCAACAGGACGTACGAGGAATCCATCGGTTTGATCTTCTCGCTGCCCAACAGGTTCAGCTTGTCAGCCAAGTAGTGACCCACGGAGCCGCCACCGTGTATGATGATCAAGTCCGTTCTGCCAGTCTGCGCGAGTTCGCTTGCCATCCCCGCGATCACGTCATCCCTGATCTTGAAGGGCACCATCTTGTCCGTGACGACGCTACCGCCAAGCTTCAGAACTACCGGCTTCAACCTGCCCACCCCGTCGCTCCCTCGTGTGAGAGCTTGGCCGGGAACGACTTGAACCCGATCTGGTCCATTCTGTCAATGATCTTGGACATGAGATCGGGTCGAGCCAGCACTATTGCCGATCCTCCTCCGCCAGCGCCCGTAAGTTTTGCCCCGAGTGCCCCCGCTATTATGGACTGCGCAACGATGCTGTCCAGCGCAGGAACCGAGACACCAAAAGAGGAGAGCACGCAGTGGTTCGCTGTCATGAGGTGTCCGATGAGGTCCAAGTCCATCCCGCCGAGCGCGACCTCAATGCTCTCGGTTATCGAACCCATCGTATCAAGCAACCTTCTCTTCTCCTCTCCGCCTGATTCTAGGCTAGACCTGAACTTCTCCACCATGTCTCCGGTGCTCCTCTCAAGGCCCGTGTTGACGACCAACAAGGGAAAGTCCGCATCTATCCCAATGTGTCTTGACTCGCCACCCTTGACGTATTTCATCGCCCCGCCTGAGACCGCGATCTCAACGTCGACGCCACTTGGCCTACCGTGGACCAATTTCTCTCCCACCATCGCTGCGTCGAAGAGCTGAGCCTTTGAGGGATCAACACCCGCAGCTCGGAATGTGGCCAGCGCCGTCGAAACGAAAGCTGATGCTGAAGAACCCATTCCCGCTGCCACTGACACCTCGCCAAACGTCTCAGCTGTGAGTCCGGATCTGCAGCCACACGTCTTGAGGATGCTTCGCGCTACCTCAAGGGCAGGCAGGAGCTTCCGCTCGCCCTTGAACCTGCCAGAAACGAGATCATACTCAGCCACGCCAAGATGGCCGGAGGAAACCCGAATGACTGTGTCATCGGTAAGGCGAACCTCTGCCCGCACCTTGGGTTCCACTGCTAGCACTATCGCAGGGTAACCGTAGACGACTGAATGCTCCCCGGACAGTATGATCTTGGTCGGAGCTTCAGCTGAATGGATCCCATCTTTCATCTCAGTCACCACTGGGGTTGCTGAGCAACTGACAGGTTGAGAGAGGTCCCACCATATTTAATGGTTGTAAGTGACGTTCGTTCTGTCGAGCCAAGGGACTCAGTGGTCTGGGGCTATCGGCCGGTTGAACCCTTCTTGAACGCGACCGCAGAATAGCCAACGACTGCAGAGTTGTCGCCAGTGATGTCTCCGCTCGTGTAGTAGCCTAGTACCTCTCCCTTCTCAGCACCCAGTCTCCGTGCCGCGGCCATGCACGACAATACCGGCCCCAGACCGCACAGAGACTCGAACTCGTTAGCCACCTTCCAAGTCTTCTCTTCGTCAAGCGCCCTGATCTGTTCGAGCGTCCTCTTGTCCTGTTCGGAGGCCACTTTCGCTGGCATGTAGTGGGTCATGTCGCTCGAGGCGACCAGCAGCGCATTGCGACCCGACAACGAGCCCGCTATCGACGAACCCAGCTCCTGGGCTGCCTTGAGGTCGTACATCCAGATGGATATCGGGACAATCTTGAAGGGATTGTCCTTGAAGACGTACTGCAGGAACGGCAACTGTATCTCCAAGGAATGCTCGGAGCGATGAGCAGTCTCGTCAAGGTCGGCTATCCCAGATCGCTTTGAGATCTCCCTTGCAGTTTCCAAGTCAACCTCAACCTCGCCCAGCGGAGTGCTCCAGACATCTGACGGCGAAATGGCAATGCCTGAGCCCACTCCATGGTGGTTTGGCCCGAGGAGCACGACCAGGTCTCTGGGTCCGTTCGCAGCAACCTCGTAGTACGCTAGTGCGGCAGCCTGGCCAGAGTAGAGGTAGCCAGCATGAGGCGAGAGTACCCCGACCAAATCGTCACTCCGTTTTCCTAGCTTGGGCAGTCTGCCGGGGCCGTGTGGACCGAGGAACAGCTCCTCGACCTGATGCCACAATGACTCCTTTGATCCTGCGTACCAGCTACCGGCGAAGACGGCCCTGCGAGTTGCTCTACTCGGCAACCTCCACTTCCTCCACCGGGTATTCGAAGGCGGAGGCTGGCTCCGGCAGGTCTCCATTCGGTGGGATCGTGCCTCTCAGTCGACTGATCTCACGGGTCAAGATCCAGAAGATCAGAGCAAGTGATTTTCTCCCCTTGTTGTTTGCCGGGATTATCAGGTCGATGTTCTCGCAAGAGTTGTCCGTGTCGCACACCGCTATGACGGGCACTCTCACGAGCGAGGCTTCCACTATCGCTTTCTCGTCAACCTTTGGATCCGCCACCACCAACAGAGAGGCGGGCCAATGGTAGCTCACCGCGGGGTTGGAGAATATCCCCGGTGGGAACCTCCTGACGATCGCCTTGAAGCTCGTGTACTCGCAGAACTTCTCTACCGGCTTCGCGCCGTACTCCTTGCTCGATACGACGACGACCTTGGAGGTGTCTTGCTGCCTGGCAAGCATCTTTGCCGCTACCCTGAGCCTGAGGTCTAGTTTGTCCACATCTATCAGGTTAAGGCCATCTGCTGCCTGTAACTTCACGAACTGTTTCATCTCTTTTGCTGCCACCTTCGTGCCTATGTGGACACCTGCGTTGATGTAGTCTGTCGGCGGCACCAGCAAGTCTTTGCCTGTGCTCATCTGGAACTCTGCCAACTTACCTCTTCACCCCTCCTGAGTAGGCCAGCACTTCGTCTATGTACTCGTAAGCTGAGACCACCATTCTCCTGCAGCAGACCCTTTTGAGTCCCAGCGAATCTAGCACGGCCTGCGGGTCCTCCCCCTTTTCCTTGGTTCTGATGAGGAACTCCTTGTACTTGTCCCCAATCACCTTGCCACACGTGAAGCACCTAACGGGTACGATCATCACACATCACCTGTAACTCTTCTGGAACTTCCTTCTGGCTCCAGGCCCTCCGAACTTCTTGGGCTCCTTCGCCCTTGGGTCTCCCGAGAGGATGTGCTGGTCGTATGAGATGAGGGTCTTTCTGACCGTGGCCGACCTCGTCCATTTCACTATCCCGTTCGCCAAGGTCACCATGACCGCTCTGGCCTGAGAACTCCAACCTCCTCCGTCCACCCTGACATGTACGTTCACCTCTTTGAACCGATCAGGCAGCAACTTCACTGGCAAGGTAGACACCCCGATCTGTATCCTGTTACCCCAGTTCTGTATGGGTATCGAGTTCACCTTGATCACTCCATTGCCCGGTTTGAACGTGGCTCTGGCTGAGGAGGACTTAATCCTAGCGGAAACGACAAGGGGAAGCTTCCTAGCTGGCGGCAAATTCTAGCGTTCACCTGCCTCGACTGCGGAACCTGTCGGAGATCTCCTGTAGCTTGACGTACTTGTGGCTGAGCTTAGTTGCGCTTGTCCCCTCGAGAACCACTGGTTCGCCTTCAATGGCCTCCGGCATTCCCAAGTAGACCCTGAGCCTCTTGAAGGCCTCTCGGCCCTTTGGCTTCCTGTGTGGCAACATGCCGCGTATGGTGCGCCTCATCATCATGTCAGGCCGTGAGAAGTGTCTGGGTGTATTCTTCGGATTGACTGCACTCCTCACATTCCCGAACTCCTGGATCTCCCTGAGGGTCGCAGTTTTCGTGCCTGAAATCACGGCCCCCTCTGCGTTCACAATCACGACCTTCTTTCCGTCCAATAGCATTTTCGCGACCATACTGGAAAGCCTGCCGACCACTTGATTGTCCGCGTTCACTATCACAGTCGGCGATTCAGGCAATGATCCTCACCCCTTTGCCGTCCGGTTTCTTCTTTGCCAGTTCGTTGAGACTCAGCACCTTCCCGCCAGCGCTCTGTATCGCCCTCGCGGAGCTGAGGGAGAAGTGCATTGCAGCGACCGTCAGAGGATGGTCAACCTTCCCGC
>Ga0315279_10000062_pt1 | contig 226901 bp, 208 predicted proteins | sample YL17G06_20_MG_FD_203694 | JGI IMG/M metagenome (GOLD analysis project Ga0315279, IMG submission 203694) | Sediment microbial communities from Yellowstone Lake, YNP, Wyoming, USA - YL17G06_20 | ecosystem: Environmental > Aquatic > Freshwater > Lake > Sediment | place: USA: Wyoming | collected...
AGGGTATCAAAGCTTGTTTAGGAGCTGTTCGAACAGCTGTTGCAGTGAATCGCCCCAGGGTGGATCTTATCGATCCTGTATTTCGTCGTGCTTATCTAGGGGGTGGGACAATTTGATAACTACTGATTATATATCTATTATTTAAATATTTCATTATTAAAGGTTTTGCATACAAATAAGGAGAGTTTATGTGCAAAGACAGAATTTACAAAAACATTAATAGTATTAATGTTATCATATGAATAGATGATTTTTATGGTTGAAAAAAAGAGTTGCCAAAGATGTGGAAAATGTTGTAAAGAATGCTTTAATACAGTAGTAGTCACCTATGAAGATTATGATAGATTCGACGATGAAACAAAAAGTTATTTTATGCTTGTAAATCCAGAAGACGGAATTTATGAATTTATTGATCCTGATTCGGGAAACATGTTAAATGAATGCCCTTTTTTAGAAAAAATAGAAAATGAGTCTATCTATAAATGTCAAATTTATGATATGAGACCAAATTCTTGTAGAAACTATTATTGCAAATAGATACCATACTAAATTTGACATATTAAATTAACCACACTCAGATTATACAGAACCCCCATTTCCAATCAATTTAATATCATTATTTTTTTGCATCTCTTTTAAGAGTTGATAGGCATGACTTCTATCGGTTTTTAATAAATCTTGTAATTGTTTATTTTTGATTTTACCTCTTTATTGTGCAATTCACATGTTAACACGGATTAATGTGCAAAGCCCAGTATTTGAATGGATTTTTATACATTGCATAAATGCAGTGTTTAATTTTGTCAAGCAGAAAGATTTATAAATGGAAAAGTATTCACGGCATTAATGCAGTGCATAAGTATACCGCAGCTAAAAACACCAGAAGAATATGCAAAACTTCCACCATTAGAAAAAGAAAGATATGCTGTTTCTACATTAAAAGAAATCTTGAAATTAAACCGAAAACGAGGAGTAACCATCAAACAAATTGAAGATAGCACTTTCTTTCATAGGAATACTATAGCATACCATTTTGATACTCTTGTAGCAAAAGGAGAAGCCTACAAATATCCTCCTGATTCAAGAAGCGCCCTCTTTTTTCCGAATGGCAATCTTGCAGATCCAATATTACAAGAGGACATCACTTTAGAGAATAAGATATATTCTGTGTATCTAATGTCTAACCAATATGGTAATTTTGTGTACATCCAAGAAAAAGAAGTTGGTATTGATGGTTCTGTTGATGTAAAAGGTGGGATTATGATTCCATTTGATGAAAGGAAAAAATTCTTCGAGGATCTTATTGGAATCACTAAATTATTTAATTTGTCAAAATCAAAATTGGAGACTTGAAAGACATGAATAAAATATCATTCGATGATATAAAACAAGATAATCATGCAAGAAGAGGAAACTTAGGTGTATCGCTTCCTACAAAAACAAAAATGTTGAAATCTCCTATAATGTTTGCTGAAATCAAACATGGAATTGATATTGAATATCTGAATAATTTTATCATGACTTGTGTTCCTCAAAATTTTGGTGGAATCATCTACCGACTTTCTCAGGCAAAAAAATTCAAGCATATACAACAGATAATGAATTATCCTACTTTAGATCGTTATGTTAAAGGTTATGATATTGCCTCATGGATAAAACAGAATATGCTTGTTCTCGCAGATCCTGAATCTGAAAATACTTATTATTCATCAAATCCTGATTTTGATTCATTAGATGGACTCCCTGAGGATTATATAGAAGAGATCATGAATGTTCCAAAACATAAACGATCAGAGAAAATAAGATATTATGAAAATTTCCTTGATGAAGTCCTAAATAAATCACATACATATATTTTAAAATTTTTCGTAAAAGAAAAAACAGATGCCCAAGCGGATTTTTTAATACCCCCTTCAACATTGATTATTCCAGAATTACCAAAATCATGGAATGCTTGTTTTGAAATAAATTCAAAAGCCATGGAGATTGCAAATACTCGTGAAGGATGGATAACTTCAGCCTATTTCCCATTGAAAGTAAGTGTGTTTGAAGATGACAAAATATACAAGATGATATTAAGTTATATATCTCATTTAAGACCTCCGATTCTTGTCTTCAAATTGATTGATCCGTATGTTCTTGATAATCGAAATGCTGCAATTCAACGGATGTATTTCCATAAGTTTTTATTAGAACTCTCTGAGATTACTATGAAACATAAGATACCTGTGATTTGGTTGAATTGTGATGCGCTTGGAGTATTCCTTACACTTATAGGAGCTGATGGTTTTGCAACACCTTTAGATGGATATATCGAAAAGGTATTAGTATCACCTAAAAGTGCATTTAAACCAGATTATGAACGAGGGCGGTATTTCCATTATTCTCTCCTTTCTTTTGTCTCCTATGGCTTTATATTAAAGTTAAATCAAAACGGTCAGCCTCTGCCTTGCGCTTACGGATGCTGCAATGAGTACAATAAAAAGAATTTGATGTTGCTTCCTCGTCAGGAAAAAACATTGATGTGTCGTCGTCATTATCTTAATTCATTAAACGGGCTTCTCACAGAGGTTAAAGATGGTATAGATGCTGGTGATACAAGAACTGTAATGAATAAACTATTGCATAGCTCATGTAAAAACTTCTATGAAATATTAGAAGGATTTTCAATACCACCTGTCCAACCAATCACTAGGTAAGCAATTCTTAATTTTTATGGGCCTCCCCTTTTGATAGAAAGACTAAGCCTTCTACTGCACAGTTTGGTGAACAATGCACAAAGGGGAGACCACATTATTCTAACAGATGACTTGTTATAAATCTTTGCTGGTTGCACCTATATTATGGAAAATAGGCGAATTTGGGTGAATGACCAATGCATTAAGGAGAGACCATCACATCAAATAGAGTAGGGTTATATAGGGTTTACCAAGAAAAATTAACGGAATAACAAGGATGTAGGGGAATGCTATCCCCTACAGTGCCCGTCCCTCATCGATACAGGATTATGAGAACCTGTATCAGGGCGCTCATTATTATTGCGATCTCCGTTTTGGAGATCTTTATTTTGAGGATCATTTTTTTCCTCATATCCTAATAGTAGTAATTAATTCTTAAATATTACCATAAATCTATCAATAAAACTATTAAAACTTAGAAAAAAAATAAATAGTCGGACATTTGTTTTACTATTGAGGAATGAACGTTATGAGGCTCGAAAGAAAGAATAATCAGATTGATTTTGAAGCACCTATATACATGGCTGATTGGCAATTAGAGAAATTCAAAGATTTTATGAAAAAAACATTCGACGAATCAATAGAATATATTCGTAAAGATGAACCCGAACGAGAGTTGGGTGAAAGAGAACGTCGTTCACCAAAGAAATTCTCAGTGGATGAAATGTTTATTATGCTTCAACCTGGTTCTATGGAACAAAAAATAAAGAAATTGAAGGAACTTTATCCTGATCGAGAACATTGGTCTGTAGAATTAAAAATAGGAACAGCTTTTCCTTTGTTTAATAAGTTTTTAAAGGATAAAGGAGAGAAATCAGTCACCAAAGAAAATGTTAAAGAATTTTTAGATAGGATGGGATGGTTATGATAATAAGGATTGGAGATAGCAATCGTATTGATTTTTTAATACCGATTCAAGCGACAAGTCAACAGATAGATAATTTTGTTAAATTTTTAAAGACGATTTTTCATCCATCTATTGTTTTTGATGTTCTCCCTTTAGAAGATGATGAGGAATTTAGATCAAAGCGACTTGGCGATAAGCCAAGACCGACTTATCCTATATGGTCAAAACAAGAAAACATCAGATTATTGGATTTTGATAAAATTAATGAAAATGAAATAGCAGAACAAATTGGTAGAACTCCTACAGCTGTTTATATGCGGAGAGGGCAATGGGTTGCTAGATTTATGGATTGGGCCGCTGATAAGAATATCTATGAAAATACCGAAGAACTTGTTCAAGAGTTTATGAATCATCTCGAAGAAGAAAAATTTAAGAGACGAGAACATAGAAAGAGAGAACGGGTGGAAAAGAAAAGATTGGAATCGGAATTACATTCTCTTGAGTCAACATTGAAAATACAACAAGAGATGAGCGAGAAATATCCAGATAAAAAAATTGTTTTTGACGAAGCCATATTGGAAACACTATCAAGAATTGAGCAAGTCAAAATGGAATTAGAAAAATATGAGGAGGAATAAACAATGTCTTTTCCAGAAAGTAAAAAATTAATCGTCTATGAAGATAGGAAGACAGGATCGATTTTTCTTAGAGCAACGAGAACAACCGGAGATCCTAAAGGCTTCGCTATAAAAGATAGTGAATATGGTAAAGCTTTATCTAAAGATGTAAATGATAATGAACTAGGTAACTGGGTTAGAAAAATCCTTCAAAATTGTGACTGATTTTAATCTTTAATTTTGGTGCAGAAACAAGGATATAGGTGCACCCTTGAATATGGGTATAAAGCTGTCAAAGAGTGAGATTTAATAAAACAATTGATATTTATTTTAAGTTAAGAACTTAAATTTAACCATTTCTTTAATCCGTACTTCACAATCAAATAAAAATTGGTGAAATATATGAGAGAAATAATAGCATAAAGAACACCAATGATGCATATTAAAATTACTAGAACGATACTAATAATAAATGTAATAAAAAGCTCAATAAAAAAATGAATAGTTTTTCTTATCTCATTTTTTTCTTTATTAACTTGAAAATATTGCGCAAATAGCATCAGTCCCCAACCAATTGCTAGTAAACTTAGAGATAAAAAATTAGGGGTTTCAATATCAGATATGCCAATCAATTGTCTTTTTGAAAAAGATATAAATGATAAAGGAATTGTTAATATTAATGCCATAGAAATCGTTTTTATAAGTAAAAAAGAAAAATTAATAGATGGTTTTTTCATTCTCTCTCCATTATGCATTGGTGAATTGGCGGGTGGTGGGTGGTGACTGTTTCGGGTGGTGAATGCGGGAGGTAAATAAGTATTTATTATTTTTTTAATTGTTTTTTTGGTAATAATTGTATTTTATCAGAATATTTTTTATATTCTCTATGTATCAGAAATATTGCTGTAATTAATACAAGGAATATAAGAAAATAGATAATTACCGAGCATTCAATTATTCTTAATTCTATTATTCCTATTTTCAGTATTCCTAAGTCTATTGGATTTATATTCAAATTGTGTGTTCTGCCAATATTAATGGCTAAGCTACTTATACAAAAAATAATATATCCTCCCAGGTATGGAATCCATCTTTTTATATGAAAATTTAATGAAGCATTATCCTTGTTTATTAAATTTCTAAAAGTGCCAACTTCCCTAATAATATTCAAAATTTCAGATTCAATTGTATCAAATTTCACCTCAATATTTTCAATCACATACCATTCAAATTTCATTACCATATGAACAAGATGAAGATAGAATATCTCACCTAAAGCAATTAGAATTGGAATAGCAAGAAGTAATGTATATTTCTCGCTTACCACTGAATATATTCCCAATAGAATGACACTCGATGCAATAACAACACCAACATCATAATATAATCTAACACTTGTCATAATACGATTATTGAGGCATTCATTGGCATGGAGCAAAATCTGTAATTTCTCACTATCCAAAGAATTTGTTTCCTCTCCCATTTTAATCAAACTTAAATTTTCTAAGGCTAAATAAACTTTTCTCTTCTAACAGGATATGTTGATTCTTCGGGTTGCAAAACCTTATAAAAAATCAATTCCATGTTGGATATGGTCTCCCCTGGCATACGATGGATAGAGATACACGCGTCATGGTTGCGAACATGATAAGCAACTCACGGACTGTCGAGGATGCACGGAACCTGTTTAAACGAGCGAAAGTACAAGCTCAAGATAAACCAGATTATATGATAACAGATGGATTACAGAGTTACAATGATGCTTTCAAAAAAGAGTTTTATACAAACAAATCCCCGCAGACCGAACATTTGAGGAATGCGGGGATAGCAAAGAAAAACAACAATAACATGGTTGAACGACTCCATAACACAGTGAGAGAACGGGAGAAGGTCATGCGAGGTATGCAGAACAATGAGACCGCTAAGGTTCTTATGGATGGTTTCAGGAATTACTATAATGTTCTGAGACCGCATATGGGTATTGATAATTCTACACCCGCAGAAATGGCAGGATTGAATTTAGAACTCGGAAGGAACAAAATACAAAATCTGATTAAACAAAGTGCAGGGTTCCCCTGCTAATATTTTTTCTCTCTAAAATTTGTATTTTTTTCCAGTTAAAAGTCTTTTTAGAAGAGGATTGGGATGCCTACTCCTATGTTGGTCATGCGTTAATACTTCTAAATTTTTTGCTCGATTATCTAATTTATTCCCGTTTTTATGATGAACTACTTCGTTTGGTAAAAGCTTCCTCTCAACAACATATATGCTCGCTACATAACGAGAGACTAATTCACCAGTGTTATGATATCTGGCATAACTTCTATTGTCAAGGTATTGTCCTTTCTTCTCCATCTTCTTAATAGTCCTTCGTCGATATCTTGATCTTTTAGGAAATAGTGACATAATATAACCTTGATTTAGGTATCGTGTCAATCTGTGTCATTAAAAATATATAAAGCTGTTGTGTTAAAATGTCAAAATTAGAAACAACCACCCTACTATTCACCACCTGAAAATCAACAGATAGTTTTTACCACCCGACTCCCGCAGATTCACCAGAGCACTCCATTATAACATTGTTATAGTATTTCATTATTTAAAAATGCTATGGATTTAATTGATTCTGTACAATCCTCTTATCTGTACAATCATGAATTTGGGTGCAGAAATCTTAATATGGGTGCAAGCACGAATATGGGTGCAAAGCCGATAGGAATGGCTGTGCACGTTCTGTTGAATTAAAAAGTGTTGAAATTGAAGTGTTGAATTTGATGTGATTTATTTTAGTAAATTTTGTTCTGAGATTCAAATAAAAATTTAAATATTAGGATGCACATTAAAACTATTGCAAATGGAGTAAGAAGAGGAAGAAATATGAAAAAAATAATACCAATATTGGTATTAGAAATTTTAGTTCTGAGTGGACTTGGAGTAATTGCCAATAAAATAGTGACAACGGATAATCACCCGCCAAATGAACCAAGTAATCCTTATCCACCTAATGGTTCGATTAATGTATCGATTGATATTGTTTTATGTTGGACTGGTGGCGATCCTGATCCAAGTGACATTGTAACCTATGATGTTTATCTTGGATTTGATTTGCCTCCAAATAATTTAGTTTCTAATAACCAGACTGAAACTTGTTATGCCCCAACTGAATTGGAACTAAATAAGACGTATTTTTGGAAGATTGTTGCTTGGGACAACAATGGTGCATCAACTTCGGGACCCTGTTGGAGCTTCACCACAGGAATAAATCATCCACCAGGTGCACCAATTATAAAAGGACCATCAAGTTCGCCAATCACAAAGAGTCTTTTAGATAAAAAACCATTGTCAAGACCATTACCAAAACCAGGACCATATAATTTCACATTCAAAGCAACAGACCCAGACGGGGATAATGTATACTATTTCATCGATTGGGGTGATGGAACAACCGGTGGATGGTATGGTCCTTATCTATCTGCCGAAGAAGTAACATATAATCATACATGGTCTGTTAAAGGAATATATTTAGTCAAGGCAAAGGCAAAAGACATTTATAATCAAGAAGGCCCATGGGGAACGATACAAATACCTTTTCAACAACGAAGCATACTAATAATTAATTTATTGTTCTTTCATGTACTAAAGAAACTAATAAATCTCCTATAATTTACTTACAATCTTTACTTTTTTATGATTTTTTATAGATTGATTAAGTAAATTTTCCCATTTCTTGTCACCAAGATTAAGATTGATATTTGCCATTTCTGCAGGGGTATAACAAGATACCGACATATGAGGTCTAATAAAATTATAATACAACTGATGACCTCTGATAAATGAGGAATATTCATCCTTTAAGCCACGCTGAGTTTTATTACGTTCCCGAATAGTTCCATGTAACCGTTCCACGATGTTATTATCGAAATAATCATCCTTATATTTCTTCCCACGAATGCGGCTTTGCACCCTTATTACCTATTTTCATCGAATTTTGGTGCAGACTACTGATTTAGGGTGCAGATGAAATAGATTTAAATAGAAAAAAATGAGAAAGATAAAAAAATAAATACGTGATATGCATTAGCGTTACACAAGGAGGAATGAAAATGATGAAAAAGAAACTGATTATGGTTCTCATAATCGGGCTGTTAATAGTAAGTGTAATCCCATCTACAATTGGAACTTCTGCAAGTAAAAAACTAAGCACTGCTGTCTGCGGAAATGGAAATTATAATCTCGTTGTTACAGTCAAAGCCGACAAGAAAATGCTTCATCGGATATACTATGAAAATGTTAATGCCATTTTTGATGTTAATGTCTCGAACGAAGGGCCTAATATCTCAGATGTATGCCATGTAAAATGTACTATTACAAAAATATTAGGGCTTAACTCTGGAGAGGTTCATCATGGAGAATGGGTTGTTGGACCACTGGAACCTAAAAGTGGTTATGTGAACCCTGTAAATTATTACTGCTTTAAATATGGTTGGTTTTTCGGTGTTTATAAAATTCAAGCAACTATAGATGTTAATGACAACAACCTAGATGATAATACTGGTTCGTTCATATTCATTGTAATACTGGTTCCTTAGAATAACCATAAATAATTAAAATGTAGAAAGGGAGAATCCTGGATTTCGTATTGATAAAAGAACGCATGATATTGTAGATTTATCCATTGTCATTAATTAACACAAAACATGAGTGGTTCTTTTCAATAATGATTAGAAATGGGGGAGTCTTGTCTGGGAGGAACGATAGACAAAGAAAAAGGATTATATCTGGGATATTGTCTACCGGTCTGGTTTTTGACTCCCTAAAGAAAAAATATCAAACCATCAATATTATTTTGGGTGCAGAAAGTGAGTTTTAGGTGCAAACGCGATTTTAGGTGCAAAGTCGATTAGAGAGGCTTTTCACCCTACTCCAAGGTTGCACCCCAATTCATGACTATGCATTATCACTAACGCATAACCAATTATTCTATAATATTGGCAAGGATGGTTTCTCTCCATTATGTGCACCGGATGGAATGATACTCGTTCCAATAAAAAGAGGAATGAGTCCAACATGCAGGTCAAAGCTCGGGGAAGGGACAGAAGAAAAAGAAAGAATAGAAGGAGTGGTGTACGAGAAGGAACTATTCTCTGATTTTATGGCTGTCGTAATCCCTGGATCATTCCCGTAAGGATCGCTTGAATGATAGTCTCAGCACAACCCCCTATATTTAAACAGGTCACGAGAGTAATGGTTGCGATAAGAATCCCGATAACAATCGCAAGAGGTAAGAGAACAAGGATTGTTATAAAACAACCTATTGCGTTCGACGTATTCAAACCAAGCGGTTGTGGGCCGTCAGCAATATAGACCGAACCATCCACCTTATTCAATTGATTTTTTAGTAACTCTGGATTATCGTTGACTTGAGCGAGAAACAGTTTGATATCAGTGACGCTTACTCCATAGCGCTGCAACAGATGTAAAACTTGCGGAGAATTTGATATTCTCTCGAAGAGTTTCTGCACCATTGTTGGATTGTTGTTAATAATTTTCAATGCCTTGTCAAGCTGTACATGAAACAGGGATTGTGATGACGTGAAAAGATACAGAGTTTTTCCTTTTCCAAGATAATCAGATGTCATACTTCTTTCACTTGCTTTGTTGATTGCATGTTGTATTCTGATACTAAATAATGGCGAATGTGAATCTTTTTCAGTTGATTGTACGGATTGATACGCAACCACCGATGCAAAAGAGACTATGATAATAACTGCTGCTGCAAAAATACTCCCAATCTTTACTATCGAATTCATCTCTACTCTTCCTCCAAAAATTAATATCTTATATTGATATATTAATCTATCTGAAATTAGCATTAGTTTCTATCGTAAAAACATAGCCTTAGAATTCATGTTTTGTGCTATTAGTTAACAACATCGCTAAAGAGGTTCAAGGGTTCAAATCCCTTCCACGTGTATTATTAAATAAGTTATAATTTGGTTCTTACTCCAGATTTTTTGCTACTAATTTCCCACTATCGTTTTACATGGAACCTAGCAGAATAATATGATTTACCACACCTATTTCAACACCCAACACTCCTCAGTTCAACAATACCAGGATGATCGTGACCGTTCACAATGATGTGCACTTTTACCTATGATTCTCTCCTCTTTAATAGTATCCTTCAATTTCTTTTGGGGGTTAAGGAGGATTTCAATTGCAGAACCTTTAAGGAGAAAAAAAGGGAATGCAACCAACGACCATTCATTATGAGTGGGTGGATGCTCTGAAGTGGAACCAAATCTGGCCTGTTGCTGTCACGGCATCAGCGTTACTTGGAATGTTAATGTTGATCTGCACCCATACCCAGTCACGCGTGTAGTTGTGGGCCTGAATCGTGGTGGTGGAATTGTACCGAACATATTTTGTTCCGTCCCATGGGGTTCTTATTGCGGTCCCGTTCATGTTGGAGGCGTCTAAATTCCCTGCTGCGAGCACCCATGCATTGGTGTTCCACGTTGACTGGGATACCCCGCTGCTCACGAGTAAATATCGCGCACTGGCCACCTCATTTGCTGCTTCTGTTGTTCGGTTATTATGAAGATATATCGTGATGTAGCTTGCTGCGGTCCCGGAAACGTTGCAATGCGTAATGTTCACTTTAAAGCCCTCTTCATTGACGATCGCAAATGCTGCGGTATAGTTCTTCAAGGAGTTCGGGAAAAAGCTCCCAAGATTAACGGTGATATATCGTGAATTACTTGCGTTGTTCACCACACGCAGCACCCGCCCGTCTGAGGCGTTATCGGATCCAACAAACCTGATGTCGGCGTTGCTTGGGTGAACAATCCCAAAGGTGTATGAGACCTTCGTCGTCGCGTATTGGGTAGCCATGGTCATGCTGAGAACAATTAGCAATACCCCTATAAAGGTCAGACGTCTGTCTATCCTCATTCCATCCACATCCCGTGCATCCTAGTTGATTACGAATCGAAACTAATATATTTAAATGTATGGGAGTCTCTGCATGAAAAAATCAGACACGACCGACCTGTTCTGGGGATATTTTTCCATGGAGCCATGAATCTTGCATGCAATCATATGATGAAAGGAAAACGTGGTCGCGATTCTTCTGTCAAAAAATATTTTTTTTAAATTTTCTTAGTAGATGAAATTGGTCTGCTTGTCTCCTTGATTTTTCTAGGAGAGAGTTTTGTGTTACCAATGGGTTCTCGGGTTGAAATACGCTAGATCGATCGTTCCCCAGTCGTCATAATCGTTTTTCCCACGGGACCCGTCTGAATAATCAACAAGATCTGTGAAGATGTACCGGTAGTTCATAACGCTTTTATAGGGGCCATAGCGGTAAAAGTTGATTTGCCACGGCCATATTCCATCCTGACAATCGCATCCAGGAGCTTGAACGTTTAGGGTATGCCCGGTTTCATGCATAATCCCGCCAGCGTAGACCAGAGCCCGCTGTTTCTCGCTGTTAAATGTTCTCCGTATGAGACTATCGATGAGGGGAAACTGTTTTACTTTTGAATCGAGAGTCTTTGACGAGAGGAAGAAGCAGTCGAGGGCAAACGATCCATTGATCCTTGAGGAAAACGCAAAGCCATTCGCCCATGTTGAGCCGTTGTACGCAACGATGCACCAGCGGAAGACGCCCCGCCGCCAGTTGTGCGCATCCCCATGCATGAAGTAATTCCAGTAGTAGGCAGAAAGGTCCTCCTGGCTGATATTATCGTTAAAGGGAATAAGCTCGCCGCCCCCGAGACGGCCATCATCGATATGCCAGACGATGTTGTGTTTCGCATACGAGTCCCTCAGCAAGTCGAATGCTCCAACTGGTACAGAGCTGCCTTGGCCTTTCGGGCCTTTTTCCATCTGATCCATTTCAATGAAAATATCTTGCCTGAATGGATCGGACCCCCATTGCCATGTTTTGTACTCCTCGATGTTGTTTAATCCGTCGTCGTCAGGGTCAAGGGCTGTCTGATTCTCCCAGACATTGGGGTCGTACTCCATATAATACCCCTGGTTATGGCCCCATTCGATATAGTATAATCCAAAGGTATGTTCCCATTCGATGGGAACGCCGTCGTTGTCTGTATCTTCACCGCGGTTGTTGATCAGGGGGCTCGTATTGTACATGTTGACTTCAAGCCAGTAGGGGAGGCCGTCGCCATCGTAATCAGTTTGCGTGATATTGAACCAGAGTTCACAATCCCGATCCTGTTGATAGATGCTGTTATCATCACATCCGTTCAATCGCCCGTACCCGCTCAGATCTCCTGAGTAATCATCGCCCCACCAGATGCCGGTGGCGATGCTGTAAGTCAGTTCTGCGGTACGAGCCTGGGTAAAATTCCCGTAATCCGGGCTGATATCACAAAGACGGTCAATTTTATTGTTTTTATCCCACAGTTCGATTGTGATATTGACGAATTCTTTGTCCTTCGGTACTTCGGCAGTGGCGGACCAGTTCGGGTTTTCAACATACTTTGTATTTGGCCACACGTTGCTGATAAACTCCTTGTCGTTAATCTTTACCTTGACATAAAAATCAGGGTCAGAGAAAAGGTCGATTGTCTTGAGCGCCCGTATCTCCTTAATCGAGACTGTCACATTAATGGAACTATCCAACGGGTCAAAATCTGTGCATGCCGACGGTGTGTAGATCGTCTGTTTCACCTGTGGATTATAGGTCTCCGTGCATTGTGTCAGAAACGTGATCGGTTGTTGATGTTTCGCGAGCACGGACATTGGAATGACCATGACAGCTAAAATAGTGAGCGTACATATGATTCTCACAGAATTCTTCATATGATTATTATCCCCCTATTTTTTGATTTACTTTTTATGTATCTTCTACATACAGTGCACGTCTATATATACTTTATTCTTCACTCGGGGAAATCTCATAGTTCGTATTTTTTTATAAACGCATAAATAGGAGGTGTCGATACTATCCATTATCTACCATGTATATGGGGGATCATTTATGAATCTGGCAATACCGCCTGAGCCGACCATGCTGAAGAAGCAATCAAAACAACAGAAAAGCAACCGTGAATGGGACATCGATTCCCTGGTGATGTGGTTCGGTAATCGACTCCCAATCTACCTCTGGAACGATGCCGGATGGTCCAAACCATTAAAGGACGAGGGATACAACTGGCAAAGTTTTTTGAAAATCCTTTCACTGCACAAGAAAGATATCATCTGCTGGTCGCATGATGCGATCACCTGGAAAGACTTCCTGCAGAAAATACAAGACACCATAACAGACCCGGTGTTCAAAACCATCCTCCTGCGACGCGAGAACCGAGGAGCGACGATCGATGGCTGAGCATCCCTTCGGGTATCCTATTGTCCTCACCGCATCCCGCGCTGAGGCAAACGAATTCGACAACAACCCATTTGCCGCATTCATCTGCACCTTTCCGCACAAGCTCTCAGGCCTTGCGCTCCGGGAGCACCTTGAACACCTACCGACCGATCCGGACGGAACCGCGCAACGCACCATTTACGGCTTGCGAAAAGTGGAGTCACTCCTTGTCGATGAATTCGGAGAAGACGCTATTGTCGTCGCCCATTATAATCAATTGTATAAGTTCATCGGGAAAAACACCAAGATCGTCGCGATCTCCTCCATGGACCCCATGGGTCTTGCGTACGTCTCGACCACCTATAACTCCCTTATTGGATTCGGCGGCGAGGCGTTGAACGCCGCTGAATTCAAGAAACTCATCACGCACCCTGCCATTACACGATATAAACCAAAAATCATCGTTGGCGGCGCAGGCTCATGGCAAATCAGCGAAGCAGGCATGCAAAAAGAACTTGATATCGACGTCTTGTTCCAAGGTGAAGGAGAAGAAGATATGGTCAGCATCTTTAAAAAAATGATGAACAATGAGCCCGTACCTTCATATATCATTGCACAGAAACCAAGCGGAAACAAAATCCCCTTAATCAGACATGCCGCCTGCTACGGAATGGTCGAGATCACCCGTGGATGCGGCCGAGGCTGTCAGTTCTGCAGCCCCACGAACCGTACAAAATATTCAATTCCTCTCGACTATGTCATGAAAGAAGTCGCCGTCAATATCAACGGAGGGGCAACATCCATTTTTACGGTTACGGAGGATATCTTTCTGTACAAATCAAAACCAGGGTTCCTCCCCAACAGAAAAGAAATCGTGAAGTTGTACACGTCTATCGCGTCGTACCCGGGCGTTGAGCATATCTTGCTTTCCCACGCGTCTCTCGCCCCGGTGATCTACGACCGGAAGCTCTTGGATGAACTGTCCCCGATCCTCTTGGAAAAAACGAGGTGGACCCCTCAATTGAATAAATCCTATCCGAAACCGTTCGTTTCCGTTGAAGTCGGCATCGAAACAGGGAGCGTGCGCCTCATGAAGAAATACATGAAAGGAAAAGCACTCCCATATAGCGTTGACATGTGGCCTGAGCTTGTCGTGCAGGGCGTCGGCATCATGAATGATTACGATTGGTGGCCACTGTGCACGATCATGACTGGACAGCCAGAAGAAACCGAAGAAGACGTCCGGGCAACCCTTGACTTAATCGACGACCTACGCAGTCATCATGCGAAGATGTTCTACACGCCAGTGCTCTTTATCCCGTTGAAAGATGCGGTACTTGGAAATTTCAGGCGGACCAACCTGAAAAACCTTTCAGAGCTTCAATGGGAGGTCATCGCGCGATGTTGGAAGAACAACATTGACTTCTGGGCACCCGACATGAAATGGCTGTATAGCCCGATGTTTTTCTTTACCCACTGGCTCTATGCACGATGGAAACATGGGAGAAAAGCAACGGTGCCGATGATGCATCTCGCGGGGTTTCCGATCGCCCAAAAAACAGACCGCCCTTGCACTATCGAATATTGCCAAAACGGGTTCCCCACTCAAGTTGAGAATTTCCGTGATCATTTCCTGTAAAATGAAGGTGGCCTCAGCTTTTAAGGAACGCGAGGTATGCTAAGTACGAGGAGTACAGATCAACTTTGCTGGTGATTTCGTACGGCGAATGCATGGAGAGTACCGCGGCGCCAAGGTCGATGACTTCCATCCCTAGCCGAGAGAAGTACTTTGCGACGGTTCCTCCACCGCCTTTATCCACCTTGCCAAGCTCCCCGGTCTGCCAGGGGATTTTCTCTTTATCAAGCAGCGCCCGTATCTCGGCGACGAACTCCGCGGAGGCATCATTCGCCGAGTACTTTCCGCCGTGACCAGTGTACTTTGACATCGCGACACCACAGCCGAGCGACGACGCGTTTTTCAGCTCAAACACATCGGTGTAGTTCGGGGTGATCGCTGCGTTCACATCAGCGGAGATCACCTTTGATTTCAACAGGACGCTATCGACGTCAACGGCTGGATCAAGGTTCTTGATAAGGGATCGAAGAAACGTCACGGTCTGCGCAGAGGCGTTCCCCTCGCTTCCTATTTCTTCCTTATCGACGAAGATGGAAAGGGCGGTGTGCGTCGGGTTTTTCAAGGCAAGAGCAGCTTGGAGTGCAGCATACGCGCAGATGCGGTCATCTTGTCCGTATGCGCCGATGAGGGAACGATCAAAGCCGACATCCCTGGCTTTGAAGGCAGGCACCGCTTCAAGCTCCGCGGAGATGAAATCCTCCTCTCTGATACCATAGTCCTTGTGGAGTTTCTCGAGAATCGCGGTCTTTATTTTCTCCTTGAAATCGCCTTTCGCTGGGGTACTGCCGATGATAATGTCCAGGCTTTCTCCTTTGATCGCCTCATCAAGTTTTTTGTTATCCTGAACCTCGTGCGATAGATGCGGGAGCAGATCCGGCACGGAAAACACAGGGTCATGGTCGTTTTCCCCGAGGGTAAACGTAATCTTAGTACCGTCTTTTTTCACCACGACACCGTGGAGCGCAAGCGGGATGACGACCCATTGGAACTTTTTAATGCCACCATAGTAGTGGGTTTCGAAGAGTGCAAGATTGCTTTCTGAATCCTGGTACAAGGGGATCTGTTTGAGGTCGAGTCGTGGGGAGTCGATATGGGCAATGACGATGCGGAGACCGTCACGCACCTGCTGTTTCCCGGGGATGAGTATCGCCGCGGATTTTTCCCGGTTTACGACGACTGTTTTCTTGTGTTGTTTTGCTTCTTTGGCTATTCTGTGTACCGCTTCCCGCTCTGTTTTGACTTCGTTGAGAAATGTTTTGTATCCTTCAGCAAAGGCAAGTGCATCTGCGATGGTGCTTTTTGAAAACAGGTCCCATGCTGACTTCTTCTTATAAGCATATTTACTCTCACCGTTTTTCATGGTTCTTCCTTTCCCGGTGAAGGTCATGGATCTGGAACTTAAGAAGATAACTCAAAGAGAAAAAAAATAAGAAGCGGCGTTACCGCCGTCGGATGATGATGACGAGCACGACGATGCCGATCGCTGCGATAATAATAATGACCGCTAGGAAGAGAAGGAGCGGCGATGAGGTAATTCCATTCCCATTTCCCTCACCCGTGATCTCGATTGTATCGGTTTGATACGCTTTTGCGGGTGCCTGGTCGGTGACGGTCAGGTTGTAGGTGTAGGTTCCCGCCTTGGTGTAGGTATGCGTCGGGTTTTGTTCATTTGAGGTTGTTCCATCGCCGAACTTCCATTCATAGTGGTACGGGGGTAGTCCTGTTAAGAGAACAACGGAGGCATTAAACTGAAGCGATTCTCCGACAGAGCCGATGTTTGGCGCGTAGATAATTTGGGCTGCTAAGGCGGGGTTTGGTGCGACGTCTATGAGGAGTGTGTAGATGTTCGCGAAATCATCAGGGTTCGTAGCATTGTTCATGGCACTGAGATTTAGTTTCATAAAGGTAGCATTTGCATTCAGATTTGCATATACCTCATCAGGATTATTCAACGGGATTGTAACAGTGAGCATATTGCCCGTAACGGAAAATTGTTGTGGGCTGGTAAGGTTTTCTGGTGTCTCATCCGTACTTCTCATAAGCTGGCATTGTTTGTTCACATAGATAACCGAATACGTCTCTCCAGGTGATCCCGCGAGTTTTGTTCCAAGCATGATTCCATATTCTACGTCGTTAATTTCGGTGAGATTCTCTGGATAATTTTCAGTGGCAACTAAAATGCTTCCTCGGTTCTCAATGGCTCCCTTTACTTCCAACGTAAGGGTCGCAGTGGCTCCTGTCTTTGTGTAGGTCAGTTGTATGATGTCGATATTATCGATATTGATATCAGGGCTGTACGTGACGACAGTTGATTGCTCGTCATACATATCGATCGAGCTGACATCCCCAGTCGAATCTCTGATGGTTACATCAGCAGCCTGTATGGGTAGAGTTGCAACGAGAAAGAGACTGCTTGCAATCATCGCTGCGATTAAGAGATTAATGTTTTTCATGAGGTGTTCTCCTATGTTTTTTCAATTGATGAATTCATTACCCTATTTAAAAATATTGGAGAGTTCTTTTGCCTTCTGTTCTCGGTATGAAAACCGTTTTTGTCCTTATTTTAGTTTCTTTTTCAGTTCTGTCATGGAACTGATCATGCCGTCGAGTGTTGCCTCGAGGGTTCCGAGTGTCTCATGGACCTTATCGGTGATCACCGCTCCTTGGGCCGATGGTCTGATGACGCCGTCATGCTCCAGGGTTCGTAGTGAGTAGCGGATCATGTGTTGTGGCTGGCCGGTGACTTGCGACAGCCTGATGATGCCGATCGGGCCATGGTCTCGCACTGTTTTGAGAACATCGATATGCCTGCTGAGCAGATCGATTTCCTTTTCCGCAACACTGGTAATAAATGTCTTTTCCTTATGTTTTTCTTGCATACGATTTCCTCCCGGGTTAATTGCTAACATATGGTATACATTGCCATTATTTAATCTTTGCGAGGAACTCAGTACTTCCGAATGTAAAAAAATGAGAAGGAATGGAAAGTTATATGGAGAAAAACTGTAAAAACCATTACCAATAAAACCAATAGATTTTGTCTGAAAAATGCAAAGTAAATAGTTTTACCTGAACTAAGGGTTAAAAAATTAAAAAAAGAAAAAAAGAGGGAAAAAGTCGTTAAATTTTTCGACGAGTTTCTTGGCGATATTTCGGCAGAAAAACAGATGGGAACCCCTTTGTTACCCACCTAAGTCGCTATGTTATGTGGCGAAAACGAGTTATATGGAGAGGTTACTCGTAGCCAATGTATTCACCCCTGTGTTTTAACTGTTTTGGTCGGATTACTTCCAGGAGTACATATAACTCGTTTGCAATAATTTCACCCTTCCTATACAAATGTAACAGTGTTCAAAGGTATTAAAAAAGAAGGGAGTTCCTACTTCACCCCCAACACGAAGAACAAGATGACCACTCCTGTCGCCGTCTTTTTTTCATCACCTGCGGTCACCGTGATCATTGGTTTGCCGAAGCCAAAGACGAACGAGTTCACAATCGTCTCGTTTCCAGGACATATCTCGGGAATAGTTCCATTCTTCGTTTTCCCAATAATGATGAAACCACCGGTTAATTCGATGGTCCATGGGATGTTTTCCAAACACGATGTACCGGTGTTCTTGATCACCGCAGATACACCAATACCACCCTTAACCGTTATTTCAAGCTCTACTGGATGCTGGATCTTGAAGGTGCAGGATTTCTCATCTTCGATATTCCCAGCATTGTCAACGGAGTAGAAGAACACGGTGTGGTCTCCCTCCTCCGAGACAACGAACGGGGTAGTATAAGTAATCCAACTGCCATTATCGAGCTTATACGTCGTGTAGTTCACACCGGATCCGGAATCGTTTGCGGTCAAGGTCACTGTCACATCACTGATGTAGATGCTCCCGTTCATCTCGCCCTCTAAAGTGCAGGTCGTCTCTGGTGGTGTCGTATCTTCAGGGTAACCGCCGGAGGTAGTGTGAAGAATGGTGCCGTGCTCCCCTACGGCAGACCCAATATTCGAATTGATGAACTGAACCGCAAGAAGGTCGTAGGTTGTACCACTCTCTTGGACAGTCCAGGTTACACCGCCATCTTCTGTTCTCAGGATGAGGCCGTCTTGACCAACTACGGTCCCAATATTGTCTGTAGAGAAGGAAACATCAAGTAGTGTTGTATCTACGCCACTTGATAATGGATTCCAGGTGTTCCCGCCATCGGTGGTTTTCACAATGATACCAGCAAGACCAACTGCGTACCCGATATTGCTCGATGGAAAATCCATGCCGAAGAATGCACGGTCAGCCCAGTAGATGGTCTCCCAATTTGATCCACCGTCGGTCGTACGAGCAATCGCACCCTCACCATTCCAAACACTCGCTGCAACATACCATGTTGTCGAAGAACTATAATGGACATCCCAGAGTGAACCTTCATTATTATTAAGATAGAAGCCTTTAGTAGTATGGGTCTGCCAGCCATCGGTGGTCCATGTGACCATCGGGGCAAAGATTGAGGATTCGCCGACGAGAACTCCTATCGTCGAGGTTTCCATATGTGCACCGTAATATTGCATGAGCCACCCTGTCTGATGCGTAATCCAGGTATCGCCACCGTTGGTAGTGTAAATGATGGTGCCTTGCTCCCCAACTGCCACCCCCATATCTGCATCAGAGAATGATACATCAAAGAGATCGACTGATGGACCACATGTCTGCGATGTCCAGGTATCTCCTTCATCTTCAGTATGAAGGATGGTAGCAGAATCACCTACCGCAGTTCCAATATTCGTGTTGACAAAGGATACTCCCCGTAGAGTTTGTGTAGTCCCGCTTTGTTGAATTTCCCAACCGCTTTGTGATACGGGCATAGTTGATATTCCCTCATTCGTTGAAACAGACGCGTTACTAAAAGGTACTGGTATCAAAGCTGAGGCAACCAAAATAGTACAGAGAATCGTGGTTGTATTTCGTCTGATTTTACTATCTCTTATTGTTTTGTTATTTTTCATATGTCTCCATTTGACATACTTGGATTTAAATGTTTCCGATTGAGGGTTTCTGCACCCCCCCCATTTTTCAACATCTTTTTATAGGTCTTTTTACACTCTTAAGTGATGACAACGGGAAAACCATTTTCTAAAGAGCTTATTCAAAAGATACATGAAGAAGTCCTCAATGGCAAATCCAAATATCGGGTGGCAAAAGGAGATGGGGCTCAATGAATTTGTTGTTTATAGCCATACCAGTGATCTTCCAAGCGTTAAACTCGGGGAACCATGCATTAAAGGGAAATCCCTTGATCTGCTGAAGCAATTGCTTGATGTTGGATATGTTCCTTCTACCAAAGAGATCTATTTAACTCCCCAAAAATCGAAAAGAAATCTCCCTATGATTCAGCGTACGCAGATTGACGGGCAATCTATTTATTATCTGAGCGATAAAAACAAGAATGCATTGCAAGCGATGATTACACAGAAGAAATCACGGATTCTTAGCTACCAGGAGCTCAAGAGTATTACGAAGTTCTTCAGCGTTGATCTCTCTAGTGATGAGAAACATAGATACGTTAGACCCAAGCAGAATCGTGTTATACCAGTTATCCGCAAGAAAAACGGCGGGTTCCTCTCCAGCTTTAAGAAAAATCAGGCAAGGTTAGATGATTTTACAGACAAAGATGGCTTCCTTGGTAAAAATGGTATGAGAAATCACCGGAAAAACCAAGGTTTTAAAATGGTTTTCTCCTGGAAAATGTGGATTCCTTGGTAGATTTTTACATTTGGAACTATTGGAAAGAAAAGGAAAAAAAAGAAATACCCTCCTTTATTTTGACCGCCACAATCCGTGAATATTACAGTAGTCACGCGCCGAGAACGCCTTTGCATTCACACAAAACTCTGCTTCTGGTTTTTCTGCAGGCCTTAAAAACTTTCGATATACGGTCCCATCAGCATGCAGTTCAATCCATTCGATATAGTGTTTCTCCTCCATAGGATGAGGGATAGAACCTACTTTTACTTTCACGCCCATCGCTGTTTTTTCAATCACTGGAACATGTTTTTCGTTTCCCGCATCCTGTAATTTTTCTGTAAGCAGTTCCATGGGTTGCCCGCAACACATCAACTCACCCATACTCGCGTGAACGACTTCCACAATGTTTCCACAGACATTACATTTATAGATTTCCTTTAATTTTACCATACACTATTACCTCCCGTCTATTTCTTTTGTTTTTTATTTTTATAATCCTTTATCGCCTCATGCAGCGCATCGGCTGCTAAATTTGAGCAATGCATCTTCTGGGCAGGGAGCCCTTCAAGCTCGCTTGCGACATCGCCACGGGTGATCTTCATCGCCTCATCGACATGCTTGCCTTTTGCAAGTTCCGTCACCATACTACTCGTCGCAATCGCGGAGCCACACCCAAACGTCCGAAACTTGATGTCCGTGATGATGTCATCGTGAACCGAAATGAAAATCTCCATCACATCACCGCACACTGGGTTTCCCACTTTCCCGTAGCCGTCCGGGTTTTCAATCACACCGACGTTACGCGGGTGCATAAAGTGCTCCATGACCTTCTTGCTATATCCTATTGTTGCCATTCTTCCACGTCTCTTATGTCTTAGAGCGGTGACAGTTTCCGTAAGCGTTCCACGGTTTCATTCACCGACTTCGTTATTATCGGGATTTGCTCCATGGTGTTCGAACGACCAAGCGTGATCACCATTGACCCATGCGCCTCCTCGTGTTTTAACCCAATCGCGAGCAGTACATGGGATGGCTCCAGCGTCTTCGATGAGCACGCAGAGCCGGTCGACACCTGAATATCGTACATATCCATGTTCAGCAAAATACTTTCCCCTTCGATATGTGTAAATCTGAAACTCGCATGATGCGACAGCCGCTTCGTCAGATGACCGGTCAGATACGACTCCTTGACCTTTAAAATCTCCTGGATCAGGGTATCTCTGATGCGGCCCAGTCGGTTGCTTTCCTGCGCCATCTCGTTTCGTATGAGGCGGGCTGCCTCGCCCATGCCAGCGATCGCAAACACGTTCTCGGTCCCTGAGCGAAGCCCTCGTTCCTGGCCGCCGCCGAGAAGCACCGGCTGCAGCTTCACCCCGGTCCGCACATAGAGAGCACCGGCGCCAGGAGGACCGTACAAGTCATTCGAGGAGAGGGTGAGTAGATCAATGCCGTCCTTTTGGACGTCGATCGGAATGCGACCCGCGGCCGCGGTCGCATCGACATGCAGATACATCCCTTTTTCATGGACAAGTGTGCTGATCTCCCGAATCGGTTCTATGGTCCCAATCTCGTTATTGGCGTACATGATTGAGGTGACGACGGTGTTCTTCGTGAGAATACGCTCCAGGGCGCTCAGATCGACAAGCCCTGTGGAATCCACGGGAACGATCGTGAACGAAAACCCGTTTTTCTGCAGCTCCTTCATGGGGTTCAGTACGGACATATGCTCGATTGCGGATGCGACCACCGACTTCCCCGACGCACTATTTCTCAATGCAGTTCCCTTCACCGCAAGATTATTTGCCTCGGTTGCCCCACCAGTGAAAATAATGCAGTTCTCGTTTTCCGCATTGATGAACGCTGCGACCTTACTACGCGCGTCCTCGACCGCTTGTTTTGCTGCCAAACCGACCGAGTGAAGCGACGACGGGTTCCCATGCGATTGTATCAAGAAGGGTTGTGCGAACTCATAAACCCGTGGGTCCACAGGCATTGACGATGCATAATCAAGGTAAATCCGTGCCATGGCCGTTCTCCCTTAAAACCACATGGTCGCCCCTGCATCAAGCGCAAGATCATTGAGCGTCCCTGCGCCGACGATTTTCGCACCAGGTATCAAGGCTATTGTTTCTAACCCGCACATCTGCTTTGATGCTTCACAGGCATAGATCGTGATTCCCATACTCAGGGTTTTTTGTATCATCTCGGCAACGCTTGGGAAACTGCCAAGCTTTATTTTTTCCGCAGCCCCGGGGATGAGGATCTTCAAACCCGTCCCTAGATAGTACACTAGGGTGGTGATCTCCATCATTTTCGCGGTCTGCGCCAAGACCAAGGGAGCGTATTGCTTCTCTGGGTTATCCGTGGTGATCACATACAATATCGAGTTTTCGTCCTTCATATCAGCACCTCATTTCATCCGTTTAATATAGAAGGTCAGTAGTGCCCCTTCTTTGGTGAATTTCAGTATCTGGTGGCCGGTCCGTTTCGCCCATCGTTTGATATCTTCCTCTGCCGCGGGGTCATCAGCCTCCACTTTCAGCACCTGCCCGACAGCGATTTTTTCGATTTCTTCCTTGGTCATCGCGATCGGCATGGGGCAGTACAGCCCAACACAGTCAAGCTCAGCGTCATAGCTGATTTCGTTGCCGTGTTCCATAGTGGTTCCTCATGTGCATGGTTAGTAGTTCTCAACCCAGAGTTCATAGTATGCCTGCGGATGCTGGCATGCGGGGCACATCGCCGGCGGCTCCTTTCCCTCGTGGACATAGCCGCAGTTCCTGCATTTCCATTTCACGGTTTTCTCCCGTTTGAACACCTGGTTCTTCTCAACGTTCTCAAGTAATTTCCGGTACCGTTTCTCATGGTACGCCTCCACCTTTGCGATGTTTCTGAAACTGAGGCCGACCTCCGGGAACCCTTCTTTTTCCGCGACATCGGCGAACCCGGGGTAGAGCGTCCCCCATTCGAGTTTCTCTCCTTCAGCCGCGGCGAGGAGATGTTCTTTTGTTGTTCCTATCTTCCCCGCTGGATACATCGCGGTGATCTCTGCCATGCCTCCCGGGAGATGCTTGAAAAATACCTTCGCATGTTCTTTTTCGTTATCCGCGGTTTCCAGAAAGATCGCGGAGATCTGTTCCAGCCCTGCCTTCTTTGCCTCTGATGCGAAATAGGTGTACCGATTTCTCGCCTGTGACTCCCCCGCGAATGATGTAAGGAGATTTTTCTCGGTTTGTGTTCCCTTTATATTTTTCATAGTTTTTGTCTCAATTTTTGTTTCCATTTTTTCCTACCTCTCATTTTCCTCTTACGGCCCTACATGGACCATGGGCCAATACACATCAGCCTCTTCGAACCGATCCATGCTTTCTTTTTCAATCTCAAGGATTTTGTAGTGCTGCCGTTCCATGTCCGCGAAATACGTAAGGGTGTTTCGAATCATGGTATCATCGGTGAATTGCTTGGATAGCTCCTTGTAAAACTCATATGCGGCTTGTTCCGCCTGCATCGCGCTTTTCAGCACCGCACCCAGCGGGACGTTCTCATCAGGGATCAGTATCTCTGGGAGCGGGACCGGTGTTTTACTGGGAAGCATGATGAGTTTCTTCGGAAATCTCTTCTTGTAGATGCGTTCGATGAACAGTCGGTGCTTTTCTTCCTCTTTTGCGAGAAACTCCAGTTTGTCTTTCAACAGCCCGTTTTTCACGTTGCGTGCTATTTTTGCGTACACTGCGTTGCTTTCAACCTCGCTTTTGATTGCTGCAAGCAGGAGTTCCTCGAGTTGGAATTTCTTTAAATCCATGGTGTTCTCCTCGATGCGTTCATTGTTTTTCAAATGCGTCTTTTGCTGCCCCGCAAACCGGGCAGACCCAGTCTTCCGGGAGCTCTTCAAAGGCGGTCCTGGGTGCGATGCCGTTATCAGGGTCGCCCTTTTCCGGGTCGTAGACATACCCACAGGTGGTGCACACATAGCTATCCATTTTTTTTCTCCTCCGTTGGTTTCTTTTTTCTTTGATCGCTTTCGCTGTCGTAGGTTGGGGCGGTCTTTGGTGAATAACCTCCCTTCACGATATGGTAGTACTCGTACGTCATCGGAGCGTCATTGGTGAGTGCCTCTGCATCGGTGACTGTCCCGACAAAAATGGTATGAGTGCCGACATCAAGTTTATCGCACACCGTTGCCTCGAGATATGCGACCGCGTTTTCCGTGACAATCGGGGTGTTTCTCTTGCTCATTTTATAGTGGACGTGTTGGAATTTATCGATGTCTCGTCCTGATTTAAACCCGAAGGTGCCGATGAAGGAAAGCGGCGTGTTCCTGTTTAGGATGGACACGGTGAAGGATTTACAGGTGTCAATGCATTGATGTGTTAAGTTTTGTTTGTTGATGCTAACTGCAATCGTGGGTGGCTCAGCAGTGACCTGGAATAATGAGTTCGCAATCTGGCCGTTGAGCTTCTCAGCGTTCTTTGAGCAGACGACGTAGACGCCATACGATAGTTTGTGAAGGGTGGTCTTATCCATGGACGGTCCTCCCTTTTCTTAGGCAGCTTTTGCAGACGCCTTTGAAGTACCCGTGTACTTCATCAACGTGATGTCCTCCCCGAATTATCTTGTCCATGTTTGGACAGGTCATTTCGATATCAATGATGCGACCGCAGCGCGTGCACAGGAAATGGTGGTGCAGGTCTTTGTGCAGGTCGTAGCGTGATTCTGAGCCTGAGATGGAAAGTACCCTAACGAGGTTATGTCTTTTGAGGGTTTCCAAGGTGTTATATACCGTCGTTTTTGAGAGTGACGGATGTTTTGTTCTGAGGGCTGCGTAGATGCATTCCACCGTCGGGTGTGTCCGATGCCGGTCGAGGTATCGGAGGACCTCAAGGCGTTGCGGGGTCACTTTTATCGCATTGTCCTTTAATAGTTTTACGTAATCGTTAACCATAGCCACCCAATATTTGTAACAATTCCTATTTTGTAATTATTACAATTTAGGTCGTAATGTGAAATCATTATTTAACACTTTCGCCCCTTTTGAAAAAAGAAACCATCACGGATTCTAAAGAAACCTTTTAATCAAATCGACATATCAGCCGTACTCATGATCTCACTGTACTTCGAATTCATTATCCCCTTTATCACCGCCGCACTCGCCGTCATCACCATCACTATCATCGCGGAGCGATACGGGACAAAAACAGGCGGCATCATCGGAACACTGCCGTCGACGATCGTGATCGCATTTGTGTTCATCGCGTTCAATGAAGGGATCACTGTCGCAACACAATCGGTCGCGGTCGTCCCCGCAGAAATGGGCGTCAACGTGATATTTCTACTTCTCTTCACCCTCTTTTCGTACCAGTCAACAACCCTAGCGCTTGCCGTCTCGCTTTCGATATGGACGCTGTTATCTCTTTCGTTGCTGCTCATCAATTTGGAGAACATCCTTGCCTCGCTTATTGTCTTTGTCGCCGCATTTTTCATCGCGATGCTTGTCTTTGAGCGGATAAAAAAAACACCATCAATAGGACGTGTACGGACTCACTACACCCCGCTCAAAATATTTCTTCGAGGGTTGTTCGCAGGCATCGTCATTGCTATTGCGGTGCTGCTCTCGAACATAGGAGCGGTTCTGAGCGGGATAATGGCAACATTCCCAGTTATCTTCCTTTCAACAATGATTATCGCCATGAGAGAGCAAGGGCCACAATTCGCAGGAGGCATGGCCAAATCAATGATTTTCGGAAGCCCCAGCGTCGTCAGCTACGTACTCGCGATCTCTTTTTTCTACCCAGCGTACGGGATCGTCATAGGGACGATAGGCGCATTCGTTCTCTCCTTCATCGTCACCATGGTCCTCTATGCCTCTAGTAAAAGACTCGCGTAAAAAAATCTTAATTTATTATTTTTTCTTCGCGTATCGATATTCAATCGTGCAGCTGCCCTCAACGCTCACCATACACGGACCAACTGGAGAATCAGGCGTACACTCTCCGCCGAACAACGGGCACTCCTTTGACGAGATCAACCCACGCAGAACCTCACCGCATAGGCATCCCACCGGGTCGGGAAATTCCTTGTCGTTGAATTCCACAAGGTCGTCTTCATATTTCTTCCGCGCATCATACGCTTCATATTTATTTCTAAGAAGAAGGCCGGACTTTGGGAGCACCGGGAACCCACGCCATTTCACATCTGTGTGGGTAAAGACCTTGTTCATGACCTGCTGCGCCTTTACGTTTCCTTCCGGTCTCACCGCCCTCGTGTACTCGTTTTCAACCCGCGCATCCCCTGCTTTTACCTGCCTCACCAACATCCAGACCGCCATAAGTAGATCCAGCGGCTCAAACCCGGCCACAACCTGGGCTACGTGATACCTGCTGGACAGGGATTCGAAGGGCTGCAGTCCGATGATCGTGGACACATGTCCCGGTTCGATGAACCCGTCGATCCTCATCTCACCCATCTCAAGAAGCGAATGCAACGCAGGTGGAATCACCCGATGGCAGGATAGCACCGAGAAATTCAACGGAGGAACCCGAAGGACCGTTGACGCGGTCGTGGGAGCGGTGGTCTCAAACCCGATAGCCATGAACACGATGTCTTTCGCCGGATTTTTTTCGGCGAGACGCACCGCATCATCGATACTATAGACGGTTCGCACGTCGCAGCCGTCCGCCTTCAGCTGCTGAAGCGACGAGGTGTCTCCCGGCACGCGAATCATATCCCCAAAGGTCGCGACGGTTTTTCCCTTCCGGGCAAGCAAGAGGATCTCTTCGATTTCCCTGGGGGTCGTGACACAGACCGGGCAACCGGGACCCTGGCCGATCGTTATCCCGCAGGCCTCTAGCACCGAATCCAACCCATTCTTTATCAGCGTGTCTTGATGGGTCCCGCAAACATGCATGAATCTGAGGTGCACATCGTCTTTTTTTATTTGTGAAATGATTTCATCGGCAAGTTGTTTATCCTGCAGCGAAAACACTATCCTTCCCCCTGAAACGCGAGCATTTCCCTGAATAGTTTCAGAGTCTCCTTCGCCTCGCTCTCCTCGATGACCTGGATCGCGAATCCAGCATGAACAAGCACGTAATCTCCAAGCTGTACCTCAACCAGCGTGACGTTGGCCTGCCGCTGGGTTCCACTCCCGTAATCCACGGTCGCGTACTCTTTTTTCGCATCAAGGGACACGATTTTACCAGGGATTGCTAAACACACAGGAACCCTTGAGCCTCTCGTGTTTATAAAGTTAACTCTGACGAACGATCTTCCCATATGAAGGCTCTTCTCCCGTATTACCGTGGTCATTCATTTTTTTTATACGGAATTAAGCACAAAAACCGTAGCGTGCCGCTCCCCCGGTTGATGATCTGATGCCACTCCATCGGTTTAATGAATAAAATGTCACCAGGATTCAAAGGCTGCTCCGTCGTTTGATCCTTGACGAACCCGTTTCCCTCAAAGATGAACACTTCGTGTTCCCAGTCGTGCTGATGCAACGGGGAATTTCCCCCGGGTTTCACCTCAAAGAGCCGCATCGCGAAGTTCTGCGCACCGTCCTTCTTTGAAATCAGCCAGCGTACCTTCATGTTTTTTACGCCTTCCTCCTGCGGCTGCTCAGGGTCAACCTCGGTATAATGAACATGCTTCATCGTTTCACCGTGATGCCCTGGATAACCTGCGATTTCATTAATGTTCCCGTCAAAAAACCTGAAATAATGGAGATGCATTTACCCATCGGTCCCAGGTGAAACCGTGAAGGTACGCGACATCAGCGTTGCAGTGCTTCGAATCGAAGGAACGAACTGTGAGCAGGAGTCGTTTGACGCGTTTAAACGGCTCGGCGCAAACCCTGAATTCGTCCACCTCAAACAATTCCTAGGGATTGATTGCAATAAGGACGAAAAACGGGACCTCCTATCGTACCAATGCCTGATGATCCCCGGTGGTTTTTCTGCTGGTGATTACATCAGGGCAGGCGCGATTCTTGCGGCGCGTATGAAAAGTCAACTCCAGGGGCAACTCAAGGAGTTTGTGACGCAGGAGTACCCGATCCTCGGGGTGTGCAATGGGTTTCAGGTGCTCACGGAGCTCGGGTTGTTACCGGGGTTCACCGAGATCATCCGGCCGGTACCGGACGCATGCCTCTACATCAATGACTCAAACCGGTTTGAATGCAGGCCGACGTTCCTGAAACACGAGAACAGAGGGATCTGCGTGTTTACCTCAAAGATCCCCAAAGGAAGCATCAGGCTCATTCCGAGCGCCCATGCGGAAGGAAAACAGCTCTTTCCCTTGGAGAAACAGGAAGAATATCTGAAGAAGCTTGAGGAAAACGACCAGATCGTCTTTCGGTACGTCGACCCAGCAGGCGCGTACGCGGGCTACCCCTGGAATCCGAACGGGTCGCCCTGGAATATCGCGGGGATCTGCAACCCGCAAGGCACCGTGTTCGGGTTGATGCCACACCCAGAGCGAACGTTCTTCAGGCATCAGCATCCTGATTGGACCAGGACTGGCCTTAAAGAAAACATCGGCGACGGTCGTGCGGTCTTCGAATCGGTCATTGATTACATCACAAAAAAATTCTAAGGTGCGCATAACGTTTTTATAGGAAATGCTTCTTTCTTTTGCTAACGATAATTATCGAGGTATTTCATCCCAGGGAACATCACGAGACAGTTTCTCTTGATGGTTGCGGAAGCCTGTTTCACCAATGATTCATCAATTCAGTATATGTGGGATCATATCACCAGTGATACATACAAGGTCGTTATTCACGGCTCGACACATTACACGTACATGGACATGGGGGGTCCTCTTGTCGCATCTCGTTCCATTGATTCCCCAGAAGACACCGTGGTTTGGTCCCATTGCGCCCGAAACGAATAGTGAATATCACCAGAACCTATGAGGACACGTTCTTTGAGGTTTACATAAAAGAAGCGCCGAAAGAGCAGCTGCTGGCATAATCATCAGAGTTCTCCGAGGTTGAAATCGCATACAAACATGATAAAGGATGGTTCTTAACATGCCGAAGGTGGTCACCTGCATCTTAGAACACGACGAGAAAATTCTTATTTTGAAACGGAGTAATTTGGTCGGGACGTACCGGGGGCTGTGGGGCGGTGTTGCAGGGTTCGTGGAAGAGCTTGAGGATCCGTACGATACCGCGATAAAGGAGGTCCGTGAGGAGGTCGGGATTGGGATCGACGATCTCACGCTCCTGCGGAAAGGGGAGCCGGTGGAGTTTACTGATGTGTACGACGGAAGACGGTACGAGTGGGTGATCTATCCGTTTCTGTTTCATGTTGACCGCGCCGAGTTGATCCGCATCGATTGGGAGCACGAGGAGTTTCGCTGGATCTATCCGTCGGATCTGAAAAAGTACGCTACAGTGCCGCAGCTTGATATCGTGGTGGAGCGGCTGTGTGGAAAAATAAGGGATGGGGACGTGTGAGGAAAGTGGTGAGGAGAGGAGGAAAGAGAAATACAGACCGTCCCTCATCCGACAATGAAGTATTAATTTATTAGTATATAAATATTATTATTAATTTATGTTAAAATGTATAAAAAACCTTTATCATCCCTGCCCAGTGGACTATTTTTTGATACAAAATTAACACTTAGAAGAGCGACACAACCACGCTACGACCGACGAGTCCGATCAAGATCATCTAGTATTTTTGTAATATCTGCGAACGTCTGCTCCACCGATCGATCGGTGTTGATGACATGCCACCCCTTCGCAAGATGCAATGCTTTCCCTCGCACTTTCACTAACGCCTCAAGTGATTCGAACATCTCTACCTCGCTACGCTTTGCAATACGCTCCACAAGCTTCTCAGGCGTCGCATCTAAAAAAAACATGTACTCGGAGGTGGGAACAAACTTCTCAAAAAAATGGTACCCAACCGGAGCAAGCCACCGCGGCAGATACGCGGTCCCCATGAGATACCGGACCATAATCAACGTATCGACCTGCGGGTTGCGATAATAGTGCCGAAGGGAGTTCAACACGTCAAGCGCATAGAACATCGATGCCTTCAACTGATTGATCTTCCCACGGCTGAGCAACGCCTTCTTCGCGGTTCTCCCGTAATAATTATCGGACTCGGGGTGGGACCGCACCATCACCCGCTCCCCCTGTTTTTCATACCGCTCTTTGATCAACTGTGCATGGGTATCCTTGCCGACGCCATCAAGCCCGTCGATAATAATCAATCGTAGCTTACCCAACTAAAAACCCCCAGTACATGAGCGCGGCAACAAACGGCACCGATAGATTATCAAGACCAAACGGGGTCACAGCCTCCACTACCGTACAGACACCAGCGATGCACACAAGGTACATGCCAGTCCTGAGAGACAGAGGGACGGCGTAAAACACAAGCGCAATCACAAGGAACACAAATGTGCACAGAAACATGGTCCCCGAGCCGACATAACTTCTTATATCTTTCAACATGACATATTTTCGTTTCCCATATTTCGTTCCGATAAGCGAGGCGAAACCGTCGCCGTACGACATGGCAAGAATACCTATTGCGATAATCTCCCGATGGTCGAAAAACACGTACGCAAGCACCGTCCAGGTGATCGCGTAATAGACAAGCCCGAGCCCATGGCCAGCCTCAGACGTCTTCCCCCGCAGAGACTTCACCGGCGAATACTGGCTCATGAGAAACGTAAAGATAATAAACGGACCTGCTGCGAGAAACGCCATGATCCACCGGGTCTGAAACAAGGGCAGGATAAAGGCGATATTCCCGGTCATGATATGAAGGAATTTCCTTGCGGCGAGCGGATAGCGCTTCGACACGACCTTCTCAGTAAACAACAAAAGAACTATGACGTAGACATAGACAAAGGCGAGCCCTACAAGATCATTCTGATACATTCGTCACCCCGTAAACGCTCCAACCAAGAATGCGAGAAGGCCAATAAAGAGTGCTATGAGCGAAAACTTCCGATGATACCTCATATTCACCTTCCGTTTTATTATTAATTGAAGAGAGGTGCTCAGGAGCATCGTATCGCATACAACGACCACACCAAGATAGTAGATATTTTGATAATACTGGTTATAGGCGGGTAGACTGAACGGAAGGAAACTGAGCGCGATTGCGAAAAGATAAAACACTGCGGCGATGCTATTCGAGGCGCGAATCCCGACATACCGGGGAAATGACCGCACACCTTTTTCCTTATCCCCCTCGAAATCCTGCACGTCTTTCATGATCTCCCTGCCTGCTCCCGCAAGAAATGCGATAAGGGCAATGATGATAATCGCGGGATTCACATTCAAGGAAAATGCATTCCTTGATACCACCGCTGCGCCGCCGAAAACAAACGGAATCGCCATGACGTACGCGATAAAAAAATTCCCCAGCAGCTTTATTTTCTTCAGGACCGCGTCATAGACAATCGCGAAAAGTGCTGTGATCAGCGCAATGAAAAAACACGTGAGATTGACAAAATACGAGCAGAGGATCCCTAGGGGGAACAGGACGAGAAAAAGGTACACAGCGGTCTTCGGCGCAAGGTCCCCGCGGACCAAGGGCCGGTCCATTCGTTTATTTGCCCGGTCGATCTGCAGATCGTAGTAGTCGTTCAAGGCAAACGTGCTCGCCTCAAGAAAAAGCGCGGTGAAAAAAGTCAGGATGAATTTATCGACTGCAGGAAAGGTCTTCTGTGCGATGACGGCACCGACAAGAATTGCCAAACCGATCATGACGCCATGCTCGAGTCTCATGAGTTGCCAGATAGCTTTGAGTTTCGACATACCGCAACAGAATCATGTGGTTTATTATAAAATCTTGTTATTTCTTCTGGGGTTCGATGATGACTTTTATGGAGTTCTGTGCTTTTGCCACCAGCTGAAATCCCTTCGCTGCTTCTTTAAGTGGGAGTTTGTGGGTGATCATATCGGTGACGATAAGTTTCTTTTGTGTGAGACAGTTGATCGCCAGTTGTATGTCTTTTAGGCTTCCTGCGTAGGTTGACACCATCGTGATTTGCTTGTTCCACAGGTCAAATAACGGGAACGGGATGTCATTACCGGGCTGTGTGGGGGCAAAAAAGAGGACTGTCCCTCCTTCTTGGACGCTCCGGAGGCCTTGTTGCACTGCGGCAGGCGCCCCGGTGGATATGACAACGAGATCGGCTAACCTTCCGTCGTTGTGCTGCTTTATCTGTTCAGGGACGTTGTCCCTGGCATTGATCGTATGGTCCGCACCGAATTTTTTTGCGGCGTCAAGGCGGTACGCATCGATATCGGTGGCGATAATCCTTCCCGCGCCCCATGCGCAGGCAAGCTTGATGAAGAGTAACCCGGAAATACCGCTGCCAATCACAAGCATGGTTTGCCCTGGTTTCATCCGAGCGGTACGCAACCCCCTGATGACGCAGGCGAGCGGCTCGATGAACACTCCTTCATCATACGACAGTTCTTTCGGGAGGAGGAATACGCCACGATCCACGTTGATTTCAGGGACCCGGACGTACTCAGCGAACCCCCCTGGGTAAAAGTTCGTCGTATGCAGGGTATGGCACAAGGTATGCTGGTCGTTCAGGCAGAACCGGCAGGTGTTGTCAGGCACGTGATGGGAGACAAACACGCGATCACCGACCTTGTAGTTCTTCACTTGTGTTCCGACGTCGGCGATATCGCCTGTTATTTCATGGCCGAGGACTAGAGGAGCCTTCTTGACCCGGTACCATTCCATGACGTCGCTTCCGCAGATGCCGCTTGCGATTATTTTTACTAAAATCTCATGGTCCCCGATTGCAGGGACCGGTAGTTCTTCGATGCGAACGTCATTGTTGTTGTAGTACATCGCGACTTTCATGGTTTTCATAGGGCTCATGTCCAGTTATGAGGAAGTGTTTTATAGATTTTGTTGCCGGCAAAGCGCGTTCCCAAGAAAAGAAAGTTTTATATCAAACCGGGAAATCATCTTTTTTTATGAGCCCCATGGTCGGTCGCACGTATATCGGAAACCCACTATCGTTCTTCAAGAAAAACCAGATACTCTTAACGCTGGAAAAATACGCGTACGCGCCCGGGGAGACCATTCAAGGCAGCGTGGGATTAAAACTGAAAAGACCGATGCAAGCGAGAAAACTCACGGTCGCACTAATTGGCTTGCGAATTGTTCATGAAAGCGGCATGGCGGTGGGGCCTGTTCGGGTGGGGAACCAAGGACCGCAAACCCATGTCTATACGATCTACAATTTTGAAATACCTCTTGATGGAGAGAACACGTATTTCAATGAATTGTATCCTTTTGAGATCAAAATCCCTTCCGATATTCTTCAGTCCGCGCAACAGAACTTTCATTCAACGCTCACCGGCCTTGGGAAGACACTCGAGGAGATCGCTAAGGTGATGGAGCAGTTCAATCTTACGGATTCACGGGTGGAATGGTCCGTGGAAGCAAGGCTGGACGTCCCCCTGAAGATTGATGTCTGCACTTCTCAGAAGATCGTGCTCTCATAGAAGCAGAGATGATTTTTTCCTGGTTCTCGCAGAAGAATCGTACGACAAAACCAGTTTTTTTCCCGAACGAAAAGCGTAAAAGGTAGTGTTTTGTTATTGGGCCTGCTATGTTGATTAAAACGATTAAGTTAAAATCCATCGAAGCGCGGCGCTACATTGAACCTGATGAGAAGCCCCGGCAGATCCGTATCGACCACAACAGCCAGATTTCACAGGTCATCAACAATGCGGAGAAACACCTGACGATTGAGTTTCAATACACGGCAAGTTACGGGCCGATCGGCATGATCAAGCTCGAAGGGACCTTGGTCTGCGAGGAAGATGCTGCGAAGCAGATAGCGAAGGAGTGGCAAGACACAAGGAAAATGCCTGATCAATTTGCCAGTCATATTCACACCGCGGTGATGCATGCGTGCGTCCCTGAGGCGGTCAGCATCGCAAAGGACCTTGGTTTGCCGCCACCGATTCCGCTGCCGCAGGTGAAGTTAAGCTCAAATGCCAAACAGAGCCAGGGTGGCATCGAGGTCGCATAAGAAAGCATCTTCTTGTGGGCTTGATTACTTTTTTTCAAACAATGAAGATTCGGTACTAGACAGTGCCTAACGTTTAATAAATCCGAAAGGATACCTTCCGTCAATGAACTCTGTGGTTGTTTCAGTGGGAGGATCAGTGGTACTCTCCGATGAGGCAAGCGTAGACTTTCTCAAAAAATTAGCTTCGGTGCTGAAAAAAGTGGGGAAGCAGTATCGACTGTTCGTGATCATTGGTGGGGGAACCATCGCCCGACGGTACATCCAGTTGGGACGGGAACTGGGATTTGACGAGGATACGTTAGATTTAATCGGCATTGACGTCACCCGGGTGAATGCCCGAATTATCACGAATCTTCTTGGGGTGTCAAATAAGGAAATCCCGCGTACGACGGATGAGGCAATAGGCCTTGATTTCCCGATCGTCGTCATGGGCGGGACCGGCCCAAAACACAGCACGGATACGGTTGGTGCCGAAGTTGCTGAAAAAACCCATGCGGTTCGTTTTGTGAATGCGACGAATGTCGATGGGATTTACGATAAAGACCCCAAGAAGTATAGCGACGCAACGAAGCTTGCAGAAGTGACCATTGATCATCTCATCGCTCAGTATGGGACCACGTGGGGTGCAGCGGGAAAAAATATTTTCATGGACGAGCCTGCCCTTGAGATTATTAAACGGGCGAGAATACCCACTTTCGTAGTCAATGGGAAGCGGCTGGATCAGTTGGAAAAAGCGATGATGGGGAAACCGTTTGACGGGACGACGATTCTCGTATAAGAGGAATTTTCTCTTTTTTACAAAATTAATAAGCTTTCCTAGAAAGCAATTTTTTTCATAATAAACGTATTTATAGGAGTAATTTATTATAGAATCATATTGTGGAGGAAAGTACGATGGTTAAGAAATGTTTCATCGGAGGTATTATCTTTCTTCTCCTTAGTGTGAGTATTCCGGTAACTTCTGCATCATCGAATGAAGACATTAAGGTCTATATTTCAGCTGGAGTGTTACGTGAAAAATGGGGACGGGTTGGTCTTGGCTATTCTATCACTGTAGAAAACAAAGGCGACGACAATATTACTGGTATTTGTTATGTAAACAGTACAACGATTTCTGGAAATATAATTGCCTGTTTTGTCACAGGTTTTAAGATAGGCCATCTAATGTCCTTTGGGACGTCCGGAGTTACCATTCTTGATTTCCATCCAATAAATCTCATATATTTTACGGTGATAGTTGAGGATATCGTAGTTGAAAAATCTGGTTTTGAGATAGGTCCTTTCGTATTTATAAAGAAATAAAACGCTTTCCTGTTCAAGATGCAATCCGTCTCATTTTACGGAAGAAACTCTTGAGCCCGAGGCGAGAAGTTCTGATAATTCGTTGTTTGTTATTGAGGAAAAAATTGCTCGAGTAAAAATTATATACCACCTCTCCTATATCATCCCACGATATTCCCACGAAGGTGAGCCATGAACTCGATCATCCGTTTGGACACGCGAGGACGCTTAGTTATCCCGAACGAATTCCGGGAGACCCTTGATCTTAAAGAAGGGGATGAGGTGCTGATGAGCTTAGATACGAAAACGAATACGCTCGTCATCAGCCCCATTTATGGAAAAGCAGACAACCTTGTGAAAATCGAGATCGAATTTGATGATAAACCAGGAAGCCTTGCGGAGCTTGCGGAGACCCTCGCAAAAATCAACATCGACCTCGTGATGACCGAGTCAAAAAGCTTCCAACGGGGAACCAAGGCACGATGGTACATCATCGCAGACATCACCAAATGTCCCTACGGGACAAGCGAGATTAAAAAAACGCTACTCCACAATCACTCGGTGGAGTCCGTGAATATCACAAAAATCGCTCGTGATCGACTTCATCGCTGAGGGCTCCAATTTTTTCAATTTATCTTACGTTATTTCTTCACTAATTTTTAATACTATTGCTAAGTGGCCTCAGAGAATGGTATGAATAGAGTAACAACAGATCTGAAAAAGAGTAGATTGAATCCTTCAACGGAAGATCCTATTTTTCAAAAATATTTTTAATCATCCATTCCGGATCAAACGGAATCTGATCCTCGTATTTCTGGCCGACCCCAACGAACAGCAAGGGCTTCCCGATCGTATAGGCAATAGAAAGGGAGCTACCGCCCTTCGCATCCGCGTCAACCTTCGTCAGGATCACCCCGTCGATCCCCACGACCTCGTTGAATCGCTTCGCCTGCTCCACCGCATCATTCCCTGATAAGGCATCGCCAACAAAGATAATGAGGTCCGGTTTTGCGACCCGTTTGATTTTCGCCATCTCATCCATGAGGTTCGTGTTCGTCTGCATCCGACCAGCCGTATCCAGAAGCACCACATCCTTGTGTTTCGCCTTCGCATGCTCGATCGCATCAAACGCGACCGCCGCAGGATCAGACCCAGGGCCATGCTTAACGATTTTCACCCCGAGCCTCTCCGCATGAATCGTAAGCTGCTCGATCGCCCCCGCACGAAACGTGTCACCTGCGGCCATCACGCAGGTCTTCCCCATCTTCTGCAGCTGGTAGGCGATCTTCGCAATCGAAAGCGTTTTGCCGCTCCCGTTCACGCCGACGAACATGATCACGACCGGTTTTGCATGCTCCTCGATGAACCTGTTGAAATCAAGATGACTCGCCGTAAGCACATGGCCGATTGCGTTCTTCAGCACAGTCTCGACAAGCTCCCCTGCTTTCCCCTTGTCAAACGGGACCCGTTTGATCTCCTGCTTCACATCTTTCTTAATGGAATCAATCACCGAGTACGCCACATCGGCTTCTAGCAGCCCCATCCCAAGGTTCCAGAGAAGCTCGTCCAACTTCGCCTCGTCAATCGTCCAACTTGGTTTCTTTTCGCCCACCACCGCTTCCTCGATGCTTCTCCTGGTCTGCAACACCCGTTGCAGCTCAGTTTCAATGCTTTCCTCGATCTGCCTATCGAGTTGCCTCTCCCGCTCTTTTTTCTCCTCGCTCACCGGTTTTTGCGCACGCAACGCCCGCTTTCTCGTGACGATTGGTTTTTCTTCTTCTTTGACCAGGGGCTTTTCGGGAGGCGCCTCCGGCGGTTGAGAAGGAGGCACGACCTCAAGAGGCTGGGAGGGGGGTGCTTGCTCCGCGAGCTGTCGTTTCTCAATTTTTTCTTCTTTTTTCAGCTCGGCTTCAATCTCGGCCTCAAGATTTTTTTCAAAAATTTTTAGTTTTTTCTTCAGAAAATTAAACATGAACTTCCTCAAATGCGATTATTTATCGCTGTGCTTCTTCGATCATTTTCTGTGTCTTTTTCGACAGCTCCTCAGCACCAGATTGTATTTTCTGCCCGATGGCGACTATTTTCTCTTGATTCTGCTGGATTTTCTTGATCCGATCATCCAGTTTCACCAACGCCTCATCAATGGATTTCTCCACCACAAGACCGGCACCTATACCAATCAGGACGTTGGACGTGTCTTTCACTGAGCCATTGACAAATGTCCCCCCGCCAAGAGGGACGAGAACCTCGGTGTTTGGGTCAGCGGCATGCAGCTGTTCCACGGTCGTCTTCGCCCGCTGGTATTCTGCGAGCACCGTCAGGAGGTACTGCAGCTGGGCATCGATCGATTCCAGTTGTTGTTTATAGTATTCAATCATGGTTAAATTCTTGGCGATCTCTTCCTCTTTGGTCATAGGGTCCCTTCACATCAGATGCGGTTTTACCGTTATCCATGAAGGTGGTATTAATAGCTTTCCTGAAAAACTTGATGAATACCGGGAAAAAATAACATAAAATTCGAGTAAATTATTTATAGATAAACACGTTATTTCTTCTAAGAAGTTGGAGAGATGGAGAGAAGGGAAGCGCATGAAATTGAGTAGAGAATTCGCTGAAAAGTTCTCTGAAATTTTCCTAGAAGATACCACGGCTGGATTGTACCGGAAACAACAAAGCCGGTAACCCTTCTTTTTTTATTTTTTTTCTTACGGGATGGCTTGTTCCAACAATCTTTTTTAATAACGGTGATATTCCCTGGCGCGTATGAGGATTCTTGCGGCTGCTGACTTCCATGGATCGCAATATCGGCTGAATCTCGTGTTAAAAAATATTGCTGCCGAGAAACCGGACCTGGTGGTGATCTGTGGCGATCTCACGCAGTTTGGCCCTGGAGCGATTGCAGCAAATCTCCTCAATCAACTCCCTGTGGAGACGCTGGCGGTCCATGGGAACATCGATTCGTTTGATGTGCCCCAGGCGATCGATACGAGTACAGCGACGAATATTCATTTGAAACGGATCATCAGCCACGGGGTCCCTTTCATCGGAATTGGAGGCGATCTCCCTTCCTCCCTTGCCGATCTCAGGATTAGCGACGGGCCGTCCGAAAAACCTCTCAGAGTTCTTCTCACTGAGGAGAGCGTTCTCGTGACCCATGTGCCGCCGTATAAACTCCAAGACAGGATCTTCATTGGAAGCCATGGCGGCAGTAAAGCGCTTAGAGCCCTTGTCGATACCTGCGTACCACGGCTGGTATTATGTGGCCATATCCATGAGGACCCTGGGGTGACGGTATCGGGGAAGACGACGGTGGTGAATTGCAGTATGGGGAAGCGGACCGAGGGGGCGCTCGTGGAACTATCGGACAGAATCACGGTGACTATGTTGGAATAAACCAAGGGAATCGAAAAAGATAGCCCCGAACGGATTCGAACCGCTGTCACGAGAGCCAGAGTCTCGTATGATTGACCGCTACACTACGGGGCTCTATGAAATACATGGGTATTGGTCTTTTTCTTTTGAACGTTGCTGTCGCATGTCACTTAATGTAAACCAAGGAACGAACGTTTTCGTTTGACCAGAGATGAATAAAAAAACGAGGAAAAGTCGATCAAAAAGGGGGAGTACATCAACATAACTATTTATGAGAAGAACTAATTCTTAGTAGAGCGTACTTGAGAACTGATGGTTGGTATGCAGGTTGATATCGTTGGAGGAAGCCTGAGCGGCTTGAGCGCCGCAATCTCAATAAAAGAACATGATCCTTCGATAGATGTTGTTGTCCACGAGAAATATAAAACCATCGGGTACAACCATGAGGGACGACGATGTGGCGAAGCACATACCGTCGAGCGTGAATGGGATAAATGGAAGCCGATGGAAAAAAGCGTTTTCAATCAGATCACAAAGGGGAGCGTCATCGCAGGAAAACGTACATACAACGCGACAAAACCGAAAGGAACTGCATTCATTCTGAACCGGCAGGAATTCATCTGTCAACTGGCACGCGATGCAGAGAACCATCATGTTACTCTTTGCACTGGTGATCGAATAAAATCCGTGGATGACCTTGACAGCACCTACATCATCGACGCCACAGGATGCCCCAGCTCGATAAAGCGGGAACTCGGCCTTGGCACCGGGTATGTCGGAATCACCTATCAGCAGACATTACAGGACGCGAACTGTTTTACCAATGATGCCATCCAGGTTATCTTCACTCAAGACCTTGGGTACTACTGGATTTTTCCGCGGGACCCGGAAAACCGTGAGATGAATGTCGGCGTGGGCTTCCTTGGCTACCTTGGATTCAATTTAAAGGAGCTGCTTGAATCATTCAAGGAAGACCATCATATCACTGGAACAGTTGATTATGTGACTGGTGGGCTTGTGCCCTTAGGGTTACAATATCCACTCATGCACAACAATATTTTTTTCGTCGGTGATGCAGGTGTTGGAACGTTCCCACTGACAGGACAGGGGATCTATCGAGCGTTACTCAGTGGGGATATCGCAGGACAATGTATTGGGACGAATCATCCAAAAAGATATCCAGCGCTCATTCATCAGGCATTCTTGAAATGGAACCTCATCGGGATGAACTTCATCAGAATGAATCTCATCTTGAGGCACATAACTCCTGCGTTGTTTCTGCCTTCCCTGAACATGCTTACGAAAGTCGGTCTGCAACTAAATCAAATTACTCTCTAGGAGTTTCTGTTCGTTTCATTCAATACAATCGTCTGTGTGGGGTACGCAAGCTCAATGTGCTCTTTTTCGAACGCCTCAAGGATCCTGAAATTAATTACGGAAAAAAGAGGCGGATCATGAATTTTTAGATCAATATCTGATAAGGACGTTGTGCTGGGAGCCAGTCGAATTCTACCCAGTTGATCTTCTCATAGTAGATTTCGTATCCATATCGTTTTGGGATATAAAGAACCCCACGGATCGCTTCCGGAGGAAGAGTGATGCCGCCCCAGTAATTTCGTCTCCATTGGGTACCCAGGAGTTGACCATAAAATCCAAGCCCAATGAAAGATGCCTGCTGGTCGTTCGCGATGAAGTTATTTTTTTCGACGATGTTAAAAATGGTGAGGTTCAACAGCAACCCCAGGTGGTTGTGTTCAATATCATTCTTTTGAATAACGTTTCCTTGCACGTCGTTCCAGGGATCAAGGGCGAAGGGAGCAAGTTTCGTGATACCAATCCCGAGCCAGCAGTCCGTGACTCTGTTGCCCTTGACAGAGGTAAAACGCGCGTCCACGACAATACCGTATTGGGCGTTCTGCACGGTGTTGAAAGAGACGATGTTTCCCTTTCGATATTTCGCAAAGGTCGGTCCTTGCCACGGGTTGATGTTCGTCAGGCAGATGCCCAGGGTTGCATTGGTGATGGTATTAGAACTAACTGTGTTAAAGGAGTCGTCAATGATGATCGCAGCTTCGTCGGCATTCGTGATGGTGTTGTTCAAGATTCTATTAAGGACGCTATAGCCGTACATGGTTATTCCGCGGGGGCAGTCGTCGAAGCGACACTGGGAGATCACGTTTCGCCAGCTGTTGTATGCAAGGCTGATCCCTACCGCACAATTTGAAAAGGTATTTCTAGTGATAGCAGAGTTCTTTGTGCCTTCAAGGTAAATGCCGCAGGGAAGATCCGCGAATGGTATCCCACGCACCGTGATGTTTCTGCATTGAACAAGAATCACCTGCGCCGCATGCTCAATTGTTGCATCCTTCTCCCCGTCGAGATACACGATCGGTACGCCGTCTCTGGTGTTGTCGAAAACCGAGTTATGGTTCGATCGCAGGACGGTAAAACCTCCATGTTCAAGGGTGTTATGGCAGATGGTATTCCCGTACGACTCGTAGAGATCGATGAGGCAGGAATTCGAAAACGTATTATTCGATACCATTGTATGGTTGTTCTTCCATACCTTCAAACCATACTTCCCCGTGAAGGTGTTGTTATTGATGACACAATCAGCGCCACCTGCAGTGAGATCCTCGGCTTCATTACAACCAAACGTATTCTCGGTGATTCTGCTATCGTGCGAATAAAGCAGCCACATGCCGCGGTAGAGGGACGTGAATTCATTTTTCGTGAAGGAAGAATGATTACTGATTGCGTAAATGCCCATGTAAGCGTACTTGAAGATATTCTCTAAAACAGTGATATGAGGTGCGTATGTGAAGACCCCCGAGTCCGAGAAATTCGTCTCGGCACCCTGGATAGTGAATCCTTGTACCGTCACGTTTCCTGCGTTGATGGTAATGATCGCTTTGTCTTCGTATCCACTGATGACGGTTGACGTGCGATTTTCCCCGAGCAAAGCAATCGAAGCATTGATCCAGAGTGTCTCACGGTACGGGGAGGAATCATCGTACACGAAAACGGTATCCCCATCGGAAGCGTTATTGATTGCGTCCTGTATCTTGCTGTAATTCCCAGGCTGGTTTCCGCCGACGTACAAGATTGAACCAGCTGAGGGACGGTACGGAGGATACATATCTGCAGTCGTGATAGTTCCAAAGGGGAGCATCACGAGTATCAGCAGTAGCACGAGGACTGGAACATGTTTGTTTTTCTTCACAGATAATTCAATTTGTAGTCAATATAAAAAACCTTCTATTATTTAGATCCAGCACTATTGACATATCAAATTCCTTATTAGAGACACGACAATAAAACAAGGGGGCAAAATATCTGTTTGTTTCAAACGAAACTCAAGAAAGAGTAGTGGGCCAGGCCGGAATTGAACAGGCGATCTCCGCGTTGTAAGCGCGACGTCATAACCACTAGACCACTGGCCCGTCTCTGTTGTTCAGACCCCGCACATGGGTTTTAGACCACGCGCTTGGATATGAGGACATCAACTCCCTCATTAAATGGTTTTTTCAAGTCAAAAATGAAATCTCCTAGAATCACCCAAAATCTTTTTCTTTATCTTTTTGATTGCCAATTCATTAAGTTATGGCACAATCACAAATAATCTTATTGGGGATAAAGCATGTTCGTGATTTTTCAAAACAAATTGAGAGCTCACTTAACGAACTTAAACCTGATATAATATGTGTTGAGACAGATGAAACAAGCTTTTATCACCGTACGGAAATTGAAAATGTTCCACGATGGATCAAACTTTATTCAAAAATTCAAAAATTTAATGCAAAGATGCATGGAAAAGCTTCTGGCAACGAATTCAAAATAGCAATTAATTATGCTACCGAGCATGAAATTTCTTATGAAATTATCGACATGGATCTTAATACTATTTTAAATGAAACTAGAAAAGGACCATTCAATTTTTTTAATCATTTTCTTATACAAGAACGAAACCAATTCATGGCAAACAAGCTTAAAGACATTGTAATAAATTATAGAACTGTCGTTGTATTAGTTGGATTTATGCATCTTCAAGGTATGTCTAAGATTCTTAAATCGATGGACATACCAGTTAGAACTATAAATTTGACTAAGCATGATTTTAAAATCTAGAAGGATATTTTCTAATCAAAAATTTTAAATATGAATATCAAAATAAAATATGTTAAGAGGAAAAAGATCCTCGTATCAGCTTGGTTGACGAAGTCGCGAAGTCTATATATAGTGTAGAGAATAAGATCGTACGAAAAAATTTTCAGTGAAAAACATAACAAGGTTTGTGAATGTCAGATGACTTCGTACGAGATAGTGGAATCGCTTAGCGATAGCATCCCAGCTGTAATATTTTCGATATGATTTTTTGTTTAAATCATTATCGGGATGGAAGGCTCTGTTCATTAAGTCGGGGGTTTATGTGCAAAAACCAATTCTGCATATAAAGTCATTTTTTTGAAATCATATCTATAGTTGTTATAATGATAAATTATAACAAACTGCTGTGTGGCATGATTCCGGAAAAAAGCCATAGCTCATGCTCACACCCTCGATTATTCATAGATAATTTGCCGCATCACGTACTTGTTGATACACCCAGAACATCAACACCGAGTCTATCTTCCGTTCTCGTTTAATAAGACCGGTTTCCTTCGCTGTCTTCCGAAGCCATTCCGGTGAAAACAATGTGTTCAATTCAGCCTCAATACAAGGAGTTGACCTTGTATTATTCTGATATTTTTTCTTCGAAATTTTTGCATCCCGTCCTTAGGCAGACGAAATGCATTTCATAAGATAAAAATACTTCTTAATCGATCACGAATGGAGGACGATAAAATAACCACGTATCGTACCGCTAAAACATAGATTGAATGGACATATTATTCACACTATTAATATTATCTACTACAAAGGTGGTTGTAATTGGACCGAATTTATTCTTATATATATATTTCCATTTCTGTAAAAAAAATTCTAAATTATCATCGGATGTATCTTAATTTATTACAACAGGTTGTAGAAAAAGAAAAAAGAATGTTTTAGACAGTCCGTAGAAAATATTCTTGAATTTTTCGCCGAAAAATTCGTCGAAAAACTCCGCGAAACGGATGGTGTCATAACCACTAGACCACTGGCCCATATCGTATTATCACTGGCTCAGATGTAACCAATATCACACTCTTTCCGTCGGTGTGGTAAGATGACATCTATTGCTGTTTTAAATGTTTTAAGGTCGATTTCATTAGAGAGCAGTTTATCGAGCCACACCTTTGCTTTCTCTTCGGATGAGAAACCTTCGATGTTTTTTGATTGAACCTTGTTAAACTATTCTTAGAAATAGGATGGATAATGACCTGTAAAAATAATTGTGCGAACGAGGCCAATACTCCATATATAATTTGTAATGATTGAATTCTCAATAATCAATGATGATAACATTCTACCAACGTAATGAAACATGTCAAAGAGATATTATTAGTTGCGGCTGGAGATACCGCGTTGTCTGAACAGATGCGTATGACCCGAAGATGAAAAACCGAAGTTATAAAAAACCAAGTTTATATTATATTTCTTATAGGTGATGTTTTGAGCGGGGTGCATAACGAATTGGTTGAGGCTGAAAATAGACTTTCAGATCTATTACAACAATGTAGCCTTGATTCATTTGTATCTGTTGACACTCTCAAGAGATGGATGAAAGATATGAATGACGAAGATTCAATGGCATCAATGAAAATGCTTACTGGTCTGTTAGATGAGGAAAAACTTGTAGATATGGATTTATTTCAAAGTCTCATTAACGCAATGATTAAACTTAGCCATTGTTTGCCTTCACAGAAGCTTAATGGTAAAACATTTTCAGACACGCTAAAAAAACGGGAAAAACATGGAGAACCAACCAATGTATATCTTACTAGTACAACGCTTCCGCCGATGGAATGGATTAATTATTATCACAAAGCTATGTATTATATCAGGAAACAAGATTTTTTTCAAGCTTCAAAAGAATTTGATAAAACCTTTGAAAAACTCCTTGAAACAAAAACAACAAATCAAGATATATATCGAGTTTTTTGTAATTCAGGGCTATCTTACTTATTTTCAGGAAAACCACTTCTTGGCGTTCATTGCTTTGAGGTAGCACATGAACTGAACCCGCACTATACATTTGCGTCAGAACAATTACATAAGTATCAACGAGGAGACTTTGATGAAGTTATTCAACTAGGGATTCTTACAGAGATGAAGAAGAATTTTGAGGAATGGAAAAAAAGACCCGATTATCTTAATTTAGATGCAGTGATGAAATGGTCTGAAAAAAAGATACTCGATAAACTTATTTCATTTGGTGTCACTGTTAATAAGATAGATTTTATCGATGTAGCAAAAACAGTTAATAATCCTGAAGATCTTGCCAAAAAACTCTTCTATCCCCAAGCGAAAACAACAGAAGAAGATGAGGATTTTATCTGGATGGCAGCATATGCGTTATGGGATATTTACTGTCCTGATGAATCATCTATTTCTGGTTTTAACGATGTATTACATAAAGCTTTCTTATTCGTTTCAAAAACAGATGAAAAAAATAGAAGAAATAAGAAAATAAATGAATCTTTTGAAAAAACTTGCGCCAATTATTTTAAAAGACTGCAACCATATATTTTCTCTGATAAAAAAGATTTTTTACAAGAATGGCAAAAAACAATTGAAGATGCAATGGATCCCAGTTATGAATTAAATACTTTTTTGACATCTCTTTTAGCAAATCCTACTCTCGAAAAAGATGTTCTTGAGGTTGTACATCACCTGAATAAACAAATTCCCCATCCAATGTGGACAGGCACAGAAATCATTAACAATATCATTCATAACAATCCTCAATCGAATGACTTATATAGAGAATTGAAACATAATCATCCCTTTTATTGTTATGTCGCCTATGATATAGCACAGTTCTTTTTGGAAAAAAGAGATTATTTACATGCTGAGTTTTATCTCACGGATGCACTGGAAATTATTGACAGGCGAGCTGAAAAAAACAAGTTGTCAATTGATACAACAGAAACAACGATTTATGACGATTATATGAACGTGATTAATCTTCTTGAAGAAGTTTTAGAAAAAAGTAATGCTGATCCGAAAAAGAAAAAACTACTAAAGGCTAAAAAACAAGCCATTGAAAAAAAATCAAAGATTTATTCAAAATCAACAAAAATTGATAAGATAAATAGTGCAATGAATGAATTATTTACCAAGGTGGAAATTGATCAAGCTGAAAAGAGTAATGCAATTCGATATTATAACTATCTTAAAAAGTTTGATATAAATTTTGAGACAGAGGAATCGATTGAAACGAAAGAAACGTACTTGAAGATTCATCCTGAAAGCTATTTTAACCTAAGGAATTCGAAAGAAAAAGGTTATTTGAACGAGAAATTTCGTTCAAAGATTGGTCGTAATGATCCATGTTACTGTGGTTCTGGAAAGAAGTATAAGAAATGCTGTCTGGAGCGGGACAGAAAAGAGATTGGTCAGAAACGAAAAATGCCCTGAGAAAGTCGATGAGGATGATAGATCATAAAACAAACTGATTAGAGGATGAACCGGAACAAAAAACGATGCAATTATTATTTAATAAAAAAGAGAAGAAAAAAAAGTCCGTCGAAAATACCGTTGATTTAGTCATCGCTTTTGTGGGCGCTTTTTCTTTCATTATAACTACTAGACCACTGGCCCATATCTGTTCTGCAGATCCCTAGTGCGTGGGAATATGACCCTACCTTCGGGTATCAGGACATCGATTTCAATCTTAAATGTTTTTCAGGTAAAAAAATTCGCAAAAATATATCAGGATTACGTTGACAATAGAAATTATTGTATGATTGTATGTTTTTTAGACAAATCCTTCTGGTTTCTCGTTCCAGGAAACATAAGGTCATCGCTTTACTGTACTTAAGTAAATTTAGAAAAAAATCGTTTTTCGTCCGTCACTTTCTTATACTTGCTCGGACATTTATTTCACCATGCTTACATCTAACCGTATTATGAAAACCCTCAATCTACACCGGAAAGAAATTCAACAATTCGGAGTAAAACGAATCGGTTTATTCGGTTCATTCAGTACGAACAATCAGCACCGAAAAAGTGATATCGACATTCTCGTTGAATTTAAAAAAGGGAACAAGACATTTGATAACTACATGGAGTTAAAATTTTTTTTAGAAAAATCATTCGGCCGTCCTGTTGATCTCGTGGTAAAAGAAGCAGTAAAACGTGAGTTGAAACCCTCAATTTTAAAGAGCGTTCGATATGCCGCGGGATTATAAGATATATCTCAAAGATATTCTTCAGGCCATTAAGAGAATCGAAGAGTACACCAAAGCGCTTTCGTTTGAGGATTTTTGTAAAAAACAGTTGGTTCAAGATGCTGTGGTACGGAATCTTGAAATCATCGGCGAAGCAGTGAAGCATATCCCGGAAGATGTACAAAAGAAATATCCGGTTGTGGGGTGGAAGAAAATCGCTGGACTGCGGGATATCTTGATTCATGCATATTTTGGTGTTGACTGCGATATTGTCTGGGATGTTGTTATCAATAAGATTCCAGGATTAAAAGAACAGATTTCACTGATGCTGAAAAGAAGAAAAAAATGAAGATGTTAAACACGTGTTGAAAAATATCGTTGATTTTTTCGTTGAAACACTCTGCGAAAAGGATAGTGTCATAACCACGAGATTACCCACCCATATCTGTTGTGCAGATCTCACATTTGGGTGTTAGACCCCGCACATAGGTATCAGGACATCAACTCGTGTCTTAAATGTTTCAGGTCGAACTCATTTGATAACAGCGTGTCAAGCCAGATCTGAGCTTTCTCCGCAGGTTACACAGTATCCAAATCGATGTTACGCTGCGTTTTGTTAAAGTACATACAGTTCCAACAAGATCCTCAGAGAAAAAAAAGAAGAAAAGAAGGTTGTTTATTGAGCGAACACGATTTGTTTTAGAAGCTACCCCGGAAGTAATTTGATGTAAAACAGCAATATTATTCCAGTTTGTGTTTTCGTCGCTGAGCTATCTTGCGATTCTATAGTGACAGTTATCGTCGTATATCCAACGCCAATGATGAGTTTCGAGCGGATCGTCTGTTCCCCGTCGGGGGGGATATTTGCGATGGTTCCACTGGAGTTTTTTCCAATGAAGGCGCCGTTTTTAAGTTGAATTTTCCATTGGACATTCGTTGCATTTACACCACCAATGTTTTTAATAACTGCATTCACCCTGAACAGTCCACCAAAAAGCTGGTCAATACTAACGGTAGATCCTAAAATGGTAATTACAAATGGGTCTGACCAACCACTTTCACTTCCATGTATATTCTTTGCTTTCGCAGTTATAGAATAGTTCCCTTTGTTTAACCATGTATGCGATATCGTTGTTGGTACTCCTGATATACATGGACCAACCCATTCTTCATGTGTCCCGTCACCCCAGTCGATCCAATAATAAACGTCTGAATTCCCTGGATCTGTTGTTACGAAGGTAAAATCACTCTTTTTCCCTGTATAACCAACTGCTGATCCATCTATTTGTGGTGGCAATGGTGCTGATAACACGGGACTTACAACCAAGGCATAGTCAGCATCTAACTCAGGGGTTTCCACATGGGAATCTTGAATAATCTCATCAGCAGAAACCTCGATTGTCCATGCACCTGGTTCCGGGTTCTGAACGAAGACATTCTCTACGGTGTCCTTGGTGTCTGGGTTACCACCTGGTTGAGACCAGACGTGCTCGATAAGACCATAGTTTCCCCAGTACGTAATATTTGAAGGAGAAATAACTTTCAACGTCAAGTCGTTAATCCTGTGTTGGGTTTGAACAGCGGGGTTTCCCGGTGGATCTGCATAGGTCATTGTTATTTTCAGAGAAGGCGAACCAGCCTCCACAAAGACCGAATGTTGCGACACTTCAAAAGGTGCCAGTATATCCGATTCATCAACGATGTAGAACTTGTTCCGCAAATCATACACATTTTTTACATTTGGCATTCCCCATCCTTGATGCACACGAGTTTTATCATGCGAGGTGCCATTAAATGGGTATTGATCTGCAGTATTGATCATGAACGCCTTCGCTGTTGTCATATGTGGACGATTCTCAAAAACGGTCCCGTTCGGGTTTACGTCGTTTCCGAAAATCCCATCGGACCACATCTCAAAGAAAAGACCGAAATGCCCTGCGGTTATCGGTGTTGCACCACTCGTACCACTAAATTGACCGTATCCTGTTGGGCTGCTTGAGTATGTTGTGTATATCATATCATAAAAATGCCACAAATCTGGTTTGATTGTTCCATCTGACGCAGGTCCAATGCTCGCACCAGAGTTCCAAGCATCATCGTCTTTGGTAAGGGTATCATAGTGGTACACACCACCGACGGAGACTATGTTTTTCGCCCAGGCTTGTGGTCGTACTATTTGATTACTAGCATAGTTACTCATTGATTGGCAATGAACGATGTCAAAATCAAAAAGGGCATCATCAGTGTCCGCAGAAATGGTGGTATACTGACCCGTCTGTGCAGAACCGACGCTTGCTGTCTCGAAAACACAGTAATACGGGCCTTGCACTTCCTCTCCTGTATGGGTATATCGGCTTGTACCTTCCAAACCTATGTAATTATAATCGCCGACAATCCCCTGCCCTGCTGGGAGTAGTCCTCTGCCTTTTGGATCTCCGGTTCCATCTCCAAAGCAAATGCCCGAAGTGGCGGCACCGTGAGTAGCGCTACCTACCTGCCCGTGTTGAATTAACGGACGTGATTGGAAGTCTACATGGTTGAGATTAAACCCTCCATCAAAGACTTCTCCTCGGACACCGCTCCCATTGTAACCTGCAACAGATTCGATGTAGTTCGCACCGCCGATTTCCCTTGCGATATCCATATCTACCTCATAGGGGCTCCACTGGTCGACGAAGAGTACTTCATCCCAGCGAATGACCTCAAAGAGTTGTTCGGGCGTCAGCGTTGCTTCGACGAGAAGCTTCCCAGCGTCTGCGCTGTTCACCAGTCCACCAATAGCAGTAATCCGATTAGCCACCGTGCTCTTCTCGTCTACAGCAAGAACCTGAATGTTGTACCGCTTGAGGGGGTACACCTCCTTAGCATTCCCGAAATTATCTCGCATGAACTCTTCTAGGCGATACGCAGGGTGGTACGGACCAACCCAGCGCACATATGGCAATGATTCAACGCGTTCTCTTATTGCTTCATTCATTTCGACGAGATACGCGAATTGAGCGATATAGTGATGCACGATACCACCTAGGGCTGTAATCGCTTCTTTAAATTCTTCGAGAGGTTGTGTGACAAACTGAACGATATAGAGATGTGTATCAGTACTTGAGGTGAGTGTTGGATCGACGACCGGTTCCCCTTTCAGGGGGTCAAAATGGGCATATCGAAGTCCAAGTTCATAAGAGGGTTGTACGGTTCTAACAAAGGACTTCCCACCATCCAAGCTAATCGAATAATACGGTAAAATCTCGCCGTTATACAGGCGTTCATCCCATAGCTTCAATAAGATTGTTGAATCAGGGACGACGATAAATCGTTCATGAATGATTTCACCCTTGATAGGGGAAGCCTTCACTTCAGTAGTAGAGGTGTTTCTATTTACGTTCATCGCTGTTGTAATACACAACACGCACAGAACTAAGCATATTCCCAATTTAATGATTTTTTTCATAATTTTTTTGACCTCCTTTTAAAGATATATAGCGGTATTGAATATACATAATGACAGGGTAATTAAACCTTTCCATATAATTATATTTAAAAAAAAATTTAACGGAAGTTCTTTCTTGCATGTATACCGAAGTATACTAGGAACCTATGACGACGATAAAAATTGATTCAGAGACGAAATCCCAAATTGATTATTTCTATACATATGAAAGAGAAAGCTATGATGAAGTGCTTCAAAAACTAATCTACATAGTGAAAAATGTCTCCCGTGATATTAGTGATATTTTACGAGCAACGGAATGTGAGAAGGAGGTTCCGTTTCCTCCTGGACTCCTTGTAGTATTGTTGTTATGACTAAAGGTATATAAAGTATGAGAGAAAGCAAATATTAATATATTATATTGCTTATGTATTTTCGCAAAAAAAAAAGGAGGAAAGAAATGAATAAGAAAATTGTCGCGATAATATTTTCTACGCTGATGTTCGCAATGATACCGATAGCCGCAGGAATACAAACACAAACAACTACATCAGATAATAGTATAGGTGACACCGGCTTCTTTGGAAGAACGTATATCCGAGGAATCATTATTGGGTATAAAGAGCAAGGGATAAAGAAAGAGTTTACTGCTATTTTCTGTCGATATACCATCATTAAAGTGTTTCAGCCACCGTACTCTGGGTTCTTTGTGTTAAAACATCTCACATTCATCAGGAAATTCACTGGATGGCGTGGCCTGTTCTTTATCGACGGTATATTCCGTGGGACAACTTATACCTAAATGAGAAACAAATAAGAACTCAATAGAATTCCAATGATGTACCAAAATCATTGGTTTTCCTTTCTTTTTTGATTTTTATTGCGATTTTCTCTTGGAACCGATTTTAGGTGCAGACAATTGATTTTAGGTGCAAAGCTCCTAGAGCCGAAAAGTTTATAAAGAATAGTTAACAATTGTTAATATAGAGAGATGATATTGCTGATGAATCGTTTTTTTCCATCGTTTCATCCTTTCCTCCCAAACAAATCATCAGCAATTAAATCCCTCTATTTTTACGTACCGATGAATCAATGATGTCTAATCGTGGAATGCTATGTGATCGATGAGGAAGCATCACGACCTGGAACGGACTTGTAATAATCCCATACGTGCGTGCGGTGAGATACAGATAGAGATCATCGTTCCTGCCGGTAATCGTAACCTCGAGGATAAACAATCCCCGGGTGAATCTTCTGCCCGCGACGTCAAACTCCCAACTATGCCTGATTTCTTTCGTGATACTCCAATTACAGGGAAATATCTGATGCTGTTTCACCGTATGAACAAACCCTTTTCTGAAAAGCTGCGTCATAGTGATCGATATCGTGACGTTTGCGGTATCCAACGCATCCTTGGTGTTTTCAACACGGACAGAGAACTGCGCTGGCCTTGAGAGGCGAGTTCCTTTCATAGACACCTTGAGATCAGCATTCGCAAGTCTTGGGTCTAGCGATGCCATCGTGACAATGGTTCCAAGGGAAAGCTTATAGACGTTGGCAAGGTACGAAAGGTTCATGTGATCAATGATATCTTCTGAGGTATGATAGTACGGATTCACGGCGTTTCGAACAAAATCAGTTCCGGCATATCTTTCTTCAACGAACGATTCATGGTCGCTTTGAGGGTCTGGGGGCAGGGATAGAACGGTAAGGTCAATCTCACTAGAAAAAAGAGACGCAATGTCCTGACTAACGGTCGTCATCCAGGCTGACGCAGGGTTCGCATGATGCTGAATCGTACGGCCCTCTTCTGCGGTCACCGCATACCCTATTTTATCAAGAGCAAGAACACCAAGGATGTCCTCATGGTGCCTCGACGCGTTTCGTGCGTAACTGCGACTACCAAGAAGCCCTTGTTCCTCCCCGGAGAATAAGATAAATTTCAAGGTGGTATTAAAGGAATAGTGACGCATGATGTCGGCGATCGAAAGCACTGCCGCGACCCCAGAGCCGTCATCTTCCGCACCAGGTGGAGATTGCGATGCTATCGTAGTGTGCGCACAGGATGACGCTCGTATTGACCATTATGGCCCCAGGTAGGGTCGCAATGATGTTTTTTCCGGAGGCGCGTTTCTCATGCCAGGGGTCATAGCGAACGGAGATATTCATGGATGCGAGCGTGTTATACAAATAATCTCGGATTGCATCGATGGCAGGGGATTTCGTCGGGTGTGGACCGAACTCTTGAATGGTGTGAACGTATGATCGTAGTTGCGATTCATTCACCTGGATAAGCATTTCGGAAAGAAATGGATACACGCCCGAAACAGTTGTCTGTGGATAAGCCGTTGGAGAAGGGGTGAACAACCCAAGGACAGGGGTTGCGAATAAGAAAACGGAACAGAGGAGAACCAGGAAACTATTTGGTACGAACCGCTTCCCTCTCATAATAATCAACAAAAATTAATAATATATAATGCATTTAAATGTATGGAAACCTTGCTTTCCCGCTGGGATCGTCGGACTCAGGGTCACCTCCGGCCATTAGGTGTTATGCTCGTTTCCATGCCTTTTCTACAAGAAGATAGATGTTGATAGAGAGGAGCGGGACGAAGATGAAAAACACGTATTCCTCTACAGGTAACCCGAGGAGGGAGCCAACGATCTCATCTTGTGAGAAGGACCATACTCCCATGCGGACTGAGACTTGATCCCAGATGACCGCAATGATGAATAAGATAAGGAGCGAAAGGAACAGGGTTTTCAGGTGTAGTTGTTTTCTGTTAAGATAAAAAAGGATGATGTTTGGTATGACAACAAAAACGATGAGGAGCTCGATATAGAGGTACATAGCCTGACAAATAGAGCAATACTATTTACGTTTTTTCATGACGGTATGCGATTCGGAGGAATAAAAAAAGAAATGAGGTTAGGCGAGGTCTCGCTGCCGTTGGATTTGATGTTCAATCGCAAGGAATGCGTTCCGCATTGCCTGGTGCGGACCGTAGCCTTCTTGGGTCGCGTAGAACATACCTGGTTTTCCCGAAAGCTTCATTTCGCAGACGACACGATGGAGTCCTTGCTTGGTTTCTTTGTGTTGCTCGAGGGACACATGGAGATATCCCATAACCAGGTACTTTTCATAATTCTTCAGGAATTCTGACCGAAGGAATTGAACAGCCTGTTCTTTATCAAATCCCTCGACATTGATGTTGTTGTGGTGGAATTGAATCGCGATGGTTTCCTCCTTTTCGAACCCGGCATAAGGCGCGAGAAGTTCTTTATGCGTCACGATGCCATGGAGATGGCTTTCTTTTCCAATAAGAATCCCAGGTTGTTCTGATTTACGCATCATGATATGGACCTCTCTGATCGTTTTTTCCGGTGAGATAATCAAGGGCTGTTCTTGCATGATAGTCTTTACAGGAAAGTCCAGTTTCTGCCGTTTTTCTGATTCAAAGTCATCACGCCCTTCAACCGTGCTGTATCCATGAAGGACGTTTTGAACGATGATATCAATCGTCACCGCGCCGACAACAGTATTATGCTCCACAACCGCAAGATATGTCAGATGCTCTTGCTGGAACAAGTGAAGGGTTTTTCCTATCGTATCGTATGGACTGACGGAGAGTGGCTGGGTGCACATGACGGTTTTAATGGGTTGATTTCCAATCTGCTGTTCCGTCAGTTTTTTTAGGACATCGTCTGCGCTGACGATACCAAGAAATGCATTATTGTGAAGGACCGGGAGATGGTACACGTTGTTTTCTACCATGACACGGGCGATTTCCTCTAATGGTTCGGTTGGGGAAATCTTCGGAGTATGCGTGATAGCGTTGTGTACTTTCGTCTGTAAGGTAATATTTGGTTCAATGAGGCATCGCTTTAACAGCATTCCTTTATACTGCTTGTTTTCAATGACGACGAGCGCCTCGGTATCTTTGAACAGGGAGATTACTTTATGAACTGGTTCGTTTGCATCTATTTGCGTTATCTCTTTGTCGAGAATGTCTTGTGCGGTAACCATACGCAATCACATCTTTGGGGGAAAAGGAAAGGAGTTTTATATGGTTTTTCAGGGGAGTTTTAAATAGGATAAAAAAAATCAAGGAGAGGGCGGTCTGAAAATTAGAACAATTCAGGACGATTGGTCTGATGTTAGAAACTCAAATCGTTTTATGAATAATCTTCTATCGTTGGTTTAAGTGTTAATGAAACGAGAAATGTCAAGCTAGGACACCTAACTATCCTTTTCATATCGTAAATTCAGCTAGGAAACTATAAATATCGCCGTTTCCGTTGGCTGTGTTCCATATGGTGATGAGACGTGGGGTATAATGTGGTCTTTTCGCTTCTCAAACTTGCCCGGTTGCATGCCGTATTCGTCGGATTTTTCATGTTTCTCATCGGTGCTCTGCTCGCGTGCATCTCGGGAGCTTCTTTTACGTTTTCGCGTTTCGTTCTCGGGTACGCGATCCTGTTTGTAGCACAGCTCTCCATCTCCTATAGCAACGATTATTTTGATGTCATGACCGACCAGTATTCCGCGAAGAATTTTTTTTCTGGAGGAAGCAAGGTACTTGTCGAGCATCCGGAGTTGCGCAGATTTTCAAAATGGTTTGCGTTGGGGCTCATGGTACTGTCCGTGGCGCTTGCAGGTGTGTTTGTGGCGGTGTTTTCCTTTTCTGTTTTCTTCCTTCTTTTTGTGATCGTGGGAAACCTCATAGGATGGTATTATACGGCTCCGCCTGTGCGACTGTCGTATCGCGGGCTTGGTGAGATCACGGTGATGCTCATGATAGGATTCTTTATCCCGGAATTGGGATACTGGGTAGTGAACGGTGGTGTTGATGGGTTCTACCTGTTGTTTGCTGCGCCGTTCAGCCTGTACGGTCTTGCGTTGATCATTGACGTGGAGATCCCTGACAGGGAAGCGGACGAGCGTGCGAACAAAAAAAACTTGATCGTGCGAAAAGGAAGACCAATGGGTTTGCTTGTGAGTGCGTGTGCGATGCTGCTTGCGAGTCTTTACTTTGCCGCATGTTCGCTTATGATCGGGAGTTACCATGGCATTGATTTTCGTCTGGTGACTCTCGCGAGTGTCATTCCACTAGGTACAGGTGTTGAAGTCTTCTTACAGCGAAATGCGGAACCCGCTGTCCTTCGCAGATTCGTGTTCCTTAATATTGCCTCATTGTTTATGTTGGTTCTTCTCATGGATGCGTATCTTATTACTCTGGCTTTATCCTAAAAGGGGAGACAGCTTAGACCAGAACAACATCTCTTGGCTATTGTGAGAGGTTTTTTCAGACTTTCAGAAATTCATTTATTCATATTGGCAAAGATTTGATCGAAATTACCTCGTGACCCTTGTATCAGGTTTTGTGCCTTTCCTACTCCGATTTCGTACTGATCCTTTTCCATCCCGGCGAGTGCTGCAGTGGCGACCTCGGCAGGAGGAATCCCTCGATCTTTCTGTCCTCGCTCTCCCCGCGCTCCCTTATCGAGATTCGTGTCTACGGTCGGTGGTATTATTTCAAATACCTTAATGGAGGTAGCCCTGAGTTGATGTCGGAGTGACACACTGAAGGAATGAATCGCTGCTTTGGTCGCGGAATAGATCGGGACTATCGCCATTGGCACAAACCCAAGACCGGACGACACGTTGACAATCGCTGCCTCGTTCTTCTTTAAAAAATCTGGAATGAAATACGAGGCAAGGTACACGTATGCTTTGAAGTTAATCGTGATTTCATCCTCGCCGTCCATCGATCGATATTTGAAAAGGTCCTGCGTTCCTTTTGTAAAATCGATCATCCGCTGAATACCTGCGTTGTTCACCAAGATATTGATATCGCTAAAGGTGCTACTCACCCACTTATACAATGACGCGATCTCTTTTTCTCTTGATAAATCGCATTGCTTTGTATGAAGCTTCGGCAGTGTGTTTTGTGCTTGCTTCAAGTTGTCTTTCATTCGAGCGCAGACGATAACTTCATTGTTTCTCGCGAGAAATGCCTCAGCCAAGGCAAACCCTATACCGGTTGCACCACCCGTTATCAATACGGTATTTCCATTCATCTTCATCTTCAGTCACCGCTTCTCGAGTATCAGTTGATACAGGATAATTAATTTCCCTATTATTAATTATGTTTCATCTTTCACTAGCCATAATGAATATTTTTTATTCGGAATATCTCTTTATAGTAAGAGGAAATACTATGTTCCAAAAACGCTTAACCAGTGCATTTAGAGAAGGTCATCATATCTACTTGTAAAGAGGAAAGTGGATTGATTTTTTATATGGTAACTCTTGAAAGCGAAAGTTATATATACCACTATTAACAATTGTTAATCATAGACGTAAAATGCTGAAAGGGATTACTTTTAACCTCATTTTATTCCTCCCTACTTAAAAGGTCCCTTTTCTCATTTACGTCTTCTTTTCCTCCTCGTCATATCAAGGTTTTCTATCGTTCGATGAGTATTGGACGGCCCTGGTCACTGAATCCGTTCAATGGCTCATAGGGGTTGAACGCGGGATCACCGTACAACACTCGGACGTAAAAGTTCGGTGGTACCGTATCCACTTGTTTTTCACCGCGCAGCGCCTCACCGATGCTCCAATTGTCGACAATAAGATGGTTTTCCAGCACGGTAAGCCCTGCTTCGGAACCGGTTTCCCGGGTCGCCCCAATGAACGCGTCACACCCTGCATGAAGCATGGCAAGCCCGATAGTCATTTGCGGGGGAAGACCGTCGGTCCGCCCCATGAGGCACGCGGAGGTAAGAAAGATGCTTGGCTTTTCGTACACCCAGTTCTTCGCATGGGCGACATCCACTGCCTTGGAATAGAAGTCAAACCCATACAGCGACGCGGGGAACCAGTACCAATCTCCATGCCCGAGATACTCGATGTAGTTTGCCCCGGTGTACACATGCAGAAGACTGGTGATCTGCCGACTGTCCCGAAGGTCACCATACACGTTTGCGTCAAACCCATAGGTTCTGACTTTTTTCGCATAGGGGATCTGATGAAAAATCCCTCCGGTCTCGCCATATCCTTGCCCGAAGACGAAGCTGAATCGATTATGCCAGCCACTCTGATTATTTTGCGGCGCTCCGCAGAGAGGTTCATAAAAGAACGTCCGTGCGATCAGCACAGACACATCCTGCGCATCCCAGCTGACCAGACGTCCCACGGAAAGACTTCCGTTGAGCGAATACAGGTTGTCTGACGGCAGTCCCCGGTCAGGGATATCCTCTTGTGAAGGTGCGTAGTAGTACATGGGGATCATGGTGGTATCCGCAAGAACCGCAAGCCATGCTGGCCCGTGGAGATACGAGCTCAGAAGACCATGGTTATCGAGAATCATAAGAGTCCTATTGAGTTGCTCTACGGTCGTGTTGACTTTCTGGTTCGTGAACGGGTGCAGTGACTCATTGTACCAGGGGCCGGTCCCCGATCCTTGGGCAGCAGACACATAAGAAGTATCGGTCAGCTCCCAAGACGTGTTGGCGATGATAAGCCCTCCGTGGGCTGCGGTGAGGTACGGCGCGAGCATGGAAAGATGCGGAATCTGCGGGAGATGTGGTACTGCCAATTGTGAAATAGTCGCTGAGAGAACGACATCTGCATCGACCAGGGATATCCCTCGCTGAACGAAAAAGCCGCCTTTTATCCCAAAATATGCCTTTACCACAAGAGTGTATGCTCCTGATGCGTTACAGGTGAGGGTTTCAAGGTACGTTTTTCCGAGGTCATAGCCCATGCTGTTCGCGTACGCGACAACATGTCCTTGCGCATCATAAAGAGTGAGGAAAAGTAAGGGAACGATCGGTGAGAAACGTTCGAACAATGGTATCCTTCTTTGGAGGATCTCCCCGGAGATTTGCACGCGATTGATTCCAGGTGGGACAGGGAGGGAATACGTCCTCGTGTCATTACCGCTGATGTCGATTTCTTTGCTGAGGAGTATGATTTTTTTGCTGGTGATGTGGTCGGTGATTTTTCGTGTGGATATGTTGATGACCGCGGGCGGGATGACATCAGCGGGGTTCGTCATCGTCAGGTAGTTGATCACGCCAAACTGCTCGCTGATGCTTGCAAGAACTGCATCAGTGATCGCTGTCTCATTTGCAAGTGGGACAGATGTGACGTTCGTCAGGTTCAGCGTCAATCCCCCAATGAGGTACGCCCGGGTGGTATGCAATTGCGTGCACACTGTTTGCAGCTGTACCTCGTTATGGTCGTAGAGAAGGACCGGGATGTTGAGGTAGCACGCGAGCGGCATGGCAAGGAGGCTAAGCCGGTACCCATCACCGGTATCGTATGGGAGAATGAGCACGGTTGATGAGGTCGTGAACAGCTGCGTTGCGAGCGCCAGAGCGACCGCTGGGGGTGGTCCTAAGAGTTCCCTCGTCGGGTAGGTGGTGTTCAAGTGCTCGCCAAGGACAAGAATGGTGCGGTTGGTGGAATTGAAATACGCGCGGAGGAATCGATGTTGCGCATCAGTGAGAGTACCGCTGTGTTCGATCAACAAGGGGAGAAGCCCGGAAGAATTCGCTCCCTTGTCATACCAGCAGGTGGCGCCGGTGGCGATGAGGCTGAAAAAGGGATTGCTATCGGGGACAACCACGGCGTCGACATCTGTGACACGGAATGAGACTTCCACTAGTGCCCGTGGGTGAGAGGGCATACCAAGGTATGCGCTGCTTCCGACAGGCATGAAAGGGGTGATGACGATTGCGATGAGGAGAAAAGTGGTGAGTGCTTTCATGACGTATATTTATAAATAAATGGATATTAATAACCTTTGCATCGGGGGAGGATGGAAGATCTTATAAAATTCGCTTCTAACAAGAAGCGCGAAATCCTCTGATACGGGTTCTGTAACATGATAGGGTGATGATCCTACTCAGTTGGCTCTTGTGAATTTTCGAGTGATGTCATGTAAAAACTGCAGGGTCAAGGTAATCCGAATTAATCTAGTAAAAAATAATTATTTCATGGTTTCCCGCCAATCTGTTGCCATTAGACTATTATGATAAACAGTAAGCGATAACGGTATCAGTTCCGCATTCTTAAAGAGGTTATTAATTCTCAAAGAATAAAGCATGAACGAAGAACCGTCCCAGATAGCCTTTGTAGTGGTTCGGCATGATTAGCGTCTCGAAAAACACCCAAGCGAAGAAAGGCCCATAATAATAACTCTGTTGTACCGAAGCATTGTTTCCTGCATTATCATAAGGAATAGCACTGAATGATAGATTCCAACGATTGGGCTTGATTACTCCGATGATGACGGGGATTGCGATATTGTCTTCCGAAAACTGGGGCTTCTTAATAACTCCAGTCAATGTGAACGGGTAGGTATAAAAAAAATACGTCCAATAATACGGTGCTTCTAGATCGGTCTCACGTAATATCCCGTTCATGTAAAATTCCACACGATTCATACCACTCGTATTATCTGAACATACGGCAGTATAAATTATTCTATCAGGTGTTATTTCCTTTGACACAATAATCATTGGTGGCGTTTTGTCAATGTTAATATGATATTCTTCCGTCCAATTGGACCCATTGTAATTACCTGTAGCAACTAGAAGGTGGCAACCCTCAATAGAAATTTTAAATGGCGAGGTGTAGATAATCCATGACCCATTATCGAGTTGATACTGTGCTGGTGCATCTATTGTAACATTAACACTACTTACATACCACTCATTCGTTCCTTCCACTCCCTCAAGGTGAACATGTGGATCGCGAGAAGGCATGGACGCAAAGGCTGGGATGCTCGAACAAATCAGAATACAAACAATTCCAACTACGATCCCTCTTTTCATAATGGAATAATTCCCCTAAGAAAGAATGAGATTAGCTTTAATAAATCTTTGTAAGAGATTAATAAGCACTATTTGGTTCCATCACCCGACTTTTTATATTCTTTATTCAACTGTAGCAATCACCCGAGAAGTTACAAAACCTCTTATACGAAATGTATAAATAGAGATCGTGTGCTTGTTCATATTGCGAATGAAAAAAGGGGGAAAAGAATCCTATGAGTAAGAAAATCACCGTAGTAAGCGTTCTCAGTGTACTGGTTGTAGTGCTTGCTGGTTTCACGCCCGCTTTTGCCTCAAAGGCCACTACACCAAATACAGGCCCAATTCCCGTTTCCATTGAAGTCACTCGATATGCAGGAAACAATCCTGTACGGACTATGGCAAAGGTGTCGCCTGCGGACGCATGGCAGATCAAACAATGTCTCATTGAACTCTATGCCGCACAGGGAAGAGGCGACCAAAACACGATTACTCAATGCATAGCCGTTTTGAAGAGCAAAGGGATTGCACTCGACAGGCGGGACCAGAACCTGCTGTCGACGCGGCATGTCCTGCCGCAATTCGATAAAACATCCCTGCCGGGTTTTCTTCGTGGTACAGCCAAGGACAATATCTCGAATGCCGTCTGTTTTTTCAGTGCGATCGGTGAGGGGATGCTGTATGGCACGTTTGCAATAAAATTTATACAAGCGGTCGCCGCGGCGATCCGGAACCAGACGAGCTTTCTTGCTGCGCTCATTCTTCTCCTCGTCATGTTGCCGCTGGTCGTGACCGTTATCCTCATCAATGATCTGATTCCATTTCGAATCCTGATGCCAGAAGGGGTGCTTGTGCTCGCGAACGGAACGGTCTCCAGCATTGGTCTCTTAGGGGTGAAACGGATGAAAGTTGGTGCAGACCAAATCGGGGTGAATCTCAGCTGGTTCACGGGACTGTCCATCAATATCCCACCGTTACACAATGAGAGGAAGCCGTTTGTGTTTGTCTTCGGCTTTGCGATCAAAGCAGAGGGTACGAACATCACGTAATCTTTCTTTTCGGCGGTGAAAGGAACACGAGATTCTACTCCAAACAGGTATAAAAAATTTTTATATAGAAACGATGACATCGTCGAAAATACATCTATTACTTGCTTTACTGCTGTTACTTCTAGTCATTATCCAAGTGCCCTATGCCTACCTCTTCTTGGAAGGATAAGGACGTGCTATTCCTGGAAAACTGAGAAGACATCGATCGCTTTTTTTTGAACCTCTTATTTCATACCCACGACAAGGAGCAGGATCATCCGGGCTGTCGCGTTCTTCTCCAAGGCTCCTGCGGTCACGGTAATCGTTGTTTTCCCAAGTCCAAAGACCATGAGTTTCTCTGTCACTTCTGCCCCAGAGTCCAACCGCATAATGGTACCGGATTTCCCGTTTTTTCCAAGAATGATGAGACCGCCCTTGAGGGTGATGCTCCACGGGATCAGGAACTGGTTTGCAACCCCTGTGTTTTTGATCGTGAGGGATACGCCAACGCCGCCTTTCACGGTCACTTCCCGTATCGCGTGATGAGAGATGACGAAGGTGCTGTTGCTCGGAATTTCAGTATTCCCTGCCCTGTCGACGGAATAGTATGTCACGGTATGGGTCCCATTGTCCGCGACGACAAACGATGCTGCATAGCGCGTCCATGCGCCGCCATCAAGTTTATACATGGTGTGGTTCACGCCGGAACCAGAGTCGGTCGCGTTCAAGGTCACGGTCACGTTACTGATGTAGACAGGACCGTCCATCTCTCCGGTTAAGATGCAGGTCGTCACGGGGGGTGTCGTGTCAATATATTTCCAGATGAACTCGCTGCCGGTTCCACTCATAATCTCGCATGCTTTTAGTTCATTCTGCCCGTCGGTGTCGAAGTCGCAGATATTCATGCCCGCAAGCATCGACTGTGTGTCTGTGAGGGTCGCTTCTTCGTAATAACCGGTCCCATTCCACCCGATGACATGGACTTGCTGTGTCCCAAAGACGAACTCATTATGGCCGTCGTTATCAGCATCCCCCAGTGCGACTGATTCGATCACCGGTTCACCGCCTGGGTGCTGTCCGTTCCAAACTTGTTGGTAGGCACTACCGTTCCATTCGAAGAGCCATCCCTGTGGTGTGCCTCCATAGCTCCCTATACCTATCTCCGGGATTTGGTCACCGTCGATATCTGCAACACCATCCCCGTACACCGTCGCCCCACCATAGTTCGTCCAGACCGGGACCGCATCCCAGCTTTGGGTTCCAGTGTTCCAGTTCAGCGCCCAAGTCCCTGCGGTAGCGTAATTCGCATCAGAGACATCAGCGATCACCTCGGTCTTCCCATCGTTGTCCACATCCCCGCTCCAGGCCATGGGGCATTCCATGGAACTCCCACCGGGGCAGCTCCATGCTGTTTTCATGACAAAATGATTATTTTCCCATGCGAGACCGGTCACATGCTTATCGCCGGTTCCCATATTTGGCGCGTTGGTAATCAGGATCTCTAGATGTCCGTCATCGTTATAATCACAGGCGTAGCAATCAAACAGGAAATCGACCCCGATCCCGTGGTACCAGTCAAGCGTCGTCAGCGTCGTCCCATCCCAGGTGTACGCGTAGATACCGTCAGCACCAGTATACCCCCAAGCGACACAGAACTCGAGGTGCCCGTCTTCATTCAAATCAAGGACGCAGGCCCCAGTGGGGATATGGTACGATCCACCTGGAACATACCACTCGTACTCTTCAACGTAGGTCTTTTGATCCGCATCGTACGAGAGGATATGGCACATCCCGGAATTTTCATAACCGCCAATAATCACCTCGTTTACCCCGTCTTCATCGATATCTCCCACCGGCTGCGCTAATTGAGAGTGCCCCATACCACCATAGGCGTGACTCCATTGCAGGATCCACCCGTCCCGCGAATCTGTTCCAAGGTCCCCCTGGTGAGCCGATGCATGCCTACCCGTGTTTCCCATGACGCTGCCCGTTCCTGCAAGAGGTACGACCGCAGCGAATACCATCAATGTACAAATAAAGATACTTCCTCCTTTCTGCTTCATATTCTTACGCCCCTATCAGTACTAATATATCCTGGGACAATATTTAATGCTTTTCAATGAATAAAATTCATGGGACCAGCAGAAGGATGCCGGTCTTTTAAAAAAGAGAGACGCGAGTGCTTCCATGGCTCTCAACGCATGATGAGGGGAGGCTACGCTCCAAAAACGTTATGTAACTCCAAATCATTCTTGAGTCACATGGTAAACTTTTATCAGTGCAAAAAATGTCAGACGAAATTTCTTGCCCCGCTGAAAATTTCCGTCGATAAAACACATACAACCTACGTCTGTCCGAATTGCAAAAGCCATAACTGGGGGCCTCTCAACTGGTAATCCCAAGGAGGTACGACGAACTGGCCACGCTGTTTTTTTCTCTTAATAATTGCAGATGCTTCTCGTATAGTATCTTGTGAGGAAACACCTGCCCCTTGAAACAAATAAAGAGTTAATAAGGTATGAAGTATTATAAACACACGTGCTTGCAAGTGTTGCCCTTGTTGAAACGCCAACTGCTTTCGAGGGCTCTTGCGTTCTGCAAAGAAAAAAAGTACAGCACTGTTTCTCTGTGGACTACCAGTGACCTTGGGGTCGCCCGTCATCTGTATACACAAGCTGGTTTCAAGAAAACCGAGGAGAACGTACACGAGATTTGGGGGAAAGCGGTCGTTGAGGAGCGGTACGATCTCCAGCTGTGATGGTATCACGGGAACAAGCCCTGTATCTCATCGCGTCAGAAGGATGATCCGTGAATTCGCTACTTGCATCAATGCCTACTTCAACGATTCCTTCGAAGACATTCTCGAACACTTCAACGTAACAAAATTCACAATACTTGAAGACTACCTCAACACCTCATTCCAGGATTATTATAATTTCTCCTTCGACGACATCACTGACCATCCTGAGAACGCGACAGACAAACCGTTCTACAACGCCACCTTCTTCAATAGCAACATCGACCCTTTCGTCTTCATCCGCGAAGACACCCTGAACAAACCGAACTACGCACGATTATGCGACAGAGCCTCTTGGGAATGAAGGATTAGGACTTATCGCTCCAATTTATTTTCAGAGTGATTAAAAACCTGTTCTCCTAGTCTCCTAAAAATATTTATAGACAGTGAGCCTCGTTGATGAGGTTTCCCCGGACTTGAAATAAGCGGTCACATCAAGGATATGCGGGTTAAAGGACGGCAGGCGCCACGTCCACCTGTACGGGACCCTGGTGTCTGTGGCTCTCAGCTTGCCGTCAACGGTGAACTCCACCCGGTCGATCTCTGAAGGGTCTTGCTGCATGGTGACTGCGACGGTGATCGTCCCGAACACAAGCGGGATGTCGAAATTGATGATTTTCATGTTCATGATATATATCGCGTTCACCGGTTTCGTGATGATCGGCGGCGAATACGTGATCGTGACCAGGGCGGTGTCGCTGCTGCTGTTCCCCTCGCTGTCCGTGGCCGTGAGGGTCGCAGCATAGTTCCCCAAGGCCATGTAGCTATGGGTCGGGTTCTGAGCATCCGAGGTTTGTCCGTCACCGAAATCCCAATGACAGGAGTATGGCGGGATGCCGCCGAAAATCGTACCAGTGAATTGAAGAGGTAGTTGATAATATCCCGTATACGGACCATTTACGTTAACCAGGAGCGGGCCACGACCGATGGCGACGAGATCACCGGACTTGTCTTGCTCCGCCGTAAAATAAATAGTCCCATCGCTTCCAATGGCTGGGGAGGTATCAAATCCCTGGTCTGCTATAAGTTTTCTCCAATGCTCCGTCCCGTCGGGGTTCACCGCAAGGATCTCCCCACCAGCTCCATCACCTATCATCACCCCAACGTAGATAGTCCCGTCAGCGGAAATAGCCGGTGAACAACGTCCGATCCATCGATCAGTTCCAAGGTTGAACACCCATCGCATCGTTCCGTTGGGATATACCGCATAGAGATGGTCTCCGCCGGCGTAGATCGTACCGTCAGACGCGATCGCGGAATTTGAGATCGACCCGCCCATGTGGGTCTTCCATCGTAACGTCCCATTTGAATAAAGCGCATATAGATACCCGTCGTACGACGTGATATAGATGGTTCCATCTGGTGCAATGGATGGATCGCTTTGGATCTGATCTCCTGTTTTGAATCGCCAGCGCAATGTGCCATTCGGGTACATCGCATACACGCAATCGTCTTCTGAGCCGATATAGATCGTACCGTCATCACCGATCGCGGGAGAGGAGGCGATCGAGCGTCCGGTAAAATATTGCCATTTCAGGTGACCATTCGGATCCATCGCAATAATCTGCCCATTATCCCTCAATGTCCCAAAATAAATCGTCCCATCGGAGCCGATTGCCGGGGAGGATGCTATTGAGCTGCCTAGACCGGTTCTTTTCCATTTCAGGGTTCCATCCGGATTGAACGCCCATAACGTACAACCCCATGTACCTAGATAGATTGTCCCGTTTTCATCAATCGTTGGAGTAGAACTTATTGTTATTTCCCATGTCGGATATGTCCATTTCAAAGTTCCATTTGAATATAACGCGTACATATGATTTGACTGCCCGAAATAGATCGTTCCATCGTTGCTAATGGTCATTGATGTTCCAATCCATAAATGATTAAGCGTATGGAACCTCCATTTCTCCACATAAGGATTATTTGCTGTGCTGTAAGAGCTTCTGCTCGTATGCTTGACATCATGACAATACATCGGCCACGAGGAATTCATAGGACCATAAGACATCGACGTTTGACCTGCCATCGTATACGTCGGCATGGACACTGCACTCTCCTCGCCGTAAATACCGAACTTTTCTTGGTAGATCTCCTCCATTGATGGAAGTGACCTATTACCAGGTGGGGAGAGGAACCATCGGAGAGCATCCGACTGCTTCTCCTGAGGACATGGAGCTCCGACCGGGATCAATAATAGAATCATGATGCTAAAAATGAACATAGCTTCTACTCTTTTTATAAACATTTGATTACCTTCCATAATTTTATATTCTGTTCCTCTTTAAAAATGTTGTTCACTGTTCCCGACACTCTTTTTCAATTGTTTCTCCTAAACATCGTATAAGTTTCTTTTCCTGTTTTTCATTGAACTTAAATGGGTCTTTTTTTAAAAAATAAGAGGATCGTTGATCTCAGCGTGCGTTCTCGCTCTTCAATAGTGCTCCGTGGGCTCCTCTTTCAGCCTGTGGGAGGCACCTTCGGAACAACCGTGGATCCAAAGGAACTATGAATAAATAAGGTGTTGATTGTTGTTGGCCTCTGTCATTGAATGTTAAAAAAACTTCGACACAACAATGCTGGCTTGTACACTTTTCCCTGAGGTGTCGTAGGCGGTCACAGTAATAGTATGCTTGAAGAATGCCGGTGAGTCCCATGTCCAGGAGTACGGCGCCTCGGTGTCAGTCGCCTTCAGCTTACCGTCTATGGAGAACTCGACGCGGGCGATCCCCAACGGCTCCTGGTACGCGTCCGCTTCAATGGTGATCCGTCCGATAATGACGTATTTGCGGGAGGGCAGGACTCTCGTGTCCATGAGATAGATGCCTTTCACTGGTTTCGTGATCGTCACCGTTGGAGGCGCGTAGATCACCGTAACAGTTGCGGTGTCGCTGCTGCTGTTGCCCTCACTGTCAGTAACCGTGAAGGTCGCCGTGAAATTACCAACAGCGGAATAGTTGTGGCTCGGGTTCTGCTCGTTTGATGTTTGTCCATCCCCGAAATCCCAGTGATAGGTGTACGGGAGAATTCCTCCGTAGACGGTGCCTGTAAATTGAATCTTGTCACCGACAAATCCACTGTAGGGGCCGTTCGCATCGGCTCGAAGTTCTCCCCTACCGAGTGCATAGAGATAGGTATAATCGCTGTTAAATTGTCCTGCAATGTATATTGTGCCATCTGTATCAATGGCCACAGAAGATTCGATGAAATCACCTGCATCAAATTTCCACCGGAGTGTCCCATTAGGATTCAATGCATAGAGATTACCATCATAAGACCCACAATATATTATTCCATTTTTATCAATAGCAGGAGATGATAGAACCATATCACCTGTTTGAAAATACCAATTTTCAGTGCCATTCGGTGCAATGCTAAATATCCTCCCGTTATAAGATCCCACATATATCGTCCCGTCTGACGCAATTGCCGGTGATGTTTCTGCGGCATCACCGGTGCCAAATTTCCATTTCAACGTTCCATCCGGATTAAAAGCATAGAGACAACTGTCCCATGAACAAACATAGATCGTGCCATCATCTCCGACGGTAGGAGGTGATTTTACTTCGCCGCTTGTTTGATATTTCCATTTCAGTGTCCCGTTTGGATACACTGCATAAAGATAATGGTCATGCGAACCAATGTAGATAATTCCGCTGTCATCAATGGCTGGCGAAGAATATATATAGAATGTCGCATTGAAATACCATTTTATCGTTCCATTGGGAGCGACAGCATATAGTCTACTTCCAATTACCGATGCTGCGTAGATTGTTCCGTCATTACCAATGGCTGGTGATGAAAAGACCCAGCCAGTTCCAAGGCTGATCCGCCATTTTTCTGTCCCATTAGGATAAAAAGCATAAAGACCACCATCATTTGAACCAACATAAATAATATTGTCAGAACCGATAGCAGGAGAAGAAATAATAAATTGTTCCACCCCAAAGTGCCATTTTTCTGTTCCGTTGGAATTTATCGCAAAAAAACTTTTTTGAAAATCATTCGCTCCAATATAAATCACTCCATTATCACCTATAGAGGGAGAAGAAATAGTCATTCCCTCCATTCGGAATCTCCATTTTACCGCAGGCTGGTAAACTGTCGGGCCGTAAGGGCTTCTCCCCATATGACGAGCATCATGATGAAACATGGGCCAGGAAGAATTTTGAAGACCGCCTTTGGATTCTGTTTGTATTGTTTTTATGGATGCCTTCTCCAGATTTAACGAACTTGTAGATTCTCCGACGTTTCCTATCATCATGGGTACTAACAAAGAAGTAACGCATAACAAAACAATGAAATTTTTCAACAAATTCTTTTCGATCAAACTCAATTCCCCTTTAATTCTTCTATTAATACTAAAGAGTGATACCATATATAAATGTTTAGAATACAGATGAATTTCCTCCTTATCAAATTAAAATAATCGGAAAATAACATATGAAGAGTATTTTCGAGAAAAGTATGAATACTTTCATTAACCCAAACTGCATATAATATTAATGAAAACGTCGTTACACGAGGTGGAGGTAAAAACATGAAGAAAAAATTGTTAGCAATATTGGCGTGTCTGCTGATGATCGCATCAACGATGATAATAATTAGACCAGAAAATTTGGATGTAAAAGCCGTCGGTGGAGGCGGTGGTGGAGATGAGGTTGGAATTAACACTACTTATATTCACTTCATTGCTCAAAATCTAAGTCAAATTGTTTTCACTAATTCCAAAGGCAGGGCATTTGGAACACCTGGAGAACATTTAGCGAGATCATATATTAAGAACTGGATGAATCTAATCGGACTTTCTAACGTTCATCTTGAAAACATAACCGGTACCACACAACATCACGAGCTCAACACCACTGTGGATATCATATCAGAAGGCATAAAAATCGATGATCAGCGACTCACTGATTTTTATATAAGTCCTATAGCCAACTATACCGGCTTATCGGTACACCACTTTTCATGGGATAACCTTGAAGTGCGTATCCCTCTACAATTCCCGTGGTTCGATCGGTTGTGCAATAAATTATCATTTATAAACGATCTTTTGGCCGGGGAATCAAATGATTCAATCCACAATTTCACTACTTATTTTGAATTTTGCAAAAAAAAATTTGAGAAGGAATATAATTTTAGCTTTGACACTTTCAATGCATCTGATCCTGAAACGTATCCTACTTTCATCCAAGGAACTCTGCCAGATACATCCGGCTGGTCACCTTTTCTTTTCATTGAGGAAGACCGTAATTTCAACCCGAATTTTCGCATACCATGGCGATTTAAATTTTTAAATCCTCTCGATAATAATGTTATAATTCATGATAGGATAGTATTAGGCATTGAAATTTTTTTCTGGCAAAAAATTTATCACCCCCTGAAAGGTATAATTAAATTCGATTATAATAATGATACCTATAATATGCAGAACATGAATTATAACATATCAATCCTTTTCATTAATCGCAGTATCGGGCGACAGCTCTTTGATAGCATAGAAGATGGTGAACCATCAGATACAAAGGTCAGTTTTTGGGTAAACGAAAGTTACAACGAGTCTGTTAATAGCTCCAATGTCGTCGGACAGATTAACGGCACCAACGCAAACAAAATAGTAATAATCGACTGTCTGTATGATTGCTGGTGGAATCAGGGCGCAGCGGACTCGGCGATAGGCATGGGGACGGTCCTCGCCATCGCCAAATATTTCAAGGACCACCACATCAAACCGAAATATACACTGAAATTCGTCGCCTTTGCCGGCGAGGAAAAAGGTTACACGGGAGCCCAGTATTACAACGATACTCATCAAAACGAACACATCGAGACGATCATCGACTTAAACCAATTCGGATTCAGCCAGACTGGACCGCGGCCACAGACCTTCTTCGTGAACACCAATAAAGTACTGCTTAAGTCCAAGCTCGAATGCATAATCAAAGATACGCATTACTGTGAACGGACAGGAACGCCATACCTTCACTTTGGTTTGGAGAGGAACGGGGGGCCAAGCGACTGCTATCCTTTTTTATATAAAAGCAATCACTCCCGCGACACAATCCTTTTTGCAAAAGACGTGAATTGGACCATGCACCACCGCGACGGGGAAGGCCATACCAAAGGGGACACGATGGATTACTACGATTCTGTTGATGTTGAAGCGACCGCGGATATGATATGGAATGTCACCAAATATTTTGTCGTGAACCCCAACTGTTCATTCGACGGATCGATAACCTATACGACAAAGGATTCACCAAACGACGAAGACAATCTCGTGGACACGGTTGAGGTGAACATGTCGTTACAATCAATATTGCCCAGTGATCTTGTACGAGTAAAGGCAGTGTTGAAAAAACATTGGTGGTCCCTTCCCACGGCAACCGTAGAAAAAGATTTCGTCATCAATAATTCCGTAACCAATCATACGATGGACATCACCCTCCCCCCATATAAGGACGAAGGCAATTACTCTGTCTATTTATATCTTTACAACTCGACAGGCAGACTCAATCTTATCACCTCGTTCGGTTTAAATAATCACCCGAATGCCACGAAACACTCTGATAGTACATTCCATTTGTATCCCCGGGGTAACGAAAAGCCGACCAAACCAAGTAAACCAGTTGGCCCCACAACACTTCGCATAGGGCAGAAAGGCACCTGGACCAGCACCACCACAGACCCGAACCATGACCTCGTCGGCGAAAAATGGTACACGAAATATTCAATAATTCCACCATATATAAAATTCAAGGACACAGGATTGTTCGATCCTGAAAGTCCCTCTCCTTCAGTGTCTCACCGATTTTGGGTCATCGGAACACATCACCTCAAGGTAAAGGCATACGATCAATTTTCAGGCCCACTGCATCCCTACAATAGCTCATATTCTGACGTCAAGGATGTCACCGTCAAACTCTTCACAGGCATCAACAGTTGTCAACAGCTACAGCATCAAGGAAACACCCTCCACATGGTACAAAACGTCAGTAAAACCCTCTACGGTGTTCAAACCGGAGGGACATCTGTGCAATGGCTGTGGGACGACGGCCATCAACACCGATACACACAAAGAAACGCCACCTACACATTCACAAACACAGGGACACACAATATCACCCTGAACGTCACCGACAGCCAGACACAGATCACCGGCACAGCAACCATACCCGTCCGCGTCTCCGTCCTTGACTCCGATTTCAACATGAGCTACTTCCATGGAGCCGCACCAGACACCCTGATCCATTTCCGCAACACCTCCAAAACCCAAACCAATAACAGGATCACCAACTGCACGTGGAACTTCAGCGACGGCACCATCTCTTATCAAAGCAACGTCAACCATACCTTCACACAGGACGGGGATTACAACGTCACCCTGACCGTCAAAGACAACCAAAACCACACCGACGTTGATTACTGCGTGCTCCACATCACCAGTGACCCAAGGCTTCCGGAGATCCCGGATGTGCAAAGCCCGGAGATGATCACGAACGCCTCGGATGCGACCATCCTCGCAGAGGTTGATCCGACAGACAGAAACCTGACGAACGTCGCCATTCAAATCACAACACCGAACGGCACCCTCGGAAATTACACGATGACGAACCTTGTCGATGACATCTATATCTTTACCCTGAACAATTCATCACAAAACGGGCAGTATAATTTCACGATCACGGCGACGGACAGTGAGAATAACACGAACAGCACCAGCGGATCCTATATCATGACCCTGCCGTACCTCTCCTATGAGCCACCAACACCCGAGGACAACGCCTCCGTGAATCACCCGTGGGTCACGGTCAACGCGAGCATCGTTGATCCGTTCAACACATCAGCGTTCATCGACTGGAACCGAAGCCTCAAAGGCTACTGGTCCATGGACGCGTATAACGCGACATGCATCTATGATAACTCCACGTATGAGAACTTGGGATGGTTCCACAATGGAATTAACGCCTCGAACATAACTATGGGGAAATACGGGAAAGGACTGCAGTTCGACGGCGCGGATGATTACGTGGACTTGGGCAACGACACCAGCCTTAACCTCGGCACTGGTGATTTCACGTTCATGGTCTGGGAGAAAAGCCATGCGACGTCATACGCGAATACCACGGTTATCCTCAGCAACCAGCCGGAGGACGCGAACGGGATCGGGTATGTCTTCGGCGTGAAGAACACCCCGTACTTCTACACCGTTAGGAATGGCCAGTCCACAATGGTGAACGGGGCCCATGATGTAACGGATAATACTTGGCATCACCTCGCCTATGTTCGGAAAGGAAGTAATCTCTCCATCTATGTGGATGGTACGTTCGATGGGGGTAACACTGGGATGCTACGTAACATCACCAACAACAAGGACACCTGTTTGTCCTATGAGAACAGGACGGATTGGTACCACTTCGACGGCGTGCTTGATGAAGCACAACTCTACAGCCGGGCGCTCGGCAGGGACGAGATTAACGCATCCTACAATAACGGGCTGTACCGGCTGTGCCATAATTTCACCGGGCTTTCCGAACGCACTTATCAATACTATGCGCATGCGATTGATTCTACTGGGAGTCAGGGTACAACCATGGCACAACAAGTAACCATCGCTGTACCCCCGGTGATCAGGGATGTGAGTGCCTCGCCTCATACTGTAGGGTTTGGGTATAATGTCACGGTCACCGCGAATGTCACTGATAATGGAAGCGGTGTGAACAATGTCACTGTTCAATTCCACTATGGTTACGCGTCACCCGAGTACGCGATGAATCATCTCTCTGGGGATACCTATCAGTATGTGTTCACGGATACATGGATGGCCGGGCAATATAACTTTACGATCTGGGCAGCTGACAATGCATCAAATGGTAACAGCTCCACTGGGCATCATTTCCACGTGTCCGCAGAGGCGCAGATCAGCATCGCCACCCTACAGGATAGTTACACCAGGGAACAATACATCAATATCACGGACCCACCGACACCGCCAGCAAATTACACTCTTGTCGGTCGTGGGCTTAACTGGAACAAGTATTATGATGCGGTGACAGGGCAGAATATCCTAATGGTCTCCACCGGGCCGATAAACTATCAAAATGAGAGCAATGTATGGACGCCGATTAACTGTACGCTGCAACAGATCACCGCTTCCAATCCCGCGTATGCCTATGGCTACAGAGCGGGAAATGACCGTGGGCTGTACCATGTCTATTTCAAACCCAATGCGCAAAATGACTGGCCTGTGGCTTTTGCGTACAACAAATCAACTGATCCGACGACCCATGTCATCCGTAGTAAGCTGGTGGGCGTTGGCTATGTTGATCCCGAGAGTAACTGGGCGTACCATTACCTTCAAGGTGTGCAGGGCAGCCAGGGACAGATCACTGGTAACGCAGTGACGTATCCTGGTGTCTTTACTGGTACCGATGTCACCTGGAGCTATGGCAACACAGGGCTGAAAGAAGCAATCACCATGAGTAATGCGACCAAAACGGTGTTGCTGAATCATCCGCCTTCGATGTACGGTTTGAATAATGGGAGTTCGTATCTTGTGTTCATCACGAAGCTGGATCATCAGAACCTCAATTTGTATAATAGTTCCGGAATGCTTGATGGGAACGTCACGATCTCCGACGCAGGGGTTGATTTCAAGGATGCGCTTGGATATTTCAAATGCGCCCTGCCGCTTGGTGAAGCATACGAACTCTTTAATGAGTCGGTACGGCAGAAACTCACCTACCGCATCATACACCTAAATGGCAACACGTATCTGCTTTCCGGGTTGAAGGTCTCTGATTTGACTGCGATGACGTTCCCAGTTATGATCGATCCGACCTTGACTGTGTATTCAACCTCCAGCGATGGATATATTTACAATTCTGGTACCAACTATAATACGGTACGAACTTCATCGTCTGGCACCGTTGACAGCTCTGGCTCCTACATAACAATCGGACAAAAGACAGACAATAGTGCTGTCCCACCTCCGTATTATATCTACCGTGGGTTCGTATTTTTCAACACCTCTGAATTACCCTCCAACGCATATCTTGACAGCGCGACGCTCTCCCTGTATAAGAAGGATGATTATTCAAGCGCGGATTTCGATATTACGATTCAGAACGGGCAGCCGACCTATCCGCACGACCGGATGCAATCCAGCGATTACAACAAGAACAATTATTCTGGGAATGGTGGAACGTTCAATACATCATATTTCACCAGTGGATACAATGATATATCACTAACGAACCTCAACTGGATCAATATGACCGGGATAACCAAGGTATGTCTTCGGAGCAGCAGGGACATCAACGGCAATACCCCAACTGGAAACGAGTACGTCACCGTCTACGCCAATGAACAAGGAGATGGGTACCAGCCGAAGCTTTCGATCATCTATTCAAATCAATCGAAGATCAAGAACACCGGGTCAACAAACTTCAAAGGATACCTGCTCATACAAGTTCAGTATCGAGAAGGTGAAGAGTGGGTGGTCGACCAGGACACCGTGAATGAGATGACACCGCGGACGATCAACGCAAGCGAGCAGCTTGGCCTTGACACCATCTTCAACGGCCTGGTGAAGACCGACGACCTCGCCCACGGCAGCGGCACGTACCGGGTCTATGCCGCCTTCCGAGGTCCTGAGGGTAACATCCTCAAGACGAGCGATGGGGTGGAGTTAGTGGCGTGGTACGAATTTGAAGTCAACCTATAAAACTGCGGGCGATCTGGAGGAAAATCAGACAATTCCTGCTTGATTTTTCTCCCTGTTTTTCTAAATGCAGTTTAGTACAATAAACCAATGGTGAAGTAGGTATGACGTTGTAAAAACCACTGATAAAATCAGTGATATCTTTCGACAGATTTTTTCACAGCCCGTAACAGGTTTTATTTTCATTTAGAAATTTTTTATAAAAAATGCAAACACCATAGAGAAATGGGTTCATTTCAATAACAGTTATCTTACAATAAGTGGCCACTATTATTAGGTGCTTCATCACCGGCTCTTTCCGAATACTGTTGATTCTATTGTCCCATTGAAGGAACTGTATTTCATCAGCCAAGAAAATACCGTAGTAGCGGAAACACGTGCGGATGATGTTCGAGAAATCTCTCCAGAAGTTGAAGCCATGGCGGGTACATCATATTGTTGCTGAGAGGCATTTTTACTTGCAGCGTCCCCCAGCCGCTCTCTGCACCGTAGACATCCTTTGCCTTTGCTTTGATGAGGTAGGTTCCTTTTGCCGCGTACGTGTGATGTACGGATATGTTCGTGCTCGAACCGTACGGGCCAAGCCATCCGCTTGTCGTATTATCCCCCCAATCAATGAAGTAGAACAGTTCGTCATCCTCAGGATCCACCGCGACAAATGTATAGGGGTACGCGGTGCCTGGTTTTCCCTTCGGCGGGCCAGCAATTGACGGTGCTGACGGCGCCGTATTGATGATAGTCACGAGCGTCTGAACCCGATAGCCGGAGAGGCTGCCGCTCGTGCATTGTACTATGACGCCGCCGGAGCCGGTTTCTCTGCCGGATGGCGTATCGTCAATCATGGTTGGCGCCGTGATTGTCTTCGTGTACCACCCGGTCGTATTCGTGGTGGTCGTCCAGCTCAGGTTGAGGGAGGGGATGTCTATGGTGACGTTAGCGTTTTGGATTGGTGCGCTGGTCTGGGTGTTTCGTGCCTGACCGGAAATAGCGACCGAGGCGCCAGGCGGAACCACAGACGGCCCGATATCTTCTGAAACGGTGATCGGCTGGGCGCTTCGTGAAAATGTCTGAAGGGTAAGGGTCGCCTGCAGCGTCATGTTTGGATCGTTTTGATCAACTATTGATTTCACGATGTTTCCGGCGTCAGAAGAGTACCATATGGTGGTATTTGAGCGGGAGATTTTGTAACAGTCGAAGGCCCCGGCAGGGACACTTATCTGCTCCTTGGAGGTACACTGGACCGTCTCATCGATCGACTGGGTTCCATTCAACGACTGATCGATGATCCCTTGAATATGGAATGACCCTTGGGTGGTACTCATGCACAGAAGCTGCCATTGCTCGCCGATGTTAAGAGGAAAATCAAATACTTCTAATGGTGGTGTGGAGTTTGTGATAATGTTCATTACGTAGGGGAACGGTATCAGGACTACGACGGTTCCCTGCGAATGGAGTGTTGTGGTTTCTTCGGCAAGGTCAGAGACTCGCATGTATGATGTCCCCGTGATCTCACCGGAAAGATCCCCTGGAATACCATTCACCGTGATGACCCCAGTGATCTGCCCTGTGATGTTCACCTTGTACGCATCACCTGTTATCCCGATCACCTTTTGCTTAAAATTGTGTACGGACCCGGAAAAGGAGCCATTTGGGTTCGAGAAATACAAGGGATCGATCGTGTACGTCCATTGGTCCCCTTGATACCAGGTGGGAATGTCCCCTTCGGGAGCTATTATTATTCCCCTGAAGCTGCCTCCTATTGAAGGAGTTATCCATGAACAGATGAATAAGAAAAATATTGTGCACACACTGATGCATCGAACCATGCTTTTTTGTTGCCTCTCAGTTCTCATACGCGTTCCTTCCTAGGCGTACTATAAAGCCAGACGACATTTAAATGTTTTCTACCAGATAATATTTACAGCTGCGTAACATATGATGGCGCGGAGGATATCCGCCATTGATAAAGAATAGAAAGGCGGTGGTGAACCTACCACCCCAAGAGGTATCGCAGTAGCGGGAACATACGGGGGAACCGCTCGAGGAATTTCAGAAACGGGGTGTACGGCAGTGCCGCTGGCATGCGCACTTTCAGGGTCGCCCACCCGCTTTCCAAACCACTCGTGTCCTTCGCCTTCACCTTGACGATAAACGACCCTTTGGTTGACCACGTATGGTTCGCGCTCATGACCGTGCCAGAGGCGACAGGCCCGAGCCACCCGGTGTTGTTCCCGTCACCCCACTCGAACCAGTAAAAGATGGCATCCCCGTCAGGGTCGGACGTTTTCGCAAAAAAAGTGTACTCCACGTTTATTTTCCCGCGTGGCGGACCGGTAATGACCGGCGTATCCGGAGGGGTGTCTGATCCCCCTATTGAGGCCCAGGTTGAATCACGAGCGACCATGTTACTTGCATCTGTCACGGTCAGCTCAACGGTGTAGTTCCCCGCAGCAGCGTACGTGTGGGTAGGGTTCTGTTCGTTGGATGACGCGCCGTCGCCAAAGTCCCAGTGGAACGTATACGGCGGCGTCCCATTTTCAGCGGAGCCGGTGAAGATCACGGGTTGACCAGGGAGGCCGTGGTACGGCCCGTGGGCATCAGCAGAATACCCTAGAACCGTGAAATCTGAGGAGGAGATAGCAGAGACGCTCGAAGACCCGGTGGACACGATGACCTTCACCCGGCAGTGCTCGGAGCCGCTTGCATCCACGAGCCACTGGTAACACCCGTTGTTCGGCAGCCCCTGGTCAATCGTCATCCAGGGGCCTAACTCGCCGTGGACCGACAGCTGTATCTTGACCGTGGCAGGGCCCTGGGACGGCGGGACGCCCGCGAGCCATTTGATATTTCTGATGGACCCAGCCCGATATGTTTCTCCGCCGTGCGGCATGGTCACCCGGGCGGTCAGCTCCGTTGGCTCAAGCCATGGGGAGTACACCCGCAGCTGGTTGGAGGTCTGCGTTGCTTGAATAACGATATCCTCCCTCCCGTCGTGATCGATATCACCGTCAACGAGCAAGGACGAATAATCTCCAGGAGACGGCATCGTCCATGATCCGCTCAGCACCCAATTCCCGGTCCCATCGCCAAGGTACACGTAGCCTTGCGGGCCGAGATACCCGACGATATCGAGGAATCCATCACTGTTGATGTCCCCGAACTGGGTGTAATAATACCCTGACGTCGGCAAGCCCGTCGAAGCAGACACCCAGCTATTGCTCGTCTTATCGAACGTATAGCAACGAATACCAGAGGACGCCAACCCAAACACGATGTCGTCACAGCCATCGTTGTTCGCATCCCCGCAGTCTATCCCATTGTACGTCCCCCCGGGAAGACCGTTCTGACTTAGGGTGAACCCGAACGAGCCATTCCCAAGAAACACGTAGGTCCCATCATGGGAGGAGAAAATATCGGAGTACCCGTCGGCGTTCGCGTCACCGGTCTCAAGGTTATACTCCGCGTTCCCACCGCTCAGGCCCCAGACATGGCTCCAGTTCCCATCACCATGGTTCTTATACACATGCACGCCATTGCAGCAGCCGAACGATTGAGACGTGATGTCCAGCACCCCGTTACAATCAAAATCAGCGAAATCAGTGGCAAACATACCCCACGTTTCGCCACCTGTCGCAAGTCCTGTTGCCCAGGGGATCCAATTGATCCCGGTCCCGTCACCAAGGGCAGCGCCAATTAAGGTATCACCAAAACCAGGAACCCCGCTGTAGTCATGATGAATCCCCCAGGCGACATCAAGGAAACCATCGTTGTTAATGTCACCAGCAGCAACGCCTCCGTACCCGAACTCCCCATTCTGATGCACAACCCAGGTCCCCGCACCGTCACCAAGCCAGACCATGATCCCATGCTCCTGGCTATTCACATAGGGGGAGCCATGATCACCGACAGAGATGATATCCGGATTTCCGTCATTATTGATGTCAGCGAGTTCCATCTCGGTTTTTCCTCCTTCCTTTGACGGCGTTTCAAGCCCTGCTGATTTAGAAATGAGTACGATATCACGAGAAACATTCACAGCAGACGCAGCACCATCGATGTGGCCCTTCCCTGTAAAGGCCGTGTAGATGGTGTACACCGAGGAAAAGGCGAAGGAGAAAAGGAAAACAACGCATACAACCAGCACGCCTCCATGTTTCATCTTGCGTTTCTTGTGATGCAGCTTCATAACATTCCCCAGGGATAACTTATGAGAGGAGATGTATATAAACATTACATCCTCCATCTTATCAGTCCCTGTATAATAGCATGGGATGAGAGTGTGTGATTTACAAGAAAAAAGCGGTAAAAAAAAAGAGATTACCGCAGCGACCGAAGTAGCACGAATAGGTTGCTTCCTTCCAGGTACATCGCGGTGAGTCGCGTCGCGGTCGTTTCATCAAGTCCCTGCCGCAGAAGCTCGTCCTGGAAGACGCGGCCTCCTTTCTGTGCGTTGGATTTGAAGCGGATGAACTCACCCCCGAACCGCAAGATCAATGATGGGAGCAGCGGGATGAGGAACCCGAGGATCTTGAGGGGATTCTCCGGTTCTGCTGCGCGCTTATCCATGGTTCTCCTCTCGAATGAACTTGGTTCATTCTTGACCTTGTTGTCGAAATCGTCCCATGACGTTGCCAAGGTTCAGCGTCGACATGTACTGTCGTGTCAGCTCAAACGCCTGCTGATCCGTCATCCCCGCGCCCTTCAGTTCCTTGTAGAACGTTGCTGCTGCCTCCGCGTATTGCTTCGCGCTCCTCGGGCTGTACAGCAGTTCGCTGAGTTGCCTCAGCAGCCCAGGTATTTTCTCAGAGACGACGTCCAGTATCTCCTTTATTTTCTCAGGGTCAGGCATTCCTTCATGGTTGTTCATTTTCTTAGACCTCCAAATTTTTTTTATTGGCCACCTCTACGCTGGTCATGCTATTTAATGAAACCGAGCAGTTGTGTCCATTTTTTGATCACGTCAGGGGTAAGGTTGTAGACGTACCGGGAGCCGTGCTATTGTTTCTGGATGATATGCTTTGTTTCAAGGTCGGCAAGTTTCTCTCGGATGATCCGGCGCGATGCGGTCCCTCGTTTGCTTTTCACAAGATCGGTAATCTGTGAGATGTTCTGCTCGGGTCGTTCCAGAAGCACCCGTACAATATCCTTTGATATAGGATCCTTTATATCCGGGAGAATCACCTCGGGGGTGAGACCGCCATGGTCAAGGAGAAGACCCGCGAGTTTCATATAATTCTGCGTGGTCTTTTGTACATCGCTGAGCGGTTTTAATAGTAATGAGAGCATTTTTTCAAGCTCGGTGATACGCTTGGTTAGTTCTTTGACCTCTTCCGCTAAATCTTTTTCCACGGCCACGGGATATCCAAGGAGATACAAAGACCTTTTGCATTCACAGATATTCTCTCGGAATCGCGTCTTACCAAAACTCTATAAAATAAAAGTACTCATGAACAAGGTGTTCTCGATGCGAATGGCGAGTCATCGAGAGCAGTTCTGCTTTTGCGATTCTTTCGGCCACCGGCGGACCGCGGGGCGTCTCCTTCTTTTGCCAGTCGATGACGAAGATGCGCCCGCCCGGGTTCAGATGGGTAAAACAAGACCCAAGGAACTTCTGAGGGTTTTCAACCTCATAAAGGACGGTGATGAGAAGAATGACGTCCGCGGTGAACGCTCCGAGATCACGTGCGTGACAAATGATCAGGTTTGTTCGTTTTCCTGCACGTCTGCGTAGCTCCTTCAGCATGCGGCTGGAGAGATCGATCGCGATCACCTTGCCTGATTCTCCGACGAAATCAAGCGCAGGGATGCTGAAATATCCGATGCCAGCGCCGAAATCAAGGACCGTTTCTCCTTCCTTGATTTTCATCTGCTGCAAGAGATGCCTGGCGGGGAGGATCCTGTGCCGTTCCTCGTCATCCAATTGTCTATAGTCTCCATGGAACACGTGAGCCATGAGGTGAAAGGAGAGGTTCCTTTATCTTTTTTTCTTGTCTTTCTCTCTCAGTAAAAGGAGAATATTTCTATGGAGTGATACTAAATGATGGGATTTGGGTATACTCATTTCAATATTCATTTATTTGGGAGGTTAGAAGGTAGATATTCCCAAACTTTGACTGCCCTTCATTTAATAACCTTCTTATAGGAGAACATTGTTATAAACTTGTATTGCGGGGGAAAGACATGAACAAATATCCTCTGATTGGGAAATGTTTAGCGGTTGGAATCATTCTCTTGTTAATCAGTGTAGCAGTCGCACCAAGTATCAATGCATATAATGATTTGATGGTTCGTAAAGCTGTTTCTAATCCAGAGAAAGAAGTTTCGATAGTGGTTCTGGAATACAAACCTGATGGGACTATCGGAAAATCTGTTGTGAAATTAACACAAGAACAAGAAAGGAGATTCAGGGCAGAACTCGATGGTGTGAAAGATATAGATACACAATTATCCATTTACAAGAAATATCATCTCACACCTCAGAATGTCACAAGTGAGCAACTTCGGTCTGGTATGGTAGAGAAATCACAGAGAATGGGGTTAACACAAAAGAAGTTAACACAACTCACATTGAAAAACTATAAACATAATAATCAGAATGAACCATTATTATTTGATTACGATTTAATGTGTTCTATAGTTTTTAGCGGGGTAGGTATTCAGTTTCCATTGGGACTTTCTCTAATTATCGGTGGACTTAATGGTTTTTTAGGAACTCGCATTCCAAGTTTTGATTTTTCAAACAGGCTTTTAATAGACCATGGGACATTAATAACCAAAGGGGGGCTATTACCAGGCATAAATATTTCAGGTTGGTCATTTCCGCTGGTTAAACTAATGGGTTTTGTTGGTTTTACAGCATTTTCTCTTGATTATGTTGATGTATTTCATCTTGAAATCAATGGTTTTTCTGTATATGTTCGAGCATAGATAATAGGATAAATAAAACAACGACTAAGAAAAAGTATGAAATTGTAGATGTGAGACCTTACCTCCCAGACTTTCCAAGACCCCATATAACTTTAAAAGATATATTTTAAAGAGGAGAATTACAAAACAACGGCGACTCCGCTGGATTACCGTTATTTTGCGACAATAATAACATAATGTTTTTATATACGTTTTGTAATAGTATTTCTCATTGGGGGAATATGAGGAAACGTCACACACTCGTTAGCCTCGTCTCTACGTTCCTGCTTTTGGGGACAGGAATTGGTTATTTGCTGTATAGCCCTCAAAAGAATATGCAGACACCTGACGACTCACAGGGCGAGACGCATTTGTACGATATTACATGGCGAACGACCGCGGGGACAACGTCACATTTATCAGAATTTGTCAGCACGGGTTCCGAATATGTCAAGGCCGTTTCCTTTGAATCACCGAACCTGAAAGAAATACGATGTACACTCAACTGGACCGACGACAAAGCAACGGTCTTGAACCGATGCGGCCTTGATACACTCACCCTTCAGATCACAAGCCCAGATGGGACGACGGTACGCGCTTTCGCGACAAGCGCTCCGAAGACAAAACACGGGTCTGTTGAGATCACGATTCCCCTGAAGACCGAGGGTTTCAAACCATTGACGCTGCGTTCACGGGACCACTCCGACGCTGCATCCCAGCTGAGTGCCACCTATGATGATGACACATGGGTGAACAAAACGTTTACCTTCAGGGTCTCTGTCCGTGTGGGAGAAATCAGGCCGTTAAAACGCATAGCAGATCGGGGGAATGACTTCGACCTCGCGATCACCCCTGTGTTCTACGCTGCATCGATAACGGAACTAGCGTCCACCGCAATCACCACAAACAATTCCCAGGGGAGTATGAATGAGACATCTGAGCCGCTCACAGCGCAGATCAAGGCTGGTCCTCTCGTGGGATACCCGCCGCTTGCGGTTCATTTTTATGGAAATCCAAAAAATGACACGCGAATCGTCTCGTACCGCTGGGAGTTCGGCCCGACAACAGCGCCCATTATCCCTCAATCAAACTATCGTCAGCCCCATATATCCATCGTGCTTTTCTTCCTGTGTCCCTTTGTTTATCCGGTTATTTACTTGCTTTTTTATGTGCATAGAGCGAAAATCAACAGTCAATACATGTCCACGGAGCGTGACCCTACCATGGTGTTCTTATCAACTGGGAATTATTGGGCGACCCTCACGGTCACGGACGCACAAGGCCGCACTGCTTCAGACACCTTGTGGGTCACGGTCTTGCAGTACGTGTATCCAGATCATGACCATACCACTTGAGCAGATATGCTGCCTGATATAATTCATAAAATACAATAGACGAAGCGCGTCAAATCGTTTATATACCCACGATGCCTATTCAATTTTAATTGAGGGAGGAAACATATGCGAAAATATCATTTGGTAAGGAAATGGATTGCCCTGAACGTTACCTTCCTTTTTTTCCTAACGACCATCTCAGAATCCTCGGTTTGTTCATCCGACCCATTGAAAGTGAATCCAGTGACAAATGAACACTCTCGGACCATGAACACAACGATTTATGTCGATGATAATAATACCCAAGGACCTTGGGACGGTTCTCTCGAGCATCCATTTCAATTTATTCAGGATGCAGTAAATCATGCCGTCGATGGCGATACTATTTTCGTTTTCGCTGGTAATTATCATGAGCATGTTCGTGTGAACAAATCAGTGCTTTTACAAGGAGAAGAACGTAGTAAAACAATTATTGTTGCAGACAAAGTGAGCACTTGCGTTTTCATAGAAGCTAACAATGTTTCTCTTCAGGAATTCACGTTGCAGGATAGCGGTATTGAAGCATACCATGAAGCAGGTGTCTTTCTCTTTATCATAGGAGGATCTTCGGGCCATACAACAATTATGAATAACATTATTCAGGATAACGACGCTGGAATCCATTTTATAAGCTCAGGCAGTAACGTGATTGCCAATAATATTATTCGAAACAATAGGTATGGTCTATTTTTGGAATATGTCAATTTCAACAACATTACAGGAAACGTGATCATGAATAATACCGTCGACGGTATTCACATCGAAGGTGATAGCTCTGACAACAACTCGATTTCACATAATTTTATTTTAAATAACAATGCGACAGGAATAGATATGTCTGGATATAGGGGCGGTATTTACGATAACCTGATACGACACTCATCTATTGGAATTATCTTATACGCAGGGAAATGTCAAATTCTTCGAAACAATATTTCTGATACCCGCATCGGGTTGCAGATAAAGCTGGCTGCCCAATGCGTCGTTGAAGAAAATAACTTCATCAAGAATCAGCGTGACGCTACCTTTCTTCTTTATTTCCTCCAGAGAGTGAGACTTCCTTTTATCATAGCCCCGCAAATAACGAATTGGAAAGGGAATTACTGGGGGGGACATAACACTGGTCCGAAAGTTATCCTGGGAAGGATGATTATCAGCTACGTTCTCGCATATTGGATCATACAAAACCCCGGAGTTCCCTGGATTAATTTTGATTTTTCCCCCGCAGCAAATCCGCATAACTATATGTGGGAAAGCAACATAGGGGTGAAGGGATAATGGAAGTATCGAAAAAATTTTTTACATTCGGAGCTATTGTGCTTTTTTTCAGTGCGACTTTTTTTCCGTCCATCTGTGCATCAGCGAGTAATGTACGTCACCTCACAGTAGAGATTGATAGCCCGAAGGGAATGCAACGAAAGGATATGACGGTTTCTGAAACTGATGTTCAGAAGATAAAACAACTCTTTGCTCAGCTTAATTCGCAATTGGACAAGGTGTCTTCCGAAAAAGAAAAACTCCTCATCTTTCAAGATGCGGTAAGACAATTAGCGTGCCTTGGCGTCTTAGGAGATCTTTCCATTGAGCAAGCCCAAAAGCTGGTTACGCAATGGTATAGGCCATCCGTGTCCTCTGAAAAACTCGGTTCATATCTCATTAATAACAATGCCTTCTGCCTTGTTTCCGGTAGAACCAATAAAACCTTCTGCACCCATCGGTACACTAATTGGATAGAGTATAGTGGTGCGCTTTTCTATTTTATCGGTGGGTCGTTCAGTTATGGATTGTATGGTCATCCATTCATTCTTCTTTTATTATTAATCTCGATGGCACTCGGGCTAGGTCTGTATAACCTCGGTGATGCCCTTGCCACGCGAGCCGATATGAACCCGTTCGCGGTCGCAGACGTCTTCGGCATGGGATATACCGATGGGAACGAGAAAGATATTTGGTATGCACAAGGGTGGGTGAAGACCATTGGACTCCTTGGAAGCAAGACATGGGAGGGAGAACTTGTTGGTAATCTCCCGGGCATGAAGATTCTCAAAAGTTTATTTGTAGAGGTCTTTCCGGCGGTGTGGGGATTTAGCGGGATAAAGATTTGGATTAATGAAGATGGCAGTGAAAAAAGCTACCTCGGCTCGGCTATTTTAGTGGGACTAAATCAGAAGGTTTCCTAGGCAATAAAAAGTAACTGACCATTGTAAAAATTCCTCTCTTTTCAAAATCTCTTCAAGAAACAAACATGGCAATCTTACCCTGTAAAGACAATGAATACTCTGGTGTACGTGATTCTGCATTTCAAAAAAACAAAATAAAAATTCACAAACACTCCAGAGCAAACCTTTAAGAGGAGTGCCTGTTATCAAAATCGAATCACCAAAGATTGTTGAGGAATACTATGAAATTATTAGACGTATTAGAGGCAGCGAAAAAAGAAGCGCATTGCGGAATGTGCAGGATTGACTATCTTGAAACAGGGGTATGCCCGGCCGGTAAAAAACACGGGTTCCTCGCGTACTGGCCAGAGGGACGGGTGGAACTTGCGCGGGCGCTCGCTGAACACACGGTTCAACCCACGGAAACACTCCTTGACATCGTCAAGACCTGTACTCTTTGTGGTATCTGCGACCGACAATGCAACTTCATCACGCAACTTCGACCAATGAAAGTTGCCCAGGCATTAAAGGATTATGCGACTACCCTCAAACCAGGTGATCTGCAGCATGTCCCGGAAGATCAGATCCTTAAGGACCTGCGTGTGATCGTCGGAAAGGAATGGGCGACCAACGACCCCAACATCATCGTTTCCTATACACGCTCGATCCTCAGACAGAAAAACAACGCCGCGTTCTACATCGTGATGCCGCGGACAACCGACGATATCGCCGCAATCATTAAACTTGCCAATACCTACAAAATCCCGTACCTCCCACGAGGCAACGGAACCTTCTTCAGTGTGACCATGAACACGCTACTTGCCGACGCGGTGTCCATAGAGAAGGGGATCATCATCGACCTGTGGCGGATGAAAGACATTCAGATTGACCCGAAAACCCTCACCGCAACCATAGGGCCCGGAGTCACTTCCTTTGAACTCCAAAAAGCAGCATCGGCTCACAAACTACGCGCGAACGTCGCGGAGGCAGAATCTCATGTGTGCGCAAACGCCCAGAACCTCGGGATCATCACCACCTGGAGCAACACCTATGGATGGTCATCGGATAACTTCATCGACGCGGAAAAAATAGACCAAGAAGGGAACATCACGCACCTCAGCGACCAGGAGATACCGAACCCGTACGCTACCGAGCGCGGACTGCTCAGCCTCTCCCTGGTCCCTAACGTGATTGTTAGTTCCCTTACCGTCAAACTCCACCCGGTGTTCGATGACGAGGAAAACATATTCATCCCCTACTCAAATCTTGAAGACGCCATAGACATGGCAGAAGACCTTGCAAAACGAAACATCGGGCTGTCCCTTGCCATCATCTCAAGAAAATACCTCTCTGAGTTCATCTGCCCCACCCATGAGGTCGCCAGGGACTTCGACCATGTCGCAAAAAAATACCTGAAGCTGAACTACGTCGTTGACGTCATCTGCACCAAATACGACAAGAAAATCATCGAGGAAATCGCAGAGGTGACCTTCGATAGAACAATGGTGAGAAGCCTGATCCTCGGGTCAGTGAAACTCGCCTCCATGAAGGACAGCAGCCTTCTCAAAATGATCGCGGAGGAAAAAAACCCGCTCAAAGCGATCTTCGGGGGACCGCTTCGCAAACACCTTGAAAAAGGGCTTGCCGCGTCACCACGTGAGCTTGCACAGGTGTTCGACGAGGACCTCAGAGACTTCTTTGAAAAAGTCTACTCCCGACCAGAGATAACCGACTCGATCTGGCTGCACACCTTCCGCATTCTCCCCTGCCGCATGGAACGAAAACACATGTGGATGTACCGGGGTGGATACATGCCTGGTGATAAAAAAACCATCCTGAAGGTCTGCGATGCACTCGAAAAATCAGCGCAGAAATACCACATCGACGGCGCCTTCGGGTTCCTCAGTTACCTTGAGCACGGGAAGTTCGCGCACCTCGAGTACGATTTTTACTACGACCATACCGACCCAGGCGCGCGGAAACGCGTGAACCAGGCCATCGTCGACTCCTTGAAACGCCAGTTCGCGATCCCTGGGGTGACCCCCCTTGAGTTTATCTGTAATAAAGGTCTTCGCAGAAAGGAGCATATCCTCTACCCGTTCCCGGAGGGACTGTCGGAAGAGGAGCTCATGCTGGTCGATGACCTTGTAGAAAGCGTTTTTGGAGGAGAAGAAACATGGTGAAATACCTTTCAGAAGAATGGGCACAACAAGCAAAAAAAATCGTCTTGGATGAACTAGATCCGAAAAAGGATCTCAAAAACATGAACGCGTCGCTACTGAACATCGTTCAAAATGTTCCACCGGACAACAAAACCGTTTATTTCTACATCAAGTTCGTCAATGGACATTTGGAAGAATTGTTATCAAGTGCCGACGAGTCAATAAAACAGAAGGAAACGGAATTCACCGTTGCGGGAGACTACACCACCTTCACACAAATCAGCAAGGGAGAAATGAGCTCCGCCATGGCGCTCCTTAAAAACCGGGTGAAGATGACCGGGAACAAAATGAAGGCGTTTACCATCACCAAGCCGATCGATACCTTCAACGCATGCATAAAAAAGATCCAGACGGAATACTAAGAACTATGGCATCGGCGAGAGAATGACGAAACAACAAAAACCTTCAGATACGCTTCCCTGCTTACAGAAAATAATCCCCCCTCAGAATGAATGGACGCCAGTGGATCACGCGCTCTTCACCCTTGAGAATTTTTTTGATGATTATAACAATGCGCAGGACGCTCGCGTTGAGGCTGTGAAATACAGTTTCGAGCATCACTATAACAACAACCGCCTCTACCACCGGTTATGCCTTGTGGAAAACATCTCGCCTGACATGATCACATCGCAGGATGATTTTAGGAAAATACCTTTGCTCCCTGATACATTTTTCAAGGATTATCCAGAAGGAAAAGGATTTCTGACCTGGCTGGAGATGATCTCCACTGGGATGCTCCCGAAACCAGCGTTCAAGACCGACACGCCAACGCATGATGAGATTATTGACGAGTTCAACAAACATGGGGTGAACATCATGTTCACGAGTGGGACCAGCGGCCGTTTCAGCTTCATCCCACGCGATCCTCATTCGTGGAACCGCCTGAAATATAGTTCGATGAAAACAGTGATTGAGCTCATGAACTATGATCCGGATGACCCCGTGATTTTATTGATCCCTGATCCACGGCAAACGAACCTGACGATCGCGAGTCTGTTCGGCATCGCCTACGACCTCTACAAACCGGAACATATCCATGTCGCCCTCGACATGAAGATCACGACACAGTTCTTGCGTATGCAGCGGGCTGACACCATCGGCATCACAGAAAAGATCAAAGCGAAAGCTATGGCGGCGATTAGTCCCATGGTGCAGAAATCATCAGACGGGAAAGTCATTCATCTGCTGAGGCAGGCGGAAAAGGACGGGAGGAAAGTCATCATCGGCGGCCCTCCGTTCTGGCTTGATCGCATCCTCGAACGAATGAAAAAAGAAGGGCACTACGTCAGTCTCAAGACCAGCCAGGTACTCACCGGTGGCGGCTGGAAAGCCGATGAAGAGAAACGTGCTCCTGAGGAGATCTTCCGGAAGAAAGTCCAGGATGTTCTGGGAATCCCAGAGGAGCAGTACCATGACGTGTACGCGATGTCAGAATGCAGTTCCGTGTTCCTCAGTTGTGAGGGGCATTACAAACATATCCCGCCCCTGATCGTCCCGTTCGTGCTCGACGAGGAGCTCAATCCAGTGGCGTACGGCAAGTTCGGGCGTTTCGCGTTCATCGACCCGCTCGCGGAGATGTACCCAGGGTTCATCGTGACCGGTGATCGGGTGAAACTCCTTGAGCACTGCCCGGTCTGCGGTCGAAAAGGACCGGTGCTTGACGTCGAAGTGACCCGTGTCCCCGGGGTCGAGGGGCGGGGGTGTGCCGCAGTGATGCAAGAATTGATGAAACAGGAGGAGTAATCGCGTGGTGCGGTTTCCGTCCGAGGAATGGATTACCCTGTTCAAAGAAGCACTGAATAAAAATGCAGCCTATAAGGAGGCAGCGAAAGACTGGGAGGGGGACTTCTTGTTCGTGATCACCCCTGATGAGGGGTTGAAAAAAGAGACCGTGTATTATGTTGACCTCTGGCATGGGATGTGCAGGGAAGCGCGTCTCGCGAAGCACAACGAAAAGGCCGCGTTCGTCTTCAAAGGACCGTATTCCAACTGGAAGAAAGTCATCACCGGTGAGCTTGATCCGCTCCGGGGACTCATCCGGGGTATGTTTACCATCGACGGTGATTCAAAGATTATCCTTGACCAGGCGAAGGCCGCCCAGGAGCTTGTGAACACCGCCCGGAAGATCCCGGCTGATTTTGAAGGGTAGAACCGTGACGAGAACCATCGACTGTTACTTTTGGAATCCAGACCTTGGTATTGATGAGACGCTGGAATTTACCTATGAAGACATCGGGAATGACATCGAGCTGAAAAAACCGGTGCTCACGATCCAGGTGCTGGGGAAGCTACTTGACGATATCAAAAAAATCAGACGGGAGTATCTCCTCAGTCTCGACATCCCTGATATCCTTGACACGATCGGACGGGTGACGAACCTGTGGATGGACCCGGAGTACAAGGGCAGGAAACTGGCGCTCGAGGTTCTGCCTACCGTGACCGGGTTTTCTGTCGAGATGCTTGAGTACTGGGGGTTCGATTATTTTTTAAGCACCATGAAAAAGGAGAATCTCCCCTTGTTCGGGAAGCTGCACCCCCATGAGTACCGTGAGTTCTCAAAACTCGGCGACGGCCTGGTGAAGGCATACGGCATCCCGAACATTATCCATTCGAAGTTCCAACCGGAGATCATTGGGCATGTCTGTGCTGGCAACATCCTCGGTATCGCGGCCTTCGAGATGATCATGGACAAGCTTGTTGATGCGGCGACCTGGATCAAGGTCCCCACCGAGGAGCCGGTGTTCGGCGCCTTGTACGCAAAATCAATCGAGGAGATCGACCCCAGGTTCGCGTATTCCATCGCGGTCCTTCCATTTGGGAGCGACCAGAAACATCTCCAGGAGTTTCTGTTCTGTCACTCAGACATCGTGCGGGCCACCGGGGGGGAACTCACGCGTAAGAACCTCACGGAGCTTGCAGAGAAACACAAGGTTCCTCTCGCGGGCCATTGGCATAAGTTCAGTTTCATCACCATCGCAAAAGAATATTTGGACAACACCCGGGCCCGGGGGATTGCGGAGCTTGCGTCCCTTGATGTCTGCGCGTGGGACCAGCAAGGCTGTTTCTCCCCGCAGGAGATATTCGTCGAAACAGGCGGTGAGGTGTCACCGCTGGATTTCGCCCGGATGCTTGCGGAGGAGATGGAGACGACAACCCGTGCGCTTCCCAAGGGGACGAACTCGGGGAAGATCCAGGTGCTGGACGGGTACTATCAGTATCTCACGAAGGAGATGATGGGCGAGCCCGTCAAAATCTTTCCTTCCAAGGACCATCAGTGGCTCGTGATCTACGATCAGAGTAGCATGAATTTCGACCCGTCCCCGTTGTTTCGGGTTATTCGTGTGAAACCGGTGGCTGACATCATGGAGATTCCACGGATCGTGAAACCAATCGGAAGGTTCTTGCAGACGGTCGGCGTCGCGATTCCGAATCACCGATTGATCCCGTTTGCGGACGCGATGGGGAAGGCGGGCGCAAGCAACATCAGGACGGTCAGCAGTATGACGCTGCAGAAATCCTGGGAGCCGTGGGACGGGAGGTTCCCGTTGCATGAGCTTATGGAGCATGATTCTATTCACTGGGTCAGCATTGACACGAGAAACATCGACAATGAGATTCAGTTCGCCCTGGAACGGAAACGACTGATCGTTGACCAGCGGCTTGCGCGTGACGGGACATCGGAACGAAAGTAAAGAAATGCATTAAAGGTGGTTCCTTCGATTTTTTTATCTCAGCATCGAAGAGGCACGACAGTGCGTGCTCTACCTTCACAACCAATCAAAGAGGAAGACGACACCAACCGCATTAGTATATGATACAAGAATGAGGATTGCAACTTAGTCTATATATCCAGCAAATATCTTCGTCTCTATATCCAAATTTACTCTCGATAGACAGTGATTTTTACTTTTTCACAGTGTCCATATAATTTCAAAGGAGTCTTATTAAGAAGGGTGAATTGATTCTGCCCAAACATCCACCCATCGTAGTTAAAAAGTTCCACTTTCGAATAAATACATCTTTCATGAATTTTCTGTGAAGAGGTCTCGACCACAAAGAGATGGAACCCGAGACGATGCCCGTAGAGTGTTATTTTGTCGTCATGCCCCTGTCCAGATTTTACCTCGTGAGAGCCATTGATGTCAATGATAGAATATCCTCTGGATATCAACAGGAGTGTTGCATCATAGTAATATCGAGAAGTTTCTGCGGTGACTGTTAGTGGTATTGCTAGTAATATTGCCGTTGCTACTATTCCAAACCACACGTTCCTTCCTTTCATTTTCTTTCCCAATAAAATCGAATCAGAAGCCGATATTTAATTTTATCTAAAAAGAGTTGCAAATCCACTGTTTTTGCATTATTTTTAAGTATTTGTTTATTGTCATGCTGATAAATTACATATTCGAATTTTTTGACATCGTTCAAGCTTTTATAACATCACTGGGAGATTAATCATAGATCGGTTTTAGAGTGCGTGCGCGAGTGCCTCGTCGCTTGAGATCTCTCGTACCCGACCTTCATCGATCCATTGCTTGAAGAGCTGCTCCTGGACAGGGAACTCGAACACCTTCTCCTTCGTGTACATCATCAGTGCGTACACGTCCTTGTTTTTCCCGTCCTTGAATCCGTACATGACCCCGAACGCTATCTTCTGGTCCTTCCCCCATGTCAATTCATAGTAGCTGCCTACCTTGATACCCGGTTTGAACATACCATCATCCCATATATGATAATAGTATGCGTGTTAAAAACATACGCTGGGAAGGATTTCATAAAGGAATACTGGGGGGAAGGATTCTTTAAAGCGACAGAATTTTATTGTTTTTGCAGCCATTTCAGTAATGGCACCAACGCTATTTTCAATTCCCGCCCCTTGTCTGTCAATGCATATTCAACCCGAGGCGGTGTCTCAGGGAACACGCATCTTGAAATCAACCCCTCATGTTCCAGTACTTTCAAGGTATCGGAGAGTGTTTTCGGGCTGATCACTCCGATCGTATGTTTTATTTCATTGTACCGGAGTGATTTTTCCTTTCCTAAATGATTCACGATGCATATCGCCCATTTCTTGCTGACGACATCGATGATTCCTTGGACCGGGCAGAGACATTCCTCGCTTTCTTCACAGGCACATTTTTCGTTGGGCATACTACATCACTAATCAGATACTTTCTATCAGATGCTACACTTTCCCCTTTAAATACTTACCGATTAATACCAACTATTAGATACATACCTACTACAGTGAATGTATCGGGAGAATATAAAATGTGCGATTGTAGCTGCGAACCACAACGGTGTTGTTACTACACACCAAAGCATCGACATTTCCTCAGCAAAGACGAGGAAATAGAAAACCTAAAAACATATAAAAAAGAATTGGAAAAAGAGATGAAGGGCGTCGAAGAACGGATACAAGAACTCTCATGAGGACACCTTTTTTCTCTTTTCTTTTTTTCTAAAGAACAAGCTGACGGAAAACCGGTAGAAAAAAGAGAGGAGTCTTACTTCACTCCTATGACGAAGAGAAAGACGATGATCCCTTTTACCGTCTTGGATTCTTTTCCGAACGTAACCGTTATCGTGGGTCTGCCGATCCCGAAGACCTTCGCTTTCACGGTTGCATTCCCACCAGATTTTATATTAACATTGCCGCTTGTCACTTTAGGGATGGCAAGACCACCGGAAAAGCTAATGCTCCACGGCACCTGGGTCTGGTTGATCGTTCCGATGTTCTTGATCACGGCACTGACACCGAGTCCACCTTTAATCACCGTGATGTCGTAGTACTGGATGGCAAACGAGGTGTTTTTCTCGGTTTCTGTGTTCCCTGCGTTGTCCACGGAGTAGAAATACACGGTATGCGCCCCTTCGTCAGAGACAGTAAACGGGGCGACGTACGTGGTCCAATTACCTGCATCAACCTTGTATTTCGTGAAATCCACCCCTGAGTTGTCATCGGTTGCATTCAACGTGACTTCCACAGGGCTGATATACACACTCCCTTGCAATGTTCCCTCTAACGTGCAGGTCGTGACAGGCGGTGTAGTGTCCTGGCTGCCACCGTACGGATGGCCTACCATGATTGCAGCCTCCGGCACCAGGTTCGTCTGACCCGAGAGCCCAAGGGCGGACCGTAACGCGTTTTGGTCAGTAACGACGGTGACGACATTGCAGGTCAGGCCCCGCGCGGTTCCTTCGATGAGGACGTTATGGATGATCGCGCCTGCCTCGTACCACCACCAAGTGATGTACGATTGGCTTCCCACGTTCTTGTCCCAGAACGGGATGATGATCCAGGGTGCGGAGGAGACCGTGATGTCGCCATGCGCGACCGCGTCTTGGATCAGGGCTCGTTTATCGCCAGAAACCACAAGAGACACCGAGTGTGCTGTAGGATTGTATTGGTACACGCCGGTTTGGTTCGCCGCGTAGATCTTAAACGGATAGATGTCAACCGCGCTGGGGAGCGTGCGATGGCGCTTATGGTTAATGTTATCATAAAGGTAGGATGTTCCGTAGGAGCACCACAGGGTCTGGGATTCATCGAGGAGCGGTAGTGTCACGTTGTCCCATTTGTTCACAATCGTGCGGTTCGTCACCGCGTCCGCAAGCGTTATCGTATTATTGATCACCGCGGGTAGGTTTTGAACGGGAAGCGGGTTATAGGTAAAATCATACGGAGTAGGCGGATGTCCGAGATGCATGATGATCTCTGGTTTTTCATTGGATGGAAGACCAAGCTGATAGAGATCATTGACGCTCATCCCGGTCGTAATCGTCGCTAAATTCAGGGCATTCGCATCAAAATACACGTTCTGCGCAATCATCCCTATATCAGCCATCCCTGCCTTCTCATCAGGGGTGATGCTCATATTCCAGACCATGCCAAACTTGATAGGGGCACCCGTGCTCTGCCCGAGATACAGGTAATTCCCGGTTTTCCACAAGAGGAGCGAATGGTTGGCAGCAACATAGATGTATGTTGCATCACTGCGTATCACATAGATCGTCGTCGAATACGTCCCATTCGGACTATAGACCGTTCGTCCACCGGTGGTCGTCACCCCGTACGCAGCCCAGAGTACCGTGGATAATTCCTCATCAGTCACCGGCGTCGATGGATAACCACTATGGAATGACATCCTACGACACACCGATCGTTCAAGCAGCATGTCGACCGGGAGTGGCTCTGGAAGTTCGATCCAGTTTCGCGTATTATCACTGCGCGTGTTTCCGCCAGTAGTGTTCCCTAGATCGAGTCTGGCAGTGGCGGGAGCGACCGCCATGAAAATCAACAGCATGCAAAATATGATACCGACGAGTTTTTTCTCCATACTCTTTTTCCCCTTTATCTCTGTACACATAATCAATTCCTTCCCTTAAAGATTATGGAAAAAAAATATTTTCAAAAAATATTTTTAACTGAAACTAAAAAAACATTATTTTTTTCTTTTCAGTATCATATTGCATTAACTCTTTCAAATTCCCTTTTCTCATCTCTTTTATAGTGGTGGACATAAATTATTTCCACATCGTCTTGGGGATAATTCATAGATAATTGAGCATGAAAATCTTTAAGTCGAATACTATAAGAAGCTTCAGTGGAGCCATTTCCGGCACAGTCTCTGTACCTCTTTACCTAAAAAATGCAAAAGTTCTGTTATTAAGATAAAAACTGTAAAGTTATGGATACATAACATTCTTTTTAACTCTAATAAAATATAATATTAATAATGCTGGACCAATGCTCCAAGCAGAATATAGAAACACACGACCAAAGCCAAGCATAACAACTAAAGAACCACTGATGCTTCCCGCGCCATATTCACCAAAATTACAAATACTAGCAAGAATTGAATACTGAGTCGTACATATCTTCGGATTAGTAACATCCATCATCAAAGTACTACTAGTTACCAAATAACCACCGTTTAAAAAACCGATCGCCCCATATATTATAGCTATTATCTGCCAGGTGTTTGCATATATAAGAGCAGCTGAAAAAACAATAATTACACAAAGAAAAATAAATAAAACCATTTTTCTGCTCCATCTATCTGCCATAGTGCCACCAAGTAATGAGCCGATGACTAAGGTAATAGGGTATATTGTTGTAACTAGCCCAATTTGGCCGATATCCATTTGTAAAATTGTTTTCATATACAATGGAATCACAAATAGTAATAGCCCATAGCTGATCGCACTTACGAAGCCAAACAAGGCAACAAGCTGTGTCGTCCTTTTTTTAAATTCCTCTTTAAGAAGTGATGCGATTTTTTGGCGTTTCTTCAATATTTTAGCTTCATTTACTAGAATTGGATATACCATAATTACGAGAATGATACTACCACCTGCTAGGAAGGACATGCCATATCCATAGGCTTGTGCTATTGAAGCAATCACAGAGGTTCCGAAGGCCATACCCGCAAAAAGACCAGCGAACATAGCACCGTTTATTTTTCCCCGTTCCTTTTCCTTTGATATTTGAATCGCCCACCCATCACAAGATACATCAAGATATATGATGCCAAGATGGCTGAGAAACAAAAAGAGCGCAAATGGTATTAGAGAAACAAAGGGGTCAATATAAATAAGAATGAAAAGACTAATAGCTCCAAGAAATCCCCCCATAATAATAAATGGTTTTTTTCCAAATTGATAGAAATAATCAATGGTCGGACCGAATACAAACTTTAGGTACCATGGTGCGCCAGCTACTCCAGTAACAATCGTGACTACTGGTATTGAAAATCCTTTATCCAAAAGATAAATAGGAACAATCACTGTAGTAAGTGAAAACTGTAATCCTTCTGAGAAGTACAAACTACCAAATAAGAAGTATTTAAGCCAACTTTTTCGACTGATATCGATCATGACACTTTATCCTATATCATGTTTTTTGATTGTTTGAATGTAATCAAATTGAGAAATGATAGTGCTGCTCTAAAAACCAAGCTTCCACGAACTAATCTGTTTTTCATATTTTCAGTCCCCCTGGATATCAACAGATTATAATATTTATAATACGGAGGTCAATATAAATGTTTTCGAACAAAATATCTGTAACAAATTCCTTTCTGTTTATCTATAGTTAATAACTTGACTTCGCCAAATTATCTTTTTCCAGCTGATTGACCTCTGTTGGTCAATTTGCCAAACAGATTTTTACCATCGCAAAGTGAGCGATTTATCCTCATACCTACGTAGAAAATCACCAAACAACCCCACAATTTCTGGTGTAACATTGCTCAAAATGGTGAATTTGAACCGATTTTCGTGTAAACAACAGTAAGTGTCAAATTCTGCAGATGTTTTTTGAGGAGCTTCACATTCTTTCTCGAAGAGATTTTACGTAAAAGTTGTGTCAAATTTATCAGCATGTTTGCGAGGAAACTGACGAAAAAGATCCCGATCACGCAATGTTTATTCCAGTGTCGGATTGGACGCAACTCCAATCCCTCTTTCAATGCCCGGATGAATTTCTCAACGACATCCCGATGCTTATAGAGCGAAAGGATCTTTTCCGGTGTGGTATCAACTGAGCTTTCCAAGATGAAAAAACCTTCCAAGCCGTTGATATATGGATTCTCAATATCTTGGAGAGTACGTTGCAGACAGGGGATGAGTTGTACCCATCCTTCGTCAGATGGTAACACAGGATGTTTGCGTTTCTTAAGCAACTTGTTGCCCTGTTGTTTTTTCCGTTCGAACTTCTCCTCTTTGATCTGCATCTGCTCATCGTACAGCTCCGGTGAGAAGAAGATGTACGAAACATTGCCATCTTCTTCCTTCCTTTTGACGCAGAAATATTGTCGGTCGTGTACCACAATTTCTACAACATCTTTGCCATGCTGTCGAAAAAATGTAAGGTACTTTTTGTAGGATTCAACCCGCTTTGCTTTCAACGTAAGAAAATGGTATCCCCGCTTGCGAATTTTCTGTTTGTTTTCTTCTGTGTTTGCACCAGTATCAAAGATCAACAGTGAACCCTCTGGGAGAATCGCTGAGACCAACCGGAATACCTCTCGCATATGTTTCTTATCCTGCACGTTGCCTTTCTGAATCGTGATCGCAGTAGGAATACCATTGATCCCGGTAATGATTCCAAAGTTTATTTGCAGTTTATCTAGACGTTTATCCCGCGAGTACCCATAACTTGCCAGCTCTGATTTCTCCCCACCTTCGAGGTAACTGGAGGAGAAATCAATCACCTGACGTTGGTCGATAAGATTATTTGTCCTGAGAAACTGATGATATCGTTCTAGGACAACCGGGAAGTTTTTTCCAATGCGTTCTAATGTTCGATACAAAGATCGTTCTGCTACAGGATCATCCATCCCAAGTTGTCGGGAAAACTCCTCAGGATATGTCTCACGTATTTGACGTATGGAAACAGCGTGGGTGAGTTTGTTGCCGACAAGGAATTTGACAAGTGGGATGAACTGTTTGGTTTTGATACCGATATCGCTGAACAGATCATGGAAAAGACCGTAACGGTTTTCTATCTGGTGTATCATTACTACTGCGCCTAATGAAATTGTTGTATTATTGTTCATAAAGAGATATCTGGATGTACATCCTCATATCTCTTTTCATTAGGCACTATGGTGGCAAAGTCAAGTAAGAAATAGAAGTGTTTTCATAGGTAGAACCGTATGTTTTTTTTTTGCGAATCAACGACAAAAAAAGGAAAAAAGGAGGGTTATTTTACCCCGATAACGAAGAACAGGATGACTTTCCCTGTCGCGTTTATCTCGGCTGCTCCTGCTTTGACGTTTATTCCTGTTTTACCGAAACCAAGGACGAAGTCTTTTACCGTGACTGATTTTCCTGCATCAAGTGTTGCTATCGTATCAGTTTTTGTTTTTCCAACGAAAATCAGTTTTCCATCAAGGGTGATAGTCCAGGTAACGTTGGTGAGATTTGTCGTCCCGGTGTTCTCGATAGTGGTTGAGACACCAAGTCCACCTTTTACCGTTATGTTGATGGGTGGTACTGGGTATTGTATGGTAAAAGTTGTGTTTTTCGTTGTCTCTACATTTCCCACATTGTCAACGGAATAATAGTATAGGATATGGTCACCATCTTCTGCGACAATAACTGGGTCTAGGTATGTTTGCCACTCGTTATCGTCGATTTTGTACATAGTGCGATTTACCCCCGTAAGATAATCAATCGCTTTGAGGGTAATGGTGACATCGCTAATATAGACATCATCTTCTTGTTCCCCAGATAAATTACAAGTGGTGATAGGAGGCTCATGATCTTCCCCACCAACAAGTAGGACTTGGATGTTCCAATTATAGTTCAAACCCATGATTCTCATTTCTTTCCATCCTGAACTTGCACTATATATCCAATCTCCTTTAGTAGCAATCGCGGGACCGGCATCAACACCTAATGGGTACTCTCCACCCATATGGGTAATTTCATTGGAGACCCAGATGTCTTCATCTCCTGATATGGTCACGGGGTTGGACAAAGGTATTTCACACCAGCCTTCACTTGTAACCGTATAAGGTTCTGTTGTCAGGAGACTTCCTGGTAAATTGGGTTCGCCCTGGCTGTAAATCTTAATATTCCCTGAATGTATCGTACTTCCTCCTGGTAACACAAAATGATACCATTTGACTACAACAATCTTCCAGTTTGGATAAAATCTCAGCTCACCCGGTGTCATGCGGATAGCACCCTCCCACGTCCCACCGCCACCCATGCCGATACCATCATAATTTGTCCCATCATCAAAATGGATCCAAACCTCACCCAATGTATCTACTTGTTTTGACTGAACGGGAGTACACCCTGTGCTTAACCACACAGCTTTCATGGATGATTGTACCTCTGAAATATTTCCTATTGCAACTGTTGATGAAAAAACTATCGAGGTTGCTAACAATAAAATACAAATGGTTTTTAAAATATTCTTTCTCATCATTTTTCCCTCAATTTTTCGGAAGAATAAAAAAAATTAAGAAGAGAGAAGAGGAGTGAAAGCATGTTCATTCCGTATTGTGTGTTTGTCTATAGAGCAGCATCTGTTTGAGTATCTGCATGCTTGAATAATAGTTGTTCTGTTGTTGACTGTTCTGTTGCTGACTGTTAGGTGTGTATTCGAGGCAGCTTACAACTGGACTCATGGCTGAGTTACCGGCGGCATCGTAAGCGATCGCTTGTGAACTCGTGGTTGGTTTACCATTGTATTGGAACTCGTAGGGTGCGGTAGTGTCATTCCCGACCAAGAGGCCATCAACATAGAACTCTACCAACACGATACCACTGGTTGCATCGGTGACATTTGCAGCACATAACCATTTGGTTTTCAACAAGTTCAATGGCGTAAAGGTGTAGTCAATGAATTGTGGTGCGGTTTTGTCGATATTGAGTGATACAGTGTTTGTTGGTTCGATATTGCCTGCTTTATCAACTGAGTAAAATTTGACTGTATGGTTGCCGTCTTCACTTACAGTAAATGGCACGAAATATCTCTGCCAGCCACCATCGTCGATTTTATACATTGTGTATGTATCTTCAGTATCTATAGAACTTGCGCCAGAATTTAAAGATCGAACTATGTCTTCAGTGATAAGTGTTACTCGAACATTACTGACATACCAGTTGTTTTCTCCATCTGGAGTAGCTGGGTCGAGATAGGCTGTAGTCTCAGGGGCAGTATTATCGACGGTAAATGTTGTATATGATTGATCAGAACCCATGTTGCCCCAATAATCTTCAGTTGAAATCCTAATCAAATAAATTGTGCTGTCTGGATATCCTGTAGTATTCCATAGATAAGCACCATCGTTTATTTCATCAGATGCTAAAATCTGCCAAGGTCCCCCACATCTGTATTTTATGGTTATTGGAAGGTCAATATCTGGAGTGACATCGTCTGTGGCATTCCAGAGGATAATTACTTCTCCTCTTAGATATTCTCCGCCCACAGGATAAAGTAATTCTATTTGAGGTGGAGTCGTGTCTATTAATCTGTAGAATTTCCATACTTCTGACCAGTTTCCAATCAAGCCGTTATTGTCGGTGGCTCTGACTCTCCAATAATAACTACCAATTGTCAGCATTGTTAATGTATATTCTGAGTCAGCAGTTGTCAGATTAAAAACAATATTAGCAAAGTATCTGTCTGTTGCAACTTGGAATGTGTAATAATCTATACCGTAATAATCGTAGGCATCAGTCCAGTTAAAAAATATTGTAGGGGTTAGTTGTTGCGTGGAGTTATTTGCTGGTTCTATAAGAGCTGGTGTCGTCGGTGGTGTTAAATCTAATTCTACTGTAACATTCCATGTCTCAGACCAATTGGTAGTATAGTTTCCAACCTTTGCTCTTACCTTCCAATAATAGGTATCAAAGGACATATTTGTAGTGGGTGTGTATTTGGATTCTTCGAGACCTGTTTGATTTATTACCATACTGGTAAATCCTGGATCTGTAGCTACCAGGAGTGTATAACTCACTTCATAGATGGGTTCAACATCGTCCCAATCGAAGGTAGGCTTATGATTATCCGTGCGACTACCATTTGCTGGTGATAATAATTCTGGAGCATATAAAATCGGGGTCATTAGTGGATATCGATCCTTATTTGGTGGAGTTCGCCCTGTTATATTGTATGGGGTGTCACCGATGCCGTCAGATCCAGATATGTTTTGACCGGGGCCTGAGAAATTGTCTGTTCCATTATATTTATCCCAGTGGTTTCCTCCAGAGGGATAGCCATTGTCCCATTGATTTGTGCCTTCATCATAGGCGTTCTTTTGGGTACTATTTATGATGTTATTATGATAGATAATGTTGTTGATAGTATTACTTGTTCGACTGTAGATCCCCCATGTGTTGTGGTAAATATCGTTGTTATATATCTTGTTGTATTGTTCTATGAAGCCATAGAAGTAGAGACCGTATTGACTATCCGATACATCACAGTCGGTGATATTATTGTAGTTAGTTTGAGCGCGAAGTGCGATACTGTAGTTGTTGTTGTAAGCATCGCAGTTCACAATGTTGTTGTGTGCTGAACTCTGCCAGAAGGTGAGACCCCAGTGGTTGTGGTGTACCTTACAGTTCTTGATAGTACTGTAACTATATCCTGTAGTTTTGATACCGAAATGCTCTATATTCCAATTGGACTGATTGTAGACCTCACAGTCAACAATGTCTGTGCGTGTACAACCGTTGACATAGATTCCAGTCCCGCGGTCACCGCCCCAACCATTGTCATATGCTGTACAGCTGGTGATTTCACTGTCAGATGAGGTTTCAAGGCAGATCCCATGTTGAGCATTCCAATAGGCTTTACAGTTCGTGACCGTGCTATTGTGAGAATTGATGAGATGGATACCACCTTTTCCAGCATTATGGGCTTGCACATTCGAGATGGTTGATCTGGGGGTGTTCAACAGCAAGACCCCTTCTATGTCGATATTCTTAACTGTTATATTATTGCAGGAAATCAGTCTTAGCCATCCATAGGTATTGGTGTCAAATACTAAGTTATTTTGTCCGGTGAAGGTTGCCATTGGTCTTCCATTGATTGTATTTGTAGAGTCTATCGTTACCGCACTATAGGTCGCAAGACCAAATCCATAGGTGTTATTCCGCATCGTGTTGTTGTCCATTCGGGTTCCTGAAGAATCACCGATGAAGATACCATAGGCATTGTTATGGGCGTTATTGTTGCTAATCACCTGGTTTGGTCCTTTCATAATGTAGATCCCGTGACCAAGATCTCCTCGGGTAAACCCTCCGGGGTAGGCGAGTCCATGGTTGGTATTGTTATAGATTTCGTTGTTTTTCAATTTCTGTGCTGAGCAGCTTACGTCGAAGACAAGGATACCTTCGTAGTTGTTGTAGATGGTACAGTTTTCGATAGTATTACCAACCGTCTGGTAATGGATCATCACTCCAGGTCCACCAAATTGGTAATCTCCTGAAAAAGCGTATCCGTTATCATGGACGATGCAACCGTTGAGGCTATTGTATCCAGCACCTTGGGTCCAGAAGCCAAATCTCGAATTGTTGTATAAGGTACAATTAATGATCCGATTGTAGTTACATGTTGAATCCATGGCGGTTATCGCTCTTTCGTTGTTAAAGCCAGTACAATTCACTATTCGATTATTGGTGGATGCACCCCGTACGTTAATTCCATAGGCATTTTTCGTAATGGTACAATTGACAATCAACGAATTTGTTGTATCTCGGAGTAGGATCCCTGGTTGGTCTGGAAGGTTATTACGGCAGTAGCTTACCTTCGTGTTTTGTATCGTCACATTGTTACACTGTTGGATGTAAAGGGTAGTATTACGTGAATCACAGCTGATGATTTTGTTGTTTGATGATTGTTTAAACAGATAGATGCTGTAAACAGTGTTTTTGTATGAGGTACAGTTTATAATGGTGTTGCCTGGAGAGGAGTAGAGGTAGATGCCATACTTATAATTTTTATATACATTACTGTTCTTTATAGAGCTGGATGAGGAATAGGCGAGTGATATCGCAAATTCGACGTTGCTGATATTCTGGTTTTCCACATGCATAGAGCTACAGTTTACAAGAATTACTTGTCCTGCTCCTGATGGTACACTGCCTCCCGTCTGATTTTTATAATAATAGATTGGTTTTCCATTTGCGGTATTTGTGGAATCGATATTATGCATCCAATGGGCTATAGATGTTCCATCAATTACAATTCCATTGTTAGTCATGACATTATTTGTAACTTTGGTATTAGTTGAGGTGTATAGATAAATGCCATAATTGGAGTTGTTATAAATTTGGCTATTTTTTATGATGCTACTTGATGATCCGTCGATGAACATTCCATATTGATTATTACGTGCAACACAGTTGGTAACGATGTCGTAATCGCAGTACTGTAGGTAGATTCCATAAGTATTCCCATATAATGTACTATTATTTATGCTGCAATTTTTTGCGAGGTAAAGTAAAATACCATATTCCCAATTTGTGAGTTTCGTGCTATTTGTGATTTTTGCATTATTGGATGTTGTCAGATAGATACCATATTCATTGCCGGATTGAGCGTGGGATGCTCTTCCATTTACATTATTAATGGTGGCGTTATTTGACTTATAAAGATATATGCCGTAGGCGCTTTGGTTGGTGATATGTCCACGTCCGGGGTGGCTATAACTAAGATAGCGTGTGTTATATTGATTAAGATAGTTGATATGTTCCTCATCTAAGGGATACATGTTGTGGATATCTGATTCATTGTAAGGATAGTGGAGCATTCCATGGAAAGGTAATGGTGTAACAAGACTGAATTGTTGTCCGCTAAGGCTTTTAATCCAATCTACTTTGTAGAAGGAATCACTTATTAAAATGTATGATCGTTCCATTCCTTCCTTTTCTGCGACTGCATCAAAGGAAAGGTTAATAGCATCTCCAGGATTTGCTATTATATACATGTCATCTGATGCTTGCACCAATTCAGTAACATTCCCATATCGAGTGAAATAGCCGGTAAATTCCGATAGATTCTCTCCGGAGATATTATTGTAATCATAGACACCATCGATATCTTTTGAGAGCCCTTTATAGAAGAGATTCGCACTTTTTGGAGTCAATTCCGTTATATTTAAATTAACATCAAGACTTGTGTCAACTGCTATATAATCAAAATAGGTTAGGTGCCAAAGATTTAATCTTATAGTATAATTATTGGTCAAAAAAATATCTGATATATCTAACACAAATGTTCTTGAATTATGAAACGTCCACTCAGGGAAACTATCCACTCTTTTGTTAACTCTGACAAAATCACCATTCCCGTCGACAACCTCAATAAAAGAATAATCATACGGTGGCTGGTTTACAAAAATATTTCTTGCTTTTACCAAAAGTTTTATCTGTGGAGCGTTTGAAAGATCTCCTAAATTAAGTGTGATTTGATCGTGATGGTGCGGCGTTGCAACGGTTGTGTAAATATTATCGTCATATTTTATTTGCTCTAAAATATCGTTTCCATTCTCATCATATGCACTAACGGGTGGTTGGGGGTTTGTTACAGTATGAATTTTCACGGGGTTCTCTATTTGTGGTTCTGCAATGTAAATTGGTGTTGGGGAAAAGATTCTTACGCCGGGCTCATGATCAATTACTAGTAATCTTGCTGAATCGAAATACAGTATTTCTTTTTGCTCTTCACCCACAACAAATTTATAGACCCCCTCTTGTGGTTCTAAGTCTTTAACAACAACATAATCAAATGGCTGTGATTTTTGCTCTATTACGTTTCGAAATCCCATACCACCATTTATACTTGCATCACCTTCAAAGGTAAATTTAGAACCATTCCAGGAATATAATATTGGGCAGGTTGGTGGTTTGGCTCCTTGAACTGGTTCATATACTGCTGTTCCATCGATGGTTATATTATTTGACATGGTGAAATAGATGTTGTAACCATGTTGGTTGCTTCCTGTGTTTCCGTTGCGGCTGTAGTTACCACCAATGATTCGGGTGAAATTTGCTGAGTTTGCATAGAACCCCCAAGCACCAGAAGCTAATTTATTATCCATAACGATTAAATCAGTGAATGTACAATGGGATGCGGCATCAAGATGAATACCGTATTGTCCTCGGATGATTGTGAAATATGAGACATTTACATAGCTTGCTGTTATGTGAAGAACTTTTCCTGTTCCAGTCCCATTGATAATTACCATGTTTCTGTTTTCACCTATTAAACTAACGGTTTTATTGACTGTTACATGTTCTCTGTATGTTCCATTATAGACGTAGACGGTATCACCTACTGTTGCATTGTTAATTCCTTCCTGGATTGTTTTCACATGAGTTGCATTATACCAACTTGGATCAGCATTATCATCAACATAAATGGTATTTCTTAGTGGCAGTGGAGTTGGATTACTCCTTTCATATATGCTATTTTTTATCCCAATGTCATTTTCCTTTACATCAGCCATGCGATCAATCGTATTATCTAAAACTTCTGGTGCGTGATATCCTACTTCATTTGTTTTAACGTTAGCAAACACGGCTGCACCTGACATAACAAATGTTAGGGCAACAGCGATCACGACAATAGCCTTCAATAGATACGTTTTTCTTTCCAATATTCTTCGTTGTGTCATGGTTTTTACTCCCCTTTTTTAAAATTCTTTGGCCGCGATATATTCGAAAGTGATATATAAAATTATTGCCAGAAAAAACGAAATACATAAATATTTGACAGTAATACGTCAATTATGCAAAAAATAAAGCAAACGACTATAAAAGAAATTAAGGAATTTTTAGACAAAGACCCTTGTATACAAAAACTAATAAGAATTAAACTAGTTAATATTACAGCACTCGCTCGATACATTATTAATGCAAAAAAACTGGACATGACACTTGATGCAGTAGTGAGCACAATCAGACGGTATGATCTTAACGCCACTGGTATGATTTATGACAAGGCACTCAAAATGATGCATCTCTCCACATCTATTTCCGTAAAAAACAAGCTCGTAAGTATCTCTGTCATCAAAGATAGCGAAATTCAACGGATACTTCCACAACTCTTCTCTGTAATCAGATATAGCCAAGGAGATGTATTAAGAATTGTTCAGGCTGACGAATCTATAAGATTATTTTTTAACGAAAAAAATTTTGAGAAGGTACGAGATCTTTTTCCAGAAAAAAAGATCATAAGCATAGATAGAAAACTCGCTGAAATCAATATCCACCTATATCCAAACGCCAGATACGTGCTTGGAATCGCAGCAATAATAACAAATGAATTTGCATTAAACGAGATTAATATTCTTGATTCTATGAGTAACTTTCCAGAGTCCATATGGTTTATAGATGAAAAAGATGCCACAAAAGCATATGATGTAATGTATAGATTATGCAAATGATGATTTGCAAATTATAGTGCCGGACATAAATCATTTTCATATCGTCTTGGAGATAATTCATAGATAATTGGGCATGGAAAAGGATTCAAGAGAAATATGATATCTTGAAAAATTGATTAAGAACGAAAAGGATCTAAAAGATAGGATACGGGAAATTCTTCTTTTGAAGAAAAAATACAACCGTAGTGAAGTCGCAAAGATACTCGGTGTTACTGAACGAACCTCGTATATCGGGAATATCGATACATTGCGCAAAGGTACGAGGGGTTGAAATCAAAACCGATTCCAGGATGAAATACCTTTCTTGATAATGAGGATATGGTGAAGCTCAAGGAACTCCTGAAGAAACGACCGTATTGGACTGCAAAAGAGGTACAGGCGCTGATCAATGAGGAGTTCGGGAGAATGTTTGTCCTGAGGCAGGTTCATCGGATTCTTCGGAAACTAGGGACGCATTGTGGAAAACCCTACGTAGATGATTACCGACGTCCACCTGATGCTGAGGAGATTTTAAAAAAAACTTCAGGAGACGCCACTAGGGAATAACGCGATCATTGGTTTCAGAGATGGATCCTGCCAATATACAAATGTCAACACTACCAGGCTCTGGTCCTTTGAAAAACTACGCATCAAAAAGAACACCTCTCGTGGTGAGCATGTGAACTCATTGGATTTTTATGCACTGAACGGAAGAGCGTCTACCATGATACTGAGACTGCGAAAAAGAAAGACATCGTCAGATTTCTTCATGTGATCAGGCATGAAAAACCATCAGGAACCATTGTGGTCATCTGGGATAATGCCCGTGCTCATCTGAGCAGACTGGTGCGAAGAATCGTACATCGTCTCGATATCGTTCTTGTGTTTCTTCCACCCTATTCTCCTGATTTGAACCCGATTGAGTTTATCTGGAAAAACATCAAGAAGGAGCTATCCAGTAGAATTTTTACGAAGAAAGAAGAGGTACGAGATGCTGTAGAAGAAATGTTATAAAAGTTCTCTTCATCCCTTAGTTTTGCAAAATCCTGGATTAAAAAATTCCTAAAACCATTATCATCAACTACATCGAGTTGATTCGAAAATCATTCAGTCAAAGACTATAATTAAATATATAGCTCAAGCAAACATTTATATCAATTCATAGAATATAAACCCGGGAGACCTATGAAAGAGAACCGTTTTAGGAAGAAAGCGATTGCAGTTCTATTGTTTTCCGTTCTTTGCAGCCTTGCCCTCATCCCGATAACCGAGGCTTCATATCAGCTGCCACCGCCGCACTCCATTGCCATGAACCTGGAGCAGACCATCTTCCGGAGAATGTCCATTCGTGCTTTCACCAATGAAACCATCACCGATGAAAAGCTCTCCACGATCCTTTGGAACGCTGCCGGCTACCGGGTCGACGGGAACCGCACCATCGCGGGAATCAACGGCACCTTCTCTAATATTATATATGTACTAAAGGAAGACGCAGCCTACACCTACAACCCTGCAAACCACTCGCTCCAATTCTATAAACCGGGGGACTGGCGTAGCACCGTCGGCTACCAATATCCGACCGCGCCTCTCGTCCTCGGTCTCTGCTACAACACCACCAAAGCAAACCCGGATCAAGCAGGCATCGAAATCGGAGAAATCTGCCAGAACCTCGCCTTCACCCTCGACGCACTGAATCTCGGGGCTGTCGTCACCGGCGGGCTCCCCCCAGCGATCGACAAGATGGGCATCCCGACAGACCAGGCTGGGCTCATCGTCATGCCTGTCGGGCATCCGCTGCAACCCTACAACTTCAAAGACCGTCCCCTGAGGATTACCCGGCTCCCGCCGATTACAGAAACACCACTGAATCTTACCACTGCCATAGAAAACCGAACGGAAACAACCACATTTACCGGGACAATCACCAGGCAACAGTTCAGCCAACTCATTTGGTCTTCCTACGGATTCTCTCCGTATATTGACAGAAGCCACCAGGATCTTAATAAAGTGAAACGACACCGGACCGTCCCCAGCGCCCATGGATACTATCCCTTGGTGATCTACGCGATCACCCAAACCGGCGTCTACCGCTACCAACCGAACCTCCTGAATGCATTCCTGAATATGTTCAGCAATTTCTCTGTTGATTACATCGGGCTGCCGGTCATTACCTATCTCCTTAAAATACGACCGGGGGACAACCGAGCACGACTCGCCACTGCCTCGTCACTTCCGTCCCTTGCCACCGCACCGCTCACCCTTATCATGGTTTTGAACAAGGCAAAGACAGGGACCACCGGTGATCAGTACCTCAGATTCTGGTACCTCGAAGCAGGCGCGTCAGCACACACAGTGATGCTTGAGGCTACCGCGCTCGGGCTGCATACGAACATCGCAACACCGACAGACGCCCCAGCCATACGCTCCCTCTTGCATCTGAACGATCAGTTCATGCCACTGCTCATCGTCCCCATCGGCTCCTAAAAAAACTCTCATTTCTTTTTCCTCTTCCGCTGAATCGCCAGGCCGACGAACTGATAGAAAAGACCGAGAACCGCCACCGGCAGACCAATCCAGAACGGAATATCAGATAGCACGTAGATGACCATGAGCACAAGGCCGACGAAAAACCATATCGTTCCCAAGACGAATACCCCATGATAATTTGGTTCCACAAGTGCGCCATGTTTTTTCTTTCTTATGAGTGAAAAGACTGTCAGAAGACTTGCCACGATCAGTACCGCCGTAACAACTGCGGAGATCGCCATCCATTCATTCATCGGTTCCTCAACCTCCAATATCGTACTAATTCCATTCTTAAGAACATACCGACGGTTCCAGAGAAGAGAAACCTCCGTTACTTCACACGTTCGTAAGAGCTTCGTCTATAAAAAAATACCCTTGACTGATCGATGGTTGTCACAAGAATGGGGGTCTAGGATTTTCAAGTCTGGGAGGTAAGAAAAGAAATATGAGAACTTTTCTTACAAAAAACACTAGACCCCCGGAAATATTAATAGGACTTATGAAATATAAATGTTTCTATTGTGCACACCCTTCGGTAAACGCTTCGCTTGTTCTAAAAAATCGGTTGTTCTCCTTGAATTCTGGGATTTTTCGATGAGTCTAATGAACCCATTTCCACCAGCGTATCATCCGGTACAACCTCATTACAAGACGAAAGGGGAACACGACTGGTAAAATGAACAGCAGTCGTAGAACGAATGGATAAGGTTGGGGGTCTAGGATTTTCAAGTCTGGGAGGTAAGAAAAGAAATATGAGAACTTTTCTTACAAAAAAGCTAGACCCCCAAGGAAGGTATAATGTGCGCAGGCTAATAAACCATGCGATAAAAGGGAAAAACCAGTGTTAATGGCCCTTTATCCAGGTTGCGATATCATCGACAACCTCTGCAGCGACATGACCTGGGATCTGATACTCCGCGTTTGTCGGGATACCGGTCCCTGCGATGAACAGATGATTGAGCAACGGATACGCCTGTAGCGTGACATTTTTGTTAGCGTAAAACGTCTCATTCCACCGGCTAAAATCCTCCATGGTAACTTGATAGTCACGGAGTCCCTGCAGGATCAACATCGGGATATGTAGTGTCTGCGCGATCGCCACCGGATCATACGTTGCAAGATCCTGCCAGTAAGTTTTCGGGGCGCCAAAGACGGTTTCGTTTCCCGTGAAATTCAAGGTCTTTATTTTCGTTACACCACGCTCAACTGACGCGATCTGCGCTGATTGATTCATACCACTCAGGTTCGCAAGGTGTCGTGTTTGCTCCAAGATTAAATCTTCAAGATGACGCGTCGGCCCAGCTAATATGATAAGCCCGGCGATCCGATGATCCTGGGCGGCGATCCGAGGCGCCAGATACCCGCCAAGGCTATGACCAAGGACAAAGATCCTGGAGTGATTCACCACAAGGGACGCATTCAGGATGCTCACCGCAGCAATCACATCATCAATCACTTCATCCTCAACCGTGAAATTCTGAAGACCGGCGATCTGCGCCGTGTACTCTTTCGTCCGCTTCACATACCGCAGCACCACCACACCCTGGGAGGCAAGACCCCAGGCGATATCCTTCAATGGCTTGTTCGGACCTATGGTTTCATCCTGGTCGTTCGGCCCGGACCCCTGCACGAGGACCACCGCGGGGAACGGACTGGCCCCCCTCGGGATGGTAAGATTCCCCGGGAGCACCCATGCGCCGGATCCGACGGTGACACTCTCCTCAGTGAATGTACTTTCATTCACATACGACGGCGGACTATACGTCACAGGCGTGGGAACAACCGTTAAACTCACGACCCGGCTTTGATCATTGAACACGATCCTGACATCCAGAACGACCGGCTTTGAGAAATTGCAGGTCACGTACACCACGTGATACCCTGATTCACTCGTTACCCTTTCGCCTGCTATCCTTGTCAGGTTGCCGTAGTTCAAGAGAACCTGCTGTTCCCAAATACTTTGAAACTGTGCAGCGGTAATTTGCGTGGTGATCGACATGTTAAAATAACTGTAGACACCGGTGTAGTTTTTATCGATCAGCAATGTGACGATCTCCACCGCGATCTCTTCAGTGGTTTTCCCAGCGGGTTGTTGTTCCTTGACACACCCGGTAAACAAGACGCAACCCGTTATCATCATGACCAAACCGAACGATACCCATGTTTTTCTCACGACGCTCACCCGTGTCATCGATATGGTGACGAGACTGCTGTAAGACGCCCCTATTCAAAAAAGTTTCTCCCGCACCTTGTATTTTTTTAGAATCTTCATGCGATCAATCAAATCCTAAGGTGGTCCTCGTTCCAAAAGATTCATTTTTTAACCCCGATGTTATTAAGGACCTGGCGAGTAGGTATGGCTCACGAAGTAAAACTCAATGAGAAAGGTGTCGAGCAGTACCCGATGTCGCGCGTTGTCCTCGGAAACATCCTCATGATCCTTTGGATCGTCGTGGGAACCATAGCGGTCTGGTTCTTCTCGCCTCTTGTCGCGACCCTTTACCTCATCGTCGCTGTCGTCACTGTCTATGTTATCCTCCGGAAACTCGTCTGCACGAACTGCTACTACTATGATAAATGGTGTAGCATGGGCTGGGGGAAACTTGCGGCGGCACTGTTCAAGCAAGGAAGAATCGAGGAGTTTAACGAAAGCATCGGTCTGCGGCTCGCGCCGATCATCTACGGGCTTCTCACCATATTCCCGTTGATCGTGGTCATTGTTGCGATCATCGCGGAGATCGATTTTTACAAGATTGCGGTTCTCGTGATTCTTCTGTTTTTTTCGGTCTACAGTGGCAGCATCAGTAGAAAATCCGCGTGCGCGTCATGTAAGATGAACACGATGTGCAGAGGAAGCGCGGTAAAGCAGTAAGTGCTCTCTTTTCCTATTTTTTTTTATTTACGATGCTTTCGTAAAAAAAATGAGGTGGACTTTTTATAACTCATGAAATGCTATCCGCACTAACATCTGCATGATTACTCAGGTGATGGAAACGTATTTTTCTGGGTTTGACTCGAATGCTTTCTTGCACCCGGGTGCGCAGAAATAATAGGTTTTTCCTTTGTAGGTGGTGGTGAACCTCGCGGTTTTCTCATCCACCGTCATCTTACATACCGGATCAATCGCCATTATCGTTTCACCTCCTTTGCCGGCGGGTTATATCGCTTCAGCATCAATGAAAGGGTGACGACTGTCACAGAGCTTAGTGCCATGGCAAGCCCTGCGAACTCCGGGCGGAACGTCACACCGAAAAACGGATACAGCACCCCGGCCGCAACCGGGATGAGCGCGGTGTTGTACGCGAACGCCCAGAACAGATTCTGCTTGATACGTGACATCACCTTCCTGCTTAACTGCACCGCAGCAACCGAATCCAACGGATCATTCTTCACGAGCACGATATCCCCGCTCTCGATCGCCACATCAGTTCCTCCGCCGATCGCGACCCCGACATCAGCCTGGGCAAGTGCAGGGGCATCATTAATTCCGTCGCCAACGAATGCGACGACCGCGCCTGCCTGCTGCAGTTTCTTCACCTCGCTGGCTTTCTCCTGCGGTAGGACTTCCGCGAGCACCGCATCGATCCCGATTTGCTGCGCAATCGCAGTAGCGGTCTTTGCATTATCACCCGTGATCATGATCACCTTCAGGTTCATCTGCTTCAGCGCGTCAACCGCGGGTTTCGACGTCTCCCTCGGGGTGTCTGCGATGGCAAGAAGCCCAATCAATTTCTGATTCGACGACACAAACATCACGGTCTTCCCTTCTCCTTCCAGACGGACACCGGTGTCTTCGATCTTCTTTAATATCACGATATTCTTTTCCTTGAACAAGACCCTATTGCCGATTAATACCTCGTTTCCCTCAACGGTCGCCTGAACGCCTTTCCCGCTGAACGAAAGAAACCCGGTGCCTTTTTCTAAGGTGAGCCACCGTTGTTGTGCTTTCTTCACAACCGCGTCCGCGAGCGGATGCTGTGAATTCTTTTCGACACTCGCGGCAAGTTCGAGTACCCGTGATTCTGTAGCGTCGACGCCGATGATGTCGGTCACCTCGGGTTTGCCTTTCGTAAGCGTCCCAGTTTTGTCAAAGACAACGGTCGTGACCTTGTCAGATACCTCGAGTGCATCCCCGTTCTTGATCAAGATGCCAAGCTCGGCGCCACGGCCGATGCCCACCGTGACCGCAGTCGGCGTGGCAAGCCCGAGCGCGCAGGGACACGCAATCACGAGCACGGAGATCAGCGCGGTCAGACTGAACAACAACGGATTCCCCACGATGAAATACCAGATCGCGAACGAAACAAGGGCAATGGCAAGCACCGTTGGTATGAAATACGTCACCGCAGTATCGGCAATCCGCTGTACTGGGGGCTTCGAGCCTTGCGCGTTTTCCACCAGCTGGATGATCTGCGCAAGCATGGTTTCTCTCCCTATCTTTGTCGCCTTCACCGAAAGCACACCATTCGTATTCAGCGTCCCACCGATCACTATGGTTCCCTTGGTTTTCAACACTGGGATGGACTCCCCGGTGATCATCGACTCATCAACAGCGCTTTCGCCATTAACCACCAGGCCATCAACAGGGATCTTCCCCCCGGGTTTCACGACGACAACATCGTTGATCTGGACGTCCTCGATCGGCACCTCGGTTTCGACGTCACCCCGAAGAACCGTCGCGGTTTTCGCCTGCAGACCAATTAATTTCTTGATCGCCTCGGACGTCCTGCCTTTCGCCTTTGCCTCGAGGTACCTCCCGAGTGTGAGAAACGCGGCGAGCAGTACCGCGGTTTCATAAAACATAAAGTCAGGGGTCAGCACGACATGAAATGTGCCAAGTAAGCTTGCGACAAACGCAACGCCGATTCCCATGGAATACATCACGTCCATGGTGAGCGTCCTTGTTCTCAATGCATGATACCCGGCGGTGAAAATAGGATACCCGATGTACAGAAACACGGGGGTTGACACCACGAGCTCCACATACGCAAGCGGAAACGGAAGGGTTATCGGCACTAACGTCAAGGCCATCAGCGGGATGCCGACCACAAACCCGATGATGATTTTCAAACGCTTTGACCTCAGGTCCTTTTCCCGCGCGGCAGCCGCGACATCCCCGGCCTCACCCTCGACACCCTGATACTGGTACCCCGCGGATTCGATAGCGGTTTTCATATCAGCGGTGGTGATCAACCCTGGATTATAGGTCACATACGCCTTTTCGGTGGCAAGATTCACGGTGACGCCCACGACGCCATCAAGCGCTTTCAGCGCATTTTCAATGGTAGTGACACAGGAGACACAGGACATCCCCCCGACCCTTAGCACGACCTGCTCATTCACTGTTTGATACCCTGCATCCCTCACCGCTTTTTCCAAATCATCGAGTTTCACGTGCGATGAATCGTACTCGACTTCCGCGACCTCACTGCCGAAATTCACCTGAGCCGCGACGACCCCGGGGAGGTTCCGAAGCGCCTTCTCGATCGTCGATGCACAGGTCGCACAAGTCATACCGGAGATTTTCAGTTCGGTTTTTTTCGGCTCTGCCACGATTCACAGGCCTCCCGACAGTCAGCTCAAAAACATCTCATTCTATATAAAATACGCTGCTCCGACAACAAAACTATTTCAACTAGTTTTTTTGATATCCACCCGTGAACGATTCTCCAATCGTCCGTACTGCATCGCCTGATGATTTCGAGCGTATCGTCGAACTCGAGCATGCGTGTTTCGAAGGGGACCTTGCGTACTCACGCAGGCAGCTGCAGTACCTGGTCTTTTCCGCCAACAGTACCGTACTTGTGGAAACAGCTCATGGGGTCATCAGGGGATTTCTCATCGTCCTGTACCGAACGGGGAGTTCGGTTGCGGGGATTGAAACGGTGAACGTTGACCCGGCGTACCGCAAGCGAGGGGTTGCGGCGCGGCTGTTTGCTACGGCTGAAGAAGACATACGAAAAAAAGGAGCGAAAAAAATACGGCTTGAGGTTTCAACAACCAACCATGCAGCAATCATTTTGTACAAGCGTGCGGGGTTTAAAAAAATCGGGCTGCTGAAGAATTACTATGTTTTTACTCATGGCGGTTCCCGAGATGCGATTCGCATGGTCAAGAAGATGCGGTAGCTGTTTTTCTCCAGTTGGATGCCCTTAAATACGAGATTTTACTCATAAAAAATTTAATAAGGCAGGCGAACCATATGAAATAGCTGCAAAGGGAGGAAAAATATGAAAAAATATCCTCTAATCGGGATCAGTATCATTGCCGTGGTTCTTCTTGTTCTCGTTTCGTTGAACAATGTAGTTGGGTATAATACGGTTCAATCATCGAACCAGAAAGTAATCAAAGATGAGATTGACCAGAAAGAGTTGTTGTTCCAAACGATTCTTGATATCGCAAGGGACAAGGAGATTCAGAAAATTATACTCATCTCTGAAATGAAAATAGGTACGGAGGGGTTTTTTATCCGTAGTATTGGATTTTCGATGTTAACTCCTCATGTTATAACAAAGAGTTATCTTAATTATGCGTATATCATGGGTGTGATACTTTCAAGACGTCTCGATGCATCTAAGATTCATTCGTTACTTAAACTTTCTCAGGAACGTCATCAAGGGATTCCAAAGGAAATAAATGCTGTTATCGAAAAGAATGCGAAACTCAATGGAGAAATAACGCAGTTATCAAATTTAAAATGTGACTGCGAGAACAATACTACGACTCGTTGGACTTTCTATATCTTATGTATGCTTCTACTTCCTTTAGCTTGGTTCATAGCGATGGTATGGGCTTTATCTCATTATATTATCTTTGACAATCTTATAATGATTATAGGAAATATCGGAGTTATGCTTAACTGTTGGTAAAAAAGCAATTGTTTAGTCAAAGGGGAGGCATAAATCACGTTTGAGCAATTTTTCTAATTTCTCAGTCATGTATGTTATGGTTGAGGGGCTGCGTGGATTTTCGGTTTATATAAAAAAAGGGAAGTCAGCTAAACAATTACCTGATTCGAATTTTTTTAAAGTGTCGAACACGAGTAAATTTATTAAGGGGGATGATAATTATAACATTATAGATTGGGGGAAAGCTATGCAAAAAAAACCTCTGATTATGGTAAGTACTGCGGTCGCATGTGTGATTATTCTTGCATCATACACAAATATTATTGGTGTTCAAACAGTTGCATCATCGAATCGTACTTTAGTTGAAAATGATATAGACCAAAAAGAGTTATTGTTACAAACGATTCTCGATATTGCGAATAACAAAGATATTCAGAAACTAATACAAAAATCTGATATTATCGGAGGTAAGGATAGATCTCTATCCCTTGATGCAAACCTTTTGTTGTTTAAATCAAGGGTTCTTTTTAATGTGCTGTTGCCCCCACCTCCAGTTTTGACTAAGAATTATCTTAAGTATGCATATAACATAAGTATACAACTATCCAGAAACCTCGATGAATCAAAAATACATTCTATCATCGAATGTTATCAAGTGAGTAATCAATGGATACAAAAAGAAATAACTAATGTTATTGAAAAAAACGATAACCTCAACAGTGAAATAACCCAATTATCGAACTCCAACTGTGATTGTCAAAATAATAATATAACTCGCTTGTGGAATTTCCCAGTTCTCTGTACACTTTTAATTCCTTTATTTATACTCTCTTTTGGGGCTTTAATAAGGTATCATAATGGTTACTTTTTCGAAATTATGTTAATTATCGGATCTGTCTTAAACTGTTTTTGGTACCGCGCCATCATACATTAAAAATAAATTCAGATTCATGTCCATGTATTTATTAAATAGGACGTTCATTATAAAATAGATTGGGGGAATGACATGCAAAAAAATCCTCTGATTGTGGTAAGTATTGCGGTCGCATGTGTGATTGTTCTTGCGTCATTTACAAATGTTGTTGGCGTACATACGGCTGAGCCAGCGAATCATGCAATAGCGAAAGCGGAGATCAACCAGAAAGAACTGTTGTTTCAAACGATCCTTGATATCGCGAACAATAAAGAGATCCAGAATATATTACAAAAATATGATGGGAGAGAAAGTTTTGGATGGTCTCTGCAGGCGCCAGAAGTTAACCCGTTGTTGATGAACCTAGGAATGCATGGCAGCGTGTTGTTGTCTCCTCCACCGATTCTCACGAAGGCGTATCTCGAGCTCGCGTATACCATAGGGACAAGACTCTTAAAAATTCTCGATACATCAAGGATGTGTTCAATTCTTGAACAATATCAAGTTCGTCATCAAGGATTGCAACAGGAAATAATCGCGGTTATTGAAAAAAATAGCGGCCTTATGAATAAAATTAATGAATTGTCGGATGTTCATTGTGATTGCAAAAAAAGCAGTACAACGGGTTGGAATTTTCCAGTCATATGCGTAATTTTATTTCCAATATCATTTGTTATATTGGCACTGTATTATTTTAGTGGCGTTCTTTTTCATTATATTCCTAATTTCTTACAAAACCTTTTTGATATCATAGTCTACCTTGGTACAACTCTCAACTGTTTCTGGGCACGTTGATAAAAGGAAGCATCCAATTTTCGGAGCTGCGCTTTCGACATTTTTTAAGGTAACTGCACCTGCAGCAACAACCATCGTTCACCAGAAAACCATTTTATCAAGTTCTACTGATGTAAGAAAGTTACGACGACCTAAAGCACTATTTTAGCTGTTTTTTCCCGCCATGGTTCCGTCGTGAACCACTCCCCGTTCTCAAGCCTACAATACCCGGTGGTGTACCCCTCGAGGATCTCCAGCAATCCCCTGCGGAACTGCACCGGGTACAACAACGGATCACAGGTCGCAGGGTGAACATGGATTTTCTGGACATGATCCACGCACCCGACCTCAGGTACACTACCTTTCCCTTTCAACAAGAAGAACGACTGGTCTTTCTCGTCCTTATCGAGTTTCAATGACGAGGCACCAACATGGGCGTAAAAATACTCAATGTCTTTTTTCCGGTAGTTCATTATGGTTGGATCAGACTTGTTCGCAAGTAAATACAAGAGTATCCCCAGGCATTTCGAGCATCGCCCGCAAGGATAGATCCTCCCGTTGTTGGTATGGCAAGAATGGCAGGACCGTTGCTGTCTCGCGAGATGCGGGTACCGCTCGACAAGGATTCTTTGGTCAACGAGGCCGGAGATGTTCCGTAGCGCGGACCATTGGTACAGCCCGGGGACACGTTTCCCGTACCATTCGTTCATCCGTACATCGTAATCCTGATGCTGGTCGTACACCCCGAAATAATGCTGTATCTCCTTGTAGCGGATCTCGTAGCGCAGGTCGTCGAATTCGCTGCCAAGGAGCAGGTTGCCGATCCCCTGCCGTGCGAAAATAGGAAGCAAGCTGAAAACGTAGAAAGGAAAGATGCACAACCGGAGCGGGTAGGAATCATGCCAGACCTTCCGGTGATCCGGCCTGATGAACTGCAGGTGATCAAGCATGAAGCCGTAGAACCGGTCGACGTTCACCCAGACACGCGCTGTGTTCGGCTCATGTTTTTTATGGTATTGATATGCGGTCAGCGCGGTGCGCCAATGCCCGCCGCTCTCATTGACGTACAAGGGGTAAACGGTTGCGCCCAGTTCCTGTAGTAACCCGTAGGTGAGAAGGCTGTCTTTTCCTCCGCTGGAGAGAACCCCGCATTTCATTGGATTCATTGAACGAGGGATCGGGGCATCAGTAGTAATTGCTTGTGCGGTAATGACTGCCTTCGGGTCGCCATCGGCGGGTGCGATGTCCTTTTCATTTGGGAAAAATTCCGGGAGGATGTACGGGTTCGTCCCCTGCGCTATCTTGTTGACGAAGATATCGCGGCTGAACACAATGTTCAAATCATTCAGAAGTGCAAGGTCCGCACGGGAAATGGGAAACTCAAGCTGGAATTTTTTTGCAAACAGCCCGTAATTGAGCAGGGGCATGCAAAACGCAAGTCGGAGGAACGCTAGATCGCTGTCCGTAAGTTCCTGTTCATACTTGTTCATGAACGTGAACCCATGCTCTTGTCCGTCGAGGTCTTTGAGGAGTACGTCTGCCCGTGCCGTGTTTTTTTCTATGACTGGGTCTGAGAGGGTGATCGACGATAGACATAGCAAGTTGTTTTTATTTGTCATGGAGCGCCTCCACCGCGTCGACGAGCTCATGGATATCCTCTTTGAGCGGATCGACGATGGGAACATGGAAGGTTTTTTGGTACCGTTTCTTTACGGCAGTGAGGTCTTGGTTTGTCATGTGCTCGTGGTTGATGCCGACGCCGACGAGCTGTTTTTCTGTGAGAAGCTCTGCGATGTGCACGACCCGTTTCGGGTCAGGCATGGGGTACTCGGGGAACCCGTCGAGATGCGGTCGTTTCGGCGCATCAACAAGCAAGAACCCATGGATCTGGCCGGCGGCGAGTATCTCGAACCCGCCTGGGAAGAACGGATGCACGAGGCTTCCTTGTCCTTCGATGATCATGAACTCAGGGTTGCCGTCTTTCCAAGAGTCAATGATTGCCCCTTCGAGTCCTCCTGCAACGAAATCATTGATCATGGCGTCCAGGACAATCCCATGCGGCCAGCCTTGCAGCCAGCCGGTCTGCCCGGTGAAGATCATGTCTGCGGTGCGTCCGTGTTTTCTTAACGCTTCGACGAGGACGACCGCCATGGTTCTTTTCCCGATCGCGGAGTCGGTGCCGATGAGCGCGATGCGGGTCGAAGGAATGGTGTTGATTTCGCCGGTGTAGAACCGCCGGTAATCGCGGAATATTTTTCGCACGTCCGTGATCGTGCACCCATAGTCGTTGGCAAGTTTCATGAATCGCGGGTCGTCGGAGAGGAACTGATGCAGCCCTGAGACGACATTGAGTCCTTTGGAGAGCGCCCACGCGACAGCCGTGTCGTACCCCTGCGGCAGTACGCCACCTTCTGAGACAGCGCCGATGATGAACGTATCAGGTTGTGTCGTGTCGTACGCATCCTCAAGTGAGTTGAACAACGGAATCCCTTGTTTCGTGGGATCAAGATACGTCGCGGCATCGCCCTTCGGTAGTGTGGAGTCGACGACGCCCACGATCGTGTATTTCTTGCTGTACCGTACAAGCCCGTGTGCTGTTTTTCCGTCAGCGCAGCTGTACAAGCGGTCCGCGTAGATCAAGGAACGATTCGTTGACATACCAGGTCTTTCCGTCTGCGTGTGTTATCGAAATTTCCTCCCCGTGAGGACTAAAACGTAATCGCTATTGAGAACCCGATGTTGCTTGAATTTTATGAGCGCCTCGATCGGGCTTGCCGAGGCAGGAAGCACGTTAAGCCCCTCAAGGTCCTTGATGAGCGTATGATACTTGAGCATGCAGGTGTCGCTTGCGTAGTCAGCCCAGCCGTTGGTCTCATAGATTGCATGCAAGGCGCTGTCGCCATCGTACGAATGGTACGCGATGAGCGGCTCATTCACGCTGCTTTCTTTGATCTCACCCGGGGGCAGATCCTCGGTCTTCGACGCCCCGACCTTGAAGCTTTTCACAATCGGGTTCCCACCAGGCGTGGACGCACCGACCAGAAACGGCATCCGATCAATCACGTTGGAATCCAGTAACTGTTTGAACCCGTGGTAAATCCCCACAAGCGTCGTCCCGTTGCCGACCGGTGTCGCGACCGCGGTTGGCGAGCGGCCAAGCTGCCGGTAAATCTCGTATGCGATTGACATGTACCCACGCCAGCTCTCATTGCCGTTCCCCGGGTTCGCATCGTACAGGTGATCCATGCGCGCAAGCCTTCTGCTCTCTTCCACGGCATCCTCGTATTTCCCGTCGATCGTTATAATCTCCGCGTTCAAATTCTGAAGCTCTGCTTTTCGCTTCGGCGCGACATAGTACTGCTCAGGAATCAAAATTTTCGCTTTCAGCCCCGCAAGCTTCGCAAAGTACGCAAGTGAGACACCGTAGTTGCCGCACGTGCCGACCGTGACGGTCGAATGTCCTTCGCGTACCGCTTTCCTTACGTGGTATTGTGAGATCCGATCTTTCTGCGTGCCGGTAGGATTTCCACCCTCGAATTTCAAGAAGATGTTACCAAAACCTAACGCGCGTTCAAGATTCCTCGCCCGTGTGAATAAAGTATCTCCAACACCATCGTTGGGTGGGGGCTCATCTTCACTTTGGAGTCCCGCTAATTCCATGTGGTTATCCCTTTCATTATAAAAGACTCACTATGTACACCGTAATGAAAAACACGTATTAAAATTTTTGCAACGTACACTAATTTCGCGTTGGATTTTTTTTGAAAATGCTATCATGCAATTTTTTTTGACATAGAAAAAAAGATTTTTTTCGCGCACAAAAAAATTTTTTCGTTCGACGCACACGACAAATCGTCATCAAAAAAAAATACGGTCGAAGTTCTTTTTCTACCGAGTGAACCGCAAGACAAGACTTTATAAACAGTCATCCCATTGCTTTTTCAAATTTCAAGCATTGTAGGTAGTACAATGGTGAAAAACTATGACGAGGTATTGCTCTGTCTGTGGCGATGAACTCGAACCAGAAGAGGAAGAAGACGGCATGTGTGAAAGCTGCAAACTCTCGCAAGCTAGTCATACCTCTGACGAGGTAGAACCTGAGGTTCAATGAGCGACATGAATCACTCATGCGCATCTGACAAAAATGGTTAACACAACATCATTTGGGAAAATTAATAGAAAAAAGGAGAGAGACTATGGCGATAGGTTTTGTATTAATCCATGTAGCGCCTGCACATGAACATGAGGTCTACAACAAGCTTTCGAAAATACCGCAGATCGTCGAGCTGCACCCGCTGTTCGGTGAGTATGACCTCATCGCGAAAATCGAGGCGAACGATTTTGAGGAACTGGGAACGATCATCGTCAATAAAATACGCTCAATCACCGGCGTCCTTGACACGAAAACATTGACCGGGCTGACGTTCTAAGTGCGTGGCGACCCATCGATAGATTGACTAACAAGAGCCTGTACTTTTATTTTTTTTATTTCTTGCTTGGTTTGTAGATGTGTGTTTTTTCCGGCATGACAAGCCCGGTGTGGCGTTTTCCCTTGTACGATGAAAGAATGGGTTGTGGACGTTCGGCCGGGGCGTCCATTTTGAGGATGAGAAGCTGGCCGATGCGCATCCCCGCTTTTAGGACAAATGCTTTGTCAGAGGCGTTGAAGATCTCTAGCGTCAGGTTTCCGTCGGAGCCTGGCGAGACAAGCATGCTGCCCATGTGCGAGGTGATGCCGATACGCGCAAGCGTCGTGGAACCGTCGTACAGCGCTGCGAGATCGTTCGGCAGGGTGATTCGTTCCAACGTCGAACTGAGCACAAGTTTTTTTGGTTTAAGGATGTACGTTGTTTTCCGTTCGATTCTTCCCTCGGGTTTTGCGAATTGATCGGAGAGATGCAGGCGAATCGATGCGGATTTCACTTCTGGTTTTGGTTCAATAATTAGTGTTCGGTTCTTCAGGAGTTGTCGTATTGAATGATCGGATAGGAGCATTGGATCACCGTACTGCCAATGAAGGAACAGCATTATAAAGCCTTACTGCCCCGCTTCGTCCTCTATTATTATATATGATATATATGAATCGTTCATTACTTTCTTTTTGAAAACACGTCCTTCCTGGTCGTCGACCCGGTGTTCTTAGCCTTCGACTGGTTCCGATACACGATGATCAGTTTCGGTGGATACATCCCTTGGAATCTGCTCAAGTACCTGTTGATATTCCACTCTTTCTGTAATCCAAAAATTTAATAACAGATTGAACAATATTTATTTTATATAAGGGGGATTGTAGCATAAGAAAAAGCAATCATGCAATTAAATTCATGTATCTCATAGTAGCTCTGTTTCTGATTCCATCTATATTCCCAACCGCTGTGTTCTCATCTCCAATGACCTCAGATGAAGGGGAACAGAATACGTTTTATAATGAGCATCTTACGTTCGCTGATTTGGATATGTATTCGCTGTCGAAACGATCAGATGCTTTGTATGTTAAAGAAACAAAAACAGAGATGCGGCCATTTATCGAACAGCCATCTTTTGGTGATTATAATGTTGTTTTGTCTGATGGTGGTCTGATGAACTCGTCATGGCCGATGCAAAGCCATGACAACCTGCACACCGGTCGAAGCCCGTACAGCACCGCTACCAACCCAGGAGCGGAGAAATGGCGATTTCTCTGTGGTTGGGTAGATGGAGGTCCAGTAATCGCTCAGGACGGCACAATCATTTTTGGTGACAGGGGTTCCAATATGTATGCGGTGTACCCAAATGGGACTCTAAAATGGCATCGTAAGCTTGATGGTCAAGTATGGTCAACACCGGCACTTGCTGATGACGGAGCAATTTATGTTGGCACCATGGATCACGGGTTTTACGCGCTTAATCCCAATGGAAGTTTACGATGGCATTATACTTGGTACGCAGGAATCGCTTCTTCACCAGCCATCGCTCCCGACGGGACCATTTATTATGGGAATATGGCAGGAGGCGATGAAGGATATATTTGTGCCCTGAACCCGGATGGCACCCTGAAATGGAAGTATCTTACCGGGTATTTAATAACCTCTGATCCTGCGATCGGGCCCGATGGGACCGTCTACATCGGCTCAGGCGACACATATCTTTATGCGATGAACCCGGATGGGACGCTGAAATGGCGGTTCAAGACCGGGGACATCGTCAAAGGACAAGCCTCCATCGCTGCTGACGGCACCATGTACATCGGTTCATTCGACGAATACCTCTATGCATTATACCCGAATAATGGAACCATGAAATGGAAGTGTCATACAGGAGGTAGTGAGGGGACTCCTGCCATCGCAGCGGACGGCACCATTTATGTCGGGAGCGACAAGCTCTACGCCGTGTACCCAAATGGGACGATCCGATGGGGATTCTACTTGGGACCTTGGGAATATATCTCGCAATCATGCCCGGCGATTTCAGCAGATGGCACCATTTATGTCGGCACGTATATTGACGAGGTAGATGGTGGTGATATCATCGCAGTGAATCCAGACGGGACGGAACGATGGCGTAAGCTGATTACTGCTAATGCGTGGGTGCGATCCTCACCAGCCATCGCAAACGATGGCACTGTCTATATCGGCTCCGCGTCCGATGATGCAGGAAACTCTTATGGTTATCTTCATGCGTTTGGCGTTGGACCTCTTAACGCCCACGCGAACGGGCCCTACACTGGATACTATCAGTCGCCGGTCCAGTTCACCGGTGACGCCTTCGGCGGCATGCCGCCGTACACCTACCACTGGGATTTCGGTGACGGACAAACCTCGGATACGCAGAACCCGAGCCACATGTATACTGCCGCCGGGAATTATCTGGCCACCTTCACGGTGACAGACAGTGAGGGAAACATGAGCAGCGATACCGCAGCCGTTACCATCACGTATGCCCCTCCCGCGGTTGCCATCGTCAGACCAGGCGACGGCATTTATGTTATGAACATCAGGATCCTTCCGTTCGAAGGGGTAACGCTTCTTTTCGGGCCGATCACCGTTGAGGTGGAGGCGCAGCAGGAGCCGTTCGGCATCGACCGCGTGGAGTTCTTCCTCGATGACACCCTGAAGCATACCGACACTAGTGCTCCGTACAAATGGACATGGATCGCGCCAGCGTTTTTCATCCATACCATCACCGTGATCGCGTACGACAGCTCAGGGAATAGCTCACTGGACAGGCTTGAAGTGTTGAAATTCTTTTAGACGACAACCCTATTGCGTGGAATGCTGACGAGGGGGGCCACGGTTCATTGAATGGACCAATAAATCAGCAGTATTCGGAAATAGCCATTTTCAGAACTGCTATCATCACAGAAACATTCTTAACAGTTTGAGGATTTTTGTTCTTTCGGATGAAACGACAAATCCGGATCCTTGGCATCGATGACGCACCGTTCACGTTTAGCGAGAAATATTCAGCGGTGATCGGCGTGGTGATGCGCGGCGGGGAGTATCTTGAAAGCGTGTTACATCGTCAAGTGACCATCGACGGTACCGAAGCGACCGCGATCTGCAAAGAGATGATCCAGCAGACACGCCATCGGAAGCAGCTGAAGGTCGCGATGCTGGACGGCGTGTGCCTCGGCGGGTTCAACGTCGTGGATATCCACGAGGTGTACGAATCAACAGGGCTTCCGATGATGACGATAACAAGAGACAAGCCTGATTTTGAGAAAATCAAACAGGCGCTGCAGACACATTTCGAGGACTGGAAATCCCGCTGGGATATCGTCCATCGTGGAGCTCTTCATAAAATCACCACGCGCCATAACCCGATCTACATCAAATATGTGGGGCTCTCGCTAGGGGAGGCAAAAGAAATAATAAATGTATCCACCATACGTGGTGTCATACCTGAGCCGGTTCGTGTCGCACATCTCATCGCCTCCGGTATCACCCGAGGAGAATCCTATGGCAAAGCCTAAGGCGCTCGTTCGAAAAGAAATATGCCTGGCGTGCGGGGGATGCATTTCGGTGTGTCCCCAGGACGCTATCCTTATGGTGACGAGTAAGGCAGTGGTAAACAGGGACCAGTGTAACAGTTGCTCGATTTGTGTGAAGACCTGCCCGGTCGGGGCGATCATCTGGGAGGGAGCCTAGGATGAAGTACGATGTCATCGTCGTGGGTAGCGGCCCGGCAGGAAGCGTGACCGCGCGGTTCGCAGCGGAGGCAGGCGCGAAGGTGCTCATCATCGAGCGTCGGGCTGAGGTTGGCGTCCCGGTGTTGTGCGGTGAGGGGATCAGCCAGAAGGTCGACGCCTTTAAGATTCTTGAGGGGAATCGGTGGATCGCGAGTAAAATGGACGGAGCTCGTATCTTCTCGCCGAATGGTACGATGTTCAAGCTTGCCGCGGAGTACGCAGGCAGCGAAACCGGGTACGTCCTGTATCGTGATATTTTTGATCAGGAGCTTGCGCGGGGCGCGGTGCGGAAAGGCGCCAGGATCATGCTGAACACCTGCGCGGTCGACCTCTTGAGAAAAGACGGGAAAATCACTGGTGTGAAAGTCCAGCATTTTGACGAGACCATGGAGATAGAGGCTGATATTGTCGTCGGTGCTGACGGCGTGGAATCACGGGTCGGGAAATGGGCCGGGATTCAGACGACGCTCAAGCCGTACGACCTGGAGACCTGCGTACAGTACACGCTCACGAACATCGACTGGTCAAGCCCGTACTGCGATTTCTACCTTGGGAAAAAGATCGCGCCGGGTGGGTACGTGTGGGTATTTCCCAAAGGGAAGGATGTTGCGAATGTGGGGATTGGGATTCTGTCAAGCCTGAGCGAACCCGGCAAGGCGTTACAGTTACTAGATGCATTTATTGCTGCTCGCCCTGAACTGCGGAAAGGCTCGCCGCTTCGCCTCATCGCCGGAGCGGACCCGGTCGCAGAGCCGGTGGAATCAGTACGGGATAATCTCTTGCTTGTCGGTGACGCGGCGCGTCAGGTTGATCCGATCACGGGCGGCGGGCTCATGACGTCTATCGAGGGCGGGAAGATCGCCGGGGAGGTCATCGGCAAGGCAGTGAAGGCGCAACGGTTCGACGCGCAGTTTCTCTCCGAGTATGAGACCCGGTGGAAGGAGGCGTTCGGCAAGAAGCTGCATCGGAACTACGTGGCAAAGGAGATCCTGCTTGATATGGAGGATAAAACCCTAGACATGCTCGCAGACTCACTGAAAGATTACCGGTTCGAGGAGTTCAGCACGTTAAGCATCATCAAGGCGCTGGTGTCGAAGCATCCGTCACTGCTGGTGAAGCTCACCCCGCTGATGAAACTAGCGAGGGCGTAAGTGGAGGGATGATGAACTGGGGAGTTGTCTGTAAACCGAATGCGAAGAAAGCGATTGCGATTGCGAAGGACGCGTACGAGCTTTTAGGAAAGCACGGGTCGGTGTGCGCCGAGGAAAGCCTCGCAAAGGCGATCCATGTCCCCGGGTGTACGTTCAAGGAAATGAACAAGCAGGCGGATGTGGTGGTCACGGTCGGCGGTGACGGCACGATCCTAATGACGCTCAGCGAAATCGAAAAACCTGTGTTTGCGATCAACTCCGGCGGCATGGGGTTCTTGTCTGAGATCGAGGCGAGACACGCGCGGGAAGGCCTGGAGAAGATCATCGCGGGGAAGTACAACATCGAGGAGCGGTCGAAATTAAAAATCATGGTGGACGGAAAGCGTCTCCCGGATGCCGCGAACGAGGTGACGGTGCAGACCGCGCGGATCGCGAAGATCCTGTACTTGAAACTGTACGTGAACGGGGAACTCATAGAGTCCATGGGCGCTGATGGGGTGATCATCGCGACGCCAACCGGCTCGACGAGTTACTCCCTTTCTGTCGGCGGCCCGATACTGGACCCGTCGGTGGACGCGATGGTGATAGCGCCGCTTGCCGCGTTTAAGCTGTCCGCGCGTCCGTGGATTGTGCCATTGAAGCGGAAGGTCGGGATTAAAATTATGCCGAAAAGCAAGGACTCGAAACTCGTGATCGACGGCAGGTTTGCGACCTCGGTGTCATCAAAAAATGATATCGTGGTGACCAGGTCTGAGAAGAAGGCGCGGTTCATCAGGTTCGGCGAAAGCTTCTATGAGATGGTCCGCCTGAAGCTCATGAGATGAGCCTATGGGGTTGTTCCAGCGCAAGAAACGCGAGCCCACCCCGGTCCAGTGGATGATACAGCAGCGGTGTCTTGACCTTATTTTGGAAAGCTCGAAATCGAATTTCCCGAACGAATTCGGCGCGCTTCTCCGGGTGGACCGCACCGCGAAAACGACGATCACGGAGGTGGTGCTGCTCCCGGGTACGATCTCTGGCGACTCCCACGCGATCTTCAAGCTGTATATGCTTCCTATTGACTACAGCGTTGTGGGGACGGTGCATAGCCACCCGTCGTCGATCGCGCGGCCCTCCGGGGCGGATCTGGATTTGTTCGGCCATTTCGGAAGGATCCATCTGATCGTGGGCGTCAGCCCGTACGGCGGTACGTCCTGGCGGGCGTACGATCACAATGGTCAGGAAGTTCAGATGCTAGTCGTTTAAAAAAGATTTTTATACAGAGGGTCGGCTACCACAGTGGAGAGTGATGGTGACGAGTTCCCTGGATTTCGATGTGATGCTCCTTGCGCCGCTTGCGCTGGTCATTAGCGTTGCCGCGCTGTGGCTGCTGCAGCTCGTTTTCATCGAAACCGACAAACGGATGCTTGCGAAGCTACGACACCATCATGAGTCGCTTGCCAGGTTCACGAACTTCACCGGTATTTTGTTTCAGACATTGTGCCATGCGCTCGGGTACACGGTGACGCGAAGCGGTATAGCGCATTTCCAGGTAACCGTGAACTATGGGAAGGTGTCGCCGAAGAGGATGAAAACCGGCGTGTTCGAATGGACCTCGACTTCGTTTCTCTTTCTCGGCCCGTTCTTCGTGCCTGCGGGACTCATGCTGGTGTACAGCTCGTTTTTGCTGACCAATGGCTTTGCATTTCCGACGGCCGTGCAGTATACGTTTGTAGAGACGATTACAAATTTTGGTATGACACTCTCTACGTTTGCACAAAGTGTTGCCCGCTTCCTTGCTAGCATTGATTTGCTCAACCCGGTCCACGTCTTCTTCCTGCTAGTGCTGCTCTTTTTCGGTATGGGGATACGCCCGAGCTACATCGGCGAGGAACGCAAAGAAAAAGTTGACTTGCTGTACGATTTGAAAAACGTCACAACCCATTTCACGAAGAAACCGATGTATATCCTCGTGTTTTTTGCGGGCGTGTACGTGTTGTTCTACGTGTCGCTAGCGCTTAAGAACAATTGGTTCGTGGCGTTGTTTTCGGTGCTTGGCTGGCTGTCTGTTATTGGGATCATCGCGCTGCTGCTTGCGTTTTTGCTCCTCGTGCTTGTCTGGGCCTCTGATGGGATTGCTTCTGGGTGGCGGCTGCTTCCGTTTCTTGCACTCCCGATCTCCTACGGAGCCAGCCGGACGTTTTTCTTCTACATTCCTTGTGATAATGTCCTCGGCTGGTCGCTTCTGGTGATGCTCCTTTCGACAGTCGTGATAACAATCGTGCTCATAAAATATAAGACCAATAAATTTAAAACCGTGGGGACGATGAAGCATACGAGGGTTGCGGATGGAAAAAAAAGAGCTTCTAAAAAATGAACAGGTTGAGCGGTTGCTGTCGCCTCATCCCTTGTCGTTTATGAAACTACAGGTACTATGCATCTTCGTGATTGTGTGGGGGGTGTTCGTCTGGTGGCTGGTGAATTTATCGCAGTATGGTGGGTGGTTTAGCGGGAACGTCTGGTACCCGTTGATCCTCTGGGCGCTCGTGATGTTGCTTGTCGGTGTGATCGCGTCACTGGTCGCGATCCAGTGGAGCATCTTTTTCTTGTATCTCGGAGTGGTCGCTGGCGGACTAGGGTTACTGTTCTGGCAGCAGCAATGGGAAAAACCTCCCGCGCTGTTCATCCTTGTGTACTCAATTGCGGTGTCGATCGCCGGGTTCCTGATCGTGGAGCTGTACCGCCGGTCGCATAAGTACTACATCACGAACCTTCGCATCATGTTCAAGGGCGGGGTGCTCACGAAGCGGGAGCGGACGATCCGGTACGAGAAGATCACGGATATCAACTCGCGGCAGGGGATCCTCGGGCAGATCTTCGGGTTTGGGACGATCATCCCGGTGAGCGAGTCCGGGTTCGGGCTGGGGAGCGACAAATCCCTTGCTGGTGGTGGTATCGAGGTCGGGTCGAAGAAAGCGAGGCTTTTCGGGTTCGCTGGCGGTGGTAAAGAGGTGCAGACGCCGATCGCGCGCAGTTACTATGAGCTGCACGGCGTCTATCCATTCAAAGAAGTACAGCAGCTTGTGGAGAACATGGTGCAGAGCCATGTGCCGACGCAGTACCAGAAAGAGCAGGTGGAGTTTTCGAAGCAGCAGGTCGACATCCAGAAGCAGATGCGGGACCTGATGCAGAAGCAGGTGAGGGAGAAACCGCGGCAGAATGTGGTGAGACAAAAGGCGCCGGCGGAGGAGCCGGAGGAAGAGGAGCCCGTAGAAGGAGAGGTGTTCCCGCAGGAGCAGGTCGACATCCATAAGCAGATGCAGGAACTCCTGAAAAAACAGCGGACCGTGAAAGCGACGCACGCGGATGAAACGGAAGACGAGGAGGAGCAGGAAGAAGAGGAGGAAGAGACAAAGGAGGAGGGCAGGGAAGTCGCGTAAAAAAGGATAGATATATTTATAAAACAAATTTTATTCTTGGAGTTGGAATGGTACCAAAAAGAGTCTTTTTTACCAAGGGCGTGGGGAGGCATAAGCACGAGCTACAGTCATTTGAGCTGGCGCTGCGCGACGCTGATATCGAGCAATGCAATCTCGTGTACGTGTCCAGTATTATCCCGCCGCACTGCAAGATTATCACGAAGGAGAAGGGGGTGAAGGAGCTTCGGGCCGGCGAGCTCACCTACGTGGTCATGTCCAGGAACTCGACCGATGAGCCGAACCGGCTCATTGGCGCCGCTGTCGGCATCGCGGTCCCGAAAGACCGGTCGAACTACGGGTACATCTCCGAACATCACTGCTTTGGGACCACAGGCAAAAAACTTGAGGATATCACCGAGGATCTCGCGGCGACGATGCTTGCGACGACGCTGGGGCTCGAGTTTGACCCTGATAAGGCATGGGACAAACGGAAACAGGAGTACAAGATGAGCAGGCAGATCGTGCGAACCCAGAGCGTCGCGCAGACCGCAGAGGGCGACAAGGACGGGCTGTGGACCACGGTGATTGCCGCGGCAGTGTTCATGGAAGACGAAGACGAATAATCGCGTCTCTATCTTGTTTTTTTCTTTTCAGCAAAGGATGCTCATCTAGGGTTTTATGAAATTTTATTTGCAGATACGCATAGAGAAATGTTCTCTATATGTTATTTTGCAATTATTTTGATTTTACAGGGAGGAAATTTATCTGAATTCTAAAGATTTATATATGATGCTACTCTATTGTATTAATAGAAGAATTAAAGGGGAATTGAGTTTGGTCAAAAAGAATTTGTTGAAAAATTGCATTGTTTTGTTATGCGTTTTTTCTTTGTTAGTACCCATGATGATAGGAAACGTCGGAGAATCAACAAATTCGTTGCAGCCGGAGACGGCATCTGTAAAAACAATTCAAACAGAATCTAATGGCGGTCTGCAAAATTCTTCCTGGCCGATGTTTCACCATGATGCTAAGCATACGGGGAGAAGTCCGTATGCCCCTATTGATTATCAGCCTGCGGTGAAATGGAAATTCCGAATGGAAGGATTGACTATTTCTTCTCCTGCTATCGATGAAAATGGTATAATCTATATCGGGCAAGATGGCTTACATAACACTTATTTTTTCGCTATCAATCCAAATGGAACTGAAAAATGGCATTTCGCTCCTGGTGATTGGGTGGATTCTTCCCCTGCACTCTCATCAGATGGTACAATTTATTTCGGAACACATAGTAGCAATCTTATTGCTCTTCATCCAAATGGAACCTTAAAATGGAACACACATATAGGGGCGGGCTGGGTGTACTCATCTCCAGTTGTCGACAACATTGGAACAATCTATGTTGCGTCGGTGGGCAGTAGCAGATTATGTGCAGTTTATCCAAATGGTTCGATCAAATGGGAATTTTATGCTCAGGATTTTATCTATTGTTCGCCAGCTCTCGATCAGGAAGGAAATATTTACATCGGTTCAAATGACGGGTACCTGTATGCGATTTATCCCAATGGAACGTTGAAATGGAAATTCCATGCAGGCGGTGAAAAAGGCATCGGTTCCGCCCCTTCCATCAGTGATGATGGTACGATCTACTTTGGTGGTACCTCGGGATATCTGTATGCATTGTATCCGAATGGGACGTTACGATGGAAAGTCGGAACAGGGTATATCGGGGAATCTTCTCCAGCGATCGGCATAGAGGGGACGATTTATGTTGGGGACCAAGATAATTATCGTATTTATAGTATCGATCCTAATGGCAGTATAAATTGGTATTATAAAACAGGTGGAGAAATCATCTCATCACCTGCTATTGACAAAAACGGCGTTATCTACTGTGGGTCAATGGATGGTAACCTCTACGCTTTGAATCCCGATGGAACACTCCGTTGGAAATTTGATGCTGGGGATAATATAGAATCATCGGTCGCTATTGGCGAGGATGGAATGATCTATATCGCAGCACAGTTTTTACCCTCTGGCGGTGAAGAATTTCGTACTTATCTTTATGCACTTGGCCGGGGGAAACTCCAAGCCGAGGCAAACGGCCCCTACAGCGGATATGCCAATGATAACATTCAACTCACTGGCACCGTCTACGGAGGAATACTCCCATACACTTATCACTGGGATTTCGGTGACGGACAAACCTCAGATGTACAGAATCCGACCCACAATTACTCCAGCATCGGTAATTTCACGGCCACCTTTACAGTAATCGATAATGAGGGGAACAACAGCAGCGACACTGCGACCGTCACAATAAGTTATGCGCCTCCGTCGGTGACGATCACAAAACCGATGCATGGAATCTACCTCATGGACACGAGAATCCTGCCCTCTAAGAAATACTTCATTATCGGACGAATCACCATCGAAGCAGACGCTCAAGAGGTTCCGCTGGGGATTGACCGCGTCGAGTTCTCCATCGACGGCAAGCTGAAGGCGACGGACACTGAGGCACCGTACTCCTGGACATGGAATTCACCAGCATTCTTCAAGCACACTATAACTGTGACCGCCTACGACACCTTCGGGAAAAGCTCGGCAACCAGTATCGTTGTGTGGAAATTCTTTTAACTGTAAAAAAACCAACCACTCTTTATCCCTCCCCTTCATAAAAAAGATTTTATATGTGACCTTGCGTTAACCTCTGCTCATGAAGGGAGAGACTACTATGATTCAGGAATTTACGAAATGGTTTGAAGACCTGGGCATCAAGGATGTACCTTCGGTCGGTGGAAAGAACGCCTCACTTGGTGAGATGATCCGGAACCTTGGCCAAAAAGGAGTCCGTGTCCCCAACGGGTTTGCCATCACCGCGTACGCGTACAAATACATGATTGAGAAAGCAGGCATCGATGTCAAAATCAAGGAGATCCTTGACGGGCTTGACACCCATAACATGACGGATCTTGCCAATCGAGGACAAAAAATACGCGCCCTCATCAAAAGCACCCCGATCCCGCCAGACCTCGAAGAAGACATCAGAAAGCACTACCGGGAGATGGAGTTCCGCTACGGCGAAAACGTCGATGTCGCAGTCAGAAGCAGCGCGACCGCGGAAGACCTGCCTGACGCAAGTTTCGCAGGACAACAGGAGACGTACCTGAACGTCCGCGGCGAGGACACGCTCATCGAAAAAGTACGGGACTGCTTCGCGTCACTGTTCACGAACCGAGCGATCTCGTATCGAGTTGACAAAGGCTTTGATCATTTCAGCGTGTATATCTCCGTCGGCATACAGAAAATGGTACGCTCAGACCTCGCCAGCTCCGGCGTCATATTCTCGATAGACACGGAGAGCGGGTTCCAAGACGTGGTGTACATCACCGGCGCGTACGGCCTTGGGGAAAACGTCGTCCAGGGCACGGTCAACCCTGACCAGTTCTACGTGTTCAAACCAACCCTGAAACAAGGATTCAGGCCGATCCTCGAGAAGAAACTCGGGTCGAAAGACAAACGGCTCATCTACGGGCAGACCGGCACGAAACAGACAAAGGTCAGCACTGCAGACAAAGAGAAATTCGTCATCGACGAGGAGGAAATCCTCACGCTCGCACGCTGGGCGGTCATCATCGAGGACCATTACAAGAAACCCATGGATATCGAATGGGCGAAAGACGGCCAGACCAACGAACTGTTCATCGTACAAGCCAGGCCGGAGACCGTGCATTCCCAGAAGAAGGCAGCGGTCATGGAGACCTATGTGCTTGACGAGAAAGGCAAACTCTTGGTCGAAGGAGAAGCAGTCGGTAGCAAGATCGGCCAGGGGGAAGCGAACATCATCGCGGACGCAAAAGACATCAGCAAATTCAAGAAAGGCCAGGCCCTGGTCACGGACATGACAGACCCTGACTGGGAGCCGATCATGAAGATCGCGGGTGCCATCGTCACGAACCGGGGTGGCAGGACTTGTCATGCGGCGATCATCTCTCGAGAACTCGGAATTCCCTGCGTGATTGGAACCGGGAACGGCACTGAACTCATCAAGAACGGCATGAATGTCACGATCGATGACTCCGAGGGAGTCGGCAGAATCTACGACGGTCTTCTGAAATACCATGTCGACACCATAAAGCTTGATGAACTCCCGACGACAAAAACCATGGTGATGATGAACGTCGGCGTCCCGGAGCAAGCATTCCAGCAGGGACAAATACCGAACAACGGGGTCGGGCTCGCACGAGAGGAATTCATCATCAACTCACACATCGGGATACACCCCTTAGCACTCCTTCAATACAAAGAGTTAAAAAAGAAGGCGGCGAAGGACAAGAAGATCGCTGACGTCATCAAAAAGATCGATGAACGAAGCGCAGGCTACGACGACAAGGTACAGTTTTTCATTGACACGCTCGCCCGCGGGATCTCAAAGATAGCGGCGGCGTTCTACCCCAACGACGTGATCGTACGGACGTCTGATTTCAAGACCAACGAGTACGCGAACCTCATCGGCGGGTACCTCTACGAACCAGAGGAGCACAACCCGATGATCGGCTGGCGAGGCGCCTCCCGGTACTACGATGAGACCTACAAGCCAGCGTTCGGCCTCGAATGCGTCGCCCTGAAAAAAGCGCGAAACGAGATGGGACTGACCAACATCAAACCCATGATCCCGTTCTGCCGCACGCCAGAGGAAGGCCGCAAGGTCATCCAAGTCATGAACGAGTTCGGCCTGAAACAAGGGGAGAACGGACTGGAGGTCTATGTCATGTGCGAGATCCCCTCAAACGTCATCGTCGCGGATCAATTCTCAGAGGTGTTCGACGGGTTCAGCATCGGGTCGAATGATCTGACGCAACTCACCCTTGGGCTGGACCGGGACTCTGACCTTGTCGCGCATATCTTTGACGAGCGCAACGACGCGGTGAAGCGACTGGTCGCCCAGGTCATCACTACCGCGCATGCACATAAGCCTCGCCGCAAGGTCGGCATCTGCGGGCAGGCACCTTCAGATTTCCCGGAGTTCGCTGAGTTCCTCGTGGAATGCGGCATCGACAGCATCTCGCTGAACCCGGATACCGTGATCAAGACACGGCTGAAGATCGCGGAGACAGAAAAACGACTTGGAAGGTAACCCTTCCTTTTTCTTTTTTATTTTTCATCCTCTGAAAAGTTTTTTATCCATCGAACCGGTTCGGCACCGCATGGACCGTATCCCCCTCGTGAGCATTCACAACGGCGTTCTCCTTGACGGACTTGAAGGTAACGAGCTCTCGATTGATAAGCTGTTCGCGCGTGTCGATAAAGACTCGATGCTGTACGTCCTCGACAGGGATGGAATCGAGCGCAACAGACCAAACCTTGACCTGTACCAACAATTGACGGAACACTGCGTTCTCTGGGTGGACGGTGGGCCACGTTCTCTTGATGACGTGATGGATATCATTATGTCCGGCGCGACAAACCTTACGCTGCGACCAGACCGCTGGCCAGATGCCGACATCGAAGGTATTTTTGAGCTGACCGACGATGAGGTGTACTACGCGGTGACACCCGAGCAAACGACGCAGAGTCCCTATCTTCCCAAATCAACCACCGGCGTAGGCGTCATCGTGTTCCCTGATGAACACCAAATCGAACATGATTTCACCGCTGCATCGTACCTGAAAGAGTTAGGGATGAAATATAAACTCTATCTGTATGTCGGTGATGTAAAAAGCCCGTCAGACTGGTGGGAGCAAGGCCTTACCGGTCTTGTGGTTGACGCAAGAACCATCGGAGGACCCAAATAATGCATACTGAAGCGAAAATCATCATCGCATTCCTGTTCAACAGGAGCGGAAAACCGGCATTGAAGGAATCGGAGCTGTACCTCCCCCTCTCCATGGAGCTTGGCTGGTTTTCCACCAAAGAGGCACAGGAATTTGTGGCTTATGCAGTCGAGCAAGGGCTTCTCGTGAAAAAAGACGGGACGCTTCATCCGACCTTTCCGATCGAGACCATCACGATTCCTGTGGGGTTCGCACCAAAGAAAAAAACATTCGCCAAAAAAAAGGAACAACCAAAGGAAGAAACCATCATCGAAAATATTGCGTCTCGGATCAGTGAAAAAACCGGTCGCGACACCGCAGAGGTTCGTGAGGAAATCACCCGGGTTGCATCAGAAAAAAAGATCCTTCCGGAGGTTGCCGCATTGTTCGTCGCACGGAAGTACGACCTGCCTTGTGAAGAGTGGTATGATGCGGTAGAAACAATCCTGTTCAAAGGAAGTACAAAATAATCGGGAGCAGCAGCACCCCCATGCACTGGCTTCGCCGCACCCCCCAGGTAATCGGCAGAAACCCGATGCTCGTGCCCGCGAGCAGAATCACCACGCCAAGGATGCCGGTGAACAGAATCACGAGCACGAAGATGAACACGACGGTGAAAGCGACCAGTGACGTGTATGGGAGGCGGGTGAATTTTTTTGCGAAGAGTTTGCCGAAGTACAACGTCGAAAAATAGGAGATGCATCCGGAAAGCACGAGGAACATCAACAGGTAGACAAGCGTTGCAGGCATTGCCAGATCGGCCCAGGCCTCGGCGGGGAGGAGATCATTGATCGCGATCGTGACACCACTGCGAGCCTTGAGGAGAACGAATAGAACGATAACAACAAAAAACGAGGCTGCGGTGTTCACCGAGGCGAGGGTGACGATAGTCTGCTCCGTACTTGACTTCTGACGCGCAGTCAAGGCAAGCACCGTTCCGGTCGCTGTGGTTAGCCCGGGGATAAGGGAGACGAAGATGCCCACAAAACTCCCGGTGAGAATAGAGACAAAGGATGATTTCTTTTCGATCCGGTTCAACTGTAGCGTCTCGATCTTCTGCTCCGGGATTGCGGGTTTCATGATCAGTGAATTGAGCAGGGTCGGCATCCCAAATAACCCGGCCAGTGCCGGAAACAGAACCGGGCCAGGGAGACCGATCGGTGAGTCCACGTACATGGTAAAGATGAGAAGGCCGAACACGCCGGAGAGAAGAAACACAAACGCGGCAAATAGCATGCCGGCAATAATGGAGAGTCTTCCCTGTAACCCGAAATCGGTAATGCGGGTTTTATGCGTCGCTATCATCAGAAAGACGACCGCGACCAGTATCCAGACCATGATCTCCCGAATCGCGCCGTACAAATTAAAGGGAGGACCGAGAAGGAAGCGGAGGGGAAAGAACAGTGCAAGGCACACGAGGATCGCACCGATACATCCGAGCGCAGCAAGCGCCACTGCCCTGTATCCCTCGCCTCTCAATAGAAGATTGTGCGCGGGCAGAATTGAAAGCGCTGTCTCCTCGTTCGGCGCACCGACGAACGTGGACGGCAGATTTTGAGTGAATGAGTGGACCATTGAGATACTAAGAATCAGCCCGCAGATCAAAACCAGGATGAATTGCTCGGATATCCCGTACGCAGACAAGGGTTGGCAGGCAGCGACGATCACACTGGAGAAGGAGAGCAGGATGAGCGCGACATTGTTGACGTGCAGGCCTGGCACTAGTCCAGTGGCAATGCCGAGTAATACGCCGAGCAGGCAAAATGCGACGATGAGGAGAAGCTCCAGCATCACGAACTCCTTCCCAACACCACGATGTCATGCGCTGCATCAGCCACCTTCAAGGTGTAGCTCAAGGTCTCCTGGTTGTAGAGGAACCGCGCCTTCACCGCGACGAGGTCTCCTTTCGAGAACGAGGTATTCTTCGAATGGGCGCAGGAGACAGAGAGCGAACAGGTTCCCGCGGTGTCTTGTAAACAAAAACTCGAACTGGAAAGCGTCTGTATCATGCCGGTGACGTTCACGTTCGTATCCACGTATCTTGCAGGATTCTGGGCGAGCTGCCAGAGGGGAAACGAATGGTTGCCCCATTTTTGAAGAACGGTGACAAACCGTGGGTTGCTTACCGCGACTTCCCACTCATTATTATATTGTTGTACTGTACCGATCGCCTGGACGAGGTCGCCGTACTCGACCGGAAGTGCGCCTTCGACATAGAGCGTAATCAGTGAGGTATTGACGCTGTCGGTGTCTCGTATGGTGATAAGCTGACTGCCGAACGTCGTCGTTTGATACCTAGTGACGACCCCTCTCACGACGACCTGTTTACCCTCATTGGTTGGTACCTTTGAAAGAGGTATGGCCGTTGGCTGCGAGAGGCCTGACAAAATATAGAGGAGTATTAGGCTTACAAGGGAGATTACTACAACAATGTACTTGAATTTCATCACGACACCAATCCCAGACTTGCTTTTATCCGCGGTTAAATATAGATTCTTTGTATTTAATTATTCCTCTGTTCTGACGAGCCGGTGGGAGAAAACTTTATAACGCGTGTTTTCTTCTGCCCACAATGATTACGACTGGTGGGAGTTATGGTTCGCGAGGTAGTTCTCAAGGTATCAGAAGCGTTTCAACAGGATGTTGGCTATGGCAGGGCCCGCATCGATCATCAGACCCGGATGGACCTTGATTTGTCCATCGGCGATGTCATCGAGCTTGAAGGCACTAAGGTGACCGCGGCGTCCGTGTGGCGCGCGCATCCGTCCGATGAGGGGAAACGGCTTGTTCGTATTGATAATCTGACGCGAAAAAACGCGGGGACTGGCCTTGGCGATCGGGTGAAGATCAGGCGCGCAGAGGTGAAAGAGGCGCATGATGTCGCGCTCGCGCCGCTCATGCCGGAAGGGCAGCGTATCGAGTTTGGTATGGGGATTGACGTGATCATCCGGAAGAATATGCTGCGCCGGCCGATCACGAAGGGCGATGAGATCATTATCCCTGGGATCGCGTTTTTTGGGAACGCGCTGCCGTTTGTGATTGTCGATTCGAACCCGCATGGCATCGTGATGATCACGGAGCGGACCATTCTTCATGTGAAGGAAGAGGCTGCAAAGATAGCGGAGGAGGAAGGCCCGCGGGTAAGCTACGAGGACATCGGTGGCCTCCATTTGGAGATCCAGAAGGTACGAGAGATGATCGAGCTTCCGCTGAAGCATCCTGAGTTGTTCGACCGGCTTGGCATCGACCCGCCAAAAGGGGTACTACTCCATGGTCCGCCAGGGACCGGGAAGACCTTGATTGCGAAGGCGGTGGCAAATGAGTCCGGTGCGAGTTTCTATACGATTAACGGCCCTGAAATCATGTGCGTCGAGGGTAGTACGAAGATCCTTACGAACCCGCATGGGTTTGTTACTGCGAAAGATATTTTCCGGGAGCATGGGACGCGTGAGAGCTATGGAAACACGGTGACGCTTGCCCTGAACAAACCGGTGTCAACGTATGCATTTAAAGATGGAAAAATCAAAAAAGCCCATATCACACATATGACGAGGCTTACCGTGCCAACGTATCGAGTTTCCCTGAGCGATGGGAATGCGATTCACGCGTCGAAAAACCAGCCGTTCCTTGTCTATGAAAACGGAAGCTTAGTCTGGAAGCCGGTGTCCCAGTTAAAAAAAGGGGAGTACGTCGCACGGGTGAATGAACTTACGTTGAAGGAGGAGCCCGCGGTGTTCCATCCGGAAACGATTCCTGATCTCCTATGCCAGGATGGTAAATACTGCGTGGACAGCAGGAATCTTTCGAGGAGCATCTTTGTCTCCCTTCCGAAGACCTCATCACCGGAGCTTCTTGAGTTCCTTGGTCTGATAGTGTCTGAGGGGCATATCAGCAAGAAAGGGGATTCGATTACCTTCTGCAACACAGAAAAGGCGCTACGGGAGGTGTTCATTTCTCTTCTTCATTCATTATTCGGTGAGCTTAAAACGAAGCAGTACCGTGACGGGCGGGTTGCCGTATACTCTACCACCATAGTGAGGTATCTTGCTTATCTCGGGTTCACCCACGACCGAAAACTTTCGATCCCTGCCTATTTCTATACCATTCCTAAAGAAGAAATGAAGGCGTTTATCCGCGGGTATTTCGACGGTGACGGAACTGTTGCGATGACAGGGACGTATCCCACGCCGAAGCTTTTCAGCGTCTCCCGGGAGTTCCTCCAGGAGTTGCAGGCGTTGTTACAGGTGAAACTAGGGATTTCATCGAAACTCGGGAAGCATCGCACCCCGTACGGGCTCATGTATGAGGTGGTGATCCGCGGCTACGACGGCCAGGTGAAGTTCCTCGACATCGGGTCACGAAGCCGAATGAAACAGCAGCGGTTACAGAAAATTACTTCAGTGAAGCGGGTAAAAGACGCGCACAACGTACCGTGCCCGTCACTGCTTATCAACGAGATACGTTCATCCATCCCGTATAAGGTGTATCGGAATAAGGATGCGTACGTGTACGGTGCGACAAACATTACGCGCCATGCTTTACAGACGCTGTATACCCTGGCTGATCACGCGGGCGTGGTGACGTCACTGGTTCGCCAAGAGTATCAGACGTTGATGCGCAACGACATCGGCTGGGAGAAGATTAAATCTATTTCTTCTGGCGGCGTCCGGGAGTTGTACGATTTCACGGTTGATGAGGATAGTTTCCTTGGCGGGCCGTACTACCTGTTGCATAACTCGAAGTTCTATGGTCAAAGCGAAGAGAACCTGCGGAAGGTGTTCGAGGAGGCACAGAAGAACGCGCCGTCGATCATTTTCCTTGATGAGATCGATGCGATCGCGCCGAAACGCAGCGAGGTGCACGGTGAGGTCGAACGTCGGGTGGTGTCGCAACTCCTTACCCTGATGGATGGATTAAAGGGCAGGGGTAAAGTCATTGTCATTGGCGCGACAAATATTCCTGATGTGATTGACCCGGCGCTCCGGCGACCTGGTCGCTTCGACCGGGAGATCCGTATCGACGTCCCAGACAGGAACGGCCGCAAGGAGATCCTGCAGATTCATACACGTGGTATGCCGATCAACCCGAGTATTGAAGAGCTATACCCCGGGGAGAAGGTCGATGAAGAGACCGTCATGACCAGTATCAAGCAGGGGATCAAGAAGATCCATATCTCTGATCTTCTGAAGAACATGCTGCGCTCCAAGGATAAGAACAAGCGGGCGGAGGTCATCAGTAATTATCTGAATGTAACGTTTGAGTCGGTGAAGGCATCAATGCCGTCGTCGTTTTATGACAAGACGATAAAACTTTTGGCTGATGAGATCACGAATTTGCTTCCATATGATTTGGATGACCCCGAGGTGAACGTGAACGCGGAGCAGCAGATCAACGAGCGGCTCGGGTCGATACGGGATGCCCCTGATGATTTCATCAAACGGATCTTAAAGGAGCGGGTCCTTGACGATATCGCGGATATCACGTACGGGTTCGTCGGTGCTGATCTCGCGGCGCTTGCCCGTGAGGCCGCTATGAATGCGCTGCGACGATATTTACCTGAGATCGACCTTGAGAAACCGATCCCCATTGAACTCCTTGAAAAAATGGAGGTCACCATGGATGATTTCAAGAGCGCACACCGCGGTATCGAGCCGTCTGCGTTGCGTGAATTTTTCATTGAAATCCCCAAGGTCTCTTGGGATGATGTCGGTGGCCTTGAGGATGTGAAGCAGAACCTGCGCGAGGCGGTTGAATGGCCGCTTTCCCAGCCTGAGGTGTTCAAACGTATGGGTATTCATGCGCCACGGGGGATTCTGTTGTATGGTCCGCCGGGGACCGGAAAGACGCTGCTTGCAAAGGCGGTTGCGCATGAGTCGAAGGCGAACTTCATCTCCATTAAGGGGCCGGAGGTGCTCAGTAAGTGGGTCGGTGAAAGCGAGAAAGCGGTGCGTGAGCTGTTCAAGAAGGCTCGGCAGGTCGCGCCCACGATCGTGTTCCTTGATGAGATCGATTCGATTGCGCCTCGCCGTGGCGCGTTTGACGGGTCGCATGTGACGGAAAGCGTGGTGAACCAGCTGCTGACGAGCATCGACGGGCTGGAGAGCATGGAGGGTGTCGTCGTGATTGGTGCGACGAACCGGCCTGATATCATCGATCCAGGGCTCCTGCGTCCCGGGCGGTTTGACCGGCTGCTTTTGATCCCTGGTCCGGATAAGGATGCCAGGTTGGAGATCTTTAAGATTCATACGAAGGACATGCCGCTTGCAAAGGAGGTGTCGCTAGATGATTTGGCTGAACGGACGGTCGGGTTTTCCGGCGCGGACATCGAGTCGATGTGCCGGGAGGCAGCGATGCTTGCGCTCCGTAGTGACATTAACGCGAAGGAAGTGAAGAAGGCGTACTTCGAGCAGGCGTTTGGCGAGGCCCGTGGGAGTCTCACCGACGATGTGATGAAATACTATAAAAAAGTGAAGGAGGATATGGGGAGCAGCATCGCCAAAAAGGATAAAAGAGAACGAGACATTCAATATATGTAACAAAATAAAAAGATGAGGGATATCATGAAAGTACTGGAGAGTGAAATAAGAGGAAAAACAGTCATGAGTGAAGAGGGCGTGTACCTCGGGATTTTACGGAATTCGCTGGTGGACGAGAGAACCGGTCAGCTGCTCAGTATCTTGGTGGAGCCGTCTGAGGATATCGATCCACGGTTGTATCATTTGGATGAGGTTGGTCATCTTGTCTTCCCGTTTGAGGCGATTCGATCGGTGAAGGACGTCATCATCGTGGGGAGCTAACCACTGGTGTAGTTTCCTGCGGTTTTCTTCTTTTTTTTCTCCTGATGGGCTTGCGTGTTTCTTGGAGGGAATGCGTTTTTGTCGTGTCTGACGGGGGACCCCTTTATTTCGTCTGGAACTCGATTGTGTAAGGTAGTCCGAAATGAATGAAAAAGGTGACGTCAGTAGTCCCGTGCTGTTATGCGTTTCGGACTATTTTAATATTCCGATTTTTAAAATTATATTAATAAAAAAATTAATAAATTTTAACGACCCGTGCGAACGGTTTCCATGCGAAATCATCCCCTCCCCCGCCCCCTGGTTCTACAGGAGGAACCATTATCAAAATTTCACGCAAAAAGTTATAATACCGTAACGCCTTACAACCTCGAAAGAGGAGGCGTGTTTTACGATCAAAGATTCAACGAACAAAGACATTTTCAGCACTCTCTTAAGCAACGAGGGACTGTTCACCAACCGAGAAGTCATGCGTCCGACCTACATGCCGGAAATCCTGCCGCACCGGGAAAAGGAAATCGATGATCTAGCAAGCATCCTGGTGCCCGCTCTTCGAGGGGAATCGCCGTCCAATGTGTTCATTTACGGGAAGACCGGGACCGGGAAAACCGCGGTCGTCAAGTTTGTCGGCAAGGAACTCCTCAAGAAAGGCGAGGAGACCGGCAAAAAGGTGAATTTCATCTACATGAACTGCGAAATCGTTGACACGCAGTACCGCCTGCTGCAGAACATCGCGAACCGATTCATCAACGAATGGAACGATCATGTGCCGTTCACCGGCTGGCCGACCGATGAGGTGTACTCCAAGGTCAAGGGGATGATGGACAAGGAAAAAAGCGTGACCGTGATTGTGCTTGACGAGATCGACAAACTCAAGGGGGACGAGGCACTGTACAACCTCACTAGGATCAACAGCGACCTCGAGAAAGCGCGGGTGTCGATAGTCGGTATCTCCAACGACCTCAAGTTCACGGAGTTTCTGGACCCCCGGGTGAAATCAAGCCTGGGCGAGGAAAGCATGATCTTCTATCCGTACGACGCAAGCGAGCTTCAGGATATTTTACGCAACCGGGTGAAGACCGCGCTGAAGCAAGGCGTGATCGAGGATGACGTGATCCCCCTGTGCGCCGCGCTGTCCGCGCAGGAACATGGGGACGCACGCCGCGCGCTTGACCTCTTGCGTGTCGCAGCGGAGCTTGCGGAGCGGAACAAATCAACGAAGGTCACGCGCCATCACGTGCGCTCGGCGCAGAACAAGATAGAACTTGACCGTATCACCGAGGTGGTGCGCACCCTTCCGAATCAGTCGAAACTGGTGCTCTATTCCATCCTGCTTCATGACAAGCAGAACAAGAAGGCAGGTCATCAGCAGGCGATGACGACCGGGGAGGTGTACGATATCTACCGGGAGTTGTGCAAGAAGATACGGTATAACTGTCTCACGCAGCGCAGGACCGCGGATCTTATCTCAGAGCTGGATATGCTCGGGGTGATCACCGCACGGGTGATCTCAAAAGGAAGGCATGGGCGGACGACCGAGATCCAGATGTCGTCAACATCGAAGGACCTGCTTGACGTGCTACATGAGGATGAGGTGTTCAAGGAGCTTGCGAACTACAAGATGAAAGGGCAGGCGCGACTTACCGTCTAACACAATATTTAAATGTGGTTCCCGATAGTGTGAAAAGGTAAGTCATGAACACGGTTCTGCATCCCTCGGCATCCGACGCATTAAAATTTATTAAGGAGCATCATACGTCAAAGCCGGAGAAAACCATGCTCCTCGTGCTCGGTGAATGCATGGTGGATTACCAGGGACGCGCGAGGTCACTGCTTGATTGGGGTGAGCGTCTCATCATGATAAAACAAGATGGGACCGTGCTCGTCCATCAACCGGTGATGCGAGAGCCCGTGAACTGGCAGCCAACCGGCAGCATCACCGAATTCAAAGCCAAGGACGATCATCTCATTCTCAAATGCCGGCATCAGCGTCCCGCTGAGAAGATGAAGGTAACATTCCGCGCCGTTAAGATGGTGACCGCGACGTCGCTTGTTGACCGCGCGAACCTGATCATCGCGGGGATGGAAACCGATGTCGTGAACCAGATAATGTGCGACCCGACCATGATCGAGGAGGGGCTGCGGATCGTGAAGCGGGAAAAACCAGTGAAATCAGGGTCTATCGATCTCTACGGATTCGATAAGGACCATACGCCGGTGGTCATCGAGGTGAAGCGAAGCCTGGCGACGATCAGCTCCGTGCATCAGCTCCGCATGTACGTAAGTGACATCAAAAAGGATAGAAAGGAGCCGAAGGTGCGTGGGATCCTGTGCGCGCCGCGTGTCCCTGACATGGTGAAGAAACTCCTTGAGGAACACGAGCTGGAATGGCGCGAGGTCGAACGAAAGGTCGTGTTACCGGACGACCGGCAGAAGACATTGAAAGATTTTTAATGAGAGATGGCGTTTCTCTTTTCATCATCTTTTTACATTATCGATCTCGATTTTTCAATCACAGCTGAAAATAATAAGATTAATTCTTTACTTTATTCATTGGCCCAAGAGATATCGCAAAATTGGAAATGCATGGGGAAACCATTCAAACAACCACGTGAGGAACGGGTGGTTCATGAACAACCCTTTATTTTTTGGTATAGTGACCTTAAGTGTTCCCCAGCTGCTCTCTGCACTGTAGTTATCCTTGACTTTCGCTTTGATAGTGTAGGTTCCCCGCTTGGTCCAAGTGTGGTTCACGATTATTTCATGGCCTGATGTGTAGGGTCCGAGCCATCCGGTGTTTGTCGCGTCGCCCCAGTCGACGTAGTAGGAGATGTTGTTTCCCTCGGGGTCGGACGACATGATGGTGTACTCGTAAGTTTGTCCGATCTTCCCGTTTGTCGATCCTGTGATGGTGGGCGTTGAGGGTGGTTGCTCATTAATGATGCGGAGTGCGTACAAATACGTTTGAAAATTTGGACCACTAAAATCCTGTGCAGCAACATATATGGTTCCGTCTTCGCCTATCGCGACCGATGACTCTATGCTGTCTCCAGCGTCGAACTTCCAGCGGAGTGTCCCGTCAGGATTAAGAGCATAGAGGTTCCCATCCTCTGAGCCACAGTAGATGATACCATTTTTATCAATGGCAGGTGATGAGAGGATTTCACCATCGGTTGTATAATACCAGTTTACAGTACCATTAGGAGCAATACTATAAATACGATTGTTATCTTGGTCTCCAACATAAATTGTTCCATCTGTGCTGATTGCTGGAGTGGAGCCTCCGATCCAACCTGTTGTTATTTTCCAATGCAAAGTCCCATTAGGGTAAAATGCATAGAACTCCCCTGATGTCCCCCCAACATAAATTGACCCGTCATCACCAATGGATGTTGTGGCAGGGCCATCCTGACCTCCCGTGTAATACTTCCATTTTAATGTCCCGTTGGTGTTAATTGCATATTCGTATCCGTCATTTGAGCCTGTATAAATAGTTCCATTATTGTCGATGGCGGGGTCACAAAAAATTGAATCTTGTGCATAGAAAGTCCATTTGATTGTTCCATTCGGATTGACAGCGCATAATTTATTGCTGCCGACTGATGAAATATAGATTGTTCCGTCATTACCAATAGCTGGGGATGACCATGTCCAGCTGGCTCCGATATGGGTCCTCCAGTTGATAGTTCCATTTGGATAGAAAGCAATTAAATCTCCATTCATTGAACCCGAATAAATAATCCCATCATTTCCAATAGCAGGTGATGCATCAATAAAACCACCCGAAGCATAATGCCATCTTTCAGTGCCATTGTTATTAATAGCAAAAAAACTATATTGAAAATCGTCAGCACCAGTATAAATCGTCCCATTTGTATCTTGTGCCGGGGATGAAGTAGTCAATCCATACATGAAAAATTTCCATTTGATTTTATACCAGTTCCCAGTTGTTCCGTACGGGCTTCTTCCCGTATGACGAGCATCATGATGGAACATAGGCCAGGATGAGTTTTGAAGACCGCCATTGGATTCTGTTTGAATGGGTTTTATAGATGTTGTCTCTGTTTGTAACGAATTTGCAGATTCTCCATTGTGTCCTATTATTATAGGTATCAACAGAGAAGTAATACATAATATCACTATACAATTTTTAAACAAATTCCTTTCGATCAAACTCAATGCCCCTTTAATCCTACTAATAATACTATAGAATTCTTATATAAATAAGTTACACATAAAAAAACTGATTTCTTCCAAAAAGCCGCTTATAGCAACGGCAACGCACCGGTCACCTGATCAATAACGTTGTTTGGTGCTGGGCCAATCCCAAGCACGGTTTGCGTCCCCTCAGGAATCTCCGTCAACCCCGCATCCGTCACAAGACTCGTGATCATGCCAAGGTCCTTCGCTTTCTCCTTTAACGGATAAAATTCCGCAAGCGTCTCGACCCTCACCACGACCTTCTTCGCACCTTCACGATTCCACGCAGAAAACCACCGCGGTTTCTTCGCCTTCGATAAAAGCGCACAATCAACTGCCGCATGCGCGACCTGCGCGGCAAGCTTCCCCGCGGAAAGAGACAGATCCCCCCGTGTCACAATAACCATCTTGTACTCAAACTCATCATCGGTTACGTTCTGGCCTCTCATGATTATTCATCTCACGATACGATTCCTTCCGCCATTTCTCACCCATCTCGTACGCCTTCGAAAAATCAATCAACCCCTTCACCACCAGGGTCTTCTCACCAGCCTCGACATGCTTCAGCGGCACCCCAAGGAACAACGTGCCAGCCTTAATAATCAATACATCCTTGTCAACGGACACGCTCTCCCCGATCCTTTTCCCAGTGCCATCGACCACGAACTTGCACAGAAGCGACGGATCAGCATCCACCAGCTTCTTCTTCCCAGCAGGCTCCTTCTTCCTCGTAAAAAAATACACCCCGTGATACTTCGCAGTGACCAGTAACCGACGTCCCTCAGAAATCATGAGGCCCTGTAACACCGTTTTTATTATAAATCTTTGGTGATATTCACTGTCAATGGAACCCTACGACGTAATCATCGCTGGCGCAGGACCAGCCGGATGCTACCTAGCGACCTTACTTGCGAAACAAAAGATACATACCGCAATCTTTGAAGAACACGCAACCATCGGCGAACCACTCCACTGCGCAGGGCTTGTGACCGAGCGCGTCCTGGATTTCCTCCCAACCGCGTCACCCTCACTGATCCAAAACAAAATATACGGGGCGCACATCCACGCACCATCGGACACCACCCTCACCATCGGCGGAGACCACGTGCACGCGCTCGTGATCGACAGACAGCGATTTGATGAAACACTCGCGAAACACGCACAAGCAGCTGGCGCGGAACTGTTCCTGGAACACAAAGTCGCTGCCGCTAAAGTCCAGGGAAACCTTGTTCAAATCGACCTACGGCATCAAGAAAAAACAACACATGCACACGGCAAGATCATCATCGGCGCGGACGGATCGCACTCCACCATACGAACCGCCTTTGGATTCCCCAAGCCAACCGAGTTCCTCCAAGGGATCGGCGCGGAGATCACGGACGTCGACCTCGACTGCCGCTTCGTCCATATCTTCACGGGACACAAGGTCGCACCAGGGTTCTTCGCCTGGATCATCCCGACGAACCAAGAAGGCACCCAGGCACGCATCGGGCTTTGCATCGGAAAACAACACGACCACCCGCTCCCGCACTACTTCACCACCCTCCTTAAGCACCCGCTCATCAAAGACGCGACCGTACTAAAACGATTCGGCGGGGTAATCCCTCTCGGCGCGCTGAAAAAAACCGCGGACGCACACGTCATGCTCGTCGGGGACGCCGCGGCACAGGTCAAACCCGCATCAGGCGGGGGCCTCTACCCAGGGCTCCTCTCCGCGCGCCACTGCGCCGCCATCGCAGCACAGGCAATCCATAAAAACCAATTGACCCGAGACTTGCTCGAAGAATATCACGCGCGTTGGTCAAAGGACATCGGACGCGAGCTCTCCCTCGGCATGCGATTCAGAGGGATTTACACGCTGTTTACCGACCAACAACTAAACCAATACATAGAAAAATTCAACACAGAAAAAATCAGGGCCGTCATCAACAACTACGGGGACATCGACTACCCCACGAAACTCGCGCTCCCGCTCCTACGAACATCACCATCGCTCCTCTCCCTGCTGCCGTCCATGCTGAGACAGGCAACGCGCTAGCCTATTTTTTCCGTTTCGAAGGCGGCGGTGGTGGCACGTAATAATCAGGCATATCCTCTACTGGTTCGTTATCCTCAGGCTCAAACACCTTCTTCTTCCCTCTGCGAAGGCCCCCGCGTTTCTTCCGGATCAAATAGATAATGACAACAAGGATGATAAGGAGGACAAACACAAGGAGGCACGGCAGGAAAATACCGAGCACATAGACCGGCGAGGCATTGAGCACGCAGGTCAGAACCGTTGATTGGTTCCCGGCATCGAATGACATCTCCACGTAATCGCGCCCGTCATTCGTCTTTCCCGTGTTCACGACATTACCGAGGCTATCACTGGCGTTGACGGTGATGCCTTTCGGGAAGATGATCCGGTACGTCACGGTTTGATTCTCAAGACCCTGGAATGTGAACCGTTGCGGGGAGATCGACAGGGACGCGGGCCACAACGACACGTTGAAAGCAATGGTGTACACCTGGCTTGCGTAGCTCGAAACCACGACAGGCACTATCGCATCCATGGCGGAGATATCGCCGTCCCATGAGAGAGAATTGGAGAACGCTTTCCGGTCCGTTGAGCCTTTCACGGACAACCCGTGGATGATACCGGATGTCCGCTGTTGGAGCAAGTCCTTTTTCTGGGATAAAAACAGGTTTATTTGGGCCCCGTCGAACACCTGCTCCTCGGCGCACAACCGGAACGCATCCGCATTCAAAAACGTAAGATTGATCCTCGGGGAAAGAGTGAATTCATTTGGCAAACGAATCACCGAGAGCTGATCGTCCTCCCTCAATTTCATCGACGCAGTCAGCTCGGTTTTCCCTGTGAAGATGCTCGGGATGTTCAGATCCATTTTCGAGAGTTCAATTTCGATGAGCGTGTTCACCTGCTCCTCCGTATAGGGGGGGTTCGGTCGAACGTCTGAGGAGAACGCCCCGGCAAGAGGAATGGTTCTATTCCAGGTGAACGTGTTCTTGCCGTCAAGTGTGATGTTTGCGGGAAGTCGCAAGAGGAACGTGCACGGCCATGGGACCGCGCTAAGGCCCTCGCCGAAGTTCACGTCATCGGACGTGATGGTCGCGGCAGCCCCCGCGTTAATAAGTCCGAAGAACGCGCGGGCAGACATCCCACAGATCCGCAGACGCACGCTCGTGTCCGTGAAGGTCGCCTGTACCGCTGGCAGGCTATCCATATGGGTAATGTTGTACGGGACGGAGCAGTTGGTCGTGCTGCTCGCGTTCCAGGAGAATGAGAAATCAAGGGTCTGGTTGAACGAGGAATTCTCAAGGATCGGCGTTATCTGTTGTTCAATCGGCTGGATCGTATACGTGAATACATCATTCCACGACAGCAGCCCGTTGTCAATGAATAAACGAACCCCGTCCGCTGGGAGAACACTCAGCCCTGTTACAAACGAAGGGAACGTCACATAATTTCTTACGTTGATTTCCCTCGCGATCACGGTCTCGGTGAGACTCATGTCATGGACCGTTCGTGTATTAAGCGCAAACTCAAGGGAAATGTCCTCAGAGTCGGCTGCGGGCGTGGTCGGGTTTTTCGCACGCATCGAGAGCGTTGCGGCAACGGGCACCGCGGCACCATCCCAATTTTTTACTTCCCATTGCACCTGACTATTCTCCGAGTTCACCATCGGCGTGTTCGCAAAATCCAAGGTCAATGACGTTGGCAAGACGTACATGTACGTGGTGTTCCATCCTTGCTCAGCCGTGAGGTTGAAATGATACGTAACCACCGCGCCCATATCAAGCACGCCGCTGACGAAATTCGAAAGATTCATCGCTCCCATGTAGGCAAAGAACTGCGGGGTGAGATTCACCCGGAAATCATCAGTGAAATATGGTTTTATGTACACTGGTCGGTTGATTGCTTGTACCTCTGCATTGGTAAATGCTGCTTCTATCTGATCTTTCACTGAATCACGAAGACGCTGTTTAATAACCCCCATTACCTCAAGATCGCTATTAGCAATACTTTCAATTGTCTGTCTGTCATATGATTTATCATAGACATTATCAATTCTATTGACCAGCATCTGCGTATGGACCGAAAGCTGTGCCCCGGTCTCAAACGTACAGGTAATCGTCGCCTCAATTTGACTATCGACCGCTGGTTCCGCACCTGCCTGATACGCGAACACAACGGAGAGAAGTACAACAACAATACTAACGGTTTTTATCACACGGCATTGCTGCATCACACCCACGCCCTTCTAAGGAATTAAACACAGACTCTTATAAAAACTTTCTTACGAAATCGCTAAAAAGACATTGGCCATTTCCCACTATCACTATTATGTACATACTTGGGGGCACCTCAGCAGGAAGGGTCGCAGCAAACCTTGCAAAGGAACTACGCCAGCCGCTCCTCCAGGCCACCTTTAAACGATTCCCGGATGACGAATTCTACGTCCGACTCCTGGACTCGGTCGCAGGGGATGAGGTGCTCATCGTTCAAACCGCGTACCCTGACGAAAAAATCATCGAACTTCTCCTCATGCAAGACGCAGTGCATGATTCAGGAGCAAAAAAAATCACGGTTGTTCTCCCGTATTTCGGGTACAGCAGGCAGGATAAGAAATTCGAGGAAGGTGAGGCGATCAGTGCACGCGCGATCGCGGAACACATCAGCCTTCACGCGGACAGCGTCATCACCGTTGACCCACACAAGGAGCACATCCTGAAATTCTTCACGGTGCCTGCATACAGCTGCTCCGCGGTTAAGGCGCTCGCCCAGTACCTGAAAGAAAAACGGATTGATTTCATCCTCGCCCCGGACAAGGGCGCAAAGGAACGAGCGAAAGAAGCGGCCGCGGTCATCAACTGCGACTACGACTACCTGGAGAAAACCCGCATTGACAGCACTACCGTCACCATCACCCCGAAAAAACTTGACGCCCACAGCAAACGCGTTGCAATCATCGACGATATCATCTCCACTGGTAGAACTATGGCGAACTCCATAAAGGAGCTGAAAAAACAAGGGGCAAAAGAGGTCTTCGTCGCGTGCACGCACGGGCTGTTCATCGGCCAGGCAAAAGAAAAACTCATCGCCGCGGGCTGCGACGAGATCATTTCCACGGACACCATTGAAAACGAGTTCAGCAAGGTCAGCGTCGCCCATTGCATCGCGGAGACATTCCAAAAAACACTCCCTCACATAAAAAATTAAGGAGAACATTCTAGAGATAAGTTATTTATAAGACCTCGGTTTTACGGTTGTAAAACTATTGTAGGTGAAACGTATGCGGAAACGAGCACAACTGAAGATGCCAATGCCGTCAGAACCAGCATCGACTGCACAGCAACCTGCAGCTCAAGAACGAAAACGGTTCCAGTTCAAAATGAGGAAAAACTTGTGGGTGGGTCTGTGCCTGATAGCGATTTTCTTTTTGGTTCTGTTCATGAACTCGTATTTCAACATCACCTCAAATGTGGATATCAACTCTGCAGGGACGTCCCTTGGGTCGAAATTCTTGCTCTCCGGTCCTGACCCGTACTACAACATACGGCTCGTGAATACGACCGTGGAAACCGGGCGGTTCCCGTACTATGCAACTAATGACCCGCTTCTGGCATACCCCTTCGGGAAATCAGGAGGTCGTCCTCCTCTGCTCAGCATGTCTGCCATAGGGTTCAGTAACCTTCTTACCCCGTTCATGAGTGAGATGGACGCGGTCGGGTACTCCATGGCGTTCGTCCCCGCGTTATTTGGGGCGTTGCTCATCTTCCCTGTGTATTTCATTGGGAAGATACTCTTCGGGAGAAAAGCAGGGCTTCTTAGCGCCTTCCTTATCGCCATCATCCCGATAGAGATCAGCTCAGGACACGGGTCTGCATTCGCGCTCTTCGACCATGACTCCCTCAACCTGCTCCTGTACTCCCTTGTCTTCCTGTTCATGATTCTCAGTATCAAAGAGAAAGATCGGATACGCTCTTTTCTCTACGCACTCCTCGGCGGGGTGTCTCTTGCTGCGCTCTCCATGGTCTGGGTCGATGCCATGTTCCTGTACACCGTCATCACCATCTACGTCGTCGTTCAATTATTCTTCGACATTTTCATGAAGAAGATCGAGGAACGATTCGTGCTCAATATGTTCCTCCTCTTAATCACCGGCGTTCTTGTGTCACTACCTGTCACCAGTGCTCGCGGTACGGTGCTTAGCCTTCCGCTCTACCTTGCGGTCGGCGTGCTCGCCTTTGGTTGTCTTTGCATCCTGTTTAAACGAAAACAGATTCCATGGATTATCTCGATTCCTTCCATTGGCATTATTGCTGGCGTCGCTCTCGTCGCCTTGTATATTGTTTATCATCTCCCATCACAGCCTTCTATCCTCGGGCCTATCGCAATACTCGCTGGGTACATCCCCTTCATCGGGACCGGTATCTACGGATCAAAAGTCTCACTCACGATCGCAGAAGCAGGCACATACAATATGAGTCGCACCGTGATGTCCTTTGGCCCAGCGGTCTACTGGCTTGCCTGGGCAGGGTTCGTTTTACTTATTTATATGTACTACAAAGAAAAATGGCGAAAGGATTACTTGTTTATCCTGACCTTATTTGTCGTCGATTCGTATCTCGTCACCACCGCAGGTCGTTTCCTGAACGACATGGTGCCAATCATCGCACTGCTCGCAGGCTGGATCATCTGGTTCCTCATCAGTAAAATTGATTATAAGCAAATGGCGCGTAATATCAGAAACGCTGGCGGTGGTTTCCGGGGATTGCGAAAAGGAATCGGGGTGTATCATATCCTTGGCATTCTTTTTGTCGCGATTCTCGTCATCATCCCCAACGGGTTCCTCGCGCTTGACGCGGCGGTGCCGTCAGCGGTGACCCACAATGGCACCAGTAACCTCAAATATGATTTCTTCGGCAAGAACTTTTCATCAGCGTTCGGCTCAAGCTCCTACAAGGAGCAATATTGGACAGCCGCCTACGCTTGGCTCGATACGCAAGATACGAATATCTCAAACCCGGCGAAACGACCGGCCTACATCTCCTGGTGGGACTACGGGTTCTACGAAGTAGCGGTCGGCGGACATCCGACCGTGGCAGACAACTTCCAGGACGGGATCCCCACCGCAGCAAACTTCCATATCGCAATAGGAGAAAAGGAAGGGATCGCGGTGTGGACGATTCACCTCTTGGAGGGAAATCTCAATGATAACAAAGGGGCGCTCTCACCAAACGTCAAAGACGTACTTCAGAAATATCTTGGCACGAACAACTCCACTAAAGTGATACAGTGGATGGAGCAACCCACGACCTCGCCATCCTATCATGCCCCTATCGGCGGACAATACGACAAAGCACTCGGGAATATATTGCCCGTCGGATCGCAATACTATCAAAACGCATATTATCATGACATCACCACCCTTTTGAATGCAAGTTTAACCGATGATCAAATCACCTGGCTGTACCATGACATCCAGCAAGCAACAGGGTACAGCATCAGATACTATGGCGTCGAAGGATATGATGAACAAATCTTCAACATCTTCGCGTTCCTCGCCGATGAGAGCAACATCCTGACCGCTCTTCGGACGCCTGGAAAAAAATTCTATAACCCCGAGGATGACTTCATCCAGATCAAATATACGGGATACAACGTGAACCCTGACGGAACACAGGGCGCCGAAGGAGCATGGACTGCACAAGAGCTCAACGACATGTCGCCCGACACACGAAACCATGTCGCAATCACTGGCACCACAACGGTCTACAAGGCGGATTATTTCAAAACAATGTTCTACAGCACCTACATTGGGGCACCACCGCAACAGGACCAACAAGGGAACTACCAGACGCCCCAGCAGCAAGTACCCTGTTATAACATGCGGCACTTTGTTCCCGTCTACGTCTCACCGTATCCGTACTATGGGTACGGCAAAAGCGCGGTCGTTATCGCGAAATACTACGAGGGCGCGTTCTTCAACGGCACCATAAAAATCAAAGACTTCCCTCTTGAATACGTCTACGTCGTTATCCTGGATCAATATGGGTTGCCGCATGATGCGACATTTACCGATGCAAACGGATCGTTCAACGTGCTTTCACTAGGGGGGAACATGACGCTGCTCTTCTCCTACGCCAACGAGGTTTTCCTCAAGAAAATCACCTTCAACAGCACCACAAACCCGCTCTATGCCCCGATCACCGATGCAGAGGCGATGCGTCTCCCGGGGTCGAACTACACAAGGTACTTCAACCTCAGTGTGAACTTCTCAACACTGGAAGGATTTGTGTATGAAGACAACAATAACAATGGGTCGTATGAACCAGCCAATGATACGCCGATTCCTGGCGTTACTATCCAGCTCACAGATCAATACTTCGGTAGATCCATTCCCCCGACAACCACAGACGAAAAGGGCCATTATATCTTCAAGGATCTCTTCCCGAGTAAATACAACGTCACCGCGATCCAGGATGGATTCACCCTCTCAGGGGCCGCGATCCCAGTAACACCTGACCAGAACTTCCACAACATCTCAAAACCAAAACTCGCGGCAGTGAAAGGGACAACCTATTTCGATACAAATGGAAATAAAAAATACGACACGGGTGAAGAAACAAGCGACGTTCAAGTAAGACTCCTCTATACGAAATTTGATAAAACCGTGATGCTGGTGAACACCACAACCACCGGCGCAACAGGCACATACTCGTTTAACGCGCTCGTTCCAGGTACATACACACTCAACGCATCAAAACGCAATGCCGCAACAGGGTACGACGACTACCTCACAGAGCAATCCGTAACCCTCACCGCGAACACCACGACATCGTTCAACATATCATTGGCGTACGCACCTGTCACCGTCAGTGGATACACCACTGCTAACGCCACCAAAGTAAGCGGCATCATTGTTCAGTTCACAAAAGATCTCTCCGTGAAAAACAATACTGCGGCCACAACGTCGTCGTCTGCCACATCAAATATAAATGGATTATACATCGTCAAACTCACCCCTGGTTCCTACAATGTCACCGTCTCAAAAACACAGGGACAGACCCTCATCTACACCTTTGAAGGGAAACTGACCCTCACGATCGGACAGGGAGTCACATCGTATGATATCGGACTTACCAAACACTCGGTGACCGTCAGTGGAGTAACCAAATCGAACAACGTACCCGTAGCAAACATGACGATCCTCTTCTTAACAGACACCTCCATTCAGAATAACACCGCAATATCGAACTCTGTCAAATCCAACACTACAGGGGCGTACACCATTGAGCTCGCACCAGGCTTTTACAACGTCACCGTTAACCAAACAATCAACGAGAACGGCCAGAACTTCACCTATACATTCAAACAGCCATTCCTAGTAAACGTTGGTGAGTCACCAGTAACCCTCAATATTATTCTCATGAAAGAACAAGCACCATAACCCCAGGTTAGAGCTTGGTTCCTCTAACCACATCTTTTTAATCTTTTTCCCGATACTTTGTACTATGCTGAGCCTTGCCGACGGCACCAAAGCAGTACGATTCGCACGACACGTTATCACGGAATATGTCACCCGTCAACCGACTCCCCCGCAAGATCTCGGGAAACCATTCCAAGAAAAACAAGGAGTGTTCGTCACCCTTCACACCTACCCTGAGTATGACCTTCGCGGTTGCATCGGCATCCCGCTTCCCGTCATGCCCTTGCGTGACGCGATCATTGAATCGGCACAATCAGCAACACAAGACCCGCGGTTCCCCCCATTAGCAGCGCGGGAGCTCTCCACGATCATCATCGAACTTACCGTCCTTACAAAACCAGAACTTATCAGGGTCAAACAACCACAGGAGTACCCCGCCCATATCGAAATCGGGCGAGACGGGCTCATCGTTGAACAAGGCTTCTACAAGGGCCTGTTATTGCCACAAGTCCCGGTCGAACAAGGCTGGGACATAGAAGAATTCCTCTCGTACACCTGTACCAAAGCAGGGCTCTTACTGGATGCATGGTTCGATAAGACCACGAAAATCTCGAAGTTCAGCGGCCAAATCTTTTCAGAGGAAAAACCGAACGGGCCAGTAAAGGAGAAGACGCTTCATGGATCTGACCATTGAAGGAAAACTCTACCATAACGGTGCGATTGAATCAGGCTGCCTTGGCATCGAGCACGGCAAAATCGTCGCCGTCAAAAAAATATTGAAATCAGATCATCACCTCAATGTCGGCGGTAACCTCCTTCTCCCAGCAGGCATCGATCTTCACGTGCATTTCCGTGACCCTGGGTTCACCCACAAGGAGGACTTTTCCACCGGCTCGCTTGCCGCGGCGTTCGGCGGCATCTCCTGCGTCTTTGACATGCCGAACACGGACCCTCAGACGACCTCATTACAAACCCTGGTAGAAAAGACACAGATCGCTTCCGCGAAAAGCTACGTGGATTTCGGGGTGTACGCTGGGGTCACTGATGAGAATCTCGGGCGGCTCTCAGAGCTTTCAGCACATTGCAGCGGCTTTAAAATCTTCCTTGGGAGCAGTACCCATTCACTGCAGCTCAGCAGCCAGAACCTTGCGGTCGCGCTCCACGAAACAAGCCGGACAAAAAAACTCACCCTGATTCATGCGGAGGACGAGCACTGCCTTAGTAAACACCAGGACCAAGAAATGAATCTTGTCGACCACGTCCGCTGCCGGCCAGCGGAATGCGAAGAAACCGCCATACGCCATATCATGAACATCACCCAGTCCCTGTCATCCCCGGTCCACCTCTGCCATTTGTCTTCCTGCGAAGGATTCGAGATGATACGAGCACGGTCAAAGAACCTCAGCGTCGGCGTGACCCCGCATCATCTCTTTTTTGATGTGCACGCGCTCTCCTCCAACCAGACATTTTATAAAGTGAATCCCCCGATCAGATCAAGCTTCGATAAGGATGCGCTCTGGTACGGCGTGAGTAACGGACTGATTGATGTCTGCGAATCAGATCACGCGCCACACACCCTCGAGGAAAAACAAAGCAAGTTCAACGATGCCCCGTCCGGCCTTCCCAGCGTTGAAACCATGTACCCTTTGCTCCTCGCATCCGTGAAAAAGGAACGCCTCAGCTTCACACGGCTTCTGTCGCTTCTCTGCGAACGCCCCGCGCAACTCCTGAGTCTTCCCAAAGGAAAACTCGAGGTCGGGCTCGATGCGGATATCATCGTGGTTGATGTCAAAAAACCAGAGCCGATCAAGGCGGAACAGATGCATTCGAAATGCGCATGGACCCCCTTCGAAGGATATCCTGCGATCATGCCTTCCTCTGTTTTTATCCGCGGGGAAAAAGTCATAGAAAATCATGAGATACTCATCAAACCAGGATTCGGTAGGTACATCGGGGCACCACATGCGTAAGTCCCTCCTGCGACGGATACATTCCTCTCTCGGTATTACTCACTAAGGTGACTCTATGGATGAGAAAATAAAACATCTCGCCCATCAAATCGTCGAAAAAATCGGCAGAACGGTCCTCAAAGAAAGTCAGAACAATTTTTACAAGCTCGGGAAAACCATCGGTATCGGCGCTGACGGCACACCCACCTCCTACATCGATAAAGTCGCGGAGGACGCTGCCGTAAAAATCCTTAATAAATCACCGACAAAAGTGGATCTTCTCAGTGAGGAAATCGGGTTCGTTGACTTTGACGGAACATATGTCTTTGTGTTGGACCCTGTCGATGGCACACGCAACGCGTCCCGGGGTATCCCGTTCTATGCCGTATCCCTCGCGATCGGAAGGTCACGGATCAGCGACGTGGAGTACGGCATCGTGAAAAACATCCCGACCGGTGATGTGTTCACCGCGGAGAAGCACCATGGCGCGTTCCTCAACAACATGCCGATCAGGGTCTGCGAGGTGCCCTCAAAGGACATCCTCTCGTCCATCACGCTTGGGAAAAGCAGCACGCAAAAAGCGCACGCGCTCGCAAAACACGGGTACGTCCGGTCACTGGGATCAGCCTCCCTTGAGATGTGCATGGTCGCGATCGGGGCACTTGATTATTATTTTGTAGGAAGAGACCTCATGCGCGTCATCGACATCGCAGCCTCAACCCTCGTCGTCCGAGAGGCGGGCGGCTACGTCAAAACCGTTGCCAACAAGGATCTTGACATGGCGTTTGACCTCGGGGAACGAACCAGCGTTGTCGCCGCATGCTCAGAGACCGTCATCCAGGAGATTCTCTCCTAGCATAAAACATAAATACAACCCGTGTTCTTCAACCTACGAATGACTATCGCAGAGACCATCATCAAACAAACCCGGAAGAAGAAACTGCATTTTGCGCTCCTTGACCCGGAGAAACAACCACCGAAGACAGCGGGGGAGATCGCGAAAACCGTTACCGATGCGGGGAGTAGCGCTGTCATGGTGGGGGGCTCCACGCTTCTGTCACAACAGCAGGTTGACGACACGGTTCATTCTATCAAGAACCATACCGATTTACCGGTGATCCTGTTTCCCTCGGGTGCGAAGTTTCTGAGCAAGTACGCGGACGCGGTGTTCTTCATGAGCCTACTGAACTCCCGGAACCTCGATTACGTGATCCGGGAGCACGTGAAAGGAGCACTGTTTGTGAAACGCTCAGGGCTGGAACCAATCTCCATGGGGTACGTGATCGTCGAGCCAGGCATGACCGCGGGTCGTGTCGGCGACGCGGAGCTCATCAAACGAGACGATCTCAAGGCCGCGGTCGAGTACGCGCTTGCGGCGCAGTACCTCGGCATGCGGTTCTTCTACCTTGAGGCAGGCTCTGGTGCGCCCACCCCAATCCCCAATGACATGATACAGGCAGTGAAAAAAAACTCGTCCATCCCGGTGATCGTCGGCGGCGGCATACGGGACGCGCAGACCGCTCAAGAAAAGGCGCACGCCGGGGCAGATATCATTATAACCGGGACCGCGCTTGAAAAAGAGAAAAACCTGAAACATACCATAGCGGACATCATCGCCGCTATCCAGGAGGAATAATCAGATGAGATATTTGGTGAGCATCGGCGGGGCATCAGGGTGCATCTACGGCATCAGACTCCTCAAGGAGCTGAAAAAAGCAGGACAGGAGGTTCACCTCGTCGTATCCGAGGGTGGGAAGAAACTTTTAGAATACGAAACCGGGATGACGCTTGCGGAGCTAAGAAAAAAGGCGGATGTTTCCTACGAGAACGATGATCTGTGCGCGGGGCCGTCCAGCGGGTCGTTTCATCTTGACGGCATGATCGTCGCCCCGTGCAGCATGAAGACACTATCCGCGATCGCGAACGGGTACAGTGACACCCTTACCTCACGGGCAGCATGCTGCTCCCTGAAAGAAGGACGCAGGCTCATCCTTGTCGTCCGCGAAACACCCCTTGACTTGCCTGGAATCAAAAACATGCTTGCGGCAAAGGAAAGCGGCGCGGTGATTCTCCCGGCGATGCCAGCGTTTTACCATAAACCGAAAAAAATCGAAGACCAGGTGAATTTTATCGTCGGGAAGATTTTTGATCAACTCGGTCTACAACATTCATTGTTCGAGCGATGGGAGTAACGCGTTACTTCGAGGATACAAAATGACGGAAAAAAAACATTTGACGATTCTTGCCTGTCCCCGATGCGGTAGCAAACGTATCGAGATGGGGACCATGAACCAAGGTGTCCTCTTCGGGGTCACCTCATGGAAAAGCGTCTGCAAGAACTGCGGGTACCAGGGCGAACCCTTGATCTTTGACACCGAGGAATCGTATGAGAAATTCCTCGATGGTCTGTCGCAAGATCAATCACAAAATACGACGACGGAAGGCAGAGAATCCCCCGCGCCAAAGCCCGATGAATCTGAGGCTGAGGAAACCGCAGGGCTCACACCAAAAGAAAAGGAAGTCGTCTCCTATGCCCATGACGTGGAAAAAGAATCCGCGCGCAAAGAAGACCATAAAGTCCGCGCCCCGATGTTTGATGCGACGAAATCATGGCGCGTTGAAGTTCTTGTCGCCATGATCATTTCCGCGGTATGGACCTTGATTTACCTTTCATTCTTCGCGTTTCGCTTCTTTACCTCACTGGATCTTTTGTTCATGTTCCTGTACACCTTCTTTTATTTCGCGGCAACGACCTTAGTTATACTTGTCGTGATCGTTATCGCCGAATACGTCTATTACCGGACGAAGCGCGTCCCGTAAGAAAAAAAGATGTGTAAAAGCACCCTAGGAATCATCTGATGATTATTCTCTTTATGCTTTTTTGAACGTAAGCGCAGCGGAGTTTATGCAGTATCGCTTCCCCGTGGCTGTCGGGCCGTCATCAAAGACATGACCGAGATGGCCGCCGCACTGCGGGCAGTGAACCTCGATACGCCGCATCCCACGGCTCGTATCAATCGATGTTTCGACGCTCTCCTTCGCCAACGGCGTGTCGAAACTTGGCCAGCCGCTGCCTGAATCGAATTTCGCCTCCGATGAAAACAGCGCCTGACCGCACGCGGCACACTGATACACGCCTTTCTCCTTGTTGTGGAGCAATTTCCCGGTGAATGGCGGTTCTGTTCCTTTCTGCCGGAGGATCTTGTACTGGTCAGGGGTCAGTTTCTTCTTCCATCCGTCCTCAGATAATCCTTTCCTTCGTATCAGACTCATACCCCTCTTAAATAACTCGTTTTATAAAACAGTTACTTTTTCGTTACCCGCATATTTTTATTACTTTCCACAGTTCCACCATGTAATGAACACAAACGATCAAACGTCCTGGCGAGCCCGCTTTCGCGTTGACCCACTCCCAACACTTCTTTCTTCATCGAATATGCCTCTCCGCTTTTGTACCCATCGAGATCTTCTCATGGATACCACAGCGACACCTGAAACCGTCTGGAAGCTACCGGTCATCACAAAATATCTCCGGAAGCAGCAACCCAGCGGCTCATGGAGATACCCCGGGGGCGGGAAGCCGTATCTTCGTTCCTCCGAGAATTACGATCAACTCGAGACCTACCGGATCCTCGGGGAGCTTGTAGAAAAATATGCAATGAGCAACACCCATCCCTCGATAGAACATGCCGCAGCGTACCTCTTTTCCTTCCAAACGGATGAAGGTGATTTCCGCGGGATTTACGGGACGCAGTACACCCCGAACTATTCTGCGGGGATCATGGAACTCCTCATCAAGGCAGGATATGCGGATGACCCACGCATCAAAAAAGGGTTCCGCTGGCTTCTCTCTATCCGTCAAAATGATGGCGGCTGGGCGATACCGCTTCGAACGAAAGGCAAGAATTTCACACGAACAGTTCTTAGCGATGCAGAGGCGATTCAACCGAATCGTGACAAACCTTTCTCACACCTCATCACCGGCATTGTCCTACGCGCATTCGCTGCACACCCGATTTATCGAACAAAGAAAGAAGCGCAATATGCAGGGGCGCTGCTCGCGTCACGGCTCTTCAAAAAAGATACGTACCCTGACCGAGGAACAGTACAATATTGGGAGCGCATCTCGTTTCCCTTCTGGTTCACCGACGCGCTCTCCGCCCTTGATTCACTATCCCTTTTGGGATTCACTCATAAGCAGAAACCAATTGCTGATGCGTTGGATTGGTTTGTACGCCGACAGCACGATGACGGTGGTTTCAACCTCAAGGTAATAAGAGGAAAAGACCCAGACACCAGGTTGTGGATCTGCTTTGCAGTTTGCCGGGTGTTCAAACGGTGCTACAAAGAATGATTACTCTTCGCATACCGCGATAAAATTTTTAAAAATTTCCTCCCCGTACTCCGTATGTTCAACCTCAGGATGAAATTGCAGCCCGTAGAACAATTTTTTCTTATGGCGCATCGCCTGGACCTTGCAATTTTCACTCTCCGCAAGAAGAGTAAAGTCCTTCGGAACGACCGTCACCTCATCGTTGTGAGACTCCCAGACGACGGACGTCGTCGGCACCCCTGCGAAAAGCGGGTCGTCTTTCTCCAAAATCATCAGGTCGATTTTCCCAAACTCCGGTACCTTCGACGGCTTCACCTCGCCACCAAAGAACCGCGCCATGAACTGATGACCGGCGCAGATCCCAAGAATCGGAACACGCGCGTTTGTGAGATATTCAGCGCAATTCCCAAGACGTCCGTCCAGTCCAATACGAGGCGCACCACCAGACAACACGAGCCCGTGGATCTTCTCCCTCTGCAGCTCCCCAAACGGCGTGGTGTTTGGTAATATTTTTGTATCAACATCAAGGTCCCGCAGGGTACGCCACTCCCGATGCGTCCATTGACCGCCGTTATCGACCACGTAGATTCGAACCATGCGCTATTCCCACTCGACGGTCCCCGGAGGCTTGTTGGTCACATCGTACACGATCCGGTTCACCTTCTCTTTCATCGTATTCGTGATTTTCGTTGAAATACTATCAAGCACCTCATGGGGGATCGTACTATAATGGCACGTCATCGCATCTACGCTTTGCACCGCACGGATCGCAATCGTATTCCCATACGCGCGCTTATCGCCATGCACCCCTACGGTCTTTATCGGGATGAGAACCGCGAAGTACTGCCAGGGCCGCTCCATAAGTCCTTTCGCGACCGCGCCTTCAATCTCTGTTTCGACGATATCGCATGCCTCGCGCACAATCTCTGTTCGCTCTAGGGTCGCCTCGCCGATGATCCGAATCGCAAGGCCAGGCCCAGGGAACGGCTGCCGCTCCGCAACCTTTAACTTCAACGCGCGTGCGACCTTACGCACCTCATCTTTATAGAGATCCCTCAGCGGCTCCACCAAGGTCAACCTCATGTCCGCGGGCAGACCGCCGACGTTATGATGCGACTTGATCGTGTCACGAAGCCCGCCGCCGGACTCAATCCAATCAGGCGCGATCGTCCCCTGCACGAGATAGTCCACCTTCTCTTTCCTCCCCACCTTTTCAAAGATCCTGATGAATTTCTCCCCGATGATCTTGCGTTTCTTCTCCGGGTCCTCCACGCCTTTCAACGCCGCGTAGTACTCCTTGCTTGCGTCAACGTAGCGATAGTTTAAGGACATCTCCTCCATCATCTGGATGACCTGCTCCGACTCGTGTTTCCTCATGTACCCCGTGTTCACGTGCACCGCGATCAGACGATTGCCGATTGCTCTGTTGACAAGCGCGGCACACACGGTACTGTCAACCCCACCAGAGAACGCAATCAACGCCTTCCCCTGGATGTCCTTCTGGAGCAATGGAATCGTTTTTTCGATAAATTTCTCTGGGTTGAACATCGAGGAACCCTCTATTTCGCGGGCACCTTCGCCCGCATCTTTTTCCGGTACTCATCCAATTTCTTGGAGAGTTTCTTATCATGGACCGCAAGGATCTGTACCGCAAGGAGCGCCGCATTCTCGCCCCGGTCAAGGCCCACTGCGCCCACCGGGATCCCCGGCGGCATCTGGATGATGGAAAGTATCGCATCAAGATTCACCTTCCCGCTCACTGGCACCCCGATGACCGGTTTGATCGTATGAGCAGCGATCGCCCCAGGGAGCGCCGCAGACAGGCCAGCGATCCCGATGAACACATCCGCGTCACTGTTCTTGACAAGCTTTTCAAGCACCTCCGGCGTGCGATGGGCAGATGCCACCTTCATGTCATACGAAACACCGAACGAATCAAAGATTTCCTTTGCTTTCTCTGCAACCGGCATATCAGAAGGCGACCCCATGATAATCTGGATTTTCATAGTCTCACATCCGGAAATACCGTGGCCGTTTAAATAGTTTCAACCACCTCATTTTCGGTATCGTAAACTAATTATAGCCATTTTTTATGTTGAGTGTTCAAGCTAGGACCAACTATGAAGCTAGTGATCAGTGAAAAAAATATCGCGGCGAGACGGATCGCGTACATCCTTTCCGGGGGAAAAGTCAAAACCGTCCATGTGGGGAATATCCCGGTCTACGAGTTCGCCAAAGATAACGAAGACTGGGCGGTGATCGGGCTAAAGGGTCATATCGTCACGGTCGACTACCCAGCGGGTTTTAACCAGTGGAACAAAATCGCCCCTTCCGATCTTATCAACGTGGAGCCCGTGAAAAAAGTCAGCGAGAAAGGCATCGCCTCCGCGTTAAAAACCCTCTTAACCAACACCCCCACCGTGATCGTCGCCACCGATTTCGACAGGGAAGGCGAACTCATCGGCGTCGAGGTCGTCAACCTCCTTAAAGGCTACAACCCCACGATTACGAATATTAAACGGGCCAGGTTCAGCGCGATCACGCCGTTTGAGATCAACACCGCCTTCGAGAACCCGACCGACGTTGATTATAACCTCTCAAGCGCCGGGGAGGCACGCCAGGTCATCGACCTTGTCTGGGGCGCGGTGCTCACCAGGTTCATCTCCCTGACCTCTCGCAGGCTCGGGAGAGATTTCCTCTCCATAGGACGGGTGCAATCCCCGACCCTGAAAATCATCGTGGACCGAGAAAAAGAGATTAAAACCTTCAAACCCACACCATATTGGAAAATCATCGCCAAACTCAAAAAAGACAAACCATTCGACGTGACCCACGAGAAAGACATCTTCTGGGAGGAACACCAAGCACAGGAGATCTACAACAAAATCAAAGGCTGCAAAGAAGCGCTCGTCAAAGAAGTCAAAAAAATCGTGGAAAACGAAACCCCGCCAGCGCCGTTCAACACCACGACGTTCCTTCAGGCCGCATCCTACCTTGGGTACACCGCGGCAAAAGCGATGAGCCTTGCCGAGGAGCTGTACATGCAGGGACTCACCTCGTACCCGCGCACCGACAACACCGTGTACCCGCCGTCGCTCAAAATCAGCGGCATTTTGCAGAAACTCGTGAGCGCCCAGTTCGCAAAAGAAGTAGCAGAAGTTCAAAAAAACGGGCGCAGCTACCCGACTCGCGGTAAACTACAGACCACGGACCATCCACCCATACACCCGGTTGACGCGCCCACAAAAAAACTCGGCGCCGACCAGGCAACGATCTACGAACTCATCTGCCGTCGGTTCCTCGCGACCCTCGCAAAGGACGCGGTCTCAGAGACCACGGATGCATCCTTTGATATCTTAGGGGAGAAATTCCTCGCGAGCGGCTACCGCCTCATCGAACCGCACTGGAAACACATCTATCCGTATTTCAAAGAGAAGAAGAAGCAGCTGCCGGACCTCGTCGAAGGAGAAACACTTGAGATCGTGAAAATCACGGTGCACGCGGATGCGACCAAACCCCCGCAGCGGTACACCCAAGGGGCGCTGATCGCGAAAATGGAGCAGCTGTGCCTTGGCACCAAATCAACACGCCATGAGATCATCAGTAAGCTGTACAGCAGGAAATACGTGATCGGCCAGACACCGATCCCTACGTCCACGGCGATCGCGGTGGTGGATGCCCTCGCGAACACCGACGTCGTCAAACCAAAGATGACCGCGGAGCTTGAGGAGGACATGAACAACATCGCAGAAGGCAACAAGAAACTTGAGGAGATCGTCAGGGAATCCAGGGACATGCTGACCAAGGTGATGCAGGAGCTCGAACCGGAAAAAGAGAAAATCAAGGCGAACATCACGAACGCGATCAAGGAGCAAAACACGGTCGGCCCCTGCCCGCGATGCGGTAAACCCCTCATGGTCAGGGTCTCCAAGAAAGGCAAGCGATTCGTCGGCTGCACCGGGTACCCGGAGTGCAAAAACACGTATTCATTGCCGCAGCAGGGGGGTCTTTCTATGACCACGAAGCTGTGCGACGCGTGCCACACGCCGATTGTTCAGGTGAAAATGAAGGGGCGGCGGTCCTGGGCGCTTTGCCTTAACCCGGAGTGCCCGAAGAAAAAGAAAAAGGAAGAAAAGACAACCTAAGGTTATTTCCTTCGTCTCGTTTTCTTCTTAACTCGCGTTTTTTTCACGATTCTTTTTATCTTCTTAACTGTTTTTGGTTTAACCTTTTTCGCGGGTTTCCTTTTCAGTTTCTTTGGTTTTTTGACTGATTTCAGCTTTACTTTCTTGGGTTTCACTCGTTTCCTCGTCGTCTCTCCTGGTTTTCTGCGTTTCACCTTCATTGGTTTTCGCAGTGCTTTCTTAGGCTTTGCCTTGACTGGTTTTGGTGTCACTTTTTTTGTCTTTACTGGTTTTGCCTTCGCCTTCCTTAGTTTTACTGCTTTTTTGGTGACAGCTGTTTTCCTTCGCTCTTTTTTAAGCGTTGGTACAAGCGCTGGTTTGAGCGGTTTCTGTAGCGTTTCCTTCGGTTTCTCTTTAGGAACGACAGGTTCTTCCCGGGGAGGTTTCTCCTCGGTGATGCCGATTGGCATGGACTCGATCGCCTCCTCGGCTTTTTCTGCTTCACCGCCGTTCTCAGGTAGCATTGTGGTGATTGTGACGCTGACTACCTTGTCGCCCTCGTTGAGCCGCATGATGCGTACGCCCATGGTGTTTCTCCCCTGCTCCCTGATATCCCGCACCGGTATGCGCACCGTCATTCCCTGCTCCGTGGTGATGATGAGCTCGTTGTCATCGGTCACTTGACTCACGAATACGACGTTTCCGTTTCGTTTATTGGTGATGATAGTCCGTACCCCCTTGCTCCCCCGGTGCGTCATGCGGTACTCGTCGATTGGGGAGCGCTTCCCGAACCCGTTCTCGGTGATCGTAAAAAGCGACCCGGTGATCTCGACGACGGTCATCACGACAACGTAATCCTGTTTGTTTTTCAGCCGGATGCCGATCACCCCGTGCGTCGCCCGCCCCATGGGCCGTATCTCCCGTTCGTTGAACCGGCATGCCTGGCCGCCCGCGGTCGCGATCATCACGGTCTTGGTTCCGTCGGACAGCTGCACGCCCCTGAGCTCGTCGCCCTCCTCAAGCTTTATCGCGACAATGCCGTTCACCCGGATGTTGCCATACGCGGAGAGCACGGTTTTTTTGATGAGGCCTTTCTTCGTCGCAAAAATCAGGTAATGCTTGTCATCAAACTCATGGATCGGCACCGCGGTCTCGATCCGCTCCCCTTCCTCCAACCGCGGGAGCAGGTTGATGATCGCTTTTCCTTTTGCATGGCGGTCCCCCTCAGGGATCTTGTAGCCCTTCAGCCAGTAGACCCGCCCGTGATTCGTGAAAAACATCAGGTAATCATGCGTGGAGGTGATGAACGTGTCAACCACATAGTCCTCTTCCTTCGGCCGCACCCCAATGAGGCCTTTGCCGCCACGATGCTGCGTCCGGTACGTCTCCGTGGGGATACGCTTAATGTACCCGTCCTTTGTGATCGTCACAACGACCTCCTGCACAGGAATCAGGTCCTCAATGTCGATACCGACCTCCCCTTCCACGATCTGCGTACGGCGCGCGTCGCCAAACTTTTCTTTAATCTCCAAAAGCTCGCGTTTGATTTCATTGAGTATTTTCTGTTTGTCCGCAAGCAGCGTCTCCAGTTGCGCGATCAACTCCTTGGTCTCCTTGTACTCCTTTTCGACCGCGGCGATCTCCATGCCGGTGAGCCGTTGCAGCCGCATGTCAAGGATCGCCTTCGCCTGGATCTCGGAGAGCTTGAACCGTTTCATCAGCCGGTCTTTCGCCTCCTCGACCTCCTTGCTCTGCCGGATGATCCTGATGACCTCGTCGATGTTGCGCAGCGCAATCATCAGGCCTTCCAGGATGTGCATTTTCTCCCTGGCTTTTTTGAGGTCGTAGGTTGTCCGTCGCGTGATAATCTCGACCCGGTACTCGATGTAATACTGCAGCATGTCTTTGAGCGCTAGAATCCTCGGCTCTCCTTTCACGATCGCAAGATTGATCACCCCGAACGAGGACTGTAGCTCCGTATGCTCAAACAGCTGATTGAGCACCACATCGTCGATTGCATCCCGTTTGAGTTCGATGACGATACGCATGCCTTTCCGGTCGCTTTCATCGCGCAGGTCAGCGATGCCCTCGATTTTCTTCTCCTTCACGAGCTCCGCGATTGTCTGCAAAAGAACCGATTTATTCACCTGGTACGGCAGCTCATGGACGATGATCTTATTTTTCTGCTCGCCTTCCTCAATGGAGGTTTTCGCGCGCACAATAAGCGACCCGCGCCCTGTGGAGTATGCGGAAAGGATCCCGCCCCTGCCACAGAGGATGCCACCAGTGGGAAAATCAGGCCCCTTGATGGTCTCCATTAACTCCGCGGTAGAAATCTCCGGGGTATCGATGACTTTGATAATACCGTCGACCACCTCGCGGATGTTATGTGGCGGCATGTTTGTCGCCATACCGACCGCAATACCTGAGGATCCGTTTACCAGAAGATTTGGTAAAATAGCAGGAAGCACCTCAGGCTCTTTGAGGGACCCATCGAAGTTATCACGCCATTCAACAGTCTCTTTCTCGATATCCTGAAGCATGAGTTTTGTGATCTTCGCCATCTTAGTTTCTGTATAGCGCATGGCGGCTGGGGAATCTCCGTCAATTGAGTTGTGTACGAACACACCGGCAGCAAGGGCAAAATTGTGAGAATTATCAATAGTCAGATCATAGACATCAGCACGTTCATTGAGGAACACAATCTGCTTCACTTTATGATTTAAAGGTCTAGTCTCTCCCTTTAGTAATTTTTGAAGGTTTTCAATGTTATTATCAAAGAATTTTTTCAATGCAAGATCGAAATGTATAATCCCCGCTCCCTTCCTGGAGTTGTAGGTCTTTCTCACTTGAGAATAGGCCTCTTCGGTAACTTCCCCGTGGAGGTCAAGGGTTTTACGGCAGACTGCAAGGAACCGGTAGTAATTTGCATTTTTACCATTCCTAGAAAAAATGGGTAAGAAATAATTTCTGTAACTTTGGTCCTCTATCCATTTTTCTTTTCCCTTCGAAATTATTTGTTTCCTATATTGATTGTTTTGCCATCGTTCTTTTGCCAAGCGAGTCATTCGTGTTCTATGCTTTGGATCTGACCAAATTCTAGTGGATGTCTCCCTCATACGTTCAGATTGTTCTTTTCGGTACTTGGAATCCTTCCATTTTTCTTTGAGAGCGGTTATCTTCGTCTCCCGATATCTTTGATCCTTCCAAAGTTTCTTAAAAGTCCGTGTTGCTCGTTCGCTAAATTCCTTTCGCTTCTCCAGGTGCTGTTGAATATATTCTTTATTCACTTTGCTTAAGAACTCTATCATATTTTTTCGATAATCTGCGTTTTTCCAATTGCTTTTATTTCGTTGGGATGCTCGTAAAGAATATTTCTTTCTATTATTTTGATCTGACCAAAATTCTTTTCTCCCGTTTGATATTTTTTTTCTATAATCTTCTTTTTTATGGAGATCGGAAGCGTGTAGAGCATGCAATTTCCAATGATCTGCCCACCTCATTCTTAAAACATTATCGGGGTTATTATTTAATTTATTAAAATCAATATGATGTCGTATTCTCCCGGCATTCTTTTGATATACATCCTCTCGTAAATTCCACGCATCTGCCATAGAATGAATTGGAATCCAACTATCGGTTTTCGGCTGATAGATTAGTTGATATCCTTGTAGAGCAGGTTTAAATGTATCTTTTTCTGTAGATGATCTGATATATAGAGGTGTTAATGAATCCCCTGACTTCAAATCTTGCGCTTCTTTATACTTCCCATCTCGTAATAAAAATCTATGGCCCCAGGTGCATCGTATCTCCTCGTTATTATCTAAAATGACTTTCAAAATCCGTTGCTGTTTTTTCGTAAGGCAGGGATTTTTTATTTCAGCGATTTCGACTTTACCCTTGTCATTTATCGAATAGGTGTAATTCTTTTTCCCGTTTTGTTTTTCTTCTATTAATTCATCAAAACTCAAATTCCTTCCATCGGTTAATGCTATTTTTGTATCTTTTGTAAAACACCCGAAATTACCTTGGCCCGCGACCAACGGATATCGTAAGGAAAAATCCTGTGCCATCCTTACAAGGGAGTCATACACTGCTTGATCGCCGTGCGGATGGTATTTTCCAAGGCACTCTCCCACAACACGAGCAGATTTCTTAAACGATTTCTCATACCCGAGCCCCATCTCGTTCATCGCAAACAAGATTCTTCGGTGCACTGGTTTGAGCCCGTCCCTGATGTCCGGTAGCGCCCTGCTCATGATCACGCTCATCGAATAATCAATGAACGCGCGCTTCATCTCTTCGTTGATATCACGTGGTTGGTCGTTTTTCTTTGGTTGTTCGTCTGCCATGTCACTTCACCTCATATATCAAGATTCACCACATCTTTCGCATGCTGTTCAATGAACTCTTTTCGTGGTTCAACAGCCTCGCCCATGAGAATCGTAAACAGCTCGTCTGCCTCGACCGCGTTTTCAATGGTGACCTGCAGCATCACCCGGCTTGCAGGATCCATGGTCGTCTCCCACAGCTGCTGCGGGTTCATTTCCCCCAAGCCCTTGTACCGCTGGATGCCGAGTCCGACATCCCCCAGCTGTTTCGCCTTCTGGATTCGCTCCTGCTCCGAGTAAGCGTACTCCACGGCTTTGCCCTTGGTTATTTTGTATAACGGTGGTTGCGCGATGAACAGGTACCCTTTCTCGATGAGTGGTCGCATGTACCGGAAGAAGAAGGTGAGCAGTAAAGTCCGGATGTGCTCGCCGTCGACATCGGCATCGGTCATGAGGATGATTCTATGGTACCGGGCGTTCTCGATGTTGAACTCCTCGGCGATCCCGGTGCCGACCGCGGTGATCAGATGAAGAATCTCCTCGCTTTTCAGGATTTTATCCATGCGTGCTTTCTCGACATTGAGGATTTTCCCTCGGAGCGGGAGAATTGCCTGGAATTCCTTATCACGGGCTTGCTTGGCACTATTATGGACAAATATGCCACTTGCTAATGCAAAGTTATGCGTGTGAGGGACTTCGATGTCGTACACATCAATTTTTTCATGAACTGGGACGATACCGACAACCTTGTGATTGTCGTTTTCTTTTACTTCCTGCCGTCTCAACGACATTAATGAGTCGGTAAACGTAATTTCTCCTGCTTTTATGTATAAGCCCTCTCGTGTCATAAATGGATGATTCGGTGTACAGATGATTTCTTCTCTATTATCCAGAACAATTTTAATGACTTCGGCATTCTTTTTTATTACCCGTGGGTTTTTAATTTCTTCAACACCAATCGTTCCATCATGTTTTATCGTGTAACAGAAATTTCTTTTCCCTTGTTTATCCTCTTCAATAAGCTGCTCGAAAGTTATGTTTCTTCCGTCGAGTAGTGCGATTTTTGTGTCACCTGAAAAACATCCACCAGCAGAATCTCCTTCAACAAGGTAGATTTCCGATTGGCTCGGGTCGCGACTCGAACAATCAGCAAGTTTTCCAGGAAGTGCAGAAGATTCCAGTAGTCCTTTCCGCCGTGTCAGCTCTCGCGCCTTGCGTGCTGCCTCACGTGCTTTGCTCGACAGTACTGCTTTTTCTATGATGACGCGGGCGACTGGTGGGTTCTCCTCAAAAAACTCTGAGAGCTTTCCGGCAGTAATGCTTTCCGTGATGCTTCTGACCTCGGAGTTCCCGAGTTTAGACTTCGTCTGCCCTTCGAACTGCGGACGGCGCACTTTCACTGAAACGACCGCGGTGAGTCCTTCCCGGGAATCCTCCCCAGTTAAACTATAACTTTCCTCGACGAGTTTGTTCTCGTGCCCGTAATCGTTCAACACTCGCGTTAGCGCCCCTTTGAACCCGACGAGGTGTGTCCCTCCTTCAACGGTGTTGATGTTATTAGCGAAACTGAAGATATTTTCCGTGTATCCGTCGGTGTACTGCAGCGCGATTTCGACCTGCACCGAATCCTTTTCACCTTGCAGATAGATCGGTTTCGAGTGCAGCGGCGTCTTGTTCTTGTTGATGTGAAGCACGAACTCGCTGACGCCGCCGTCGTAGCGGAACACCTCATGTTTCTTGGTCCGTTCGTCCGTGATTTCTATCTGCAGCCCTGCGTTGAGGAACGCCATCTCCCGCAGGCGGGTGGCGATGGTCTCATAGTCGAACTCGGTGGTCTCGAAGATTTCTTTGTCCGGCAGGAACGTGACTGTTGTGCCTGTGTCTTTTGCCTTACCGATGATTTTCAGGGGGCATGCAGTGATCCCGCGTTCGTATTTCTGGTAGTATTCATTTCCGTTTCTCCTGACCCGTACCTCAAGCCATTTTGACAGCGCATTGACGGCAGAGACGCCGACGCCGTGCAGTCCTCCTGATACTTTGTAGGCCTGCCCGTCGAATTTCCCGCCGGAGTAGAGGGTGGTGAGCACGAGCTCGACGCCAGGTTTTTTGTATTTCTCGTGGATGTCGACCGGGATGCCTCTGCCGTTGTCAGCAACAGAAATCACGTCGTTTTTCTGGATGACGACCTGGACAAGGGTGCAGTACCCGGCGAGTGCCTCGTCGACCGAGTTGTCGACGACCTCGTACGCGAGATGATGGAGTCCCCGGGCGTCGGTGCTGCCGATGTACATCCCCGGGTTTTTGCGTACTGATTCGAGTCCCTCCAGTACCTGGATTTTGTCAGAATCGTATGAACTTTCTATGAACATTTTTTTGTCTTTCATGGTCGATGCCCCGTTACATAGTCTACACTAGTTCTGGTTGTCTTATGTCAGAGTTTTTTTCTCCCATTCTCCTAGGGTAGCTTGACAGGAGTCTCATATGGAGTAAAGCCTAATAAAGGTTACTATCGAGTCGACCTTAATAATTTTAGATTGAAGCTTATATAAAGAACTATTTAAGGTTAATAATGTTTACTTGGAAGCTTAACATGATATCTTCGGTGACGCCTTTTTATATTCACCCTCGAAAAACAAGGGGTTTTTCCTCGATTTTTAAACAAGAATTAAATAGCCTGTAAGGTATCCACTTCCGGTGGAGGTTTATGAGCAAAAAAATCATTATTATAACCGTCTGTTTAGGCCTGATCCTCCTGGGGAGCTGCATGGTTGGCATGGTGTCTGCGGCAGACCAGGATCTCGCGGAACGCTATGCACCAATCCTCTATTTTGAGAAAAACGAGAAATGCTATCCCGTGGATGTCTCCTACGCGCTGAACAACTCGAATTTATATGAGGTAGGGAACCCGGCACCGATCTCGACCTCGCCAACCAAAGAGATGCTCGCGAACTACACCTCTGAAAAATTCTACCTCGACAATCAGCGAGGAACCGTGGCAGTCGGCGACGACGATATCGAGAATGATTACCAAAGTAAGATGGCACAGCTTGGGTTCAAGGTCTACGCCCATGTCGATACGGCAATCAACGTCATCCAATACTGGTTTTTCTACGCGTTTAACGGCGGGAACCTGAATCGCCATGAAGGCGACTGGGAGATGATCCAGGTTGTGCTCTCCGGCGGCCAGCCTTCCCAGGTGATGTACAGTCAGCACTATGCAGGACAGACCGCCCAGTGGAATCAAGTGGATAAAGATGGCGATCATGTCAAGGTCTATGTAGGGCGCGGCAGCCATGCGAACTACATTAAACCGTACTCCGGGAGGATCGGGCTTGCGAGCGATGATGTCGGCGATAACGGAAAAATATTGCAGCCATCAGAGTACACGGTAGAGGTCCTGAGCGCTCAGCCCTGGTTAAAGTGTGCAGGGCATTGGGGGTGGTACGGGGCGAACGAATCCCAGGCGACCGAAGCCGCGATCCTCGGCGAGGCAGGGCCTCAAGGCCCGATGTTTCGGGACAGCGGTACGATGTGGGAGCCGCTCGCGTGGGCCGTAAGTCTTCAACCCGCGAATGATTACTTGTTCATCCTCGAATGGCTCGTGTACAACTTCGTCATGTTGTTCGTCCTCCTTACCGTGCTTTCCCTGCTCCTTCTTGCGTTTCTCGTGTACCGGCGGCATAAGAAGTACGGGCTTGGCCCGCGGATATTTTCACTGCTGTACATCGACGGTGCGAACGTCAAAAGCATCGGCAATATCCTGTGCATCGTCGCCCTCATCGTGGCAGTCGTCGGTCTGCTTTACCCCTGGTACGTCGTCTCTGCGAACGTCTCCGTTCCCTCGTACAGGGAAACAGGCACGTTCAATGCGCTGTACATCGACGGCCTGAACGGCGTTCAGATACGGCTCCCTGACCGCAGCGGGCCGGTCCCCCTCGGGACGTTCGCCCTTCCCTTTTACCTTCTCATTGGAATCGGCCTTATGTTCATCGTGCTCTCTACCATAGGCATCTCGCACAGTAAAAAACTAGGCAAACGATACCTTCTCCGCGGGACCCGGCTCTTCACCCCATTCATCCTCATTCTCATCATGGTGCTCCTTGTCGGGTTGATCATTCCTCAGATCGCCCCGGTCAACATCAAAGGCAACACCGATGTGTTAAGTGCGATGAATGCGGTCTCCGCGGCTCCCTTCAACGGTCAGTACACCGTTCAGATCACGGACATTGAGGGCGGCGGGTCCGTGCATCTTGCGTGGGGGTTCGGGATCGGTGCGTACCTGCTGCTGTTTGCCGGCATCATTCTTTTCATGGCCGGCCTTCTCGAAATCACGGCACATACCAAGTTCTTCGAGGAAAAGGAACCGTTGCCGCCGCAGAAAAAAAAGGGAGAGCAACCGATAGGCCCGACGGAAGGAAAAAAAGAAGAATAAATTGAAGAGAAACGAGGGATGATCATGCTGGTGAACGCTGACTTGCACATTCATTCCAGGTACTCAGGTGCCACCAGCGATAAAATGACGATTGCTTCTCTCTCCGTTGAAGCACCTCGCAAAGGAATCGATATGCTGGCGACGGGTGATTGTCTTCACGGAACTTGGCAAAAAGAAATCAAGACCTGCACCGTGATTGATGACGGAACATTTGAGTTGAATGGCACGCGTTTTATTCTTAGCACTGAAGTTGAGGATAATTTTCGCGTCCATCATCTTCTCTATTTCCCTAGTTTTTCCGCTGTGGATACCTTCAAAGAAACCATCACGTCGAAATCTAAAAATCTTGACACTGACGGCAGACCAAATGTAGCATTGAATGGCATAGAACTCGCAACACTTGCAAAAGATGTTGATGCATTAATAGGTCCAGCGCATTGTGTCTTACCTGAAACTTTACTCCACTTAAAGGATGAGATAAAGCAAATTAAACTAGTTCAAATCGGTGATAGAGTATTAACTCACAAAGGACGATATGAAAAGATATTAAAAATTTATAGACGAGACGTAAATACAAATATTCTTGCAATTAAATGTAGATATCTTACCAATAAAATACAATTAACCCTAGAACATCCAATATATGCAATAAAAACAAATCTTTTTTGTTATCAGGATCATGGAATATGCAAACCAACATGTAAAACACAAATTAGGCAAAAAAAACGAGGAAGAAATTGTAAGAAATTTTATCTGAATTATATTCCTGAATGGATATTGGCTAAAAATGTAAAAGTTGGAGATGTAATTCTCTATCCAATACCTAAACTAACAAAGAATATAAAGAAACTATCTTTAAAAAAATGTATTAACGACGTGGCAGATAATCATTGGAAAAAAAAAGTTCCTTTCGAAATTTCTATCTCACCAGAATTTTGTCGACTCGCAGGGTATTTTTTATCAGAAGGTAGTTGTTTTCGAGACGGCATATCGTTTTCACTTAGTAAAGATGAAGATGAATTAATCACAGATATTAAAAAATTAATGAAAGAAATATTTTATATGGAGACTCATGTTCGAAATGATTCGAGAAGTAAAGGATACGAACTAAAATATTATAGTAGAGTTCTGCGAAATTTTTTTATTAAAATGTTTTATAATAACAAAAAAAATATTGATAAAAGAGCTTGGGAAAAACAACTGCCCTTTTCATTTTTGCGCCTGCCCAAAGATAAACAATTTGAAATTTTTGTTGGTTGGTGGAAAGGAGATTGTGGTGTTACAACCTCTCGAATTCTCATGAATCAAATAAAGATGATTGGCTTACGATTAGGAGTTGTTATCAATTTTAGTAGACATACGGTAGAAAAAGCCGTTATTGGAAAAAGAATTGCGCGGATCACACATGATCGATGGCAGGGCCGATTAAGTATTTTTGATAAAAAAATGGAAGAAAGATTAAACTCAAGAAGGATACATTCGACAGCAAAAACAGACAATAAATATGGTTGGATTGATAAGAATTATCTCTATGCACCAATTACTAAAATAGAAAAAATTCCGTACAATGGATCTGTGTATAATTTAGAAGTTGAAAATGACTCTAGTTATGTGACAGAAACAATGGCATTACATAACTGTTTTACTCCATGGACCGCAATGTATGCATATCATACTTCATTGAAGAGTTGTTATGGTGATCTTTCCCCGTACATCTCGTTTGCTGAACTTGGATTAAGCGCTGATACGGATTACGCGGACACCATCGAGGAGTTGCAACGGCTCACGTTTCTCACCAACTCGGATAGCCACAGCCCGCATCCTGTGCGGCTCGCGCGGGAATTCACCCGCTTTGAGGTGCAGGACGCGACCTTTGAAGAAATCAAAAAAGCGATTCTTCGCACCGGGGGACGAAAACCCGTGCTCAATGTCGGGTTACCACCGCAGGAAGGAAAATACAATGAAACTGCATGCATCGCCTGTTTCACCCACTATACGTTGGAGGACGCAGTGAGAAGGAAATGGAAATGCAGCTGCGGAAAACGGATAAAAAAAGGAGTACGGGACCGCATCGGGGAGATCGCGACCTATAAAACGCCGCATCATCCCGACCATCGGCCTCCCTATCTTCACCTGATCCCGCTCGCGGAGATCATCGCAAAGGCGCTCGGTCAGCACACCCCGTTTACGCAATCGGTGACGAAATGCTGGGGCGAGCTCATCACCGCGTTCGGATGCGAAATTAATGTCCTTATCGATGCAGATATCCAGGAGATCGCGAAGGTGACGATTCCTGCGATCACTGACGCTATCCAGGCGTTCCGGGAGCATAAGGTCGTCATCATCCCGGGCGGCGGGGGGAAATACGGGACCATTGAGCTCCCCACCGAGGCGAACCCGCAGGCGTTTTATTTGAGGCCGAAAAACCTGCAGGCGAGTCTTCTAGATTATTGACCTGAGGTGAAGGATTCTGGATTATGCACGCGCGGAACGGGACATAAAAACGATCCTTTCAAAAAAAGATGCATCGGATGTGTTACAGCAAGTCGTTGATTTTCTCCAAAAGCATTTTGACCATTACAACTGGATCGGTATTTATCTTGTTCAAAAGGACATGCTTGTGCTCGGTCCATGGAAGGGAAAGGAAGCAACGGAGCATGCGAGGATCCCCCTCGGTAGAGGAATTTGTGGGTCTGCAGCTCAAAGTGGTAACACTGAGATTGTTAATGACGTGGGGAAAGACACCCGGTATCTTTCGTGCTTTCTTTCCACGCAGTCAGAGATTGTCGTCCCGATAAAGAGGGGAACCAAGGTCGTCGGTGAAATCGATATCGACTCTGATAGACCTGCCGCGTTTGATAAAAATGATAAAGTGTTTTTAAAAAAAGTAGCAGATATGCTCAGCAAGCATATCTGATAGACTATGTTTTTTTTCAGTACTCAAGATCGTCATCATCGCCGGCGTGGCTCAGAAAAGGTTCGTTCATCACGAAGAGGAGAATTCTTTGACAGCCATTTAAGATTATTTATTAGGACAAAGAAGGCGAAATTTACTGCAATCGATTGAAACCTTGAAGAGATAGAAGCATCTGATTGGGAGTTTAGCAAGGTGTAATCAGGAGCAAATAAGCGAGTATTAACTCATATTTTTGTGCGAATCCATGACAACCCGATTAACTACGATTTCATACTTTCTCTATTCATTTAAATCTGTTGTCGAATCAAATGACAACCACGATGAGATATGATTTCGGTTAAGCTATGTTATTGATTAACAATTTTAGCTATTAAGGCAGCTCCAATAAATGGATGACCACCCATAGTAATACCGATACCAGTAAAACCTATGATACCTGGATAACAAGGTTTGATATAATCGCTGGTGCATCCAACATAGAATTTGCTCAAAGATGTACCGAAAATATCGCCTCTGAGATTCCCTTGCCAATGTCTGATTCCATTGATTCCCAGAGATTGTACTGTGGCACCACCGTATATTTCAATAGTGGAAAGAATATGAAAAGGATTCATATCATGTGCCTCATCAAGGATTTCGGAACAAAGCATAATGGGGATAAAGATTGCAAACAAGATTGGATTTAGCCATGGGTCAAGTTTAGATAAAAAATAACCGAAAACATTCTCTGTTATAACGTATGGAATTCGTACAATTGAATAATCCCCTGTTCCATGCACCAGGCAAAGATAAGAATCATTTGAATCATTGTTTAGAGAATTTTTCCAAAGTTTCGCCACGAGATGTCGTTCCCATTTAGGAATGTAATCTCCTGTTACAAGTTTCTGTGCCTTCTCAACACTCATCCCCTTCGGCAACAACCCAAACTTGTTCAATTCAACAACTGCATCGTTGAAGATGGGAACCGCTTCTTCCCTGGTTGTTGTCTGATTCAATCGTGCCCTGAAATCAACAAGATACTGCTCCAGATTCTGATACTGCTGTTTGGTGAGTTTCACCGTGGTATTCCCAAATCCCTGGATGCCACATGCCTGAGAAGTCACTTCAATAAGGTCGTTGTCGTTGGATGCTTTGACAACAGAGAAGTTGATGCTTGGTGCGACTGCTACACCGATGAATAAAAGGATAACAGAAACAACTAACCCTTTCTTCACCCAGGTATCCTTCATCTGACCTTATCCTCCAATGTCATAGGGTTCTTGTGCTGGGTGCCAGTCAACTTTCCAAATGGGAAAAGAGATATTGAATCGTTCCAGATGCACCGTACCTTTAATATAGTGTTTTTCGGAAGACACATCGCCCCAAAAATTTGCATTCCACTTGTTATGAAATGCATTTGAGAAAAATAAGCGTTCCCAACCATTGTTGTAGATGTTGTTTTCGAAGATATTATTATTTTTTGAGTTCTCAATAAATATTCCTTTATTGACATTTGAAGATATCTCATTATGTGAAATGATATTGTTGTTCGATTGAAGAAGATAAATGCCAGATGCATTATTATTTTGGATACTATTTCCCACCAGACTGCTTTTATGTGAATCCCTAAGAGAAATACCATACAATATGCATTTAGCAATAGTATTGTTAGTAATCGTTATTTCTTGTGAATCCCTAAGAGAAATACCACAACTATATACCATATATCCAATGCTTCCGATAATACGATTTTCTGAAATGGTCACATCTGAAGAATTTTGTATATCGATAGCACTTTCTGTTTTATAATAAAGAAACGTTCTTGTAATTGTACTATGATTTGAGGAAAGGAGTCGAAAGCCATAGTCGGCCACATGATGCCAAGAATCAGAAATATTCCTGATCGTAAGCCCTGGGCAGTGATCTGCCCATATGCCCCCTGTATCAAATATCGTAGGATGATTTTGAAAACTAAAACCATCGATCGTCACATTTGGTGCATTGATTACTTGGATTACAGTACCACCTGGTGGGTCGATATCGATAATCGTTTGGTTTTGGTCTTCTCCTCGTAATGTGATCGTTTTTTCTATGATGAGGAATTCATAATATTGTCCGCGATACACAAAAATGGTATCGCCATCACTTGCGTTATCAATAGCATCCTGAATTTTGCTATAGTTCCCTGGTCCACTCCCACCAACATACAACCAATTGTCTCTTGATGTCGGCAAAGATGGTCTATCTATATCTTGTGCAATAGCTGGAATGATACCTATCCCAATGAACAAAAGAATGATTCCAACAGCCAAACCTTTGCTTAACAGAGGATATTTATCCATACCTTTCCCCCGCAATACAATTTTATAACAATGTTCCCCTTTAAAAACATATCTAAAGAACAAAATGTTGCGTGTATTTTCCTTGAGTAAAATGTATAAAACGCTTATGCCCTTTTTTTACAGTATGAAACATGACGAAATTATATGACCTCATAGACCGAGGTAAGAGTCGCTATGATGAAAGGGGAGATGCGTTGAGGAGGCGATTCACGTATAGTTTTGCCCAGATAAAGGTGATGGCTGATCCAATAATATTAGCAACGACAAGTCCCCACCAGGCACCAACAAGGCCCCACCCTAAGGTCACCCCAAAAATCCAGGCGAGCGGTATTATCAAGATAATAGTACGAAGAATGGTGACAATGAGAGAATACAACCCTTTTCCCACACCTTGGAAGAGCGATGACGACAACATACCAAATGCAGTCGCAGGATAATAAATACAAATAATTCGTAGGAACGTGGTGATATCGTTTCCGAGGTGGGCCATATCAGAAGACACGGTGAATGCAAGGGTGATGGCGGGTGCAAATATGAAGGTCACAAGAGCGATTGATGTCTCGATCATGATCCCAATTTTCAGCGCATAGATGTGAGCAATATCGAGTTTTTTATAGTCACAGGCACCATACGCGGCGCCGGTCACTGAGACAACCGCGGTGGCCATACCGAGAAGCGGCATTGATGCAGTTGTTGCGACCGCCCACCCTGTGGAAAACACGGCAACGCCATCTGTTCCACTGATTTGTTCTACAATAATGTTCATGAGAAATAGCATGATTGCCATAGACAATTGCAATAATGTTGCAGGAAAACCAACAGCAAGAATATCTTTGATGATGCTTTTGTCGAAATGAAACCCGCGGAAGGGAAATGAAAGGAAGGTATTTTTTTTCAGGAATAACCAGTAGAACAATAATATTGCGGAGACGCATATTGAAACAACCGATGCAATCGCGGCGCCAGGAACACCCCATCCGAAACCATAGATAAAGATCGGATCAAGGACCGCATTTAGAATTCCCCCCAGTACCATCGCAAGCATCGATCGTTTTGCATCACCTTCGGATCGAAGCAGAGCGGTTGCAATCGAAGTGAAAAACCAAACGATAGATGCAGAATACATGATGCGTGCGTAGAGTGCCGCGGTTCCTGTTGTTTGTGCAGCCCCAATCATACGAAAAATATCTTCTGCGAAGAGAAACAGAGGAATCGCATACCCTAGAGCGACGATGATCATGAGGATGAGTGTATGGACCGCTGCGCTATCAGCACCGTTCTTATCCTTTGCACCTATTTTCCTGGAGATCGCGGAGCCGCCACCGACACCAAGCCCTGTGGCAATCGCGGTTCCCATGAACAGAAGCGGGAATGCAAATCCAACAGCGGCTGCTGCATCGGTCCCAAGGCCAGAGACCCAGATACGGTTAATGAGGTTGTACAATGTTTGTACGACCATTGCTACAATCATGGGGAGGGATAAGGTAAGGATCGCTTTCTTCGGGTCACCGAGCAGCGCTTTCACGCCTTTCGTTTGGTTCTCAAAAGGCTGAGAAAAATCATTGACCGCCCCTGTTTTTTTGCTCACGGGCCGGTGAATGAAGCGAACGATATTTCAATTTTATGTTACTAAAAAAACGAGGGGAGGACTTATAAATAAAGAGATGATATGAGCTTACATAGCACCCAGTAAGGAGTTATCGTTGGAGATGGTGAGTATGGGTATACTTAATAGAAAGTTTCCCGCGTTTTCCCTTGAGTTCGTCGGAGAGGAGATCCGCAGCATGATCAACCCTGAACTTGCACAGGATATGGATGTTCTCTGCGATGTGATTGTGTACATGGAGTACACGCTTCATTCGATGAATAAGATTGTTGAGATTAATCATGCAGAAGAGAAGCTAGCGAAGGCCCATGAGGATATCCAAAACACGGACTGGTGGAAGGAGAAGCAAAGCCTGGTGAACAGCGCGAAGACCATCGAGGATGTCTGGCCGTTCTTGAAAAAAACGTCGAAATAGCAAGAGATTCTTACCCCTTCCTGATATTTACTTTTTTATTTACGAGAATGAAAGAGGAGGTGGGCTTGTTGAGAGTTACCCGTAAGTCACCGCATTTACCCTTTTCTTTTCAGAAGGAGAACACTCCCGGTGATCGTGAGCATCGCGAACACGACGAGGACTACGATGTCAATCCACACCTGACCCAGGCCCCATCCTCGGAGCATAATGGATCGTTCTGCATCGATCCCATAGCGAAGAGGAATCACATAGGAAAGCGGCTGGAGGTAGCTTGGGATCGACTCGATCGGCCAGAACAGTCCACCGAGGAGAATCGAGGGGAAAAGGATCAGCGGGACGAACTGAATTGCTTGCAACTCGTTTCTCGCCCCAGCAGACAACAAGATACCGAGCCCTTGATGCCCAAACCCAATCAACATCACGACGAGTAATGCGAGGAATATATTCCCGACAACTGAGATATTAAATATCACGATTGCTGCGACAAGAACGACGATACTCTGAACGAGACCAATAGTTGCGAACGCGAGAGAGTACCCAACCACAATCTCGCTTTCCTTCGCCGGTGAAACCAAGAGCCGTTGTAACGTTCCAGTGCGCCGCTCATTCACAAACAGAATGATCGTGATCATCGTCGTGACCATCATGATCGCAAACGAGATCACCCCTGGTGCGAAATAATCGATAAACCGCGTATTCCCACCGCCGTAGGCATACACAGGGTCCAGGGTGAGCGATGCGTTCGTCTGGGAGAGGTTCAACGTACGAGAAAGCATTCTCATTGTCTCTTGGATTGCCAGAGAGACTGTCCGTAGGACAGCGCTTGCGATGGTCGGGTTCGATCCATCGAGGTAGACTTCTACCAGAGGGCGGGTCGCCGACCCCGGCTGACTCAGGCTTACTATGAAGTTTTCAGAAAAATTCTCAGGGAAGATGATCGCGGCCCACATCGTTCCGTCATCAACCTGTTTTCGCGCAAGTTTTGGATCATTGGAAGGTTGAAGAGACAATGTCGTAGTATCAAGGAATGCAGTGACATTATCTGCGAGGAAGAGACCCTGCGAGAATGGTATACCTGGTATATTTATTGGTTGGATACCTCTGTCCTGGTTGATGAGGGCGACTTTGACGCCGCTGACATCTCCGCCGAAGGTGTACCCGAAGATGAGGATCATGAGGAGCGGCATCACAAGGATGAACGCGAGTGTTCGCCGGTCATGACGGAACTGCAATAACGTTCGTTTAGTGAATGCGAGTGTTTGCCGCAGCTTCATGCCGTCTTCCTCCCAGCGAGTCGTAGGTATGCGTCTTCTAATGAGGTAGTCCCCACCTTTTTCTTGAGGTCCTGTGGGTTTCCCTCGGCGATCAGCGCTCCTTCACGAAGAAGGCCGACGCGTGTACAGCGATCCGCCTCATCCATATAATGGGTCGTAATAACTACGGTAACTCCTTTCTGTGATAACGAATGGAAGAACTCCCAGAACGTCACCCTTAGCTCCGGGTCGACCCCGACCGTCGGCTCGTCAAGAAAGACCACTTGCGGCTCATGAAGAAGCGCGCAGGAAAGACTCAGACGATGTTTCATCCCGCTGCTCAGCGTCGAGACGAGCGAGTCACGCCATCGTTCTAGGTTGACGAATCGGAGCAATCGTGTTTCCTGCTGCACGAACCGATCGTTCGTTATTCCATAGATCCCAGCGAAAAACGCAAGGTTCTCATGAACAGTATTATCGAGATAGAGGGCTATCTCCTGTGGCATGTACCCGATCTGTTGCATGACGGGTTTGTTATGAATCGGTTTTCCGAGGATTGATGCGTATCCTGATGTCGGACGTAGCAGTCCGCAGAGCATCTTAATCGTCGTGGTTTTCCCGGATCCGTTTGGCCCGAGCAACCCGTAAATCTCTCCCTCAGAGATGGTTAGAGTAATGTGATCGACCGCGGTGAATCTTCCAAAGGTTTTCGTGAGCTGTTGGATATTGATGACCGGTTCTGTTTTATGTACTGCTGACTCAAATCTGATGCTGCCATGGAAACCGCATGTTGGGCAAGTACCTGTAACAGTCTCGCCAGGAGTCCCTGTGAGAGTCACGATTGTTCCACATGCAGGACATCGGACGCACTTTTCTATTGTCAATCTCACCTCGTCTCTCAGCATTGCGTAGATTCTCTTAATATTTTCTGTTGGAGAGAAACGGATGGGAGGAGTGGGCTCGTTGAGATTCGAACTCAAGACCTCCTCCGTGTCAAGGACTGCCAACAGGAGGAAATTAACCTTGAGGAATACCTGGATACCATAGAGCTCAGTGGTATCACTAATGACCATAAGAAGGAGGTAAGAAGGTATCTCAGTAGATTCCTGGAGTATGTTGGGACTCCCATAGATAAGACCAAGAGTCTAGCATACTTCAAACAACTCAAGGATAACTATTCTACTGCCACTTACAAGAAGGAAATGTATCAAATCCTGAAGTATCTTGCCTACATTAGATACGAGTGGGCTAAGAGCATTAGACTACCCTCAGACCCTATATACACTCCCAAGAGAGTCAACAAAGACATGATAATACAGACACTCGACTACTTTAAAGACCATACCTACTCTAAACAAATCAGGGCTCTAATCCTCTTAGGTGCTTCTTCTGGGATGAGAGCAGGGGAGAAGTATCAATTAAACCAGGAGGATTTAGACGTTGAGGGCAGGGTCATACACATCAATCATAACCCCTCTAAAGGGCAGACTACAAAGACACAACGGAGTAGGGTATCATTCTTCACTACAGAGGCTCAACAGGCATTGACTGACTACCTGGTATACTTCAACAATGGAGGGAAACTCGATAAACTCTTTTCCCAGACTCATATGACACATTTATTCAGGAAAGCTCCCATCAAGGCTAAAGAACTAAGGAAATGCTTCTCTCAAGAATGGGATAGGCTAGGAGGTCCAACTTCAATAAAGAAAATACTTATGGGTCATTCTCTTCGGGGGGATGTAGACCTTTCTCACTATAACTGCCAGTCTGAGGAGGATTTGAAAAAGATATACGACAAGATCATGTGCCCAGGGGCATAGGAATAGTACCCATATAGAGAAGGAGACAGTAGAGGGAGTAAAGGATACTAAATACATATATCTGGTGATACTTTACCTTCCCTTAGGCAGATAGGAGAGGGTTGGGGGCATAGGAATACTATATAGGATAAGGAGATAGAGACAGGAGTATATCCTCATACTAAATACACAACAGATATGATACTTTACCTTACCCGTATATCATATTATCACCTTATTTTTGCCTACTTACTATGCCCCAAGGATACAGTTATGTCTAACGAAAAGGAAAAAAGGTTCATTTGCTCTTATATAGGCTGTGGAAGGTCTTAAAAGGGTCTTTTTAGATTACTTAGAGGGGAAGCAATGAAGAAGTTGGTACTTGTCGGGGGAAGTCTTCTAGCTGTTGTTCTCATCGTCCTTGGCTCTCAAACGAATGTGGTAGGGTATCAGACAGTAAAGTCAAGCCAAGAAAACGACTGTATTAATATGACTATTCAACCTTGTGGCATTAGAGGGCTTAGAAATACCTCAGTCAGACTCACCAGACAACAATTTGAAAATCTCAATATGTTTCTTGAAACTTTCAGTACAAGGCTAAACCAAACGAAAACAAGAGATGAGGCACTTCCGCTTTTCAAAAACGCTGTTGTCGAACTGCATAATTATGGATTATTGCCGAAAGGAATGAACATCCAGCAGGTTCAGAACCTTGTTATTGGGGAAGACCTTAGGTTTCCGCATTATAAGATTGGCAGGCACAGCATTACTCATCCTGAGATAGTTAATTTAGCTTGTTTAGTATTTGTCAAAGGTGAAAATGCTTTTAACTTAGGTTTACTTTCTAATATAGCATATCGTATGTTTTACATTTTTCCACGAATTGGTATTTTCTTAGTTCACTTAACTCAATTAAATCCATTCCTTCCTTGCAATATCGTTTGTCTATATCCAGACAAACTAATCTCAATTGGTTTATACGGGATTGTTCAACAGAATGAGAGCAGACTTCTTGATATGATTTTTTTTGCTGGTCTCAAAATAGTAACGGAACCTAAGTTTAATGGATTTGAGGTTGAACAAGCTGTGTATATTGGTTGCTCTGCTGTAGTCAGCTATCGTCTTGTACCATGAAGAAGTTGGGTCCTTGTTTGGGGTAAGTTTCTTAGCGGTTATTCTCATCGTTCTTGGCTCTTAAACAAACGTACTACTACAAAGAGCTAGGGACAATGGTCTAGCCATAGGTAAGTTCCTCGAGGTCAAACTCCAGAAGTATTTGCCTTTATAGCTGCAGTGACATGCACTCAAAAGGAACGGAGTGGGCTCGTTGAGATTCGAACTCAAGACCTCCTCCGTGTCAGGGAGACGTCATAACCAACTAGACCACGAGCCCGAGACCGACGGTCCTCTTGGAGACTGTCGTGCAACCAGAATTTCTCACACCTTTTAAATGTTTCAGTGTCTCCGTTCCCGACGCAGTACTGTAAAAGAATTCTCTCAGGGTGGTCCGGTCCTCTACGATGTCGTGACCGGGAACTCTCCGGGATACAAATCAGAGATCGTCGGCACTTCGTCTCCGCCCGTCGCCCATTCCGTCAACGGTTCTGCAAACGCAAACGCTTCTTCCGCGGAATTGATGCCATCCTGGTTTCCCCAGAAATCAGCCCATCCTCCGAAACCAGAGGTCAGATAATCAGAGAAATACGATCCATAGGACAATCCATTTTCTTGCGTGGACATAAGCGTCACGCGCCCCTGCGCCGCAACATCCTCCATAAACCCTTTGGTAAATGAGGAAGCAGTGAACTGGTTTCGAGGGAGACTTGTAAACGGCGGATCATTGAATCCACCACTGTAACAACTATCAACGATGAGGCACAGTCCTTTACATTGGATGCGACTCAGAAGGAAGTTCAACAGATCATCCCAGATAAAACCGTACCATTGGGCGAACCCGTTGTACATAACGAGGATCTCATCGGCTCCGTCTGCCTCATCCTTCGGGGGCAGATCTATGGGGAGACCTTGTGAATTCCTTAACTGCCATCCATGGGTGGTAATGTAAACCAACACGTAATCATCGCTTTTCGCGTTTTGCTTTAACCATCGCAGTTCCCTGATGAGGTTCTGAAGGGTTGCTTGACTGCCTTTCACGGTGTGGATATTCGCGGGTTGCCAATAATCTGGTGAACCAATCAACGTATTGTACAAATTATCGCATGCCTCAAGCATCTCAGGGCGGTCCTTATCAGGTGCATTGAGGTACACACCAACCGCAAAGAGCAGTGCCCAGTGTTGGGATTGCGACGTCTTCAGTTTATTGTTATTATTCTTTTGCACGTTGTACGCATACGGCCCCGCTAAACACACGGGCGATACGAGCAATGCAACACAGAGAATTGATACGATACCGATAGCCCATTTCATCTTCATTATTTCTTTCATAGTTCTTCCTCCAAAGGATGATAATATATTAACATTATCATATAAATGCATTTCGCTCCTTTTGTATAATGATAAAAACAAACGATTTATATGCGGGAACCGTTTCATGGGTCACTATAACAAATGGAGTCACCTATTATGGAGGCAATCATTCTTGCTGGCGGGTTCGGAACCCGGTTACGGCCATTCACGTTTACCCGGTCAAAATCGCTGCTCCCTATCCTGAACCAGCCGATGATCTCTCATCTCATCCGGACGTTACCGAAACAGGTCGATACGGTCATTTTAGCGGTCAATTACCGGCGGAATCAAATCGAGGGGTATTTCTGTGCACATGATTTCGGGAAACATATCATCGTCAATGAAGAGCCGGAACCACGGGGAACCGGTGGCGCTGTCAAGTACGCTGACCGGTTTATCGAAGGGAATTTCTTTGTGCTAAACGCTGACGTCATCTGCTCCCTTGATCTCGGGAAAATGCTTCGGTTCCATGAAAAGAAAAAGGCAGCTGCCACGATCTCGCTATGGCCGGTGGAAAACGTCTCAGAGTTCGGCGTTGTCGATATCGATAAAAACAAAAACATCACAAAATTTGTAGAAAAACCAAAACCAGAGGATGCGCCCTCCGATCTCATCAACGCGGGTGCGTACCTCTTGGAGCCGCAGGTGCTCAACTACATTGAACCCGGTCATTTGGTCAGTATGGAAAAAGAGATTTTCCCGCAGGTCATCGAAAACACGAAGCGATTTTACGGGTACGAGTTCAAAGGGTACTGGATTGATGTTGGGAGAATCACCAGTTACATCAATGTCCATAGACTGTTGTTAGAGCGCCAGGGGAAGACCTTTTTCACGGGTGAGCACTGTACGGTTCTTGGGCGTCTCGACTGGTCATGTCTTGGGAATGATGTGCGCATCGGGCAGCACTCCGCACTCAACTCATGTATCGTATTTGATCATACCACCATTGGAAATAATGTTCTGTTGAATCATTGTGTCATCGGTGAGCATTGTGAGATTGGCGACGGGGCGGTGCTGAACAATGTGGCAGTCGGCGACAATGAAACCATTAAGCAAAAGGCAGTACTGGAGAACGCCATCGTGTGGAACCAGCCGATCCCGGCAGGGTACCCCAAGAAACAAATCGGCAACGTGATCGGTGAATAATCACTTCCGGCAATCATATTTTTATAAAACCTGCTCATTATTGCTGTCATGAGCGAACCGATTTCACGACAGATTTTCCGGGCGTATGACATCCGAGGGTTGTACAACAAGGATATCACACCTGAGGTGTTTTACCGGATAGGGTGTGCCACTGGCACCTACGTCACAAAAACAATGCAGGGGACGCATGTTGTTGTCGGCAGTGATATCCGCCAGTCCAGCCCGTCGCTCGCGCACGCGTTTATCGCAGGCATCACCGCCACCGGAGTCCATGTGAAACACACCAGGACGACGTCCTTCGGACAAACGCTGTTCACCGGGGGAGTACAGCACGTGGATCTCATTGCGTTTGTCACCGCAAGCCACCTCCCACCGGAATGGAACGGGGTCAAATTCTATTACGGGGACGGCGTGGGGTTCCCGGAGGCGGAGCTCATGCGGATCAGGGATCTGGTCCTCGGCGGTCGATTCGAACTCGCTGAATGGAAACACGTGGGATCCGCACAACCCATTGACGCCCATGATGATTACAAGAAGTTCTTTCTGTTAAGATTTACATTCAAGAAAAAACTTACGGTCGCGCTTGATTGCGGCGGGGGAAGCATGACGCTGTCAGCGCCAGAAATTTTCACCGCGCTCAAGCTACGCATGATCCCGGTTTTTTGTGAACCGGATCCGACGTTCTCCAAACGTCCGTCAGACCCGAAACCTCAACACCTCTCCGTGCTTGTTGAAACCGTGAAACAGCACCGCTGCGATTTCGGGGTCGCATTTGATGGGGACGGAGACCGAGCGGTCATCGTCGACGACACCGGAGCGATTCTCTCCGCTGATCAAACAGGGATCCTTCTTGGAAAATACGGTCTCACAAAGAAAAAAGGGACGATCATTGTCAATGTTGAATGCTCAAAAGCGGTGAAAGAGCAGCTCGAGCCACTGGGGTTTCACATCAAGCAAATACCGGTCGGCCATACCTTCTTAACGTTAGAGGCGAAAAAAGAACACGCACCCCTCGGGATTGAATCATCCGGCCACCTCATCCTGCCCGAGTACTTCCTGTTCGATGACGCACTCGTCGTTCCCTTAAAGATCGCGCAGATTCTTGATATAGTGAAAAGGCCACTCAGCGAGTTGGTCGCAGAAATTCCGATCTATCCGACGAAAAAAGAGGAAATCGACTGCCCCGATGAGATCAAGTTCGATGTGGTGCAGCACCTCAAAACCAGACTCGCAAAGGAGTACGAGCACGTGAACACCATGGATGGTGTGCGCGTGGATCTTCTGGAAGGCTGGGTCCTCATCCGCCCGTCAAACACAAGCCCCATTATCCGTCTCACCGCTGAAGCTGAGAACGAAACCGAACTTAAACGCGTGCTTGCGCTCTTCATGAAACCAACCCTTGAAGCCGTCCAAAAAGCGAAAGAAAAAACCACTGAACGGTGATCGGCAGATGACGCGACTATTTGGCACCAATGGCATCAGAGGCGTCATCAATCAAGATATGACCGGTGAGCTTGCCATGGGGATCGGCAGCGCCTGGGGTACCTATCTAAAAAAAACGATCAAAAGGCCGAAGGTCGTGATTGGAACTGATGCACGCCTCTCAAATACCATGCTGAAGTCAGCGGTCGCCGCAGGGATGCTTTCCACGGGATGCGATATGGTAGATGTCGGTCTCGTCCCCACACCCACGTTACAATACACCGTCAAAGAAAAACGGTATGACTCCGGCGTGATTATCACTGCATCACACAACCCCCCACAGTTCAACGGCATCAAAGGGGTCGCCTCTGATGGAACCGAGTTTTCCAAAGACACCGAGGAAGCAATCGAAGCACTCTATTTCTCGCAACAGTACGCACGTGCTCCTTGGAGGGATGCCGGGACCTACGCCACTTGGGACGGCGCCATAGACCTGTACAACAAAGGAATCCTTTCCACGATCGATGTCACGCTTATCAAAAAACAGCGATTCCATGTGGTTCTTGATTGCGGCAATGGCGTCGGAAGCCTTGTCACACCACTCCTTCTCAAAAAACTTGGCTGCACCGTCACCCCCTTATATTGCACGCCAGACGGCACATTCCCGGGGCGAAACTCTGAGCCAACCCCGGAGAATCTTACAACCCTTATCAATACCGTACCACAGGTTGGTGCCTCGTTTGGTATCGCACAGGACGGTGATGCAGACCGAGCGATCTTCGTTGATGAAAAAGGAACATACATCTGGGGTGATAAATCGCTTTCGCTTGCTGGAAAATACATCACACAGAATACGAAAGGGAGCATCGCAGTCACACCCGTGACCACCTCCACCTGTTTCGAGGATGTTATCAAGGCGAATGGCGGCCGTGTCATCTACACAAAGGTGGGGTCTCCGATCGTCGCCCGCGTTATGATGGAGCAGCACGCAGTGTTTGGCGGTGAAGAAAACGGCGGTCTCATCTTCCCGGAGTTACAGTACTGTCGTGATTCGGCGATGACGTGTGCAAAGATCCTTGAGATCCTTGCGAAAGAAAAACGGCCGTTCTCCGACCTCATCGCGGAAATCCCGCACTATGAGATGCACAAGATGAAGATGACCTGCCCGAATGAAAAAAAAGAACAAGTGATGAACCTGCTTGCCGAGCAGATGAAGGACGCTACCGACGTTGTGAAAATCGATAGGACCGACGGTGTCAAACTCTTTTTGAAAAACGGGTGGGTGTTGATGCGTCCTTCTGGTACTGAGCCGATATTCCGGGTGTACATTGAGACAAAAAACAAGCAAGACACGCAGCGATTGGCAGCGACCTACAAAGACATCGTCGAGCGTCTCATTGAGCGTGTGTAATCATCAAAATTTCTCTCGGTTCGTACCGCTCTTTCTCTCCTAGGTAAACCTTATAAATAGGAAGAGTATACGCTATCAAACCTTCAAAAGAAAAAGGAAATAGGAAAACATAAATACTAATTTGAAATGTAGACCATGGAGGTATAGTTATGGCTGAAAAACCCCATTTAAATTTAGTGATTATTGGTCACGTCGATCACGGAAAATCCACCCTTGTCGGGAGAATCTTACTCGATACTGGACAGTTCCCAGCACACATGGTTGAGAAATACAGAGAAGAGGCGAAGGCGAAAGGGAAAGAAAGCTTTGCTCTCGCATGGATCTTCGATCAGTTGAAAGAAGAGCGAGAGCGAGGATTAACCATTGATGTTGCACATAAACGATTTGACACTGACAAATATTACATTACCATCATTGATGCTCCTGGTCACCGAGACTTCGTAAAAAACATGATCACCGGTACATCCCAGGCAGATGCAGCCATCCTTGTGGTTGCTGCACAACATGGTGTCATGGCGCAGACAAAAGAACACATGTTCCTTGCCCGGACACTTGGTGTGAAACAGATGATTGTGGCGATTAACCAGATTGATGCGACACAACCACCCTATGATAAGAAACGATACGAAGAGGTAAAAGCTGAGGTGGAAAAACTCGCGAAAAGCGTCGGGTACAAAGATGAACAACTCCAGTATGTTCCAGTTTCTGCGTTCGTTGGGGACAATATTAAAGAGAAGGGGAAAATCAGCTGGTGGACTGGTGATACCGTTCTGAAAGCAATTGACAAATTCACGCTGCCTGAGAAACCAGTAAATCTTCCACTTCGATGGCCAATCCAAGATGTTTACTCCATCAAAGGAGTCGGTACGGTTCCTGTCGGAAAGGTTGAATGTGGTATCATGAAACCAGGTATGCAGCTGATCTTCAAACCCAGCATGAAACCCGGCGGGGTCATCGGAGAGGTGAAAACCATTGAGATGCACCACGAAACAATCGACCAGGCATTGCCAGGCGACAACATTGGGGCGAACATCCGCGGTCTGAACAAAGGAGACATCAAGAGAGGAGACGTCGCAGGACCAACCACTGAGCCGCCAACGGTCGCAAAATCATTCACCGCGCAAATCATGGTCTTGAACCACCCGTCCGTCATCACGAAAGGGTACACACCTGTCTTCCACTGTTACACGGCACAAGTCGCATGCAGATTCGAAGAAATCCAAAAGAAACTTGACCCGAAAACCGGTCAGGTCAAAGAAGAGAACCCTGACTTCATCAAAACAGGTGACGCGGCAATCGTCAAGATTATTCCCACCCGTCCGATGGTTATTGAATCATCCAAGAAATTTCCACAACTTGGACGGTTTGCCATCAGAGATATGGGGCAAACGGTTGCAGCCGGTGTCTGTTTAGAGGTTGAGGCAGCAAAATAACACCATCCGCTCTTCTTTTTAATTATTTTAATAGATAAGGGGGCAACCGAGTATGCCAGCGCAGAAAGCACGGATATCATTGACCAGCACGGAATCAACGAAGCTTGATGATGTGTGCACGCAAATTAAGATGATTGCAGAGAAAACCGGTGTCGCATTGCGAGGACCCGTGCCCTTACCGACGAAACGATTACGGGTCCCTTGTCGGAAATCCCCTGATGGTGAAGGAACAGAAACCATTGACCATTGGGAGATGCGGATTCACAAACGGCTCATTGATCTGGATGCAAGTGACCGTGCGTTGCGTCAGCTGATGAGGATTCAGGTCCCTGACGGCGTTCATATCGAAATTGTTCTGAAATCCTAAAAGAACAACCCTTTTTTATAAGGATTATCCTATACCCTTGCATTAGTTCGCACACTGCTGAGGTAGCAAAGCTCGGTCCACCGCGCCGGCCTTGAGAGCCGGTTCTCCGCAAGGGGAGCGGGAGTTCGAATCTCCCCCTCAGCGCTACTCTCTTTGGGCGTGTGGCCTAGCCTGGATAAGGCACCGGCCTTCTAAGTCGGTAATCGCGGGTTCGAATCCCGCCACGTCCGCTTATCTATTGGAGAAATTTGCTCATTAGTATCTATTAATAAGGTCGCCACGAAATCTTTATATATAATGTGTTATATAGTAACTATAGGAGATACATAATGAATAATGCAACTACCATTCAATTAGACAAATCTGTTGTTGAATCCCTGAAGAAAAACAAGGAGTATCCACGGCAAACCTATAACGAATTAATTGCGCATATGATTGAAATAATCAAAAATCTGAAGAAAAGAAATCAGTACGACGAATTCCTCCATAAAATACAACAACCCAAGATGAAGGAACTCTGGGACAACAAGGAAGACGAGGCTTGGAATGGCGCTTAAAGCAGGTGATGTCGTCATTGCACAAGTACAATTTACTGATACCTTTGAAATAAAAAAAAGACCTGCCCTTGTTTTATTTGAAGAGCATGACAATGTTGTTGTTGCAGGAATAACAAGCAACACCAAAATGAAAGGAATCCCTCTTACCAAACAAGAAGGAGCAATAAAAGATAGCGTCATAAAATTAAACTATATCTTTACTATATCAACCGCAATGGTATCAAAAATCTTATTTCATTTAAATACAAAGAAGAAACAAATAATTTTCGAAGAATTACAAAAACGATTGAGTGAATTAAATAAATAATCGCGAGATTATACTGTTCGACTGCCGTTACGTCCTCTTCTCTCTCTTGGAGAAAAACGGGTTAAAAGCCCCGAATCGTTTCAATTCTTCTGCAAGGATATGGCGATGGCACAAATGCGAATCTCTCTCAAAACACATGAGAGCGAGTTTTTGTTTTTTTGAAAGTTTTATTATTTTATCAAGATCTTCTGTTCTTGTTTTCAAATACGTAGAGTAATGTATAAACAAGTTGTCATAGTCTTCTTTTGTCTGAAGATTTTTTCTTAAGTGACTTGGAACACCAAGGGTGGGGATACCAAGATATTGAATCCCTAGTTTATCGCACAGTGTTGCAAGTGTTTGTTTCGTGAATCCATATTTCATGCTCCAGGGGTTGTTTCTGATGTCGATAAGGGTATCAATTTTATCTTGGATTAATCGCATGAGGAATTCATCGATGGATAATCCTTCATAGCCGATGGTTATAATCCCAGTTTGGTCTCTGATGTATTGTTTCTTTTTTTCGATTTCACTGAAAATTGTGTAATTCGGATAGTGGTCGTAGACATATTCGATAAGTTCTTTTTCACTTAATCTTGATAATCTGTTAAGATAGCGGCTCAAGTCGTCTGGAATGTCTATTTTGGATAGGGCATTGTCATGTATAAAATGAATGTGGTTTGTATCTGTTCTCAGTATTTTTTCTCGCTCCATGATATCAACATCGTGGAAGAACTCAAATGAATACGGACCGTATTTGTAGGGAATGAAATTATATAATTTACACTGGTTCTTCATAGTGTACTCGTTATTGAAAAGGAAAAAGATCTTCGCTAATTTCATCTTTGAACACTGGCGGGTATTTTGTAAGAAATAATAGAGATATTTCTGTCTCATCATCATTTTCTTTACCTACGTCTATAGGTATTAATGTTTGTCTAAGGTGAGTGAAAGTATTTTTTTCCTTTAGTTGGGCATCATTGAGATTCTATTTCAATCATTTAAGTGTTGTGAACAGGGTTTTTTTCTGGGTTTTTATGAGGAAGTAGTTACATGCTCATTTTATTCCGATATTTTTTGTGTTAAAAACCAGTGGAGAAAAAAATCCTTCTCTTTTAATAACTCCTGTTAATCAAAAGTTAAAATTTGAGTTATTTCATATAAATTATTACGAAATTATTAAATATGAAGATGAACTAATATGTAATCATGGAAGAGTGGGGGGTTAGAACCGAGTACAATGAATTTTGGACGAATCGAGTAAGGCATCATGAATCCACATACTATCTCGCTCAAGGATGGCATTTCGGGTACTACACGAAGCCGACAGAATGCGTACATAAGGCTCGAATGAACATGAACAATTATATTAACCGTCTCCTGCCTTCAACCGAAAATAATTTGACTGTTCTTGATGCAGGGTGTGGGGTAGGATCAACCCTTGTATTCCTCGCAAAAAAACATCCAAACTTTCAACTGTATGGTGTTACCCTCGCACCAGCTGAGGTACAGTTCGCTCGGGAATTATCAAAAGAAAGAAACCTCCTGAATACAGAGGTCTTGGAGCGAACCTACAATGACACGAAATTTCCCAATGAATACTTCGACTGCGTCTATGCCCTTGAGTCGTTCTGCTATAGTGACGACATTCAGAAGACGATAAAAGAGATGTACAGGATCCTTAAGCCTCGCGGAGGAAAATTAATCATTCTTGATGTGTTGGCACAAAAATCAATGGGGGAGAACTGCAAAAGGAAGACCCTGACCACCATTACTTCTTGTTTAAAAGAAGAAGGATTTACAGCACTACGAATTCGAAATCTGTCGAAGCGTGGGCGAGTCCGATATCGGCAAATATATGCGGTTATTCTTTGGTATTCTTTTAGGCATTTAAAAAAGAAATACATCGAGAAAATTCGAGATAATACGAGCCAATCTCAAGGCTATTTAGGAAAATACACGGTAATGAGTGTGATTAAAGTTTTATCTACTTTTCTATCCAAACCAAATTTTTATTCCATAACTTCGGTAAAAAAATAGATTGGACCAAGCCAACCTTACCAAATTTTTAATAGAAAAAAATTAGCTACCATTCAATCCGAGTCATCCGAATGTTCAAAGGGAATGCAAACAACTAAACCGAATAATTTTCTCGTTCATCGAACAATCAAAAGGGGTTGATCTTTCATGTGCTTGTCAGAACATAACCCCGACCATGGTCTTGCTAAGGATCTTTCTTACGATGCCCATTTTTATTGGAGAGCCATCAGAGGAATTTCCACACTGTGATTTGGTTACTTGTACTGTTCATCGAATCGTAGTAGGCGATGATTTTTATCGTATGTTTGAAGAGTGATATGGTGTTCCATGACCAGGTATAGGGCGCCTCGGTATCGGTTCCTTGTAATTTATTATCTAGGTAAAACTCCACTTTTTCGACGGACCCAACGTCACCGTTGACCTGTGCCTCCACATTGATTTTTCCTATAATCACCGTAGCAGGAAACTTTCCTTTGTCTTTCCCAAACAGATACAGATGCTTTTCTTGCGGTGTGGTGATCACAACGCCCGGGTTCGCGTACTGCGCGCCGCACGCGACGTAATCGATCCCATGTCCCGTAGGACCAGAGTACCGGTCCGCTGAAAAGATATTCAGGGTTGGATCCCAATGCTCATGGACACCAAGACTTGTCGAGAGGTACACCCCGTCGTGTTCAGGATCATAGGTATTCGGTGATGGAACCGCAGCTTGATGGAGATAATTCTGGGACCCTTCGCAAGGATTCGTTCCTTCCGTGTAGAGGAAATCGTACATGATTGAGTCTATGGCAACCGGATCCTGCGAGAAGAACAGGCTGTTCGTCCAGTCATTGTTAAACGGATACATCAAAAACTTCGCAATCGTCTTATGATCCGTCTTGGTGCCAAACGTCCCGTCCCCTAGATAGATGAGCGTTTTTCCTCCTAGGTTCTTGTATGCGAAAAGATCGACTTGTGGCGCAGGGTTCCCCATGATTAAGCCTGAGAGATGGTACGGGTGAATATCAGAGACCGGCTCGATGAAGGAGCCGAAAAAGTTCTTCCCTGAGAGCGTGACACCATAGTTCAGTGGATGTCGTTTCAGCAGTGGCATGTCGATGATATATTTCGCGTCAGCAACCTGGGTTGGTAGCGTCCTGATGGTGCCGTCAGCGAAATACATCTTTGTGGAACTTGGGGTCACCTTCTCCCGGCCTGTTGCCCCGCCCGTTGAATCAACGTAGTGAATATGAGGGAATTCCTCCACGAGCGGATCAGCGGGATACGTCTCATAGTAGACACGGTTGTAGAACCAGTTTGGTATGGGTCTGGAGGCATCAAAAATCGTGATGTCCTCTTGGTGAACTCCGAAAGCGTTCACCAGTTGTCGGAGAAGTGCTTTCACCACGTACGGGCTTGCGTCGCGATCGTTATCTTCATATGTGTAGGGATCCCCAACACCGCTTAACGCGTTATTGAAGTTCAGTTTAATCGCGATTTTTTCTCCTGGCTGATAGCCCACATTTCCATTTCCATGAACCTGATTGAAATACGTAAATAACGTGTCCCATGCCATGGTATCGTTACTTTTTCCTGAGAGCTGTTGAACACCCAAGGAAAACATCTGGTCAAGTACCTGTTGGTTGTTATTCGCCTGTTCCCACCAGTACCCGGTCAGGTTTTTTTCTGTGGCGTTCGGGTTCCACATCCAGACCACCCGGCCAGGGTTCACACCAGTGCCGTTTCCCATGGGTTGTTTAGGGATGGGATCCCATGTGGCTGCAGCAGGCTGAGTTCCTTGGAAGTAGTTCGTACCAAACACGGCCCCTGTAATAGTAAATAACACGACGAAACCAGCAAGGAGCGTTGGTACCGTTTTCGCAAATTTTGTCTTGGCGTTTCGCATCCACACCACAAGCCCGGTAAATAGCACGCCCCAGAATGCAATATACCCAAGTGAAATCGACATAGCGACCTGTTGACAGGGATACTGGGCTCGTTGAGGTTTTGGGACCACTCGGATAAGAAACCAGAGAATAGCGATGATTCCTGCGAGATGGAACCAGATCCCTTCCCAACCGCGCATATTCTCCCAGATTTTTGATTTTTTATGATGAGCATGATTCTTCATAGATATCCCCTTATGAAAAGAGTAATCTCTTCGCTATAAAAAGGTTTGCTCACTGAATAATACGAAGATGGCCAGGAATCATTCATTTAATTAACAGTGGTTAATTTTATATGGGGCGGATGCCATTCAATCACCAAAAAGAGGGAACCACATGAAACTACCTTATAAGATAATTATCGTATCGCTCCTCTTGTGTATCGGGTTCTTACCCAATTCCACAGGGGCAAATTTCGAGCCAGCAAAAACTGTGCTGTATCTTGGGAATGACAACCCCGGAAACTACAGTCTTCTGCAATTCGCCATAGAACACGGCCAACATCAGGGGCAACTCCAGACCAACAACGGAGTGCTCATCATCGGATGTTCAACTGGTCATCAGAATACACCGCTCTTTACACGTCTGATGGCTGAGGGCCACAAGTACCAAGTGCCATTCCAACTGATCGGTCTATTGTTTTCAGAGCAACCCGTTCAAAAACAATAATTACTGGTCCATAAGAATACGGCCACTTTTTTAGAACCGTCGCCGTATGAATATTTTTTTCAACCACGTGAGTTTCGTTGTACCGCCAGTGAGAAGTCGATCTGTTTTGAACACCCAGACGACGATGCTGATCATGATCATCGCGAAGATACCGACATAAACGATCCCTGCAATAACCAATGTATAGTCATGGAAAAGGAGCGCCCGTGGCGCCATCATTGGATGGGAGAACGGTATCGCGAACGTGAACACCTTGAGTCCTAACGGCAGGGTATCGAAATCCGCGAAAATAGTAAGGAACATGGGAATCAGTGCAAGCATGGTGATCGGGAATGTCAAGGTTTGTGCGCTTTTGTAGTTCTTCGCGAAAGTCCCAAGGAGCATGCACATGGAAAGCCCTGCGATCAGGGTAACAAACAGGGAAATGCCGATCCAGATGAAATCCGTGGAGGTAAGGACAAGCCCGAGCGCGGCGAGATTGACACCGCTGGTCATCTGGAACCCTCCGATATAATACCCCATGCCGACCATGTAGATGACGGCAAGGAGCAACCCGATAAACGCCGCTGCAACGATTTTCCCAGTGACGATGCTGGTCCGCTTCACCGGCAACGTCAGCAGTGTCTCAAGGGTTTTATTTTCTTTTTCGAGCGCCATGGACGTGATCACGATACTGCCAGCCATAATGATGATCATCATCATGACGATCGGGATAAGAAATGATTGGGAGGACAGCATGCTTACGATGGCATTTGGCGACAGACCAACGAATTCCCGGTTCTTGAAGTGAGTGGTCTGAACCGGCTGCGTAGGTGTGAGGACAAACGTGGCGTTCACGGTGGTGTTCCCCTGGATGAGCGCCCGCGAGATGTTCGTATTGATTTGCGCAATCAATCCCTCGAGCATGCTTGATGAGATGGTATCAAGAACCCCTGCACCTTTCATGATCCAGAATACCTTGATGGTCCCTCGTTGTTCATGATCGATACGCTGCGTGAAATTCTGCGGGATGACGATTAGCGCGACCCCATTTTTTTGTTGAATAGTGTTCACTCCGATTTGTTGGTCAGAATCGGAGGTCGAATTGTACACCACCTTTGCGTGTGTGTGCAGTATCGTCGATGCCATGGTGCCGAAGGTGCCTGTATCCTCAGTGATCACGCCAATCACTGGTGGCGCCTGCGCGCCTTCCTGGATCCCTTGGATGCTGCTGCCCATCGCACCGAAAATCAAGGCGATAAGGATGATTGGCAAAAACGTTGCCGGTGTGAGAAGCTCCCGTACCTCTTTTTTAATGATGTTGCCAAGCCCGCTCATTCGTGCACCACCTCGATAAAGACCTCCTCGATGTTACGCGCCTTGTATTTCTCCATGAGAGCGCGTGGTTTCCCTTCTTCCACGATTTTCCCTTCTGAGATCAGTGCGATGCGGTCACAAAGGTACTCAACTTCAAGCATATTGTGCGAGGATAATAGTACGGTCGTCCCATTCTTCGCGGTATCTTTGATTAGTTTTCTAATCTCCTGGGCGTTGATGACATCAAGTCCCGCGGTCGGCTCATCAAGGACAGCGACCCGCGGGTTTGTCATAAGTGCCCTGCCGACGAGAAGCCGGCGCATCATCCCTTTGCTGTAGGTATCAACGCGATCATCGATGCGGCCGCCAAGGTCCGTTATCTGTATCCCTTTTTCAACCATCTGCCGATGCTGTTTAGAGTCAAAGAAATTGGCGATGAACTGCAAGTACCCCCGTCCGGTAAGATTCTTATACGCACCAGCGTCCTCGGGAAGGTAGCTGATGATCTTGCGGATGTCGCCTGATTGTTTTGCAAGATCAAATCCTAAAATAGTGACCGATCCATTCGTGATAGTAAGAAGAGTTGACACGATGCGAAGCGTGGTTGTCTTCCCTGCACCGTTCGGACCGATCAACCCAAAAATCTCCCCTTCATTTATAGAAAAAGAGATGTCTTTTACCGCCTGAAACGATCCAAAATTTTTTACCAGATTTTTTACTTCAATTGCTGCCATACGCCTCGAACTCGGTATTGTCTTTTTATTTTTAAGGTATTCTCCTCTTTTTTACCGAAACACTGAAACGAAGAAAAAATATTCATACATCACAATAACTCTGCATCCTAAACGAGGTAAACAATGAACAAACAATCGTTTTTCAACGGGCTGGTGCGGAACATTATTATTGTCGGCTTCGTCAGTTTGTTTACCGATCTTAGTAGTCAAATGGTATTCCCGGTTGTTCCTTTATTTTTACTGTCTCTTGGCGCAAGCGTCTGGGTCGTCGGGCTCGTCGAAGGAGCAGCGGAAACAACCGCTTCCCTACTCAAAGTATTCTCGGGATACTGGTCCGATAAAATCAAGAGACGAAAACCATTTGTCTTTGCTGGCTACGGGCTTTCCTCTCTGACAAAACCACTCTTCGCGTTTGCACAAACCTGGCCGTTTGTTCTTTTCTTCCGAGTTATTGAACGCATTGGCAAAGGAATCAGAGACGCGCCACGGGACGCCATTGTCGCAGAATCAGTGGATGTCTCCATCAGAGGAAAAGCCTACGGGTTCCAACGCGCGATGGACGGCATCGGCTCATTTTCCGGTGCGATACTGGCCATCGTTTTCTTAACATTTTTTGCAAGTAGTAATCCCCTTGCTACGTATCGAAATCTGTTTCTCGTTGCGTTCTTCCCCGGGATCATCGGGGTGCTGTTCATCCTGTTCATCAAAGAAAAACGCCAACAAACCGAGATACAGAAGCATCAGAAAGCACCATTTCGCGTCAGCATGAAAAAACTCCCCCGAAACCTCCAGATTTTCATCCTTGTCTCTACTATTTTCTCCCTTGGGAATTTCGGCTATGCATTTCTTATAGTACGATCAAATACACTTGGATATCCAGATACCACCACGCTCCTTCTGTACATCTTATTTTATGTTGTCTACACGTTGTTTACCATCCCCACAGGCATGCTCTCTGATAAAATCGGCAGAAAACCGGTGTTAATCATAGGATATCTAGTGTTTGCTGCAACAGCACTCTGCCTTATCTTTACCTCGCAACTGTACATGCTCATTTTCATTTTCATCCTCTACGGCATCTTCTTCGGATTCATCGATGGCGTGCAGCGAGCTTTCGTTGTTGATTTAGCACCGCCTGACCTCAAAGGAACCGCATTAGGGACCTTCCATACCGCAACCGGACTCATCGCACTACCCGCTGGGATCATCGCTGGGTTTTTATGGGATACATTTTCCCCACAGGCCACCTTCATCTTTGCGCTGTGTCTCGCACTCTGCTCTCTGCTGATGTTTGCCTTTGTGAAAAATACCAAACACCCTCAGTAACCACTTCAACAAATACAAGTAATGTACGAATCTTTATGAAGTAAAAACCGATACGAAAAGATAAGGAGAGATGCGTGCATGAATAAATATGTAAAACTCGTTGGATTTGGATTTCTCATCTGGTTGATACCATTCCTGGTATCGTTTGTGATCTTTCCACTGAAAAGCTCGAATCGACCATTGTTTGAATCGATTATGCCGGTTGTTCTGGTGCTTGCAGTAATGATCAGCTCTGTTCTGTATTTTAAGAAAATAGAAAAAGATTCGTTGAAAGAAGGGATACTCGCGGGAGTTCTCTGGTTTGTTCTCAGTCTTGTCATTGACCTGCTGTTGTTTTTACCACCAAGTCCAATGCATATGAATTTTGTCGACTACATGATGGATATCGGTCTTACCTACCTCATTATTTTGATTCTTCCGATCGGTTTTAGTGTGTTGCCGAACAAAAAGTAACTTATGGCTCCCACGTGGTCAGTGGTGTTTCTCCAGATAATACAACGAGGTATCCTGATGAACAAATCTTTAAGTAACGAGAATCGCTTTACCTCCTTGAGAGGTACGGTGCAAGATCATATGGAGAGGCTTGACAAACACATTGCGTTTTTGAAATCACTGGATACTGAGGAGTTTTTCGACAAAGAAGAAGAGGAAATACAACGGTATGCCGGAAACGTGATCAAAGAACTTGTCCTCATGGGGACCGATGCAACAAAGAAGCTTGTTGAGCTTCTAAAAACAGATTTCACCTGGAGCTGTTATTTAGCCATAAAGATATTGCGCGAAAGCAAGGACCCTCAAGCGGTCCCCGCTCTCATCGATTTTTTGAAAAAGGATTCGGATGACTCACTCGCAAACGAGGAAGCAATGTTTGCGTTACAAGACATCGGCGATCCCTCCATTCCCCTGCTCCTGGAAGAACTGAAACGTAGTTTTGAACACAAGCGGTATCATTTCTACCTCATCGGTGCCTTCACCGGCATCATCGGGCCGATCCCTTATGATTTCATGGTGCAAGTTACAAAGGAATTTATCGTCAATCCAGGAAGATACCGAGGATGGTTCCATATCGACGATTTCACCTACAATTTCGTGAAACAAGCTCGTTCCGACGTGATTCCGCTCCTCAAACAGGTTCTGCAGGTGAAAACAGTAAGCGGATCAGAAAAAGAAGAACTCCGAGATACTATCAGGGCGCTAGAGGACCCCGTGGCGTACCAGAAAGACATCCAAGAAACCGTCAAAGAGCTCGCTGACACCGCCGAAAATCTCTATTCATAACGTCACTTAATGCGGCATTGATATTTTTCTTATTCCTCGTTATCAAATGTTACAGGAAAAATTTCTTTTCTTTTAGTACTCTTTTTTTGGTACAACCTTTCACTCTCTGATATTACAATCTCAAAACAGTTCCTACTTTGAAAATATACCCCAATGGGTAACTCATGTTTTGTGCGAATCAAAATGACAACCCCGATGAGCTACAATTTCATTTTCTTTACCTGATTTAACTCTTCATTTTTTAATTCTGTGCCCATAAATATATGGAAGAACCGATAAGTTTATCATACTGAGAATTAGGATTGAAAAAAGAGACAAATATTCCAAAAAAGCCTACTAGGTGTAAATCTACATTATACCCATGTAATGACCATTTCCCACCAATACCAGAGGTATTGACATACGCATCCCGACCGTTATATATTCCATACAAGCCTATATCTTGGAATAATAAACTAAGTTTTATCGGATTATTGTCTGAGATGTACTGGAGTGCCAGAACAGCTGCTATTAATGTCAATCCTATTACTCCAAGAGGACCAAAACCAAAATATATTCCCGGTATTATTATTGGATAGTTCGGTAGAAGGAATTGTAACCAGAAGTCTAAGATAAGTAATGCCATCCCTGGAAATGCTGCAAAACCAAAGAGTTCTGCTCTCAGATTTCGTGCCATATACGAATGAGCTTCACCTTTCAGAGTGCATAGAAAATTTTGTTTTACCTCAGAACTTTCTTTGGAAGTAAACCTGGTCAGTTTATCACTATATTTTGCGAATTCTTTTTTACTATACTCTCCACTGATAAGACTCTTTAGCTGTTCCGAGTTCATCGATGATGGTACTAACCCTAAACTCGTAAGTTCAGATGCTATTGCATCGACATCGGAACCATCCATGAGTTTTGAGAGATAATCGGAATCTTGAAACGGGATTTCTCTTTCAATTGTTTCTACTCCTCGTAACATAAAAAATTGAACCGACACTTTAGATTTTTCTGTCAAAGAAACAGATTTATAATCCTTATTAATGGATGTTTTTACAACAACGGAGTTGATGCTTGGTGCAACAGCAACACCAATGAATAGAAAGATGATACCTACTGTTAGGAGTTTCTTTATTTCCATTATCTCATCCCTGAAATGTTATAAGGTTTTTGTGCGGGACGCCAGTCAAATAGAATCCATGGGAAGAAAAGGGGATAGAGAACCAAGGGTGTCATTCCACCGAAGATAACTTTGGGATGAATCAACGCTCGGCCCCAATAGTTCGACTGATACCGCAAAGGGTTAAAAAAGAATGCCAAAAAAGAACTGTCTACCTTATTACGCAGGAAATTATTCTTTCTCACCAACATTGTTCCTGATTTTTCAATGTCAAGACCATTGTTACAGTTTTGGAACGTATTACCGATGATTTCGACTTCCCCACTCCATTCGCAGCGGATACCGTAGAGACCTTGGTCGGTTATATTTGAAAACAGGTTATTAGAGACTAACGAATCAGTACAATAATAAAGTTCAACACCAGCAGTATAATGATGCGAAAATACATTATTGGAAATATTAACATGGTTGGACACCACAGTAAAAACTCCATACCAAGTATCTTGTAAAGTATTATTGAAAATTAAAATATTACTGAGCCAACCCATGTCACTGAGAACCCATACACCATCTTTCGCCGGACCTAAAAAACGATTGTTTTTTACTACTACATTATTTCCAGTGCAGTTAATATCCGCACAGGCATAGTCAGGTCGCGCAAAAAAATCTCCAGCATTTTGAATGACAAATCCATCAATTGTAACCCCATCCGCAGCCAAATTGAATACACTATAGGTACTGTTTCCATCAACTATGGGATAATCTATGCCTTTGAGGGTAACTGATGCTTTCACATAAACATGTTCTTGATAGAATCCTGGGAAAACAATAATGGTATCTCCATCGCTTGAGTTATCCAAAGCATCTTGAATCTTCGTATAGTTCCCTGGTCCACTCCCACCAACATACAACCAATGACCTCTTGATGTCGGTAGTGGTTTCTCAGTATCCTGTGCCATCGCTGGAATAGTACAGGTTCCAACGAACAAGAGAATGATTCCAACCGCTAACCATCTCCTTATCATATAATTTTACCTCATTGCTACCTTGCACGTTCCACAGAAAGTATAAAATTGGGTTGGGCATTCGCTAACCACCGCTGTAGGACAATTTGCCATTGTCAGTAATCTCAATACTATGAGGATAGGACCATAAATTAACATTACGAGAACGAGAATAATAGCAATGAAAATATAACATATAGGAGGCCCCCACAATATTGTATAACAATTAAAATTTGTTGGGTCTAATCTCTCATTACTTCTGCTCATTATCATGTTGGTAATTGTTTTTGGTTGTGTTCTAATTTGACGAAGTAACTGAACAATTTTATTCGGGTTTATATCTTTTAAGGTATCATCCTGCATAGTTCTTTGGATAATCAAATCTGTAAACTTCTCGAATGTTTTATCATCCATTTGACTGATAATTTCGATTGTTCTTTTTAATGATTCAATCTTGTTATCTCTTATTGGAAAATATAATACATTTCCATTCCCCTTTCCAAGATACTGAGAAGTAACAATATTCTGTTGTTGATTAGTAGCTCTCCGTGTTCTTACGCTAAATAATGGAGAATCATTTACCGCAGTTGATTTCACAGACTGATACCCAACCACATTAGTCAATGAACCAAGAACAAGAAGAATCACGGTAATGATACTAACTCCAATCAGAGGATATTTGCTCATGTCTTTCCCCCGCAATACAATTTTATAACCACCATCTCCTTTAAAAACATATCTTTAACCCTGTTTTTCTTCGAGTAAAAGGTATAAAACGCTCTTACCCCCATTTTTTAGTAAGGTGAACCCATGAAGGAATTATACCATCCTATAGTTAGAGATAAATTTATTTAAATAAGAAGGCTATTGGTCTCTTGAGGGACCATCATTAGTTCACCACGAGTATCGCTTCGGGCCCTTGCTGGGGCAAAAATGGATGAATTGGAGAAATACGCGCTCCAAAGTCTGACAGGAAAACGGATTCTCACCGCGCTGTACCGCTCTTCTCTCTACACCTATATCTCTCGGAAAATAAATGAATTTCGAGACTTCAAACTCATCGAAGAGACCAGACAACACCCCTTACCGAGACACATCGCGGTGATCATGGACGGGAATCGCAGATTCGCCCAAGAACTCGGGTTATCCAAAGAGGCAGGACATATCTTCGGGAAAATGAAAATCGAGGAAGTCCTTAACTGGTGCTTCGACCTCGGAATCCCTGTGCTCACTATCTACGCGTTTTCAACAGAGAATTTCAAACGAAGTGAGAAAGAAATCAACACCCTGATGACGCTCTTCAAACAAGAACTCGACAAAGCCAAACAAGACTCCCGCATTCATCAAAACAGGGTTCGGATTCGCATCCTCGGGCGCCTCGAGTTATTACCCAAAGACATCCAACAGTCAGCACACTATGTTATGGAAATGACGAAAGACTACGATGCCTATCATTTGAACATCGCGCTTGCCTATGGCGGACGTGAGGAAATCATCCACGCAATCCAGCAGATCGCCCAGGATGTAAAAAAAGGGAAAATGAAACTTGGTGACATCACACAATCGACCGTCTCCTCGTACCTTTATACGACAGGATTGCCCGACCCGGATCTCATTCTGAGGACCTCCGGTGAAGAACGAATCTCAAACTTCCTCCTCTGGCAGATTGCCTACTCAGAGCTTTACTTTTCTGATGTCTATTGGCCAGCGTTCCAAAAAAGGGATTTCCTCCGGGCGATACGGACGTATCAGAACAGGAAACGGCGATTCGGTGAATAAGCCCACTGTCACGGCGATGGTTTTTCTTTTTTTGTTTCTTCCTCGTCGACGAGGGATTCATCCGATTCGATTTCTTCTGCTATCTCTGAGAGTTTTGCGAACTGACACGCAAAAAAGTACAAGATCACGCCTAACCCTATACATAAGATAGTGAAGGCGAGGAGCGCGCCGGTGACCGCGTCACCGAGCCCAAGCGGATGCAGGAGCGTTTCCACAAGATACAGGAGCAAAAGAAGTATACCGAGAACAATGAAAAATTTACCAAAAAAACCGGTCTGCAAATCACTATGCGCGGAGATAATTCGTTGTCGTACCATTTTACTGTTCCTGTCCACCCGCGAGTTTCAGCGCGTTTTCAACTTTACTTTGTATTTCATTGAGTTTTTCCCTGCTGCGGCCTTCTTGTTTCTCCAGGGTGGTTTTCCGTAATTCAAGTGATTCTTTCGTCGCAGACAGTTCCTTCTGAATATCGCTTTTTCCTTTTGTTTTAATGAGGAGTGAGCCGATGCTTTTGTAGATGGGTGTCTTGTCAGACACGGTTTCGATTTCCTGTATTGCTTCTTCCACTTCTTTCAGTTGCAGTTCGATTTGTTGGCGTTGCTGAGCTATCATCTGCAGCTGCGACCGTGCTTGTTGTAATCGGTTGATTTGATCTTGTAATTGTGGTGATACTTCTTCTCCAGGCATTGTTGTTTTCTCCTTTGTGGGCTGTAATGAACGTCTCCTTCTTAAACGTATTCATAGAGTTATATTTTTGTAACAGAGTTCGTAAGTAAATATAATAGAAAATATTATATAGAAAGATAAGAATATGAATACAAAGAAAAAACTTCTTCAGATGCGGGGATTTACATATGAACAAAAATGATAAGATCATAGCTGTCGCCGGAGTTATCATTATTATTATTGCCGCTGTTGGTGTGTATTTTTGGAAGCCGTTTCAAACGACAGAAAATATCTACTCACTGAAGGATTATACGTCTATCACCAGTAGCTTTTCTTCTGTTCCAAGTGCAATCTCAGTCTCTGATTCTGATCCCTTCTATGCGTTGCTTGCAACCCCGCTTGCCGTCCATTATGACCAAACAGGGAATCAGGAGGTCATCCCTCTGTACATTACAAATCTGACGAATCCCTCAAGTGCGGTCACCAGGGCCATGGACGAGCAGATTGGGATTCCGGTGAATTTACTGATCGATAATTCTCGATCCGCGGAAGCCTGGTCCGTTGATATCGCGACCAAGTACTGGAAACACAGCGATGCGGCGTTGCTTATCAAAGATGATTATCAAGGGTATGTCCTCGGGGTGATGGCGACACCGCTCGCATCATATCTCTCCATTCCCATCATTATTACCAATGGAACGAACGCCACGGTTCAAAAAGCGCTCAGTACACTTGGTGTGAAAATAACAGTGATCTGTGGCGACAATGTCACCGGATACGGTGATGTCCTCAGGTTTAAGGACGTTGATGACGTCGTTGACCAATCCATGAGTTTTCTAAAGGATAAATTCGGTGGCATCTCGTATCTGACTATCACCAACCCGAAAGACGCGTGGCCACCCAAAGTCCTTGCGAGCGTAAATTTCACGGTCGGTCCGAAAACCATGAAAACCGGGTCGACCACTGAGCTTGTCACAACACTCTTAGGCGGAAACAGAACGGTTGGAACATTTACGATTCCTGAGGATTATAAGTACGCGCTCGTCAAATTCAAAGGAATTAATTTGAACTCTGAAGACATAGGTGATCTCGGGGATAGTGTGGCATTTAACTGCGGTCCGATGCTTCCCGACGTCCCTGACCAACTGCAACTGTATGAGGTGTACGCAGGCGGCACCGGTATGGGTGGTGTGCCCGTAAGAGATGCAACTGGTAACATCATCCAGGATCAAACCTACGACGAAATTGTTTTGTACAGGCGCGGCGGCGTGACATATAAGGTGTACGCGGCCCCTCAATGGTTGGCAAGTAAAACAGGTCAGGTTGAAGCACAGGTGACTGTTGAAAAACTCAATGACTCTGTGTACCCACTGATGAAAGGATTCTCCTCAATCGCGCCATACCTCACCGCCTACCATAAAGGCCTTATCTTCGGCAAGCCAGAGTTCGCGTTTGCCGCGAACGATGAGACAACATACCTTGGGCAGCAATGCCCCGGGGAATCCTTGCCACGGCGAAACCCGCGATTACTCACCGCATCAAATAATCATGTCTTCTGGATCCATGACCAGATAAACGCCCTGTTAGCAAAAATGGCTGATATTAAGTTAGAAAACGCAAACCAAAGTGATTTGAAAACACTCCGTGATCACTACGCTAAAAATCAAAATTCTATTTACGTCACACTCGTCGGCGATGGAACGATGTTACCACAGCTTATCTATAACACGTCGATAGAACCAACATCCGTTGAGGAGGCGGCATATTACTTTGGCATTGGCTGCCCGAGTGATTTCATATATGGGAACATCGACCCGAACCCCGGTGACTGGTCAAATCAAGCAAAAGATTGGTATAGTGATCTCCCGGATCAATATCCATACCAGGAGAACATCGTCGGACGTATCACCGGGTGGGATATTCAGGATGCCTCCGCGTTGATTGCACGAACCATCTTCTACAATGATATAATTGATCATATGGGGAAATGGAAAGATAACGCAGTGGTACAACTCGGAGGAGGAAATGATTTCGAAAAACCCCTCCTCCGGTATATCATTTTTGGAAACATTTTAAAGCTCATTTCTCGCGGAGAGCCTATGAAAGTGACGACCGGCGCTTCCTATTTCAACGGTCTAGCAATTCAAAATAAGATGGAATCCCTAGGATTCAACACCACCTATATGAGAGAAAACCAGGCCGCATTCCAGGGGTTCAGCGATGAGGCGATTGCGAAACTGAAAAAGGCCAACCTCCTCAATAGGCTCATGATGTCGACGCGACAGCTGCGAAACAGCGTGGGCGCTGAGGTGGTGCAAGGAAAAACCTACCAGGAGGCTTCTAATTTCATCATGGCGAACGCTCATGGAAACCAGCATCTCTTCGGGATGGGTGACGTTGGGGTCAACTCCATAGGCCTCGGGCTTCCGAATGGAATCCTTCATGGGATATTAAGTCAGATTTCATCGATCGTCGGGTTTGGGCCAGGATTCTCCATGGCCTATCAAATGGATTACAGCCCGCGGAATGTCGAAACCATGAATCTCGGGCCGTCCTACCTCTGGATTGAGAGCTGTATCTGTGGGAAACTCGACGGGATGTATCCGAAGCAGAGTATCACCCAGACCTATCTTCACGCGGGGTGTAACGTCGTCATCGCCGCCACGACCTCTTCCAATATCCCGGGCGGGTACTTAGAACCGAAAAATACGATGTACGACTTCCCAGGCCAGGCAGCAATACGGTACCTCCAATGGGCGAATAAAGCTCGGCGAGGGATCTACCCGGATATGCATTTCGGGTTCAAGATTTACACCGACATGTTAAAAGAACTGAAAAAAGGCGATGTGAGTATCGGGAAAGCATTCAGAGAAGCGAGGAACATCTATTTACCAGAAGATGCCAGCTGGAATGTCTGGTGGTCCCCGCCGCTTGTCTATACCGGCATCACCGCACTTGATGAAAAATTCCAGGATGATTACGTGAAGCGAGCCGCTGCAGGTTCAAGCGGTCTTGACCCACGACTGGATAACAAATTCCAGTCGTTCTTTGAATACACTATCTACGGTGATCCTGCCTTCGTCCCATACGTCCCCGTGTAAGCATCCGAATAAACAGATGAAAAAGACCGGCCATCTCTTTTCTTTTTTTTTCATCTGAGTTTTGGCAGAAAATCAAGGGCAGACGATGATGCCGCTATAAAAGAATTACCTTGATGTCATCGCTAGGTATCAGATACTGTTTGAAAGAACACACTGTCTATCGTATAATACCAGCGTCTTTCATTTTCAGGTAGTTCTCAGGGTGTTTCTCAAAATATGCGTGCACCGGCTCAAGAATTGCATTGATATGGTTCGCGGTCGCGTTCTTCAGGTCCAACGGGTGCAGCCCAGCGATATACGCATCCTCAAGCTCCCGGTAGGTCGCAAACTCAAGGTTTCCGCCGAACTTCTCCGGCCGTTCCATCAAGAATGGTTTTCCAAGAAGCCCCGGGAAGATAACGAACTTGCACAGCTCTAGAACCGGGTTTCCCGCGACCTGCTTCTCAGGGCAAAACGCCTTGCTCAGCTTGCTTTTCACCACAGCCGGCGGATCATGAATCGAGACCATCGTCTCCGGTTTGCTTTTGCTCATCTTCGCCTCAATGGAGTTCATCCGACCACCCGCTTGCAGCCCGGTCAGCATCGGGGTGTGCAGCGCTACCGGGGATTTTCTCCCGATTTTTTTGGCGACATCACGTGCAAGCATGTGGGCATGGCGTTGATCCATACCCCCATAGGCGACATCGAGATCAAGATAGAAGATATCAGAAACCTGCATCGCCGGGTAGAATAACTTCGACAAATCCTTCTCCGCGTCTTCCTCAGCCCTCCCCATGATATCCATCGCACGTTTCACCCGGGCGACCGAGGTGGCTTTCGCGGTTTTGAGCACAAGCTCCCAATACGTCGCATCATTCATATAGTCGCTTGCGTACACGAACCGTACCCTGCCTGTCTCAACACCCATGGCAGCAAAACAATCCTCCATGTACTTCCCGCAGAGCTTGATCTTCTCAATATCGCCACCTAGCTTGTCGTTGATGAACGCATGCCAGTCAGCAAGCAGCACCGTGAAATCAAACCCGCAGGCGAGAAAATCCATTATCTTATTGGTACAAATCATCCATCCTATATGGACAGCCCCCGAGGGTTCAAAACCAATGTATGCTTTGGGTTTCGGTTTGTTCAGCACTGTTTTGAGTTCATCCATGGTTATGATTTCTTCAGTGTTCGTGACCAATCTCTGTAATTTATCCATGTGAAAAGTAGAATATAACAAGTTATTAATGGTTATTTCGATAAAAGACCTATAAATATTTATAAAGCTTACGTAATATAATGCTGCCCTTAAAAATCGGATGTGAAATAATGAATAAGAAAATAATGGCTCTCTTCCTTATGATCTCTTTTCTGGTAACAAGTTGTTTAGCGATTCCAACAACTATCTCTGGAGAAACAAAAAAGACGGGAACTATTTCTCCAATAGAAGAGCCTTATAGATCGGTTTCGACGCTAACATTCGGACCACAACAAGATGCATCGACTCTACCGATTAAAGGTATACGTTCCAGCCAAACAACCTCTTTCTATAAAGATGCCGAGAAAAAAACAATATCGGTTCATTTCGAACCCAGTCAATGCATGCTCTATTATCAAGATGTAGAACAAACATACATTGAGATAAAAGGGCTGGAACCCTACGGCTCACCCGGAAATCCGATGCTTCCGATGAAAACATTCATCGTAAAACTTCCAAAAAATGCTGAAATCCTCGATGTTGGGATGATCAATGGGTATTATCAAGAAATCAAGGAGATCATGCATATTGTCCCAAACCCTGAACCAGTTTTTTGGCTTGAGAATACTTCATATCCAGAAAAAACGATTGCGAAAATATCCCCAAACAAACGTATATACGGCAGTGATCACTTTTTTCCCGGAAAAATAGTTTCCTATGAGCTAGGAAAAACAAACAAGGACATTCAGATGTTTCTCCATGTCTATCCTCTTCAATATATACCAAAACTTGGGAAGGTTATCCTCCTCACCGATGGCCAAATACAGATATATTATCAAAAGAACGAAAAATCTCAACCACGGCAGATCCTCCCATATGACAATACAGTGAACGTTATAATCACACCACCAGAATTCATGAACCAAGCACTGGAGCTGAAATCATTTCATGATGTACAAGGAACACCTAGTTCCGTGGTTACCACATCTTGGATTTACACGCAGTATAACGAAGCACCTGATCCTCCCTACGAAGGGTATAGTAACTCCAGTCTTCCAGACTGGAACACGATTCACGATTACAACTACAGTTTAGCGAAGAAGATTATTGCATATTTAAACGATGACACGGTGACACAGAATCTTCAATATGTGACTCTTTTTGGAAACGCGCTGCTTATACCTCCGAGCTACTATTCTTTTCCGTTTGAATGGGTGCCTACCGATTTTTTCTATGCTTCACCCGATTATGATCGTATACCAAACTTTTATGTCGGAAGGTTACCAATTAATACCGTTGACGAAGCCACGCAGGTTGTGGAAAAGATCAAAAACTGGGACGGCACCACAGATATCTTTAGAAATATTACGGTCGCAGGGGATAAACCGTTTCTTACACCGTACGATATCGGAGAAATGATTACAAACGATGCCATAAACCAAGGATTTTTTCGTGGGATTACACCAACAAAATGTTACGGGACCGATGAAACCTTTGATAAGACCCATCTTATGCAGGCATTACAGGGGAATACCGGTCTCGTCTATCACATCGGTCATGGGAGTGGCACGGCATGGCTTTTAGAGGGAGATCCCCTTGCTGTCAACGACATCCTTAGCCTCCCTCCAAGTAACACGACACCGATAGTTATTTCAATTGCTTGCATGAATGGCGCATTTGATACGCAACTGGTGAACATGGGATTTGAGATCTCTTTTGGGGAATCTCTTTTACTCTCCCAAGCAGGCGGCATTGCCTACATCGGCGGATCACGCAGTAATGCCGGTGTTCCCTTCTTTCACTGTGTCAATGGATCTATTACGATTTCTAAAGAACCGTATATGGCGGGGATGCTCACGAATGTAATTCAAGCGTATCACGACGGAGGAACAAGCCTAGGTAATCTCACTGCTCAGGCCATAACGACATACATCGAACACACTGATTTTTCCGACCCTGTTGATAATTTTACGTTTTTCTCTTTTGTGCTGTTAGGCGATCCTGCATTGCAGCTGCCAGCAAAACCCATAGGAAACGAATATGAAATATCAGACCCATCCATAGAAAAACCGTTGGCATTTATCGATGCACAACTCATGTATCCCCTCTCTTACGCGGGATATGGAGAGGTTCCTTTAGGTGTTGTTCACGAAAACGTAACCGTGTCCGCTACCACCAGCTCTCCAACAGTGACGATAAAACTTGTTGATGGTTTTAAATTCCACAATATGACGCTTGAAAAAATCGTCATACCAATAGGAAATAATACTGTCTCATATACATTCGTTCCCAGCAATTCTACCTATTTTTCTATTCGAATTATTAGCGAAGATGGACAAGAGAAATGGCTCTATCTGACAGATGCAGCAGGGGTTGTCGATGATGACTATAATGAGACGACGCCGGGATGGGGGATCATCCGATGGGCTGTCATACAGGATGCCATCGATCATTCTCAACAAAACGATATCATTTATGTATGCAATGGGACCTATCATGAAAATATACTCCTCAATAAACAACTCACATTATTTGCAGAAAATAGTACGCAGACAATCATCAATGGCAATGGTACCGGAAGCGTGGTGACCATTACCGGGTCTTCATGTAACATCGCAGGATTTACTATCACCAATGGTGGTGCACAAAATGGTGACGCGGGAATAGCGATAAAAAGTAACATGGCATGCGTGTATCATAATATCATTACGCATAATAATCAAATGGGGGTCCTTGTATCAAGTGGGCATTTTTCGACTATCGCCTATAATACATTCTCAGACAACCTTTATGGTATATATATCGAAAAAGACGTCAATGCCTCCAATTTTGTATACGGGAATTCAATTTCGAACAACACCTTCGGCATCTATATATCAAAATCTATGTTTCAAATTATTTGGGGAAACAACATCAAAGATAACGATGTTGGCGTGGATATCGTACAATCTACAGGAAGTGAAATTCTTTATAATAATTTTACGACGAACAAAAAAGGGATTTACTTGCTGGGATCAAATAATAATCAAATCGTATATAACAATTTTATCGATAACCAACGGCATGGCCAATTTTTCAAGTGTCGAAAAAATACATGGGCGGCGAATTATTGGGATAACTGGATAGGACTTCGATTCAACCTATGCATGCATTTTCCAAAATGTATTTTTGGCAGAGCCGGGCAGCTTCTGGGTATGATCTCTTGGGTTAATTTTGATTTTCTACCTGCGCGAACACCAAATGCTATTTGGATGCCGTACGAAAAATAATGATTAATAATACAGCTACGTCTTATCGTGTGAGTTTTTTTACCGCCTGATCGATGATCTTATCAGAGACACCAAGATAGTTCCTGGGATTCATGGCATCCTCAAGCTCCTTCTTCTTCAGGATCTTTGCGACCTGCGGATTTTCGAGGAGCACCGACAGTAAATGTCTCTCCTCACCGACCGCCTTCATCGAGCACGTCCTGACCAGCTCATGGGCATCCCCCCGGCCCATGTCTTTCTCCACGAGTTTCGTCATGACCGCTTCGGCCATCGGCAGACCTTTCGATCTCTCCAAGTTCTGCCGCATCCGCTCCGGGTACACCTGCAGGTTCTTGAACACGTTGTTCATCTGAAAGACAATCCAATCCGAAAGGATCAACGAATGAGGCAGGATGAACCGCTCAGAGGAGGAGTTGCACAAGTCTCGCTCATGCCATTGGATCGCGTTCTCGTACGCGGGGATAATGAAACTTCGCACCACCCGGGAAAGCCCGCAGATCTGCTCGCACAAGATCGGGTTCCTCTTCTGCGGCATGGTCGATGACCCTACTTGTTTTTTGACCTCGAACGACTCAGAGACCTCGCCAATCTCGCTACGCTGCAAATTTCGGATCTCGGTGGAAAACTTCTCCATGGAGCTCGCGATGTTCGCAAGCACCGACAAAAGCTCGATGTACCGGTCACGGCCGACGATCTGTGTCGCCGCTTCCTCAGTCCCCAGTTTCAGGTCCTTCATTACCAGTTCCTGGATTTTCAAGGCGTTTTTCCCCATGGCTGCACCGGTGCCGACCGCCCCTGACATCTTCCCGACGAGCAGCCGGGATTTACATTCATACAACCGCTCCAGATGCCGGTCGACCTCCATCGCGTACACCGCCATTTTCAGGCCGAACGTAATAGGGATGGAGTACTGCCCATGGGTTCGCCCCGCCATAATCGTGTTCTTGTACTCTTTTGCGAGGCCAACCAATGTATTTCGGAGTGCTCTCAACTGCCCTTTGATGAGCTCCGTCGCGTGCACAAACTGCAGTGCATTTGCGGTATCAACAATATCGTAACTCGTCGCACCCAAGTGGACGTACTTTCCTGCATCGCCGGTGCAGACCTCGCTGAGGGCCCTCGTGACCGCCATGATATCATGCCTGGTTTCTCTCTCGATCTCATTGACCCGTTTCACAGAAACGTATTTCACCGATGCTTTCTTTGAGATCTCATCGGCTGCTTTTTTTGAAATAGTACCAACGGCGGCATGCGCTCGTGCAAGCGAGGCTTCGACGTCCAAAAGAAATTGCAGTCTCCTCGTTTCACCGAAGACCTCTTTCATCTCCTTTCTTCCGTACCTAAAGTCAAGCGGGCACACAAGGTTCTCCATACGGCCTCCAACCTAGAATCGTCACGTGGTTAATGTCTTTTTTGGGGCGAGGCGGACTACCGAATTTTCTTCAATAAAACCGCAAGATCAGCGGCAACCGTCCGTATGCGGGGGTAATGACGCTTGAGTTTTCCGATGAGCCCACGAAGTTGGGTGAGCGTCCCGATCACGAGGATATCGGCACGGCGCTGCCGCAGCTCAAAAGCATCCTTCGGGATCGCGACCTCTCCTCCTATCGAAAGCATGTCTTGTTTGATGATGATGGCATCCTGTAACACCACGTTTTCCAATTTAATAATCTTCAAAATCATTTTCGGGGCCATAATCTTGATACTGTTCGGATCGCTACCGATCGCTTCTATCTCGTTTTTCGCGTCAGCTAATGAGCAGACGTCTCTTAGTGTCGGATTATGGGGTGTCATCGCGGGAGGAATCACCTCTAGGATTATAAGAACATTTCCACATTCCTGTTCTCATGAAGGGGACGTATCTTCTCGTCATCGAACTCCCAATAACTACGACGATACAAGTTGGAAAACAAGGGGTGATGCATTTCGAGAGAGATTGGTACGGGTACGTCGGTTCCGCGCTCAATGGACTTGACCAGCGAATCAGGCGTCATCTTAGTACACAAAAGAAATTCCATTGGCACATCGATTATCTCCTCTCCTATGCAAAAATCACACAAGTGTTCATCAAAGAAAGCACGCGACGGGAAGAATGCCATCTCGCACATGTGTTCGAACAAGCCCTCCGTACAATCCCCGGATTCGGATGCAGCGATTGTACCTGTGCAAGCCATCTGTTCTTTGGTACAATTGAAAAGATTATACGGACCGCGACTTCACTTCATATGAAGCTGTATCCGCTGGATGCAAACTCTTAAAATCAACTTCTCGATAGGTACGGCCATGGTATCAGTCATCTACTCCACCACTGCGACCATCGCAGATGCTCGGACCATAGCACGTACGCTTGTGAAAGAAAAACTTGCTGCCTGCGTCCATATCATCCCGACCATTGAATCTATCTACCGCTGGCACGGAAAAATCGAAGAAACAGACGAATGTGCACTCCTCGCGAAAACAACAGAAAAAAATGTCCAGAAAGCAATCCATAAAATCCGTTCTCTTCATCCATATGAAGTCCCTGAAATCATCGTGTTTCCTCCTGTTGGAGGGTTAAAAGAATATCTTGAGTATGTTGAAGCTGAGACCCTATGAAATTTGTCGCGCTTGTGTCCAGTGGCATTGACTCGCCGGTCGCGACGTACCTACTCGCGCCTAAGGCAACGGAAATCATTTTGGTTCACGCAGATAATCGCCCGTACACCGATGACCGCGAAATAGAAAAATTCGTGGTTCTCGCGAAATACCTGAAAAAAATATTGCCAACAAAGGCGCGTGCGTTTCTGATACCACACGGAAGAACCCTTGAAACGTATGTTCAGCATGCTGACCGCAAGTACACGTGCGTGTTCTGCAAGCGCATGATGCTGCGGTACGCGGAGGCGATCGCGCGTAGCGAACATGCAGAAGCAATCATCATGGGCGACTCGCTCGGCCAAGTTGCGAGCCAAACCCTACAGAACATCCGCGTCATAGAACAGGCGATCGCACTCCCGGTCCTACGCCCGCTGCTGGGATTCGACAAGGAAGATACGATTCAGATCGCACGGAAAATAGGGACCTTTGATTTGTCGATCGCGCCTGCCGCCGGGTGCAGCGCGGTACCGATGCGGCCGTCAACCAGAGCAAAACTGGAACAGGTACTTGACGAAGAAAAAAAGGTGAACATCGATGAGCTTGTCCACGATGTTATCGCGCATAAAGCCCTCGTCACACTCTAACAATTCACAATCAACACGGTTAATAAATCAGCCGGTGGAAAACCGATTTTTTTCGAAAAATGAAAAGCCTTAAAAACTACAGCCAAATACCATATTTTGTAGACTAAATTTTTTAGGATACTATATATTGTATATCTGGTGGATGAGATGAACTGCCCCTATTGCAACCATATTGACACGAAAGTGACGGACTCGCGCGATACCGGAGGCTCCATTCGCAGACGCCGCGAATGTCTCCACTGCAACAAGCGGTTCACGACCTACGAATACATCGAAATGGCGCCGCTGTTCGTCATAAAAAAAGACGGCAGACGAGAAAAATTCGACCGCTGCAAGATTAAAAACGGGATGATGAAGGCCCTTGAGAAACGCCCGATCAGCCACGAGAAGATCGAGGAGATGCTCGACCGCATCGAAGAAAAGATCAGACGGGCAGGCAAAGAGGAGATCGAAACCTCCGTCATCGGGGAATATGTCATGGAGGCGTTAAAAGACGTCGATCACGTCGCGTACATAAGATTCGCATCGGTCTACCGCCAGTTCACTGATGTGACAAGCTTCGAAAAAGAGGTTAAAAATCTCACGGAGAAATAGGAGGAAGAATTCATGATACGAAAGATAAAGAAACGAGACGGAAAAATCGTCGACTTCAACCCCGTGAAAATCACAGAAGCGATCTGGAAGGCAGCACAAGCAGTCGGCGGGAAAGACTACAAGAAAGCGGCTGAGCTCACCGACAGAGTCATGGCCCTCTTAGAAAAAGATCTGAAACGTAGCGAGATCCCCACCGTCGAACAAGTCCAGGACATCGTAGAAAAAGTCCTCATAGAAGATGGTCATGCGAAAACCGCGAAAGCATACATCCTCTACCGGAAACAACACCAAGATATGCGGGAGATCGGGGGATTACTCAAAGATATCGATGTAGTTGATGGATATCTCAGTATGATGGATTGGAAAGTGAATGAAAACAGCAACATGGCCTATTCACTCCAAGGATTAAATGTGTATGCCACAGAAAGTATCATTAGCCATTATTGGTTAAATAAAATATACCCCCCAGAAATAGGAGAAGCACACACAAAAGGATCATACCACATTCACGACCTCGGTACACTTGGGGCATATACATACTATGGTAAGGAAACAGTAATAGCAAAAATAGATGAGAAAATAATAATCTCTTCATTTCAGGATCTTTATGAAAAAATAAATTTTTCTGAAGAAATTCTATCAATAAAAGATGATGCTAAAGCAAAGTACCCAAAAGGGATTGAAGTACTTGATAAGGATGGTTGGACAAAGGTATACCGCGTAGTTAAAAAGGCGAAAGTAAAACAAATGCGTTATATAAAAAATGAGGGAGGCAGATCAGTAATAGTAACAGAAGACCACCCTATGCTAATGGAGAATGGGGGAGAAAAAGAAGCAAAAAAAGTAAAAGAAGAAAATGATAAACTACTAACAGTAGATCTTAAAAAACTACTAGCAAATGAGAAATTATTCTATAAAGAACATCTGTACATAGCAAAAGAACTATACGACCGAGGCATCAAAAGATTTTGGATAGAAGGAATGCCCTACGAGGAATATCAGGAATACTCCAGAAATTTAGAAATAAATGGCATAGTTTCTACATCCAATAATGCGGATTCACTTCCTAACAAAATAGAACTAACAGAAAATTTAGGATACTTCATAGGTTTCTATATCGCAGAAGGAACTATGGGCCCTCATAGAATATCAATTATACAAAAAAACACCCCAGAAAAACAAGAGATAATTGACAGATTTATAGAGGCAGCATACCAGCTAGGATGCAGAATATATTCAAAAACCAAGAATGATTTAATTGAACTAAGAATAGTTAATACGACACTAGTGAAATATTTATTAACAGAAATATTCGATCTTGAAGGTAGAAGTCAAGAGAAACGTTTACCAGCAGAGATATTAACCTACAACCAGAATTTCATACAAGGAGTAATAGCAGGAATACTGGATGGAGATGGCTCCATTAACACGTCAAATACGTCTCTAATCATTAGAACTGTTTCCAGAACCATGTTAGAACAAATGGCACTTGTAATGAACATACTTGGATTTACAGTAAGAGATAGAAATCTTGAAGGAACCGGATCAATAAGGATTTACAATGGTCGAGAAATCGTTCAAAACTACCCCCTTTACGGTATAAGCTTTAGAACGCTAGAAAACAGCCTGCCATCAATGCTATATATCACTGCAAAAATGTCAACTAAAGCTTGGAGAGCAGAAGGGGCTGGATGGCATAAAGTATTAAATAATGAGCCGACAGAAATAATGGACGACCATATTTATGACATCACAACAGAAACAAACACACTGATTGTGAATGGAATGTGGAACCATAACTGCGTAGGCTGGGATCTAAAAGACATATTGCTGTTAGGATTCCGTGGAGTTTCAGGAAAAATAGAAAGCAAACCCGCGAAACACTTCAGCACAGCACTCATGCAAATTGTCAACTATCTGTATACACTACAAGGAGAAGCAGCTGGTGCGCAAGCACTCTCTAACTTTGATAGCCTATTAGCACCATTCATACGATACGATGGATTACAATATAAAGACATCAAACAAGAAATGCAGAAATTCCTCTTTAACATGAATGTGCCAACACGGGTAGGATTCCAATCATTGGCTCATGATGAACCCATTATTTTTAGAAAAAATGGGAAAATAAAAGTCGAATTAATAGGGAAACTCATCGAAGAAAATTTTGGAGAAAACAGAAAATCAATACTAAACAATGTAGATGGGTATGGTCATCTATCGAAAGATTCATTTGCGACTAAGCCAAACGACAAATACGAAGTAATGAGCTTCAATAAAAAAGGGGAGATTCAATGGCGTCCTGTAAAAGCATTAATTAAACACAGGATCCACACCAACGGATTCAAAAGAATTAGGACTGGCTCTGGCGAAATAAAAGTATCACCTGCTCATTCGCTCTTCAAAAGTAATAGCAATACGATAAAACCTGTGATGGCAAAGGAATTAGAATGCGCTCAACCTAATTCAACACTCAACGGAAAAAACCATATTCTCGCAGTAAACACACTGAAACAAAATATGTTAGGTGATAGCGAAAAAATTGATTTATTTGATTTAATAGAAGAGCTCCCTGAAAAAATAAGAAAACGAATATTTATCCAAGCCGATAATGTACCCCTCATAAAGGAAAAAATTGGGACGTTATATGGTTCATTAAAAGAATTTCTTTACAAAGATGGAAGAACAGATAAAACTACTTTATATGAAGGTTTTAGGAACAACATTGTTGCGTTCGAAACGTATATTAAATATTCAGATACGGTCAGAGAAGATGCAAAAATATACATAAAACCCTATAACAACAATGTTTATGAGAGATTCCTCAGTAAAGAAAAACTGAAGAATTTCGTCAAACTGACCGCATGGTTTATCACCGAGGGAAAAGCGTCACATTCAGGGATTGTGATCTCTCAGGAGAAAATTAAAAGTAAGGAAATACTTGCTCTTGCAAAATCATTAGGAATTACTGTTTCCATGGAGGAAGCCAGAGGATATAGTACTAAAACCAAAAGTAAAACAAATACACTAATTTCAAATATGAAAATGAGTGGATTGTACACCTATATATTACCCTACCTGGCTGGTGCAACATCGAAAGAAAAAACAATCCCATCTTTCATATTTGATCTAAATACAACATATAGAAATATTTTCCTGGAGACTCTATTTAAGGGTGACGGATATCTTGATAAAAAATCAGGAAGAATATCATATTCTTCGATGTCCGATAAACTTCTTTCTGCAATATCGCTGTTAAGTATCGCGAACAAATGGCGAGTGAGAGTCGTTCCGAAAAGTAACAATAGAGCGGAAACGTTACTCATCTATAAAAACCCGAGAAAAAAACTTGATATAACCATTCAAGAAACAGCGGGAGTCCCCGTCTATGAAATACATGATTATAAAAACAATTGGGGATGGGAGTATGATATTTCTGTTGACAGTGACGGAGGAGAAGAAAATTTCGTTGGCGGAACTGGCTTGGTCTTTTATCATAATTCACCCTTTACGAACATCACGCTTGATCTGACTGTCCCTACCTATCTGGCAGAGGAACCTGCGATCATCGGTGGAGACTTAAAGGATGACAGCTACAGTGATTTTGCTGATGAAATGGACATGATAAATCGATCGTTTGCCGAAATGATGTACGAGGGTGACGCCAAGGAGAGACCGTTTTCGTTCCCCATCCCAACGTATAACATCACGAAGGATTTCAACTGGAATAATGACTGTTTGGACCCTATATTTAAGATGACGGCACGGTACGGCGTCCCGTATTTCTCCAATTTTATTAACAGCGACATGAAGCCTGATGATGTGAGATCGATGTGCTGCCGGCTTCGAATTTCAAATAGAGAACTCAAAAAACGTGGCGGGGGTTTATTTGGTGCAAACCCGAAAACCGGAAGCGTCGGTGTTGTCACTATCAATATGCCCCAGATAGGTTACCTTGCAAAAGATGATAATGATTTTTTTGAACGATTGGACAAGCTTATGGAACTTGCCAAGCAAAGCCTTGAAATAAAAAGAGAGCTTATTGAAAACTTGACTTCTAGTGGTTTACACCCCTATTCACGTTTCTATCTTAGTGATGTGAAAAAAACTTTCGGTGAGTACTGGAAGAACCATTTTTCTACCATTGGTTTGATTGGTATGAATGATGCGTTACTGAATTTTATGAATAAAAGTATCGGTGATAAAGAAGGTAAACAATTTGCTGAGGGAGTCTTGGATCATATGCGTGAGAAAATGGCTGATTTCCAGGAGGAAACCGGGAATATTTTTAATCTTGAGGGTACGCCCGGGGAAGGCACAAGCTATCGCCTGCCAAGGATTGACAAGGTGCAGTACCCTGATATAAGAATTTATAATCAGGAGAAATATCACGGTGGCAATGGTGGTAAAGGGGTAGAGCCGTATTATACGAATTCCACGCAACTCCCTGTTGGTTTCACCTCTGATGTGTTTGAGGCTTTGGAGTTACAGGATTCTTTGCAGTCTAAGTATACCGGTGGTACGGTGCTACATATCTTTCTTGGAGAAGAACCATCGATAGGTGCTACGAAGAATTTAGTTCGTAAGGTTGCTGAGAATTATCATTTACCGTATTACACGATCACTCCAACGTTTAGTATCTGCCCGGACCATGGTTATCTTTCCGGTGAACATGCGACATGTCCAATTTGTGCAGGGCAAAACAAAACCACCTCTTGCGAGGTGTACTCGAGAGTTGTTGGGTATCTCCGTCCCGTGAATCAATGGAACCGTGGGAAACAACAAGAGTTTGCTGACCGAAAAACATTTGACCTTAAGGAAAAGGTAATCGTCTCACAATGAAGATTGGGGGTTTTCAGAAAACATCACTGCTTGACTATCCGGATCGGATTAGCGCGATAGTCTGGACCAGCGGGTGTAACTTCCGCTGCCCGTTCTGCTATAACACCGCGCTTGCGCTCGGAACGGGCAACGTGTTCCCGGAGGAGGAGATCCTCTCGTTTCTCTCAAAACGGAAAGGCCTGGTCGAGGGGGTGGTGATTACTGGTGGTGAGCCGCTCATGCAGGAGGATCTCGCCGTTTTTATCAAAAAGGTCAAGGACCTCGGGTTCCTCGTGAAGGTCGATACGAACGGCGCCTCTCCTGAAAGACTCAAGGAGCTCCTCGAGAACCACTTGGTGGATTACGTTGCCATGGATGTGAAAGCGCCAAAGGATAAATATCCAAAGCTTGCCGGCGTTGCCGTGGATGTGTCTCAGATCGACGCATCGATTGATCTCATCAAACAGAAGGCGCCTCTCTATGAATTTCGCACAACCTTCGTTCCAACGCTTCTCACGAAAGAAGATATTGTTGAGATCGCGAAGTGGCTCAAGGGTGCTGAGACGTACTACCTGCAGCAATTCAAACAGATGACGCCGGTGCTTTCCAAGGTTCTTGACCAGGTGATCCCGTATCCCCGGGAGTATTTCCTGGAAACGCTCGCGCAGATCCAACCGTTTTTCAAGCATTGCAGCGTGAGAGGAATTTAAAGCCTAAATAGTACCTCGTTATTAGGGACCATCTATGGACTATGAGGTAGCAATCGTTGGGGCTGGACCCGCCGGATATTCCGCGGGGATTTACGCGGCGCGATCCGGGCTGAAGGCTGTTCTTTTTGATCGGGGCGACGGTGGAGGACGGGCGGTGCTCTCCCCCAGGATCGAAAACTACGCCGGTTTTGAGTTAATCCCCGGCGTCGAGCTCATGGAGAAGATGAAACAGCATGCGAGCAAGTACATCACCATGCATCCGTTCGAGGAAGTGCGAGAGATCACCTCATCGGAGGTTTCGTTTTCAGTTCGGACGGCAAAACATACGT